>Ga0209417_1000133_pt1 | contig 201630 bp, 157 predicted proteins | sample RifGroF2_FD_184002 | JGI IMG/M metagenome (GOLD analysis project Ga0209417, IMG submission 184002) | Groundwater microbial communities from Rifle, Colorado, USA - Groundwater F2 (SPAdes) (version 2) | ecosystem: Environmental > Aquatic > Deep subsurface > Groundwater | place: Rifle, Colorado... | reverse complement strand
CGGTCTTTTTGACTTTTTTCAAAATCTTTTCCCGACCCGCTGACTGCCTTAATGCGGCTGGCAAGGTAGTTCATCCCCCACGCACCTGGCAACTGAAAAAACGAAAAATGTTGTGCATTTTACGCAAACAACGTTACATCAGCTGTATGTAAATTATGTTATTTTGTATGGGGCTCAAGAGAGCCTGATTCGTTGCCCCTTGAAAATGCAGAATGACGGTTTGTCTCTTGAAAACCGCTATGTTCCGGTGCGAATGGCGATAAAAGGGCTACCCATATTTCCGCCAACATCGTTGCGCGAACTTCGCATACAATAAGCCAACAGGGGCTATTTCATCGATTTGGCCGTCTGGGAATCGGAGGCGCCAAGCATCTTAATGACTAGAAATTCCAGCAGTAAATGCCCTGGAACCCGGCTGGAAACCAGTTGCTCGTGTGCTTGCAGGGTCCATTCCTGAAATCGGGCCAGCTTGTCCATGGGATATTTGCGCGCCTGTCCGGCTAGGATGCCAATTCGGAAGGGATTCGTAGCCCGGGGATCTTTCGTCAGGGATGACAACTTGGCCTCGACGGCTGGCTCGTCGTTCCAAACTGCCTTGGTCCACCGCTGGTCGCCGCTCAGCCGCAACCATTTTTGATCGAGGCATTCCCGGAGCACCATTAATTCCTTGAACCGGCGCTCGAGGCTAATGATCAGCCCGACTGCATTCTCACCCTGAAACAGCAACTGCCTTAAAAGCGCCAAGGATTTCTTGAGGTTTCCGTCGGCCACCGCATCGGCAAAATCCCAGGCCTCCGATTCGCGGACACGGGAGATGACCGCATCGATATCGTCCATCGACACTTCTTTTCGCGGGCCGAGATAAATCAGCAGTTTGTCGACTTCCATGACGATCTGGCGCGTTTCGAAGCCGGCGCGCTCCACAAAAGCGTGTACGATATCGTCGCCAAAGGTCAGGCCGGCGGCCTTGAAAAGTTCACGGACTTTTTGCCGGGCGGGTTCTTCCGCCTGATAGGACCGCTCCGCCTGGGCAAATTCCTGCATCCGGCCCACAGATTGACAAGTCTTGTAAAACGCCGTGCGCTTATCCATCTTGGTCGCGCTGACGACCAGGATCTGATCCGGGGCCAGACCGGCTTTGAGCATGGCTATGAGTTTGTCGAGCGTGCCTTTGACGTCCTTGGAGCGGCCCACAATGGTTTCACTCAGGAAATTGACGCTCTTAAACCAAACCACCTTGCGCCCCCCCATGAAGCCAACGGTTTGAATCGCATCGATGCATTGCTTGATCGCCTTGATGGCTTCATCAACCGTCCCAACCCCGCCATCCACGATTTCGAGTCCGAAGGCCTGATCGGCTGGAGGACAAAGTTCATCCACCAGCTTCTTGGCCGACGAGGAGACCATATATTCGTCTTCGCCGAAAATCACATGGACTTGAACAGGGCCCGAGGGAGATTTCCCCGGCTTGTCCTCGCCTTTGTTCACTGCGCTTTTTTGCCGTGTAGCCATTATCGCTCCCTGCCTCCTTGAAGCTGTTCCCGGACTTCGTCTTCCAGGGCGGAAAAATCCTGGTCGGAATACCCAAATCGATCCCGCAACACGTCATTCCATAGCATACCTTCCCGACAGACTGCATGCACAAACTCGCGCAGGCGGTCATTTCCAATTCGCACCGCCAATTGCCGGATCCATTCTTCCGATTGTCGGTACAGGCGGCGCGCCAGGGCGGGATCGTCGGGATACGCCGTCATCGCGGTCAACTCCTGCATGGAGACGATGTCGCGACCGGAGACCGGCGGCAGTTTGCGGAAAAGCTCCTGGCCCCGGCTGTGGCGATAGGCGCTCGCCATCTCCCACCCCAGGTAACCCGCCAAACCCTCCTCCAGCCATACCGGCAGATTCGGACGGCAGGACTGAAGACGACCATGCACCAGTTCGTGCGCCAGCCGCACGGCATCGGCTGCCAGATTGTTCGTATCCCAGAAAACAAAAATTTCGTCGCGATACTGAGCCGCCAAGGCATCCTGCCGTCCATCGACCGAATGCAACGACTTGTCCCAATTCCGGCTGTCGGAAATCACGAACAACTGAAGGCGGGTCTCTTCGGACGGCAAAGTATTGTTAAGCCGCCTCCTGAAAAACTGCGCCTGGGTCAAAGCTTCCCGCACAGATGACTCCAAATCCGAATGTCCGACGAAGTCGCCTGCATCGAGGTGAACCCAATGGTCTCCTTTTACGACGGAATGCCCCAGGGCCGACAACCCCGAATCAGCCTGGACATCTTCTGACGATATCCGGCTCCATCTTTCGGGAGTCCCCGCCCAACCGGCCAGGCAAACGGCCGCTCCACAGACGGCCCAAAACATTCTTGCCCATCCGCGTCGGACCAAGCCCGGGCTCAATCTTGACTTGCGTTGGTTCATTGTTATGCTGAAAGCACTTTAGAAAGCGGCACGCGACTTGTCACGAAAGGAAATATGAAGAGAATTTGGGCTCCATGGCGAATGTCGTATATTTGCGATGCAAAAAATGCGTGCTGTTTCATTTGCGATATCTGTAAAAGCCGGGATGACCGGGCTCATCTCGTCATTAAAAAGGGCAAGACCTGCCTAATGCTCATGAATCGATATCCGTACAACGGAGGGCACTTGATGGTGGCCCCTAAACGCCATGCGGCAACGCTCCAGGAAATGACATCGCGGGAACGCCTTGAACTGATGGACATGACCACCCTGGCCACCCGCTTGCTCGACAAAGTCGCGCATCCCGAAGGTTACAACATTGGAATCAACCTCGGAAAAGCGGCTGGCGCGGGTCTTAAGGATCATGTACACATTCATATTGTCCCCCGCTGGAACGGCGACACCAACTTCATGCCGGTGTTTGCCGACGTGAAAATTATTCCACAGGCCCTCGAAGAACTTCGCGACCAACTATGCGTAGCGCTGAAAGAGATAAATGGACGGTCCTAAGGCATATATTCGTCATTAGCAATTAATCATTAAATAATTACACGATGTACGACTCCTCTTTGCCGCCCGGCTCCTCCGGCATTCCCCTTGACGACCATCGTTTCATGCGATTTACTTCCTTATAAGGTATGAGTGAAAAGACCATTCATTTTGATAATGCGCGTGAAACGCAGGATGTGATTGGAAAACGGGGCGAATTCCTTTTTCGCATCGAAAAAGCATTCCAGGTGCAGATCGTATCCAGAGATACATGGCTGCGCATGGAAGGCGAAGAAGCGGCGATTCAAGAAACCAGCCGTTTCTTCGAATGCATGAGGAAGGCCCGCAATACCGGCACGGCCCTCCGTGAGCATAGCATTGTTTTTGCGCTTCGCGCTTTTCAGGAAGGCCGGCAAACCGAATTGGAGCGGCTGTTCGACAGCCGCATTGATGTCGGCGCTGGAAAGCCGCCGGTATTTCCCCGTACCTTTGGACAACATCGATATGTTGAGGCCATTCGAATGCGGGACATCGTCTTCGGCATCGGCCCAGCCGGCACGGGTAAAACTTATCTGGCCATGGCCATGGCCATTTCGGCCCTTTTGAAGAATGAAGTCAGCCGCATTATTTTGACCCGGCCCGCCGTCGAAGCCGGCGAAGCCCTCGGGTTTCTCCCTGGCGATTTGCAGCAGAAAGTTCTTCCGTACCTCCGCCCGCTCTATGATGCGCTCTATGACATGATGGCCCCGGAAGACATCGAAAACAATATGAGCCGAGGCGTCATCGAAGTGGCTCCCCTGGCTTATATGCGGGGACGAACTCTTAATCATGCTTTTGTCATTCTCGACGAGGCGCAAAACACCACGCCCGAGCAAATGTTGATGTTCCTGACCCGTTTGGGCTTCGATTCCAAATGCGTCATTACGGGCGATCTGACCCAGATCGACCTGCCTCCCAGGAGAATCTCCGGCCTGCTGGAAGCCCGGCAAACCTTGATCGATATCGAAGGAATTGCCATTGCAGATTTGACCGATTCCGATGTGGTTCGACACAGTCTGGTCCAAAAAATCATCCAAGCCTATCGAAAAGGCCGCGATGAATCCCAGGCAAATGGTTAAACATGGCCTTACGTTTCAACAATTTCCGGCTCAAAAAGAATAAGCTCCGCCCTCGTCAGCCTCCCCCACCCGCCAGTAGCGGCCAGAAGTCGGCCTCCTTTTTTGGGATTATGCTGGCTGTATTTCTCTGGAGCGCGGTGTTGTTTCTCATGCACAGCGGCGAAAGCCGTCGATACACCAATCTGGCTCTCGGCCAGCGGGCGCCCGCCACCGTGGTCGCGACCGTGGATTTTGCGTGTGAAGACGTGGCCCGAACCGAATTGAACCGACGGCAGGCTTCCGACGCGATCCTTCCGGTATTTACCGTCAATTATGGTCCCTACAATTCCGCCGCCCGCATCCTGGAGAAATTATTCGATCGAATAATCCAGTTCCGGCAAATGTCGGCCAACGGGGCGGCTTCAACCAATGTAGCAACGTCCGTAAGCGATGTCCTCGATTTGCTAGGGCTTCCCCTGACTTCACAGGACGCCCTCGCACTGGCTTCGGAAGGCCATGAGGAGGCCGTCCTCAACGCCATCAAGGAATCTCTGAAAAAGGTCTGGGCTTCCGGCATCGTCTCCATCCGGGAAAAGGAAACTCTCTTCCAAGGCGTGGCCTCTTCGGGCCATATTTCGATTGTCGAACCCGAAGGCGGCGCGGCAAACTCGGCTGCAGTAGCCGATCTCATGGAACCCGACAAAGCGGTTCAAAGAATTGTTCAACTTATCAAGCAAACGGAGATCGGCCGGGATTTGCCCGATCGGGCCTTGACCGAATTGCTGAAAAGTTGGCTTCGTCCCAATCTGAATTTTGACGCACAAGCGACCAACGAGCATCGCGCGCAGACCTCCAAAACCATCGAACCCATCACCATGATGGTCCGGGCTGGCACGACGTTGATGGAGGAAAAGGAAAGAATTACGCCCCAAATCCTCGACATGATTCGCACCCATGAAAAACGCCTGGCGGAGCTGGAATCGCCCCGGGATCGATTCATGAAGATGGCCGGCAACGCCGGCTTGGTCATGGCCTTTCTTTTGATCAGCGTTGGATTCATGCAGCTTTCCAAACCTGAAATCCTTCACAGCGACTCGAAAATTCTCTTGCTGGTCGTCCTGTCGCTGCTCTCGTTATTATCGTGCAAAGGGGTGTTGTACCTGTCCAACGACCTGCGGTTGTTTTCGCCCTGGCTCGTGGAATACCTCCTGCCGCTGTCCATGGCTCCATTGCTGGCTTCCATTTTGCTGGGAGGCTCTGTGGCTGTCGCCCTCGGGCTCTGGAACAGCCTGATCACGGCCCCCCTGTTCAACAGCAACACGGTTTTCGCCATCGGCATCGTCGTAACGATTACCGCCGCCCTGGCCGGCCGGGACGTGCGCCGCCGAACGCATATTCTCCGGGCCGGCTTTTCGGTGGGCATCGTCAACGTGCTGCTCGTGCTCAGCTTCGCCGCCCTGACCCAGCAAACGTTCTCCGTCGTCGCCAGCCAGGCCCTGGCCGGTTTGATTGGAGGCCTAGCCTCCGCCCTGATAGTCACCCTGCTGATTCCGGCATTCGAAACCTTCTTCCAAATCACCACCGATCTGACCCTGCTGGAGCTTTCGGACATGGGCCATCCCCTGCTCCAACGACTGGCCATGGAAGCGCCGGGCTCCTATCATCATTGCCTGGTGGTCGCCAATCTGGGCCAGGCCGCCGCGCAGGACATCGGCGCCAACGCGCTGAAGGTCCGCATCTGCGCCTACTATCACGATATCGGCAAGCTCTCCAAACCCGAGTTTTATTCGGAAAACACGCACCTCCGGGAAAACCCGCACGACGATCTCTCCCCCAGCATGAGCACGTTGGTAATCCTCTCGCACGTCAAGGAAGGCGTGGGGTTGGTCCAACGCTATAAGCTGCCCAAGCTGGTCGCCGACGCCATCGAGCAGCACCACGGAACCAGCCTGATCTCCTTTTTCTATCACCGCGCCCGCCAACAGCAGGAGGCCGGGCAAAGCGGCGGACCCAAGGCGAACGGACGCTCCATCAACGAACAGGATTTCCGCTATCCCGGCCCCAAACCGGCGAATCCCGAAAACGCCATCCTCTTGCTGGCCGATGCCGTCGAAGCCGCTTCCCGGTCCCTGGAGAAACCCACGCCGACCCGCGTGGAAAACCTCGTCAACGAAATTGTCAGCGCCAAACTCGCCGACGGCCAACTCGACGATTGCAGCCTCACCCTGACTCAATTGAACGCCGTCAAACGCTCCTTTGTCTTCACGTTGACCAACATGCTTCATGGACGCACGTCGTATATTCAGGATGAAAATAAACCTTCTCAACCGACAAACAAAACTGCGGATTCGCTCGCCGGCGCTCAAGCGGCTCGCGTGCTGGCTCCTGCAGCGGACAGCGATTCCGCAAGCAGCCGGTGACCGCATCGACATCGAGTTGGTCCTGACCGACAACGAAGGCATCCGGGCTTACAACCTCGCCTGCTTCGGCAAGGACCGGCCCACCGACGTCATCACGCAGGCGTATGCAGCCGTGCCGGGCGGCAACGATTTTCATGGCGAACTCATCGTCAACGCGGAACGGGCGCTCGAAGAAGGGCTCCAACGGCAAAGCATCGACCAGGAACTCGCGCTGTACATCGCGCATGGCTGCGATCATCTCGACGGAGCCTCCGACCACACGCCCCCACTGCGGTCTCAAATGCGACGCCGTGAAATGGCTTGGCTCCGCCAAGCCCGCCAGGAAGGGCTGCTGGAGGACGGATTGCTCGCTGAAAAAGCGGCCTCTTCGCCGCGAGAGAAGCGCTGAGGAGTTCAGGCAGAAGCGACCCCAACAAAGACCACGGCCGTCACGACCGAGAGAATCAGAACAATGATCGTGGGCCCGGCCCATGATTCCCATTCCTTGTCATACTCCAAGCGAACAGTATCATTCCGTCCCCAAATCGAAAAATCGATGAGATTTCGCATGATGAGCCCCACATTGACCAGCAAGACAACCCCGCATAGAAGCTGGGAGAGCCATTCCATCTCGCGATACCCGGCCCATAGCAACGGGAACAGCAGCCCGGGCGGCAGGGAGGCCATAAGGAATGCCAATAACGCCAAGGCGACAAAACGTCCGGATAGCTGTCGGCTGCGGTATTTTTCGAGGCCCACCTTGGCGAGCAGCAGAATGGCACAACCCCAAAGCGCCGTCAGCGTCAGGTAGACGGAAACATAAGCCGCAAAAAACGGCGAGTCGCCGGCCCACACCAGCGCCGCAAACTGTACCAGGCTCCCCACCACCAGCTTCAGGGCGGCCGCCCGTTCCAGCGGAAACCGGCACATCAGCAACAAGGCCTCGGCCATCAGCCATAAAATCAGATATACGACGCCGGCCGCATACGCCAAACCCGTCCACAACATAACCAGGAATTCCGAAGTCGACACCCCCTCGCCCAAGTTCAACGGCGCCACATAAATAGCGGCGAGAGGCGCCATCATGGACTGAGAAAGCAGCCAAACCCATTTAAGAAACCGGTAAATCGACGGCGCTTGAGTCCTATTCATAGCCCTACTTTACAAAGCAACGGGCACAGAAGACAACGTCTATTCATCGCGGCAAAATCCTTAACTCGACACAATCCCGCGCATCGTGTTTCCCTCTTGGCCGGAATCGTTGTATCGTAGGATGAACCATTTGTTTCAGCTTGGCTCAAAACAAGCCGGTTAGTAAACTTGATTTAAGACATGGCGAGCGAATTATGTTAAACAAAATAGGCATATCGATCCGTAACAACATCCTGGTCGGCTTGGTCTTGGTCACCCCCATCGCCGTGACCGGGTTCATCGTCAATTTGCTCTTTAGATTCGCCACCAATTTTCTGCCGCGCGCCTTAAAGGAATCCAACGACGCGATTCTATTTCGATTCCTCGCCTTGTTTGCGGTGCTGTTCGCGCTGTTTATCATCGGGTTGCTCGTGCGAAACTTTGCCGGGCGCAAGTTTTACAAGTTTGGGGACCGATTGTTGACCCGCATTCCCATCATCAGCCGGATCTATATTTCCGTCCGCCAGGTCAGCGAAGCGCTGGTCGCGCAACGCGAGACGCTTTTCAAGGAAGTGGTCCTGGTTGAATATCCGCGCAAAGGGCTTTATTCCATGGGCTTCATTACCGCCATCGTCCCTCCGCATTTGACTGGCCTCATGAGCGCCACGGACAACCCGAGCTTGTATGTCGCCTTGTTCATTCCCACCACCCCCAACCCGACCTCCGGGCTGTTCATTATGGCCCCCCGGACCGAACTCGTTTCCCTGCCCATTACCATCACCGACGCGATGAAGCTGATTATTTCCGGCGGTGCAGTATTTCCGGGGCAGGACGCGGAAGGCGTCGGCCCCAACCTATTGGAGAAGCTGGAAAAAGTTCTGCTCAAGGAAGAAGACTCCTCAGAACAAAAACCGGCCGTGCCGACATGATTCTGAAAACGACAGCCATCGTGTTGCGCTACGCGCCCTTTTCCAACACCTCCCGCATGGTGTCCTGGCTAAGCCCGGACTACGGCAAAATAACCACCACCATCAAAGGCTCCCAGCGCCCGAAAAGCATGTTCCTCGGCCAATACGATTTGTTCTACACGTGCGAACTGCTGTTTTACGCGCACGAACATCGGCAGTCGCACATCATCCGCGAATGCACGCCGCTCAAGACCCGCGACCGTTTTCGCCAGGACTGGAACGCCTGCGCCGTCGCCTCTTACCTGACGGATCTCATCGCCCGCATCAGCCCGGCCGATGCTCCGCATCCGGAGCTCTTCGAATTGCTGGATTCCGGACTGGATTTCCTGGCGGAGTCCGGGGCCACAGAGTCATTCGTCTTCTGGTTCGAATTGCGTTTGCTCGACCGCCTGGGCCTGACGCCCCGGCTGCAAAACTGCATGGATTGCGCCCGGGACCTGACGGCCGGCGTTCAGGGCATGGGCTTTTCGTATGCGCGCGGCGGCATTCTATGCCCCGCCTGCGCCCGCGAAAAACACAGCTCCGTGTTGCCGCTGGCGCCCGACATTCTGGCCATGCTGCGCGGCTGGCAAAGAGCCCGGACGGCGCAAAACGCCGTCACCATCCAACACACCTCGCGCCAGGTGCAAAAGGTTTCAGGATTGCTGGGCATCTTTTTGGGCTATCACCTCGACACCGCCCTCAACAGCCGCACCATCGCTTTCGATATCCTTAAAAGCTCCGGATCGAATCTGGCCAGGAATCACCGGGCGGCCAGTTAAGGATTGCGACCGGCAAATCCTTTCTAAACCGCCTTGCCCAACGCTTAAAAAAACGCCATCATGCGGTCCATATTTTTTTGAATGGAATTGGTTTGCGTGCTGCTCCGGAGGCAACCATGCTAAATGATTTGTGGCGTAAAACTTGCATGACATTGAAGGCGGCGGGCGCCCTGTTGCTGCTGTTTCTGGCGGCGGAATTCGCCCGTTTGTTCCTGCTTTTTTACCGCCTGAACCACCTCGCGGGATACGCTTTTCTGGCCGTATTGGCAGGCCTCTTTGCTGCGTTGCTTCTGGCCGGGCTTTTCTCTTCCCGCGCCCCCGAGCCCATGACCCGGCCGGATTTTGCCACGGCCAGCCACCACGAGCTGGTCAACTACTGCCGCTACCTGAGCCGCCGACTGGTTTATCTGGGCAACAATCCCCTGTTTGACCGCGAAGGCCGGCACGCCGTCGCCGAAGTCGTCAGCTATATCCGCGACATGCTCCGGGCTCATCCGCTCCGGGATGACTTGCAACGTACGATCGTAACAATGGAACACGAGCGGTTCCCGGAGTTGCTGGCCTCCTTGAAGGAAAAAGCGGATTGGGAGATTCAGTCGGCGGTCCTTCAAGCCATGAAAGATTCTAGTTGCGTCCACACGGAAGACAACTCCCCTTGGAACCTCAATACTCGGCAGCTCTCGTTAATCATCCGCCTGACCGACCAACTGGCCGGCGTCAGCCGTCTGCGGGAAAGACTGGGGTTCGCTATCGATGCGTTTCGCTTGGCGTGGACAACCCATCGTTCGGACTGGCGGCAGCGGCTTCAAAACCATTTGATTTTAAGCCGCGCCCTGCCGCGTCGCTGCGCCCTGGATCTGGCCGACATGCTCTGGAGCGGCTGGAGAATCATGTTCACCGGCCGGATCGCCGTCGACCGCTGCTTGCACATTGGGCTCTGGACCCCGGAAGAAGCCCTGACCCGGTTGAACGCCCAAATCGAGGAAATGGAGGTTCAAATCCGAACCTTGTTCCTGACCCATGTGTTCAACGAAACCAAACCCCTGCTCCGGCCCGATCCCCTGCCCGAGTCTTTCGATGAAGGCGTCTACTGGAATGCCGCCAGCCATGCGATCAAGACCGCGCTTGGCGCCGCCGTGGCAGCCAACCGTAAAGAACCGACGTCCAGCTCAACGGAAAAAACCACTATTCAACCGGAACCCGAACGAGACCTGGCCGACTCGAACGGGCGTCTGATGAAGCATCGACATCGCCGCAGAAGCCACAAACCGGCTATCTTGCGCATTGCAGAAACCTTCGGCCAACGCATCAAATACGGCCTGTTGAGTCGCCGTTTATACAAGTAGGACACCCATGAAAACCCGAAAACACGTATTGCCCAGCATTCCCATGCTTACTCCTTACGGAGCGCACGTCGTCGATAAAGGCGTGCATTTCACTCTTTTCAGCCGCCATGCTACCCGCGTCTGGTTGATGCTCTTCAACGATCCGGCCGATGCCAAGCCCATCCTGGAATTTGAGCTTTCGAAGGACCGGAATCGCATCGGCAACATCTGGCACGTTCATATTCCCGAAGCGCGCGAAGGACAGTATTACCTCTATCGCATGGACGGGAAAACCCCCGGCCGAAACGCAAACTTTTACAATCCCAAGCAGTGGCTGCTGGATCCCTATGCCATGGCCATCTCCAGTGCCGGCCCGTGGGGCGATCCCGCCGGATTAACGCACGGACAGCACACAATGGACGGCGCCTGCTTCCCCAAGGGCATTATCCTTAAGGACAACTTCGACTGGTCGGAAGACCACACCCTGCAAATTCCGCTCAGCGAAACCATTATTTACGAGACGCACCTGCGCGGCTATACCGTTCATCCCAGTTCCGGCGTGAAGCACCCCGGCACCTACAAGGGCTTCATCGAAAAAATCCCCTATCTTCAGGATCTCGGGATCACGGCCGTGGAATTCCTGCCCATTCAGGAGTTCAACGAAATGGAATACTTCATGGAAAACATGAAGCGAAAGCATCTGCGCAATTACTGGGGTTACAGCACCCTGGCTTTCTTCGCCCCCAACGGCCGCTATGCGGTTTCCAGCACCCACGGAAAGCAGGTCCAGGAATTCAAGGAGCTGGTGGTGGCCCTTCACAAGGCGGGCATCGAAGTAATTCTCGACGTCGTCTTCAACCATACCGCGGAAGGCGGCGATGGAGGCCCCACCTATTCCTTCCGGGGCATCGACAACTCCATCTTCTACATGATGGACGAAAAGGGCGGGCACTATAAGAACTATTCCGGCTGCGGAAACACGGTGAACAGCAATCATCCCATCGTAAGGGATTTCATACTCGATTGCCTTCGTTACTGGGTGCTCAACATGCACGTCGACGGCTTCCGCTTCGACCTGGCCTCCATCTTGACGCGCGGCCCCGATGGCGAAGTCCTGCCCAATCCGCCCATCGTCGAGCACATCGCCGAGGATCCCGCCCTGCGCGACACCAAGATCATCGCTGAAGCCTGGGATGCGGCCGGCGCCTATCAAGTCGGCAGCTTCCCCAGCGAACGCTGGTCCGAATGGAACGGCATCTTCCGCGACGAAATCCGGCGCTTTTGGCTGCGGGAAAAAGGCTTTCTGGGCCGCCTGGCCACCCGGCTCTGCGGCAGCGGCGATCTGTACGACCGCAACAGCCAGACCCCGCTCAAGAGCATCAATTTCATTACCTGCCATGACGGGTTCACCCTGCGCGATCTCGTCAGCTATGCCCGCAAACACAACCTCGCCAATGCCGAGAACAACAACGACGGCGAAAACCACAACCACAGCTTCAATTACGGCCGCGAAGGCTACAGCGCCAGCCTGCAAATCGAAGGACTGCGCATCCGCCAGCAAAAAAATCTCCTCGCAACGCTGTTTCTATCCCAGGGCGTGCCGATGATTATGGCCGGCGACGAATTTTGCCGCACGCAGAAAGGCAACAACAACGCCTATTGCCAGGACAACGAGCTGTCGTGGGTCAACTGGGAGTTTCTAAAGACCTTCAAAGAGCTGCACCAGTTCACGCGCAAGCTCATTGCCTTCCGGAAAAAACATGCCACGTTGCGGCGCATGACGTTTTTCAAGGGGCAAAACCCCTGCGATCCTCACCCGGACATCCTATGGTTCGGCCCGGAAGGCAGGGAACCCGATTGGACGAACGGTCATGCCCTCGCCTGCTTCATCGATGGACACAAAGAAAAGACGGGGCAAGCCGAGAATACCGACAGCCTGTTCGTCATGTTCAATGCCGACGCCATTCCCGCCATGTTCAAGCTGCCCACCGCCCCAGGCGAATCCTGGGAACTGGCGCTGACCACACAGGAAGACGACATCGACTGCACGGAAGAGGAGGACGGCGCCTACATGACCGTCGACTCGCGCAGCGTCACCGTGTTCACCTCCGCCCCGATCCTGAAGCGCGAACAAACTCGACGCCAGACTTGATGAGTTTGCAGCTAGCCCGGCTTCTCCGAAGTCGGGCTTCTTCTTCATAACCGCATTGCGAAAACCCTGTCCCACACTTTGCAAAGTGTGGGACAGGTCAAAAAAGGCGGCGGCTCTTTCTTCAGCCTTCGAATCTTGGACCTTAAACTATGGACCCTTTGGACCTTGGACTTTGGACTTCTTCCCTCGTCTCCGCTTCAATCCATTTTAGAAATGCCGGAAACCCCTGCTCAATGGGCACCGCCACAATGCATGGACACTCATAGCTATGCAGAGCCTTGACCCGAGCGATCAGACGTTTAACCTTCGTCTTCGGCGTCTTGGCGATAAACGCTGCCTCCTGGCCCTTCTGGACCTTCCCCTCCCACCAATACAGCGACCGAATGGGTCCCAGAATATTCACGCACGCCGCCAATCGGTCCTCCACCAACGCCTGTCCAATCTTTTCCGCTTCCCGACGAGTAGACGCCGTCATGTAAATCAGCATGGTTTTCATGTGTCGCGTTCTCCTGCCATCCAATAGGGTCAGAGACTATTGGGGTCGCACGATTGTACGCATTTCCGAATCTGGTCCAACTCTGTAATCACCCAATCCGGTTCGACCCCCTGGCAATCCGGATCGTCCTCGCGCAAACGCAAAGACCGACGGTCGCCGGCAAACAAAGCTGTTCGAAACCCTGCCTGTCGAGCCGGGCGAATGTCGTTCAGGATGTCGTTGCCCACGTACAAAACCTGCGAAGCGGCCACACCGTAGCGCTGCTTCAACACGTCGGCCGCCCGCTCATAAAGCCGGACAGACGGCTTGGCTTCGCCTTCTGCGTAGGACCAGACATTCAGCGCCGGATCGAAGCCGGCCTCTTCCAACGTCAGCCCAAGGAGCGCCGGAAACAGCAGCGGAGTGAGGAACTGGGCATTGGATATCAAGCCCATCCGAACATTTCTGCTCCGAAGATTCTCCAGCAACTCTTTGAGACCCGGCATGGGCCATACGGGATTCACGCGACACTCATAGTCTGTCGCCGCCAGTAGAACGCGCTCTTCGTCGGCAGAGCCTTTCACGAGTCCGTGGACCTGCATTTTCTCCAGCACGCTTTTCCAAATGAGCCGAATGTCGACTTCGGGCGACGCCACGCCTTGCGTTTTCGCTTTTTCATGGGCAAGACGAATTTCGTCAGACAACCATCGAACGCCCTCTTCGCCAACGGAAGAGGAAAGGACTTTCAGGCCAGCAGCGCGCACAGCGTCCGTCAAGGCATCGGCGCGGTCGCAGTTTTCGCGCACGCCAATATCGCCCGATCCGGAGATGAAAAGAGTTCCGTAGACGTCGAATAATACCACCGCCACAAACAGGGGATCGCGCCCTTGGGGAGCCAGGCCGGTCGGCAAAGGACTCAGAGGCCGGCTCAAAGCCCTTATGCGTTCGATCAATGGGCGGTTTACATCTTTTCCATTATACATTTTTTCGCCTCTCTCCGGAAAAGACTCTGACAACATAAGAGGAAGCTACTCTATCGGACCCCTTTTGTCTCCTTTGTCCCCGGCCCCCGTGCCGTTTTGCAACCATGTGCGCACCGCCCCCTTTGCCTACTTTGATGTCGGCGATTCAGCTCTCGATGGCCGCGACGCGAAAGCCGGCGTCGGCGATGAGCGTGAGATCGACGGAATGTCCCTGACCGGGCGTGGTCAGGTAGCCTTGCGTGAAAATGGAATTGGCGATGTAAAGCGCCTGGACTTGCAGGCCTCGCAAATTAGCCTCGCGTCCGCCCGCCGCGCGGATATCGCACGAGGGATTCACCAGCCGAAACATGGCCAGGGCGCGCAGGGCGTCCAAGGCCGCAATAGGTTGAATTTTGGCCAGCGGGGTCCCCTCCCGCGGATTAAAGAAATTCACCGGAATGGAATGCACCCCCAGTTCCTTCAGCGTAAAGGCCAGCTCGACGCGATCCTCCAGCGTTTCGCCCAGGCCCACAAGCCCGCCGCAACAGATTTCGAGCCCCTCCGCCTTGGCGTTTTGGATGGTTTCTATCCGAGCATCATAGGTATGCGTGGTGCAAATCGACGGGAAGAATCGCCGCGAGGTCTCCAGATTGTGATTGATGCGGTCGGCCCCGGCTTGCTTGAGCTGCCGGGCCTGGTCGCGCGTCAGCAAACCCGGCGAAACGCACAGATGAATTTTCGTCTCCTGCTTGATGAGCTGGAAGGCCTCGCAAAAAATATCCAACTCTTTCTCGGACGGCGCGCGCCCGCTGATCACCGTGCAATATTTCACCGCCCCCAGCCGTACCGCTTCGCGCGCGCCGGCGATAAGTTCCTCCACGGTTTTGATCTTGTAGTGGGCAATGGGGCTTTCGGACACGGCGGACTGGCTGCAAAACGCACAATTCTCGCTGCAGGCGCCGCTCTTGGCGTTGTTGATGACGTGCAAATTCACGTCCATCCCATAAAATTGTTTTCGCACTTGAAAGACCGCCTGAAGAAGCTCGGGCCATTCCTGGTTGCCCGACTGTAAAACGGCCAGGGCTTCTTCGCGCGCAAGCTCCCGGCCTTGAAGTATTTCTTCCGTCCGTTTTTGCCAGCTCATAAATTCGTACTTCGTTCCTACGTGGTTATTCTGCTAAAAGGGAATTGAACAATACATGGCGAAAAAAACAAAGCACTTTATGAGCGTCGAAAGCTGGATCGATGAGGAATTGAAGGAGTTGGAGTCGAAGCATCTGCTGCGGCGGGCAACGGCTTATCCTGCGGCAGGAGGCCGGGTGACGATCGACGGACGGGCTTATCTGAATTTTGCGTCGAACGATTATCTCGGCCTGGCCGGGCATCCGGACGTCGTGGCCGCATCGCGCCGGGCGCTGGAGCAATACGGCGCAGGCGCGACCGCCTCCCGGTTGGTGGCGGGGACTCTGCCCATTCACGAGGAATTGGAGCAAAGACTGGCCGCGCACAAGGGCTATCCGGCGGCGTTGCTTTTCGGAAGCGGGTTCCTGACCAATATGGGGATGGTTCCCGCCCTGGTCGGGCGCTCCGATCATGTGTTCGCGGACCGCCTCGCGCATGCCAGCCTCATGGACGCCGTGACGCTAAGCCGGGCAAGCTTGCATCGATTCCGGCACAACGACGCCGATCACCTGGGCGAATTACTGGCCAAAGCGCCCGCTTCCGGGCGCAAGCTGGTGATGACCGAATCGATCTTCAGCATGGACGGCGATGCCGCTCCCCTGCCGGACATCGCCGAACGGGCCGAAAAATACGGGGCGATGCTGCTCGTCGACGAAGCGCATGCCACGGGGGTTTTCGGGCCGGCCGGCGCTGGATTGACAGCGGAGCACAACCTGGCAGCAAGGACAACGCTTGCGATGGGCACCTTGAGCAAAGGGCTGGGAAGTTATGGCGGATTTGTGGCCTGTTCAAATTCCATGCGGCGCTGGCTGATCGCCCAAGCCCGCGCGTTCATCTATACGACCGCTCTTCCCCCGGCGATCGCCGGGGCGTCCCTGGGCGCGCTCGATGTGCTGGAGCGGCAACCGGACCTGGGCCGCGATTTGCTGCGCCGGGCAGAGGCTTTCCGAAAAAACCTGCAAGCGGCGGGACTCAACACGTTGAAGTCTTCCAGTCAGATCGTCCCCGTACTCGTGGGCGACAACGAGCGTACGCTGACGTTGGCGACGCGGCTCCGCGAAAAAGGCTTGATCGTCGCGGCCATTCGCCCTCCGACCGTACCGCCCGGCACGGCCCGCTTGCGGCTGTCCGTGACGCTGGCCCATGCCGAAGCCGAGCTGGCGGCCGCAGCCGAGCTGATCGCCAATACGGCCCGGGAAGCAGGAGCCTTATGAAACCGACCGTCATCATGCTTTCCGGCTGGGCGCACCCGGCCCGCGCCATGAAACCCCTGGCGGATCGCTTCATGGGCACGCATGAAGTAATCATGCTGTCGACCCTGGAACTGACCGACTACGCGGAAGGGCTCAGCCGTTTGATCCGGGAGCGAAGCGTTCCCCCCTACGTTTTGGGCTGGTCGCTGGGCAGCCTGCTCGCGCTGCAAGTCGCCGCCGAACCGTCGGCCGTGGCCGGCTTGATCCTGCTCGCACCGACGCCGCGCTTTTGTTCCGATATGAGCTTCCCGCACGGCACGCCCGACCGCAATCTCCGGGCCTTGTCGATCGGACTGAGGAAAAATGCGCTCTCCGCCCTCAGCCAATTCATGCAGGATGCGGCGCTGCCTTCGCGGTTGTCGCCGCAGGCCGTGCAAACCCGCGTGGGCCAGGCCTTGGAATTCGGCGTGGAACAGCTCTGCCGCGACTTGAAATTTTTGCAGGAATCGGATCAACGGGCGATTGTGCCCACGATTCAGACGCCCACGCTGATCCTGCACGGACGAGAGGACCGGATCGTTCCCTGGCAAGCCGGCGAATGGTTGAAGGAGCGCCTGAGCAACAGCCGCCTGCGAATTCTAGACCAGATGGGCCACAACCTTCCTTTTAATCGTCCGGACCTGGTCTACGACGAGGCGCAGCGCTTTTTTTCGGAGAAAACGGCATGACCGATCCTGCTCATCCCCACACCGTATGCCGGCGCTTTTCGGCTGCCGCGCAGACTTACGAAACGCATGCCGCCGTCCAGACCCTGGCCGCCGAGCAAGTGCTGGCGCTGTGCCCTGAGACCCCAACGCCCCGTCGGATTTTTGAAGCCGGCTGCGGAACCGGGCTGCTGACCCGTCATCTGTTGCGGAAGTATCCCGCAGCGGAACTGGTCGCCGTCGACGTGGCGGAGAACATGATCCGGCAGGCCCGGCATCTGACCCCGGCCCGGCCCGACCTGCACTGGCACGTAGCGGACGCCACGACCTTTCGGGATGCCGCGCCGTTCGATCTCATCGTCAGCAACTGCTCGGCTCATTGGGTCGATCCGATCGGCTTGCTGTTCGCCAATCTGGCGGCGCTGCTGCCCCCGGGCGGCGGGCTGGCTTTTTCCTTGATGCTGCACGACACCTTTTGCGAACTGCACGACACCCGGCTGAAAATCGCCCCGCACAAGCCGCCCACCGCGCGTTTGCCAAGACTGGACGATGTCCTGGAGAGCCTGCGGAACAGCGGGTTCCAAATACGGCAAGCGCAAGCGGCGCGTCACCTCCAATATTTTCCCGGAGCGGTGGCTTTCCTTCGGGGCATTCACGAAATGGGGCTGACCGGCGGCGCGGTTTCACAGGCCAAAACACCCCTCACCCGACAGGAACTGGAGCAGCTCGCCACCGAGTACGACCGAGCCTTCAAGACCAACGAAAGCGATGTGGTCGCGACGTACGAAGTGGGTTATGTCAGCGCGGTGCGCCTATCGCCCTCCTTCTCTTAATCTTAATCCTAATCTTAATCTTAATCTTAATCTCCTTCCCACAGACAAAAGCAAAGTGAGATTATGATTAAGATTACGAGTAAGATTAGGAGCAGAAATCCAGAGGGAATCAGACATACGGCTCGGTATGGATCGTCGCCTCGACGTTGAGCCGGTCGCGCAGCGCGCGCTCGATGCGGGTGGCCGTTTCGTGAGCCGCGGCCAGCGTCATCTCGGGCGGCAGCCGGACATGAAAAGTCAGTTCCACATGTTCGCCGTATCGATGCATATGGAAGTGATGCAGCGCCGTGACGTCCGAGGCCTGCTCGCGCACAATGGCCTGCACCTTGCATTCCAAATCCGGATCCGGCGCCTCGCCCAGCAGCGGGCTGGCCGCATGCTTCATGATGTCATAGGTGGCATAGAGGATCAGCAGCGCCACACAAATGCCCATCACGCCGTCGATCCACCAATAGCGGGTTCCGAACAAGGCTCCGACCACGATCAAGGCCGAAGCAATCGCGTCGCTGCGATGATGCCAGCCGTCGGCCAGCAGCGAACTGGACTTGGTCTTCTTTCCCGCCCAAATGGAAAACTGCGCCAGGCCTTCCTTGAGCACAACCGACAACACGAAGACCGCCACCGCCCAGGAGTTGAAGACCGCGGAAGTACGATGCTGAAGACGGGCGATCGACTCCCGGAGAAATCCAAATCCCACAACCGCCAGCAGGACGCCGATGATCAGCGCAGAAATGATTTCCGCGCGCCCATGCCCGAACGGATGCTCCTTATCCGGGCGGCGGGAGGAAATCCAGAAACCCAGCAGCAGCACGAACGACGTCAGCGTATCGGAGAGGGTATGCAACGCATCGGCGATCATCGAAATCGATCCCGCCGCCGCGCCCACCGCGTATTTCACGGCAAACAGGGCAGTATTCAAAACAACTGAAATCCACCCCTCCAAATATCCCAAACGTTGTGCTTCCGACCTCATAAAGGTATGATTCGCAAAAACAACGCATCATGCAAAGCCTTTTCATAACCGCCACGGATACGGGAGTGGGCAAAACCACTTTCAGCGCCGCGCTGCTCGCGCAAGCCCGAGCCGCCGGCCTCGATGCCGTGCCCATGAAACCGGTGCAGACCGGTTGCGAACGGCGCGGGGACCGGCTGATTGCACCCGACCTGGAATTCTGCCTCTCGGCCGCCGCCCTCGCCGCGACCGACGAAGAAAAAGAACTCATGTGCCCCTATCGCTTCGAGCCGGCCTGTTCGCCGCACCTCGCGGCGAAGCTTGCAGGACACCCCATACAGCTCGATGACATCATCGCCGCCCGCCGGAAACTCCAACAACGCCATGAGACGCTCATCGTCGAAGGCGCGGGAGGCGTTCTGGCGCCCATCGACGAAGAAAATTTCATGATCGATTTGATGAAAATCCTGAACCTGCCGGTGGTGCTCGTGGCCCGCTCGGGCTTGGGGACCATCAACCATACGCTCCTCACCTTTCAGGCCTTGAGGCGCGCCCGGATCGAAATACGGGGCATTGTTTTGTCGGATACGCACCGCGACGAACCGGCCCTGATCGTGGAAGACAACCTGCGAATCATCCGGCAGCAAGCCGGCGCAACGCCGGTCATCCGCATGCCGTTTTTCCCCGCCGGCTCCCTTGCTCCGCAAGCGAGGGCAGACAGGCAATCGGTGGAAAATTCCAGCCGGGATTTTCCAATCCTTGGAAAAAATCCGGCTCATTTTTCCAATCATTGGAAAATCCCGGACGTTTTTTTCCAATGATTGGAAAAAGCCATTACCGCGTCAGCAAAACGCTTTTGAAGGAAGCGGTCGTTAACACCCGATTGTCGTGGCTAAGGACGGCCAGGCCGGCGGAGGCGTTGCGGCCGAGGGCGTCGGAGGCGCGCACCTGGGTTTTTTCCCATTTCTTGCCGTCGTTGGAATAGGCCACATCGACCATATCGCCGCGGCGCCGCATTCGCAGTTGAACCGGGAAGAGGGCGCGGCCGAGTTTTTTCTGTTCCATGATTTCGCCCCGTTCGGAACGCCAGCCCAACGCGACGTCCCCATTGGGAAAAACGTTGAGCAAAAGCAGCGGCGAATCCGGCGCAAGATCGCGTCGAAGCATCAGCCCGGCCTTGGCAAATTCCTGCGTCTCCTCCAGGGAAACCAGGGTGGCGCCCAGATCGAAATCCCCGGCGACCGGCTTCCAGGTAAAACGAAATTGATCCGATCCCTCCCAAATATCCGCGCCGCCGCCATAGATATCCAGGTCGTTTTCGGAATGAACTTTCTGTCCGCCGGGCAAAGCGCCGCGGATATCCGAAGCCTGCCAGCCCGTGAGCGGATCCTGGGCGGGCGGCGTTGAGGCAAAGATCGGAAGTTGGGGCAAGTAGATCGGAGGCGGTTCTGCCTGCGTCAGCGCGGCGCCCAAGGCTTCGTTAATTTCGTACGGCACGGTTCCATACCAACGGAACAGCGTTTCGATATCGTCCCGGCTGGACTTCTCGATCGAAACCGGCAGCATCGGCTCGCGATTGGCTACCATGCACCAATTGTCTTTCCCCATCCCGCCGCCTTCCTTGATCAGCTTGTAGCACCACATGGTGGCCGCCCAACCGTTCTCGGCAAAGCGGTCGTAATAATATCGCATCAGCGGCGCGCCTCCGACTTTCTCGAAGACGACGTTGAATTCGCCGACCAGGAACGGCGTCTGCATGCGTTCCAGAAAGGAGGTGCGGAACGGAAGCGTGCGCGAGACGAACAAGGAATGCGAATCGACGGAAGCTTCTTCGCCGAACAACCCCGGATAGTAATGCTCCGTGAAGGCGATATTTGTCCAGCCCTGCTCGTCGGGACGCCCGTAAAACTCCAAGCCCTGATGCGTGCCGGGAAACAGGATGATGTGCCGTTCGTCGACCGTGCGAATGGCTTTGTACATCCGGTCGCACAGGCTGACCAGAGGAGCGAGATGATTGGTCGTTTTATAATCGCCGAACGGCTCGTTGATCAGGTCATAGGCTGCCACCACGGGCTCCTCGCGGTAATGCTCGGCAATTTTCTGCCAGAGCCAGATCGAGCGCTCCTGCTGCTCCGGACTGGTCCAGAGCTTGTTTTGGCCCGCACGTCCGGTGGTGTGATCCAGGCTTTGCCCGCCCGGCATCCCATGCATGTCCAGAATCACATACAGATGATGCTTCCTCGCCATTTCAATGGTCCAGTCGAGCCACTTGAACGCATCGGGTCGCAGCTCGAGGGGGCCGTCTTCGGCGACCAATAGTCGGTAATTGAACGGCAGGCGGACCACATTGAAACCAAAAGAACGGATGATGGGGAAATCGCGCTTCGTGATCCAATTGGACCGGAAAAGCTCCATCCAGCCATCCTTCGCCGCGGGGCCGAAACGTTTTTCAAGAATACCTTCAAAGGCATGTTGATCCCGAATATGGCCCATATCCAGCATCCACATTTCCAGCAGGAGCCAGTTGCCGAGATTGCAGCCGCGCAACGTTACCCGCTTCCCCTCCCCATCGACGATTTGCGTGCCTTCCGCTCGCAGAAAATTGGGCGCCGCGACAGGTTCTTCCGTCACGACCGGTTCAGGCGCGACGGGTTCAGAAGGCTTGGCCGGCTCCGCCGGAAGCGCCTTCGACGTCTTCTCCGATGAGGGCGTTTTGACGCTGCAAGAGCCAAGCATAAGTCCTCCCGACAATAGAATGTAAATCGGCAACCATTTTGCTAATCGCATGTTATCTCCACCCATGTTCGACCGTGAGCCTGTCGGGAATATCTACCCCGGAGCAGATAAGAAATATACGGAAAACCCGTACTGTGGTCCCGGTATCACCCCAGAAGAGTACGCACGAACCTTTTGCCGCGTCAAGCCAGGCATTTGAATGGGAAATAGGATTGAGAAACCGAATAGATTGTGAGAGGGTCCGATTATGAGAACAGCACTGGCATACCCGCCCGAACTTTTTGCCGAGGATAAGGTCAAAGTTCATGGATTCTTACAGTTCGTAGCGAACCAATGAGCAGAGCTAAAGCGAAGGAAGCGGGGACTCATGGCAAACACAAATGAAATCCGTTGGCAACAGCGCTTTGAAAATTACGGAAAGGCCCTGACCCAGCTCAATGCAGCCTGTGGAAAGGAAAGCTATTCCGATCTTGAACGAGCCGGTCTTGTCCAAATATTTGAGTTCACGTTCGAGCTTGCGTGGAAGACGCTGAAGGACTGGCTCTTCATTGAAGGGTTTGAGTTGAATACCCCGCGAGAGGCGATCCGCAAGGCCTTTGAGGTAAAACTCCTGGATGAGGCCGACGCGGAGACCTTGCTGGACGGGCTAAAAAAACGAAATTTGCTCAGCCATACTTACGAGGAAGAAACAGCCCGGGAGGCGGAGGATCTGATAAAGAATCATTACACCCCCTCATTAAACAGGCTTAACGGACGATTAGAGAGCAAGCGCGCTTCATGAATGACGGGCTGAAGGACAGACACAGGAAGGCGATTACCGCCATTTTGACGGCCAATCCGCGAGTGGAGCGAGCCGTGCTGTTCGGATCGAGGGCCATGGGAACGTTCACCCCGACCTCCGATGTGGACATCGCTTTGTTTGGCGATCGACTCACCCTCGACGACCAAGCGCAACTGGCCGAAGCCATCGGCGATTTGTCGATGCCACAGCGGATTGACCTGCTCCTGCATCGCCGCATCACAAACGAAAAACTCCTCGCCCACATCGAGCAATACGGCGTGGAGTGGCCCCTTTCGGCTGGATGAGCGAACCCGCCTCTTCGCGAATCGCGATCTTTACTTTTTCATCACCCGCATTTTCGTGCTGAGTTCTTCCGTCTTCTGGGCAAACCGGACGTAGTAAAAGAGGTTTTCGATTTCCAAGGCAATGTTGATGTTCTGAATGAAACATTGCTCCGTCCCCTTTAACTGGACCGGGGCGAAGTTCAAGACCCCTTTGACGCCGGAGGCCACCAGAACTTCCAGAACTTGAGCGGCGGCGTTCTCGGGAATGGTCATAATGGCGACTTGAATGCTTTCCTTTTTAACGAATTCTCCCAACTGCGCCATGTCGAGAATCGGCACCGGCAACTGCGGATTGACCACTTCCGGCTTAATGTCAAAGCCCGCCACCACTTTGATGCCCTCGCGGGAAAAACCATGATAGTTGATCAGCGCCGTCCCGATTTTGCCGCAACCGACGATGACGATCCGCTGAATCTCGTCTTTTCCGAGAATCGTGTTCAGCTTTTCGATCAATTCGTCGATTCGATAGCCTCCGCGTTTATTCCCTGACAGCCCCACCGTAGCGAAGTCCTTGCGCACCAAGGCCGACGACATCCCTACCGCATCGCCCAAATTGTCGGAAAATACTTTTACAAACCCCAGGGACTTAAGCTTGTACAAAATATTTTTGTACCGCGACAGCCGCTGTATCATATCCTTGTTCATTATTGCGCCTTTCGTAACATTATACTGCAATCAATATGCTTATTTAATACATATCTTCGTTTTTATAACAAGAATGTATTATTATTTTGTCGTATTTGTTTTTAATAAAAAATATCTTGCTTTCTTTTGTCAGAATTTATTGCATATATGCTGTCACTTGAAATTCAATTCATTTCCCTGACAACGGAAATAGCGGAGGTTCTAATTTTGAATACGACAATGGAAAAGCCGGCGGCCGACGACAAGAAGCTGACGCCGGAACTGAAAGAGTTCATCCGGCAGTGGAAGCCGAAGCCGGGCAATTTGATCATGGTATTGCATCGGGTGCAGGAACACTTCGGCTATATTCCCCGGAACGTGGCCTTCGAAGTGGCCGACCTGCTCGACGTACCGCTGGCGCGCGTGTATGGAGTCGTCACCTTCTATCATTTGTTCAAACTCAAGAAGCCCGGCCGCTTCAAGATCGCGGTGTGCATGGGTACGGCCTGCTATCTGAAGGGCGGCGAAGACATCATCAAGGAATTGGAAAACATCCTGGGCGTCGGGCTGAATGCGGTGACGCCGGACGGCGAATTTTCCGTGGAAGCGGTCCGGTGCCTTGGTTGTTGCGGCCTGGCGCCGGTGCTGTCCGTTAATGGCGAAGTGCACGGCAACGTGAAGAAGGATCAGCTCGCCGAGATTGTCGCGAAGTATAAGGGGACGTAGCGGATTCGCTGATTTTGACCGGAAAAAAATATCTCCTCGCAGGAAGAGGATTTGTTGAATGAATCTGCTGAAAAATCCGCCGGTTCGCAGAACCGGCCTACACAAAACGGCAGGCCGACTCTGTGAGTCGGCGTCGGCAGGCAAAATAGATTAGAGGTGACATCATGGCAAAACTGACGTTGGAAGAATTGAAAAAGCTGCGGGAAGAGAAGAGGAAAGAGCTAAACAACCGCAGGACGGAAGGCAAGGATGTACAGGTGATCGTCGGCATGGGCACGTGCGGCATTGCCGCGGGCGCCAAGGACACCTTCGACGCCTTCCTGAAGGAAATCGATCAAAGCGGGCTGACGAACGTCACGATCCGTCAGACGGGCTGCATGGGCCTGTGCCATTCCGAGCCCACTGTGGAAGTCATCGTCCCGGATATGCCGTCCGTCGTGTACGGCAACGTGAACCCGGACGTGGCGCAACGCATCGTCCGCAAACACATCGTCGGGAAGATCATGATCAACGACCACATCTTCGACAAGCCCGCGGCCGACATCATTAAATAGAGAGAACACCATCATGGCCTTTAAAAACTATATCCTGGTCTGCGGCGGCGCCGGCTGCGAAGCCAACCGCGGCGTGGACCTTTACAAGACGCTTCAGAAAGAACTCCAGGAACAGGGCGTGGAAAACGAAGCCCAGGTCGTCAAGACCGGCTGCTTCGGGTTCTGCGAAAAGGGCCCCATCGTAAAGATGCTGCCCGACGAAACATTCTACGTCTCGGTCAAGCCTGAGGACGCCAAGGAAATCGTCGCCGAGCACGTCGTCAAGGGCCGCCCGGTCGCCCGCCTCCTCTACGACAAGACCCAGAGCCGAACCAACGCGAAACTGGAAGACATCGATTTTTACCAGAAGCAGGTCCGCATCGTTCTGCGCAACTGCGGCGTGATCGATCCGGACTCGATCGACGAGTATATCGCCCGCGACGGCTACGACGCGTTGGCCAAGGTCCTCACCGAGATGACGCAGGATCAGGTCATTGAGGAATTGAAGAAATCCGGCCTGCGCGGACGCGGCGGCGCCGGCTTCCTGACCTGGAAGAAATGGATGTTCACCAAGCAGGTTGCCTCCAACGAGAAATATGTAATTTGCAATGCCGACGAAGGCGATCCCGGCGCGTACATGGACCGCAGCACCATCGAAGGCGATCCTCATTCCATTCTGGAGGCCATGACCATCGCAGGCCGTACGGTGGGCGCGAGCCAGGGCGTCATTTACATCCGCGCCGAATATCCGCTGGCCATCATCCGGCTGGAAAACGCGATCAAGCAGGCCAAAGACTACGGGCTGCTGGGCGAAAACATCCTCGGCACAGGCTTCAACTTCAACATCGAAATCCGATTGGGCGCCGGCGCCTTCGTCTGCGGCGAAGAGACCGCGCTGATCGCCTCGACGGAAGGCCGCCGCGGCATGCCGATCCCCCGCCCGCCCTTCCCGGCCGTCCGGGGCCTCTGGCAGAAACCCACGGTGATCAATAACGTGGAAACCTACGCCAACATCCCGATGATCGTTCTGCGGGGCGGCGACTGGTTTGCGAAGATCGGCACGGAAACCTCCAAGGGCACCAAGGTCTTCGCCCTGACCGGCAAGATCAACAACTCCGGCCTGATCGAAGTCCCGATGGGCACCACCCTGCGGGAAATCATCTACGACATCGGCGGCGGCATCCGGGGCGGCAAGGCCTTCAAGGCCGTGCAGACCGGCGGTCCGTCGGGCGGCGTGATCACCAGCGAATACCTCGACACGCCGATCGATTACGAGCATTTGCAGAAGCTCGGTTCGATCATGGGCTCCGGCGGCATGATCGTCATGGACGAGGACGATTGCATGGTCGACGTCGCGCGCTTCTACCAGGAATTCTGCGTGGACGAATCGTGCGGCAAGTGCGCCCCCTGCCGAATCGGCACCCGGACCATTTACAACCTGCTCACCGGCATCTGCCAGGGCCGGGGCACGATGGACGACCTGCAAAAGATCAACGAAATCGGCCGCGCGATGCAGAAGGCCGCGCTGTGCGGACTGGGACAAACCGCGCCGAACCCGGTGCTCTCGACCATGAAGTACTACGAAAAAGAGTACCTGGCGCACATCAAGGAAAAGAAGTGCCCGTCCGGCAAGTGCCGCGATTTGGTCACCTATTACATCCTGCCGAACAAATGCATCGGCTGCACGGTTTGCGCGCGGCGCTGCCCGGTCGGCGCCATCACCGGCGAACGGCAGAAGATCCACACGATCAACCAGGAGACCTGCATCAAGTGCGGCGAGTGCCTGAAGGCGTGCAAGTTCAGCGCGGTGTTCCGCCGATAGAAGCGACAACTTTAAGGATAAAATCATGGAAACAGTAAAACTAGAAATCAACGGCATCCCGGTCGAAGTCGATAAGGGAACCACCATCCTGAACGCCGCCCACAAGGTTCAGGTGAAGATCCCTACCCTTTGTTATCATCCCGACCTGCCCGCGTGGGCGGCCTGCGGCATCTGCGTCGTCAAGGTTGCGGGGTCGCCTAAAATGATCCGCGCCTGTGCTACGCCGGTCGAGAACGGAATGAAGATCGTCACGCACGATCCGGAAATTTACCAGATCCGCAAAACGGTGATCGAGCTGATCCTCTCCACCCATCCGAACGACTGCCTCCAGTGCCCGCGCAACGGCAACTGCGAGCTGCAGAAGCTGGCCGGGGAATTCGGCATCCGCGAAGTGGAATTCGAAAAACGCCTTCGCAATCTGCCGGCGGACGACTCCACCAAGTCGATCATCCTTAATCCGGAAAAATGCATCCTCTGCGGTCGGTGCGCGATCGTCTGCCAGCAGATGCAGAACGTCTGGGCCTTGGAATTCCTCGGCCGCGGCGAGAATACGCGCATCGCCCCGACGGCCGATGTGGAGTTGAACGACAGCCCCTGCATCAAGTGCGGCCAGTGCTCCGCGCACTGCCCCGTCGGAGCCATCTACGAGCATTCCGACGCCAAGCAGGTCTACAAGGCGCTGGAAAATCCGGAGATGCATTGCGTCGTCCAAATCGCCCCGGCGGTCCGCGTGGCCATCGGCGAGGACTTCGGCTACGAGCCCGGCGAACTGCTGACCGGCAAGACGTATGCCGCGTTGCGCCGCCTGGGCTTCAAGGGCGTCTTCGACACCAACTTCGGCGCCGACCTGACCATCATGGAGGAAGGCACCGAATTCGTCGAACGCTTCGTCAAGGGCCACGGCGACATCCCGCTCATCACGAGCTGCTGCCCGGCCTGGACGGATTACATGGAGAAATACGCCCCGGACTTCATCAAGAATTTCTCCACGGCCAAGTCGCCGCACGAAATGGTCGGCACCATGTCCAAGACGTATTACGCGAAAAAGCTGGGCCTCGATCCGGCCAAGATCTTCATGGTCTCGATCATGCCCTGCACGGCGAAGAAATATGAAATCACGCGCACGGACGAGATGTACGCCAGCGGTTATCAGGATGTCGACGTTTCGCTGACCACGCGCGAACTGACGCGCATGATCAAGTCGGCCGGCATCGATTTTCCCAACCTGCCCGACGAAGAGGCCGACTCGATCCTCGGCGAATACACCGGCGCGGGCACGATCTTCGGCGCCACCGGCGGCGTGATGGAAGCGGCCCTGCGCACCGCGTATTTCCTCGTCAGCGGCGAAGAATTGAAGGACGTCAACTTTACCGCGGTCCGCGGCCTGGACGGCGTAAAGGAAGCGGCCGTCACCATTGCCGGCAAGGAAATCCGGATTGCGGTCGCGCACTGGATGTCGAACATCGAAACCGTGCTCAACCGCATCCGCGCCAATCGCGAGAAAGGCGAGGAACCGGCCTATCACTTCATCGAAGTCATGGCTTGTCGCGGCGGTTGCGTCGGCGGCGGTGGACAGCCCTACGGCGCCACGGACGAAATCCGGCGCAAACGGGCGGCCGGCATTTACAAGGACGATGCCCAGAGCAAACTCCGTTGCTCGCATCACAACCCGCACATCAAGAAACTCTATGACGAATTTCTCGACAAACCGCTCAGCCATACGGCGCACAAGTACCTGCACACGACCTATACGGAGCGGAAGATTTATAAGAAGTGAACAGCGAGAAGTGATCAGTGTTCAGTTATCAGTGATCAGTAATCAGTGTTCAGTTATCAGTGATCAGTGATCAGTAATCAGTGATCAGTAATCAGTGTTCAGTAATCAGTGTTCAGTTATCAGCAAGAAGTAGACGGGAGCGGCGGGTTTTACCGGCGCTCCCGTTTTTATATTTCAGATCCGCGGCTTATTGCCATAAATTCTTGTAACTTTTTCATTTTTCACGATTAACGAATGATTCCGCGTCGCGTATTTTAATCCCAGCAGGCCGCAAAACGCTTGAAGTATAAATACAGCGCATGAAACATACTATTCATTGGATATCGTGCCTGACGGTCTTGAGCTGCACAGCCTGGAGTGCAGCAAGCTACGGAGCGTCTGCTCCACAAAGCCCCCGCACCTGGATTTCCCTGCCGACGCCCGCCCGGACAGCTAGCCGCTTGCCGACCGCGCCGGACGTGAAGATCGATCGGGCAGACGCGCAACGCACCGTGGTGGCCGTGGATCTGACCGGCTTTTGGACGCAGGACAGGACGATGCAAGGGCAAACCTACACCGCCGTTGAATTGGACAACTGGAGTTCCGTGCAAGAGGTCGGGAAACCATCTGTTCCGTTGTATTGCGTCATGCTGGAGATACCAGCCGACGCCCTGCCGCAAGTCGAAGTCACCGCCTGCGAAGAAACCTCCGCAGGGCAATTATTGATTCCGCCCGTGCAACCTCTGCTGCCGGATGTCTCCCCCGAACCGCCGCCGCCGCCTTTCACGATGGATGCCGCCGTCTATGCCGAGGACGAGTTCTATCCCGCCGGCCCTGTTTTCTCGCAAAGCATCGTCGATCTTCGGGAAAAACGTTTGCTGGTGCTGCAACTGGTGCCGGTCCGATGGAACCCGCACAGCCGGGAAGCCCTTGCGGCCGGACATCTTGAGATCACCGTAACAATGACTCCCCTACCCGCCCGCCTGGCCCAGGAGGACGTCACCCAGGCCGCCGGGCTGCTGCCGGATGCCGCTTCCGGCGATTTGAGGCGTTATATGATTTTGATGGACGATCAATTCGAAGGCAATGGCCTGCTCACTCAATTCGTGGATTGGAAAAAGCGCAAGGGCTACAAGGCAACGGTCGTCAAGACTTCGCAGATCAACGCCAATGGCGCTCCCAACAACACGCAAATCATTAATTACATGCGGGGCCTCGCAGCAACCAACTACCCGCATTACCTGTTGATTCTCGGCGATCACACGGAGACCAATGGAGTGGCCGGCAAGTATTTCAACTCCGATACGTCCGATTGGTACGGCTACACCGATCTCGATATCGCCTGCCGAACCGGCGCGGATTACATTCCCGACCTTTATTATGGACGGCTCTTCGCCACAAATAGCGCGCAAGCCTCCAATCTCCTGAGCAAAGTGCTGAGCATGGATCGAACGCCGCCCTCCAGCGCCATGTTTCAAAAAGTGTGCGTGGCCGGACAGATCCAAGACAGCGACGACTACAACAATGTCGCCGACCGGCTCTTCTGCGAAACCGCCGATTTAATCGCCAGCTACTTCGAACAAGACGCCGGCGGCGTGGATTACACCTGCACCCGCGCCATCGTTAATCCCGACGGGGTCACCGCGAATGCCGCTTGGAATGGGGATTCCCTGCTATGGAATCCATCCGACCAAATCGGAACCCGGGTCTTCAATCATTTCATCCCCAATACGGCGGCCCGGGGCCGGATTTCCACGAACATCAACGAGGGCGTCGCTCTGCTGCAACATCGCGACCACGGTTATGTGTCGGGCGCCGGCTGGGCAGATCCAAGCTTCTATTATTCGCATGTCAGCGCTTTGACCAACGCGTTGAACCGTCCGGCGGTCTTCTCCATCAACTGCAATAGCGGCATGTACAACATGTATAGCAGCGGCAATCCCAGTTTAAGCTTTGTGCGCCAGTGGCTCACGCACAACAATGGCGGGACCTACGCGTTTTTCGGCCCGGTGGATACCAGTTATTCCTGGGTGAACGATTGGATGACCCACGGTTTCTACGCAGCCTTTCTCACCAACTACATCTCCTTTCAGAATAACTGCACGACTCCAACCTGGTCCAAGAAGCTGCCGTCGCCCAATGGCCTCTATGGCGCAGCCGGCAAAGCCTGGCGGCTGGGAGAAATCCTGAACTTCGGCAAAATGTACATGGCCGAAAAATATTTCTCCCACGAAACCACGTTCCGTTTGTTCCATCTCTTCGGCGATCCCGAAGCGGAACTCCGCTTGAGAACGCCCCGAACGCTGTCCGTTTCCCATGCGAGCTCGATCACGCCCGGCATCAGCACGACGGTTGCGGTCACCCTGGCCGAATCCGGCTGCGACGTGTGCCTCTATTCGCCCACGGCGCCCATTCATCTGGTGCAGACGAATGCCGGCATGGTCGTCAGGTTCATCGTGACGGCCACGACGGGAAGTACGATGTATGTGACCGCCACAAAACAAGGCTGCCGGCCTTATGAAGGAACGGTCTTGTCGTTTGTGGGAGGCAGCGATCGCTTTTGGCTCCGAGCGACGGCGATGACCAACAGCGTCATGCTTCGCTGGCCCGATCCGAACGACTGCGCCATCGCCTCGAAAGTCGTCCACATCCGCGCCAGCACCTCCGCCTATCCGGCTTTGCTCACGGACGGCGCACAGGTTTACCAAGGTGAAAATCAATCCGCCGAGCATACCGGACTAACGCCCGGACAAACCTATTATTACACCATCTGGGTCAGCCACGATGGGGCGACGTTTGAGGCCCCGCCCTGAGCCTATTTCAGTAGGACGCCGTTCTGATTCCATCTCATAATCGTAATCCTAATCTTAATCATAATCTGCATTTGTTTTATCCAGAAAGAGATTAAGATTACGATTAAGATTATGATTATGAGGAAGATAGGATAAGCGTCGCGTTTACGCGAGGCTCTTCATGGGACCTACAAAATCGGCTGCCTTTTTTCGAGCACCTTCCGCTGCATGGCGTCGAAGTAGTCGTCGGCTTCTTTCGTGCTGGAAAAAATGGGCACATCCGGCAGGGCGTTGGCAATTTCGAAAACCTTGGCAATCTGGGGCTGCACATTGGACATCATGACATTCCCGCCAGCCGTTTGCATGGCCTTTCGGATGCGCAATATGGTGCGCAGTCCCATGCTGCTGATATAATCGAGCTTGGCGAGGTCGAACATCAACACCTTGGCCTTGCCCAACAGGGCGTTCAGCCGGTCCTCGCAAGATTTATACGTCTGCGTATCCAGCTTGCCTTCGAGTTTGACAATGTAGAGACCGCCTTGCCTGGTTTCGATTTCGATTTTCAGCGACATAATTCCCTCCGATTAACGGCAGCCTACCATTTCAAACAAAAAAAAGCCCCCGAGCTTTCTCGACTCCCGCCAGATCCGGTTGGGCTTCGATCCTGCGGACAACAGCGAGCGCCAGGGCCATATTTCGATGGTCTATTTCACGATGCGACTTCATAAATTGAGTATAGTTCGGTTCCGCAGCGAAGCCTATAAAAAAGAAGCGAAGCGGTTTTGTCGAAGGAATCCATCGTTTACAAAAGCAGACGGCCAGCGCATTTGACAGCCGATCGCCAGCGCAGTATCGTTTCGAATCATGCATAGAAAATTGAACGTTCGGCTTTTACCCATAGCTTTTATGATTCTTTTTGTCTCCGGATGCGCCTCCACTTATTCCACGCGATCCGTCGAACCGTCCGGTTTTTTGGGCGACTACTCGCAAATGCGCGCAGGCGCCGAAGAAGACGTTCAGTTGATCTACGTAAATCCACAAGCAGATTTCGGTCGTTACCGCAAAATCATGATGGATCCGGTGTCGGTTTATGTGACGCCCGACAGCTATCTGAGAAAGGTTCCCAAAGAGCAACTCAGCATGCTGGTTAATGAACTGGACGCCGCCATCAAGACTCAGTTGACCCCTCATTACGAATTCGTCCACGAGCCCCAAGCCGGCGCCATGCGCTTGCGCATAGCCATTACGGAAGCCCAAGGCGCCAACGTGGCCTTGGACACCGTTTCAACCGTTGTACCGGTTGGCTTGGCCATCAGCGCCGCCAGGCGCGCCGTGTTTGGCACGCACTCGTCCATCGGAAAAGCCGGCATCGAAATGGAAATTCTGGATGCCGAAACAGGACAGCGCTTATGGGCCATGGTAGACGAACGGGCCGGCCGAAAAATCACCGGAAAATTCGACAAGTTCAGCAAGTGGCGGACGACACACGATGCCTCCGAATACTGGGCGGATCTCGTCAAAGAGCGCTTGGAATCGCTGCAAGCTGAGCATGCCGCATCCACGCCTTGAGCAGGCCGCCGCCTCACGGCGGCGGCTACAGGATGAAGGACGGGCCTAGCCCAAGTACTTTAAAAACAGCATGGTAATATCGTCGAACTGCTCCAACCCCTGCTGATAGAGGGCCAACTCCCGGTAGATCTCGTCGCAAATCTCGTGGTTGGACGAAAGGGCCTGACGCTTTACGCACTCCAGCAACCGTTGGTCGCCAAACAGATGGTCGCCGGAATCCACCGCTTCCGTGGCGCCGTCCGTATAGAGGATCAGCGAGTCCCCTTTCGCCAGCGTGAGTTCCCGATCCTTGAATCCCACCGCTTCCCGGATGCCCAAAGGCGGATTGATTTCCTCCGGCGCGGCCTCCAGCCATTCCGGACTTCCCTTTCGGAGAACCAGAGGGGGCGGATGCCCGGCATTGCAAAAAACCAAACGGCCGGTTTGCAGGTTGCAAATCAGGTAAATCATGGTGGTAAACATCATGGATTGATTGTCCGGCAGCATCAACTGGTTCACGCGCTTCAGCGTATCCGCCGCACTCAGATTGCCCCGGGCGTTGTCGCGCAGCAGCGTCCGCATGCGCATCATGAACAACCCGGCGCCCGCCCCTTTGCCCGCCACATCGGCCACCAGCGCGCCCATATGATCCCGATCGACCAGGAAGAAATCGTAATAGTCCCCGCCCACCTCGCGGGCGGGCAGCATCCGCGCAAAGATTTCGACGCTGGACGCGCCGGGATAGGGCGGAAACTGCCGCGGCAACAATTCCTGCTGGATGTCCCGGGCAAACCGCAGCTCGCTTTCATAACGCTCATTTGCCGCCGTCGTCCGCGTCAGGTCGGCGGTGTATTTTTTCAGGGATAGCGTCATTCGATTGAACGAATGGGACAGATCATGGAGTTCGTCGCGCGACCGGATGCGGACCTGGTGATCGAACTCCCCGGCGCTGATGCGTTTCGTGGCGGCCGCCAGCAGGCGCAAGGGCCTCGTGAATACGTAGGAAAACAGCAGCACGAGCAGCACCGCCGCCAGGACCGTTACGCCGATGATCGCGCCCACCCGCTGCGAAATTTCCTCGTAGGTCCGATGCAGACTCTCCGTCGGACGATACAGCTCCAGCACATAAATCACCTCGCCGACGAGATTCGTAATGGGATACAGATAGCTGAACCACTCGCCCTGGTCGTCCGTGAAAATGCCCGATTGCGGTTGTTTTTTCTGCAACACGTCAAAAAACATCGGGCGATCCCGGGGCACGATGAACGGCTCGAAAATCGGACCCCGCCAGACATTGATGCCGTAATAGAACCGGCCTTCATGAATCTTGTGCAAAATCCACTTGGGGGCGCCGTCGACATTTTTCGTGTCCACCAGCCGATCCAGCATCCGAAAAACCCGTTCATAGACCTTGCTTTCCCGATCTTCAGGCGCCTGGATGCGCTCCAGCTCCTCCAGGGACAAACTGTTGGCCACCGCCCAGGCCAGACTGGCTGACCGCAAGACATACTCGTCGAGCAGATCGTCGGATAAATCGTCCTTGACCCAATCGCCCACCACCAGAGCGCTGGCGACCAGCAACGGGATAAACAGCAACAAGAGCTTCAAAAAGAATGGGAATCTTAAATGACGGAAAAACCGGCGCAAACGGGGGAGAACGATCGCGATAACGGACAAAGCCGCCGCCAGCAACACCAGGAGCCCGCTGCGACCATAATGCGTCACCCAGTACGTTGACATGGTGGTATAATCCCGATCGATCACCATCATGGTCTTGTTGGCCAGATCGAACGCGCAAGGCACGCGATGAGAACCCACGGTGTAGATCGGCCCGACGAACGCATCAGGAAAAGCATAACCGTCTTTCAAGGGCGACAGCACGCGAGTCACGTTTCCATTGGCCGCATACTGCACCCAGGTCCGGTTCCCAGGGCTGGCGACGGTCAACAGACGCGCCGCCCGGGCGCCTAACGACACAAAGGCCAGTTCGGAAGGAGCCAACAGACAGCCTTCCTCAAACCCCACTTTGCCGATTTTCCGAATGGGCAGCCCTTCTGCTGACAGCTCGTTGACCAAGCCATCGGCGCCGGAAGTGATATAGACATGTCCATCGTCGCCCACGCTCAACCCATTCCAGCTCGAAAAATCCGTGTTCGTCTCCCCCAACGCCTGCACGTCCGGAGGCATCCGGTCAAAGGTCAGCGCCGCGACCTTGCCGGTCTCCATGCGCCACAGGCAACGATAACCGGCGCTATCATGAACGAAATAATGGCGGCCGGCCGGATCGCAAGCGTACCGGATTTCCGGATAGCCGTTCTGGTCCGTCAAGAAGACCGTCAGCAGTTCCTCGGGGGGCTCCTGGAGGGAGCGATAGATGCGGAATCGGTAGCCGACCAGAATCTTGCTTTCCTTGTCGTACAGGTAGCTGTGAACCACGACCCCATCGCGGCCCTGATACAGCCTGCGGACCATGTAATAGTACGGGCCCTCGTCGGGCTCGATCGAGCGGGCGCTTTCCAATTCCAGGGGGGCGCCCGGATCGCCGATGGCCAGTTGCAGCACGGTGTTGCCCGCCTTCTCGACCACGTAAAACGACTCGCCATGCGAAGCATACGCGATGGGATTGCGGAACGGCTCAAAAGTCCGGAACGAATATACGGCCGCGCCAAGCGCCAGAAGCGCCGAAAGCGCCAGCACGATCCGCAGCAGAAGCTCGGCCCGGAACCGGCGTGCCGGCCGGCGGCGAACCGATTTGGAGGCCTCGGAGATATCCGCAAGCTCATTCATCTTTTGCCTTGTCGCCTATGAGTTCAATTTCCTTGCCTTGCCAGCTCAATACGCCTTTTTCGCTGAGCTTCTGGATCAGGCGCGAGAGGGTTTCCGGCGTCGTGCCGATGGCGGCGGCGATATCCTTCTTCGAAAGCGTCAGGCGAATATCCGTGCGGGTTCCATAGTGCTCGCGCAGAAATCGAAACAAACGCTCTTCGACATCGCGGGTCGACAGGTCGTAAATCCGCTCCGCAAGATACCGCTGCTTTCTCATAAGCATGGCGATGAAATCGTTTCGGAAATCCTCGCGCTCCAACAGCCGGTGAAGGTCGCGCCGGGGAAAAAGAAACAGCACGCAATCCGTCAGGGCCACGGCCGAAACCGGGTAGCGATCCTGCTCGACCAGTACGACCTCGGCAAAGACTTCTCCGGGCTGAATAAGTTTGATGACGATTTCGTTGCCGTCCGGCGCGGTCTTGAAAAGTTGGACGGTTCCGCTGTTGAGCAGATAAATCGAATGCCCCTTGTCCCCTTCGGCAAAGAGCAGTTCACGCTTTTTCACGTCGCGAGAAATCGCGATCTCCGCCAATGCCTTGCGGCTCTCGGGCGAGAGATCCTTGAAAAAATTTGCCTGCGCCAGCGTGATCAGCCAATCCATGAAACCTCCGCATTTCCCGTCGATCGCCGCTAGTTTACGCAACGACGGCCGGATTTGAAGCTTTTGTTCAAGCAACATTGATTTCAGGGGCATCGCGACAGGACAGGAGCCATGACCACACTTCGCGAAGTGTGATGTCTCGCCGACTCCGCTTTTCTGGCGAAATGGACTTTTTTTGCCATTCCTTGACCTGGGTCAAGGTTTCTCCCTCGATCACGGGCTATGGTGCTGCGTGACGATACGAACAGAAACGCAAGAGGAGAAAGAATAATGAGTATGTTTTGCTTTCAGTGTGAACAAACGTTTAAGGGAACCGGCTGCGACAAGTTGGGCGTATGCGGCAAAGATCCCACGACCGCCAGCCTTCAAGACTTGTTGGTGCATGCCTCGAAGGGCATCAGCCAATATGCGCACAAGGCGCGCCAGCTGGGCGAAACGGATCATGAGATCGACCTGACCGTCATCAAAGCGTTGTTCACCACGGTCACCAACGTCAATTTCGATCCCCTGCGCCTGGAACGGCTGCTCCGACAGGCAGCAACGATCCGGGATCAGGCCAAGGCGCTTTACGAAAAAGCATGCCGGGCTAAAGGACAAACCCCTGAAACGTTGACCGGTCCGGCCGCCTGGCAACCGGCCGTCACGCTCGAAGGCTTGGTCCGGCAAGGCGAGGAGCTCAGCCTTCTCAACCGCATCAACAGCCTCGGCCCCGATGTGACCGGACTTCAGGAACTGCTCACCTACGGGCTGAAGGGCATGGCGGCTTACGCAGAGCACGCGCACTTGCTCGGTCAGGAAGACAAGGCCGTCTATGCCTTCGTCCACGATTCGCTGGACTATCTGACTCGCGACGACGCGTCCATCGACGAGTTGTTCGGCCGCGTGCTGAAATGCGGCGAAGTAAATTTACGGGTCATGGAATTGCTCGATACCGCCAATACCGGCACGTACGGCCATCCTGTGCCCACGGCCGTCCGGATTACGACCGTCCAAGGCAAGGCCATCCTGGTTTCGGGCCACGATCTCAAGGATCTGGAGGCGCTGCTCAAACAGACGGAAGGCCTGGGAATTAACGTCTATACGCACGGCGAAATGCTCCCGGCGCACGGCTATCCCGGCTTGAAGAAATACAAGCACCTCGCCGGCAATTACGGCGGCGCCTGGCAGGATCAGGCCCGGGAATTCGATTTGTTCCCCGGCGCGATTCTCATGACGACCAACTGCATCCAGAAGCCGCGCGACACCTACATGAGCCGAATCTTCACCAGCGGCCTCGTGGCTTGGCCGAATGTTCGCCACATCGACAACCAGAACTTCAAGCCGGTCATCGATGCCGCGCTGGCGGCGCCGGGATTCACGACGGATGAGCCGGAGAAAACCATCACCGTGGGATTCGGTCACAACGCCGTTTTGGGCGTTGCCGACAAGGTCATTGAAGCGGTCAAGAGCAAGGCCATCCGGCACTTCTTCCTGATCGGCGGCTGCGACGGCGCCAAGCCCGGGCGCAATTATTACACCGATTTTGCCCAGGCGGCGCCCAAGGATTGCATCGTCATGACGCTGGCCTGCGGGAAGTATCGCTTCAACAAGCTCGACTTCGGGACCATCGGCGGGCTGCCCCGTTTGCTGGATTGCGGACAGTGCAACGATGCCTATTCCGCGATCAAGATCGCCGGAGCGCTGGCCGGGGCCTTCAACTGCGGCGTCAACGATCTTCCCTTGTCGTTGATCCTGTCCTGGTACGAACAGAAGGCGGTCTGCATTCTGCTGAGCCTGCTTTATCTCGGCATCAAGAACATCCGCCTCGGCCCCACCCTGCCCGCCTTTGTCAGCCCGGCGGTATTGAAAGTGCTCGTGGAAAAATTCAATATCCAGCCCATTACAACGGTGGAAAGAGACATGGAAGCCGCGCTGGCTTGTGCTTGAAGGGTGGAGTCCAAAGAGTCCAAGGTCCAAAGTCAGAGGGTTAGATGAAAAGAAAAATTATTACCATCGACGAAGAGAAATGTAACGGATGCGGGGCATGCATCACGGCTTGCGCGGAGGGAGCGCTGGCCTTGGTCGATGGCAAGGCCCGGCTCGTGAAGGATCAGTATTGCGACGGCTTCGGCGATTGCCTGGGCGAGTGCCCGACCGGCGCCTTGAAGATCGTGGAAAAGGACGCCTCTGAGTTTGACGTGGAAGCGACGAAGCAGCATGTGCTGAAAACCGGCGGCGCGGAAGCCGTCCGCCGGATGGAACAAGCCGGGGCCCAGCATGCGACGGCGGAAAAGCCGAAATTCGCCGGCTGCCCCGGCCTGGCCATGCGCTTCAATCCAGATCGCAAATCTGAGCGGGCCGCCCCCCCCGCGGACAGCCCCGCTCAGGTTATTCCTTCCGAATTGAATCAATGGCCCATCCAAATTCATCTCGTTCCGTCCGATGCCCCGTTTTTCCGGGAACGCGAGCTGGTGGTCATGAGCACCTGCGCTCCGCTGGCCTCGGCCGATGTGCATTGGCGCTTCCTGCGCGGCCGCTCCGTCGTGGTCGGCTGCTCCAAGCTGGACCACACGGATGGGTATGCCGAGAAGCTGGCGGCCATTCTGTCCGAACCCAGCATCCCGAAGGTCATCGTCGTCCGCATGGAAGTGCCCTGCTGCGGCGGGCTGACAGCCATCGTCCGGGCTGCGGCCGCTTCGTCGGGCCGAAACGATTTGATTGTCGAAGAAACCACGGTAGGCATTGGCGGCGGTATACTAAGGACGACGATTCTTAACGAAAGGAGTGCGTCATGAAAGCGACCGACGACCTCAAAGCGCAAGCCATCGATCTGAAAACATTCATCGACTATTCAAAAGGCTCCGTAGTCAGCAAAACGCTCGTAGATAAAAAGGCGGGCACCCTGACCTTGTTTTCGTTCGACGAGGGCCAAGGGTTAAGCGAACACACGGCGCCGTACGACGCCGTGGTACAAATTATCGAAGGCACAGCCGAATTGACCATTGGCGGACAACCGGTGAAGCCCTCCGAGGGCCAGTTGGTGATCATGCCGGCCAACGTGCCTCATGCGGTTCACGCCGTCACCCGCTTTAAAATGTTGCTCATCATGATACGTTCTTGAGTCAAAAACTTGAATTATGCCTGGCGACAGGTAGTGTACTCTAGTTTTCAATGAAAGGAGCCTGGAATGAGGCATGTATATCTGTTGGCGGTGGGAGCAGTTATAAGCGGCGGTTTGGTTTTTCAGGCATGGGCTGGGCCGGCCTGTTGTGGAGCCAAAGAAAAAGGCGCTTGCGGGATTGTTAAACCAGAAGTAAAAGCCGATTCGGCAACGAATGCCGTTGGCTATGGAGTTGTCGATACGGCGGCATTGAGATCGATTCTCGATGCAAAAACCCCTGTTGCAGTAGTAGATGCTCGGACGGCTCAATACGACGACGGGAAAAGGATTTCCGGCGCTATTTCTCTGCCGGCCGACAGCTCCACCGAGGCCATTGAAAAGGCCCTGCCAGACAAAAATCAGCTTGTTGTAACCTATTGCAGCAATCTGAAATGTCCTGCCAGCAAGATCCTCTCCGAGAAGTTGATCGAAATGGGATATAAGAACGTTTTGAAATATCCCGACGGATTGGAAGGCTGGCTCCAAGCCGGACAGCCGGCCGCCGAAGCCTCTAAACCCATGTAAAAGCAAACGTACTTAATAAAAAGCCGGCCGCGCTCTTTGCGCGGCCGGCTTTTTGTTTCGATCCAAGCGGGACGAAATTACCCCCCTTCAAATGCAGTTTACATATCGTACAGTTTCCGGTATTGAGGGTTGTTCATTCAACATGAACCCTTTGCTAAAGAAGAGAATATCCTTATGAAAAAGACCGTATTGGAAACCATTCGCGAGAAAGCGCGGTCCCTCGGAAGAAAAATCGTCCTGACAGAGAGCGACGACCTTCGCAACTTGCAGGCGGCGGCCAAGCTGGTGCTGACCGGTTATGCCAAGCCGATTTTGGTGGGCGACGAGGCGGCGATCAACAAGCTGGCCGGCGACAACGGCGTTCGCATGGTGGGCGTGGAGGTCGTCGATGTGAACAACAGTCCCCGGCGGAGCGATTATATCCATACGGTTCTGCAACTCCGAAAGAGCAAAGGTCTAACGGAAGACCAGGCCCGCGAATGGCTCAAAGACACCTGCGTTTTTGCGGCGGCCATGGTTTGCGCAGGCGACGCTCATGGCTATGTATCCGGAGGTGGGAATCCCAAGGGCTACAATCACGACACCGGCAGCAAGACCAAGCCGGCCTTGCAGTTGTTCAAGACAGCGCCCGGCATTAAGACCGCCTCGGCGTATTTCATCATGCAAATGCCCGATCCCAAGTGGGGCTTCAATGGCGCGTTGTTCTATGCCGACTGCGGCTTGGTCATCAATCCCAACGCCGACCAACTAGCCGAAATTGCCGTCGCCACGGCTCGTACGTTCCGGGCTCTGACCGGCGAAGAACCGCGCGTGGGCATGATCAGTTGCTCCACGAAAGGCTCCGCCAAAGACCCGATCATCGACAAGGTCATCGAAGCGACCGCCAAGGCCAAGGCCCTGGATCCGCAACTTAAGGTGGATGGCGAATTCCAGTTCGATGCCGCCGTCATCCCGTCCATCGGCGCCAAAAAAGCGCCGGGTTCTGAAATCGCCGGAAACTGCAATGTGCTGATTTTCCCGGACCTGAATTGCGGAAACACCATGTACAAAGCCACCGAACGACTGGCCGGCGCAACGGCTATCGGACCGCTGCTGCAAGGCCTTCGCCGTCCGTTCAACGACGTGTCGCGCGGCTGCTCCGCGGATGACATCGTCGACTGCGCCGCGGTCGCCGCGATCACAGAATGGACGGAATAGCCGCCGTTCCTCCCGGTAATAAACCCGTTCAGAAACGTGGCGAATCCGCTATGTCTGTGTTATCTTTATACTATGAAATATGTCGACGAATATCGTAATGAAGCGGCCGTTCGGCAGTATGCGGACAAAATTCGCCGGACTGTGACGAGGCCGTGGAATATCATGGAGATATGCGGCGGCCAGACTCATTCCATTGTTAAATACGGCTTGGACACGTTGTTGCCGGAGGATATCCAACTCATTCATGGGCCCGGCTGTCCCGTTTGCGTGACCTCCCTTGAATTAATCGACAAGGCCATTAACATTGCCTCGCGGCCGGGCGTTATTTTTTGCTCCTTCGGCGATATGCTTCGCGTTCCCGGATCAGGCCGGGATTTGTTCTCGGTCAAAGCGGCCGGGGGCGATGTCCGGATTGTATATTCGCCTCTCGATGCCTTGGAATTAGCTCGCCGGAATCCCGAACGCCAGGTGGTCTTTTTTGCCATTGGGTTCGAGACGACCTCGTCTCCCAATGCGATGGCGGCCTATCAAGCGCGCAAAGAAGGGATCAAGAATTTCAGCCTGCTGGTATCGCAGGTCATGGTGCCGCCGGCGATTGAAGCGATTCTTTCCTCGCCCGATCAGCAAGTACAAGGCTTTCTGGCGGCCGGTCATGTCTGTGCCATCATGGGCTACAAGGAATACGAACCCATTGCCGCAAAATATAAAATCCCCATCGTGGTCACCGGCTTTGAACCGCTGGATATCCTTCAAGGTATTGAAATGTGCGTGCAGTTGCTTGAGGAAGGGCGCTATGAGGTAGCCAATCAATACACCCGCGCCGTGAGCCGCGAAGGCAACATACCGGCCCAAAACATCCTGAAAGAAGTATTTCAGGTCATTCCCCGCAAGTGGCGAGGCATCGGCTTGATCCCCGGCAGCGGGTTGGGACTCAACGAGACGTATCGCGAGTACGATGCGGAGTATCGATTTGACGTCGCCGGACTGACCACCGAAGAATCCGGCGAATGCATTAGCGGGCTTATTCTTCAAGGCTTGAAAAAGCCTCATGAATGTCCGGCCTTCGGAACCCGCTGCACGCCGGAACATCCGCTGGGCGCCACCATGGTTTCCTCGGAAGGCGCTTGCGCCGCCTATTATCGTTATCGTCGCCACAAAACCCCGGAATGATCATCATGGATAACGCCCTTTCATTCAACCTGCAGTGCCCGATCCCCATTCGCGACTACCCCATCGTCACGCTGGCCCACGGCGGCGGCGGCTCGTTGATGGGCGGGTTGATCGAGAAAATGATCCTGCCCGCATTTCAAAATCCCCTACTCGCCGAACGGCACGATGGCGCCGTCTTCGACAGCCACGGCCGCAAGATGGCGTTCACGACGGACTCTTATGTGGTGCGTCCTCTCGTCTTTCCGGGCGGCGACATCGGAACCATGGCCATTAATGGCACCGTCAACGACCTGGCCATGTGCGGCGCCAAGCCCTTGTATCTGAGTGTGGGCTTCATCCTGGAAGAAGGGCTCTCCATGGAGACGCTTTGGAAAATCATCTGCTCCATGAGCATCGCCGCCGGCAAAGCCGGAGTCCAAATTGTCACTGGCGACACCAAGGTCGTCGATAAAGGCAAGGGCGACGGGCTCTACATCAACACGGCCGGCGTCGGAGCGCTCGCCACGGAACGGACCATTTCGCCGGCGGCGGTCTGTCCCGGCGACGTCATTCTCCTGAGCGGCGATGTAGGACGACACGGCGTCGCCATCATGGCCGTGCGCGAAGGGCTTACGTTCGAGACCACCATTCAAAGCGACTGCGCTCCGCTTCACGAAACAGTCCTGGAACTGCTCCAGGCAGGCATTGAAGTTCATTGCCTGCGCGACCTGACCCGCGGAGGTCTGGCCAGCGCGCTGGTGGAAATCGCCAACACCAGCCGCAAGGAAATCCGGATCGACGAGAAATCGGTCGCCGTCGAAGACCAAGTTCAGGGCGCCTGCGAATTGCTGGGGCTCGATCCGCTCTACGTAGCCAACGAAGGCCGGTTTGCGGCCTTCGTAGCCCCTCAGGACGCCGACCGAGCGCTGAACATCCTGCGCAAAGCCCCCGGCGGCGAAAAAGCCGCCCGCATCGGACACGTCTCGGAGATCCCCCAACCCCACGTCCTGATGACCAGTTGCATCGGCGCCCTTCGCGTCATCGATCTCCTGAGCGGCGAGCAGTTGCCGCGGATTTGTTGATCGACCTGACAAAAACAGCAAGCAATTTGAATTATACAAGGTGGCCCGGCTTCTCCGAAGACGGGCTATCCCTCGTCTATTCCGCGGTCTTCGTGGGATCCATCAACCGGCCGACAAAGAGGATGCTTCCGGTTTGCTTTTCCTGGATCAGAAAGAGAAAAGGATGATCGGCTCGAAAGACCGGCAATTGAATAGGCCTGGCGGTGCATTTGCTCATGACCACCGCGGTGGCCGCGGCCGCCTCCGTGCCTTCCTCGGTCACATCCACAAACGCCTTGTGAAGCACTGCCCCGATGTACAGCCCATGAGGCTGTCCATCCATGCCTGAAAAATCGGCTTGGGCTTCGCTGAAGGCATCGTTCATGCCCATGAACGCAAGCGTCTTGTCCAGTCGGAACAGGGAGGTCATCTTGAATCTGGGCAGGGATACGATCACGTCCTGCTCGGCAAGCGAGTTCTGCCAACGAGCGAAATTTTCAACCGTCAGCTCGCGTTCCAGACTCCGAATGCCCTCCGTTTCTTTGGGCAAGAGGACGATCATGGCCATTCCATGTCCGACATAAGGCAGCTCCAGCAGGTCGAACGAAGGTTGATTGGCATAGCGGCAGGTGACTTTCTGAGCCATCATCGGCACTTGCACCGCTCTCTCGGCGGTTACATAAAAAGCAGCGTCCCTCGTGTCGGCCGCCTTGAAGGGGTTCTGCCAGGTCCCCTTGAAGTAGATCGCATTCACCAGCACCAGACGAGTCAGCGCGTCCAGAATGCCGGACGGAATGAGATCCGTTATGCGGTCCTGCGTTTTGTTGGACACCCATTCATTGATTTGGGTGCGCGCCTCTTCCGCCGCCTGCTTGTAATCCACGGCGGCAATCGAGACTCCGTAGTATTTTTTTGCGAGAGACAGGTAATCGTCCAGAAACGGGCAGCCTTTTTGCGGCCACAGGGAATTCGCGACGCTCAAGCGGATATCGCCGGATTTGCGCGCTTTCTGCAGCCGCGCGCCCAATGCTTCAAAGGCCGGATGCAGAGCGTCCGGGGTTAGGCTGAATCGAAGCGTGGCGGCCATTTCCTTTTCGGTGTTGCCGCGGGCTCCGGCGCAGGTCATGGCCAGGGCGCTTGAAATGCTGTAAGGCGAGAAGAATAAGTTCCCCTCCGTCTCCGCCAGTCGGCGATACAGGTCAAAGGCGAAAGCCGAGTTGTCTTGAACGAGGGAATCAACTTGTCCACCCGTCGCAGGAGAATGACAACAAAAGGCCAGAGGGAGAATCAAAACGCATAACAGCAACAAGGCGCATCTGCATTTCACGGTGTTCTCCATTCTTTTGTACCGCCCTCGATTAACAGGCCGTTGAGGATCGTCCTTCATTCGGTTATCGTACTCCAGATCGAAAAGTTGTGAAAGCTAAGCATCTACGCAAAAATTTCCTGACAAATCTGCGGGGGAGCCCGTCTTCGCCCGCCTGCGCATCGCTACGCGAAGCGTTGCGGGCAGGGAGAAGCCGGGCCACCTTCAAGCTCAGACCAGCCTATAGCTTAGTTCGACATTGACGAGGTCCTCTCCAGGCATAATCATGGGCAAAAAGAAATACGTGAAGAAATCCATGAACAACACCCTTGTCTGGATACCCCAGGGAGATCGAGCCAATCCGTCCTCGCGCCTGCGTGTTTTCGAAGTGGCCGATGCCTTGGCAAAGAAGTACTCCGTCTTGAATGTCTTTCCGCCAGCCCAAATCACTGCGCCGCCGGAAGCGCTGGTGGTCCAAAAGGTCTGCACTCAGGAGGCCATTTCGCTGGTTCGTCAATTCAAGACCTCGCAATGCAAATGCTTTTATGATTTGTGCGACCCGATATGGATGCAGGACGACGTGAATCGTCAGCGGGGTTGGGATGTGGATGGGATGATCCGCGCGGTGCATGAAGTCATCGTACCCACCGCCGGCATGCAGCAGGCGGTCGCCCGAAAGTATCCCCAGGTCCAAGTCCGAATGATTCCCGACGCGGTAGATTTGAACGATCCGGCTCTAGCGTCAGTCAAGGCGCATTCCAAGAAGGACTTTTTGCGAATCGGCTGGATCGGCACGGCGTTGAACATGGAGCATCTGCCGATTATCTTGGGTCCATTGCAAAAACTGAATCGGACCCAGCCGCTGATCTTGCGGCTCGTGACGGCAAGCTACCAGAAAATGATCCCCGCTTTGCCGGGAATTCCGGTCGAGTTCTTTCCCTGGTCGCTGGAAAATTATGCCCGCGACTTGCTGGAATGCGATGTCATCTTGATTCCCATGCCGGTCAACGAATGGACCGCCGCCAAAAGCGCCAATCGATTGCAGTTGTGTTGGGCGCTGGGCTTGCCGGCGATTTTCAGTCCGCTACCGTCTTACATGGAAATGGCGGACGCTCATCGGGATCTTGCGTTCGTCGCAACGAGCGATGAGGAATGGCTGGGACAACTGATCAAGCTGATGGATCCGGACTTGCGAAATCACATCGGGCATCAGGCCCGCGAAGTCGTTGCCCGGGAGTACAGCCTGGAGGGGCGGCTTCCTTTGTGGGCAGATGCCCTTTTGTCGAAATGATGCATATTTATGACAGCTCGACTTTAGGCGGCGATTTCAATAAAAGGCTGTCATGACATGGGGCGAATACAGCATTTTGGCGTTCAGCTCGCTGTTCGTGATCGTTGACTCGATCGGGACGGTGCCGGCGTTTTTGGCCATGACGCAACATAACACGCCGGAGGAGCGGAGCCGCATGGCCCGACTGGCGTGCCTGCTGGCGACCGGGGTTTTGGTTTTCTTTGCCCTGACCGGGATGTGGATATTCCGAATCATGGGCATCACGCTGCCCGCCTTCCAAATGGCCGGAAGCTTAGTGCTGTTTATGATTGCCTACGACATGCTGCGCGCGCGGCGCTCGGCCGTCAAGGAAACCGCCGCCGAAACGGAAGAGGGCATGAGTAAGGAAGATATCGCCATCACCCCGCTTGGCATACCCATGCTGGCCGGCCCCGGCGCGATCACCACGACCATCCTGCTGCAGAGCAAGGCGCAGAACCTCATGCAGATCCTGACGCTCTATGCGTGCATTCTTGCCGTAGGCCTGATCAGCTATGGCATTTTGCACGTGGCGGCCAGAGGCGCCCGCTTGATGACCCCTACGGCCATGAAAATCACCACCCGGCTGATGGGACTTTTGTTAGCCTCGGTCGCCGCTCAATTCCTGCTGAACGCGCTCAAAGAGATCAAGAGTATGTAAGGAGGGTGCGGCTCCTGCAAGGAGACCGCACCCTTTCACGGATTTTATACGAAACGAACGGTGACCTGCGCTTCCGCTCCCTTGCCGGTTTGCGGCAACTCGGCGCCGGTCGCTTGGCCGTTCAACATGACGTACGGGGCCTTGGCGACGCTTCGGACAAAGCGTTTCGGCTTTTCGATGCGAATGCAATACTGCCCGGCCGGCACCTGGAGGCGCACGGTGGATTTTTTCCAATCCGCAGGCAGAATCGGGTCCACGGTCACTTTGCCTTCCTTGAAAAGGACGCCCAGCATGCTCAAGTAGGTCATCCACATCCAAGGCGCCGTTCCGCTCAGCAAGGGGCCAATGTGTTCCTCGGTCGCGGGGTTGGTATACTGCGTGCAGAAACGCGGATTGCCGGCCAGGCGATACGGATCTTCAAAGGTCTTGAACGGAGCGGTCACTTGAAGAACTTTCCAGCCCATGTCCGCCAGTTTCGACGCAAGCGTCGAATCGCTGACCGTCCGCGCGGCCTGCATGAGCGCGCTGGCCGCCATCATGGTCGCGTGCTTGAACACCGCGCCGTTTTCCCGGTCGCCGTAGAGATAATCGCCGGAACCGCAATGGGGCATAATCAAATTGTACTTCGTCGGCGAGGCCAATCGCAGCCCATAGGGAGTCAGCAAAATCTTCTCGATACGGTCGAACATGATGCGAATCTGTTCCTCGGTAGCCACGCCGCTGAGCACGGCCCACGAGAAGCTGTTCAGGAAATAGGAGCCCGGCAGATTCGGGTCCGCCGACAGATTATCCCCCTGCCCGCCCAGATACGACGTGCTGGCCGCATTCGGACGATTCAGAAACGCGCGGGCAAAGAAATCGCCCTTCCAGGCTTTTTGCAAGCGCTCGTGCAGGATCTTACCGAATTCGGTCCACTCGGTTTCCCGATCCGTACGGCCTTTCATGTGAGCAAACCGCACCATGTACGCCCGGGCGATTTCCAGCAGGAAACCGTTCATGACGCTTTCGGAGAGGTCGGAAATAAACGCATCGCCATCCTTGATCTTGCCTTCGGCGATTTGTTGCTTGTAGAGTTTTTCCTTCTCGGGGCCATGAATGCCTTCGCCGTCCAGATTGAGCGTATCGTTCCAATCGGCATGATCGATCAACGGCATGCCGTTCTTTCCGATCGATACGCGTCCGCTGTAGTGCAGGATGGCTTGGAGCGTCTCGAAGAGAGGCCTCGTCTGGCCGTCTTCACCGGCCACCGGCCACTCGCGGTCGAGAACGGAGAAATCTCCCGTCAAATCGATATAGCGCCCCACGGCCTGAAAGAGCCATAGCGCATCGTCGGAATAGCGGCCCGCTTCAAAGCCGGCCCAATAGAATTGATGGTTGGCATATCCGAAGCGGTGAACATGCCCGGCCCACAGGCCAATCAAATCCCGAATGTGATCCTGACGACCCGCCGCCACTTCGAACGGCAGGGCCGCAAAAAGGTCCTGAATTTCCCGGAATCCGATTTTGCGAAAGCCCTTTTGCGTCAGGGCAAACGAACGGCTGGCATAGGTCTGGTAACGGATTTGGAACGGCAGATGCACGTTGACCAAGCGGTTGACATTCTGGTCGGGCGTCTCCACCTGGACGGCGCTGCAATAGCTGTCCTGGAAGCTTTGAACTTTCTGAAGGGCGTTGCGGCCCCACTCGCGATTCAACGCCAGGGAAGTCATCCCGCTCATGCGCTCGGCCAGATAGTCCTGCGTAATGGCCTGCCCTTCGTGACGCGAAACGGAGCCGTTAAACGAATGGCACTCCACCATTTCGCCCGGTTCGATGACGCACGGCAATGCCAAGGCAAAAAAGGCCGGACCTTTCTTGGCATAAACGTTATCGAGGCAAAGCACGTTCTGCGGACGTTCCAGCGTGCCGTTGCCGACAAACTTCCGATAGTCGAGGCAGAAAGCTTTGGGACCCACGGCTGTCCCATCAGGACGATAAACAAGGCTGAGATTGAACGGGTAATCTTCCTGGCACCAGCCCTGCGAATAGCGGGGACAGACCACGAGAGGCGCGGAACGATCCGACGTCTGGAAAACCCGCGGCTCGATGGTTACGCACGTATAAATCACGTCGACCACCAAGGCATCCGGGAAGGGACAACCGAACATCCCCGTGGCTACAAGCTGAAGATCGCGCTTCTTGTCGCCGGTATTGGAGAGCGTGATAATCTGAGCTTCGACCGCCAGCGGCAAGCCCGGCTCGGCGGGAACGATGAAAATGGTTCGCTCGATCTTCAAGCCATCGGGCAACTGATAACTGATCACCGTATGATTGGCCGAATGACGGGTGGTTACTTTTGCCTTGGGATCCGGCATGGCGGAATAGAAAATCTGCCGACCGTCTTCGATCAGGTAAAATTGCCTATTGGCCGGGAAGCCGTTTTCTTCCGGCACAACGTCCCAGCGGGTGGCCAGGATTTGTTTGTCTGCATGCGAACGACTGCTTCCGCGGCCCCATTCGTCGACCAAGGCCTTCGGCGTGGTCATCAACGGACTGGAGAAACCAGCGCGATCGCCGATCAACAGATTGGCTCGAAAATGGGTTCCCGGGGCGGGCGTACGAGGATCGAAGGCATGGTCCCCGTTATCAAGAAGCGTCCCTTCCCAATGCTGGGCTTGACGCATTGTGCGGGCCAGGAGCGTCTGAATCTTTTCGGGGATGGAGACTTCTTCAACGACCGAGCCTAATCGCTTATGAAAGCGAACCTGTTTTTGATCGCCTTGGATCAGGCCATCGGCTTCATCGCCGAGCGTTTCCCGAAAAAATCGATACAACGTGGGATCGTTCAGCAAAGCCCGGACGACCGGACGGCGAGGCTCAGGACCCGAACAGCCCAACACCTGTCGGCCATCGGCCGCCAGGAAGAGCGCGTCCACCCCTTGAGGGGATGAACAAAGTTGAGCAAATCTTTCGACACAAACGGCAGAGGTATCCGCCGAACCCGAACGTAAAGTTTTTGAATTAAATTGAATGGTTTTCATGGGCATATTAATTAATGGTATCGGTATCATTTGTCAAGGGCTTCTCTGTAAAAAGACGCATAACTTGTCTTATGTTGTTTCCTTTCAATCATTTATATGCCCATTAACTCATGATGTATAGGGGAAACGACAAGCAACCAATGACCACGCTCTCAAATTTCAGCTATTTTTATCAAAAATCTATTCGCAACCTATCCAAACAGCCACTTGGAACTTGAGCTGGATTAGGATACAGGTCATGCTTTTACCCATGAAAGCCCTCATGATCTTTCTATTGTGTTCGAACATGTTGGTTTGGTCTGTTCTGGCTCAAGGCAAGAGTCCCGATTGGAGTTCGAAAAGCAACGTCGTCACAACGGTCGCAACGGATAAGATCCCCTCTTCGTGGTTTTACAAAGCCAAGGGATATGAAAAGGCTTTGGAACTGCAAAAAGAAACCGGCGCGGACATTTTTATCGTCTTCACACGTGATGTACCTACCGATCAGAAAGGGCTTTGCGAATGGTTCCAGCAGAAGAGCCTTGAAAACAATAAGGTCAAAAAGTATTTGAAGAATTATCTCCGAGTGGAAATCCCCCTTCCCGCCAATCCCGACTGCCAAAAATTGGCCGAACAATTCCAAGTGGGAAAATGTCCTGCCGTCTTCATTGTACAGCCTAAGGGTTGGAAACAGTATTGCAAGGTCTTCTCTTGGGACAACAAGAAGCCCGAGCTGATCGAGCCGGAAGCTCTAATCGATTCATTCCGAACGAGAAGCAGCTCTTGGTATTCCATGCAGGACAGCGAAAGCAAACAGTGAAGGAGACCGCTTGTTGATTCCAACAGGCGTACATCCAAAATCCAGTGATTAGATTGGCGCCGTTTGTCAAAAAACGTGTTGAGCCTCTTTGCCAATCCATCCCCTCCGTTGTACACGCTAAGAACGTGTTCCAATCATTTACTCATTCATCTCGCCAAGCGAGATAATGGCCACCCGTTGACATTATCGCGTTATGGATTAGATCTAGTATGTAAAGCATCAAAAGGCGTTCAGATATCGGCATCAAGGAGGTGTTCTTCAGCGGTTCTTTTTGAAAGCTCAAAAGATAAAGAATTACAGGCAGTTCCGACAGGGAATGAATCGCTAGCGCGGTATTTCTTTATGGAAAAGTCAAAATCATAGGAAGAAACAACTATTTCGGAACGACGCTACAATTGGCTTCCTTTTTTTTCTGAGCAATGGCGCCAGGAAAAAGATCTCTCGAAGTCAGGAGCTCGAACCATGACGCACTTTGTGAGAATAGAGATGCTAAGGGTTAGTATCGGCTGGTTGGCGCTGTATGCGTTATTGGCCGGAGCCCAAGCCGGCGAGCTCTCTTATCCGCTGTACATTGGGAACGCTCAGCCGATCCAAGACGAGTTTGGGCGGAATCTGCTGGGCGCCTGCACGACGGCCATAGATCAATGTGATCGGGTGGAAGTGCTCATCAGCACTGACGGTCAAATTTATCCACCGGCATCCGACGGGACGCCGGATCCTCGCAATATACTGCTGGAAGACGGCGTAACGGCGATCGGCAATCATACCTCTGCCGAATTAACCAACTCCGGACTGTTTGGCTTTTCGATTAAGACGAACAAGCCGCTGCCAGGCACAAAGCTTTTTGTGCGGGCATTTAACGCAAAAGATCGCGGAACGGCATCATTTTATGGCGATTCAGCCATCATCAACCTCGGCTTCAATGCCGTGTATATAATCTCCATTACCAACATGATCGCATTGGATTCAAACGATGGCGACGGCGAAGGCATGAATAACTCTTGGGAGAAGAGTTTGGGAACCGATCCAAATAAAGCAGATACCGATGGCGACGGGCTGAGCGACGATCAGGAACGGCGAGCGGGCACCGATCCGCTAGATGCCCAATCCTCCTTGGTTATGGCTGAAATTCGCCTTGGGTCGAATAATCGGCCTCTCATCGCTTGGGCTTCAGTTGAAGGCAAACGGTATCAGTTGGAATATACCGGCACAGATCTACGACTTAATCCCACATACGTCAACGTCAGTCTCGTCATCACGGCGGCCGGCGCAGTCTCTGAGGTGTCGGTTTCAGAGGAAGTTCTGAATCAAACGGGACAGTATCGGGTCCGATTAGTGGAAAACTAAGCAAGCCGATAGAGGAATCTTATGATAAACAAAACTGGGGTTTGCTTGGGCGGGACTCTCTTTCATCAAACCTTGAAACATGTATGCGCCAAGATTCCAAGGTTTGGAAAAAGCGTTATCGGATTTTCCAATGCTTGGAAAAAGATAGCCGGGCTGGCTGGGGCGTTCACGGTGGCGATGGGAATATCGGCTCAGGCCGAACCTACATGGTCCGGCAACGGAGCGGACGGCAACTGGGATACGGCCGCCAACTGGATTGACAATGTGGCGCCAGGACCCGAATCGAATCTCGTCTTCTACAGCGGCATTGGCTCAGGGACCAATATCAACCTCAATGGAAATCGAGAGGTCTATGGGCTTCGATTCGAGAATAATGCCGATACGTCATTGAACTTCTACAATAATACCTTGACCATCAATAATGGAGGTCTTGGCATGAACGTCGATTGTCGAGGCAATCATGTCATCGCATCGGATGTCGTATTGGGCGCCGATCAAATCTGGAGCAATGCCGTAGCAAACAGTCCTTCAGCAACATTGACCGTCAGCGGCAACATTTCCGGCTCGGGGAGTCTAACGTTACAAGGATGCGGTTACAAATATTGGGGATTTGATTTTTCCGGAAACAACACGTTTACGAATGCGGTGACCCTCGAAAGAGGAACGATTTTAACACTTAAACATCCTAATGCCTTGGGGTCAACTTCAGCGGGAATTAGGATCAACGATATAAGTTCACTGCGTTTTCAGGGCACTAATACTTTTCAGCCTGAAACGATTCGATTGAACGGAACCGGAAGTTGGTATGAGGGAGCGCTGCTCAGCTTGTCTGGAAGCAATACCCTAACGGGCCCAATCGTATTGGAACGTTCTTCGATCATCAATTTAGCCAACAACGCTACACTGGTCTTGGATTCGTCGACGCCCATCACAGGGACAGACTTGAACCTGACTGTGGCCGGATGGGGCAGCGGGGGGAATCTAATTGTTAACAGTGTTATCGATACAGGATCAGGCTATGTCAGATTGGGAGAAAATGCCCCCGATGTAGCTCTTTTGGCAGTCAATACGTATTCAGGAGGAACCATTGTATACGATGGGATATTAAGAATTAATAGCGACAGGAGCTTGGGCGCGATTCCATCCGCGTTTTCCGCCAATAACATATCCATGACTTATGGCACGCTGATTCATGGCGATGTTCCCAATATTGCTTTGCACACAAATCGCGGGATTACTCTCAATGACGGGTGCCAAAGCAAAATTGAAGTATACTCCAATCGTACGCTCACCTGTAACAGTTGCATCAGCGGCAGCGGACACTTGAGGAAACAAGGACTTGGGACGTTGTTGCTGGCGACGAACAACACCTATAGCGGCAATACAGAGATTCTTGGCGGAACGATGATCATGAACGGTTCTAATGCAACGGCTTCAATAACCATGACATGGAACACAGGCGGACGCCTTTGCGGAATCGGTTCTATAGGGCCGCTCAATCTTTACTATCAAAACGAAGTCGATCCTGGCGCCGATCCCAATTCCGTGGGAAATCTTAAGGTTAGTTCTCTCACGGTTCATGATGGGACAACTCAGCACGTTCACATCGCGAACGCGACGGCGGGCACAGGAACAGGATGGGACGTGATTACCGTGGGCGGAGGCAGTGGAACGACGACTTATCAACAATTCTTGGGTTATCGAATTATAGTCAAACTCGATTCGATGGGCGTAACGCCAACGGGCTGGAATCCCACCAATAGCTATAATTGGGTTATCGTGGATGCCGGAGTCCTTAACGGCTTCAATACCAATCTATTTGTCCTCGATACGTCGGCTTGGACCGGCGATTTGAAGAAAGGCGCCTTTTCCCTCTGTGAGAACGGCGGCAATCTGGTTATAAAATTTTCTCCTTATGTCTCCTCAATAATTTTCGATAACTTTACCTCGTCTAGCGGCAGCCTGAATGGAGGAAGCGAAGGTCGAGGCTGGGCGGACAATTGGAGTTTGGGCGGCGACCCGTTTGCCGATTATGTCAGCAGTTCGTTCAATGCCGGGTATTCGAGCTATATCGACCCGACGGCCAATAAAGTCGTGCTTTACGGAGATGTCAATGGCCGATGGGTTTCCGCCACCCGAACTTTCGACAGAACCTTCACCACCGGACGGGTCTATTTTTCCTACATGATGAATTACGCCTATAATGGCAACAACAAATACGCCGGCATCAAGTTGCTGGCGGACAATACCGAGGTTGCCTTTATCGGCAAGTGCTCCGGAGCCGACAAGGCTTTGGGCATCTCCGATACTTCGGACGACCGGATTAGTTCGTATGCGCTCCAGAATGGATCCGGCAACGACTATATTGTCGCCGGCGTCTACGATTTCTCGACCAGGCAATTAAACGCCACAGCTTATAAGATAAGCTCCGACAGCGCTTGCGAAATGATCGCAGAAGAACCGCAGGGATACTGGCAAGTGACGACTACCCAGACCGTGGGACAAATTACAAAACTTACCGGCATTCGATTGATCGCCGGCTCTCTAAGCGGATCTGAGCAAGTGGGCTATGTGTATTATGACGAGGTCCGAGTGGGAACCAACTGGTACGAAGTAACCCGTAAAGATGGAGAATTTTATTATGACGAAGAAGCTGTAGGCCCGATTCCCGAGTTAATTTATATTGGAACCGATTACAGCGCCGGGCTATATGGCACAAGCCTTACTGAAGCAGAGGCTCTAAATTCATCGGATAAATTGGATATTGCCGTGCGATGGAGCAGTCCTTTCGGCGTTTTTCTGACGAACAACCCCAATACCTTTAACATAGGGTCCAGGGCTGGGCGGGTTTGTCCGAACTGGGATCCATTGAGAATACAAGGTTCGGTCACAAACTCATTGGGCATGGACACGAACTTTGCCTCCTTCTACGGTTACAATGGAGCCTTAGTCGTCACAACCTACTACAAGAATGCGTTCTCGATTACCAATTCGAAAGGCGGCGAAACGTATTGCCTATCCGTCAGCGCCGAGAATAACAACGATGCCGGAGGGCTGATTACCGCTCCGAATGGATTCTCGGCGGCGCCCGTGCGTCGCGGCATAACCATCAACAGCAATCTGCTCTTCTCGGTGACTGACGACGACTCCGAATACCCCACGCTAATATCTTCCAATAGATTGAGATGTCCTTCCTTTGAAGAAGGCAACAGCCTTTCTACTTGGCACGCGCCAGGGTACACGAACTGGGGCAAAGATACGATCGCCGGGCTTGGCAGTGGAACTCCTAGTCATGCCCGCACCGGATCTCAATGGGTACAAATGAATGCAGCCGACTCGACCTATGAGACTGTTTGGCAACCCGTTCCGGCGGTTGAAACGAATTGGTACACCTTCAGTATTTGGGCCAAAATCGACGATATAGCCAAGCTCGATATGACCAACCTTCGCGGCTACTTTCTCTACCTTAAGATGGAGTGTTGGTCGCTCGACACTAATAACCTGTACGCCGGAAGCGGATTGCTCCTGACGAATCAAATCGATTTTACAGCGGGCATAAGTACGAATTACCGCCAGTTCACTCATTCCATGAAATCTTGCGCCGGCACCAAAAGCATCAGGGTGTGCTTTGGATTTGCAGGCAACACGTCCGCTCAACGTGTGGATACGGTGATTTATTGGGACGACGCGTCGATCGCGCAAGCCGTGCACCCCTTGGAGATCAGCTTGGGCGGCGTGAATATATCGCCGGATCAAAGCGGAACCATAAATGGAAATGTTGGCGGCCATGCGGATTGGACTAATGCGCAGTTTTCATTGTCGGATGCGCAACTAGCCACAGTAAGCCCCGCTACGCCCTTGCGTATGATTTTCAGCATGATGGATAACGACGGAGACGGAGACAGCGGGCTGATGCGAGGAACCACGGATCCTTCGACCCAAATGAATGTGACCGTGGAAAATCTAACCACCCAGAATGTGGCCAACTTCACACTGTCGGAAAGCTCGCCGCAGGTGGAAACCAAGGCTTTCTTCGGAACGAACGTTTGGACGTTCACTTCGATCTCCGAGAGCCTGCTCGATGCGCTGATCGATCAAGGCACGAACAAGATTACGGCCACAGTTTGGGATGCGGATACAGACCGGGAGAATGACCAATTGTGCGTCAGCAACCAACAGTTTGGCCTTCTTCACGCATATGATGACGATTCGGTTGTTCCAACGGTTAAAGCAAGTCAATCCAGCCATCTGCTTATCGACGGCGACTTCGAAGCGGGGCCGAGCTTAACGCCGTGGGTGCTGCAATGGAATATGCATTCGGCCTGGTGTACGATCGCAGCAGGAAGCGCCGAAACGGGAGCGCGCGGATTGACGTTGTTCACAGGATTGGGAAATATTTCCTCTGCGTCTCAGTATGTAGATGTCATGCCCAATAAGAATTACGACTTCGTCTCCAGCGGAAAAATTGGAGGTAACTGGGGCTGGCCTCCCAGTTCTGTGGGCATGCGTTGCAGATTTTTCGATGCCGCCAACTCGCAAGTGGGCGAGTCTTTCTTGAACCTGCCCTCCATGCTTACCGGCTCTTGGCAAGTCTTCACCAACCCGTGCACCGCTCCCGCTACGGCAGTAAAAGCGCAGGTCGCTTTTGACTGTTCGGGCTGGCCAGGCAATGCGTATGTGTATTTCGATAATGCGTCGTTTACCTGCACCAATGCGGGTTATTGGCCTCCCAAAGTATTGATCGGCTCTACAGAGTATTATGGCCCAACCAATGGTCCGGATGAATCGATCGAGATTTATGATGGAGATCTGGCGGGGGTTAGCGCCGGCAATCCTCTAAAAGTGTTGGTTTACGCCTATGACAATTATAGCGGACTGCAACGATCGACGACCGGCAATGCGTCCACCCAGCTGAACTTAAGCGTGGGGACTCTCACAACCAATAACATCGCCAATTACAACGCCGCGCAGAGCTCCTCCGTCACGACCTCTAGCACCGCACAGAGTATTTGGAGTTGGAATTCGATCAGTTCGAATCAACTGTCGGCGCTCTTTGAGGCGGGCAGCAATCGGATTGCCGTAAGCGTGTGGGATTGCGACTCGGATCGCTCCGACGACCAGGCGGGACTGACTAACGTGGCCTATGCGTGGTTGAAGGTGATCGACGACGACACGAATCCTCCGTCGATAGCGCTGATCGATTCGGCGATGACCTATGTAACCAACGCACAATTTGCTCACGTAACGCTAAACAACACCAACAAGTATGCGAGCGGCAACTCGACGAACCGCGTATTTCTGCTGACGGACAACGAACTTTCGACGCTGTCGGCGGCAAACGTGCTAAGGCTGAGCGTCGGGGCTTTCGATGCGAATGGGCTGTCTCGAACGAATTTGGCGGGCGCGTCGACCAACCAGTATATGAGCATAAGCATCGGCGGCGCATTGACGAACAATACTGTCAATTACTCCGCACAAGAGAGCTCGGAATTTACGTCCACGATTTCAGGAGCGCAGGGTTCGACGAACGTTTGGAGTTTCGGTGCGCCGTTTACGGCAATACAGCTCGACGCATGGATGACAGAGGGGACGAACGCAATCGTCGCGACGATACCGGACGCAGACGCCGATCGCGCGAACGACGCGGCGGTGCTGTATTCGCAGCAAGTGGGATATCTGGTCGTAAACGACAACGATTCAGAAGCGCCGACCGTAAGCAATCTGGTGGTGCTGGTGGGCGACAGCGTAGCTCCGCTGATCGCCGGAGCGAACACGACCAACGTGATCTACCGCCTCACAGACGGAGATCTGGCCTCGGCAGGGAGCCTCCCGGTAAAAATCAGCTTCAATGTTTACGACCATGCCAGCGGGATTCCTCGCAACAACATCGGCCCAGAGAGCAACATGAACGTCACGGTAGAGGCGCTGACGACCAACAACGTGGCCAACTATGTGCCGACGATGAGCGCATTGAACGCCAAGACGTCAGGCGCAACGAGCCTGTGGGCATGGACTGAATCCCTTTGGCAGGAGTCTGTGAGCAATCTCTATGGACCGGACTGGATCGTCAGTGGCGAGACCAAGGCTAATGCGACAGGCTCTTGGCGCAAGGTGTACGCCAACGTGCCGGATGCCGACAACGACCGGCTGGGCGATCGGCAGTGGCGGAGCAATCAGCAGTTTGGAATTTTATGGATAGCCGACGACGACACGGATGGACCGGTTTTCGGCGCGGGCTCCACAGAGAATTTACTGCGCAATGGGGACTTCGAACGGGCAAGCTTCAAGGACCTGCACGGCGCTTACGGATGGGAATATGACGATCCAGATGTGCATGGAGGACGCTGGGGAACGGCTACAAGGCAAAACAACTACAGCGGAGGCGGTTATCCCAATTCCTCGGACACCAACATTGCAACGATCGGCGGAGCATGGGCCGGAGGCACGGGAGGCGGCTGGTGGCAGGACGCGCCGGCAATGGCCGGACAACGTTACGAAGGCGGCGCCTGGTTCTGGAGCGATACGACGCCGGCCTTTACGGCGCGATACTGCGAGGTGAAGGTGGAGTTCTATAGCACGAATACGTTATTGGTATCGGCGACCAATCGCTTCAACGCGCCGGGAGAGGTCTGGACATGGCATTCGGCGACCGGATTGGCGCCGGCGGGTTCGGCGCGGGTGCGGCTGGTATTGGCCGCCGAGGACGTCAGCGCCGGCGGCTCCATGCGACTGGACGATGCCAAATTGTGGGCGGCGGAGCTGACAAACCTGGTCATGGACGTCACGATCGGACAGAAATCGGATGTGATCGACGCGCGGAACAGCTGTTACGGATGGGACTCTGGGACCAATGCGGTCTTTTATTTGACCGATGGAGATCTTGCGGAAGTAAGCGCGACTCGTCCGTTACAGTTTATGTTTAGGGTCTACGATCCGTCCAGCGGCGTGATGCGCAGCGTCTCGGACGAGAATCTCAATTACGATTTGGGGACCGTCGATACGCTGGAGGACTGCCACGCCAATTATGTCGAGAGCCGAAGCTCTTCCGACACGAAAAACGCTTTGTCAACCAGCGTCTTTGCTAATGTTCAGAATTACACGGTGGGCGGCGAACACAACGGCTCTGTATTCGTGGAGACCGGAGAAGTCTGGCAGCTTATGGCGGCGGGAATTAATACCGTGACGGTATCGGGACCCAACGACGATGTAGACCGAGGCTCTGTAGATCGAGAGTGGACGATCAACCGGCAGGCAGGGCTGTTGATGGTGGCCGATGACGACGACGAGTGGCCGTCTTGCATCCTGCTCTATGCAGGCGATGCGTATACGCCAGGCATTGCGATGCCCGTAACGATCACCGACGGGCAGATGACCAATGGATTCGACTTTGCCTATCGCTTGTACGACCGTTCTGGACTATGGATGACCAATCGGAATGGGGTAGCCAACCTCAACGGCAATTTCGGCAATGTCAGCCCTAACTGGGATCTGAAGAACCCGTGGGGCATTTATCTGAAGGAAAATGTCGTTCATGCCCCGACTAATCTGCTTGCGCCGACCGGCAACGGCAGCCTGACCGTCACCGCATCTGAATATAATGTATCCATTTCCTATGCCAACAACGCTACCGGAACCTGGGTGCTGCAAGCCAGTGCGCAGGATAACGACCAGGATCGAGGCTTTGTGGCGCTAGCCAATGGCACAACCGTATCCCTCGATCGAGCGGTGGCCTCGGATATGGCCATGAATTTTACGGTCATCGACGACGATCTCAGTGCGCCGGCAGCGCACAGCCTAAACGTGAAGAATGGACGGACCATGCTCGACAGCGATATTCGGTTCGGGCAATGGAATCTAAGCGTGGTGTTGGAGGACAACAGCGAAGTGGCCCTCGCGACCAACGGCGGCTATAGCCTGCCCCACTACAGCCTGCTCAACGCTCATGGGACCGTACAGACTAATGTCGGGTGGCTCTCCGCGACGAAGCAACTGAACACTAACGCCTGGACAATGGCTCGGGCGGCCCGGGGAATTTCCTACAGCAACGTAACCACGGGAGTGCATGCCTTCGTCTGGTCAGCGATGGATAAGGATGCAGACCGATCCAACGATTGGATGCAAGCGATCGACAGCCCGACCATTTTCAACGGAACCAACGTCTTTACGGTCATCGACGACGACACAAATTATCCCACCGCGCCCTCCGCCGTCCACCTGCAGCCGTCCGCATGGACCAACCGCAACCTGTTCACGTTAGCCTTCGTCGCCTCCGAGGACGACTCGGGAATTTACCAGTACCGTCTCTCAACCAATGCCGCGGCGCCAACGTCGATCACAAATGGACAGAAGCTGTCGGCGATCTATGTGACTAATATACTAAGCGTTTCTATTAGCAACGGCAGCTTCGAAATCGGCTCGGACGAGCTGACGATCCCAGCCATGCCGCAGTCCACCAACAATTGGATGAGCGGCTCTACGGGAGGCGCCGGATTGCACTTTGCCGATGAAGCCGGCGGTCAGGCCGGAAGTTTGGCTGTTCGCCATGAGATCCTCGACGGGGTCTTAATGGACACCTCCGATCGCTACACGCTGTGCAGCCAAGAAGTTTATCTGAACAATACCAACCGACTGAGTCCGACCGTGAACTATATCGGATACTTCCACGGCGACTTGTCGAGAGTGGGCTTCGGCGGCAACCAGGCCGCAGCCTTTCTGAAAGCCGAGGGCTTCAACATTGGCTCGAATCGCTGCTGGATCGCCGGCGGAGAATACAACGTCGAAGCGCTCGTCGGGGTCAACCCCTCGAGCTGGACGCAAGCGTTGCTGGCGGTCAGCAATGCCCCAGCCGACACGGAGTTCATTCGCTTCAGTTGCGGGATCAGCGGGCACGGCTCTCGGTTGGCCGCCACCGGCTATTGGGACAGCCTCTCGATCAGCGTCTCGGTACAACAGATCGGTTCGGTGCTTTTCACCAATGCACCGCTGGGCATTACCACCAACTGGTTCTTTGCCGTCGATGACGACAATGACCGTCCCGAGGACCGGCTGAAAAGCCCTAATACGAACTTTGTCATCATGTACGACAACATTGCGCCTACGCAGATTATGAACCTGATAGCGACTCCGGGTTCTATCGACGACGCATCTGAAATGGACCTGACGTGGAGCAAGCCGCGCGATGGAGGAGGAAATGGATCTGATCCCCTGTCTCCCTGGCGGACATATAAAATTTACTACACGGAAGACGGAAGCGAGCCCTCCACAACCAACGGCTCCGCCGTTACCCTCGATAGCGTTCCGGCGCTGAGCGATCGGTTGACGGAATCGATCACGCTAAGCAATTTCACCTTTGGCGTAGAATACAATGTCGCCATAGCGGGCGTCGATTCTGCCGGCAATGAGGGACCGCTGTCAGAACCGAAGAGCGTGCTCCTATCCGGATTTTTTATTACACAAGGCGTGGTCAATGCGGAAACGGATCTTGGCAAGGCCGATATTGCCTGGACAGCAGCCGAGGGCCGCGAATATGACCTGATTTATGTCGATGCCTTGGACTTCACATCCGCTTTAAGCAATCGCTGGAAACTGGTGGAACGAGGCGCCGCCAGCATGCTCAGCGACACCGGAAATGTTGCCATGGGACGGGTTGCTCCCAAGAATTTGGGCAGTAACATGCGCTTTTACCGGGCGGCTCAAAAAGACCGCTGGACAACGAATTGGCAGCGTCGCGTGGCCAGCGAGGAAGTCTATGTGCTCAAATCCATTCGCTTGCATCCGGGCAAGAATTGGGTTGCCTTTCCGGGCATTCCTGACACCTGCACGGCCGCTCGGGTCTTTGGGCACAGCCTGCCCAGCGGCGGAAGCGATGTGCTGTCCACGCGCGTTTCCTGGTTTAGCCGGGGAACCACCGCCATTGCGACCCAATGCATCTGGCTGTCGTCGGCTCCCTTGCAGTGGCGCATGGACAATCAAAATGCCGACGATATTAGCGTGCCGATTCATCAGGGGGTGCTGATCGAGATCCCTGACAACGAGACCGCGCGAACGACATTGTTTATCGGACGGGTTCCAACCAACTCACAAACCCAGTTGATCAAGGGGGGGACGATGGCTAATCCGGCTTATAATCTTGCGTCCTTTGCGATGCCGCGGAATGTCCGTCCCAGCCAGATGAACTTGATCGAATCGGGCTTCCAAGGCGGCGATCGCCCAAGCAAATCGGATAAATTACTGAAGTACGACCGCGTCCATCAACAAATCAGCGGCGCGGGGGTTTGGTACAAAACCAACGATGCAACTTGGCGCGAAGCCACCAGTGCGAATGGAGCGATTATTGGAAATAGCTGCCTCACGCCCGACGACGGATTTGTAATCCTCACGGTACATCCAGACGACTGGGTGTGGACCAATAAAGTCCTATATACCTTGCCAACGCGTTACATGAACCCGTAACCAGCTTGGTTCATTCTCTGAATACTCTTTTATCCGTGGGGCCAATCTTTGTTTTGTGCAGAATAGCCCCACGGATGCCAAAGCGTCGAATTCTGACTCGTTTGAGCACCGGACTCCCTTGGAGCATATCAACAAAAAAACGATCAAGCCCGGGAGCTTGATCGTTTTTTGAACAACTATGGAAGGCGAATTACTTCTTGGCAGCCTTGGCTTCCTTGGCTTTGCCTTTTTCCGGCGCTTCAGAGGCGGAGGCTTCCGGCGCGGCTTTCGCATCCGTCGGCTTTTTCTCCACTTTCTTTTTCGGCGGCTTGGGAATGTAATTGACCCATTCCAGAACGGCCATTTCCGCGCTATCGGAACGACGGCTCATGCGCATGATGCGCGTATAACCGCCCGCCCGATCCTTAAATGCCGGAGCAATGGACGCGAACAATTCAGCCACGCTATCCTTGTTGCGGAGTCGCGAAAGAGCCAAACTGCGCGAGGACGGGGTCCCCGCCTTGCCCAACGTCACCATCTTTTCAGCCATCGTCCTTACGGCTTTGGCTTTCTGCAGCGTGGTCACGATCCGCTTGCTCGCGATTAAACTACACACAAGACCCGACAACAGCGCTTCGCGTTGCGCGGTAGGCCGTCCCAATTTGATTGTTTTTTTCCGATGTCGCATGGTTCTTCCTCAGCCAATTCGTTTAGACTTGTTCGACCGGTTCGACGTTCTTCGTTTTGAGCAGCTCCGGATCGAAAGTCATGCCGAGCGAGAGACCCAATTCCGTAAGCTTTTGCTTGATTTCGTTCAACGACTTCTTGCCAAAGTTGCGATACTTGAGCATCTCGGCTTCCGTCTTCTGCGCCAGTTCGCCGACCGTCGTGATGTTGGCGTTGTTCAGGCAGTTGGCGGCACGAACGCTCAATTCGATTTCGTTGACGCTGATGTTCAGCTTCCGGCGCAATTCCTCGCGTTCCGGATCGATCTGCTTCTCGCTTTCTTCGAACTCGACAATGTCCTTGTCGTAACTGACAAACACATCCAGGTGATGGCGAAGAATGGCCGCGGACAAGGTCAACGCATCGTCGGGCGTCACGCGTCCATCGGTCCAGATTTCAAGATTGAGTTTGTCGTAATCCGTGCGGCGGCCTACGCGGGTCGCTTCCACATCATACTTGACGCGACGCACCGGCGAGAACAGGGAATCGATCGGAATCAGGCCGATCTCCTGATCTTCCTTCTTATTCCAATCGGCCGGGCAATAACCGCGCCCAATCTTGACTTCGATTTCCGCCTCAAACTTGCCGTCGGAATCCAGCGTGCAAATGTGATGATCCGGATTCAGAACTTCGAGGGTGGAGTCGCCTTTGATATCGCCGGCGGTCACTTCGCCCGGGCCTTTGACGCTAATGCGGAATTTCTTGGACGAGCGTGAATAGAGCTTCAGCAATACCTGCTTGAGGTTCAGAATGATGTCGGTGACATCTTCCACGACCCCCGGCAGATTGCAGAACTCATGAAGCGCACCTTCAATCTTGATGGACGAAATCGCGGCGCCTTCCAGCGAAGAAAGCAGCACACGGCGCAGGGAATTTCCGATGGTCCGACCGTAGCCGGCCTCGAAGGGCTCTGCAATGAACTTGGCGTATGTCCCATTGGCCCCTTTCTCATCCTTCGTGATGAGCTTGGGCATTTCAAAACGACCTAATCTGACTGGCATGTAACTAATCCTCCCAGAGCCGGGAGTTAACCGGCTCATATGGTGTATTGATCTACCGATTATTTCGAATACAATTCAACGATCAATTGCTCGTTGACGATCGGGGCAATCTCCTCGCGTGACGGCACGTGCAGGACTTCCCCCTTGAAACTTTCGCGGTCGACCGACATCCAGGTCGGACGGCCACGGCCTTCCGCGGCTTCCATGAAGCGGGTGGCGTATTCTCGGCTCTGCTTGTTGTCGCGAACCTGAATTACGTCGCCGGGCTTGACCAAGAAGGACGGGATGCTGGTCTTGCGACCGTTCACCGCAATGTGTCCGTGCAGTACGAACTGCCGGGCAGAGCGGCGCGACGGGGCAAAGCCCAGCCGGTAGGCCACATTGTCGAGCCGGAGCTCCAACGTCTGAAGCAAGCGCACGCCGGTGATGCCGCGTTTACGCAAAGCGCGTTCAAAAAACAACCGGAATTGGCCTTCCTGCAATCCATACATGCGGCGGAGGCGCTGCTTTTCGCGCAACTGCACGCCGTAATCCGATAGCTTATTCCTGCGCATTCCGTGTTGGCCAGGCGCGGGACGACCCACTTCAATTGCACATTTGGCCATGTAGCAGCGATCGCCCTTCAGGAATAGCTTCATTCCCTCGCGGCGGCACAGCTTACAAACTGGTCCTGTATATCTACCCATAACAAAAATCTCCTCGTGTCTCCGTAATAAAATCCCTTAAACGCGGCGCCGTTTTGGAGGCCGGCAACCGTTGTGCGGCATCGGGGTTACATCCTTGATCGCCGTGACATTCAACCCGGCCGCTTGTACGGCGCGAATCGCGGACTCGCGTCCCGCACCCGGGCCCTGCACGAGAATTTCCACTTCATGCATGCCTTGGCCAACCGCTTGGCGGGAAGCTTCCTGCGCCACCATCGTCGCGGCATAGGCGGTGCTTTTGCGGGAACCCTTGAACCCACACCGTCCGGCTGAACTCCAGGCAATCACTCCGCCCTTCATGTCCGTAACGGTCACCGTGGTATTGTTAAAAGAAGCCAGGATATGAACAACACCCACCGGGACATTGCGACCACCCTTCACCTTGACCTTCTTGACGGGCTTCGCTTCCGCGTCGCCAGCCGCCGGAGCTGCCACATCGGCCATATTGCCGGCAGGAACCGCTGGTTCCTTTTCTTCCGCTTTATTCTTTTCTTCTGCCATGCGATCCATCCTCAAACATTTTCCGATATTGCACTATTTCACATTACTACGTTTTGGCGGCGGCGCGAGCGTCTTTCCCGCGAACGGCGCCCACCGTCTTGCGGGGCCCCTTGCGCGTGCGAGCGTTCGTGCTGGTCCGTTGACCGCGCACCGGCAAACCGCGCCGATGCCGAATACCCCGGTAGCAGTTGATGCTGATCAGGCGGCGAATATTCGACGACACCTCGCGGCGAAGATCACCTTCCACCACGCACTGCGACTGAAGAATTCCCGAAAGATGAGTTATTTCCTCGTCGGTCAAATCGTCCGCCTTCTTGGCCGGATTGATTTTGGCCTGTTCAACGAGTTCCTTGGCCTTCGCCGGGCCAATACCATAGATATACCGGAGCGCATATTCCACGCGCTTCTTTCCGGGAATGTCAATTCCAAGCACTCTGGGCATCGATCTTCTCCTCTATCCCTGCCGCTGTTTATGACGCAAATTGGTACAGATTACCCGCACCACGCCTTTACGACGCACAACTTTGCATCGTTCACAAATTCTTTTAACCGAACTTCTTACTTTCATGTATTCGCCTCTATCTCGCTATCCCAAACAATTTGTCCCATCGACATATCGTATGGCGACATCCGCACTTGGATCGTATCGCCCAGTCGAATAGGGCACGCCCGCTCCTTGTTTTCGCGTCCGGCAAAGGCTACGAGTTTATGTCCATTCGCCAAAACAGCACGAAAGACCGACTCTGATATCACACCTTCTACCTTGGCGTCCAGCCGAATTATTTCTTTTTTACACATGTCAGGATCTCGGCCGACCCTTCCTGAACGGCGATGGTATGCTCGAAATGCACCGACGGCTTACGGTCCTTCGTGCGCACCGTCCATCCATCCGGCATCACGTCCACCTCCGAAGTCCCCATATTGATCATTGGCTCAATGGCCAACGTCATGCCCGTTTTCAGCTTCGGGCCCGTGCCCGGCACGCCAAAATTCGGTATCTGGGGATCTTCATGCATCTTCCGCCCTACCCCATGTCCCACAAAATCTCTTACCACGGAAAAACCCGCAGCGATCGCCGTGCTTTCAATGGCATGACACACATCCCCCAGCCGCGCTCCCGTCACAGCCTTCAAAATAGCTGCCGACAAGGCTTCTTCGCCCGTTCGGACCAACCGGATGAGTTCGGCGTCGCTCACGCCCACCATCACCGTGGTCGCCGTATCCCCCACAAATCCGCCATATGTCACGCCTACATCGAGGCTGACCACATCGCCCAGACGAATTTTACGGGTCCCGGGTATTCCGTGCACCACTTCATCGTTTATGGACGCACAAATATATCCCGGATAGCCCCTATAGTTAAAGAACGCACTAACCGCTCCGAGCTTCCCGATCTCTTCCCGCGCAAAATCATCCAGCTCCGCGGTGGAAACGCCCGGCGCTACCTTCTGGGCTACACGATCCAGCACTAGGGCGGCCATACGCGAGCTTTCTCGCATCTGGACAAGTTCATCGGGGGTTTTGATGATAATCATGGCCCGGCCGTATCAGGACCCCAATCGGGCGACAATATCAGCCTTAGCCAATTCGCGATCCCGACCGGCGTCGATCTTGACCAACACCCCTTTTTCCCTGTAATACTCGATCAGACTTTCCGTCTGCTTCTTAAAAACTTCCAACCGGTTCAACACCGTGGCTTCACAATCGTCGGGCCGCTGATAAAGAGGACCCTGGCACACATCACAAACGCCCGCTACGCGCGGCGGAATGTTTTGCACATGGTATACCGCGCCGCAATTCTTGCAGACGCGCCGACCGCTCAAGCGGCTGACCAGCATATCGCGCGGTACATCCAGCATGAACACGTGGGTAATCCGTCCGCCGTGGGAGGCCAGCACGTCATCGAGCATGCTCGCCTGATCCAGCGTGCGGGGAAAACCGTCGAACATGTACTTGACGCTGGGCGGATCCTGCTCAATGCGCTCCGTCACGATTTTCATAATGACCGCATCGGGAACCAATTCCCCTTTTTCCATATAGGACTTGGCTTCCAGGCCAACCGGACGGCCGGCCTTGACGGCGGCTCGCAGCATGTCGCCCGTGGACACATGCAAATAATCCGTCGACGTCTTCAATCCCTCAGCCAGCGTACCTTTGCCTGCGCCGGGAGCTCCCAACAAGATAATGGCTTGCATAATTTCTAACCGCTCCTCGATCGCAATTTACCCTTTTTCAAAAACCCGTCGTAATGACGCATGATCAGATGCGATTCCACCTGGCGCATCGTATCGAGCATTACGCCGACCACAATCAACAAGCTCGTACCGCCAAAGAACGAAGCCACAATCCAGGGAATCCGGAATTGCTGCGCCATAACGGACGGCATGACGGCAATGACCGTCAGAAACAACGCGCCAGCCAGCGTGATGCGGGTCATCGTCCGATCCAGGAACTCCGCCGTGGGCCGCCCCGGACGAATCCCCGGGACATACCCGCCGTATTTCTTCAAGTCGTCGGCAATCTGAATCGGATTGAACTGCGTGGCCACCCAGAAGTAGGAGAAGAACAGAATCATCAAGGCATAAATCGTGTCATACCAGAACGAGCCATAACTCATCGCAGCGGCCATGCTCTGAAATATAGGATAGGGAATCATGCTCAAGAGCTTGGAAGGGAACATCAGGATCGCCTGAGCGAAGATGATCGGCATGACGCCGGAGTAGTTCACGCGCAGCGGCATATACGTGCTCTGACCGCCGTAAACCTTCCGACCCACCACCCGTTTGGCATACTGAACGGGAATCTTCCGTTGAGCCTGTGTCACGGCAATGACGCCTGCCACGACCAAGAAGATCATCGCCAGCAAGCCGATTAGATGGAATACGCTGAATTGCGCGATGCCATCCACCGGACGGAACATGTTGACCGTAGCCTGCACCGCACTCGGGAGACGACTGACGATGCTGATCGTGATGATCAGCGAAATACCGTTGCCAATACCCCGCTGCGTGATCTGCTCGCCCAACCACATCAGCAACATCGTGCCGCTGGTCATGGTGACGATCGTCATCAATCGGAACCCCCAGCCCTTAAAGGCCACGATGTCCTGATTGATGCCCATGGACTCCGGGTGCTCCAGGGCCACAGCCATCGCATAACCCTGAAGGATGCAAAGAAATACCGTCAAGTATCGACCGTATTGGATAATCTGCTGACGGCCTGAGTCGCCTTCCCGAGCCAGACGCTCCAAGGAAGGGACCACCGCCGTCAACAACTGCAGAATGATGGAAGCACTAATGCTCGGCATGATACCCAGCGCGCCCACCGCGGCGTTTTCAAGAGCCCCGCCGCTAAACAGGTTGAACATCCCCAAGAAACCGCCGCCCGCCGTATTCTGAATCTGCGCGATGAATTCGCGCAGCGCAACGGCATCGACCCCCGGGGTCGGAATGCTGGCGATCAACCGTGTGGCGAAAATCAACCCCAAGGTAAACAGAATTCGCTGCCGAAGTTCTGGGATCTTGAAGCTGTTGGTAAAAGCTGAAAGCATAGTGGATTCCCCGTTCGATTACTTGACCACCTCGCAGGCCCCACCGGCCGCCTCGATACTGGAACGGGCTGCGGCACTGAAGGCATGCGCCTTAACCGTCAGCTTACGATCCAACGATCCGGTACCCAAGATCTTAACCAAAGCGCCCTGCCCGCCCACCAAGCCTGCCTTGCGAAGGACATCCATCGTCACCTCACTCCCGGCTTCAAAGCGCGAAAGATCCTTGAGATTTACCGGTACGTACTCGACCCGGTTAATATTGGTAAACCCTCTTTTAGGAATGCGGCGCAACAGTTTCATCTGACCGCCTTCAAAGAGAGGCTTGTGCTTATGGCCCGTACGGGACATCTGCCCCTTGTTGCCCTTGCCCGAGGTTTTTCCCTTGCCGGACGACTCCCCGCGTCCTACGCGGATCCGGCGATGCCGGGCGCCCTTGGTATTCGTCAATGAATGCAAATTCATAAATTTCTTCCGTTGCGTTACGCTTCCACTCTGCGGAGGGCTTCGATTTCCTCCCGGGACTTCAGCTGCTCAAGACCGTTGACCGTGGCCTTCACCACATTCAACTGGTTGCTGGCGCCCAATGACTTGGCCAGCACATCCCGAATGCCGGACAGATCCAACACTGCACGCGCGCCGCCGCCGGCGATGACGCCCGTACCCGGCGAGGCCGGACGGAGCAGCACCTGCGAGGCGCCGAACTTGCCCATGACTTCATGGGGAATCGTCTTGTCCTTCATGGTCACGGAAAACATATTCCGTTTCGCCAGGTCAGTCGCCTTGCGAATGGCGTCGGCCACTTCGTTGGCCTTGCCCAATGCATATCCGACATGCCCGTTGCGGTCGCCCACAACGACCAGCGCGCTGAAACTGAAACGCCGGCCGCCCTTGACGACCTTGGCGCAACGATTCACGTGCACCACGCGTTCCGCAAATTCAGAACCCTGGTTATCGTTCCTATTTCTAGCCGTATCCCTCACTAGAGTGCTCCTTGCCGTAATGGTTAAAACTTAAGTCCTGCTTCGCGGGCGGCGTCGGCCAAGGCCTTGATTCGGCCATGAAACGCAAAACCGCCGCGGTCGAAGACCACATCGTTGAGCCCTTTTTCCAGGGCCACCTTAGCCGCCAGCGTTCCCAGCTTGCGGGCCGTGTCGACATTGATTTTGCCGGCCTCCTTGAGCTCGCCGCTGAGCGTCGAGACGGTTGCCAGCGTAAACGCCGCGTCATCGTTCACAAACTGCACATACATGTGCTTATTGGAGATAAAGACGCACATACGCGGACGCTCGGACGTACCGCGCACTTTCTGGCGCAGGCGCATATGCCTTCGATCCCGATATTCTTTTCTGCTATCCAGTTTCATGGTTAAGCTACCGTCTTGCCAACTTTCCGGCGAACGTATTCGCCCTTGTAACGAACACCCTTGCCTTTGTAAGGCTCCGGCGGACAGTATGCCCGAATACGGGCGCTGACCTCACCCACCAGGTGTTTATCGATTCCGCTGACCGTAATGGCCGTGCTGTCGACCACATTGACCTTGATCGCATCCGGCACGATAAATTCGATCGGATGGGAGTATCCCAGCGAGAGCACCAGCTTCTTGCCTTGCAGCGCGGCGCGAAAGCCCACGCCCTGAATTTCCAATTCCTTGGAATAGCCTTTGCTGACGCCTTCGATCATGTTGGCGATCAGGCTGCGGGTGGTTCCCCAATCCGCCTTGGCCTGCTTGTCATCGGGCGAGCAAAGGATTTCGACCTTGTCTCCATTGACCTTCGCGCTGACTTTCGCAGGCAACGACAACGAAAGCTCTCCCTTGGAGCCCTTGACCGTGACTGTTGTTTCATTGACCGCCACCGTGACCCCATTGGGGACCGGCACCGGCGTTTTACCTATTCTCGACATACTGAATTCCTTGGTCCGTCTTTTGCTGTTACCATACGAAACAGAGCACTTCGCCGCCCACCCCGGCCTTCCGGGCTTCCTTGTCGGTCATCACCCCGGTGGACGTGCTCAACACGGCGACACCCATCCCACCCAGTACGCGAGGCACTTTGGTGGAAACGACGTAACGCCTCAAACCCGACTTACTGACTCGTCGCAAGCCCTGAATGACCGGCTTGTGGTCATAGCCATATTTCAAATAAACGCGAAGCGTTTTTTTGCCGCCATGCCCCTCGGTGACGTAGTCCGAGACATACCCTTCCTTTTTCAGAATACGGGCAATCTCATTTTTCAGGTTCGAGTGGTGCATTTGCACCATTTCCAAACCCGCCCGATTGCCGTTTCGAATGCGGGTTAACATATCCGCCACAGGATCACAAACGCTCATGCTTTCTCCATAAATGAATCCTACCAGCTTGCCTTCACCACTCCGGGGATCTGACCCACTGAGCTCAGCTCCCGGAAACAGATACGGCAAAGCTGAAATTTTCTCATATAGGCTCGCGGCCTACCACAACGTCGGCAGCGACGGTTTGTTCGGGTGCTGAATTTCGGCACCCGGCTCGCTCTTACTATCATTGATGTCTTCGCCAACGCAATTCCTCCCGTTTTAGTTCAACTTACGCACCTGCAAATGGAATACCCATTAATTTCAGCAACTCCCGGGCATCATCATTTGTTTTGGCCGTAGTTACCATGGTTATGTCCATCCCCTGGGTCCTTTTGACCTGATCCGGCTGGATCTCAGGGAAAATTGTTTGCTCTTTCAATCCCAGCGTATAGTTGCCGCGGCCGTCAAAGGCCTTCGGGGACACGCCGCGAAAGTCGCGGATACGCGGCAGAGCCGCATGAATCATCCGCTCCAGAAATAAATACATCCGCTCGCCGCGCAAGGTGACCTTGGCTCCGATCGCCATGCCTTCGCGCAACTTGAAGTTGGCAATGCTCTTGGTGGCTTTGGTGATCACCGCTTTTTGACCGGTAATCTTGGCCAAATCGTCCGCCAAGGCCTTCAGCGCATCGCGCTCCACATCGGCCTTGACGCCCATGTTGATTACCACTTTGGTCAGCTTAGGCACATCCATCGGGTTTGCATATTTCCCGGTCTTCTTGAGTGCCGGCACTACCTCTTTCAAATATTTTTCTTTTAGTTTCGACATGTTACGCCACCATCCGCTGTGACTGAATTAGCTTTGCTGCGCGGCCCTAGGCCTTCGCTTCTTCCTTTTGCTTCGATCCCCGCTCCTCCGCCTGGGTCTGAACCTTCAGGTTGGAGACCGCGATCGGAGCTTCCTTCTCGACAATCCCGCCCTGGGGATTGTCCTGGCTCTTCCTCATGTGCTTCTTGACATAATTGAAGCCTTCCACGATGGCGCGGCCCTTCTCGGGAAACACCTGCAACACCTTGCCGGTCTTCTTGGAAGCGGCATCCTCGCCCGTAATGGCGATGACGATATCGCCCTTCTTGACATTCAATTTGACATTTTTCGACGGGTTCTTCATCAGATGACCTCTGGCGCCAGGGAAATAATCTTCATGAAATTCTTTTCGCGCAATTCACGGGCCACCGGGCCAAAGATGCGCGTGCCGCGCGGATTCTTCTGATCGTCGATCAACACCACCGCATTGTGATCGAAGCGCAGCACCGATCCGTCCGGACGGTGAATGGCCTGCTTGGTTCGCACGATCAGGGCGCTGTGTACTTCGCCCTTCTTAACCATGCCCACCGGCTGGGCTTCTTTCACGGCCACCTTGATGATGTCGCCGATATGAGCATAGCTTTTACGCTGTCCCAGCACGTGGATGCACTGCACCCGGCGGGCGCCCGTATTGTCAGCCACGTCCAAATTGGTCCTCATCGATATCATGACGCGCCCCCTATCTCCGATTTGCCCTTCGCGACAATCTCCAACAGGCGCCAACGTTTCAGTCGGCTGATCGGCCGCGTTTCCATGATACGGACCACGTCGCCGCGTTTCGTCTCGTTCTTTTCGTCGTGAACGTGATACTTCTTCGAGGTGGTGATCTCCTTGCCGTACACCGGATGGCGCAGGCGTCGTTCAACCTTGACAACCCTCGTTTTGTTCATGGCGTCCGAGACTACAATCCCGACGCGCTCTTTGCGATTCTTTCGCTCAATCATCGTGCCCATGCTTACCTCGAGGCTTTCGCCCGCTCTTTCATGATCGTCTTTATCCGCGCAACATCCCGGCGCAGTTCCCGGACCCGGGACGACTTTTCCAGTTGCCCGGTCGACTGCTGAATCCGCAGATTGAACAGATCCTTATGGGTCTCTTCATAGCGCTGGTTCAGTTCTTCTTGAGTCAATTCTTTTAATTCGCTAGCTTTCATGCATCCCCTGACTTTACATTCCGCGCCGAACGAACCGGGTTCGGATCGGCAATTTGGTGGCGGCGATCCGCATGCACTCACGCGCCATCGCTTCCGGAACACCGTCGACTTCGAACAGGATGCGGCCCGGTTTGATCACGGCCACCCAGCCTTCGACAGCGCCTTTGCCCTTACCCATTCGCACTTCCAAGGGCTTCTTGGAATAAGGCTTGTCGGGGAACACCCGGATCCACATTTTCCCCTTGCGTTTCATCTCGCGATTGATCGCCACCCGGCACGCTTCCAACTGAATATTGCTTACCCAGGCGCGTTCCAAGGCCAGCAACCCATATTCACCGAATTCAATCGTATTGCCGGACTGCGCCAATCCCTTGCGGCTTCCGCGTTGGGACTGACGGTACTTAACCCTTTTAGGCATAAGCGGCATGAGGCTTCTCCTTCGTCGTCGCTTCTTCCACCTTCTTGCAAATCCAGACCTTCACGCCGATCTTCCCGGCCATCGTATGCGCTTCGGCAAAACCGTATTGCACGTTCTCGCGCAAGGTGTGGAGGGGGACTTTACCCTCCTTGTACCATTCCCGACGGGCTAACTCCGCACCGCCAAGCCGGCCACCTGCCTGAATTTTGATTCCCAGGGCGCCCATGTCCATCGCCATTTGAATGGCGCGCTTCATGGCCCGGCGAAACGATACGCGGCGTTCCAACTGCAGCGTAATATTTTCCGCCACCAACTGGGCATTGGTATCCGGATCCTTGACTTCCCGGATTTCCACATAAATTTCTTTTTTCGTCATCTTCGCGATTTCCTCGCGGAGACGTTCGATGTCCTGACCCTTCCGTCCAATGACAATACCGGGGCGGGCCGTGAAAATGGTAACCCTTGCGCGATTGGCATACCGCTCAATGATCACTTCGGGAACCGCCGCATCCTTCAGACGGGCCTTTACCAAGTCCCTGATCTTCAGATCCTCATGAAGCAGATTGCCGAATTCCTTCTTTTCCGCAAACCAGCGGGAGCGCCACTCTTTCGTTACGGCGACTCGAAAACCTATAGGATTTACTTTCTGACCCAAGACCGGTCTCCTTTCGTCCAGCAAAAGCCCGTTATTTTGCAGCAGGCTTTTTATCAGTCAATGTTATCTTAATGTGACTCATCTTTTTTTCAATTGGGCTGGCCATACCGCGTGCCCGCGGCCAGAACCGTTTCATAACCGGGCCTTTTTCGATTACCGCCTTGCTGACGAAGAGCGTGTCCGCCGATAACTTGGCGTTATTCTCCGCGTTGGCAATGGCCGACTTGAGCGTTTTTCCGATGTAGAAAGCGGCTTTACGTTCGTTAAATTCCACGAGTTTAAGCGCTTCGCCCACCGGAAGACCCCGCATCGCCCTGGCCAGATCGCGTGCCTTCGAAGGCGCCATTCGTACAAATGTTGTTTTCGCCTGAATTTCCATTGTCCTATTCCTTAACGTCCCGGTTGCTTCCAAAACACCAAACGGTCGCCCTTTTTTGGATAACCCCCTGATCGCATATCCTCAATCACAGCTCCTGATAATGTGTCGCGCACATCTGCTACTCGGACTCGGGCGATGGCTTTTTGTTCCCGCATAACGCTGAACAGCATGCCCGGCCGCAGACCGTCGGCGCGCCCCGCATCGATCACCACCAAACCCAAGGCCTCATTAACGTCCACCAACTCCATCGATTCCCTGGCCACCGCTTCAGCATGGCCCCAGCTCCCTTCATCCCCCAAGGCCGCCTTCGATTGGCGCAACTTCAACAAGTCGGCTTCCGCTCGGGCTTCCGCCAAGGCTTCAGACAAGGTCCGAACCTGTTGTCGGGCTTCCGCCAGGTCCCGGCGTAACGCCAACGTTTGCCGGGCCAACTCAACAGAAGCTATTCGAGCTTCCCGCGCTTCGATAGCCGACCGTTCGCCGGCTTTTCGAACCTCAACCTGTTGAGTCAGCGCGTTTTCCTCTGCTGAGCCCGTCTCCATTCGATTCAAAGAACTTTTAAGCCGCCATACTCCCCAAAACACAGCGGCAAACAGGGCCAAACCGACCAGGATCCACCTCCTGGCATGCGGTCCAAGCCGCGCCCACTGTCTCCTGGCTTCGGCGAGGATTCTGGGCACAGCCAGCCCTCCTACTTCAGGGCTACCACTTTATCGGTCGCGGAGCCGTGCTTCCGGAAGATTCGCGTCGGCGAAAATTCCCCGAGCCGATGCCCGACCATGTTTTCCGTAATAAAAACCGATGTAAATATCTTGCCGTTGTGAATGGAAAATGTGTGTCCCACAAATTCCGGCAGGATCATCGACCGGCGCGACCAAGTTTTGATCGGCCGCTTAGCGCCGCTTCGGTTGAGAAGATCGACCTTCTTAAGAAGTTTGGCATCGACAAACGGACCTTTTTTAATTGAACGTCCCATGGCTTACTTTCTCCGCTGAATGATGAAACTGCCGGACGGTTTGCGCCGGTTACGAGTTTTCTTGCCCTTGGTCAACTGTCCCCATGGAGTCACCGGATGACCACCGCCGGAGGACCGGCCTTCGCCGCCGCCCATGGGATGATCGATCGGGTTCATCGCCACACCGCGAACGGTGGGTCGAATGCCCTTCCAACGAGCACGACCAGCCTTACCCATGGAAATATTTTCGTGTTCGAGATTGCCCACCTGCCCGATGGTGGCATAACAACTGACGTTGACCATGCGTATTTCGCCGGAGGGCATACGCACGTGGGCGTATTCGCCTTCCCGCGCCATGATCCGAGCCACCATGCCCGCGCTACGCACAATCTGAGCGCCGCGGCCGGGATACAATTCGATGTTATGAATCGCCATGCCCAACGGGATGATCGAAAGCGGCAGGGAGTTGCCATCCGCCGGCTCCGCTTCCGGACCGGACATGATCTTGGAACCGACCTTCAAGCCCGCTGGAGCGAGGATATAGCGTTTCTCGCCGTCTGCATAATTCAACAAGGCCAGCCGGGCCGACCGGTTTGGATCGTACTCAATCGCGGCGACCGTGGCCGGGATGCCGTGCTTGTCGCGCTTGAAATCGACCATACGGTAGTAGCGTTTGTGCCCGCCGCCCTGGTGACGAACCGTCACGCGTCCCGCGGAATTGCGACCTGCCTTGGACTTCCGAGGCTTGATCAGCGAACGTTCGGGGGTTGTTTTGGTGATGTCATCAAAAGCCGACAGAGTCGTAAAACGACGCGACGGTGTTGTTGGTTTGTATTTTTTCAATGCCATGGAACGGAACCCCTCTTAAGTAAGATCTATTTTCTGGCCTTCTTGCAAGGTAACCACCGCACGCTTCCAGGCCGCGGTCTTGCCGTACGACTGGGTACGGACACGCTTATTCTTGCCCTTGCGATTCATGGTTCGAACCTCGCTGACCTCTGCCTGCTCCATCTTTTCGACCGCACGCCGGATTTCAATCTTGTTGGCCGACGGATGCACCCGGAACAGATATTGATTCAGGGCTTCCGTCATTTGCGTGCCCTTCTCCGTCAGGAGTAATTTTTGTATGATGCCGTTAGAGTCTTTCATTAAATCTTCACTCCTAATTTCTGAGACGGATTTCCAGCTCGGTCAACCCGGCTTTGCTGATCAACACAGCGGGATACCGCAGCAACTGGTACGTATTCACCGTTGCCGAGGTGGCTAATTCCAAGCCCTCAATATTGCGGGCCGCCAAAGCCATGTTGCGTTCGATCTTGTCCACGACCAGCAACGACTTGCCGACGATCGACAGATTCTTGAGAACCGCCGTCAGCGCCTGGGTCTTGGGCTCCGCCAGCACCAATTGATCGACCACCATCACCTCACCCGCGACAACCTTGTCGCTGAAGGCCCGGCGAAACGCCAGCCGGGAGGTCTTCTTGTTCATTTTCTTCGCATAGCTGCGGGGTTGCGGACCGAAGACCGTACCGCCGCCGCGCCAAATCGGAGAGCGCGTGGATCCCGCGCGGGCCTGGCCGGTGCCCTTCTGCTTGAAAGGCTTCTTGCCGCCGCCCGACACTTCGCCGCGCTTCTTGGTGGACGCCGAGCCGGCCCGACGGGCCGCGCGATACGCCACGATCGCGTCATGAACCGCCTGTGTTCCCTTCCCGGAAACCATCAGATCGTCCGCGAGTTCCATGTCCCCCATCGACTCGCCCTTCACATTCTTCACAGGTAATTTGCTCATGATGCCTTCGCCGCCTTCTTAATCGCTTTACGAATGAGCACGATTCCGCCCGTGGGGCCCATCACCGCGCCGCGCACGAGAATCACGTCGTCTTCATTCCGAACCGCCACAACCTTCAAATTCTGTGTGGTGATGCTGCTGTTGCCCATATGACCGGGCATCCGCTTGTTCTTGAAAATACGCGCCGGCCACTCACGGCAACCGATCGAGCCGCCGCGCCGGTGAAAGCCCGAACCGTGCGCCGCCGGACCGCCGGCCATGCGATGGCGCTTGATTACGCCCTGGAAACCGCGGCCCTTGGTCACGCCGATCACATCGACATGCGTCACGCCTTCGAAAATCGACGCCTTGACGATATCGCCGACCTTGATCTCGTCGCCTTCATCGACGACAACTTCCTGCAAGATCCGCTGGGGCTTGACGCCGGCCTTCTTGAATTGGCCCAGCCGGGGCTTGTTGACCCGCTGTTCCTTCTGCTCCTCGAAACCGAGTTGCACCGCTTCATACCCGTCAGTCGCTCGCGTCTTGCGTTGCACCACGACACACGGTCCCACCTGCACCACCGTGACAGGTATCTGCTGACCTTGCGCGTCAAAGACGCGGGTCATTCCAATCTTTTTTCCAATCAAACCCTGCATAATTCACACTCAAATTTTGATGGTGATGTCCACGCCCGCAGGCAGGTTCAGTTTCTTCAGTTCGTCGACCGTCTTCGCTGTCGGCTCGATAATATCCAGCAAACGCTTGTGCGTGCGGATTTCGAACTGTTCCATTGACTTCTTGTCCGCGTGCGGACTGCGATTCACTGTATAACGCTCGATGCGCGTCGGCAAAGGAATTGGTCCGGCCACCCGCGCTCCTGTACGTTTCGCGGTCTCCACAATGTCACCGGCCGACTGGTCCAGGACTCTGTGATCGAACGCTTTCAACCTTATTCGTATTCGTTGCCCGTTCATGCTTACCTTTTAACGATTTAACAAACTATCTTTCACGGTTTCCGGCACTACTTCGAATCTGCAGGGCTCCATGGTGTAACTGGCGCGCCCCCGGGTCAGCGAACGCAACGTCGTCGCGTACCCGAACAGCTCCGCCAGCGGAACATCCGCATGGATAATCTGAGAGACCTCCCTGGCCTCGATTTCCTTCACCCTTCCCCGCCGCCCATTGATATCTCCCAAAACATCTCCAAGATGTTCTTCCGGGGTGATAATCTCGAGTTTCATAATCGGCTCCAACATGGCCGGCTTGGCAGCTTGCGCTGCTTCGCGAATGGCCATCGCGGAGGCCGATCTAAACGCAACATCGGTGGAATCGACCGGATGAAAACTACCTCCTATCACATTCACACGGATGTCTACAAGCGCATAATTCCCAAGAACGCCTGTTATCAACCCATCCTGGAGGCCTTCTTCCACGGCGGTTCGGAATTCGTTGGGGATCAAATTGGCAGAAACGGTAAATTCAATGGAGTTTCCAACGCCTCGTTCGGCGGGCTTAAGTTCGACGATGACATGGCCGTAATGGCCGCGGCCGCCAATCTCGCGCTGGAACAAATGTTCTTTTCGGGTCGGCGCCGTGATGGTCTCTCGATACGCCACCATCGGCTTGCCGGCGTTGGCCTGGACCTTGAACTCGCGAAACATGCGGTCCTTGATAATTTCCAGGTGCAACTCGCCCATTCCCTTGATCAGGGTCTGGCCGGTTTCCGCATCCATCGCCACCCGAAAGGTCGGATCCTCGTCCACCAGGCTGGCCAAAGCTTCTTTCAACTTCTCGCGGTCCGCCTGGGTCTTGGGCTCGATCGCCATGGCGATCACGGGTTCTGGAAATTCGATGCGCTCCAAGACGACCGGCTGATTTTCCGCGCACAGGGTATCGCCCGTCGTGACTTGCTTGAGCCCGCAGATGCCGCCGATTTCCCCGGCAAACAACGTCTCGACTTCTTCGCGATGATTCGCATGCAATTGCAGAATGCGGCCCAACCGTTCGCGTTTCTGCGTGCGGGGATTGAAAATGTTCTGGCCCTTCTTAAGCATTCCCGAATACACGCGGACAAAAGTCATTTTGCCGACATAAGGATCGCTGGCCAATTTAAAGGCCAGGGCCGCCAGAGGCTCCAGATCGCTGGTTGCCCGGCTCACCACCGCCTTGGTTTTCGGATGCGTGCCCTTTACGTCGGCGATATCCAGGGGCGACGGCAGATAATCTACCACAGCATCCAACAGCAATTGGACGCCCTTGTTGCGCAATGCGGACCCACAAAGAACCGGCACAAAGGTACCGCTAATCGTCGCGCGACGGATTCCCGCCTTCAGCTCTTCCGCGGGAACATCGGCCTCGTCCATATAGATCTTGAGCGTCGCTTCGTCTTTCTCGGCCACCATCTCGACCAGATATGCACGGGCTTTTTCCGCCTGCGCAGAGTATTCGGACGGAATGGGCAGTTCAACCATCTTGACGCCCAAGGATTCCTCGTCAAACTTAAAGGCCTTCATGCTGACCAGGTCAATAACTCCCTGAAACCCGGCTTCCTCACCCCACGGAAGCTGGAGCGGCACAGCCGGAGCGGCCAGGCGTTCCTTCATCTGCTGGATCACGGAATCAAAGCGAGCGCCCATGCGATCCATTTTGTTGACAAAGGCAATGCAGGGAACGCGATACTTCTTCGCTTGATGCCAGACGGTCTCGGATTGGGGTTGCACGCCACCCACCGCACAAAAAATACCCACGGCGCCATCCAACACGCGGAGCGAGCGTTCCACCTCGACGGTGAAATCCACATGCCCCGGCGTGTCGATGATGTTGATCTGATGCTGCGTCCAGAAACAGGTGGTCGCGGCACTGGTAATCGTAATGCCGCGTTCCTGTTCCTGAATCATCCAATCCATCGTGGCCGTGCCTTCGTGCACCTCGCCCATCTTGTAAACGCGTCCGGTATAGTACAGCATGCGCTCCGTGGCCGTCGTCTTGCCCGCATCGATATGGGCAATGATGCCAATATTGCGAATCGAAGACAGACTGCCGCGCCGGCCCGTCGCCTCGCGGGACGCGTCTGTACCATTCACATTTTGCTTATTGGATTGTTCGACCACGTTGACCATGTAACTTCCTGCCCTGCTTACCACCGATAGTGGGCAAAGGCTTTGTTAGCCTGGGCCATCTTATGCGTATCGTCGCGTTTCTTGATGGCTGAGCCCTGATTCTTGTGCGCGTCCATCAACTCCATCGCCAGCGCTTTTCCCATGCCCACGCCTTTGCGGGCCTTGGAATAATCGATCAGCCAGCGCAAGGCCAGACTGACCTGCCGGTCCGGGCTGACTTCCACCGGAACCTGATAGGTGGCGCCGCCGACTCGGCGGGACTTGACCTCAAGCCGGGGTTTGATGTTGTCCATCGCCAGGGAAAAGACCTCAAGAGGATCCGAATTGGTCATCTGTTTGATCTCGTCCATTGCACCGTAAACGATGCGTTCAGCCGTCGATTTCTTGCCACGTTCCATGATACTGGAAATAAAACGGGCAACCAGATCGCTGCCGTAGCGCGTATCCGGAGTAATCTTTCGTTTATCTGCTCTGCGCCTTCTAGCCATTGTACTCTATCCTATTCCTTGGGCCGTTTGGCACCATACTTTGAACGCCCACGTTTCCGTTTATCAACACCCAAACAATCCAGCGTACCGCGCACGATATGATAGCGGACGCCGGGAAGATCTTTCACACGACCTCCGCGCACCAGCACCATGCTGTGCTCCTGAAGGTTGTGCCCTTCGCCCGGAATGTAGGCCGTCACTTCTTCCCCATTGGTCAACCGAACACGGGCCACCTTGCGGAGGGCCGAGTTAGGTTTCTTCGGTGTCTGCGTCTTCACCAGAAGGCAAACGCCGCGACGCTGAGGACATCCGGTCAACGCCGGCGACTTCTTCTTCGCCTTCGTTTCTTTACGACCTATTCTGACGAGTTGGTTAATTGTTGGCATAACCTTTTCTTTTCCTTCTTTTGACAAACGAGCGGGCGAAGGTAACAGAGCTGCCCACCCTTTGACAATAACAACCTTACGTTTCTTGCAATTTAGCTTTGTCGAGCAAGTCCTCGCCTAGCGCCTCTTCAATCGGCAAAGGCTCTGCCAGCGGGACCAACTTGATGTTTTTGGACATGCTGAAGCCCGTCCCGGCGGGGATCAGATGGCCCATGATCACGTTTTCCTTGAACCCACGCAGATAATCTACGCGGCCCAGGGTGGCGGCATCGGTCAGGATACGCGTGGTATCCTGGAACGACGCGGCCGAAATGAAGCTCTCGGTTTCCAACGACGCCTTGGTGATGCCGAGCAGGACCGGAGAAGCCTCGGCGGCTTTCTTGCCCTCGGCCATGGCCTTCGCGTTAACATCCTGAAAGACCTGCTTCTCCACCTGCTCCGCCCACAAGAACTCGGTGTCGCCGGGTTCTGTGATGCGGACTTTGCGCAGCATCTGCCGAACGATGATCTCGATGTGCTTGTCGTTGATTTCGACGCCTTGGAGGCGATAAACCTCCTGCACTTCGTTGACCAGATATTCCTGCAATTCCTGAGGGCCGCAAACTTCCAGCACCTCTTGAGGCACCACGGGACCTTCCGTCAACTGCTGACCCTTCTTCACATGGTCGCCTTGGAAGACGACGACGTGCTTGCCCATCGGGATCAAATGCTCTTCCTGATCGCCCGTGGCCGGATCACGCACCAGCAAACGACGGCGACCGCGAACCGTACCCGAGAACTCCACCGAACCGTCGATCTTGGCGATTTCGGCCGCATCCTTCGGGCGACGGGCTTCGAACAGTTCCGCCACGCGAGGCAGACCGCCCGTGATGTCCTTGGTCCGAACGACCTTGCGGGGCGTCTTTGCGAGCATGGCGCCAGCCAGGACTTCCGCGCCGTTGGTCACGACCACGTGAGCGCCCGACGGAATCGAATAGGAACTAAGAACGGTCTTCGTCTTGATATCCTTCAATACCAATTGCGGATGCAAGTCTTCCTTGTGCTCCATGACGACCGTGCCTTCCAGGCCCGTGGACTCATCCAATTCCTTGCGGACGGTGACGCCCTCGATGAAGTCATGGAATTCAACGAAACCGGCCTGTTCCGACAGAATCGGCACGTTATACGGATCCCACTTGACGAAGCTTTGGCCCTTTTTGACCATGCCGCCGTCTTCGACCGATATCACAGCGCCGATGACCGTCGTGTAGCGCTCCAGCTCGCGACCTTCCTTGTCGTAAATGCTGATCACGCCATTCTTGTTCAAAACAATAAAGTTGCCATCCAAGGCCTTTACCGTACGCAGTTCCTGATAGCGCGCCACACCGTCGTGTTTGGCCATGATATGCGGCTGTTTAAAGACGGAACTTGCCGTACCGCCGATGTGGAACGTACGCATGGTCAACTGGGTGCCCGGCTCGCCGATGGACTGCGCCGCAATGATGCCCACGGCTTCGCCCAAGGCCACCGGACGTCCGTTGGCCAGATTCCGGCCATAGCACCTCGCACAGGTGCCACGACGCGATTCGCATGTCAACACGCTGCGGATCTTGATGCTCTCCAGGCTGGCGGCGTTCACCTTCTCGACCGCTTTTTCGTCGATCTCCTGACCGGCGGCCACAATGACTTCGCCGTTGCGAATATCGCGAATATCGTCGAGCGCCGTACGACCCAAGATGCGGGCGGACAACGGGACCAGTTCTTCGTCGCCTTCGAAAATCGGGCGGACTTCAATGCCGTTCAAGGTATTGCAATCCTGCTCGACTACGATGACATCCTGCGCCACATCGACCAGCTTGCGGGTCATGTACCCTGAGTCGGCCGTCTTAAGCGCCGTATCCGCCAATCCCTTGCGGGCGCCGTGCGTACTGATGAAGTATTCCAGCACGCTCAACCCCTCACGGAAGTTCGATACGATTGGCCGTTCGATGATTTCGCCGGAAGGCTTGGCCATCAAACCGCGCATGCCGGCGAGCTGACGAATCTGCTGACGGCTGCCGCGGGCGCCGGAGTCCACCATCATGAAGACCGGGTTCACGTCGTTGCGGTTCTCGTTATACTCCATGGCCCGGAACATCACGCCGGATATTTCGTCCGTGGCGTGCGTCCAAATGTCGATGATCTTGTTATAACGTTCGCCGTCCGTGATGACACCCTTGCGATACTGCGCTTCGACTTCGGCAATCTGCTGACGCGCTTTTTCAATGATGCCGTCCTTCTCCTTCGGAATGATCATGTCGACCATGCCGATGGAAATGCCGGCCAGCGTCGCGTGCTCAAAGCCCATGGCTTTCAGACGATCCAACACTTTAACGGTTTCGTCGTGTCCGGAAATCTGATAGCATTGCCAGATCAGTTCGGCCAGCGTCTTCTTCGTTACATTGGCATTGAAGAAGCCCATCGTTTTCGGCCATATTTCATTGAAGAATACTCGCCCCACGGTCGTGGTGACGACCGACAAATCCGCCTTGCCGTACTTGGTCTGGCGCTTGTAATCCGGATTGCGGAACCGGATGCGATCATGAATCTTGAGAGCTCTTTCGTCGTAAGCGGTGTGGACTTCCGTCACATCCGCCAAAATCGGCAAATGTTCGACTTCTGTCGAGCCGGGCTTGATCTGACGTTGGCGAATTCTATCCTTCTGGGACTCGATCGTCAGGTAGTAACATCCCAACGCAATATCCTGCGTCGGCGTCGTAACCGGCTTCCCGCTGGAGGGCGAGAAAATATTGTTCGGCGCCAACATCAGCAACCGGGATTCCAACTGGGCTTCAATGGACAACGGTACGTGCACCGCCATCTGATCGCCGTCGAAGTCCGCGTTGTACGCCGTACAGACCAGCGGATGAATCCGGATGGCCTCGCCCTCGATCAGGATGGGCTCGAACGACTGGATGCTCAAACGGTGCAACGTCGGAGCGCGGTTCAACATCACCGTATGCCCCTTGGTCACTTCTTCCAAAATATCCCAGACTTCATCCGCTTCGCGCTCGATCATCTTTTTGGCGCTGCGCACGGTGTGCACGATGCCCATTTCTTTCAAGCGACGAATGATGAACGGTTCAAACAGAACCAGGGCCATCTTCTTCGGCAAACCGCATTGGTTCAGCGTCAGCTCAGGACCGATGACAATAACCGAACGGCCGGAATAGTCGACGCGTTTGCCCAACAAGTTCTGCCGGAAACGGCCTTGTTTGCCGCGAAGCATGTCGCTGAGCGACTTCAGGGGGCGGTTGCCCGCACCCGTCACCGCGCGACCATGACGTCCGTTATCGAATAGAGCGTCCACCGCTTCCTGCAACATGCGTTTTTCGTTGCGGATGATCACATCCGGCGTCTTGAGCTGCAGCAGGTTCTTCAAACGGTTATTCCGGTTAATCACGCGGCGATACAAATCGTTTAAGTCGGAGGTCGCAAACCGGCCGCCTTCCAAAGGAACGAGGGGGCGCAAATCGGGAGGAATGACCGGCAAAACTTCCAGGATCATCCATTCCGGCCGCGTATTGCTGTTCCGGAAAGCATCCAGAACCTTCATGCGCTTGGTCAATTTCTTCCGGGTCTGCTTGCTGCGGGTGCCTTCCATTTCCACTTCCAACTGCTGCAGGACCTCGGGAATATCGATCTTCTTCATAAGATCGCGCACGCCCTCGGCGCCCATCTTGGCTACAAAACCTTCGCCATACTTGTCCTGCACTTCGCGATATTCCATCTCGCTCAGCAGTTGTTTTTCCTTGAGCGGCGTATCGCCCGGATCGATGACGACATAGTCCTCGTAGTACAACACGCGCTCCAGCTCGCGGGCGGTGATGTCCAGCACCAAGCCCATGCGGCTCGGCGTACACTTGAAAAACCAGATGTGAGACACGGGCACGGCCAATTCGATATGGCCCATCCGTTCACGACGAACGCGCGCCAGAGTGACTTCCACGCCGCACCGATCGCAAATTACACCTTTATGCTTGATGCGCTTGTATTTTCCGCAGCTACATTCCCAGTCCTTCGTCGGACCAAAAATTCGCTCGCAAAAAAGGCCGCCTTTTTCCGGCTTAAACGTACGATAATTAATCGTTTCCGGATTCTTGACCTCCCCGTGACTCCAAGACCGCACGGTCTCCGGAGACGCCAGGGTAATACTTGCGTAATCGAACGTCGGCTGATTATCTATTCCAAAAACTGACATGGCGTTGGTACCTTGCACCTCTGCCTCCTTACTTACCATTCAGGCCTTGCGGCCGAGTGAATAAAATATTAGTCCTTTTTCGCCGAATGCACGCGTACATCGAGTACGAGACTCTGCATTTCCTTCATGAGCACATTGAACGATTCAGGCATTCCGGCCTCCAGAACGTTCTCGCCCTTCACGATGGACTCGTAAATCCGCGTGCGTCCAGCCACGTCGTCGCTCTTGACCGTCAACAGCTCTTGCAGCGCGTAGGCGGCGCCATAGGCTTCCATGGCCCACACTTCCATTTCGCCGAAACGTTGACCGCCATATTGCGCCTTGCCGCCCAGCGGCTGTTGCGTAACCAGCGAGTAGGGCCCCACCGCACGAGCATGAATCTTGTCGCTTACCAAGTGATGCAGCTTGAGCATGTAAATGGAGCCAACCACGACCCGCTGATCGAAGGGATCGCCGGTACGTCCGTCATAAAGCGCCGTCTTCCCGTCTTCCGGCAGATCCGCCTTCTTGAGGAAGTCGTGGATGTCCTTCTCGGGAATGCCGTCGAACACCGGCGTTGCCGCATAAAGACCCAACATCTTGCAAGCTATGCCCAGGTGGGTCTCGAGCACCTGACCGACGTTCATACGGGAAGGCACGCCCAGCGGATTCAACACGATGTCCACCGGCGTTCCATCGGGACGGAACGGCATGTCCTCTTCCGGCACGATACGGGCGATGACGCCCTTGTTACCGTGACGGCCGGCCATTTTGTCGCCCACGGACAACTTCTTCTTGCTGGCCACATACACCTTGACCTGCTTGATGATGCCCGGATCGACTTCGTCGCCGCTTTCAAGGCGGTCGATCGCGCGTTCCTGTTCGAGTTCCAATTCTGAAAACTTGTGGCTGAACTCGCTGATGATGCCCTGGATCTTGATCTGAATCGGGCTCGGATCGATTTCGATATGATTGCTCGCCGCCGCCAGCTTGCGCAACAGCGTCTTCGTGATCTTCCGATTGGCCGGAATAATGATCTCGCCGGTTTCCACATTGACCACATCCAGCGGGATTTTTTCGCCCAGCAGGATGTTGCTCAAGGCTTCGGTCAGATCTTCCGTCAACTGTTGATGCTTATTCTTATATTCTTCCGCCACCGTCTTGGCCTGCTTGCGTCGTTCGCCGGGCGACATCTTCGTCCGGGATATCTCCTTGCGAGCCGACACCTTGACGTCCATAACGATGCCGTAGGTTCCGCTGGGAACCGTCAGCGACGTATCGCGGACATCCGCGGCTTTTTCGCCGAAGATGGCGCGCAACAGACGTTCTTCCGGCGCCAGTTCGGTTTCGCTTTTCGGCGTGATCTTGCCAACGAGAATGTCGCCGGGTTTGACTTCCGCGCCAATGCGCACTACGCCGTCGTGGCCGAGGTTCTTGAGAGCTTCCTCGCCAACATTGGGAATGTCGCGCGTGATTTCCTCGGGACCCAGCTTGGTATCGCGAGCGCCGCATTCGAATTCCTCGATGTGAATCGAGGTGAATACGTCTTCGCGCACCAGGCGTTCGTTGATCAGAATGGCGTCCTCGAAATTATAACCGCACCACGGCATGAAGGCGGCCACCACGTTGCGGCCCAAGGCCAGTTCGCCCTGATCGGTCGCCGGTCCGTCGGCCAGTACTTCGCCCTTCTTGACATGCTGCCCGAGCTTTACGATCGGCTTCTGATTGATGCAGGTGCCGGCGTTCGAGCGCATGAACTTGCGCAGTTCGTAATCCTGATATTCTTCCTTGGCGGTTTTCTTTGTCGGAACGGACCCGTCCTTGGACACAATGATGTGATCGGCCGAGACGTAGGCTACCTTGCCCGCTTCGCGCGCCAGAACCATAACTCTCGAATCCATCGCCACGCGGACTTCAACGCCGGTCGCCACAAAAGGGCGTTCCGTCACCAGCAGCGGTACGGCTTGCCGTTGCATGTTGGAGCCCATCAAGGCGCGGTTGGCGTCGTCGTGTTCCAGGAAGGGAATCAAGCCGGCGGCTACGCTGACGAGCTGCTTCGGCGAGACGTCCATGTAGTTTACGCGATCTTTGGCCACTTCCAAGAAGTCGCCGCGATAGCGGACCGAGACCGTATCCAATTGAAAACGGCCTTTTTCGTCCAAGGGGGCGTTAGCCTGCGCGATGATGAAGTTTTCTTCCTGATCGGCGGTGAGATAATCCACCTGCTCGGTCACACGTCCGTTTTCCACGCGGCGGTACGGGCTTTCTATAAACCCGAACTCGTTCACGCGGGCATACATGCTCAAGGAAGAGATCAGCCCGATGTTCGGACCTTCAGGCGTCTCAATTGGACAAATACGTCCGTAATGGCTGCTGTGCACGTCGCGGACTTCGAATCCGGCGCGTTCACGGCTCAAACCGCCAGGGCCCAAGGCGCTCAAACGGCGCTTATGCGTCAGTTCAGCCAAAGGATTGGTCTGGTCCATGAACTGACTGAGCTGACTGCGTCCGAAGAAGTCGCGAATCACGGCGGCCAGGGCCTTCGGATTGATCAGCTTCTGCGGCGTCATCTTTTCGACGGTCGTGTCGAAAATCGTCATGCGCTCCTTAACGAGACGCTCCGTGCGGGCCAAACCCACGCGGCATTGATTTTCGACCAATTCGCCAACGGTACGCACCCGGCGGCTGCCCAAGTGATCGATATCGTCGACGGTTCCCTCGCCGCGGCGGAGATTCACCAGATACTTGATCGCCGCAATGATGTCTTCTTTTTCCAGGATTCTGGAATCAACCTTCGAATCGAGGTTGAGCTTCTGCTGGATCTTGTACCGACCCACGCGGCCCAAATCGTACCGGCGAGGATCAAAAAATACCCGCTTGAGCAATTGGCGCGCGTTGGAGGTGGTGGGGGGATCGCCCGGACGCAGCTTGTGATAAATATCCTTAAGCGCATCGTCGGTCGAACGAGTGGCGTCCTTTTTGACGCTTTTCAGCATCACGCCTTCATCCCAGGACACATCCACCACTTCAACGCTCGTAAAGCCGGCAGCCTTCATCTGTTTTACCAGATCTTTGGTCACCGGATCGTACTTACGGGCCAGAATCGACTGCGAATCCGCATCGATGACATCGTCCTTGACGACCCGGTGCTGAATCCGCTCATCGGATACCGCGTCCTTCAGCGTAAGCTTTTCGAACGCATAGAACAAGCCGAGGACTTCCTCGTCGGTTCCATAGCCTAAAGCACGCAGGAACGTGGTAGCCAGGAATTTCCGGCGGCGTTTTTTGCGGTCCAGATAAATGTGAAGAAGGTCGGAAGTATCGAATTGAACCTCAATCCAAGAGCCGCGATCCGGGATGATCCGGAACGAATACAACACGGACCCGTTGGCGTGGATGGATTGTTCAAAGCAAATGCCCGGCGAGCGGTGCAACTGACTGACCACCACCCGCTCGGCCCCATTCACCACGAAGGTTCCCGATTCGGTAATCAGGGGAACCTCACCCATATAAACGTCTTCTTCGCGTACTTCTTTTCCGTCCTTAAGCCGAAACGTCACGTAAAGTGGCGCCGAATAAGAACTCCCCTCCTTGATACACTCAATGGCAGACATCTTGGGCTCAGTGACTTCGTACTTGACAAAATCAAGCGAGCACTGTCCGTCATAGCTTTCAATCGGAAAGACTTCTTTGAATACGGTCTGCAGGCCAACCAGCTTTCGCTTGTTCGCCGGCGCATCCATCTGAAGGAAGTCCCGATAAGATGTCGTCTGGATCTCAATGAGATCCGGCAATTCTATGACATCCGTCAAACTGCCAAACTGCATTCTTGCGACCATTCAGCACCTTCAGTCTACACGTTAAAAGTACAACCAAGGAAACCCATTCACAACCGGACCGACGGCGAAATTACTACTTGATTTCGACTTTAGCGCCGGCCGCTTCGAGCTGAGCCTTGATCTTGTCCGCTTCGTCCTTGGTCACACCTTCCTTGACCGGCTTCGGAGCAGCTTCGACGAGATCCTTGGCTTCTTTCAATCCGAGCGAGGTAATCGTACGGATTTCTTTGATCACTTGAATTTTCTGAGCGCCCGCGGAAGCGAGAACTACGGTGAATTCGGTTTTTTCAGCTGCCGGAGCCGCTGCCGCTGCGCCGCCGCCCGCCGCCGCTACGGCCACAGGAGCTGCCGCCGAGACGCCCAAGCGTTCTTCCAGCGCTTTGACCAATTGAGAGAGCTCCAACACGGTAATGCCCTCAATCCAATCGACGAATTCCGCCATCTTTCCTTCCAGCTTCACACTGCTCTCCTTCTTTTCGACATTCGCTTCAACTGCAATATTTTCCGTCATAACCTGATTCCTCCACCTTACTTATTGTTCCTAGACTTTTTCTTTCTTTTCCTGCACGGCTTTCAGCACGTACAGCAGACTGGCCACTTTCTGGTTCAACACGCCGGCCAGCCGCGTCATCGGGGCGGCAATGGTTCCAACAAGTTGACTCAACAGAATTTCGCGTGAGGGCAATCCGGCGAGCTTTTCCACATCCGCAGCGGAAAGAATCACGCCTTCCAACGAACCGATCTTGACGACCGGAATCGAATTTTCCTTGATGAAGTCCCGCAGGATCTTGGCGGCCTGCACCACGTCGCCGTTTCCAACCACCATGGCAGACGGGCCCTTCAACGCGGGTTCAAGGCCTTCGTAGGAAAGCTCGCGGGCCACGTGCTTGAACATCCGGTTCTGCACTACGTGAAATTGCGCGTTGACGCCGCGCAGACGCCGCCGAAGCTCTTCCGTCTTGAGGACGCTCAAGCCCCGATAATCCGTCAAAATTACAAACAGGGAGTCCGTAATCTGACTTTTCAGTTCATCTACTATCGACTTTTTTTCCGGTCTCATGATCGTTACGCTCCAGCGACGGCGACTTCCTTGAGATCAATGTGAAGCCCCTGCCCCATCGTCGAACTCAACGTACAGCGCTTGATGTAAATGCCCTTGGCAGACGCCGGCCGAGCGGCATTCAACGCCGCAATCACTGCCTTGCAGTTCTCCACCAGGGCTTCTTTTGCAAACGAAAGCTTACCAAACGGCACCATTACGTTGCCATTTCGGTCCATTCTGTATTCCACACGGCCCGCCATGCACAGCTTGACCGCGGCGGCCGTATCGTCGGTCACCGTGCCCGTCTTCGGGTTGGGCATCAATCCACGGGGACCGAGCACCTTACCCATCTTGCGGACTTCCTTCATGGCTTCGGGGGTGGCAATAGCGACGTCAAAATCCGTCCAGCCGCCATTGACCTTCTCCATCATATCCTCGAAACCGACGAACTCGGCGCCAGCGGCCTTGGCCGCATCAGCGGCAGGCCCCTTGGCGAACACGAGAATGCGGACTTTCTTGCCCGTACCGTGAGGCAAAGCGACGGTTCCGCGGATGGATTGGTCCGACTTGGTGGGATCGACCCCCAAGCGAAACGCAATCTCGGCGCTTTCATCGAACTTTGCCGTCTTGTTGGTCTGTAAAAACACGACCGCTTCGTCGATGCCGTAATTACGTTCCCGGTCGACGATTTGCCTGACTTTCAGATATTTTTTTCCGTGTTGGGGCATGGCTTACTCCACCTCAATTCCCATGCTTCGCGCGGTTCCTTCGATCATGCGCACAGCATGCTCCAGGTCTCTCGCGTTCAGATCTTTTTCTTTGGCCTTTGCAATCTCGTTGAGCTGTTGACGGGTCACCTTGCCCACCTTGTCGCGGTTCGGCGTGGCCGATCCCTTCGCAATGCCAACCGCTTTCTTCAACAACGTGGCGGCCGGAGGGCTCTTGGTGATGAATGTAAAGGACTTGTCTTGATAGACCGTGATAATCACCGGGATCACCAGCCCGGCCTGGCTCTGCGTAGCGGCATTGAACGCCTTGCAGAATTCCATGATGTTGACACCCTGCTGGCCCAGCGCCGGGCCCACGGGGGGCGCCGGATTGGCCTGGCCGGCCGGAATCTGCAGTTTAATGATACCTGTTACTTTTTTTGCCATACGTTTCGTCCCGAGGGTTTACGCCCTCTCCACTTGCCAATACTCCAGTTCCACGGGCGCCGAACGCCCGAAAATCGACACGGACACCTTGAGCTTCCCTCGCTCGGGATCCACTTCTTCGATCACGCCGTTGAAGTTCAGGAACGGCCCGTCATTGATCTTGACTGTTTCGCCCGGTTCAAACACCACCTTGGGTTTGACCTTTTCTTTCTTGTCTTCAATCTGTTGAAGAATCGTTTCCACTTCCGTCGGACGCAGCGGCACCGGTTTGTCGCCGCCGACGAATCCGATAATGCCCGGCGTCTGTTGCGCGAAATACCAGGTTTTATCTACCAAGTTATGCTGCGCATCATACAAATTCATGTGCACCAGCACGTAGCCCGGATAGAATTTCCTCGTGGTCGTCGTGCGCTTCCCCTGCTTGACTTCCGAAACTTTTTCGGTGGGAATCAGCACTTCGTCGACGTACTCCTGCATTTCTTCCTGCTTGATACGTCGCTCAATACTCTCTTTAACCTTGGATTCCTGGCCGGAGAGCGTATGTAAAACAAACCACTGCTTTTCCATGACCACCCGTTTCCCGTTAGTGGATTACCAAACGAAGAAGATTACTCAAAACAAAGTCGCTGACCCCTACAAACAAGCTGACCAGCACCACGGACACGATCACCACCACGGTGGAATCGATCAGTTCCGAACGATTGGGCCACGTGCATTTCTTCAACTCGATTCGCACTTCTTCGATAAACGTGCGTAATCCGGCAATCGCATCTTTGATTTTTTTCATTGCGTGTATCTCACCCGATCTCCGATTGCCCGCGGTCACAAGCTGGCAGGCCAGGAGGGAATTGAACCCCCAACAACCGGTTTTGGAGACCGGTGCTCTGCCAATTGAGCTACTGGCCTACCTTCGAAAAATCTCTACTTGATCTCCCGATGGACCGTGTGCTTCCTGTCGAAACGGCAAAACTTCTTGACTTCAATCCGTTCCGTGGATGTCTTTTTGTTTCTCGATGACGTGTAGTTCCGCCGTTTGCAGTCCTGGCACGCCAAGGTTATGGTTTCTCTGGGCATGTTACGTATTCACTCCGGTTCAGGCGGTCTGCGAAGACCGCCTGAACCATTTGATATCTCAATTACTTGACAATTTCCGTAACACGACCCGCGCCCACCGTACGGCCGCCTTCACGAATGGCGAACCGCATGGTCTTTTCCATGGCGATCGGGGTAATCAGGTTGACTTCCAGGCTGATATTGTCGCCCGGCATCACCATTTCGACGCCTTCCGGCAGCGTAATGTCGCCGGTCACGTCGGTCGTACGGAAATAGAACTGGGGCCGATAACCCTTGAAGAACGGGGTGTGACGTCCACCTTCATCCTTGCTCAAGACATACAATTCAGCCTTGAACTGGGTATGAGGGGTAATCGAACCCGGCTTGGCCAACACCTGGCCGCGTTCGACGTCTTCCTTCTTCAAGCCGCGGAGCAGACAGCCGACGTTGTCGCCAGCGCGTCCTTCGTCCAAGAGCTTGCGGAACATTTCCACGCCGGTAACCGTCGTCTTGATCGTCGGACGCAGCCCGACGATTTCAATTTCTTCGCCAACCTTGACGATACCGCGTTCAATACGGCCCGTGACTACGGTACCGCGACCTTCAATGGAGAACACGTCTTCGATCGGCATCAGGAAGGCCTGATCCAATACGCGGACGGGCTCCGGAATGAAGCTGTCGATGGCGTCCATCAAATCCTGGATGCACTTGGCGCCGGGATCTGTCGGTGACGGGGCGTTCATGGCGCCGAGGGCGGAACCACGGATGATCGGGGTTGTATCGCCAGGGAATTCGTACTTGTTGAGCAAGTCGCGGATTTCCATTTCGACGAGGTCGAGCAGTTCCGGATCGTCCACGGTGTCCACTTTATTCAGGAACACGACGACCGCCGGCACGCCGACCTGGCGGGCCAGGAGGATATGCTCACGCGTCTGGGGCATCGGACCATCCGAAGCGCTGACCACGAGAATCGCACCGTCCATCTGGGCTGCGCCGGTGATCATGTTCTTGACGTAGTCCGCGTGACCCGGGCAATCGACATGCGCATAATGGCGCTTGTCGGACGCGTATTCGACGTGCGATGTCGCAATCGTCAAAATCTTGGTCGGATCGCGACGGCCTTGCGATTCCGAAGCTTTCGCTACTTGATCATAACTAATGAACTGACTCAGGCCTTTAGAAGCCTGAACCTTCGTGATGGCCGCGGTCAGAGTCGTTTTGCCATGGTCGACGTGACCAATGGTCCCGACATTCACGTGCGGCTTAGTACGTTCGAATTTATCCTTCGCCATGGAATTCCTCCTAACCTGGCAATGTTTATCTATTCTGTTCTACTGACAAATCCTAGCCACTTGCATCGAACACCAAAATCTTCGGAGCCTTGCAACCAACGCACTCTGTGCGTGATTTTCACCATCCCGGTCCACATCAATCATCGTGGAGCCCACGAGCGGGATCGAACCGCTGACCTCGTCCTTACCAAGGACGTGCTCTGCCAACTGAGCTACGTGGGCGCTCTAAAAGCCCATCTGTTATCAGCCCGTATGCGATCTGTTCCCATTCCCTCGTTCATGCGCGCAATAGGCTCCTGCCTTGGCGCTAACGAGGATTCAGGATAAGGCCTCTTTCGGCCTCACGACCGCCCCATACTCGTACGGCAACCACCGTTTTCGTATCGACCGCTCCCCTGTCACCGACACATTCATTCGGGGCCACTGGCGGATATCGATTCAACAACCGCTCAAAATGGACAGACAACAACAACTCTTCTTACTCTCACTTCCCTTTCGGATGCCCATGAGCCAGCAAGAAGTGCCATTGCGTATCCAGTCTCTGCTATATTTAAAAATCCCTTTCGAGACTTTTTGATTTCGGTCGAATTTACAGGTTTATTTTTTTGTGTCAACTTCCTTTTGAAAAAAAATGGTTTGTTTGCGGCGCAATGAATAACGTCTACTTACATCCATCTGAATTACAGACAGATGTGAAATGGCCCTCCAGAGAACATAATGAGCGGCTTTTTCTTGATGGACCTACGGTTTTTGCAGTAGTAAGTTATAGCCTTTGGGATTTTCATGCCATTAATCAGACAAGAACTGGCCGAATACGGAAAAAAAATCTCCGCCGCCGGACTCAGCGCCGGCGCCGGAGGGAATATTAGCGCCCGCGAGGGCCGGCTCATATGGGTCAAGCCCAGCGGCCTTTCCATGTCGGAATTGAAGGGCGTCAATCTTTGCTGCGTCGATATCGCCTCCGGCAAGCAGCTCGAAGGCAAGCTGAAACCTACGTCCGAATTGCTGATGCACTTGGCCGTTTATCGTGTACGACCCGATATTCAAGCCATTTTTCACACGCACTCGCCTTGGGCCTCCGGCGTCATTACCGCTGGAGTCGACTTCAAGCCCATGTTCGCCGAGGTGGTGAACGATTTGGGCCAGATCGCCGCCGTGCCTTATGTGAAAACCTCTACCCAGGAACTTGCCGACGCGGTCGCCGCGGCCGCCCAAGCCCACGAAACCATCTTTCTGGCCCATCACGGAGTCGTCACCCTGGGGAAGACCATGAAGCAGGCCTTCTTCAGATGCTGCGTGGCCGAAGACGCCGCCAAATCCTTTGTCGCCGCCTCCATCGTCGGCAAACCCGCGTTTCTCACCGATGACCAGATTCGCGATCTGAAGTCCCTCTCCGCCGGCGCCTACCGTCTGCGCATGATGGAGAGTTAAATTGAAGTCCTGTTGGGATTACAATGAAGAAAAGCGCCACAACTTCGAGCAAACGAAAAAAAACACTCAAAGAGTCAGCAGCGGCAGGGTCGAGTGTGCAAACTGTGTGCGCTGCTATCAAGCCGCAGCCCCCTTCAAAACAGCATGAACTGGGGCAGTTTTTTACCCCCACCCCGATTGCCGAATTGATGGCCTCCATGTTTACCGCGAAGACGCGAGATATTCGTCTATTGGACGCCGGCGCGGGAGCGGGAGCGCTGATCAGGGCATTTGTCGAAGCGCGTTGCGCAACCGAGGTCGCGCCACGATCGATTCATGTGGTCGCTTATGAAATAGACTCGGCTCTCATGGCTTCATTACAGCGGACGATGGACCACTGCCGGGGAATGTGTGCGAATGAAGGAGTCGAGTTCACTTCCGACATTCAGAATGTCGATTTTCTTGAGGCGGCATTGCCCTGGGTGCGGAACGATCTTTTTTCAAGTCGTCAAACGCCATTTAACGCGGCCATTCTTAATCCGCCGTACCACAAGATCAACAGCGCGTCCCGGACGCGACTCTTGTTGCGATCAGCGGGCATCGAAACCTCTAATCTTTACACCGGATTCCTCGCTCTTGCGGCAAAACTTCTTTGCGACAGAGGGGAAATGGCGGCCATCACTCCACGGAGTTTTGCCAATGGGCCTTACTTCAAACCGTTTCGCAAATTTTTCTTGGAGTTGATGTCCTTAAGAAGGATTCATTTATTCGACTGTCGCTCCGCTGCGTTTGCACAGGAAAGCGTGCTTCAGGAAAATATCATTTTACACGCGGTAAAATCGCATGTAAAACCACGGACAGTCCTCATTTCAAGCAGCAGCGGCAACCCTCATGCCCCGGTGAAAGAGCGCGAATGCGCTTATAACGATATCGTCTCGCCAGACGATCCGGAACAATTCATCCATATAACCACCGACGATGCGCAGCATGAAGCGAGATTGCTTTTATCCACGTTGCACACCTCGTTGAATGAACTTGGCCTGGAGGTTTCCACCGGGCGAGTTGTTGATTTCCGCGCGCGGCCGTTTCTTTTGCTTCAGCCGACTCGCGATGCCGTGCCGCTCATATATCCCGGCAATTTCAATGGCGGCTATGTGATGTGGCCGAAACTGCCCCATCGCAAACCCATCGCCATTCTTGACGCCGAAGAAACACAGGAATTACTGATCCCTGCCGCTGTTTACGTTCTGGCCAAACGATTCACTTCCAAAGAAGAGCGCCGCCGAATCGTGGCCTGCATTTATGATCCAACGCGCATCGCGGCTGCACGCGTGGGTTTTGAAAATCATCTCAATTATTTTCATGTGCACGGCCGGGGTTTATCGATGGATTTGGCTTGCGGCTTGGCGGCTTTTCTTAATTCCACAGTGCTCGACGTGTGTTTTCGGCAATTCAACGGGCATACCCAGGTTAATGCCACTGACTTGCGCAACCTGAACTATCCTTCACGCACTGAACTTGAAAAACTCGGTCATCAAATCGGCGCAACTTTTCCAAGCCAGGAACAGCTCGATCACCTCATCCAAAAGGAGCTTTTTAATGGCTGATAAACCCAAGACGAGCAAAGCGGCCATGCGTAGGCAAAAACTTGAGGAAGCGACCGACATGCTGCGTTGTTTAAGCTTCGGGCCGAGACAAAGCAACAACACAGCTATCTATTCTTTTCTTGCCTGCTTGGAAATGAAACCTGAAAACACGTGGCAGGAAGCATGCAACCCATCCATGGGGATTACTCCAATCATTGAATTCATTAAACGTCATTACGGCGTGAAATATGCACCTAACACCCGTGAAACTATACGCGACGAGGCCATTAAGCATTTTGTTGAGGCCGGGTTGTTGGTTCGCAATCCGAATTGCCCCACTCGTCCCACTAACAGCGGAAAAACATGCTATCAGATCGAACCAAGCGCTCTTCGTCTTATCCATCGTTATGGCACACCTGATTGGCCTTTAGGTCTGACTGAATATTTGTCTAGTCGAGAGCGGGTCATCAAAGAACTTCAACGAAAGCGGGAGTTTTCACGCATCCCCGTCTGTTTGCCATCGGGGGAGATGGCAAGCATCTCACCCGGCGGACAAAACCCATTGATTAAGCAAATTATCGAAGAGTTTTGCCCGAGGTTCTCTCCAGGCGGGATCATTGTTTACATTGGCGACGCCGAGAATAAGTTTTTGCATTTGCAGGCGGATTACCTGAAGCAGCTTTGCGTTGTGTCCCTGCACCAGCCAAAATGCCGGACGTGGTGATTCACGATACGAAGCGGAATTGGCTCCTGCTCATTGAAGCGGTTACCAGTGCAGGTCCTGTTGATCCAAAGCGCCGAAAAGAACTGAAAGACCTCTTTAAAGGATGCAGCGCCGGGCTTGTTTTCGTGACGGCCTTCGCGACACGAACCGGCATGCGTAGGTTTCTAACGAAGATCTCATGGGAATCCGAGGTGTGGATCGCAGAAGATCCCGATCATATGATCCACTTCAACGGAGAGAGATTTCTCGGGCCATATGCAGACACGACAGCGCACTGAGCATTCAGCTTTCAATGCCTTTCTCACTGATTCCTCAGCGGAATCTCCTGATAGGTTCCGGCGCCGAATCGTTCGTTGAGCTTATCGACGATTTCCGTCGACCAGCCGAGATCGACGTCGGTGCGATATCCGGTCGGGGTATGCTCGACGGTACGCGTGCCGCGCATGGTTTCGGCCCAATCGGCCATGGCATTGTCCATGACGCGGTTGCGGTACTCATTCGACTGGCGCAGGGCTTCTCCACCCTGCCGGATGCTTTCCGCCGCGGCGGCCAAACGCTTCCGGAAGACCTCGTCGTTGATCTTCCAGCTGCTCCAGGTTTCCATCATGATGGGAAGGTCGTCATTGAAGGTAGCCAGCGGGGCGGATGCTTGCGAAATATAGAACATCCATTGACCGGCGCCGGTTGCGCCGATCGTGACCCAGCTCAGCGCCCGCCAGCGTTCGCCGGCGCCGCCGTCCGGCATCCGATCGAAATCCCAAAGCACAAATGCGGCTTGCCCGGAAGGAGACTGCGTCGGGCGTTCCTCCACGATGGAGAAATTTGCAATGCCGGGATAGCCTTGCCGCATGGCCAACCGGTTGAGCTGCGGCATCACGTCCATAATCGCCGCAGCAGGAGAGGTCATTGGCGCGACCAGCGTCCCGCTGGGACGCGGCGCAATGCCCACACTAGCCTGCTGCTGCATGAAGAATTGCTCGTTTTCGGGCGTGTTCACCGGCGCCCAGATGCCCAGCAGGATTTCCCGGTCGCCCGGACCGCCCACGGTGACCATCGCCTTCGTAGCGCTGGAAATCCGCCAGCCATCCGCCAGGCGCAACGTACCGCTGCCATCGGGAATTTGCTCCTGCCGCCACCGGACGGGCGCTCGGTCTATCGGCGACGCCTGAGTACTCCACGCGGGAGGAGGCGGCAGGGTCGCCGCCGCCTTACGCAACCAGGCATCAGCGTTCTGCAAGACCATCTCAGGCCGGCCATAGACCACGCTCACCGCCGTTCCATCCTCGCCCGAGCCTGCCAGAGCCAGCCCGAGCATAGGGACGCCGTTGCGGGAGCACTGCATCGCCAACTGCGCCTGCCGGTCGGTCTTATCCGCGAATCCGCCGGTGACCAAGGGCCGTCGATCGAAGTATCCCGACAACTCCGCCACCGTTTCCCAAAGCGCCTTTTGAGCGGAGGGTCCATGCTTGCAGGTCGTCAATAAGCGGGCATCGCCTTGCAGGCTTTCCAGCGTGTAATTTTCCGGCAGCAACCGTCGTTGTCCAGAAGGCGCCGAAGAAGGCGATGAAGCCGCTTTGGGTCCGGTGTAGAATCCGTCAGGCTCGAGGATAGCGGCCTCCACAGGGGCATGGGGATCCTGCAGCACTTGCCCCAGATTCTCGGCTTGTCCTGCGGTCGCGTTTCGAACCGGACCGGAGAGAAAAGATACAAGCAACAGGCTTGCGAAGATCCAACCGTAAATGTTTGAAGCCAGATTCTGTCTCATAACGCACCTCCCGTACTAATATCTACTCGCGCACGCAGGATCGGAGGAAGACCGGGACGAGGTCGTCCCGGCTCCATATCCTCTTCTGGAGACGAGGCCACTCGGCCCCGCTTCCCAGCTACTCGCCGGGATATCGAAACCCCCAAGGGGCTCGCAGGGCATCCATGATGCGCATGACCGTCAACGTGTCGTCCAAAGGCATAATGGGGCTCTCGATCAGTCCCTCGCGCAGGCAACGCATGGCTTCCAAGGCTTCATAAAAATAGCCGCGCCCCTTGATCTTCATACGGCAACTTTCGACGCGACGGCCATTGATGCGCAGGTCGGCCCGGCCGGGATAATACCATTCGTGAGGGATGACAATCTCGCCAAGTTCTCCCGAGATGCAGGCGGTACGGCGTCGCGATTTAATGATGGAACAAGTCAGTTCCGCCACAACGCCCTGCCCATAGCGCAGGATTAGTTCGTCGGCTTGATCCACGCCGGACGGCGCCAATTCGGCTGTGCCTTTCAGCTCTACGGGAAAATCCGGCAGCAGCATATTGGCCAGTGAAATCGGATACACGCCCAGATCCAGGAGCACGCCGCCGCCCAAGGCCGGATTGAACATGCGATGCTCCGGCTTGAAATCCATGTGGCCGCAGAAACTCGCTTTTATGCCGGTCAAATTGCCCAGACGTCCGCTACGCACCCAATCTCGCACCACCCGAATGACCGGGAAAAAACGCATCCACATCGCTTCCATGAGAAAAAGTTTTTTCGCACGAGCCAGCTCGACGACTTCCCCGGCCTGGCGGGCGTTCAAGGTAAAGGCTTTCTCGCAAAGCACCGGTTTGCCGGCGCGCAGGCAAGTCAGCATCTCGGTGTAATGTCCGGAATGCGGCGTAGCGATGTAGATGATGTCGACTTCAGGATCGTCCGCCAGACTTTGGCAGGACGTGTGCGTTCGCGGCACGTTGAACTCACGAGCAAAGGCATCGGCCTTCTCCTTCGTGCGCGAGCCGACGGCCTGCACCCGCGCCTGCGGCAACAAGGCCAACTCATCGGCAAATACCTTCGCAATGCCTCCCGTCCCCAATAAGCCCCAACGCACGTGTTTCATAAGCCCCCCTTTATCCACACCGCCCACAACGTTCTGTCAGTATAACCCAAAAACATCACAAGAGCGCGGTACTGAAGTAGCGCTCGGCCCGATCGGGCAGCACGGTGACAATATTTCCCGTGATCTTCTTCGACAACTCGCGCGCCGCCCAAACGTTGGCGCCCGAAGAGATCCCCACCAGCAATCCGAAATCCATTCCCAGCCGGCGAGTGGTCTCGATAGCGTCTTCATCGGTCACTTCGATCACCTCATCGACTATCGATACGTCCAATATATCCGGGATAAATCCATCGCCAATGCCCTGAATCTGATGCAGGCCCGGCTCGTGGCCCAGAATAGCGGAAACGTTTTTGGGTTCGACGGCGACAATCCGGACGCCCGGTTTGTGCTCCTTCAGAAATTGGCCCACGCCTTGCAGAGTGCCGCCGCTGCCCACGCCGGCAACAAAGCAGTCCACTTCGCCGCTCATCTGCCGCCATATTTCATGCGCGGTTTCTTCGTAATGAACGCGCGGGTTGTCCGGGTTCCTGAATTGTTGCGGCACGTAAATTCGGGCGTCCGCCGCCGCCAATTCCTCCACCACGCGAACCGCCCCGGCGAGACTCTCCCGGGCCGGAGTCAGGATCAACTCCGCCCCCAGGGTTCGGATCAATTTCTTGCGTTCGTCGCTCATGTTTTCCGGCATGACGATGCGCACCTTGTAGCCCTTTAAGCGTCCGACCAAAGCGATGCCGATGCCGGTATTTCCGGAGGTGGGCTCGACGATGATCGAATCCGGACGAAGCTTCCCATCCCGCTCCGCCCCTTCGAGCATGGCCAGCGCCACGCGATCCTTGATGCTTCCCCCGGGATTCAAAAACTCCGCCTTCGTATACACGTTCTCGCTCCGCAACCGGATGAGCGGCGTATTTCCAATGATGTCGAGTATGTTGTCGGTCAGCATGTCGTCTCTTGTTGATCGAGTCGTTTTCCTGAATACGGCCAGGGGACGGAGTGATCAGTTATCAGTAATCAGTAATCAGTGATCAGTTATCAGTGATCAGTAATCAGTGATCAGTGATCAGTAATCAGTAATCAGTTATCAGTAATCAGTGATCAGTTATCAGTGATCAGTTATCTGGTATCAGGTCCCGGCCACTGATTATTGTTCACGGGCTATGGACCACCACCGCCCCTGCCGGATCGTTCAAATAATCCTGCAACCGCGAAAAGAAAACCCCTGCATGATAGGCGTCGGCCAGACCGTGATGAAGCTGGACGGTGTAGGGCATCTTCAAAACCCCCTGCTCGTCCGTATATTTTCCCCAGGCGAGCCGGGGGACGGAATCTGTGCGAACGGCGTACACCGGATTGGTCAGGCTGGTGAAAGAAATCCAGGGGATGCAGGTGGCATAGACCACGTCGAGCCGGTCCCCGGAGCCCTGCATGGTGGGCCGCCGATCCTGTTCGTTCATCGCGTCCGCCGCATGGGCGGCGAACCGGCGATAGTCGGCGTTATAAGCGACCACCATGTTGCTGTAGAGGCCGGGACGATTCTTCGGCATGTAGGTCGGGGCGACATCGACGGTTTCGTATTCCACGACGTCAGCCCCCTCCACTCGGCAGCGAAATTCCGGCACGGCATGAACCGCCTTCATGCTCAGAAAAAGAATCAGCTTGAAAAAGGAATCGCCGGAGCTGCGGGCATAGGCCACCGCACGCGTCACATTCAGCGGCCCCGTGATGTCAAAATGCGGATGCTCAAAGCCTTCGAAAAAGGCGAAATGCTCACGCCGAGCCCACGTAGAACGGTCGATCACCCGTTTTTGCGTCATCGATCTTCCTTTATGGCGCCCACACGTCCCGGCTTGTGGGCGTCGCCGAGCGACGCCCACAAAACACAACGCCCTCCGCGCCGGGACGGCTTCGGATTAATATCGATAATGACTGGCCTTGTACGGCCCCTCGACCGGCACGCCAAGATAGTTGGCCTGATTCTTCGTGAGACGTTCAAGTTTCACGCCCAATTTATCCAAGTGCAGCCGGGCCACTTTTTCGTCGAGCTTTTTGGGCAACACGTAGACGCCCACCGGGTATTTGCCGGGGTTCGCATACAGCTCGATCTGCGCCATGGTCTGGTTGGTGAAGCTGTTGGACATGACGAAGCTCGGATGCCCCGTCGCACAGCCCAGGTTGACCAGCCGGCCTTCGGCCAGCAGGAGGATGCTCCGCTTGCTCGGGAACTCGATGCGATGCACCTGGGGTTTGATTTCGGTCCACTTGTACTTGCGGACTTTCTCCGTCTGAATCTCGCTGTCGAAATGGCCGATATTGCAGACGATCGCCAGATTCTTCATCTGCTTCATGTGCTGCTCGGTGATGACGTCGCAGCAGCCCGTAGCCGTCACGAAGATATCGCCGATCTTACAGGCTTCGTCCATCGTCATGACTTCATAGCCGTCGATAGCGGCTTGCAAGGCGCAGATCGGATCGACTTCTGTCACGACCACGCGGGCGCATTGTCCCTTCAACGATTGGCAACTGCCCTTGCCGACATCGCCATACCCGGCCACGACGGCCACTTTGCCGGCGATCATGACGTCGGTCGCGCGCATAATGCCGTCCACCAACGAGTGACGGCAGCCATAGATGTTGTCGAACTTGGACTTGGTGACGGAATCGTTGACGTTGAACGCGGGGAAGAGCAGCTCGCCTTTTTCCTGCATCTTGTACAAGCGATGCACGCCGGTGGTTGTCTCCTCGCTCACGCCCCGGATTTCTTTGACCATTCGATGAAAACGCCCGGGATCGCGCTTGAGCGCTTTCTTCAACTGAGCCAACAGAATCACCTCTTCATGGCTGCCGGGTTTGCGGTCGAGAATGGAAGGATCGTTCTCCGCCTGATAGCCCAGATGAACGAACAAGGTGGCGTCGCCGCCGTCGTCGAGAATCATGTTGGGACCTTGTCCGTCGCCCCAATCGAGAATGCGGTCCGTATAATCCCAGTACTCTTCCAGGGTCTCGCCTTTGACGGCATAAATGGGCGTGCCGATCGCCGCGAGCGCCGCGGCCGCATGATCCTGGGTGGAAAAAATGTTGCAGCTTGCCCAGCGAATCTTGGCGCCCAAGGCCTGCAAGGTCTCGATCAACACCGCCGTCTGAATGGTCATGTGCAACGAACCGGTAATCCGGGCGCCCTTCAATGGCTTCTGGGCTCCAAACTCCTTGCGCAGGGCCATCAGGCCGGGCATTTCATGTTCGGCCAGCTCGATTTCCTTGCGGCCAAAATCCGCCAGCGAGAGATCCCTGACCACGTAGTCCTGATTCTTTTTCAACGTATTCTTTTTCATCCGGATTTCCTTTCCATCGTCGGTGAGCGGTAATACATACGGCGATTTACCGGGAAAAACAAGGCTGGAGTCGAGGATCGGAATCATTCGAAGGCGTAGACATTCGTCATGGCATCGGGCGGCCCGGCTTCTCTTCTTACAACTGATGCGCCGAATCCTTGATATAATGGCCGGACGCCTCCAGATCGCCGCCGCTCTGACGGGCCACGTTAATCAGCACGCCAACCATCGACAGCGAAACGAGCAGGCTGGAACCGCCGAAGCTGATGAATGGCAGCGGCAGGCCTTTGGTGGGCATGCAGCCGGTAACGACCGCGATGTTGATCAATCCTTGCAACGCAATCATCAGGGTAATGCCGAACGCCAGCAACCGTCCGAATTTATCGGGCGCCCGGACGCTGATGCGCGTGCCGCAAATCAGAAAAGCGACAAACAGCAATACCACAAACATGGAGGCCGGAAGTCCCAATTCTTCGCCCAAGATCGCGAAAATAAAATCCGTGTGGGCTTCCGGCAAATAGAATTTTTTCTGAAGCCCCTGCCCCAAACCGGTGCCCATGCCGCCGCCAATCACAAACGCATAGATGGCGTTCAACAATTGAAAGGCTTCGTCCTGGGCGTATTTCTCCGGATTTAGAAATGCCACAATACGCCGTGTGCGCTCCGCGTCCTGCATGATGGCAAGCGTAAAGAAAAGCAATCCGAGCAAGGCCGAGATCAGCAGGTAACTAAAGCGCGAACCGCCGGCAAACATCAGCGAAAAGCCGACGACGGCGATCAGCATCGTGGTCCCGAAATCGGGTTCGACAAAAATCAGCAGCAGTATGACGCCCAGGCATCCCAAGGGGATGACCAGGCCTCTACGAAATTCTTCGGCCCGGCGCTGCACGCGAGCCATCCACCACGACAGCATGACGATCGACGTGAATTTAGCCAGTTCCGACGGCTGAAACGTCACCGGGCCAAATCGCAGCCAGCGGCTGCTGCCCTTGACGGTTTGCCCAATATGCGGCAGCAGCGTCATGACCAACAACACGGCGCTGACCACCACCAGGGGTACGGCCATCGTGCGCCAGACATGATAATCGATACGCGCTGTAATCAGCGCGCCGATGGCGGCAATCGACAGCCAAAGCAGTTGCCGATGAATGAAGTAATTGGGATTGCCGAATTGGTTCTGGCCTTGAATCCCGCTGGTGCTCGCCAGCATGACGATGCCCAGCGTGATCAGAAGTAAAACTATGCCGATTATTACACTCGTCGTTTTCCACATCGGGCAGGCCGTTCTTCATACGCAGGGCCCGGTTGGTTAAGCCGGGCCCTGTTCATGAATCCATCGACAACGCATTACGGACTTGAAGGCGGAATCTTGATCTTCTGGCCGGGCTTGACGATATCGGTCGGCCCGAGATTGTTCAACCGCATGATGTCTTCCTTGCGTACGATGAAGAGCTTGGCGATGTTTTCAACCGTATCGCCATCCTGCACCGTATAATCCAAAGGCTGATCCTGGGAGGAGAGCACGGGTTGAGGCGCAGCCGCGGGCTGCTCCGCCGGAGCGGGAGCCGGTTCCGTCATCGCCGGAACCGCAGGCGCTTCTACCGCCACAGGCGCTTCCGGAGCGACCGCCGGAGCCGCAGGCGCAGCAGCCGGCGCGGCGGGCTTCACGGTCTTCTTCTCCGCCGTCTTTCCTCCCGGGATGACCAGCTTTTGGCCGACCAGAATCTTTTCGCCTTTAAGTTTGTTCGTATCCCGCAACGCCGTCACCGAGACGCCATGACGGACGGCAATCTTCGACAGGCTGTCGCCGGGCTGTACAACGTAAGTCGATCCGGCGCCGACCACTTCCCTGGCCGCCTTGGGCGCCGCCTTCGGCGCTTCCCGGTGCGTGACCGGCTTCGGCGCAGGAGCGGACATGGCGGAGACGCTGGCGTAATCGGGCAGGATCAATTTCTGGCCGATACGAATGTGATTGGCATTCTTGATCTTGTTCAGCTCCATGATTTCACGGGCGCTGACGCCGACCCGGCTAGCGATCCGGGAAAGCGAGTCGCCTTTCTGAACCTGATAAATCTTGTTGCCGGCCGGCTCGATCATCGAAGGAGCGGCTTCCACCGGCACCGGCGGCTGGAATACGGGCCGCGGTTGCGTCATGGGGTCCTGCTTAGGAGGCATCACCGGCGCGGGCGGCGGCTCAACCACGATCGGGCCCTTCGTTCCGCACCCCTGCATAAAAATAATCGCGCCCACCGCGAACAAATGCAGGCTGACTACTATACCTATCAATACAGGGGCTCTCATATGACCACTCCTTTCACTACGCTGTCTCATTTTTTCTCCACTTGATTTGACTGCAATTATGCGATCCTATCGTTCAATTTTTCAACCACTTTTATAAAACGGTCGCCCCGCTCTTCGAAATTGCGGAACTGGTCGAAGCTGGCACAAGCGGGCGATAACAAAATGGTCTCCCCCCTTACCGCGTCGTTCCATGCCTTTTGCAGCGCAGAATCGAGGGCGCCGCACTTGTAACAAGCAGCAACATCCGACCATGCCGAGGCCATTTCATCCGATGCTTTCCCGATAAGGTAAACCCCGCTGACCTTCTGTGCCAGCAATTCTTTTACAAAACTAAAATCTTTCTCCTTGACTAAACCCCCGGCAATTAGCCGCACGGGACCTTTCGTCATTTTCAGCGCGGCCGCCATCGCGGCCAGATTGGTGGCCTTGGAATCGTTGACGAAAACGACGCCGCCCAACTCGCGAACCTTTTGCATGCGATGCGGCAAAGGTTGAAACTGTTGAGCGGCCTTTTCGACGGCTGAGATCGGGATGCCGCACCCCTCGGCGGCGGCCACCACCGCGGCGGCGGCCAACCCGAGGATGTCGTTGCCGAAATACGAGCCGTCCAGACAAGCCAGGGAACGCCCGTCTTTCCACACACGCCCATCGCGATAAACGTAATCGCAATCGTCGGTGGTTCCAAAGCCGATCCACTGCCCTTTTCCGCCGGACCGGCGGCGCACGTCGTCCAGCAGCGGTTGGAAAACAATGCAGCGATCCGTTCCACTGGCGCGCTCGAAGAGCCGGGCCTTCATGGCTTGGTAGCCGTCCATGCCGCCATGCCGGTCCAAATGATTCGGATGTACGTTCAACAGGACCCCGACCTCCGGGCGAAATTCGCGGACGGTTTCCAACTGAAACGAGCTGACCTCCACCACCATCCAATCCAACTCCGGATGCTCCATGACCGCGCGAGCGACAGGCAGGCCGTAATTGCCCACCGGCAAAGCGCGCAAGCCGGCTTGCTGAAGGGATTCGGCGAGCCATTTCACCACGCTGCTCTTGCCGTTGGAGCCCGTCACGGCGATCGCCCGTCCGCGACGCCGGCTCCAGCCCAACTCCATTTCCGCCAGCACTTCCGTGCCGCGACGGCTCACGTCGGAAAGCCACGGCGATTGCAGGGCCAAGCCCGGGCTGGCGATGCACACATCGAAATCGCCGGCGGGAACGTCGGCGGCGCCCAGCAGCACGCGGGCGCCTTTCGCCTCGAGCGCACAGGCTTTTTCGCGAAGCGCGGGCGTATCGCCGCGGTCGATCAGCAGGACCTCCGAACCTTCCCGCAACAACAATTCGGCGGCCGCCTCCCCGCTGTCGCCCAATCCGCAGACCAAGGCTTTGGAATACGTTTTCATGTCAGCGCAGTTTCAACATGGCCACGCCCAACAAGGCGCAGATGATCGACAGAATCCAGAATCGAATCGTGATCATCGTCTCGACCACCTCTACGTCGCGCCCTTCTTTTTCCGCGCGCTCTTTCTCCAGCACTTCGAAGTGATGATGCAGGGGCGAGCACTTGAAAATCCGGCGTCCGCCGGTCAGTTTGAAATAGGAAACCTGGAGCAGCACGCTCAACGCCTCGGCCACAAACACGCCGCCCACCAGAATCAGCGCCAGCTCCTGGTTGATCAGAACCGCGACGATGGAGATGGCCCCGCCCAGCGCCAGGCTTCCGGTATCGCCCATGAATACCCGCGCCGGGTGGCAATTATACCACAGGAACCCGAGCCCTGCGCCCAACAGGCAGCCGCAGAAGACGGCCAATTCGCCCGTGCCGGGAATGTAGGGCACCTGCAAATATTTCGCCAGGCCCGCATGCCCCGCGATATAAGCCATCACCAGATACGCCAGCGCCACGGAGTTGCTGCAGCCGATGGCCAGCCCGTCCAAGCCGTCCGTCAGATTGACGGCATTGGTGGACCCCACCATCACCAGCGCCAGGAAAAGAAAGGTTCCAATCAATCCCAGATCCTGAATCAACGGATCCTTCAAAAATGGAACCATGAGCTGGCGGCATTGCTCGCGCGTCGTCGGCCAGATCAGCAGCACGGCAAACACCACCACCACCCAGGCCAGTTGCCAGAACAATTTGCTGCGAGCGCCGAGGCCCTTGGTATTTTTCTTGGTCACCTTCAGAAAATCGTCGCGAAATCCGATGCCGCCCATGAAGCACATCGTGAGCAGCGCAATCCAGACAAACCCGTTGCTCCAGGGCGTCCAGAGCAAGGTCGAAATGACCACCGACAGAATGATCAGCACGCCGCCCATGGTCGGCGTGCCTTCCTTCTTGCCGTGAAAAATAACCAGCGGCGGCGCTTCGCTGCGGCGGATGGGCTGCCCCATTTTCAGGCGGCGCAGCATCCGGATCATCCAGGGTCCGACGATCAGACAAATGATAAACGCCGTGCCGGCCCCCGCCAAGGCCCGAAACGTGATGTAGCGAAACACCCGCAGCGGCGAAAACCACTCCGTCAATAAATGTAAATAATACAGCATTCTAGTTGCTTACGCCTGGACCGGCAGAGCCCAGGCTTGTCCATGATGTACTGCGGCTGTTGTCGCGCCGTGTTTTTCGTCTTTCTTCAAATGCAACGAACGGGTGCTCATGCTTCGCAACTCGATCGCCTCCTCCACATGCCGGATCAGGCGCCCCAGTTCGGCCACCGCATTTTCATAGCGTCCGATCAACGAATCGCCGCCCTTCAAAAGATCCGCGTCGCGGGCGGAAGCCAGATGCGTCATCGTACCCCGGGCCTCGCTCCGGCTTCGATACAGGGCCTTCAAAAAACCGGAGGTAAACTCGACATAGGCCGAGTCGGTCAAATGCGCGCAAGCGGATTCCGAAGCCTGCAAGGTCTGGTTTCGCAGCCAGCGATAGCTGAGCCCATATTCCCGGCTCACCTTCTCCACTTCGTCCGCCAATTTCCGAAAAGTCTGATAAACGGCCAAATCTTCGATGCGTTCGATTTTCTCAGCCAGCATGATCGTCTCCTTGTTACGATCCGGACGACGGAACACGGTCTTCCGCCGCCGATTCCAAACGTTTTTCCAATTCCTTTAAAACTTCCTCCAGGCGTTCGCCCCGCGAAGCCTTGAGCAACAGGGCGTCGCCCGGGCGCAACCGTTCGGCCAATTGGGCCGCCGCCTCCGCACAATTCCCGCAAACCACTACTTCCAAATCTGTCGCACCCTCCGTCCGAGCCCCTTCGGCAATCAGTTGGCCAAGCTGGCCGACCGCCAGCACGCCGGCCCACGGACCGTTGACCGCATCGCGTCCAAGGGCGAGATGTTCGGACCGTTCGACCGCCCCCAGCTCCCTCATGCCGCCCAACACCACCCAACGTCGGCCCGTCGCAGGCACATCTGCAAAAGTCCTCAGCGCCGCCCGCATGCTTAACGGATTGGCGTTATAGGCGTCGTTGATCGCCAGCACGCCGCCAACGGTCGTCCGGCTCCAGCGCATGGGCGGCGGCGCAAACCGGCCGAGCGCCCCGGCGATTTGCGGCCAGGAAGCTCCATGTCCACGGCCTACGGCCACGGCCAGCAATGCGTTCTGAATCACATGCCGCCCCGGCAAGGACGCCTGCAATTCCATCCGCTCGCCGCTGGCTCGTTCCAATACCGCAAATCGTCCGTCCGCTTCGGATTCGATCCGCCCTTCGTAATCGGCGGTCGTCGACAGCGAAGTGGTGACGACGCGGCAACGCGCCGCATCGCGAAGCAAGTCGAACCACTCCTCGTCCCGGCTGACCACGGCTGTGCCGTCGGGCGGCAGGGCTCTGAATACGGTCGCCTTTTCGTTCGCTATCGCCCGCACCGACTGAAAAAACTCAATATGAACCGGGCCGATCGTGGTGATCACGCCCCAGGTCGGGCGGATCATCGCGCAAAGCGGCTCCAATTCGCCGGGATGGTTCATCCCGACTTCAAAGACGCCATAAACGTGGTCGCGTTCCAAGGCCAGCAGGCTCAGCGGCAAGCCGAGGTCGTTGTTCCAGTTGCCGCGCGTACGAGCTGTGGGCGCCAGCGTCGAGAGGATGTCCGCCGTCATCTCCTTCACGGTCGTCTTGCCTACGCTGCCGGTCAGGGCAATCAATTCCGCCTTCAGGCCGGCGCGATAGCCCTGCGCCATCGCCGCCAGAGCCGCCCGCGGATCGTCAACCGCCAGCAGCGATCCGGCGCCCGCGTACGACAGCGCGAAGTCGCGCCGCACCACCACGGCCGCGCCCTGGCCCGCCGCCTGGTCAACAAAATCGTGTCCGTCGCAACGTTCGCCGCGGATGGCCACAAACAGATGCCCGGGCTTCAAGTTCCGGCTGTCGATGGAGACTCCGCCGATCGGCATCGGGGGCGCGCCCGCGATCCATGTTCCCCCCGTCCAGGCTGCAAGCTCTTTGGCGTCAAATACCGGCATGTGTTAACCACTCCTCCTGGTCATTTCAGGGCCAGGCCATCGGGCACAAAGACAGTTCTTCAATCGCTTCCTGGTAGCAGGAAGGACAGTAGCCATGGGAATATATCCGATCCCGCGAACGGCCCGGGAGTTCGGTCAGCCAGCGTTTTTCAATCTGCACCCGATGGCAGATGCAGCATTTGACGGCAATATCCAGTTCATGGCCGGCCTGCGCCGGTCCGGAATGCATGGTTGCGGTGCTCACGGTTATTCTCCCTCCCTGGTTTCCGGCTTCTGATTTCCCATGTTTCTCAATAATTCACGAACCACGTCACGATCGTCGAACGGGATGATCGTGTTGGCAAATTCCTGGTAATTCTCGTGCCCTTTCCCGGCGATCAGCACGGTGTCGCCCTCCCGGGCCATCGATAGAGCCCGCGCTATGGCCTTGCGCCGATCCAGCTCCATTTCGAATTGGCCGGAGAATCCGAAACCCGCGGCCACCTGGACAATGATGTCCACGGGGTCCTCGTTGCGGGGATTGTCGCTGGTGACGATGGAAAAATCCGCCATGCGGCCGGCCACCGCGCCCATCAGCGGGCGCTTGGCGCGATCGCGGCGGCCGCCGCAGCCAAAAACTGCGATCAGCCGGCCCTTCGTGATCTCCCGCAAGGTTTGCAGGACATTGGCCAGGGCATCGTCGGTGTGGGCGTAATCGACAAAAACCAGCGCCCCGCGCTCGTTGGGGATCTGCTCGAGACGACCGGGCGCCGGCTTCATGGAGGCCAGGACTTCGGCGGACGTTTCCGGCTTGATTCCCAAGGCGCCGCAGGCGGCCGTGGCGGCCAGCGCGTTGCTGATATTGAACCGGCCCAGCACCTTTAGTTGAAAGCGCACCCGCCCCCAGGGACTGGCCACCCAAAAGGAGGAACCCTCGGCGGAGCAGTGAACTTCCTCGGCCCGCATCATGGCTTCCGGATGCAACCCATAGGTGAGCAAGCCGGCCTGCGGGGCATGGCTCGCCGCCAACCGAACGCCCCAGGGATCGTCGATATTGATCACGGCCGTGGCGGCTTTCGACTTCTTCCCCAGCTCCTGGAACAGGGTCGCCTTGGCATCGAAGTAATTCTCCATGGTCTCGTGATAATCGAGATGGTCGCGGGTCAGATTGGTGAATACCGCCACATCGAAATCCAGCCCCCACGTCCGTTTCTGGACCAGGCCGTGCGACGAAACTTCCATCACGACGCTCCGGCAACCGGCACGGATCATCTGGTCCAGCATGGACTGGATGTCGGTCGCTTCCGGCGTGGTGCGCAAGGCGGGAATGCACCGTTCGCCGATTTCGTAGCGAATGGTGCCCAGCAGGCCGGGCGTCCGACCTCCAGCCCGCAAAATGTCGCGCACCATGAAGGAGGTGGTCGACTTGCCGTTGGTTCCCGTAATGCCGACCACGTCGAGCTTGGAAGAGGGCTCTCCATAATAGGCGCAAGCCAGTTGGGCGAGCGCCAACCGGGCGTCGCGCACCTGAATCTGCGTCGCATCGCGCCGGAGGGGACGGGGCTCCTCGGAAACGATCGCCGCGGCGCCCCGATGCACGGCGTCGTCGAGAAACTCGGCGCCTTCGCGATTCTGTCCGTGCAGGGCGACAAATAGAAATCCGGGGCGCACCTGCCGCGAATCGTACGCCAAACCTTCAATTTCAACGCTTTTCGAGCCTTTGACGGTCTCCGGTTGAATCTTCTTAATCAGGGTGTCCAGTCTCATCGTCGTATGGGCCAAAGCTCCTGTTCTCATAAATTTTCATCCGGGATCTCGTCGGACGGGGGCGTATCGTCCAACACCAGCACCGGCTCCGCATCGGTCGGAGGAATGTCGAGATAGCGCACGACCTGCGAGGCTATCTCCCGGAATACCGGCGCCGCCACGACGCCGCCGGTATGCAGCGGCTGCGGCTCGTCAATAACTACAATAATGCCCAGCTCCGGGCTGTCGGACGGAATGAAGCCCACAAAAGACGCAATGTTCCGGTCATGCGAGTAGCCGCCGGGGATGGGCTTGATGGCCGTTCCGGTTTTGCCGCCCACGTGATAACCCTCCACCTGGGCGCGCGTTCCGGTACCGCCTTTTTCCGTCACGCGCGTCAACAACTGCTGCATCTTCTGCGCCGTTTCCTCGCGGATGGGCCGGCCCATCACCTCGGGCGAGAACGACGCCAACGTCCGATTCTGCGCGTCCACCACGCGCTGGACGACCATCGGCCTCATCAGAAATCCATTATTGGCGATCGAGCAAAGCATGTTCAGCATCTGCAGGGAACTCACGCCGACCTCATGCCCCATCGCGATGCGCGAGATGCTCAGGGAAGTCCACTTGGCGCGTTGATGCAGGATGCCGCCTTCCTCGCCCGGCAGGTCGATGCCGGTCTTCTTGCCGAATCCGAAAGCGCGCAAATATTTTTCCAGGCGGCTTTCGCCCAGCGTCAAGGCCACCTTGGCCGCGCCGATGTTGCTGGATTTTTTCACGATATCGGCCACGGAAAGCATGCCGTACGGATGAAAGTCCCGCAGGGGCCGGCCCTGGTAAATCCAGCGGCCGTTCTCGCAGTTAAAAATCTGATCGGGGTGGACGGTCCCTTCGTTCAAGGCGGCCGCAATCACCGCCACCTTGAAGGTGGAGCCGGGCTCGTACACGTAGCCGATCGACCGGTTCAACATTTTGCCGGCGGGCGTGGTCCGGTAATCGTTCAAGTCGTATGCCGGCCGGCAGGCCATGGCCAGAATTTCGCCGGTCTTCACGCGCTCGACAATGGCCCATGCGCCCTGGGCCGAATGCTCGACCATCGCCGCATCCAGGGTTTTCTCGACGATATACTGGATGTTCTGATCGATCGTCGTATAAATATCGCAGCCTTCCTGTGGATTGATTTCAAGGCGGCGGTGCATGTACAGCTCGCGGCGGCGGCCATCCTTCTCGCTGATCCGGAAGCCGGAGCGTCCGCGCAGGTAGAAATTCATTTTCAATTCGAGGCCGGCGCTGCCCACGCCTTCCATATTGGAAAAGCCCAGCACGTGGCACATCATCGGGCCGTGGGGATAATATCGGGTCGTGGTGTCCCGCATGAAGACGCCCTTCAACTGCATCCGTTCGATGAGTTTGGCGGTGTCTTCCTCCACAAATTTCTTCACGCACTCGTAGCGACGGGTGGGCCGGTTGAGTTTGGAAAAAACCATGGCCGGGTCGAGCTGCAGCATGCGCGCCAGATGGGCGCCGACCACCTTGAGATGGCCGTTGCTGACAATGGTTTTGGGATCCACGCACACATCCTTGACCGCCAGGTCCAGCGCCAGGATGTTATTGTGGCAGTCGAGAATCCGCCCCCGCCCCACGGGAATTTCCTGCTCGACCGCCCGAATCCGTTCGACGCGGGCGCGCAAGCCCTCGTTGGGACCCAAATGCAGATAGACCAGGCGAACGCCCAGCCCCATCCAGAGGAGCGCGATCGTCATAATCGCAAAAAAAATACGTCCTGTATGACTGCGCTCGATCATGGGCTCCCATTTCGCTAATCGTTCACCTGTCCGGCCCGGGCATAATCGTTCCGCACGGCCACGGTCCGTTCGACCGTCGCACCGGCCTGGAATCGCAACCGGACAATCTGGCTTTCGCGCGGCCAGCTCATGGCCAGATTATGGCGCTTCATCAACGCCTCGATATTGCGGGGCGACTTCATGCTCGAAAGCTTGTACTCCTCGTTCAGCACCCGCTTGTGCAGTTCGGTCTTTTTTTCTTCCAGACCTTTGATGCGGGCGCCCAGAGCTTCACAGCGGCTGAACAGCCACAGGTAACTCAGAGCCACCACCGTCGCCACGGCCAGCATGGCCGCAAAAGGAGCCGGGAAACTGAATCCCCGCGATTCTTTCTTCCGATTTTTCTTTCTGCCCATGTCAGCTTAACCTTTCGACAACGCGGAGCTTGGCCGACCGCGCCCGCGCATTTTCCTTCAATTCCTCGTCCGAAGCCGTTACCGGCTTTCGGGTAATCCACTTAAAACGGGGCTCCTCGCCCACCCACCGCTGCCCGCCGGCTTCCAACGACTCCCAGCGCCCCACATGCAGATTGAAAAGCTGCTTCACCAGCCGGTCTTCCGTGCTGTGAAACGAAATCGCCGCCACCCGGCCCCCGGGCGTCACCAGCCGAACCGCCGCCTCCAGCCCCTGCCGGATGCTTTCCAGCTCGTGATTCACCGCCATCCGCAACGCCTGAAACGTCTGCGTCGCCGGATGCGTACCGCTCCGGCGTCCGCCCTTGGCCCGGGAGACGATCCCGGCCAATTCGGCGGTAGTGGCAATAGGGCGGCATTGGCGGGCCTCGACGATCGCACGCGCAATGCGGCGCGAGGCGTGTTCCTCTCCCAGACGGAAAATCAAATGGGCCAGTTCGGCTTCTTCGAGGGTGTTGACCAAGTCCGCGGCGGTGCCGGGACGGGTCTGGTCCATGCGCATATCGAGAGGGCCATCCTGCTGAAAACTGAAGCCGCGCTCCGGCGTGTCCACCTGATCCGACGACATGCCCAGATCGACTAACACGCCTTGCACGCCCTGGATTCCGCTGCGTTGCGCGATCTCCATCATATCGGCAAAATCTCCGTGCTCCAAAAGGCACTTCGATCCGTACCTGGCCAATCGCTCCCGGCTCCGCGTCAGAGCATCCACATCCCGATCGATCGCCAGCAGCCTGCCGCCCTCGCCCAAGCCCTCCAAAATCGCTTCCGCATGTCCTCCCGAACCCAACGTCCCATCGAGATAAGCGCCCTGCGGCACGATCTGCATCAGAGCGATCGTTTCCTTGAGCATGACAGGCCGATGCATGGCGTCAGTCCCCCGCGGCCGCACAAGCCCGCCGGTTCGGACCTCCTCTTAACTGAACAAAAATCCATTAGCGCGCTGCCGGCCGACCGTACCGGAAAAACGCGGCGCCGAACGGTGCGTACGGCTGGTGTCAACCTTGCATCCGTTGGTGTTCGTCATTTGCGAACGCAGGCAATTGTCTTTGGGCTGGGGCAAGTTGAACCACCGGCCCTTTTCCTTGCCGTCATATAACGACTGGCTGATCCTTAAAAATTTCGCACGATCCAGCATGCTCATTTTTTCTTTTTTCTCCTCAAACCGCGCCGTGAAAGCAACGGGTTTGATTTCCGAAACAGCCATCCCCTGCGGCTCCGCCTTCACGACCGGCCGCGCCTCCCGATTCCAAAGTTCCGCTTGTTCGTTCTTCCGGTTCGCCGCCCGGACTTCCCAGACGCTCGCCGTATCATCGAGGACCGAATCGTCCCACCAGGAAACCTTCGCTGAAGACGCCCCCATCGCTCCCGGGATGCCCAGCAGATGTTCCCCTAAAAAATTTAGAACCCGATATACTGTGCTGCTTCCACGAAGCTGGACGGCTCCACTTGCGCATTCTGTTCTTTCCATTGTTCTGGGCTCCACAATTCGAAACGGTTGCCAATTCCCACCAGCATCACCTGGTTCAATAAACCCGCGTACTCCAAAAGATCGTCGCCGACACGAATCCGACCCTGCGAATCCCACGGGACCTGATTGGCCCGCGAGAAGAAGGTCCGCGCGAATTGCTGTGCCTTGGCGTCCGCAATCGATACGTTGCGAAATTTCTCCAAACGCCTCATCATCTCTTGCGCCGGAAACACATACAGGCACTTCAGATTCACGCCCGGGAGGACAAAAAACCTCGGATCCCCCGCCATCTCCCGCCAGTCAGAAGGAATGGTCAGACGCTTTTTTGTGTCCAGAGAATGGGTAAACGTACCGACAAAGGTCCCACCCATGGGCCAGTCACCGGTTTTCATTACTTCATTGCTCTCCACAGACCTTTCCTCCTGCCACACTTTAAACCACTTTGACCCACCTTCCGTCAACAACTTTCTAGCTAAAAAACGGCACGTTGTAAAACATTCCGCCGAATCGATTTGTAGCGGAGTCCTCCGAGGGCAAAATGGGATTTAATAACAAGTTATCCACAGGCATGAAAAAGCCTCCCAAAAAGCCCATATAAACCGGCCATAAAACGAGTTACGAAATTATGCGCGGAAATGGAGTGCTGGAGAGGTGGAGCAATGGAGCAATCAAATGGGTTCTTCGACCTCCAAAAGCCAAGCGGCTTCCTAATGCGGACTTAGGATACTTCACGCGATTTCTTCTCCCCACATCGCGCCACAACTCCACCAATCCACTCCTCCAATCCCCTTGACGTTTCCATTTTGTTGAACGAGAATATGTTGCTTCTTAAACGATCTGGAGGAGCCATGAAGGATAAAAGAATTCTGCACCTTGCGAAAACTCTTGTACATTATTCGGTAACAGCAAAAGCGAAGGAAACGATCACCGTCGACAGCTCCCCGGAAGCCACGCCGCTGGTCGAGGCGGTCTATGAGGAATTGTTGAGAGCAGGAGCCTATCCGGTGGTGCGGATGACGCCGGCTTCGTTGACGGAAATCTTTTATAAGCATGGCAAGGCCCACCATTTCGACACGCTCAGCCCCTTGCAAGAAGCTGTCGTGGAAGAGTTGGACGGCACCATCGGCATCGCCTCCAGCCCCAATACCCGGGCACTCTCCCACATCGACCCCCGCAAACAGGCGCGCATGTCCAAAACCACCAAGCCTCTTCGCGAAAAACTCATGAAGAAGAAATGGTGCATCACCCTCTACCCCACTCAAGCCTACGCGCAGGACGCCGAAATGAGCCTCGGCGATTTCGAAGACTTCGTCTACGGCGCCACTCTCGCCGATCGCGACGATCCCGTTAAAGCCTGGAAGGAGATGGGCCGCTACCAGGAACGCCTGATCCGCTGGATGCGCAACGCGCACGAAGTTCGGATCGTCGGCCCGGACACCGACCTGAAAATGTCCGTCAAAGGCCGGACTTTCATCAACTCCTGCGGCCGCCACAACATGCCCTGCGGCGAAATCTTCACCGGCCCCGTCGAAACCTCGGCAGAGGGCTGCATTCAATACGACTTCCCCGTCTGCGAAGGCGGCCGCGAAATCGACGGCATCCGGCTCGTCTTCCAAAAAGGCAAAGTCGTCGAAGCCTCAGCCGAGAAAAACGAAAAATTCCTGCTGACCATGCTCGACATGGATCCCGGCGCGCGCTTCCTCGGCGAACTGGGCATCGGCACGAACTTCGGCATCAAGAAATTCATCAAGAACATCCTCTTCGACGAAAAAATCGGCGGCACCATCCACCTCGCGCTGGGCCAATCCTACGCGGAAACCGGCGGCCGCAACGAATCCTCCCTGCACTGGGACATGATCAAGGACCTGCGCAAGGGCGGCGAGGTTTACGTCGACGGAAAATTATTTCAGAAAGACGGACGATTCGTCGTATAAAGAATTGAAAACATTAACGGAGAAAAAATATGAAACAGTTATCCCGATTTGTTCGTCATGCCATTAGCGCGGCGCTGCTCGCCCTGCCCCTCTTCCTGACCATCCCCGCCTCCGCCCTGCCTACGCAGACGGAGCCCGCGGCGGACATTCTGCCCTTCGTAAACGCCTACCTCGAAGCCCTCGCGGCCGGCCGCTACGACGAAGCGATCGAAATGACCGACTTTCGCGGCATGGCAAATTATCTCATCAGCCGCCGCCTCGCGGAGCTCAGGGCCGCCAATCCCGACATCACGCCGGAGGACGAAGAAAAACTTACGGCCAGCTTCCGCGAAAAAGAAGTCAGCATGGAGCGCCTGAAAACCGTCGCACGCGAAATGATCGAAGAACTCAAGCCGCAAGGCATGACCTGGGAAATCAAACAGATCCTGCGCCCCGACCCCAAACGCAACGCCTACGTCGTCAATTACCAGATCGACAAGCCCGGCGAACAACCCCGGCCCGCCACATTGGGCATCGAAAAAATCGGCCCGCAGTGGTATGTCGAACCGCACCTCGCCGAACAACTGGCCTCCGCCAACGCCCCCAAGCCCATCCCTCCTCCGCCCTCCGTCGTCGAATTCGGCAACTTCTTCTGGAACGACTGGAAAAACGGCGATCTTGAAAAAGCCCACAACCGGCTCACCGACGCCCTCAAGCAACGCATCCCTCTTCTCGCCTTTCTCGAAAACGGACAGAAGCTCATGACCGATCTCGGCATGCTCGATAGCTGGAAGCTCATCTTCTGCGGCAGCGTCGGCGCCGACCGCATGGCCGTCTCCTACGAGCTGACTTTCACCAAAGGCCTCGGCAAATCCAACATCGCCCTGCTCCAAACCGAACAAGGCTGGATGATCGAAGGCTTCCAACTCCAACGCGTCTCCCCGGGCGCCGCGCCCGCCCGCCCCAAAGTCGGACCGTACAAATAACTCTCCGGCCGGCTGAAAGAAATTCCCACCCGTGGGGCCGAACTTAAATGGGCCCCGCGGATGGCAACCGAGGTCATAGGTCATGGAAAAACAAATACTGAATGAAAAATAAGAACATGGAAATGATCAAGACAGAAGGAATGTTGAAATTTCTGAAGTCGGAAGAAAAGAAATGGAAATGCCGTCAATGCGGAAAATTATTATGTGTTCACAGAGAGATATGCCTCCATTGCGGCCATGCGAACAAGCTGTTCCCTGCGACAAAGAAGGTTAAGAATTAACCCTGCATACAAGCTGCAACAAGCCATCAGCAAGCCTCTCTGATGCGGCATCGATAATCGATCCGCTCAACTTTTCTACGCCATTTCGAAATCCCTAATACGGGGAGGCCTGATAGCGATGGCAACCAAAAGATAAGACACTGAAAGAAATCGCAAAAGGAGAGGACTTATGAAAATCCGTATCTTCTGGCTGATGGCTTTCATGTGGTCGAGCGTGTATGGTCCGGTGGAGGCGGCGACGAATGGCATGACGTCGGGAAGGAGGCAACCATCATGTTGCTGAAGTGGGCATTGAACGGCCCCTACACCAGCTTGCGATGCCGATACAGCGTTTCCGCTGGCCGGCTTGCGGCTTCCCCGCGAATCAGCCGTACGAGCACGGAGCGATGGGCCTGGCGGTCGAAGGCGTCATACTCGTCGCCGACAAGACCCTCCACGGCGCTTTGCACCCAGCTCGAACCGATTGTCGATAAGGATGGAGGGACTAGCCCTGAGACGCTCCGATTTGCGAGACCGCTTCCATGACCACCAGCGTGATGTCGTCGTTCTGTTCGGCGCCGTGGGCGAAACGGGCGACCTCGGCGCGCAGGGACGAGATCAAGTCCGCAGGACTCTGGCCGCCATATCGCCGCACGGCCTCCAATAGACGCTCAAAACCAAACTCGTCGCGGCTCTCATTGAACGCCTCGGTGACGCCGTCGGTATAGAGGACGATCTTATCCCCCGGCTCCAGGGCCACGAAGTTTTCCTTCGGCAGATGCGGCCAATCGCTCATGATGCCGAGGACGAGCCCGCCGGCGGGGATGGCTTCGACTTCCCCGCTGCGACAGCGGTAGATCAGGAGGTGCTCATGGCCCGCGCCGCAGTAGGACATGACCCGGGAGGCCGGATTCCATTGCAGATACACCAGGCTGATAAAGGACATGCCGTTTAGATTCTCGGTCATGGTCCGGTTGGCCTTGATCAGAATCTCCGGCAGATCGATCGCCTCTCGCGAGAGCGTGAGCATGGTGGTCTTCAGCATCGCCATGGCCAGCCCGGCGCCGAGACCCTTGCCGCTGACATCGCCGATGGCGATGCCCAGGCAAGGCCGGCCGTCGACCGTCCGGACGATGAAGTCGTAATAGTCGCCGCCGATTTCCTGCGCCGGATCCATCAGCCCACAGACCTTCAAGCCCTCGATCACGGGAGCGGCTTGAGGAAGGAGCTGCCTTTGGATTTCACGGCCCAGTTGCAGCTCCTGCTTCATCCGGTCCTGTTCCATCAGGTCATGAACCAGCCGCGCGTTTTCAATGGAGACGGAAGCCTGGATGCCGAAGGATTTCATCAGCTCCAGCTCGCCTTCGCCAAAGACCGAACCGGCCAGGCGGTTATCCAGATACAGGAAGCCCAGGTCCTTCTCCTTGGTCGTCAGCGGCACGCACATGGCCTGCTTGACGCTCATGAACTTCAACTCCTTGCCGGCCGGAGAATCGTCTTCCGAAGAGGCGATGAGCGCCTCTTTTCGGCGCTGGACTTCCTGCGTCAGCGATAGGCTGACCCGGCTGGATTCGTAGCCGAACGCCTGACGGGCCTGTTCATGCTGCGCGCCTTCGGCGGTGATCTGAAGCATCAGCTCTCCGCTTGCGGCATCGCGAAGCATCAGCAGGCCGCGCTCCGCGCCCGTTACGCGGCGGGCGTATTCCATGACGCGGTCCAACAGCTCCTGCAGATCGAACACGGAGCCGATGGCCTGGGTGACGAACATCAGCGACTCGAGATGCCGCTTCTGGGTAAGCACCTTGCGCGGCTCCATGTCGTCGAGCTGCGGCATGTAGCGTTCGATGAGCCGCGCCACGGCCGCGCCGTCCACCCGGTCGTCGCAGCGCGCGAAGAGGTCGCGGGCCGAGAGCAGGTTGTCGATCGCCTGGCGGTCCCGCGGATCGCGTTCGAGCATGAGCTCGGCTGATCGATACTTGATGCACGCGATGCGGTGGAGGTCCTTGGTCTGGCCCTCCAAATAGTCAAGTCCTTTGAACCAGCAGGCATGCGCTTTTCGGGTGCGGCCGTTAAGCCAGTGCCAGGTCCCGTTGACCTGCCACGCCCAGCCCAGTGCGTACGGAAATCGCCGGCCCCACTTCAGGGCCATCCGGCAGAACCAGCCGGCGCGCTTCAGGTACTCCGTGCGTCGCTCCGGCGAACACGCGGGATCGCGAAGCGCTTCGAGATAAATTTCGGCGCCGATCGGATACGTCCTGAGAATCCAGAACGCGGCGTTCGGCCTCTTGGCCAGGGCCACGGCTTTCTCGACGCATTCGATGGCTTTCTGAGGGGCGCCGCGGCGAAGATGAGCATAGCCGAGTATGCTCATGGAGGAGGAGATGTTCGGAATGTCCGACGATTCCTTAGCCAGACGGTGGGCCAGTTCCAAGTTCGCGATCGTTTGCTCCGTGACTTCCCCGAGGAGCGACTGGAAGTAGCCAACGTTCCAGGCGCCCCAGTCCTCGACTTGCTGCATGTGCGCATCGCGGCCGAGTTGCAGGAGGGATTCGGCAATGGCCAATCCCTTGCGAATGTCCCCGCTTTGAGCGACCAGGCGGCAGGAAGTCGTGCGCATGAGGCTGACGTTATAGTACTCGCCGCACTCCAGGAGCGTCTTTTCGGCGTCGCCCAACTGCGCCAAGCCGTCATCGGCCTTATTGAAGGCGTCGGCTATGAAGAGGTAATGGGCGCGAAGGACGGCGTCCAGCCGCCGATCGCCCAGCAGGCGGGCTTCGTAGCGGGACTGGCGATGAGAGTAGTTGGCCAGGGCGAGATTCGGCAAAGTGGCCCAGATGGCCGTGCCCTTGCTGTACATGGCGGCGTGCTCCAGACTAAGCCCGATCCGATCGCCGTAGTTGATGGTCTTGAGAAAGAACAGGAACGAGGTGAGCACGTTGTCCTGGTAGTAGGTGACGTGCGCCAGCGAACAGAGCTGTCGAAGCAAAGCGAGCTTCCTCGGGTCGGTGCAGGGCCGCAGATTCCGAAACACGCTAGGGAAGAGAATATGCAAGCCCTGTTGCGCCAGTTCGGCGATCAGGGACAGGACAAAGCCGATGCGTGTGCGATAGATGTGGAATCCTTCTTGCCGCAGCGAACGAATCAGCACCGCAGCGCCCTCGTCCGACAGGCCTTTTTCCACGAGCGCATGGGCTCTGGCGGCCGTGAATCCGTTGCGTCGTTCGGGGGCGAGGGTCTCCGCCAGCTTCTCGCCGGCCTCCATGACGGTTATGGCCTCATCCAACTGCGCGGAGAGCCGGCAGGCGGCGCCGAGGTCTTCGAGCACGTCCAGATACCGCAAGGATTGAGTTTCCCCTCTGGCTTCCAGGACGGCCCGCGCGGCTTCGAAGGCGTTCGCAGCCTGACGGTAGCCGAGGGCTTTGAGGGCGGCGTTGCCCGCGCGGCAATTGTAGAGGACCACTTTCTCGAGGTCGCCTTCGGCCTGCGTGTAGTGATAGGCCAAGTCGTAGATGACGGCGTCCAACTGCCCGGCGTGGTGCGTTTCGAGCGTCTGCGCAATCTTCAGATGTAGCGATCGTCGTTGGTGGACGCCCGCCTGGTCCAGAAAGGCTTCGCGCACGCGGTCGTGGATGAACTGCACTCGTTCGCTGCCCACGAGCTCGCGCACGAGAATCTGTCGCTGGATCGAGTGGTCGACGGCCAGACTCACGGCTTCCGGCGGGGTGCCGGATACGGCCGCGAGCACGCGAACGTCGACGGCGCGGCCTATCACCGCGGCATAAACGAGGATCGCCCGTTCCCAGTCTTCGAGGGCATGAATGCGGCGCAGCACGATGTCGATGGCGTTGTCCGGCAAATCGGATTGGGCCAGCCGATGGGGATCGCAGACCAGGGCGTTGTCCTGAAATTCAATCACGCCCTGATCGACCAGCAGGCGGATCATTTCCAAGGCGTAGAAGGGGTTGCCGCGCGTGCGCGCGTGCAGCCATTCGGCCAGGTGGGCGAAGGAGCGTTCGTCGTTGAGCAGAACCTCCGCCACCAGCTCATGCACATCGTGGGAGGTGAGCGGCCCAAGCGCGATTTCGGCGATGGAAGCCGCGGATTTGAGGCGGCATATCGATTCGATCACGCGTTCGGTCGCCGCGCCTTCCTCGGTGCGGTAAGAGGCGAGGATCAGCACGGCGTGCCGGGCGGCCTTCTCGCCCAGGCGTTCGAGCAGTTCCAGGCTCGCATCGTCCGCCCACTGCAGATCGTCGAGAAACAGAACCAGCGGCGCGCCGGGCGTCCCCAGCGACATGATGAATTCTCCGGCGGTCAGCAGAAAGCGCATTTTGGCTTTCTCAGGTTCGAGTTCGTCGAGGGCGGGCGGATGGCCCAACAAGCTCTCGGCTTGGCGGGAGATCTTCAGCACTTCCTGGCCCAAGTCGCCCACGGCGCGCTGCACCCGGGCGGCAAAGCGCTTTTGGTCCTCGACGTCGCACATCCGGATTTTTCCCGCCAGCGGGTCCAGCGCCTGCGTAAAGACATAATACGGGGCGGTCAGCCGGTCGGTCGGACACTTCCCGCCCAGAAACAGTCCGTCCGACTTCAGGACCGTTTTGCGCAGCTCGTCCACCAGGCGCGATTTGCCAACCCCCGGTTCGCCGGCGAGAAAACAGACGGCGCCCCGTCCGTTTCGGGCTTCTTCCAACAGCGCGAGCAGTTGCGCCTGCTCCTGGGCCCGACCCACCATCCGGGTGGAAAAATCCAAGCGACGCAAGCGGTCCTTTCGCGCCAGCGCAAAGGATACGACGGGGGCGCCCGAGCGCCTCAGCCTCAGGAACTCGTCCAGGTCGTAGTGCAAACCGTCTGCGCTCTGATAGCGCTCCGAGGGTTCCTTGGCCATGAGTTTCGCGCACATCCGATCGAGAATCTCAGGGACCTCGCGGCGCACGCGGGACGGGGGGAACGGCTCCGTAGCGATGTGTTGATAGATCAGAGCGTTGGCATCTTCGGCCGTGTAGGGCGGCAGGCCGGTCAGGAGTTGGTAGAAAACGATTCCGAGCGAATAGAGGTCCGAGCGTTCGTCGATCGGCTTGCGCAGGCTGCCCGCTTGCTCCGGGGCCAGATAGCCGAACACGCGATGGACCTGGCGGGCATCGACAATATGGGCCAAATCCAACAACAGATACTGACCGAAATTGCGGATATAAACCCAGGGTTCTTCGCCATCCCACCGCACAAGAAAACTCTCCGGAGACAACGACTGATGAATCAACCCATGCCGGTGCGCATGATCAAGAGTGCGGGCTGCGCCACGAATCAAGGCCGCAACGCGATCGGCGCTCAGAAGGTCCGCTTGGTCGCCGAGCGAGAGTTCGAGAGCCCCCTCCCCTGGACATTCCAGCACGACATAATCCCGCCCCTTCCAAGTGCCGTGTGCAAGAACCCTTTCAATGTGTTCGCCCTGAGCGCTGCGCAGCCCATCCATGAGCTTGCGAAATCGGTAGAGTGCTTCGGCGGAACGTTCCTCGGCCTGATCGCGAATGAGACGGACCAGCACGGAACGATTGGCGTGGCGGTCAAAGGCGGCAAAGTCATCGCTGACGAGGCCCGTGCGTCCGTCCGCCACCAGCTCATAGCGATCGTCGATCGTTGTAGCCATGCCATGCTCTCCTAATGGACTGATAAGAAATCGCCTTTTATTCGGCGTTGCCAAGTCGTACGAACCCAGCGAGATCGACCTAGAGAAAGCGCTTGTTTCGGAAGGAGTCGTACCAAAACGCCCCCCAAAAGGCAAGAGAGCGCCGGCGTTTCGGCCATTCCCATCGGCAGAAGGCCCCCAACTCTAAACTCTACGAGATTTCGAAATCTTGAATGCGGGAATGCCTGATAGCGCAGGAAGCCGAAAAAAATGACACTTACCGCATAATAAAAAAGGAGAAGACACGGAAAAGATCACGACCGAAACTCAGCCTTAACCGTCCGGGTATCCCAGGGAGTTGATCATCATGTTACTAAAATGGGCCTTGATATTCTTTATTGTCGCCATGGTGGCGGCTCTATTTGGATTTACGGGAATTGCCGCCGCCGCAACCGAAATAGCCAAAATCCTGTTTTACATCTTTTTGGCGATTTTCCTTATTCTGCTCATCCTGGGTTTGCTTGTCTTCCGCACATGAATTTCCGCTGGAGGACCTCATGCCAAAATCTTCCAATGATTGGAAAAATTTCCGCCGGATTTTCCAATCATTGGAAAAAAATCGGCCCGTCCTATTCTTCGTAGCCGCCGCTGTAAAGCGGTGGCTTTTCTTCTCCGGATTCGTCTTGGCGACGACCTATTCCGGTCGGGCTCAAACCAACTTCGCATTCGCTGCGGACCACGGAGGTCTGATCCTGCCAAAAGGCTTCCAAGCCGTAGTCGTAGCCGACCGCCTGGGTTCAGCCCGACACTTGACGGTTCGCGACAACGGGGATGTTTACGTCGCTCTGCGTCGTCCGGAAGGAGGAGGAGGCATCGTGGCCTTGCGGGACACGAATGGCGATGGCCAGGCGGAGGTCGAGGAACGCTTTGGCGAGCTGGGCGGCACCGGAATCAGAATTCACGATGGCTATCTTTATCTCGCGCAGGTGGAGGGCGTGATCCGTTATCGGTTGCGTCCTGACGCCCTGATGCCGGAGCTGCCGCCGGAAACGGTGGTCAGCGGCTTTCCCCGCCAGCGGCAACATGCCGATAAACCGATCGCCTTCGACGAAGCGGGCGGCCTCTACGTCAATGTGGGCGCGCCCTCCAACAACTGCCAGGAACGGGATCGTACAAGCGGGTCGCCGGGCAAGGACCCCTGTCCCGAGCTGGAGCGGCAGGCGGGCATCTGGCGATTTAGCGCCGATGCGCTGAATCAGACGCAGACAGAACACGGCGAGCACTACGCCACCGGCATTCGGCAGGCGGTGGCGATGTGTTGGAATCCCGCGGCGGGCGCGTTGTACGTGGTCCAGCACGGACGGGATCAACTCGATCTGTGGCCTCAGCTTTATGACGAAGAAGAGAATGCCGAACTTCCGGCCGAGGAGTTTTTGCTCGTCGAACCGAGCGACAACTTCGGATGGCCGTATGGGTATTACGATCAACTTAAGGGCAAGAGGGTTCTCGCGCCCGAGTATGGAGGAGATGGGGAAAAAGCGGGACGCACAGCTCAATATAAAAATCCCATCCTGGCGTTTCCCGGGCATTGGGCGCCCAACGATTTGCTGTTCTATCGCGGATCGCAGTTCCCGGAAAAATACCGCGGCGGCGCTTTCATCGCCTTTCACGGCTCGTGGAATCGCGCGCCGTTGCCGCAGAAGGGATTCAAAGTCGTTTTCGTACCGTTTAAGGGAAGACTTCCTTCGGGCAAAGCGGAAGTGTTTGCAGACGGTTTTGCCGGACGGGACGTTGTCGCCCAGGTGGACGACGCGCGTTTCCGTCCCATGGGTTTGGCGGAAGGACCGGATGGCTCGTTGTATATCTCCGATTCCAAGCAAGGCCGGATCTGGCGAATTATGGCAGGAGGCCAACCGCAGAAGTAGGCGGCCAGAAGACATACCTCTCAATCGTAATCGTAATCTTTCTTTTCTTTGCCTGAGGCTTGAAAGGCTGGATTAGTGCTCCAGCGCAAGTCCCCGCGGTAGTTTACTGTTATAGATCCGGGGCGACTCGCCTGTCTCTTATACGCAGATTTCGTTCGAGCCGGCTCTAATACTTTGCTCAAAGGCAAATCATACTCTGCCTGATGGAGCCTTCCGGGGGCAGCTCGTAGCCTTTTAATTAGGCCGCGTTGTGCGGTTACCAATGAAGACTGGAGGCCAAGCCATGAACTGGGAACAAATCGAAGGGCAGTGGAAGCAGGCGAAGGGCAAAGTTAAGGAAAAATGGGGCAAGTTGACGGACGACGATCTGGATGAGATTGCCGGACGCCGGGATCAACTCGTCGGCAAGCTGCAAGAAATCTATGGTCGGCAGAAGGAAGACGTCGAAGACGAGATCAACGAGTTCGAGCAGAGCTACGTCGAACGCCCGAGAAAGACCAAAGTCCATTCGCATTAATGTATTCGGTTGAATAACCGCCGGCTCGCAGAACGGGCCTACAAAGTATTCTTTGTGTAGGCCGACTCTGTGAGTCGGCGTTAATCGGATGTCGACCGCACGCGCAGCAGGCGCACGGCATTCGACGAGTGCGACAGGCTGGCTTCGGCTTGATGGGCAGATGACGTCACGGTTGTCAAGGATTGCCAAACCAGAGCATTGGTCGAGGTCTCCAGCAGATAGCGGAACCCAGGCGCAGCCCGCCACTCGACGCGAGCTGAGTCGATCGCCGAAATTACGAATCGGGACAAGGCATTCAACGGATCGGTTCCGGCCCGGTATTCGTCGAGATTGCTGATGCGATCGCCATCGGAATCCAGGGCGGCGGGGGCATTGGTCGGACCGCCGAAGTAGGCTTGTTCCCAATAATCCGGAATGCCGTTGGTGTTGGAGTCGGGACCGCCGTCCAACACGATACGCAATCGATTGCCGGACGGGGAAACCGTAAAATTCGTAATGACGACCAAACCCCGTCCGTCGGCCGCGAGCGTGTCCCGCTGCACTGCGCTTCCTCCGGCAACCGGAACGTTCTGCCAGAATAGGCGACGACCGGCCGCTTTCGGAAACGCCTGCAGCCGCCGGGGCGTGACATCCACGACCATATTGGAACCGGTCAGGCTGCGAAAACTCATCTGCCAGAGATTGCTCTGATCGACCGGCGCGCCATCCCAGTTGTACCAGCTCGCCGACCACTCCAACGCATGGCCGTATTCCGACGGCGTTGAGGGCGGCAAACTTCCGTCGGCGCTGCACCGGCTCAAGCCCGGCACGGTTTCGTTGCGCACCACGGCGAATCCCAGAAACGGCGCCAGCGAGCCGTCGGGTTGAAGGGGCGCCGGGGCAAGGTTAAAGCCCATCCAGCTATGACCGCTGTCGCTGACCACGCCGCCCCAGCAGAGTCCGGCGGCATCCAGCACCGCATACACCGGGCGGCCCTGCGTGCTCCATTCGATGACGTCATCCTGAAGGCCATGCCCCACGCCCAGGGGAACGCTCTCCTGCGCCGCGCGGGAAGGAATCTGCTGTTGATGATCCTGCCAATCCCACACGCCCACGCCGTTGGCGCCGGACAAATGCGCGGCCCAGCCGCCGGGCCCATCGAGCGTCACGGGCAGATTCAATGCGATGTCGCCCCATTTCCATTGCAGCTCTTCGCGCCAATCCGTGCCGCCGCCTTCGCCGGCGCGAGAGTAATCGGTCATGGGCTGGCTGGCATTCGCAGCGGCGAAAACATTCGGATAGCGCAGGGCCAGCGACAACGTTCCACTGCCGCCCATCGAGTGCCCCCAAGCATAAATCCGGTTCGTATCGACCTGCGCCGCGCCCGGCGGAAATCGAATCGTGTCGCGGATCATTCGCAGGATTCGCTGCTCGGTGAAATTAACGATCGAGTCGCCGGCGCTGGGATTCGAGCCGGTTCGGTAATCGTTGGAGCGGGCAAATCCGAAATACCAGGTTTCGCCTTCGTCCACCGGAAAAATCTTGAAGGCGCACCAGTCGTAGGGCTCGGGATCGGCCGTCGCCGGCCCGTAGGCGTTGCCGGCATGGCCGTGCAGATTCACATAAAGCGGCGCGGGGGAACTCCCGCAGGACGGCTCGATCAGCACGTAGTCGTAGGCATATTGCAGAGCCGAGGTCACGGCATAGGACCCGGCGCCGAGGCCGTAATAATTATTTCGTTCATGCGGGGCATGGAAGGTCGGATTCCACGAACGCAGATCCATGAACTGAACCATCACGTGCCCCGCCCCACCCCCGCCAACCGCCGGAAAGGATCGTAGTTCCACCGGCTGGGGATCGGCCACGCCCTCCGCCACGGGGCCCAGCGCATTGGAGGAGAAAAAGCCTTTGGTATTTTCCAGGCCCGCCGCATCCGTGGTGGTAACGGCGTAATACATCGTCCCGGTTCTCGCCCCGGCAAAATCGTTGGTCGACAGCGTCCACACCAGCAAGCCGGCGCCGGAAGCGAGTTGCGGACCCTTGTTGGTAATCACATATCGATCGACGTAGCGGTTCGACCAAACGCCCGAGCCCTCCACGTTGTATCGATTGGCGAAGAATCGCGCCGAGCCTTCGGGCACGCGGTAAAGGCGAGAGGCCTGAGCCAGGGTGGAGGTGGTGATCGGCGCCGTATGCCGGTAAATCGTATACTGCTCGGCCGTCAGTTCGGGGCGCTCCGTCCACGTGAGGAACGTCTGCCCCGAACGATGGAAGGCCGCCAAACCCGACGGCTGAGCCGGCAGCGCCGGCCCCGGCTCGGCGGCGGGCCGCATCAGGACAGCCCCGGAACGCGCGGCCAGGGTCAAAGAAGTGATCGTCGTGAGCGACAGGCTTCCGCCATATTGCCCGGAGGCATCCACAGCGCCCCCGCCGGTTGCCGTCACCCGCTGATAGTTCGTCCCCAAGTTATTGATCGTCACCGGCGCGGCGCCCGGATTCACGAGCACGAGGCCATTGGTGAAACTGCGCCGGAAAACGCGCCACGCCGACGACCAAAGATTGGTCATCCCGGCCGGAGCGTTGCTGAACGCGCCGCCGAGGTCGATCGTGTATTCGGGATAATACTCCAACGCCACCTCCCCCGTGGTCAGCAAGTTGAGATAGGTGCGGGAACCTTTGATCAAGAGATAGCTCGTCACGGCAAACAGCCGCCCTGTGTAATCCCAGGTTTCGGGGTAGCTCTGGCAGATGATGACCTTATTGCTCCGCGCCAGCGCGAGAGCCCGGTTCATTTGCAGCGTCCAGTCGGCTGAATCGAAAGGATTATACGAATCCCAATAGCAGAACCCTTCGATCATGCCGCCATGCCCCACTCCGTAATTCATCGAGTCCCAGCCAGTGATCAACCCGCCGAGATTGGGCAGGAAGAGAAAGCCGTTGGTATCCGTGTCGAAAGCCGCCTTCACTGCCGCGCCGAATTTTTCGAGATGCGGCACCCAGCCGGTTTGACAAGCCGTGACGCTCTCGAGCCAGGGATGCGAAGGATTGCACTGCCCGAACGAGTAAGCGTCCTGCGTAAAGCTGTCCGCAAATACGCCGTCGTCCTCCGCCGACTTGATGCGTGCGAGGCAGGTGGTGATCCAATATTGAGGAAAGGCGGTATTCGCCGTGCTGTTGCTGTAGGTAACGTTCATCACATCCCAATTCCAACCCGTCTGGTGGACCCGCTGCATCGCCGGGTTGAGCAAAAACCAGCCGGACTGAGCGTTCACCACCGCCCAATCGGACGTCCAGGCATTGCCGTCGATGAAGGAGTGCGTTCCACAGCCCACCGCCAGTTGATAATGAACGCAGAGAAAGTTTGTATTGTAAGCCCGGATCGCCCGGATCTCGTCCCTCAGCATCTTCTGCGTGCCCGCCAGGTTGGTCGCCGCAAACTGACGCTGGGCGGCATTCAGGCTATTGGGCAATTGATCGGAAAACACGCCGATGCGACAACTCGTATCGGGCCAGGGACGCGCGGCGTTCGACGTGAGCGGGGCGCAAGAAAGCCCAATCGCAGCGCCCAGGAATCCGCTCCACCAAGAAAATCGTATAAGTCGCGACATGCTTAATTTACAAGCAGTTTTTGTGCCATATGAATTGCCGTGCCTTTGAACAGCAGGAAGTAATTCCCGATAGCAGCCCTAATAGTCTCTTCATCTCCTCAAGGGGCGCATCTGTGGAGCATCGGGATCAGCCCTTAAGTTAGAATTCAGCATATTGTCTCCCTGCTTTCCCTTCTGTAAATCCAACCGACTTTCAAGCTCCTTGACGGATCGTTTCAGCTCCTTGTCGTTTTCAATGCACACACACAACTTTCTCATCTGATGACTGATCGCCGCCCCACTACCCACGCCTAATATGCCAGCGGCTTCCCGCTGGATTAAACCGGCATAGCGGCAAAGAAAACGAGCTCCGCCGCTCCCCAACACCTCGCTAAATACTATCTCAAGGGCTAACCCTAAAGGCCGTGTTCTTTTTCCTAGTTGGTTTTCATTCCTGTTTCGCCGCTTGTCCGTCTGTTTGCGTTTGCTTCACTCGCAGAAGCGCAGAAGGCCGGGCGGCCCGCGGGAGTAGTCTTCAGAGGGCACCGCGTGTATTGGCCCCCGGCTTGTTCCCGCAGCAGCGGGAGCAAGCGTGTGAGCAAATTAACGGACGGATAAGCGGGCGTCGAGAAACGGGATGAAAACGAAAGGAAAAAGAATGGTGCCGAAGGCAGAGAACAAGGATCAGAAGCGATTATGAAAAGGCGGCGGCGGAAGTGAATCTTTTACATGTCGAAGACGGGCAACTACAGGTCCTTGTTATCTGCGAAGCGGATTCACGAGTTACGTTTCTCAAGCAATTCAGGTTGGTTCAGCGGAAGGGACTTCGCGTTCGGCTTGATCCATACAGCCCGCTTCTGCTACTCTCTGCCCGTGAAAGCGCTCATTCAGGACAGCCCCACGGGCAAGTGCCCGTACTGCCAGAAAAGCGATTTCTTATCAGATCGGCATGAACTTACAAAAATATAGCAAGCGAAAAGGCTTCCAGCCACAAGGCAAAACGCATTTTTTATCCAGTAATAACTTTATACTATTTTGAAACTTCATTTGTCGAAGAATCTAAAATGTCGACTGAATCTGTAACTCGAAAAAACATTATCGATCTTCGCCTCAAAGAGGCGGGGTGGGATGTTTCTGACCGGACACAGGTAGTGGAAGAGTTCCTTATTTCACCGCCAAGTAAGAACATGGTCATTTGCGCCCCCCCCGCCACTTACGGAACCCGTGAATTCAGTGATTACGTCCTGCTTGGTAAAAACGGAAAACCCCTCGCAGTTGTCGAAGCCAAGAAGTCATCAAACGATGCCGAAGTTGGTCGCGAACAGGCCAAGCAATACTGCATCAATATCCAGATCGAACAAGGTGGCGAGTTGCCCTTCTGCTTTTACACCAACGGCCATGAAATCTACTTCTGGTATATCGGCGAGGCCCCACCACAACGAGTCCACGGTTTCCCAACGCGGCAGGATTTGGAACGCCTCCTTTACATCCGAAAGCATAAGAAGCCGCTCACCAACGAGCTGATCAACACCGCCATAGCCGAGCGCGACTACCAGCTTCAGGCCATTCGCTCGGTCATGGAAGGTATCGCCCAAAATCGTCGTCAGTTCCTTCTTGTGATGGCCACAGGCACCGGCAAGACCCGCACATGTATCGCCCTCGTCGATGCCCTCATGCGCGCAAGCTGCATTCAGCGGACTCTTTTTCTTGTAGACCGGATCGCTCTGCGCGGACAGGCACTCGACGCATTTAAGGAACACATCCCTGACGAGCCCCGCTGGCCTGAGCCAGGTGAAAAAGCCATCACCACGGACCGCCGCATCTACGTCGCCACTTACCCGACAATGTTGAACATTGTTCGCAACGAGACAAACTCGCTTTCCCCTCATTTCTTCGATCTCGTCGTCGTCGACGAAAGTCATCGCTCTATCTATAACACGTATGGTGAAGTTCTTGATTACTTTAACGCCATCAAACTCGGCCTCACAGCCACGCCGCGCGACGTTATCGACCACAACACTTTTGCTGTCTTTAATTGCGAAGACGGACTGCCCAGCTTTGCTTTCTCCTACGACGACGCCATCAACCACATCCCTCCTTACCTCTGCGACTTCAGTGTCCTGAAAATAAGAACTAAGTTTCAGGATGAAGGCATCAGCAAGCGCACCATCAGCCTTGAGGATCAGAAAAGGTTGATTTTAGAAGGCAAAGACATCGAGGAGATCGTCTTCGAGGGCACAGACCTCGAAAAAACCGTCACCAACCATCCCACGAACGCCCTCATTGTGAAGGAGTTCATGGAGGAATCCATTAAGGACCCCAACGGTGTCCTCCCCGGAAAGACCATATTCTTCTGTCTCTCCATCGCTCACGCCCGCCGCATCGAGCGCATCTTTGATTCCCTCTACCCGGAATACAACGGCGAGCTCGCCAAGGTCATGGTCTCCGATGATCCTCGTGTCTATGGCAAGGGCGGCCTGCTCGACCAATTCACCCGCAACAATATGCCCCGTGTTGCCATTAGTGTGGACATGCTCGATACCGGCATTGATGTCCGCGAGATCGTTAATCTCGTCTTTGCGAAACCTGTCTACTCCTATACTAAATTTTGGCAAATGATCGGACGCGGAACCCGCCTTCTGGAGAAAAATAAGATCAAAGCGTGGTGCCCGGAGAAAGACGTCTTTCAGGTCATCGACTGCTGGGACAACTTCGATTACTTCAAACTCACTCCCAAGGGAAAGGAACCCAAACCCCAGATTCCTCTTCCAGTTCGTTTGGTCGGCATCCGCATCGACAAAATTGAAGCCGCCCAGGTTCTTGGCCAAACATCCATTGCAGACAAAGAAATCGCTACCCTCCGCACTCAGGTTGCCGCTTTGCCCGCCAAGTCTGTCGCCATCATGGAAGCCCGTACTGATCTCGCGCGTTGCGAGGCCAATGCATTTTGGCAGTCTCTCACCGCCGACGGTCTCGCCTTTCTTCGCCATGTCGTTCAGCCGCTCTTCCGCGTGGTCTCGCAGACTGACTTCAAGGCCATGCGCTTTGAAAAAGACGTGCTCGAAGCCTCCCTTGCCCAGCTCAAAGGGGAGAAGGAAAAATATGCCGCCCTCACGCAGAACCTAACCGCCCAGATCGGCGAGTTGCCGTTGTCGGTGAATGTTGTCGCGCAGGAAGCCGGACTGATCCAGAAGGCGCAGACCAACCATTACTGGGTCACCATTACCGATCAGGGTTTCGACCAACTCTCCGAGCGGCTCTCGCCGCTTATGCATTATCGCGACGGGCGAGGCCCAGGAGCCGGCACGGCCAAGTTCAACTTTGCCGACGTCCTCAAATCCAAGGAATACGTCGAGTTTGGCCCCGAGCACGAATCCCTCAGTATCGCGCAATATCGACAGTTGGTGGAGCAGAAGGTCAACGAACTCGCCGCTAATAATCCCATCCTTCAGAAGATTCGCGATGGCCAGCCCGTATCCGAAGAAGAAGCTGCGGCTCTTGCCGAGCAACTCCACGACAAGCATCCGCACATCACTCTTCAGCTTTTGCGCCGCGTCTATCACCACCAGCGCGCGCCGTTCCTTCGCTTTATGCGTCACATCCTCGGCATCGAGGTTCTGGAAAGCTTTCCGGATACCGTTTCCCGATCCATTGACCAATTTATCGCCGAACACCCCACGCTTACCAGCCACCAGCTTCAATTCCTTAGCCTCCTCCGCGACTACCTGATTGATCGCGGAGGCATCGAGAAGCGCGACCTCATCCAATCGCCATTCACCATCATTCACCCCAGCGGGATTCGCGGAATTTTTTCGCCAACTGAAATCAACGAGATTCTCGCTCTAACAGAAAGGCTGGTTGCCTGATATGCTCCAACTCAACGCCAAGCTCAAAGCCCTCATCGCCAAACTCTGGGATCGCTTCTGGGCCGGCGGTATCTCCAATCCGCTCTCCGCCATCGAGCAGATCACATACCTGCTCTTCATGAAGCAGATCGACGAACTCGACCTCAAGCGCGAACAAGATGCGGAATTTACTGGGGACAACTACACTTCGCGCTTCGCGGGCGAATACTTTCTCCAACAAGACCGGCAGCGTGTCACCGAACTCAACATACCAAAAGGGAACGAGACGGAAGCTGAGAAAAAGGCGAAAACGCAGGAACTGCAACGCCTCGCCATCGACAAGGCCACCCTTCGTTGGAGCCATTTCAAACAGATGAAGGCGGATGAGATGTTGCCCCACGTCCAGCAAAAGGTATTTCCGTTCATCAAAGACCTCAATGGCGACGGCAGCACCTTCACCCGGCACATGGCCAATGCCGTCTTCATTATCCCCAGCGCCAATCTCCTGCAAGGCGCCATTCAGATCATCGAGGACATTTTCATCGAGATCGAGCGCGATGCTCGCGAGTCTGGTCACATGCATCAGGACATTCAGGGCGATGTCTATGAAATGCTGCTCAATGAAATCAGCAGCGCCGGAAAAAACGGCCAATTCCGCACCCCGCGCCACATCATCAAGCTCGTCAGCGAACTGGTGAATCCCCAGCTAGGTCATCGCATCTGCGATCCTGCTTGCGGAACTGCTGGCTTCTTGCTGGATGCCTACCAATACATCATCACCCAGCTCGCCAAGCAGAAGGCCAAGAAAAGCCACACCTTTCCACCCGACGAAGACGGATTCATCCGCACTAGCGTCAGCGGCCAGCTCACGCAAAACAATAAAGACATTCTGGAGCAGAGCCTTCACGGCTACGACTTCGACAGCACCATGGTACGTCTAGCTCTCATGAACCTTATGATGCACGGCATCGATAACCCGCTTGTTGATTATCAGGACACGCTCAGCAAGAGATTCTCAGAAGAGGGTGAATACGACATCATCATGGCTAATCCGCCATTTACCGGCAGTATCGACAAGGGCGACATCAACGAAAACCTCAAGCTCAACACTACTAAGACCGAACTACTCTTCACCGAACGTATCTTCACCCTGCTCAAGATGGGCGGCACCGCTGGCATCATCATTCCGCAGGGCGTCCTGTTCGGCTCCAGCGGCGCTTTTGTCGAAGCGCGGAAGAAACTGGTCGAAGAGGCAGAACTCAAGGCCGTCATTTCCCTGCCCAGCGGCGTCTTCAAACCCTACGCCGGTGTCGCCACTGCCATCCTCGTTTTCACGCGGGGCGGCAAGACGGAAAACACCTGGTTTTATCAACTCCAAAACGACGGACTTTCCCTCGACGACAAACGCCAGCGCATCCCCGGTAGCCAGCTCCCCGACGTTGTTGAAAAATGGTGCGCTCGCAATCCGCAAGAAGCCAGCGACCGCAAAGCCAACCACTTCTTTGTCCCCGCCCAAGAAATCCGCGACAAGTCCTACGACCTCTCCTTCAACCGCTACAGCACCGTCGAACACGACGAAACCGTCTATGAAGAGCCGAAGGTCATCCTCCAGAAACTCAAGACACTGGAGAATAAAATCCAATCCGGCATTGCCGAACTGGAAGGAATTCTGGGATGAAAAAGAGCTCCGCCACAAAGCCTACGATTCCGCGAAAGGCGGCAGCAAAGCAAAAAAGCCACGCGATGAGCGGCCCATTGAGCGTTTCTTCTGCCATTCCGTTGTTCGACCGTGTGGCCGCCATCCTCGATGCCGCCCGGAGCAGCGTCGTTCGGGCGGTGAATGGCACGATGGTTATCGCCTACTGGATGATTGGCCGCGAAATCGTGCTGGAATTGCAAGGCGGAGATGATCGTGCCAGATATGGGAAACAGGTTATCCAGCAACTCTCCGACCAGTTGACCTCACGCTTCGGACGAGGCTTCTCCACCACCAACCTGCGATACTTCAGGACTTTCTTCCTCACCTACTCCACCAGAGTTCCGGAGATTCGCCACATCGGATGTGGCGAATCCTCCGATCCCACTTCAATCCGCCACACCGGAAGTGGCGTTTTGGCGGATCTTCTGGAGGCGGTGGAACATGTAGACGCGGAAAGGGGTTTCTCGGATCGACTCGGATGGTCCCATTACCGAGCCTTGATGAAGGTCGAGCATCGCGGCGAACGCCTCTTTTATGAAATCGAAGCCGCTGCCTGCGGATGGGATGTCGATACCCTCGAGCGTCAGATTCACACCTTTCTCTTCGCCCGCCTTCTCAAGAGCAAGGACAAGGCCGGAGTCCTCGCCCTTGCCACCGAAGGACAAACCCTCACCCGCCCCATTGATGCGATCAAAGACCCCTACATCCTCGATTTCCTCAACCTGCCCGAGTCAGAGAAACTCCATGAGCAAGGAGTAGAGACCGCTATTATCACCCATCTTCAATCCTTTCTCTTGGAACTCGGCAAGGGCTTTGCCTTCATCGCTCGCCAGAAACGCATGACCTTTGGCGACGAGTGCTTCTACATTGATCTCGTTTTCTACCACTGCATTTTGAAGTGCTATGTCCTCATTGACCTCAAGATCGGAGCCCTCACCCACCAGGACATCGGCCAGATGGACGGCTATGTCCGCATGTGGGACGAACTGGGACGCAACACCGGAGACAACCCCACCATCGGTCTCATCCTTTGCACTGAAAAATCCGAAACCATCGCCCGCTACTCCGTGCTCCAGGAAAGCCGGCAACTCTTCGCCTCCAAATACCGCCTCCACCTCCCCACCGAGGAAGAACTCGCCGCTGAACTCAAACGCGAAGTTCTTGCGATTCAGGAAGGGAGGACGGAATGAGCAGCAACAAAACAGAAAAACTTGGCGCACTGTGCAAAGTGCTCGCGGGCGGAACACCCTCGAGATCGAAAAAAACATATTGGAATGGCGGAATTCCATGGGTAAAAATCTCTGACATGTTACAGGGCCACATCCATTTCACGGATGAGTCAATAACCCAAGAAGGACTTGATAACAGCGCGGCGAGACTACTACCCAAAGGAACATTGTTGCTTTCTATATTCGCGACCATTGGCCGTACCGCCATACTCGAAATCGAGGCAGCCACCAACCAGGCAGTTGTTGGCCTGATTCCAAAACGCAGCGACGAGATCGACGTAGGTTACTTGAGGAGACATCTTGAAGCTCAGGTATCGTCACTTGTGCAGCAAGGAAGAGGTGGCGCTCAATCGAATATAAACGGAGCGATCTTAAAGAATTTGGATATCCCGCTTCCGCCCCTCGACGAACAGAAGCGAATCGCCGCAGTGCTAGACAAAGCCGATGCCCTCCGCCGCCAGCGCCAGGAATCCCTCCAACTCACCGAAAAACTCCTCCAATCCGTCTTCATCGACATGTTCGGAACAGAGCTGGAACCTCTGTGTCCTCGTGCCCGATTATCGGAGCATCTTGATTTTATCACAAGCGGAGGCCGTGGCTGGTCGAAGTATTATGCAGGGGAAGGTGATAAATTCATTCGATCTTTGGACGTCCGAATGAATGAGATCAGCGACGCAGAGATGGTTCGCGTAAAAGCGCCGAAGAATGCAGAAGCGGATAGAACCAGGATACGTGAAGGTGATGTGCTTTTAACTATTACGGGCTCACTCATTGGACGTGCCGCTCCCGTCACTGCCCGCCATGCCGGAGACTATATCAGCCAGCATGTCGCCATCTTGCGGACGCAGGGGTTTATGCCCGAATTCCTTGCTTGGGCCATATCGACTGAGGAAGGGCAACGGCAAATTCAGCGTCATCAAACTGGCCAAACAAAACCTGGCCTAAACTTTGAGCAAATAGGTCGATTAATGATTCCGCGGCCTACCGAATCCGCTGAACGAAAGTTTTCAGAATTGATTCAACGACATCACTCAATTCTCGCCGAACAGCGAGCGGCCGTTGAGCAAACGGAGTCTTTGTTCTCGTCGCTCCAGCAGCGAGCCTTCCGTGACAAACTGAACCTGAGCCGCCTCCCGTCCGCCTCGGGCTCCGCCGTGCCGAGGACATCACAACCACTTTTCGCTAGTTTCTAGGTGTGACCCGTCCGCCCTAAAGTGAGAATGGATAATTTCTACGGCCGACCTGAAGGCCGCATGATCTACGTGGATGATCAGTTCAGCCAAGCCATCCTTATCTGCCATTTTCTCTTTCCGAGCGAAGCTGTCACCAAGGTATTCGAGGAGAAGATTCGCCTCAAAGGTATACGCCGTTTTCGCATTATTATCCGACGCCATCACCGGATTCCGATTGTCCCCGAAAAGTTGCAAGCAATAGCACCCACAAAGAAGGAGTTGGAGGACAGAAGTGAGACCACGGTCGAGTTGACGTCTAAACTGTCCGGCTACTACAACAAAGACAACAAGCTTCAACCCGAACTGATAGATAAACTGATCAAGTGTTCGACCACACACTATGAAGATTTTTCCGCCTGCGCTGATGGTGAAGGCTGCGACCTGTATCTCGACTACTGGGTCAACGAGGCAACCAAACTTGCCTTCCAATACTATTTTGGTGAAGCGGCGGGGGAATCAGAGGAACTCAACAAGGCCAAATCGGCCTTGAACCTCTTTCAAGCCTTTCAAATACTACTTACCCTGAATAACTATCAGGTCAATGAAGCGACCAAGATTGAACTTTATCAATCCAACAGTCTTTATCTAAACGAGACCATCCCCACGCCCGCATCCCACGAACGCATCACCCTTATTAAGGAATGCGAGCTCAGTAAGTATGATGTAAACGAAGGACTTTACGTCAAATCCCTCTCCGACGGTGAACACCAGCTCCTCCACACCATCGGCCTCTGCTTGCTTTACCGCCACGAATCCGCCATTTTTCTCCTCGATGAACCAGAAACTCATCTCAACCCCAACTGGCGCGCCTCCTACATCTCCACGCTCCGTGCTGCTCTCGAAGCCGACGAAAGTACTAGCAAAGTGATGCGCGAAGTCCTCCTCACCTCACATTCACCCTTCATCATTTCCGACTGTCGAAAGGAGAATGTCCTCGTCTTCAAAAAAGATGACTCGAATAAAGTAACCTGTGAACGCCCCGAGTTTGAAACCTTTGGTGCTTCCGTTAACGCCATCACGATGAAGGTGTTCGGCCAAACAGAGACAATCGGTGACTATGCCATGAATACTATCACCGACCTTCGCCAGCGGCTTGAAGCGGGCGAAGATCCCGACCTGCTTATCAAAGAGGCCGGGAAAAAACTCGGCGACTCCGTGGAGAAGGTCATCTTCGTGAATCAAGCCCTCAACAAGAAGGAGGGCAGGTAGCACCATGCTCTTCAATTATCGTTACGTGGCCCACGACATCGAGAAGTTCCAGACCTGGCTGGATCACCTCGTGAAGGAAGTCTGGTGCCGTAACGGCGGAGCCTATTCGCTCGATCTTCTTCACGCAGATTTAAAAGCCGTAGTCGAAGACATTGCCAACGATGAGCGCATCACGACCGATTACCTCGACGGCCCAATCAAGGCGATCGACGCGCTTTTTCAGAATCAGCTAAACGCAGCTCAGCGAGCACAAGTGAGCCTTTGGTATGACCACAACAACGACATCGAGGCCCTCTGCGGAAACGATCCGCATAAAACGCCCGGAACCTACGCGGACATCCGCGCCATCAACTCCGACTTGGAGAAGGAGTTAAAGTCCTTTTGCAAAAGCCTGTTCACCGACGTCATCCACTTGAAGGCCGTCACAAAGCAAACGGCGGAGATCGACAGCCATTACGATGCGTTTGTGGCCGAGAACGATGAAGGCAAGTGCCCCTATTGCGGCTACGGAGACATTAAAGGCCATGGCCGCACCAAGCGGGAGGCCTACGACCATTTCCTCCCGAAAGGCACTTACCCGTTCAATTCTGTTAATTTCAAGAACCTCGCCCCGATATGCACCGAGTGTAATTCCAGTTATAAACTGCAGAAAGACCCCATCCGAGAAACGGCCACTGGTTCACGCCGCAAAGCTTTCTACAGCTATGCCTCTGCCGCCCCGGACATTTCAATCAATCTGACACTTTCAACCTCCGACATTGCCAAACTCAGCAAAGACAACATTACTTTGAACATCAACGCTCCCGGCCGCGACGAAGAAGTCGAATCATGGAAAGACATCTTTGGCATCGAAGAGCGCTACAAAGACAAGTGTTGCGCCAAGAATGATGGAAAAGCATGGCTTCAGCAAATCATCGAGGAATGCGCAAATTGCGGCCAAGCCAAAGACCAACTGATCGGACAAGTCATCAGGGCCGCCGACCGATCACCTTTTGACAGTGCCAACTTCCTCAAAAAGCCCTTCCTCTTAGCCTGCAAAGCCGCAAACGTGTTTTAAGTCCACGGCCTTCGTGGAGCGAGGGGTCCCTATGTTTAGAGGTTAACGTTGACGGAAAGGTCGAGGGGTGGGTGAAGCCGTTAGGTTCTGAAAAGGCTGAAGAGCGCCGATATGGAGAATCCCGTCCCATAACCGTGTCGTTGAAGCAAGTCTGGGTTTGCTCCCCCTCCCCTCATGGGGGGGAGGGGGGCGCGGTTAGTCTACCAATCTTCCCTCGGTTTGGGCATCCATGTTGTGCTCCCCTCAATAACGCGGGGCGCGAACAAAAGGACACGTCATGGCAACTGGCCGCGTTCTCCCTGCCCGCAACGTGGCGTAGCCATGCAGGCGGGCGTAACGCGGCTTCCGGACCCGAAGAGCCGTCTTCGCCCGCCTGCGCATCGCTACGCGAAGCGTTGCGGGCAGGGAGAAGCCGGGCCACCTGTTGTTTCACCAGAATGGTTTCATCCGAAGGCCTTGCAGAAAATGACCGCCTCAAATCTGTGTATAAAAGATAGGGCTTACGGACCGCGGCTACGTAGCCGCGTCCGTAAGGACGTGGATTCTTATTCATATGCGAGGAGGCTGTGTCAAGATGCACCCGCCGTTGCTTCATGTAGCAATTGGAATCCGAATAGGGCCTGTTATTGACAAAGGGAGGCTTCCTGCGTAAATCATTCTACCTCAATTTAGGAGGAACTCAGGGAGGTTCGGCTCCGGGAGCATTTCCTGCACAATCAAATGAAGCAGTTACAGGCAAAATCCAGCTCGCGGCAGCGCGAAGCGCAAAGCGAACTCGAGCGGCACGAGGCGAAATACATCATTGAGCCGGCCTTGGTTCCCCAAATCCGCGAATTTATCAGTCCTTTTTGCATTCCCGATCCCAACGCGGACGGCGATCCGCCGGAATACACGATTGTCACGCTGCAACTGGATTCCCCCACCCTGACGTTGCACCGGGCCAAGGAATTGGAGACCGTGAACCGATTCAAGTTGCGCTGCCGAACTTACGGCATGGAAGGAACCGCGCCGGTTTTTCTGGAGATCAAACGAAAGATCAAGGGCATCATCGTTAAAAGCCGCACCGTGATCCCGCGCGAACTGTGGGAACCGGATCTCTTTCGCACGCCGGTTTCGGAGATTCCCTTCAAATCGCGGAACCAGAGAATGAATTTCATCGAATTTCGGCGTCTGATGCACCGGCTGGATGCGCGGCCGACCATGCTGATCCGGTATGTGCGGGAATCCTACCTGGGCCGCTACGACAATTACGCCCGGTTGACGTTCGACCGGCGGCTTTGTTATTGCCCGGCCCAGGGCTGGCAACTGCCGCCCCAGGGCGTACGCTGGCGGACGATGGATTCCTGCACGGCGCAGCGCCGCCCCTATTCGGGGATGATTCTCGAACTCAAAACCTATCGCGATGCGCCGGAATGGATGGTCGAATTGACGGAACGTTTCGACCTGGTCCGAGTCGGCTTTTGCAAATACTCCACCGCCATGCGGCTGGAGTCTCTTTTTTCGGGCGCGGAGTATTCGGACGGGGCCGAGAACACCACTATGGGATTGATCATGACATGAGGAACCAATGAACGAAATCGACTTAATGTTCGGACCCGCGAGAGTCCTGGGTATCCAACAACTGCTCTGCGCGATGCTGGCCAGCTTTGTTCTGGCCATGACCGTGGCGACGGTATACCGCTGGACGTACCAGGGCTTATCCTATTCGCGGGCGTTTGTGCATACGCAGGTGCTGGCCGCGATCGTAACGTCCATCCTCATCATGGCCATCGGCAACAATCTGGCGCGCGGCCTGGGCATCCTGGGCACGCTGGCCATCATCCGTTTCCGTACGCCCATCCGCGACCCGCGGGACATCATTTTCCTCTTCGCGTGCCTGGCCATCGGCATTGCCAGCGGCGCGGCGGTGTTCTCCGTGGCAATCGTCGGCACAATCTTTTTCTGCCTGGTGGCGCTGTATTTGCATTCGTCGCCGTTCTCCTCCATGCGCGTTTACGAAGGACTGCTGCGCTTCAATCTGCCGGCGGGCTCCGCCTCGCGGGAGATCGTCCGGGATATTTTCGGAAAATATTGCTCCAATGCCGTGCTGGTGGCCATGCGCGAAGCCATCCAGGGAGAGGCCATGGAGTTTTCCTATCAAATTCGCCTGCGAGATCCGACCTTTCACGACGAGATGCTCGACGAGCTCCGGAACATCGAAGACATCACGGACGTCAACATTTTGATGCACCGCGCCACGGTGGAGATTTAAACCATGACCCACCTACACCTTCACGAGCCCATCCACAAGCACAAGCCCAATGCCTGGTACCGCCTGAAAGCGTCCTGGCCGTTTTTCGTTTGGATCGCAGCCGCCGTGGCCGGCGGGTTCCTTTACTGGCGGGGCTCCAGCGTGGGAACCACGTCCGGCATTGTGGAATCGGTCCGGCAGGAGATCGCCCCGATCGAGACGGCGCCGTTGCAACTTTTGCGGGTGCAGGTCGGCAGCCGGGTCCGTAAGGGGGATATCGTGGCGGAGATGGACGCCTCCGTGCTGGGCGCCGATCTGGCCGTCCTGAAGCTGCAGACGGAACTTCAGTTCGAGGATTCCGTCGCGCGCATCGAATCCGAAATGCGCGACGCGCGCATGAAGGAGGCGGAAGCGCGCGGCGAGTTCGAGGTGCTGTCCACCGAGGTTGCGCGCCTGGAAGACCTGCTCGCAAAACATCTGGTCGACGCGCAAAGCATCGCCAGCCTGAAAGCCCGGGAGAACGCCCTGGCCCGGTTGCTGGAGATTTATCCCCAGACGCTTCAGGACCTCGAAAAGGAACTGAAGCAAACGCACAAGCGGGCGAAGGCCGCACGGGTTTCGTTGGGCAACGTCCTGAGCACGGGAGCCGGCGACGAATCGATGGAAGATGGCTTGAACCTGTTGAAACGCCGCCGCGAATCGTACATTCTGCGGGCCAACCGGGACGGCATCGTCTCCGAAATTTACCATCGGCCAGGCAATGTCGTGGCGGCAGGGCTGCCGATCGCGACCGTTGTCGAAGAACAGGCCAGCTCCGTCATCGGGTTTTTGCCGGAATTCATGGCGCGGGACGTCAACGTAGGCATGACCGCTTACCTGACCCACACAACTTTCAACCAGCGGGCGGTCAAAGCCCGCATCGTCGCCCTGGCGCCGGATATTCTCAGCCTCCCGGCGCGCGTCAATCCAGTGCCCGGACGCGTCTATCGCGGGCGGCGCATCGTGGTGGAACCCATCGAGCCGAACGATTTCTTTCCCGGCGAGAGCGTGAACATCCAATTCGAACGGCCCGTCCTGTCCATGCTGTTCGACCAGTTATTCCGCCGAAAGACAGAGGAAAGGAGCGCGTCCTCTGAATAACCATTGCCTTCCGTCGCTGCTCTGTACCGCCGCCCTCCTGGCCGCCGCCGGCTGCGCGACCCGCGAAATGACGATGCCGGAGGTCATGAACCTCCGCGACTTCCCGGCGGAAACCTATTTGCAGGAGCACGCCCAGACCACGCCGCGCGTTCTGGACGTCCAGGCGGCGATCGAGCTGGCCCTGCGAAACAACGCGCAGATCGTTTATCTGCGGCAGGCCGCCGAAGTCGCCCGCGCGGAAGTGGGCTCGGCTCTGGAACTCCGCGATCCGGAGTTGCTCTTCGGCTACGGCGAAGGGGAACGCTCGACCGACCGGACGTGGCTGGTTCCGCGCAGCGAATTGGCGCCGTTGTATTCCTATCCCAGCCCGGGCCTGCTCATCAGCGAAGATCCCGCCCAGCTCTCCCGCGAAACCGATCCAAGAGTCCCGCGGGCTCTTATTCCGGAAGGCGGGCAAAACAATTACCTGACCACATCCAGCAATCGATTCAGCGGGACCACCATGGACAGCGACTCCTACAAGGTCGGCGTCCGATTCTTTCCGCCCAATCCCTGGATCGCCGCCGCCCGCCGGGCCACGTATCGCGCCGGCTACGCCGCCGCCCTGGCGGATGCCTACGCCGTGGAATGGCAGGTCGCCTCTAGAATCAAGGAGCTTTACGCCTGGATCGCCTACCTGCGACTCGACCTGACCCTGGCCCAACAACTCGAGGAAGTCCGCCAGACCGCCGCCCAGACCGCCTTCACGCTGGTCGACAGCGGCCAGATGTCTACCATCGAAGCCCTGACCGCCTCGCAGCGGCACTTGCAGGCGCTGAGCGACTGCGACAAGCTGGAGCGCGACGCCGCCCTGGCTGTGAGCGAATTAAGCGCCTTGCTGGGCCGATCCTTTCCGGCCGAAGCCATTCAAACCGGCACGAACCGGCCTGCGCCCCTGGAACCTGCCGCATTGGAGTCGCTCGAACTGCAACGGCGCACGCTGAAAAATCGCAAGGAGATTGCGGCGGCGTATTGGCGGTCGCAGTTCGCCGAAGCCGCTTTGCGCGAAGCGCGCGCCACGCGGATTCCCTGGTTCACAAACCTTGAAGGTTCCTTCGGCCAATCCAACCGCCGGAAAGATCCCGACGCCGCCTGGGGCATGGAAGGCCGCACGGCCGAACTGGATCCGTTTTACTCCATCCCCATCGACGAAGAGCAGGACACCGAATGGCGCGTGGAGGCCGTGGTGACGCTGCCCATCTTCTCCCTGGGGCCTCAGGCCACCCGCGTGCAGCGGGCGCAGTATCGCCAGGCCATGGAAACTCTGGGCGCCCTCACCCGCCAGGCCTTAAGCGAAACGCTCGACGCCCTCGCCCGGCTCACGCAAACCGAAGCCCGTCGCGCCGCCTTCGAAGCCGACTTCGCGGCGCGCCAGCGCCGCGCCCAAGCGGCGCTGGCCGACCTGGAGCTGCATCCCGACGTCGCCGCCGAAGATCTCATCCGCACGAAAGAAATGTCCGTCGAGCTGGAACGCATGCGCGTCCGCCAGGAATACGACCGGCAGATGGCGATCCTGCGCCTGGAACAAAAGGTGGGGTGCGAGTTGAAATGAGCCGGCGGGCTCGCGGCCCACCTGAAGACACTTCGCGCAAGCTCCTCTCAAGAAGCCTCACGCGATCAGCGATCGTTCACAAGCAGTCGGAATTTATCGGACATGTAGCCGCCATGCACAGGACGCAAGGCCTTGAAAGAATCCAGGCCCCATTCGGCGCTGTGCTTCTGCAAATCCTTCGTCTTGACGAGAACTCCCACGGGCTTATCCGTTGCCGCCAGGATGGTCCGAATTTCCGCGGAGAACGGCACGGAAGGAATTCGCGTACCGGTATAGAAAGTGAAGGCGCCGATGTATTTTTCTTCATAAACAGCCAGCGTGACGAGTCGGCCCTGCCGCATCTCGTATTGAAGAAGAGTCGCAAAGGGTTTGTAGCTGCGCTGCATGTCGTAAATGGGGAAGACGACCGCGCCGGCCATCGTCACCACCACGGCATAAGCGGCCGGCAGCGTCAAAAACGACCAACTGCGACGGCCTGCCCGGAAGGCCGAACGCAAATACCGGTCGGCAACCCCAACAAATCCAAGAAGCAAAACCGCCAGCAGGAGCGTGAACAGGGCAGGCCCCCGCCCCACATCGCGCAGGATGTCCATGCCTTCCAGATATCGGTTCCGTACGAATTCCGGCAGCACGAACAAACCGGCGTACAACACCGGCACGAGCCATGCCGCCAACGCGAGCAAGCCGGCGGTAAGGCTCAACGTCCAGCGCGTGAGCTTCGTCTCCCAGCGAGCCGCGGCCTCTTCGATCCATACGGCGGTCATCAGGAACAAGATGGGAAACAACGGCAGGGCATAGCTGCTGACCTTGGCGGACGAGGCATGCAGAACCAGCAGCATTCCGACGACGCAGAACCGAAGAAAGACGCTCAACGCGTCGCGCGGTCCCTGCCGGGGCCGGAACCAATAGATCAGGGCCGGAATGACTGCCAGCGTCCAGGGCAAGAGCGCGCCGGGGAGCGTCAGCAGGTAATAATACCAAGCTTCTTTATGCACGAAATAGGGATCGCGCGGCAAATTCGGATCGTTGAAGTTCAGAAAGCGCCCGAATTGATTGTCCCAGAAGACTCCGCGAATAAACTCCATCCCGCCCGCCTGCCACAAGCTCCAGGCCCAAGGCGCAATCACGAGAGCGAAAACAGGCAGAAACGCCAGAGGCAATGCGATGCACAATTTCCATTCGCGACGATAGAGAAGATAAAGCCCGACCGAAACCCAAATCAGACCCGGTCCGATCAAGCCCTTCGCGTAAAAAGCCAGGGCGGAGGCGAGCACAAACGAAGCCATGCGCCAGGCCCGACCTTCGGTCGCCGTATAGGCCCGCCAAAAAAGATAAAGAGAACCCACGACCACAAAAGCCACCGAGGTATCGGTCAAAACGACTTTGGAATATTCCATGAATTTGAACGACGTCGCGCACATGAAGGCGGCGGCAAACCCGGCGCGCTCGCGCCCCATTTGCCGGGCCCACAGCAGCGAAATCCAGAGAGCGCCCAAGCCAAACAACGCGGCAGGAAGCCGCACCAGGCCTTCGTTCACGGTTCCGAATGCCTTGCACAAGACCAAGCCAGTCCAGTGAAGAAGCGGAGGTTTCTCCAGGTAAGGAATGCCGTTCAAGGTAGGCGTAACCCACCGGCCGGCATGATACATGTCCCAAATCATCGCTCCTTCGCGAGAGTCGTTCGGCGACCAAAACGAATGGTCGAATAGTCCGAAACTCATGAAGGCAACCAAAAGAAGGGCGAACAACCATCGCTCCCGGGAAGTAAGGTCCAAGCTCGCGTTCTGCATAATACTCTCCATCAAAATTGTTAGCCACGTTCGCGGTGTCGCAAGACACCGCGTCACGTCTTTCGGCAAGGCGGTTTGCCCTAAACCGCCTTGCCGAAAGCGGATTTCTTACCAGCGCGGCTGCGCTGGTGAGAAATCCGGGTTAGCGGTCGGCCCCCTCGACCCAAAACAACGGTCGCTTCCGTTTACCCGATCCCGGATGGCCTTCCGCCAGAATCCGATAAGGCCGTTTTAACAAAGCATCCAAATCTTTTTCGCGGTCAATAATGACGCTGTCGAATTCGGGATCGTTGCCTTTCAGGATCGCATCCAGTCGTTCCATTTCGTGGATGCGCTGGAAGGAGGCGCCGGCATAGAAATAAAGTCCGCCCCGTGTGGTTTCCGAAAATCCCCAGGCGGCGGCCCGTTCACGGCGCTCGACCGGAATGCGATCTACAAAAGCTTTGTAGGCAGCCCCCATACTCTTGGCTTCATCGATGGCTTTACCCGGCACGGCAAACACAGCGATATATACCAGGGCCGTCACGGCAATCCATCGAATGGGCGCCGACCAGCGATTCTTCGCCCAGATCAAAAATACTGCGGCCACAAAAATCGCCGCCACCGCCAGGTGGCGCAATCCGAAATGAAGCAGGCTCGACGGAAAATGAGCCCGCACGCCAGCCGGCAGAAAGCTCGACCACAGCGGCGCTAAGGCCGCCGCAAAAAGGGCCACGGCGCAAAGACCCATCCAGAACGCATAGAAGCCGCCTATCCAGCGAGGTTGTTTGCCGCGAACCATCATGGCGCACAGCAAGGCAAAAGCCGGGAAAGCCGGCAACAGATAAATATCGCGCTTGGTTACGGAAATCGACAACATGACCAGAGATCCCACCCCCCACAGCACCAGGGGAAGCCCCGGATTTTTCCACAACGTCGCCAACCCTCCGGCGCGCGCTTCTTTTTCGAAGCGCCAGAATCCGAGCAGCAGCAACGGCAGCCAGGGCATGCTGTACATCGCCAGCGTTTGAAGATAGTACCAAGGCTCGCCGGGGTGCAGGTGGCCCAAAGCCGTCGATGTTCCCGTCAGGCGGCCTACATGATTATCCCAGAACCACTCGTCCCAAAGCGCCTTGCCGCCCACCACCCGCAGCAGGATCATCCAGATTCCGGCGCCCACGGCAAACGCCAGCAAGGCCGCCAGATGCGGCGCGATATATAAGCGCACCCGGCGCTGCTCGCGCCACTGAGCCAGCCAGCAGGGCAAGGCAAAACCCAACCAGCCCATCCCGACGAACAAGGGCCCGATCACGCCCTTGGAAAGAAACGCGCCCGCCGTGAACAAGCCGGCCGGCACGGCATACCACGGACGATCCGCCAAAAACATCTCGGCAAAACACCATACGGCCGCCGCCACAAAAAAGGCCAGCGAGGCATCGACCCGAATCCAATGCATGTTCTCCACAAAGCCTTCCATCGTGGCGAGCAGCAGAACGGCCATCAGACCGGTGGTCCGATCCACCAGCCGCCGCCCCAGAAGGTAGGTCATCCACAAAACGCCCAAGCCCCAGAGCGCGGTGGTCATCCGGATGGCGCCGACGTTTCCGAGCAGCCCTCCCGTCAATTTGGCGGCCAAACCCGCGACGGCAAAATACATCGGCGGTTTTTCGATGAACGGTTCTTCGGCCAGTAACGGCACCACATAATTCCCGCTCTGGGCCATGGCCAAAGCCACGGCGGCGTCGCGGGGTTCGTCCGGCGTCCAGAGGTCGCGATCGAAAATGCCGACCCAACACACCGCCAGGGCCAGCGCCAGCACCCACCAGGGCGTCTTCGAAGAAATTGTTTCGTTATTCATAAGAGGTGCGAATTATACTGGGCGCTCTTCTGGAGGGGAAGCCTAGAACCGATCCATGCTAAGACTCCACCGGCTTACGCCGGCGGCTACGTAGCCGCGTCCGTGAGGACGTGGCTGCTCTCAAGGCACGCCCACATAGATAAACGCCGTTTTTCCGTCGGGATTTTCGATGATCGTATGCGGAATTCTCTCCAGTTGCTCGCGCTTTCGTTCGTATAGATTGAGGGGCAGAATCAAGCCGATGCGGCGTCCGCTGGCCGCAAGCGCGGTCAGCTCTTTTTCGGAAACGATCGGAACGCGCTGGTTCAGATAATACGAAATCAGCGGCAGTCGCCGGTCGTCGCAAAAAGTCGTATACAGCTCCCGTGTTTGAGCATCGCTTCGAATGGCATCGAAGAAATAGCGGTAGCTTTTCTGGCGATCGAGATAGGGCATCAAGTAAGTCAGCGAAATCAGCAGCATGACGGCGGTAAAGCCGAGAAATCCAAAAACCAAATCGCGCGGCTCCCGCCGGAACCGCCGGAACAAGAAGACCAGGAACAGGGCCGCCGGAAGGGTCCAGAGAGCGGCGGAAAGCCGTTGCGTCAACACGGCCGACGCCACGGGCGCGGTCGCCAGCACGGCGCCGACCAGCACGGCGTTCAGCGTCAGCAGCCGCCGCTCCCAGGTCGGCAAGGCTCGCCGGGCGGACAGCCACGGAGCAAGGTATTCGCCTGCCGTCAGAAACAGAATGAAGAGCACCGGCATCAGGTATTCCAATACGCGCGAAGAAGAGAGCGAAAGCACCGCAGGAATCGCGATCAGGGCGAGCTGCAAAAAGAACCGGTAATCGTCCCGGGTCGTCCGTCGTCGGAACAGCGCAACGATCGCCGCCGCATACACAAAGATCCAGGGCAACGAAATGTTCGCCAGCGCCTCCAGATAGAAGAAGGGCGATTTTTCTTTTTCGACGATGTAGGCGTCGTTCAGCGGCGTGACCATCGGATTGTGAATGTCCCCCAGATCGAAGAAGCGCCCGATGGTGTTGTCGAGAAAAACCACCCGCAGATAATCCATGCCCCCGCTCCGGTAAAGCGCCGCCACCCACGGGGCTATTAGCAAGGCCGTGAAGACCGTCACCAGCATCCCCAGGACAACCAGCCGCAAAAATTGGCGTCGCCAAACAAGAAACAGTCCGACCGGAGGAAGAACAATCAGGTACGTATAGAAATTCTTGGCATAAAACGAAGCGGCCAGCACGAGCGCAAAGAGCAGGTCATAAAGCCAAATCCGACGGCAAGAAATGGCATCCCGAGGCAGCGTCCGAACAAACAGCGCCAGGCAGGCGAAGGCGAAGGTCGTCGCCAGCATGTCCGAGCAGGCCCTATGGGACAGTTCATAAAACGACAATCCCGTGGCAGCCAGCAACACCGTAGCCAGCGAGGCGTCTGGACCATAGCGCCGCTTCCCCACCCAATAAACCAGCGCCAGGCACAACAAGCCATAAAGAGCCGAGGGCAGCCGGAGCAAACCGTCATCGAGCCGGCCCGCGGCGCGACAAAACCCGTAGGAAATCCAATAGCAGAGCGGCGGCTTTTCGAAATAGGGAAAGTCGTGAATGCGAGGAACGGCCAGATCCCCATGCGTAAACATATTCCAAACCACACCCGCCACGGCAGGTTCCGTCGGCGACCAGACGCTGTGATCGAACACGCCGGCGACCAGATAAAGACCAAGCACCAGGAGCAAGACCACGACCGGCTTCCAGCAGCGGCCGGACGCCGGGGGCGCCTTCTGTTGTTCAATAAGTTCCATATGGCCCTGCTTATATAGAGGACCGCTTTCAGGAACTCAAGGCCAGACCGCCGCCACTCGACGCGCCGTCACAGGCAGGCGGCAGGAGATGTCGTTGAAGTCCGTCCATTCCGCGTCGTCTACCGTCACCTTGGCCGGCGCCAGGCTGTTGGGCCATCGTATTTCCAGGCCGTCGGGGGCGTCCAGCGAACCTTGCAGCTCGACAATCAGCGTATTGGCCTGATAGCGCGCGCTCAGGGTCAAGGGACCGAAATGCGTCGGGAGATTCTTGAGTTCGATGCCCGAGCCCGAGCTCAGCCAGCGTTCGGGAGCGCCGTCCAGGAGGACGAGACGTCCGCCCTGTTCGTCAACCACCATCCCGCGGACGGCATTGACCCAGCCGGCGCCAACCCAGGTGTGCGGCATATCGCCGATGTAACTGCCCATCCGGGGATCGCTCAGGCACACCTCGGCCCAGTGCTGCCAGCCGGCCGGCCGGCGGTAATCCAGCATAAAATCGAGCAGCACGTCGGCGTAATCTTTCCGGCCCAATCCGACAAAGGCGGAAATGGAACGAATTTCATAAGGCGTAAAAGCGCCGGCCCAACCGGGGCGCAGGCGCTTGATCAAATCCTCATAGTAAAGATCGAACGTGCTTTGCAACGCGGCCGCCGGCAACGCCGATTGCTCGTCGCACGGAAAAAAGGCAATAGCCGTCGAGGTGGCGTCCATGTCGCCTTTTTCCGCGCAGCCCGGGATATAGCGAATCTGTTTGAAGGCCATCGTGGCTGCGATGGAGACCCTCAACGATTGCCGCAAGACCAGGTAATGATCTTCCGCCCAGCGCGCCGTTTGGACGTCGCCCAGGATTTCCGCCGCCGCTTTCCCATCCTTCCAGCCCTTCAGCGCCCAGAAATCGTCCCAGTAGCTGTGCATGGGCGGGTCGTAGCCTTCGTGACTGATCGATTTGGGCAGAATGCCGATAAACCGCTCGCGGGCCGGAGCCTCCGCCATGTACCCGGGCACGAGCGTGCTTTCGCGCAATTTCACCAGGAACTCCAAGGCAAGCTTGATTTGAGGATAATGCCTTTCCAGAAACGCGCGGTCCCTCGTGAAGCGATAATACTCCATCATGGCATACACGAACTGGCCCTGGCTGTCGTATTCCAAATTGGAGCCAAAGCCGGTATTGATCGAGCCGTCGTTGTTCAGGATGGGCGGAACCAATCCATTCGGCTGGACCCGCGCGGCATACCATTCGAGATATTCCAAAGCCGGCTTGACGACGCCCATGCGCAGCAGGGCGGCCATCGTAATGCTGCCGTCGCGAATCCAGGAACGCTGGTAATTGCGCGACCCCGGCTGGATGGCGGGGCCGTCCCGATTGAGCAGGATGTAGGGAATCTGAGCCCGAACGCTATCGACCACATTGGAGTCGGGAACCTGGAAAACGACGGAGCCCAACTGTTCGCGCCAAAACCAGCGCAGATCGTTCAGCCGCTTTTCGAAGGCCATCGCCGGAACCATCGGATCGAGCGGCCCTTCTTTGAGAAACGAGTACACGCCGGCAGTAGTTCCATGCAAGGGGGCCGCCGCCACGACCGTCAAGCTCTCGCCCGGCTTCAACTCGAACGGATACTCCGCCGCCCCAGAAAGCAGTCCATCTTCCTGCTGCATTTGACTGGAAGGCGGCAGGACGCCCCGTTCCAAATCGCGAACCACATCGCCGCGATCGAAGGGGCGAACGCCAAACCGGGAAGGCGGAGTCAGCAAGACAAACGCCACCTCCCTGTTTACCTGAATCGCTCCCTCCTCCGAGGTCTCCTCAAAAGACAACTCCCGAATGGGCGACAAACCGCCGAACTGCCACGCCGGATTGACCTGAACGGGACGGACCGCGAGGAATAAACGTCCCATCCGGATTCGGTCGGAGGCGTTGTACACCCGGTAACGCGCGAAGGTCATGGATTGATCGATCGCGCCCCGGACCAAAGCGCGGACCTCCACCTGCAACCCGGTCACGCCCCAACTAACCACCGGCAGCGGAAGAAATCTTTCGTCGAGCGATTGAGTCCTGTTGGACGAATCCATCGCCGACATCAAACGGTCGTCGACGAACAGATACGGCATCAAAGAGCAGCCGCCGGGCAAGGCTTCCAGATTGCCATATTCGTCCAGCAAGCTTTCCTGACGGTCCTCCGGCAGGCCGACCAGGGTCCAATACACCTGCTGCTTGCGCAGGGAATCCGGATAGAGCCCCGGTCGGGCCTTTTCGGCCGCCAGTTGATACATCGCCAACGGCGTCATCGCTTCATCGGCCCCCCGTAGCGAGAGCTCACGAATTTCCACCGGCCCGTCCCGGAAAGCCTTCAACAAGTCCAGCCGAACGAAACGGCCCTTGGAGGATGGATACGACAAGACATCGAATCCGCCGGTTCCCTCCCTGAGCTCGGCGGCTTTTTCCCACTTCACCCCGTCATTCGAAGCGAGCAAATCCAAATCGACGGCATAATTCGCGCCCCAATCGATGCGCACCCCGCCGAAGCTTTTCTCCCGGCGCAGGTCCAGCTGGATGGACACGGGCAAAGAAGCCGGACTGACCCACGCATTTCCGAGACAGCCATCCGCCATATTTTCGACGCCATCCCCCGGCGCCTCGATTTGCACGCATTCGGCCGGACCTCGAATCTCCACCTCCCAGATCGAATAGCCCCACCCCGTTCCGCGTTTTTTGCCCGTGATTTTCACGTAGCGGGCATTGCGGGAGCCAAAGAAAATTTCGTCGGTCTGCCCGTCGCCAGTCCGCGTCTCATAAACCGTCGTCCAGTCTTTGCCGTCCAGGGAAAATTGGATTTCATATTCGGAGGCAAAGGCATTTTCCCAGCGCAGGGTCATGCCGCACACCGTCGCCGCACGCCCCATGTCGATTTGCAGCCATTGAGGATCGGCCGCAGGACCGCTCCAGCGGGTATCCATCCGCCCATCGCAAGCCTGAGCCGCCGGATAAATGTCTTCCTGTAAGGCGGAAGCGGTGACCAGCCAGTCCGCGCGAGGAGCCGGCTCAACAACCTCCGCGGACGCCGAAACCGTCCGCGTCTCCAAAGCCACCGGCGCCATCCGACAAGCCGCCAACCCCGCCAGCAAAGACCCTAACAACAAAATTCGCCATGCTTTGTTCATACTGTTCCTTTTGTCAGTAACGGGAGGAAGTGATCAGTAAACAGTAATCAGTGGTCAATAGAATAGAGAACCTCCTCTTTCCGAATTCTTCACTGACAACTGATTACTGATTACTGACAACTGATAACTGATTACTGATTACTGAGAACTGCTCACTCCCCACCGCAACCGACGTAAACATCATGAAAAACCCTTAAACAAAAGCGCTCTCAAACGCAAGATTTGCGTGTGAAAAAGCGCTTTCAGCTACAAAGATCGCCGCGCGGCGATCTTTGTGGTTAAGAATTCTTCGCTTTCAGATTATATTTCCTCATCACGTCATTGATGGGTGGCATGAATTCATTAAGGATAAGAACGTAATGACCGAAATAAAACTAGTATGCCTGGACTTCGATGGCACGATCATGTGTTACGACGATGATCCGCCGACCTTTCATCCCTCGGCCATCGACGCCCTCAATAAATTGACCGACTTGGGAATCGCCTGGTGCACCAACAGCGGAAGAAACCATATTGACCAGCAAGAAATCCTCGAACGAGCCGCCCTCAAAGGGCTTCGGCATTGGCCGACCGCTCTCCTGTGCAGCGAGAGCCTCATCTATCATCGAAGCGACGGCCTGTATGTCTCTCAAGAACCCTGGAACAGCCAGATCAACAACTTTGTCCGAGCGATTCAAGAACAAGTTCTTCAGTTGATCAAACCCATCCTCGACGACCTGACTCTGGAGCATAAACCGGAGCTTCACTTCAGCGAACACTACACCGCCTTCAACGTCCTGGCCCCGGACGATCATCCGGCCATTTTTTACCAGCAACTTTGCGAGCAACTAATCGGCCTGCAAGACATCATCGTCACCCGCAACGGCCCTTGGGTCAACATCCTGCCCCGCGTCTCCGGCAAAGGCAACACCCTGCGGGAATATGCACGGCTTCATGGATTCAGGCTGAACCAGGTCCTCGCCGTCGGCGACCACCTCAACGACCTCAACATGCTCGACGGCGCCGCCGCCCGCCACGTCGGCTGCCCCGCCGACGCAGTCGAGGAAGTGAAAACAACCGTCCGTTCCGCCGGCGGTTTGATCGCAACGGAAAACGGTCCTCTCGGCACCGTGGAAATCATCCAAAAATACTGTTTCTGAACTGCGATTCGATCCCGCTCAACGTCCACCTGACACAGCCCCGAATAGCATTCTGCAACGGGGCCAGGCGGCCTCGTCTCCAGCAAGATGGAGCCGGGCAACCTCCGCAAGCTGAGAGAAAAAAGAAAACATCGAACAACCAACATTGAACGTCCAACTTCGAAGGGTTGAGGGACCTGTTTTCCACAATTCGATGTTCGGTGTTCGATGTTGGTTGTTCGATGTTTTCCTAATTTCTTCATTTTCTGCATTTCTTCTCTCTTCGCCTTCCGAAACTTTCTACGGCCGCAACAATGGAGAAGGTCTCTTCGTCGTGGGTAGGGCGGCCACTCCGCTGGCCGCCTGGTCCTGAAGCCGCGTTACGCCCGCCTGCAGCGCTATGCGCAGCATTGCGAGGCAGATGGGGTCAGAGTCCTTGCATTGTAGCATTTTCCTTTTGAGTTGGATGACCTCGCGTTGATCCGCGTGCTCGAAACGTCGGATCGCACGGCTGATGTCACTGCGATGCCCCAGGCCCAGGTGCCGGCCAACCCAATCGCTTGAAACCAACGTTGAGGACCGAATCAACCAAACCAAGGCCTGCTTTTGAGGATGCGTGGTTTTCCAACTTTGAAGTTCCCGAAACTTGAAGCTGCTGGAGCCCTGCGTCAGAAACTTCTGAGCCGTCTTCTCGTCATGTGTTTGACTTCCTCGCCGGAATAGGACTCCCTTTTCTGCTTCGCCATCCGTTCGTCCACCCGATCCATCACATGGTACAAGGCCCCCTCCTATTCGATTCTTGGTTTTTTCGGCATGGCTGAGAGCAGATTCTCAGCAACAAAAGAGCACCGCAAGTCTCTAAATGCTACAATGCAAGGACTGACCCTTTCGCTTCTGACCCTTTCGCTTCTGGCTCTCTCAAGCTTCGAAGAGTGCCGGTTGGCGCGGCCCCTGCTGGCGCGCGCGGGCGGGTCCGAGCGACCAACGGGAGCGAGTCCGCAGCGGGGCGGAGCACATGGCCTCGACGTTGGCCGCCAACTTCGCGGCGATGTGCGTAGGGGGTAGGTACGTTCCGAGGCCCGCGCCAGCGGGCCGAGGTAGACTCTTTAATTCTCCACTCGCGAGATACGGCCTTTGTCGTTGGCAGTTCTCACAGGAAGAAAGGCGAGCAGAACAAGTGCAAAGCCATAGATGACAACCACAGGAATATAGGCGTGGCTGAAGTGATTCTGTAGCGCAAGACAGCCATCAATCCACGCTTCTTTAGACACACCTTCCGGAGGACGGATATCTCGATACGCGGTCAATGCATGGAGAGAGCCAAAGCCTAGAACTACGGCAATGAAGAGAACCGCAACACAACGAAGCACTCGATTGTCCTTCCGCATAAGCACGGCCAGAAGGACAACGACGACAAGCGCGAGATGTACGAAGAGATTCATGGGGAAAAGGGGTCAGTCCCGGCATACGTGCACAAGCCTCCGATGAAGCCTTCGATGCGCCAACGTGGGCAGGGTTCGATAGGCTATCACGGCCCGGCGGATATTGCTCTCGTCGCCCAAGGTCAAGCGCTCCCGAATCCAAGACATGCCCACCGAAGTCCGCGTCTTTACTAGCCACGCGAGGCCCTGTTTTACGGCATCATTCTTTTTGAGCCCTCGCACTTGCTCCAAGCCCATATTCAAGCTTGTCAGCGCCTGCTCAAGCAACCGCAAGGCGGCTTCCTCATCGTGCTGCCGAAGACCTTCCGAGCGATAAGAACCCCGCTTCTTTCCGTTCACGACCTCATCCGCCATCGCCTCTAAACGATCCCGAAAATGCGCATCACCAACATACCAACCCCGCTTCAGTGCCCGCCACTGCTCCGCCAACTGCTTGTCTGAGGCCCAGTGCTCTTGGGCTTTCAACCTCAAAAGTTCCACAAACTGCTTTCGGCTTTGCCGTCCTTCGTTCGCTAAACCCAGGGCATCGAACACCCGTCCACGGACCAACCATTCCGGCAGCCGTCGAGATCCCGCAAACGCCGCGGCACTACTCCATTCGTACGACTCCACATCCGACTTCTCTTTATCCACTAAGCCCGCACGCACGGGATTGAGGTGAATGTATTCGCTCAGCCGGCGAAAATACTCCGGCTCTTCCGTTTCCACCGGAATGGCTTTGTATCGCCCCTGAAATAGATGTCCTTTCTGGCGGTGGCGGGCATTATACCGGGCGGTGTAGGTTCCTTGAAACCATCTCATCCCTTCCACCAGATGGGCCTCTGGAGTCTCCAGCAGCAGATGATAGTGATTCGTCATCAGCACGTAGCTGTGAATCCGAAATCCCGTCCGCCCGCAGCACTCCGAGAGCGTCTCCAGAAAGAGTTCCCGATCCTTCCGATCCATGAAGATCTCCTCCTGATGGTCCCCCCGGCACATCACGTGATACACCGCTCCGGCATATTGAATCCTGACGCTTCTTGGCATAACCCCTTCTTACTTCCAGACAGGCTCTACGTCAAGGCCTGTTTGCACGTATGCCGGGACTGACCCTTTTGCCCGACCCTTTTGCCCTCAATAAATTGACCGACTTGGGAATCGCCTGGTGCACCAACAGTGGAAGAAACCATATTGACCAGCAAGAAATCCTCGAACGAGCCGCCCTCAAAGGGCTTCGGCATTGGCCGACCGCTCTCCTGTGCAGCGAGAGCCTCATCTATCATCGAAGCGACGGCCTGTATGTCTCTCAAGAACCCTGGAACAGCCAGATCAACAACTTTGTCCGAGCGATTCAAGAACAAGTTCTTCAGTTGATCAAACCCATCCTCGACGACCTGACTCTGGAGCATAAACCGGAGCTTCACTTCAGCGAACACTACACCGCCTTCAACGTCCTGGCCCCGGACGATCATCCGGCCATTTTTTACCAGCAACTTTGCGAGCAACTAATCGGCCTGCAAGACATCATCGTCACCCGCAACGGCCCTTGGGTCAACATCCTGCCCCGCGTCTCCGGCAAAGGCAACACCCTGCGGGAATATGCACGGCTTCATGGATTCAGGCTGAACCAGGTCCTCGCCGTCGGCGACCACCTCAACGACCTCAACATGCTCGACGGCGCCGCCGCCCGCCACGTCGGCTGCCCCGCCGACGCAGTCGAGGAAGTGAAAACAACCGTCCGTTCCGCCGGCGGTTTGATCGCAACGGAAAACGGTCCTCTCGGCACCGTGGAAATCATCCAAAAATACTGTTTCTGAACTGCGATTCGATCCCGCTCAACGTCCACCTGACACAGCCCCGAATAGCATTCTGCAACGGGGCCAGGCGGCCTCGTCTCCAGCAAGATGGAGCCGGGCAACCTCCGCAAGCTGAGAGAAAAAAGAAAACATCGAACAACCAACATTGAACGTCCAACTTCGAAGGGTTGAGGGACCTGTTTTCCACAATTCGATGTTCGGTGTTCGATGTTGGTTGTTCGATGTTTTCCTAATTTCTTCATTTTCTGCATTTCTTCTCTCTTCGCCTTCCGAAACTTTCTACGGCCGCAACAATGGAGAAGGTCTCTTCGTCGTGGGTAGGGCGGCCACTCCGCTGGCCGCCTGGTCCTGAAGCCGCGTTACGCCCGCCTGCAGCGCTATGCGCAGCATTGCGAGGCAGATGGGGTCAGAGTCCTTGCATTGTAGCATTTTCCTTTTGAGTTGGATGACCTCGCGTTGATCCGCGTGCTCGAAACGTCGGATCGCACGGCTGATGTCACTGCGATGCCCCAGGCCCAGGTGCCGGCCAACCCAATCGCTTGAAACCAACGTTGAGGACCGAATCAACCAAACCAAGGCCTGCTTTTGAGGATGCGTGGTTTTCCAACTTTGAAGTTCCCGAAACTTGAAGCTGCTGGAGCCCTGCGTCAGAAACTTCTGAGCCGTCTTCTCGTCATGTGTTTGGCTTCCTCGCCGGAATAGGACTCCCTTTTCTACTTCGCCATCCGTTCGTCCACCCGATCCATCACATGGTACAAGGCCCCCTCATATTCAATTCTTGGTTTTCTCGGCATGGCGAGAACAGATTCTCAGCAACAAAAGAGCACTGCAAGGCTCTAAATGCTACAATGCAAGGACCCCTTTAGTTCCCGCCTGACCACCGCCGGAATGGGCTAAACTGTTACTCCTCACACGCTATTCCCGGAAGACCCCTTTTTTTGTCTAATTTGAAGCTCACTTTTCGCTGAAACCGATATACGTGTAAAAACAGCTCTCAAGACTGCACAGCCGAACAAAATCGCCACGCATAAACCAAGAATGAACGGCGACTTCATCACAAATTCGCTACTAAAAACAATAAATAGTATAAGAAGAACCATCGTGACAATAATTGTCCAAGATATAGACTTTAGCATAGCTATTTCAGTCAATAACTCTTTTTCTGTCATGCTAGGATGTTTTTTTTGAATTTTAGACCGAAGAGGAATGCTAATAATATAAGCTATTACTATTGAGCCAATTGACCAAAAATAATATTCTTTCACGATAATTACTCCACAAGCTATACCTTAAGCTCATTTTTTACCAATCACTTGTTGTCATACGGACCGCCTTAATTATACTCCTTCAAAATACGCATTCACGTGTCCGCAATATTTATTCAAGGCAAGACCGCTCCCACACCCACGACTTCAAAAATACAAATATGGTTCAATTCTATCATTAATGCCACGGATTACCCGGAAATGGATTGCTGGGGGGTGTCCAGAAACCGGGGGGGAGAGGGTTGAAATCTATTAGGGGAGGCGCAGGCTCGTTTGATGGAAATTCGACAAGACCACGGTGAATTAAATCGATGGAAGCGTCACCCAGTACGAGACCCAATGCTATAAAACCAAGGCCAACCACTTTGGTCCAACCTGGTGCTTGTAAAACTACCTGATATCCAATTCCGACTAGGTCAGCGGCTGCCCCCAACCCCAATCCCCCTCCCAAAAGATCAGAACTAAGCTCTCCGAATCCCAAAGGATCCCGATAGTTGATCGGGTCATTGTGGCAATAGACATAGAGATTTAACCCGCCGGAAAGTCCAATAGGGTCTTTAGAGAGCCAGCGACTCGACTCTGCATCGTAATCGCGGTAGCCGAATCGAACAAGCCCAGTATCCGGGTCATAGAGGCCACCGGCAAAACCAAAAGGCTGGAAGCCAGGATTTGTATCCAAGGTAATTCGTCCGAATTCATCGTAGGCGATTTGCTGGGCAATCGTCCCCGATGAACTATCGACCACCAGCCGTACGCTTCCCAAATGGTCTTTTATGACTCGGTATGTATTTCCGTTCTTCACGATATAATCCGGCACATTTTTATTCAGAGCATACACAAATCGCGAGACAATATTCCCGTCCGCATCCAGTTCGGCGGCTGGCTGGAGAAAGTTCTGGTAGAGAAATCGCTGAACCAACAGCCCGTTTCGCCTCTTTTCAATCCGCCGCCCAAGGGGATCGACCGCATAGCAGATGATGTTCGTACCCGGCCTCGCCTCCAAAAGGCTTCCGCGCGCATCGTACCGATAGGCGGTATTGATTCCTCCGGCCATTTTGTTCGTAAGAGTCCCGGCCAAGTCATATTGATAAACGTCCGAACCATAACTCAGCATGCGGTCCTGGGCGTCATACATCGCGGCTCGCGAAACGCCTCCAATCAAGGTGTTGGTCCGGTTTCCGTTGGCATCGTATTTATATGTCGAATAGATGGCGCCGTTAGTCCGGACTTCAACAAGCTGCTGGGCGGGATCGTAGGTGTAGTCAAATCGATTAGTTGCGTTAAGGGCTTTTTCCACTCGGCTGGTGATGAGTCCAAGCTTGTTGTATTCATAGGCGACGCAATAAAGATTTGTCTCTTTGTATTTCGAGACGTAATCGAAGATTTCGCCAAAGCCGTTATATCGGCGATTGTCGACGACGTTGTTCATTACAAATGCGGGAAATCTGACCATTTGAGCGTCTCTTCGAATGGTCAGATTTCCCGCATTTGTAACGAGCAAATCGCGATCATAGCCGTAGTGAATAACCTCATCATTGACCGTTAATGCCGTGAGCCTGAAATCTCGGCTCCACCCGTATTCGACATTTCCTGTAACAACCCCGTCCCACGATACGCGATGGAGCAATCTTCCGTCCCAGTCGAAATCCAGGGCCGCTCCGCTGTCTGCCGTAATAGTGGACACCAGCTTGTTCGACGGAAGATATTGAATAACGATCCGATCTTCCGGCCACTGCATGCTCGATAAAAGATCGGCGCTATTATAGTCGTTGGTGATGACCATGCCACCGGGCCGAGTAATGCTGGTTACTTTCCGGGTCGGGCTCCAGGTCAGCGTCATATTGGTGTCAGCCAAGCCTACCCCAGGAGCTGAATAGCGATCTAAAAGACCTACGCTGGTATACCCCATTAAATGCTCCGGCTTCCCGGACGGCGTCACGCCCGATGGAGACGAAGATTTATCATAACGCACACCAATGGACTGATTATCAGGCCGTATGATGTTTGTAACGCGTCCGATCAAATCAGGATGGATGCGCACGATTTGATCGAGCCCGTTGGTCAAGGAGGTTAAGAATCCATTGGTGGCATAACCGACATTGAGCACTCTCAAATTCTCGCCTATCCCCTGCGACAAGGTTTGAATCCGTCCATAGGAATCGTAAGCGGCATTAATCGGATAGAGCCCCGGGCGCTCAAGCCGTTCTGGATATCCATTTGTATTAAATGCAACGGCATACGATCTTCCTTCTGGGCTGGATATCCGTACTTGCCGATTCGATGCCGTATAAATTGAGGTGTAACAGCGATCGTTCACTATGGCGATATTGGTCTGAGCGATCAGGCTGAGCACATTGCCGGTGTCGGACAAGGACACGGCCCGGCTGACGGTGGCCGACCAAGACAGGCCTGATGGCAATGTGACATGCATGGTTTCGATTTGAGGAGCTTGCCATTCAAATCGGGGATCCGGACCTTTGACGATACCGACGATCGTCCCATCCGGATATCGATTCGTGACGATCGTATCATCATAGTTCACGATGGTTTCTGTCGTGATATCACCGGCGGAAATTTGCATTCTGCTCTGATATTTTCCCGGCAACCGATTGCGGCGATAAATTTGCTGGTTCTCCAACGTACCGGAGTCGACAATCTCATAGCCGGAATAATAATCAACGCGGCTGTAGCGATTGGATGCGCCAACGGGATCTTCCGCATGAACCAACCGACCCAATTCATCATAAGACATATTGAAGGTATATCCGCGACGTGTAATGACATTGGTCAACAAGCCGCCGTTAGTATACCTGAATCCATTGGTCTCTCCGGCGGGATTTATGACTTGCGATAAATATCCATTGCCATCCAAGACGAGCCTTGTGCGCAACCCAAAGGGCGAAACTATGAAGGTCGCATTTCCCTGCGGGTCCCGTTCAACAGTAGTCATATTCCCACAGCTGTCACAAACCGTTTTGAGATAGCCATTGGTTTCGTAAGAAAACCAGTAATTGGTGGTCCCCGTATAGGTGTTCAGCGTCCGCAAGTGTTTTCCCATACCGTCAAACATATACAACTCAGACCCATCTTTTGAAACAATGGTTATCTCGCCATCGTCAGGGATGGGCGTGTTGGTGAAGACACATCGAGGCGTCTTGATTGGATCGGCCTCTCGTCGATCGCCATTGCCCAGGAAAAGCACTCGGCCGCGTTTGTCATAGAAGTGGTGAGGCCTCAGTGTCCACCCGCCAAGTCCCTGCTTCTTGGCATACACGACCCCCAAGACCGAATCTTCCGTTGAACTAAGTGCGTAATAGTAAGGAACGCGGCCTAAAAGGCTCACAGTACTCCTAATGCCTCCACCTAAGCCTGATATAGTTCCCCTCCCGCTAGAACCAGGAACACTTCTCGTAATCGGCTCTCTAGACGGAGGCGCATACATTGTTGATGGAGGCGCCTGGGGATGGGTTATAACAGCAGGATTGATCGATGAAGAGCGTCTCGCCTGTCCATACACAGGCGCCGTGCCCTGATGAATATCATCTTCTGGAATATGGTAGCCGTTCCATCCCCCCGTAGAGAGCTGACCTGAAGACGACGAACCAGCTTCCATTGAGACGCCACCTGCGTCGCCCATCGGTTCTTCTCGGTATTCCACATGGGTTACTGTTTTACAAATTAGAACCTTGTGTACCCCTTCCAATAGATTACTGGCGGCGTCGTATCCATCCCACAGAAACGAATACGAACTGCCGAGAGATTGCTCCAATCCGGGAGGTTCAAGCGGATTCCACTTAAGGGGTAGGTTACTGGGTTCCTTAGCTGATGAATATGCGACCGTCCGGTTAGTAACCGTGATCCTGAGATTTACAGCCTGAACGGAAGCGTTGTCAGGATTAAAAAGGCGCACGTCTAGCCTGTAGGGCAATGTATTATCGCTTACCCGCCAGCTTGTATAGTTTAGATCGAAATCCGTTCCCTCTACGGGAACGTGTTCGCGAAAGACATGGTTGTCTATCTCGACAAAGCCCTTGTTGTCATCGCCCGTATCGGAAATTTTATCATCTGAACTTTTTTCATTGTCGCCTTCCGTACCATGGTTTTGTCCGCTATTTCCGTCTTGTCCCCAAACCATATTACTCCAGCCCATCAACGTAATCAGGGCTATATATCGAAGAATGTTAAGGAATCGAGCTGCCATAGATGTCATATTTTCACCTGCAATTTAAGCACCCCATGCGAGCCACAAGGGTTTGATACATTTCTTCTCTGTCAGGATTTTCGTAATCCAAGTCTTTGATCATTGCTGCCGCTACAAGACTCATTGCGAAATTCTTGCTTTGTTTAGCCCATACCCGAGCCATCGGAAGCGCCTCGCGAATAGACAGCGAATGGCATACTTGAAGAGCGGCCATCCGGGACAGATCGGGCATTTTTTCATCCAAGACAAGATGAAGCGCCGCTTGTCGGACTTCGGATTCCGGAAAAGCGTTATAAAGGCGAGACAATCGACGCATAGACAATAGTGAAGTCCCGGCAATTCCTGCCTGTGTATTATGGAGGCTTTCCCTAACTATCCGCTGCGTCTTTTGTTGATCGCTCTTGGACGTGCGAGCGTACCAATTCAGCGTCAGGTGTTGTAAGGCATAATCGCGGGTCACAGAATCCTGCGACGGGTCTTGAACCAAACCGATCAGGAAATCATTCAAATCCGCTGGAGGAACATCCAATCCAGAGAGTTGGTTCATTAGGTCGTTTTTCTTCGCATGAAAAGCGCTCAAGGAAAATCCTGGCGGTATGTTGGTAGAGTTTAAAAAGCGATAAGCCGACAAGGCATTACTTGGGCTTAACACTGCCGGGGCACGGTTCACGGATACTTTGGCCAATGGCGGCTCTTTTGCGATAGGAGAACTATGCTGAATAGCTTTTTGTTCATGCACGGCGGCAGGTCCTGTCTTCCGAGGCAGGGCTATCAGGTCGCCTTGTACCATTGTAGGCGTATCGATCGATGCCTTGTGCCGCACGCTCGAATGTTTTTTTGCAGCATGGTATCCACAATACAAGGCGATTAATACAACCGTAACGGTCCCAATAATCAATCGGCTCAATTTGTTGGAAGAAATCATTATCTCTCCTACTTCGCAGCACGCGCGATAAATTGATCTTCTTGGTAAACATCCAGGATGTGACAGAAAGAAGTCAAAGTTGCTGCAGGTCTGATAAAATTCGCCCGACATATTCCTAACTCATCGAAGTCCACCTCTGTCCATTGATTCGACAGGGATCCATTAGCGAAAGTAATTCCACCCACAATGATTTCACTTCGAACATTTAAGCCTTCGAATGGAGGACTAACCACCATGAGAGCTTCCAATAACTGATCGCCTGAATCACATACACTTTTGACAGACACTTCCGTCTGAGCAGCATAGCCAAAGCGAAATCCTTGGATATACGCATTCGTTATGATAGGGCCGTCAATGCCTGCGCGGACAACGAAGAACGATTGTTTTGGTTCACGAGTTAAAACGTAAAAGGCGCGTCCATTTCCTGAAACGTTGTTCGTTTCAATGACAGAGAGGGTTTCGTCATATTCGGCGTGAACTGCATCGCTAATATTTGAGCAAACCCAGTATCGAGCGACATCTTTCCAACAGGCCGGATTCCCATTGAAACTTGCATCAAGTACATTGACCGTGATGGCCTTTGATACGGGCGCTCCGATTGAAGGAATGAACGTTCCTGTTACAAGAAAAGCGCCGGTTGTAGTAAAGGTGTGAGCGATGGGCGAACCGAAAGAACCGGTATAGTTGGTTACATTAGCAATTTCAATGGACACGGTTCCACTGACCGCACCATTAGTATACGCTGTCAGTAAAAGTGCATCGTTCTTCCTTATCTGGAGATCATCGGCTTGAAGTAAGTTCAATGATGCCCAACTAATGGAATTCGTAATTATTTGTCCTCCATTTTGGAAGGATACGACAACCGAAGTGCTCACGCTGGCTGAAAGAGGGACATTTATGTACCAACGGCTCCCAGCGCCATGTTGTACTTTCCCCACGGAAGAGGTCATACAAACGGGTAAAGGATCATATCCTTCAACACAAGCGGGCGATACAATACTTGAAGTGGATGAGTTAAAAAATCCACTTAGCCGATTCAAGCGGGCTTCAACCCAGTCTTTCTTGCCGTCTGTGTCGACATCTGCTCCTGAAATATCAAGGAGGCGAATCTTTTTAATCCGTAAGGACGCTTCTTTTGCTTGGTTATCCCAGAAGAAGCGAATTCGATGTTGACCCGCTGTGTTCCAGGGCAAAAACAATCTCGCGGCTCCATTCGAATCAGCCGTCGAAACCAAGGTGGCGTAATCCAGAGTCGTGTCATCCATTGACACCAACAATTCAAAGGAATGCAGCGACGCATTCGTTGAATTATTGCATCCCTCGAGTTCCACCATATAAATCGTAGATGTCGGGAAATTGATTGAATACTCCAGATAACCACGGAAATCTATTGAATAAGCATCTCCGCCATCGATTCCCCAAACTCCCAGGCTATCCGTAAATGACGATCCATCTACTTCGCAAACCGCTTCCAGAGTACCTGCAGCTTCTACATCAACAGGACTAGTTCCATAATCTTGGATCTCAAATCCATCGGATAATCCATCGCCATCGGTATCCGTATACACAGGATTAGAATCATGGATATACTCTTGAAGATTTGATAAGCCGTCCAAATCAAAATCCAAAGAGGCATCGAGCCCATTCATAGGATTAAAGCCGTAATATAACTCCCAAAGATCAGGCATACCGTCGCTATCCGAATCTGCACTAGTCGGGTTAACTCCCAGCCTGTATTCCTCGATATTGAGGACCTTGTCATTGTCATTGTCTTCGATGCTATCGGCTGGATTATTTGTCGCTAATCCATATTGCGTCTCCCACCAATCAGGCATGCCGTCACAATCGGCATCGGCACTTATTGAAATTGAGATATCGTCAAAATAAACATGCCCCGAACCACTGGCCTCCATATAAGGAGAGACGATGCGTAAAGAAATATTCGCAGATAGCGCTCTATTGGGAACAAGACTTGTAATCGCAAAAAAGTGCCAAGTATCGTGTGCAAAATCTGCGGTTATCTTTGCTGACGATTTACATAGAGGTGGTAATAAACCAGGTTGGTCAAGATACTCAACCGTCATCAGGCCATACCTATCTTCCGTTAAAGGACTTGGATCATACTGATTGGTCGAAGAGGGAATAAACATGTAGCCGCTAACCACAATCTCCTCTCCCGGATATACGGCCATGCTCTGATAAATCCCATTTGCCCCATAAGAGCAAAATGACTGATTTCCACTATAATGGATATTTGTGGAAACATCCAAACCTGCTCCAAAACATGTCCATTCACTTCCAAACGCCGTCCATGAAACGAACGAATTGGATGTACCGGCCTCCAGATCTCCATTACTTAATCGTGCATGCCCGTGATTAAAAACATAATCACGATTAGGATAATCCTTGGCCAATAATTGACTCCCAGCAAGCCAATTGTTTTCTCCATAACCTTCAACGCCAATATCATTTGAGTTTAAGGTGGCCGCCAAATAACTGTAATCGGTTTGCAACCCATTACTAAGCGTTTTTACAAGAGGCGCATAATAGAGATTGAAGGATTGCGTTGCAGCATAAGAAGGCGGCTCCCAGAGCGCTCGATACACTTGAACAACGGAAGTCCCAAGCGTTGGCAAGCCATGGAATCGAGTAGATGAAGAAAAGACAACCGACGTGTAATACGAAGCATCAACCCATGTAGTTTGCCAGTCCAAATGCTCCGGTTTCCATGAGAAGCGCATCTGGGTTTGCATGGACCCGTTGTTGTCCAATACGGCATTTGTCGGAACGATGAAATAAAAGGCATAAGTATGATTGCTGTAGTCAGGCACAATGAACCGCTGCCACAGGCCAGGCACGAGTTCCCATGTTGCCGAGGCGTAATCAGGATTGCCATGAAACAACCAGTTTCGGTTAAGCCCGGAGGTTGGCAGCGGGTCTGCGGGATCTAATCCCAAGTAATTCTCCATTCCATCGTCTATTCCGTCGTTGTCGTAATCGACGGTCTTGGGATCTAACCCATGATCGACTTCCCAGCCATCGGGAACTCCATCCCCATCTGTATCCGCTTTAGCGGGATTGGTTCCGTATACAGAAATCTCATCGTTGTCAAATAAGCCATCTGCATCCGTATCTGGATTGTAGGGATCTGTGCCCAAGGCAGACTCCTGGTAGTCAGGCAAGCTATCGCCATCTGAATCTGTAAACTCGTCTGCGCCGATATCAACAGTTCCATCAGAAATGCGTGACTCACCATCAATATCCGTTCCGAACGCATCGCCGTTATCGCCCCTGTTGATGCATGGAGAGGAGAACAATAGGTGATAGCCGTCTGATGCAAATTGGGGATTGTTGGTGATGTTGCCGACTCCGCCTGGGTTCGGGGTGGTGCAACTGTATTCCAGCGTAGAATAATAATAATTTTGTCCATCAGGCGCTGTATTCGAATACACAATGCAGTTATATAGCTGCCCCCCGTTGATACCACCACCGATAATGGCGGCGGAATTGCCAGAGAGGGTACAGTTGTAGAACGTACCATACCAAGCGCCGCCGCCTGCGCTGTCAGTTGAATTACTGGAGAACACGCAATTATAAAAGGTGCCGTAAAAAGATCCACCGCCCTGCCCCGCATGATTCCCTGAAATAGTGCAGTTGTAAAGGATACTTCCATAGACACCACCGCCTTCATAACCGACGTGATTTCCTGAGAGGGTACAGTTGTAAAGAGTACCGCCAGCGACGCCGCCGCCACCTACGGCGCAATTGCCGGTGATCATGCAGTTGGTCAAAACAGCCGAAGCACCACACCATGCACCGCCACCGTTACGTTCCTCTCCCGGGCCAATGCAATTCAATCTCGTATGTCCATTAGTCAGGGTAAACCCGGAAAGAACCGAGGTCTCAACGAGATGCACGCATCGGATAGCATTGTCGCCCTTCGGCCCCTCACCCTTGATTTTCGTGACATCAGGTCCGTTGACACTTCGCACCGTGATCGACTTGTTGATCAAAACCCGTGTCCTGAGTACATATCCGGGCACAGATATTGCGCCCGTCTCAAAAATTCCATTCGTGACAATCACTAAATCGCCTTCATTGGCGGCATCCACCGCAGCTTGAATCGAAGTCGCCGCATTGGCCCAGCCGTAAAACGGAGGAACATGTCCGCCATTTGTGGAAACGCAATGTATATGGATTTCGGAATAAGAGTCATGTGGATTGGAGCCGTCTTGATACTCTTCCAGATTGCTGCGCGCATCCCCATCAGCGTTTCCGGCGGCATCAGAGATGTCGAATTTATTGAAGCCATTAGCATCTTCCCACCAATCCGGCATGCCGTCGGCATCGGCGTCAGGATCGGTCAAGGTCAGATGGACGCCCGTGGCGTGGTTGGTGAAGCTAACGGGATTGTTGGTATAAGCGCCCCACGCTTCGGTGCTGTCTGGTTGGGCGTTGGCGTTGCTGTCGCGATAGGCCCATATTTTATAATTTTTGCGTGAGATAAGATTGCTGATGACGTAATTTCCGGGGGCGCTGAGGATCACTTCCCGAACGATTCTCCGAGGTCCGCAGATGCCTTTCAACAGCGCGATTTCGTTGGAAGAAAGTTCCCGTCCGTAGATGCGGATTTCGTCCATGTCGCCGGTAAAGGGCGACGAACCGTTGGGCGAGCGCCGGCCGATGCAAAGCGGCGTGGCGGTATCCGTCGGGGTATGGGTTCCGACGTATTCGTTCAAGCCATCGGAGGCGCCATCGACGAAGACCCGCGCGCTCAGGCGGTTGGTGGGCGCGCTGAATACACCGCAGACATGCCGCCAGGTTCCATTGCGCACCAGCGAGGAGGAATTGACGTCGGCCCGCGTGGGATAGGAGGAAATCAAATTGAGCAAAACGGTGTTGCCGCTGTTCATCGCGACGCACCAACCGGTATAGGGATACGCTTCCTGGTTCTTCGAGATGGCCCACATCTGATTATTGGACGAGGCGTAGCTGGAGGGAATTTTAACCCAGGCCGAAACGGTCAGGGTGGTCCAGACGGGACCGACGTCCAGGATGTCGCCCGCATTGAGCCAGTCGTTGCCGTCAAAAGACATCCCGGAGCCAGAGAGCCCGTTGGATATGAAGGCGGCGCCGTGGATGGTGCTGGTATAGGCGTGGCCGCTCTGATCGGCCACGTAATTCAGATTGGTGCTTTCGAAGTCGTAATAAAGCAGCAAGTTGTTGGTGGGCGCCTCCTGCTCCACCAGAATCCGGATCGAGCCGGTTTGCCCGCCGCTGTAGGAGACGCTTCCGCTGACGGAAATGGGGAACGAGTTTGGATCGTTCGGGTCGGAACCGATGAAGTTTTCGGTATAATCCGAGGCGCCGTCGCCGTCGGAGTCGGGCTCCGTGAGCGCGATATCAACGCCGGAACGTGAGGAGGCCAGTATAAAGCGATTACTACTGCCGCTGGCTTCGGTGACACTACGAACTTGATTCGAATCGGAATCCATCCAGGCGCGGATCGAGTAGGCCGCCGGGGCCGGAAGGTTGGACAGGCTGTAGGCGCCGGGAGCGGCGATCACCGTTTCGTTGACGAAGTTGGAAATCGAATAGCGGTTATAGAGGGCGTACAGCTCGTTGGAGGAAATGGCCCGCTTGCTGACGCTGACTTCGTCCATCAGGCCGGTAAAATACTCGGGGTTATTATATACCTTCCCAATAAATACATTCTGGTTGGTCACCGCAATAAGGCCGGCGCCGTTAATCGTGCGGGTTCCCACTTCGATGCCGTCGACGTACCAGCGGGCTTTGTGGTTGGGCGTATCGCGAACGACGGCCACAAAATGCCAGGCGTTGTCGTTGAGCGTGACGCCCCGGGTTTCCACGAACTCCTCCACGCCGGTCTGGCACATGCCGAAATCGAGCCGGTTGCCGTTTAACGCCAAAATCCAATAGCCTCCGATCCCCTGCTGACTGACGATGCGGCGGCGGCCGGAGCCTGCGTTGGCGGTCTTGATCCAGGCCGAAAGGGTGAAGTCCCTCAGGTGGAAGCTGTCGTTGCGGGGGATGCTCATGTAGTGGCTGCTTCCGTTGAAGCCGTAGCCGAGTCCGATTCGACCGACGCTCTGCGTGGCCCCAACAACGGTCGCATGATTTCCGAAGGGACCGAAGTCGTAGGCGATGTTGGTCCGACCGGGATCGAAGGGCAGATACAAGGCGGCGTCTTCGTCGCCGAGCGTCGAACAGGCCCGGATGCGAATGGGGCCGACTTGAAAGCCGTCGTACAAGATCGTTCCGGAGACTGCGGCCAAACAGGAGGAGGCATCCCGCGGATTGGAGCCGTTGAGGACTTCGGCGCTGTCGGAGGAGCCGTCGGCGTCGGTGTCGGCGCGCAGCGGATCGGTTCCGTAGCGCCAGGTTTCCTCTCCGTCGCCCAAGCCGTCGTTGTCGCTGTCGTCGTCGCCGCTCCAGTTGCATTCTCCGGCATCGGCTACACCGTTGCCGTTGGCGTCTTCGATAAAATCCTTTAAGCCGTCGTTATCGGCATCGCCCGGGGCTGCGTAGTGGAACCCAACATCGACCTGGCTGTTGGTTTCCTTGTGCTGGCCGACGGCAGTGGTGAAGTGGTAGAGGCTCAAGGCATCGGCCGGGGCGCTGCCGGCATCGACCAGGCCGATGCCCTGATTGAGATAGTTGGAGCCCTGGGCGCCGACTTGGAAGGGCTGGCCGGTGAGGCCGATGGAGGAGCTGCCCACGAAGGAAGTGGTCGAGTTGTAAAAGGCGTTATGGGTGAAAACGACCGAGCATTGGGCGTTGGAGCTAAAGACCAAGTTGGTCGCCGAGGCAAAGAGGCAGTTGGCGGCGTAGACCGAGCGGATTGCTCCGGTCGAGCCGATGGCCCATCGTCCGATGTTTTCGAAGGTGGTGTTGTAGACGCTCAGCCGGTTGGTCTGGGCGCTGACGCCTTCGGCGCTGTCGCGGATGAGGCAGTTTAGCAGCGTGACGCCATTGGTCCCATCCTGCGTATCCACGGCCCGGTCGCAGTTGGAAAATCGGCTGTGGCGGATGGTTTGGACGGCTTTTTCGGTGGAGGCGAAGACAATGCCTTTTTGGGCGTACTTGACGTGGATGCCTTCGACGCTGTTCGAGCCGGTCTGGAAGACCAGCGCGGCGGGATAGCGGTTGGTGTTGGGATTTCCCGTATAGCCGCCGATAACCTCCCCGGCCCCGTTGGTGTCGTAGACGCTGGTGAACAGGGCCGTCGGCGTCATGGCGTTGCATTTGGAGACCAGGCGCGCGCCGTTAATGAAGCTGATTTGCGCGCTCGGGGCGAATTTGACGAAGCAACCCGGTTCAACCGTCAGCACGGCATTGCTCCCGTCGAAGGTAATCGGGGCACTTACAAAGTGAGTAATATTGCTGCGGAAGGTAACGGAGTTGGTCTGGGTGCTGCTGTAGTTGATGTAGTCGATGACGTAACGGGAGCCGGCGTTGCGGCGGCGAAGGGCGGCCAGGGTCGGGCCGTTTTGTCCGAGTCTTGTAGGTAGGGCGCTCACTCCGCTGAGCGCCTCATCGGACGGAGCGCCCGCCAAAATTTCAGGCCGAAGCGGAGGAATATTCGCCGTCGGCAGCTTCGATGGCGGTTTGGAGACGAAAAGATATGGAAAGCTCTTCCAGAGCGAGGCGACCGGGATTTCCTCGGAAAGGAAGGTGCGTCCTTCGGCGCTAAAGACCCGCATGGAGACGAGTTGTTCGGCGGTTCGACCTGCTCCGCCCAAGGTCAGGCTTTGCTCGTCTTCCGCATAGGCGTAGCAGCGCTGAAGATTGTAAAGGCAACTGCCGCGGTCTTGAAAAATCCGTACGGGCTCCGGACTCGATTCCCAAGCGCGGACCGAGGCGGGCCGCTCGACGCTGAAGGCGTCAAGGTCCAGCAGTTCGGTCAGCACGCAGAGCACGGAGGAGTCGTTATCGAGGCCCAAATCGGACGGGCGCGGCAGGTCGCCGTATATAGATATATCTTGCTCACTACCAAAGCAATGCAACTTATATATTATATCGGCGTCAGCGCCTTTGAAAGCATCGGGATACATCACGCCGCCGGGAATCGCCTGGGCTGAGGCGTTTTTTGCCCAGGCAAAGACCACGCTTTGTCCGCTCTTTGCATCGTAGTAGCTCATCCCCGCCACGGCGGAGCGGACCGTGCCGCCGGCGTGCCGTTCGGTCAGCACCGTGCGCTGATGCGCGCTGGGAGCGAAATCGTATTTTACCGGCAACTTATCGAATCGGAGACCGCCCCCGGGCGCCGATTCGGCTTCCACGACAGAGGCCTGCCATTTTCCGGACGCGGTTTTGTAATGAAGCCCGCCGCCGAGTTCGGTGTAGCGGGACAACACGGTCTGTCGCCGAGACCCGTCGCTCAGGAAAACCGTCGTGACCTTTTGGATGCGGCGCAGGCAGGCGTCGGCTTCTGCGGCGGGCGTTTCGAGTTGGGTGCTTCGGCCGATTTCGACGGCGGCTTCCACCACTTCCACTTGGCCTGTCGCGAGCAAGGCGGCCTCGCCCTGGGTGTCGGAGACGCCTTCGATCCATCGGTTGGATTGGACAAGCTGCGCCGAGGCGCTGAGGGAGAAGAGAAGAAGTAAAGAAGTGATCAGTAACCAGTGATCGGTAATCAGTTGACGTGACGACCCCGAAGAAATTCGAACCATATAACCCTCCCTGTATTATGCGAATAGGGCGCAAAAATACAGGAAGGAAGAATCACCTGTCCAAACATTTTTTTCTTTATCGCTTAAGCAGCAGCGTTTTGTAGGTTTTTTACCTACACGCGCGATTTTTGGTAATTGCGTAATGAAAACGCCCTATACAAAACAGACTTTTTTTTCGAGCTTGTTTTAACTTTTTTCAAAAATCCAAATTTGTACGGGCATGTTGATCGCATTTTTTGGAGGGGCGCGCTTCGTCGCGACCGGAAGAAGAAGGTTCCGACAGAGCGGGACCCTCCAAAATCTTTGAGATCTTTTTTGGCAAACGATAGGTCCATGAGATTTATGTATAAAAAGAGTTTTTCAGAAGGGACATCCGTTCATCGCTATCGTTCTCCTAATGATGGAGAAGAGTGTCGCTACAGGCAGTGCCCGCCATCTTAACAGGTCTCCGGCGTCACTACTCGGCAGACGATGTCGAGAAAGCGAAAAACGTCCGGCTGTTCAACGGACGATTTTGTGACGGGAAAAAGTCTCTTGGCCCCCTGGAAATCATTCAAAAATACTGCTCTTAAGCAGCAAGGCCATAAGTTGACACAAATAAGCAGCTTCAGCCTGGGAGAGATACCGTTATCACTCTCAAAGTTAAACGATAAACTCTTGATATTTTTATGCTGACAAAAATATACTTTTCAAGCGCTTCAATTGTGTTATAAATGAGCGTTAGATCGAGTCAGGTTTAAGCCAAGTATGGGAGGAAGAGAATCGATGAGATGTACACGTTGGATTGGGATCGCTCTACTTTTGTTCGTTTCCACACAGCTCGCCAGAGCAAATTTACTAAGCAATCCAGGCTTTGAATCTGGAGCAGCAAACTGGACCTTGACCGGAAATACAACACTGGAGCCCTGGGCGCAACGCACGGGAGCAACGGGCGCGGTATTCCACGGCTGGACTTTTAGCGGCTCCGCTTCGATTGCGCAAGAGGTTTCCGTTTCGTCCAGCGGTACCTATACGTTTGCCATTTGGGTCAGACGTCAGGCCAATTTCCCAACCACCACCGCCGCCTTGAAGCTTGAATGGCTCGATGGAAGCGGAAGTGCGGTGGCGCCCGCCGTCACCAATACGACCATGACCGCGACCGCCGGCGACGATCTGTGGCGTCAGTTTTATGTAACGGGCTCCTGCTCCGCGCCGGGCTTTTCCCGTATTCGAGCAACCATCTCCTCTTCTTGGGGACTCTCCTTCTCAGATCCCAGATCTTTCATGATCGACGATGCGGATCTTTCTGCCGGGCCGTTTTTGACGATTCCTGCCAACAACAGCTTTGAAACATGGTCCGATTCATGGAATACCTTCCAGTGGCAGGCTTACGCGGATAACGCCTCCTGGGATGAAATCTGGTGGGCCAATCATTCAGGAAACCGCGGCATCGCCTTTCATGGGTGGGATGAGCCCGGCGTGACTAATCGAGGCTTCAGCATTTCTCAGAATCTTAATGTTAGCAGCACCGGAACCTATACGTTTACCGCTTGGATGAACCGTGAAGAGCATTTTCTCCATACCAACGTGCAAATGAGAATCGAATGGTATGGCGTCGACTACACGACCAAAGTGCAAGCCGACACGGTGACCAACTTTGTCGTCCCCAATGACGAACAATGGCACGAGTACTATTTGACTGCCGTGGCGACCAGCCCCTTTGTGAGAGAAGCTCGGTTGTATATTACCAACAACTGGGCGCTTAACTACACCAGCGCGGTAAGTAGAAAAGCCATGTGTCTTGACGACATCCGCTTCGTCAAGGGCGCCTACACGGATCTGACCGTGACGACCGACTGGCACTATTTCGGCGGCGGGACGATGAATCCGTCGGCAGAACGCGTTCCCGGAACCAACGTGGGGCCCTTCGTGCAAGTCAACTATGCCACAACCTCCACGACGTTCTACGTGCTGACGGCCACAAATAATTACGCCGTGTATCCAGAGGAAACCAGCGAACCCGGCATTAAGGTTACCTACAGGAACCCAACCAACGAAACACAATATCCTGACCTGTATTCCGGCATGATTTATCAGGGTCCCGTCACCCTGACAGCCGGCGAGCCGTTCCACGGCCTGCCGACCGTCGGGAACCAGACGCTCAGCCTGTGGAAATTCGTATGGAATCATCCGCTGGACGCCAGCACCGGCTTGCCGTTTACCAACGGATACCCGGTCTACTTTTCCCCCTATATCCGTTCGCTACAGGGCATCGTGCAATCGGGTTCCCGCTTCCTGGCATCGAAGAACGGCGCCATTACGAATAACTACCTGACGAATCCGCAGCAATTCGACAGTTCCTTTACGGACAGGGATTATTCCTACTGGAGCTCCAAGCCGGTTTTGTTCACGGTGCTGACCAACGGCGGATTTGAAGCTACAACCAATGCCGATTTCGCAGGTTCAGGTTGGACCGCCTCAGGAGACATCGGCCACGATCAATGGGCAGCGCATTCCGGTCGTTGGGGCGCAGATTTCCGAGCGTGGTCGTCCGGCAGCGGAGAACTCTATCAATACATCGCCTCGACCGGCGGCACCTATACATTCTCCATGTGGATGCGAGAGGAACAAGGCGTTGATCCGATCCATGCGGAGATTCGGCTCGACTGGTTCGACAGTGGGTATCAACTGCTGAAGTCCGACGTCAAGTCGCTGGACAATTATCCCCGCGATGCCATCTGGCATCCCACCTATATCACGGGAACCTGCTTGAGCAATAACGTGGCATACGTCAAGCCCACCCTTTTGGCTCAGTTCAACGCCGGCACCGGCACCTACGACAAGGCCATCATGCTCGACGATGCAGCGTTCTATCCGGGCGCTTATCAAGGCGTCGAGATCCTGGCCAACGGCAGCCTCGAAGAAGGCAATGACGAAGGATGGAGAGGTTCGTCATGGTCCAGCGTCCCGGAACTAACGGGCGGCGATAAAGGCGGCTGCCGCAAAGGCTGGGGTTATCGATCCGGAGACTGGGGTTTTAGCGCGATGAGCTTCACCAATGAAGGAGCCAACCCAGGCGCTTATGAAACCACATTGACCCAGTGCCTGACCCCGGGCGCCGACACCTACACGTTCTCCATCTGGATGAATCAGGAAACCAACTTTGTCCTGACAAACGCGGTCCTGAAAATGGAGAGCTATAACGAGGGCTACACCCTGTTGGACACAACCAATCGCGTATTGACCACGCCTATCCCTGCGGGTTGGGGACGCCATGACCTGACGGGCGCCATGACGGATCCGGACACCTTCGAAGTCCGCGTCAGCGTGCTGCTGCAATGGCTGGTTACCGCGCCCGACGCCGCCGAAAAGGCGTTCAAACTGGACGACGCTCGTCTGGTCAGGGCCTCCTCCTATCCGACCAACATGATCGACGAAAGCTGGACCTATTTTGGGTCGATGAACACGAATCCGGCGGTCGAGCTGGTTCCGGGCTCCGGCGTTGGGACGTTCCTGCAAGTGAACTACGCCGCTACGACCACTACGTTCTACGTGCTGGCCAATACCAACCTGACGACGTACCCAGGTGAAACCGGCCAGGTCGGAGTAAGAATCTTTTATTACTCACCCATTTCAAACCGGGAAGTCTTCTCCAATTGCACACGCGTTGGAAGCGTGACGCTCTCCGACAGCGCCCCATTCCATGGTCTGCCCGTCAGCGGCAGCAAGGAATTGGACCTGTGGAAATGCGATTGGAAGCAACCGCTGAACCAGAGCGGCACGCCCGACACCAATCAAATCTATGTGTTCTATGCGCCCTACATCGACTCAACCTACGGGATTATACATACAGATCGGCGTTTTCTGGCCTATCGCGGTTCACCGGAACACACCAACGACTACTTCATGCCCCAATGGTTCACCTATTGGTTCGGCGACAAGGATTATGCCTATATTCATCAAAACCCCGGCGGCGGCGGAGGGGAGCCGACGACCGACGGCATTCCGGATACGTGGTGGACCCGGTACAGCATTTCGGTAGAGGATCGGATTGCCGCCGGCGACCCGGATTCCGACAACCATAACAACTGGGACGAGTACATCAGCGACACCAGCCCGATCAACGACGAGTCGTTCTTCGACAACCACGTCGCCACCATGAGCGGGCGCGTGACGGTGAATCTGCTGGCCGGCCCGCCGACCACCAACAGCCGCCGCTACGAAGTCTATTGGAAGACCAATCTGATGGATCAGACCTGGACTTCTTATGGACTCAACGTCGTTGGCGACATTGACGGCAACGCCGTGCAGTTGACGGTAACCAACGATGTCGATCGGCGGTTCTACCGCACCGGCGTCAAGTTGCCGTAAGCTCGAATCGGTTCCTAAAAAGGCCCCGGCAAACGCCGGGGCCTTTTTCTTTGTGCTTCGGCCGCAGGTGGGCCGCGTTCTCCCTGCCCGCAACATGGAGTAGCGATGCAGGCGGGCGTAACGCGGCTACGTAGCCGCCGGCGTAAGCCGGTGGTCTTCTCCATCTTTTTGCTTTTTCGATGGTTTTTTTACACATGCCCGTTATCCTTGCTCCTGTTTCCCGACGGGACAGCCGCCGGTGTATTTGTTTGGGAGGAGACGAGAATGAGAACATTTTTAATAGGCATAGCGATGGTGTTGGGCGCAGCGGCCTGGGCCGAAGATCCGGCGACGAGTCCGCTCCCCGAAGCCGGCGCTCTAACAGCCCCCGCGCCGGCAGACGATGTCGTTACCGTCACCGGCAAAATCCGCGCGGGCTTCGACGATCATGGACAACTAACCAGTCTGAAGCTGATCGACAACGACGGTTCGGATTATCACTTGATGCTGACGCCCGAAAACCTGCCGCTGGCCGAATTGAACGGGCGGACGATTACGGTGATCGGCACGATCAACATCGATGTGGACGTCCAATGGCTGAAGGTCAGCAGCTATCAATTGCAGGAAACCCTTAAGGAATAACTGCGCATGACGGCCAAACGCATCATCCCCTGCCTCGACATCGCCAACGGGCGCGTGGTCAAAGGGGTCAAATTTGTACAACTGCGCGATGCCGGCGATCCGGTCGCCGTGGCGCGCGCCTATGAGGAGCAGGGAGCGGACGAGCTGACCTTCCTGGACATCACGGCCTCGCACGAGGACCGGGATACGATCGTGGAAGTGGTCAAGGCCGTCGCCCGGCAGGTGTTCATGCCCCTGACGGTGGGGGGCGGCATCCGGGTTGCGGCCGACATCCGCAAGATGCTCAACGCGGGGGCCGACAAGGTCTCGCTGAACACGGCGGCCTTGTTGAATCCCGATATTATCAACGAGACCTCGGAGCAATTCGGCAGCCAGTGCATCGTGCTGGCGATCGACGCCCGGCGCAACGCCGACCGGCCCGGCTGGACGGTTTATACGCATGGCGGCCGCAAACCGACCGAGCGCGATGCCGTCGCGTGGGCGCTCGAAGGCACGCAACGGGGCGCGGGAGAAATCCTGCTGACCAGCATGGACAAGGACGGAACCAAATCCGGCTACGACCTCGAACTGACGCGCGCCATCTCGGAGGCCGTCTCGGTGCCTGTCATCGCCTCGGGCGGCGTGGGCACGCTGGAGCATCTCTACGACGGGATCGTGCACGGCAAAGCCGACGCGGTGCTGGCGGCTTCCATTTTTCATTTTGCAGAGTTTACCATCCCCCAAGTCAAAGCCTACTTGAGGGAGCGAGGCGTGGAGGTCAGGCTGTAAATACTACCGCGAATTGACGCGAATTAGGAAGAACACGCTCTTCAATCAGCGAAAATTCGCGTCAATTCGCGGTTAGATTCAGAAAAAGGATGCGCATGAAAGAACTGGAAGAAGGCTTGGAGCTAACGCTCGATTTCAACAAGCTGGCCAAGGCGGCGGCGGGAAGTCCCGGCATCATTCCGGTGGCGGTGCAAAACGCCGACACCCTGGAGGTCATCCTGGTGGCTTACACCAACGAGCTGGCGTTTCAGCGAACGCTCGAGACCCGTTCCCTGGTGCTGTGGAGCACGTCCCGCAACGAACTCTGGGAAAAAGGCAAAACCTCGGGCGAGACCTTCGACATCACGGATGTCCGCGTCAACTGCGAACAGAATTCGCTGCTCTATCTCGTGCGTCCTCGCCGCGGGGGCATCTGCCACACGAAAAACCAAAAGGGCGAGCCGCGGAATTGCTATTACCGCCGCGTAAATCCTGCGACCGGAAAACTCGAAAACCTGGACCCGTAACATGTACACGCCCGATAAAGAAACATTTCTGAAAAAAGCCCGCCAAGGAAATCTGGTGCCCGTGTGGCGCGAGCTGGTGGCCGACCAGGACACTCCCGTGGCCGCCTACGAACGATTATGCAACGGCCTGGCCGCAAACGGCAAGACGCCCTGCAGTTTCCTGCTCGAAAGCGTCGAAGGCGGCGAGCATGTAGCTCGCTATTCGTTCCTGGGCGGCCAGCCCCGAACGATTTTTCGCGCGACGGGACGCCGCGTCGAAATCGAATCGCAGGACGGCTCCCGTCAGGTGAAGGAACAAGTCGATCCGTTGACCGAACTAAAGGCGCTGATGGCTCGTTTCAAGGCCGTCCCCGATCCTGCTTTACCCCGTTTCTTCGGCGGCGCCGTGGGCTATATCGGATATGATGCCGTCGCCCAGTTCGAGCGAATTCCCTTGAACCGTCAAAACGGGCTGGGCTGGCCGGACATGGTGTTCATGATCACCGACACCCTGCTCGTGTTCGATCATGTCAGCCATACCTTGAAAGTAATCGCCAACGCCAGCATCGAGGACGATCCTGAAGCGGCCTATGCCGACGCCCTTCAGCGGATCGACGTGCTCTGCGCGTTGCTGTCGCGGCCCATGCCCCATCCGCTGATCGATGCCTGCGCGCCCGTGAACGACGTCGATTTCAAGTCCAATATGAGCCGGGCGGCCTTCATGGAATCCGTAGAGAAGGCCAAGGAATACATCCGCGCCGGCGACATCATCCAAGTGGTCTTGTCCCAGCGTTTCGAAGCCGATTGTCCGAGCCATCCCCACGATGTCTACCGAGCCTTGCGTTCGGTCAATCCGTCGCCGTACATGTACTGCCTGAACTTCGGCGGACAGCACGTGGTGGGCTCGTCCCCGGAAATCCATGTCCGATGCGAAGACGGCGTGGCGGAAGTCCGCCCGATCGCCGGCACGCGGCCCCGCTCGACCCAACCCGCCGAAGACGCCCGCTTGGCGGAGGAATTGCTGGCCGACCCCAAGGAACGAGCGGAACATATCATGCTCGTGGACTTGGCGCGCAACGATCTGGGCCGGGTCTGCGAATTCGGCAGCGTCAAGACGCCCGAGCTGATGCAAATCGAGCGTTACAGCCACGTCATGCACATTGTCTCGGATGTCGTCGGGCAGCCGGCGGCAAATCAGGATGCCTACGAAGTGCTCAAGGCCACCTTCCCGGCCGGCACGGTCAGCGGGGCGCCCAAGATCCGGGCCATGGAAATCATCGCCGAACTCGAGACCGCTCAACGCGGCCCGTACGCGGGGGCCATCGGCTACTTCAGTTTCACCGGCAACCTGGACTCCTGCATCGCCATCCGGACCGCCTTGATCGAAGACGGCAAAGCCTACGTTCAGGCCGGCGCCGGGATTGTCGCCGATTCCGATCCCGGGAAGGAATATGAAGAGACGCAGAACAAGGCCAAGGGCATGCTAAAGGCGCTGGCTATGGCCAGCCACTACGCATCGTCCCGGCAGGAGGCGGCACGCTCATGATCCTGATCGTCGACAACTACGATTCGTTCACCTACAACATCGTACAATACTTCGGCCAGTTGGGCGCGGAGTTGCGCGTCGTCCGCAACGACGCCATCACGCTGGACGAGATAGCCGCCCTAAAGCCGGCTAAACTCGTCATCAGCCCCGGCCCTTGCTCCCCTGGGGAGGCCGGCCTGTCGTGCGCCATCATCGAACGCTTCGGATCGACCATTCCATTGCTGGGCGTTTGCCTTGGGCACCAATGCATCGGACATGTGTACGGAGGCCGGGTTGTCCGGGCCGGACGCCTGATGCACGGGAAAACCTCCCCCATCCACCACAACGGCCAGGGGGTCCTGAAGAACATGCCCATCCCCTTCGAGGCCATTCGGTATCATTCCCTGCTCGTCGAGCGGGACAGTCTTCCGGAAGCGCTGGAAATCACCGCGGAAACGCAGGAAAAAGAGATCATGGGCCTTCGGCATCGCACCCATCCGGTCTACGGCGTTCAATTCCATCCCGAATCGATCCTGACGCAAAACGGCATGACGATCCTGAAGAATTTCCTCGAATTGTAGGCGGTCAATCCGGCATCGACTTTCAAAACGCAATGCGGTAGCGTGGAGCTGTCATGGAAACGCGGAATATCTATAATAATAAAAACGATTCTTCCTCGCCGAAAAACGACCAGCGCCCGACGGTGGACCTGACCATGGCTCAAGCCCGGGCGCGGACCATTCGCAGCGCCGCGTGGTTCATCGCCATTGTCCTGGTGGTGCTGGGAGGGGCTTCCTGGCTGGTGTATATGCAGGAAAACAAGGCCAACACCTCCGCCGGTCAAACCAACGAGCTGGACTATCTGACCTCGTTTTCTCTCGAGAAAACAGACATCACGAACACGCTCGTTCCGCCCTTTGGCTCTTCCGCCACCATGATCGTCCAGAAAACCTCTTATGCCCCCAGCGCTGCGCAAAAAATCGATCCGGCAGTCATGGCCCGCGCCATCGGCGAGGTCCGGATCGGAAACCAGTATCTCCACGCCGGCGACCTGGATAACGCTGAAGCGCATGCCCTGAAAGCGCTGAGCATTTATCCGGAGATCAATGCCGGACAAAGGCTGTTGGGACTGGTTTATGTCCAACGCGGCCAGTTCGATCAAGCCATCGCCATGTTGGAAAAAGCCATAAGAACCGATCCGTTCAATGCGGAAACGTTCAACAACATGGCCACCGCCTACATGCAGAAAAAGATGTTCGACAAGGCCGAGGAACTGCTGCAAACCGCGCTGCAACTTCAGCCCGGCTTCGTGCTGGCCTACTTTAATATGGGCCTGCTTTGCCTCGTATCCGGACGCTATGACGCGTGCGCCGATTATTTGGAGCAGGCGCTGGGCGAACGGCCCAATCATCCCGGCGCACGCAACAATCTGGCCGTCGCGCTGATTCGCCTGGGCCGGGTCAACGAAGCCCGAAAGCAACTCGAGACCTTGATGGAGCAGCAACCGGACATGGCGGCCGCCTATTTCAATATGGCCATCACCTATGGCATGGAATCCAAAGTGCCGGAAGCCATGGAATGGATACGAAAAGGCTCGACCCACTGCACGCCGGTTGTTTGTCAAAAGTTTCTGGCGGATACCGATTTCAACTCCATCCGCAACAGCCCCGAATTCCAGAAGTTCCTAAACGATCTCTATCCGGTGGCGCCGTCGCTGCCGGCTCTTCCGTCGCCGAGTAAAGCCAGCGGCCTGTAAACGGGTTTCGCCTTCTCCCTCCTAATCATAATCGTAATCTTAATGCGGGCTGACGCCCACAACCCAAAACCTATTCTACAGGGATTTCTTGATGGGGTTCGCCTTTTCGGACGTTCCCCGCATGGGCCGCGTGGCGATGAAGTACAAGACGGGGAGGAAGATTTAGCCCCACGGATGGCAAAGCGGTCCCACGGATTCGCGGGATTTGTGCCTTTTTGCTCCGGCTCTTGCAGGGTAAGCAGGGTGCAGCTCGACGGCCGCAGAAAACACATACCTGGCAAACTGGTCAGTGACGGCTGGAGGCGGGGCCACATGGCCCCGCTGCCGGGGCGAGGGCGCCTGTCTCTTATACGCAAAAAGCCTCCTTCCTGTAGAGCGGGGCCAAGAAGGATCGCCGCAAAGAGTTGAAACGACAAGAAGACTTGTGTTTTGGCGGGGCGCGCTCCGTCGCGACCGAAGGAAGCCGGTTCCGACAGAGCGGAACCCTCCAAAATCTTTGAGAACGGTTCGGATTGGGCAACGAATAAAGAGCCGCTCCATCCGCGTCTTTCATTCGTTGCTTATCCTATTCGCTGCCACCTCTCTTGGTTTGAGTTTGCAAAGCCGAAGACGGGCCACCTTCAGCTTCACTTCGGATCGGGGGCATGACCCGTAAGGCTCAGACGTGACGATCCGTGGGACCGCTTTGCCATCCGTGGGGCTGCCTCTTTTTCGATCGGCACATCATCCCTGGCCGCCCGTTGTTCCTGCCGGCTGTAGAGGCCTGGAGGGCGGTTCAAGATATACGCTGTTAGGTCAACAATCCCAGAGAAAAACTTTAATCGTAATCTCTTCATCGATACAACCATGAGAGATTAAGATTACGATTATGATTAGGAATAAGAGCAGAAAGCTCGACCAAGATGCACCCAACCAAAACTCGGCCTTGATTTTCGGAGTGGCCCTCTCCATCCTTTCCGTATGGATGCAAAGAAGCTTCTCGAAATGGTTGCCCAGGGGCAGATAAGCGTCGACGACGCTTTGTTGAAGTGGCACGGACAGGCCGAACGCAATCTTGGATTTGCGCGGGTCGACCTGGACCGTCGGCGTCGTTGCGGCGCGGCCGAAGTGATTTTTTGCCCGGGGAAAACCACGGAGCAAATCGTGCGAATCGCCGCGGCGCTCCAGGAGGCGGGGCAAAACGTATTCGCCACCCGGGCCAATCGGAGCATCTACGATGAACTCGTTAAAACCCTTTCCGGAGCCCAATATCACGAGTTGGCCCGAGCCATCACGCTCGATGTCGTCCCCGCCGCGCCGGCCAAAGGGCTGGTAGGCGTTGTCAGCGCCGGTACCGCCGATCTGCCCGTCGCGGAAGAAGCGGCGTTGACCGCCGAGCGGATGGGCGCACGGGTAGAACGCATCTACGATGTCGGAGTTGCGGGCATTCACCGGCTGATGCCGCATTTGGAACTTTTGAAGTCCACCCGGGCCGTCGTCGTGGCGGCCGGCATGGAAGGCGCCCTGCCGTCCGTGGTCGGAGGCCTGATCGACCGCCCGATTATCGCCGTCCCCACCAGCGTGGGCTACGGCATGAATCTGCAAGGCATTACCGCCTTGCTGGCCATGCTGAATTCCTGCGTACCGGGCATTACCGTGGTCAACGTCGACAACGGCTTCGGCGCCGGCGTGGCCGCGGCCATGATCAACCGGACGGGAGAAGCCTCGTGAAGCACCTGCATTTCGACAGCATCGGCGGCGCGAGCGGCGACATGATTCTGGCGGCTTTGATCGATCTGGGGCTTTCGGTGGACAATCTCCGGCAAGGGCTCGTCTCTCTCGATCTCGGTTCGTTCGAGATCGAAGCCGTGGCCTGCGAGAGTCGCCACCTGCGGGGAACCAGGGTTTTTGTACGCCTTCCAGAACACGGCCATGGCGAACACCACCATCACCATCGGACCTTCAAGGATATCCGCGAAACGATTCAACTCAGTGCGCTGCCCTTGCCCGTTCAGGAAAAGGCGCTGGCCGTCTTTCAATGCCTCGCCGAGGCGGAAGGCCGGATTCACGGCATCGCCGCCGACGAGGTTCATTTCCATGAAGTCGGCGCAGTCGATTCGATCGTGGACATGGTCGGCGCGTGCCTGGCCTTGAATCGGTTGGAGGTGGGCAGCGTATCCGTCGGCCCGCTGCCGCTCGGACATGGGATCATCCAGTGCGCGCACGGGGCCTATCCCTCCCCAGCGCCGGCCACTCTGGAAGTTTTGGCCGGCATGGTCGTCGAATCCGTCGATGAACCTTTCGAATTGGTGACGCCCACCGGCGCCGCGTTGCTCAAAACCTGGAAAACCTCCGAACGGCCGCCGGCGGGCAGCCGGATGGTCCGAACCGGTTACGGGTTCGGCCACAGAGAGCTGCAAGGCCGCCCCAATCTGCTGCGGGCGACCCTGTTTGCCGCGCCGGACGCCGCCCCCGCAACCGATACCTGTCTGGTGCTCGAATGCAACATCGACGACACCACGCCGGAATTGCTTGGGGTGCTGACGCAGCAGCTGATGGCCGCCGGAGCCCTGGATGTCTTCACCACGGCCATCCAGATGAAAAAGCAGCGACCCGGCATCCTGCTCACGGTCCTAAGCCCGGCAGATCAAAAGAACGCCTTGCTGGATCTGATTTTCCGGGAGAGCACCACATTCGGAGTCCGCGAATATGTCGCCCATCGGACGATCCTGGATCGAACGATGACCGAGGTCTCCACGCCCTACGGCCCGATCCACGTCAAGATCGGCCACTGGCAAGGGGAACCCGTCACCCGAGCCCCGGAAATGGACGACTGTATTTTGCGCGCCAAGGAAAAGAACGTTTCGGTCCGCGCGGTGTACGAAGCGGCCTGCGAAGCCGCCCGCCGGAAGCCGGACGCTTCATAATATTAAAGGGGATGATCATGAAATTTCACCTGCTGACAGGACTGTTTTTGTGCATTTTGTTTAAGGCAACCCATCCGGCGGGAGCCGAGGAACCCGTGGCGGCTTCCATCACCATCCCGGCCGCCCACTTCAACGCAAAGTCGACCGGCGCGGCGGAACAATCGGCCTGGAACCTCTCGCAGAACGGACAAATCGATTGCGTGATTAATTTTCCCGTCTCGAACGCCTTCACCTTCATTATTGTCGCCCGAGGAGAACCCGTCGGCGGCGTATGGCCCCTGCTGCGGGTCACGCTCGACGGGCGCACCCTTTTTCAGACCGGCGTCGATTCTCCCCAATGGATTCCATACACCTTCAACGAAACGGTCTCGGCAGGGCTTCACGAGATGGCCGTCGCCTTCGTAAACGACGACTACAAGCCGCCGGAGGATCGAAATCTGCACATCTCGGATCTGACCATCACCGCCCCCTCCGCCGATGGCATTCCCGTCCAGCTTACAGAAAAGGAATATCGGCGCTGGCATGAGATCAAGCTGAAGCAATGGACTCAGGAGACCGAGAAGGAAATCGAGCGGCTTCGAAAAGGCAAGCTCGTCGTCTGGGCCACCGATACGAATGACGCTCCGTTGATCCAAGCCGTCGTGAAAATTACGCAAACCCGGCATGAATTCCTGTTCGGAACCGCCTTATGCACGTCCATGTTCGAGGAAGCCGAACCTTCCGCCGAAGCGCTCCTATACCGGGAGCAAGTCAAGCGGCTGTTCAACCATGCCGTCACGGAAAACGCCTTGAAATGGATCGACATGGAGCCCGCGCAAAATCAACTCAACGTAGGAGCTCTGGACCGGATGACCGACTGGTGCGCTTCCAATCGCATCCCGCTCCGGGGCCATTGCCTGTTTTGGGGCTGCCACTATCCGGAATGGATTCAGAGCCTCTCCAACGACGTCGTGGAGAAATGCATGGAGACAAGGGCCGTCGCCGTGGCTTCTCGCTACAGCCGCGACATCGGCGAGTTCGATGTGCTGAACGAACCGCTTCACTGCCCCTACTTCAGCAAGCGGTTCGGCGAAGGCATCGTAAAAAACATGTTCGAATGGACGCGAGAATCGAACCCCATGTCTACGCTGTATGTCAACGAATACAACATCCTGAACGAAGGCGAAGCGGATGCCTATGCCGACTTCATCCGGACACAGCTCAAGGCCGGCGCCGGCATTACAGGCATCGGCGTTCAAGGACATTTCTCCGGGGAGGCCGATCCCTTTCGCATCAGACGGGCGCTGGATGCGCTCGCCGCCTTCGAACGGCCGATCAAGGTCACGGAATTCGACTGCGACAGCACAAACGAAGCCACGCGCATTCAATGCCTGCAAACGGTCTATCGCGCCGCCTTTGCCCATCCCGCCGTCAAAGGCATCCTGATGTGGGGCTTCTGGGAAAAATGCCATTGGCGCCCTCATGCAGCGCTGCTGCGCGAAGATTTTTCCAACACAAAGCTGGCCGACGCCTATGAAAAACTCGTCTTCAAGGATTGGTGGACCCGGGCGGAAGGCCAGACCGATCCGGTGGGCCGTTATGAGGGCCAGGCCTTTTTCGGAGAATACGACGTCGAGATCAGCTATCCCGGATTCAAGACGTGCCGCACGAACGCCTTCTTGTCCTGTAAAGAAGTCGCCGCCATCCTGACCGTTCAACTTAAACCCGGCGGATCGAGAGACGCGGCCCCGCAGGAAGACAACCCGGAAAATTATAACCAGCCGGTCGGACGATAACGGCGTTCAGAATTAGAAATGGATCAAACGCTGGAGCCGCGCCAATGCAGCTTTTGCCGCAGCACGGAAAAGTAGCTGTAGCCCGGCAGGTGAATGAAGGATACCCCCCGGTCGCTTTTGCGGATCGTCAAACGGTCGTCCTTGAGCAACGACAATTCCTCCTGGCCGTCGATCGAGAGCAGCAACTTTTTCATGCTTTGCGCCACGCGGACGGACACCACGCTGTCGTTCGAAACCACCAGGGGGCGATTGCTCAACGTATGAGGGCAAATGACGCTGATCACAAACGCCGGGGCGCCAGGCGCCAAAATCGGACCGCCCGCCGACAGGGAATGCCCCGTGCTGCCCGTCGGCGTGGAAACGATCATCCCATCGCACGCGAAGGAGGACACATGTTCGTCGTTAATGGACAGCTCCAGGGAAATGATGCGCGCCGACGTGCCCCAGCCGGTCACAATATCGTTCAAGGCCCGGTAATGCCCGATTTGTTTGCGACCGCGAAAAACCCGGCATTCGGCCACCGTGCGCTCGGTGGTCGTAAATTTTCCGGCGGCGAGGGATTCCAGGGCATGCTCCAAGTCCTCCTGGGTCACGCTGGTCATAAACCCCAGGCTGCCCAGATTGACGCCCAGCACAGGGATATTGGCGCCTTTCAGCGTTCGAACCGCGTGCAGCATGCTGCCGTCTCCGCCCAAGGCCAGCAGCACGTCGATCCGCCGCGACAGGGCGGACTCCGGCAAGCGCTTCACGCCGGGCAAAAGCCTGGCGGTCTCCTCCGAGGCAATGAGTTCCAGCCCCAGTTCGGAGGCCTTGACGGCCAGCCGTTTCAAGACGGAGGCGGCCTGCGGTTTTCGACAGTTCGCGACGATGCCGATTGTTTTCATGGTTTTTTCCAGTACGCTAAGAACTCCACGTTGCCCGCCGGGCCCAGCAGCGGCGAACGGCAAACGCCCAGAAATTCCAATCCGGCCGATTGCACGCCGAAAGCGCGAACCGTTTCGATCACTCTCTCGTGCACCGCCGGATCGCGCACGACGCCTCCCTTTTCCACCTGGTTGCGGCCGGCCTCAAATTGAGGCTTGATCAACGAAACGATATGCCCGCCTGCTGCAAGGACCTGTGTAACAGCGGGCAGGATCTTAGTCAAGGAGATGAACGAAACGTCGATGACGACAAAGACCGGTGTTTCCGGCAAACTCCGGGCCTCCAGAAAGCGGGCATTGACGCCTTCGAACACCACCACCCGCGGATCGGTCCGGATCTTCCAATGCAACTGTCCTTTGCCCACATCCACCGCATAAACACGCGCCGCCCCATGCTGCAGCAGGCAATCCGTAAAGCCCCCCGTGGACGCCCCGACATCCAGGCACACCAGCCCTTCGACCGCCGGCTGGAACTGCCGGAACGCCTCCTCCAGCTTTTCTCCGCCCCGGCTGACAAAACGCTCGGGGGCTTCGACCTCCAGGATCGCATCGTCCGGATATTCATGGCCGGGCTTGGCCGCCGGACGGCCGCCTACCCTCACTTTTCCGGCCCGGATCAGGCGTTGGGCCTTTTCCCGGCTTTCCACCAAACCGCGCGCCACCAGCAATTGATCGAGCCGCATGGAACTCATGAAAGTTATAACTCCGGCATTTGTTCGACGAGTAAACCAATGTCCAACCACTTGTTCTTACGAAATACGGTCTGTCCCCTTTTCCTCCCCACCCTCCTCCTTTAATTCGAAGGGCTCGGAGCGAATCTCCTCGCCTTTTTTCACCAGCACTTCGATCTTGCGTTCCACTTCATTGAGCTTCTTCGAGCAATAATGGACCAGCTTGGTTCCTTCTTCAAAGCTCGTCATCATTTTTTCAAGACCCAGCTTGCCGCCCTCCATGTCGGCGACGATCGTCTCCAGGCGCGCCAGGGCCTTTTCGAAGCTGATTGCTTCATCCGTTTTCTTTTCCGCCATTGTCCTTCACCTCCACCCGATCCGTGACTCGGGACTTGATATATCCATCCGCTACCTGCGTCTGCAAAACTTCGCCGGGCGCAATGCCCTCGATCCCTCGGACCAGATCCCCGTTCTGGCGACGGGTGATGCTGAAGCCCCGATCGAGAACCGCCAGCGGGCTCAACGCCGTCAGTTGCGCCGACAGCCTTTTCAGATCCTGCGCCAGGGACTGCCGCCGGCCGTCCATCCGGTATCCCATTTTCATATGCAACTCGTCGAGCCGTTGCTGTTTATCCTGCACCGCCCGGGTCAGTTCGTGCGACATGCGCATCCGATAAGATTCGATCCGCTGCACAAACTGAAGCACCAGATTCTGCGGCTCGCGGAACACATAACTGCGGGCGGCGGCGAGCAAACGGTTTTTCCACTCCAGCAGGGAAGCCTTCAGGGCTCGTTCCAGCCGGCGAGTCGTTTCCCTCAGGTTATTCTTGAAGGCTTCTTTCTGGCCTACGACCAATTCGGCTGCGGCCGAGGGGGTTGGCGCGCGCAGGTCCGCCACAAAGTCGCTGATCGTAAAATCGATTTCGTGGCCCACAGCCGAAATCACCGGAATCCTGGAGCGGGCGATCGCCCGGGCCACGACTTCCTCGTTGAAGCTCCACAAATCCTCCAGGCTGCCGCCGCCCCGGCCCACAATCATCACGTCGATGCCGCCCCGTTCGTTAAGATAATCGATGGCGCGGGCAATCTGGTCCGCAGCGCCGTCGCCCTGGACTTTGACCGGCGCGATCAGGATGTGGAGATTGGGAAACCGGCGCGACACGACGTTCAGGATGTCCCGGATGGCTGCGCCGGTAGGCGACGTCACCACGCCCACATGCTGCGGCAGCAAGGGAATGGGCCGTTTGCGGGCCGCCTCGAACAGGCCTTCCGCCGCCAGCTTCTTTTTCAGCGCCTCGAACGCCGCCTGCAAGGCCCCTTTTCCGGCATCCTCGATTTTGCGGACAACGATCTGATAATCGCCGCTGCGCTCGTACACCGTGATCTGCCCGAAGAGCCGGACCTTCATTCCATCCCGCAGGTCGAGCGGAGAGGCCGCACGGGCGCCGCGGAAAAAGACCGCCCGGATTTGGGCGGCTTCGTCCTTGAGCGTGAAATAGAGGTGCCCGGAAGACGGCTTGCGCAGGTTGGAAACTTCCCCTTCGATCCATACCTGGCCGAATTCGTTCTCGAGCGCAGTTTTGATCAGCCGCGTGATGTCCGCCACGGCATAAATGCGCCGATTGTCCTGCTTCGACGGGCTATCTTCAAAGGACAATTGCATGGATCGCTCTCCTGGCTCAACCCCCGCCGATCGTTTCCTGGACGCGCTTGATGGACGTGGTTCGGCCCGTTTTTTCGTCCACGGTCAACAGTACGCCGTTCAATCGAATATCGTCCGTGGCCACGTCGAATTTGGACGGCATGCCCGTCACGAATTTTCGCAGGACGGACTCTTTGTCCCGTCCGATGACCGAGTCATACGGGCCGGTCATGCCCAGGTCGGTCAGGTAGCCGGTTCCCTTGGGCAGGATGCGTTCGTCGGCCGTCTGCACATGCGTATGAGTGCCCACCACCGCGCTGACGCGTCCGTCCAGATACCAGCCCATGGCTACTTTTTCCGACGTAGCCTCGGCATGGATGTCGACCAGGACGATCTTGCCCAATTCGGGCCGCTTCAGAAAGGCGTCCACGCAATGAAATGGCGAATCGTTGGGCGGCATGAAGGTTCGCCCAATGAGTTGCAGAACCGTCACCGGACCGAACGGCGTCTGCGCCGTATACCATCCCTTGCCCGGGCATTCCGGCGCAAAATTGGCCGGACGAATGATCCGTGGTTCGGAGGGCAGATGCGGCGGCAATTCCTTCTGATCCCACACATGATCGCCCATCGTCAATACATCGGCCCCCGCCGCAAAAATTTCGGCGGCCAGCTTCGGGGTCACCCCTTTGCCGGCAGCCGCATTCTCGGCATTGGCCACAATGAAATCCACTTTTTTGTCCGCTTTATACCGGCTGGCGACCTGCGCAAAAGCCAACCGTCCCGGCGAACCTACGATATCGCCCACCATTAAAATCCGCACCGTGTTGCTCCTCGTTCGTTGTTATAAAATCTAGTGATCAGTCATCAGTGATCAGTAATCAGTGATCAGTAATCAGTAGTCAGTAAAATTCTTCTTCCTACTGGCTTCTAATCACTATTTACTGATCACTTCTTCCTCTCCCTTACTGACCACTGATTACTGATCACTGATCACTTCTTCCTCTTCCTCTCCCTTACTGACCACTGATCACTGATCACTTCTTCCTCTTCCTCTCCCTTACTGACCACTGATTACTGATCACTGATCACTTCTTCCTCTTCCTCTCCCTTACTGACCACTGATTACTGACCACTGATCACTTCTTCCTCTTCCTCTCCCTTACTGACCACTGATTACTGATCACTGATCACTTCTTCCTCTCCCTTCCCCGCCCCTTCCCCTCCCTATCGCGCGTACTCCACGCAACGGGTTTCCCGCACCACGGTGACTTTGATTTGTCCCGGATATTCGAGTTCCTGTTCGACCTGCTTGCTGATATTGCGGGCCATCTGGATGGCCTCGTTGTCGTCGATTTTCGAAGGCTCCACGATCACGCGGATTTCGCGTCCGGCCTGCATGGCATAGCTCTTGGACACGCCGCGGTAACCGTTGGCGATTTCCTCGAGTTTTTCCAGGCGCTTGAGATAGATCGCCGTGGTTTCGGAACGCGCGCCGGGACGCGCCGCGGTAATGGCATCCGCCGCCACCGCCAGAATGGCGTAGAGGCTTTCCCCCTGCACTTCACCATGATGCGCGGCTACGGCATTGTAGACCACCGGGATCTCGCTGTGGCGCTTCAATAAATCCGCCCCGATGATCGCATGGCCGCCTTCGATCTGATGATCCAGCGCCTTGCCGATGTCGTGAAACAAGCCGACGCGCTTGGCAATCTCGGGCTCCAAGCCCAATTCGGCGGCCATCAAGCCCATCAGATGGGCCATTTCCACCGAGTGCTGAAGCACGTTTTGCGAAAAGCTGTGGCGATATTTCAACCGGCCCAGCGTTCGCACAAGTTCCGGCGCCACTTTTTGAAGTCCCAAATCGTAAATGGCGTCTTCGCCGGCTTTGCGGATCGTATCCTCGATGTCCTCCTGTACTTTGGTCACCACCTCTTCGATGCGCGCCGGATGAATGCGCCCATCCGCCATCAACCGTTCCAGCGTCAACCGGGCTACCTCGCGCCGCATGGGATCGAAACCGGAAATCACCACCACCTCGGGCGTGTCGTCGATCAGGATGTTGACCCCGGTCACCGCCTCCAGCGTCCGGATGTTCCGGCCCTCGCGACCGATGATGCGGCCTTTCATGTCTTCGTTGGGCAAAGCCACGGTGCTGGTCGTAATCTCGTTGACCTGGGGCGCGGCAAAACGTTCGATGGCCGTCGTGATGATTTCCCGGGCCTCCTTTTCCGCCTGGTGCTTCGCATCCTCATGGCAGCGCCGGATCATGGTGGCGGCCTCGTTTTTCAACTCAATCTCCAGTTGTACCATCAAAATCCGCTTGGCTTCCTCCTGGGACATGCCCGACACCACCTGCAGCTTGGCCCGTTCATCCGCCAGCAAGGCCTCCAGCTCATCGTCCTTCTGCCTCAACAAGTTCTTCTTGTGTTCGACTTCCTCCAGCTTTTGATCCACCGACAGTTCCTTCTTGTCCAGCATCGCGACCTTGCGGTCGAGATTGGTCTCCCGCTGCGTAATGCGTTCTTCAAGGGCCATCAGGTCCTGCCGCCGCGATTTGTTTTCCGCCTCGAAGGCGTCGCGCGCGCGAATTACTTCATCCTTGGCTTGAACCTTGGCTTCCCGTTGAATGACTTCGGCATTCTTTCGGGCATCGTCCATAATCATCTGCGCATTTTTTTCGGCCGCGGACGCTTTGGCCCGGGCAAAAATCATATGGGCATACAACCCCAGCGCAAGGAACAGCAAGGCTATCATTGTCGGCCACCACCACGTTTCCATTTTACCTCCTGCCGGCCGCGCATCCGGAAACACCGCGCGACCGTCTCATTGTTTTTAAAGCCCCTGGACCGGGAGTGCCCCGGCAAGGGTAAATTTTCGCTTCTGTCACCACCGCATCGAGCCGTACGTCGTGGGCTTCCACCGGAGCGCTTCTCACCAACTGCCGCTCCAGCGCGAGGCCCACTTTGAATCCCCGACACGCCGCCAACAGGCGGTCAAAATATCCTTTGCCCCGGCCCACGCGGCGGCCGGCCCGATCGAAGGCCAGACCCGGCACTACGATCAAATCGAGTTGAGCCGCCGTCCACCGCGGACGCCGCGGCTCCGGTATGCCCCATTTGCCGGCAGCCAGCGCGGCGTCTTCCTCCAGCCGGGACCATTGGTACCCATCGGTCTTCTCACGATACGCCGGAACGAACACCTGCTTGCCGTCAGCCCGACAGGCCTGGATGAAGCGGCTCGTAGCCGCCTCGCGGGGCAGCGACAAATAGCAGCCGATCCGACGGGCGGACGCATATTCCGGCAGGCCGATCAACAGCTTATGCATGCGCCGGCCGGCCTGGCGGAACTCGCGGGCGTCAACCGTTTGCAGCACGCCCCGCATCCGGCTCCGCACCGCCTGCTTCCGTTTTTTGCTTTGCGTTTTCGTGTTGTTTCTTCCTCAGCGAATTCCAATGCTCGATCCGTTTCCGGATCGTGTCCTCATAGCCCTGCGACGTGGGCTCGTAATAAATTTTCGACGTCGGCACATACTCCTGATCCACAAAATGCCCCTCGAAATCGTGCGCATACTTGTAGCCCGTGTGGCCGAATTCCTTGGCGGCGCGCTTGGAGCCGGTGCTTCGCAAGGCACGGGGCACCGGCAGCGTACGGCCGTCCTTGATGTCGCCGGTGGCCATTTCCAAACCCATGTACGAGGCATTGCTCTTGGGAGCGGTGGCCAGGTAAGTCGTGGCTTGCGCCAGGACGATCCGGGCTTCCGGCATGCCGACAAATTCCACGGCCTGCATCGCCGAGACGGCCAGCGAGAGACCTCGCGGGTCGGCATTGCCGATGTCTTCCGAGGCCAGGATCACAAGCCGGCGCGCCACGAAGCGGGGGTCCTCGCCGGCATAGAGCATCTTGGCCAGCCAGTACAACGCGGCATTGGCGTCCGAACCGCGGACGCTCTTGATAAAGGCGGAAATCGTGTCGTAATGGGCATCTTCGTCGTGATCGTAGACCACGGCTTTCTTCTGGATGGATTCCTCGGTCACCGAGCGCGTAACATGAATGACCCCGCTGTCGTCCGGCGGCGTGGTGAGCGCGCCGATTTCCAGCGCATTGAGCGCCCGGCGCGCATCTCCTTCGCACACCCTCGCCAGATGCTCCAAGGCATCGTCGTCGGCCTGAATCTTCATCGCGGCCAGTCCGCGAGGATGGGCCAAGGCCCGTCGCAGGAGGGCCAGGATGGATTCCTCTTTCAAGGGATCGAGCTGAAAGATCTGCGAGCGGGACGTCAGCGGCGTGTTGATGAAGAAAAAAGGATTGTGCGTCGTCGCCCCGATCAAGGTGATGGAGCCCTCCTCGACATAGGGAAGCAACACGTCCTGCTGGGCCTTGTTGAAGCGATGGATTTCGTCGATGAAAACGATGGTTTCCAAGCCCCGGTATTTCTTCCGGGACTGGGCGGCTTCCAGGATCTCGCGCAGCATGGCCACATTGGCCAGCACGCCGCTGGTGCGCTGAAATTCGCGATGGGTGGTCCGGGCGATGACTTCGGCCAGGGAGGTTTTTCCGCAGCCGGGAGGGCCGTACAGGATGATGCTGCCCATGCGATCGGCTTCGATGGCTCTGCGCAGGAGCTTGCCCGGGCCCAGGATATGCTCCTGGCCGACCACTTCCTCCAGGTTCGCCGGCCGCATCCGCGCCGCCAGAGGTTGGGGGCCTTCCTCTTTTACTGCTTTGTCCTGTTCAAAAAGGTCCATCGGTTTTTCTCTTACAACTGCCGTTACACCGCGTTTGCGCTGCGCACGGATCGCCGCAAAGATTTGCGGTTCCTACAAAGAAGGAGACTTATCTGTAGGAGCCGCACCCCTGCGCGGCGATTCCCATTAACGGGGGTAGAGATAAAAAAATACCCCGCCATAGTCGTCGGGGCGCAATCTCTGTACCTCGTTTTGCGAGGTGGGTGCTCTGTCATACGGATTCCGGATTTCTCCGAAGAGAACGTGCGGGCCCCGTATGAACGTCGAGCTCCCATTAACATTTACATGTTGGGTCAGAGACGTCGTGCCCTTAGTGCGAACAAGGCAGGGTATTTTCTTACCCGGGAAACCTAAATTTCCCGGGAAAACGTAGAACCCTTATTGTAAAAGAACAGAATCTGCCTGTTGGCAGAGCGAAGGCCTAATACTTTGGTAACGAATCATCACACCCTTCCTCCCACGTGATGCTGCATATCGACGCCCGGGATCTGCCGCCACCCTCACCCACACGACGGCTTCCGGACGGGCGGCAATGTTCAAGGCCGCCGGCCATTCAAACATATTCAATATCAACAGGACCAGATTTTCAAACCATGTTGTAATCATGGGCTCTAACTCTACCTTATTCAAATCAGTTTCTTACGTTTCGGACGCTGCGGGAGTTGAGGGCCTTTAACTTTGGACTTTAGACCTTGGCCCTTGGACTTACCTCACCCCTCCCGAATCTCGACGCCCAGACTTTTCTTCACGGCATCCTTCACGTTCTCATGATACCGGTTGGCATCTTCATCCGTCAAAGTACGCTCCGAAGAACGATACGTAAAGGAGTAGGCCATGCTCTTCTTGCCAACGCCTATCCCCTCGCCCGCGAATATATCAAACAATTCGACTCGTTCCAACTCTTTTGGAGCAACTTTTTCGACAATTTTCAGGATATCTTCGTGCCGGACAGAGGTGTCCACGATCAGCGCCATGTCGCGTCCCACGGACGGAAACGTCGCCACCGGCGAGAAGCTTCGCGAGGCAAAAATCCGGCCGAGCAGCGGGTTGAATTGCACCTCCAACACCCCGACCGGCTCCGACAAACGCCACTCCTTGCGCAGGGCGGCTTTGACCAAGCCGAACCGGCCGATCGGTTTGCCGTCCATGAGGATCGAAACCGACCGGCCCGCCTCCAGGCCGGCAAAGGCTTCATCCGCCAGGGCCGCTTTCGACAGCCTGAGCGTCCCCGCCAAGGCCTCCCAAATGCCTTTCGTCCAGAGGAAGACATCTTCTTCCGTCACCGGATGATGCCGGTCGAAGCCGCTCCGTCCGACCGCGCCCATCAGGCCGATCGCCAGGCGGGTTTCTTCCTGAAACGTTCCGTCCTCCTTCTTTTCGAAGACGCGTCCGATTTCGAAGAAGGCCGCCTCTCGAATCTGCCGGGCGGCGTTGCGGCCCAAGGTCTCCACCATTTGCGGCAACAGCGAGTTTCGCATCGTCGAATGATCCGCGCTGTACGGATTGGGCAGCACCACGCGCCGCGCGGCATCGTTCGGATCGAACAGATCCAGCAAGGCGCCGGACACGAAACTGTAGTTCATGATTTCGCGCAGGCCCAAACCGACGAGAGCGTTGCGACAAAAATAGATCGCCTCGACGGAGCGGTCGCTCGCGCCGGGCGCCAACTCGGCCCGCGGGGACGGAGTCGGTATTTTATCCAGGCCGTAAATCCGGGCAAATTCCTCGACCAGATCGATCTCGCGCTCGAGATCCTGGCGGAAGGTCGGCACGCTGACCAGGCAGGCGTCCGCGCCGTTTTCGCTCGCGCCCAGCCCCAGCGACGCGAACACCCGGCGCATATCCGCAGCGGCCGCCTGCAGGCCGATCACTTCGTTGACCTTCGAGTAGCGGCAGGGAATCGCGCGCGACGCGCGCGGCGTCGGATACACATCGATCACGCCCGGCGCCGCCGTGGCGCCGGCCAGTTGGGCCATGAGCTGGGCGGCGCGACGGCTCGCCCATTCCACGCCGCCGATGTCCACCCCGCGCTCGAACCGATAGGACGACTCCGTGCTCAGCCCCAGCTTGCGGGACGTCGCCCGGATGTCCGCCGGTTTGAAGCAGGCGCTCTCCAGCAAAACCGTATGGGTCACGTCGCGGATTTCGCTGCCCGCTCCACCCATCACGCCGGCCACCGCCACCGGCTTTTTCGCATCGGCAATGACCAGCATGCTTTCCGAAATCGGCCGCTCGATGTTGTCCAGCGTAGCCATTTTTTCGCCAGGCCTGACGCGGCGCACGACGATACGGCCTTCCTCCAGCAATTCCTGGTCGAACGCATGCAGCGGCTGTCCGCATTCCAGCATGACGTAATTGGTGATATCCACCACGTTGTTGATCGCGCGGATTCCGGCCGCTTCCAGCCGCCGCTTCATCCAGTCCGGCGACGGGCCGATTTTCACGCCGGTCATGATCCGGGCGGTATATCTCGGGCAACCATCGGCATCCTGCACCTCCACCCGCGTCAGTTCGCCGGCCGGGCGGCCGAATTCGGCCAGCGCAAGGGCCGGGATTTTCAGCGTCGTTCCATACATCGCCGCCACCTCGCGCGCCAGGCCGATGATGCTCAGGCAATCCGGGCGGTTGGGCGTGATCTCCAAATCCAGGACCGTCTCGGGCGGGCCCAGCACTTCCGACAGCGGAGTTCCCGGCGCCCATTGGGCCTCGAGTTCCAACAAGCCGGCGTGGTCGGTCGAGAGGCCCAGTTCGTCTTCCGCGCAAAGCATCCCCTCGGATTCCACGCCGCGAATTTTCGCCTTCTTGAGTTTCAAGCCATTGGGCAGGGTGACGCCCACCTGCGCGAACGGATACTTCCCGCCCGCCTTCACGTTGGGCGCGCCGCACACGACGACCATTTGGCCGGCGCCCGGGTTGACCGTGCAAAGCGTCAGTTTGTCGGCATTGGGATGGCGCTCCACCTTCAACACTTCCGCCACGACGACCCCTTCATAGGTGGAGCCGATGGTTTCAATGGCCTCCACTTCCGTTCCGGAAAAAGTCAGCTTATCCGCCAACCCCTTCGGCGTATCGTTAAACTCCACATAGTCCTTCAGCCAACTGATCGGTAAGCGCATAATTCACTCTCTGTTTTATTAATGAAAACACAACACCACGGAGTTAAGAAAAAGATTTTTAGCCACAAAGATCACAGAGAACACAAAGAAAGAATTCCCTCTTTTCTATGTGTTCTCTGTGATCTTTGCGGCTCACTTTTTTGTCTTATTCTTTGTGGTTAATACTGCCCTAAAAATCGCACATCGTTCTCGTAAAGCAGCCGGATGTCCGGAATGCCGAACAGGATCATCGCGATGCGTTCGACGCCCATGCCGAAGGCGTAGCCCATGACTTCGTTCGGGTTGTAGCCGACGTTGCTCAAGACCTTCGGATTGACCATGCCCGCGCCGGAAATTTCGATCCAGCCGCTGTGTTTGCAGACCCGGCAGCCTTTGCCTCCGCACACATGGCAGGAAAAATCGTACTCCACGCTCGGCTCCGTGAACGGGAAGAAGTGCGGACGAAAACGAATCTGCACGTTCTCGCCCATCATCTGGCGGGCAAAATAGGTCAGGTCGCCCTTGAGATCGGCCATGGACACCTGGCGGTCGATGTAGAGACCTTCAATCTGGTGGAAGTTTGCGCTGTGCGTCGCGTCGGTCGCATCGCGCCGGTAGCACCGCCCGGGAGCTATGATCCGGACGGGCGGCTTCTGATTTTCCATGACGCGAATCTGCACCGGCGAAGTCTGCGTGCGCAGCAACAGCCCGGACGCCAGGTAAAACGTATCCTTCGGATCGCGCGACGGATGTTCCTGCGGCGTGTTCAAGGCGTCGAAGTTGTGATGTTCCGTCTCGATATCCGGTCCATCGGCAACGGTAAAGCCCATCGTGCTAAAGATGGACGTGGCCCGTTCGATAATCTGCGTGACCGGATGCCGCGAGCCCAGCGTGCGCCAACGTCCCGGCAAGGTCGTATCGAAGGCCTTCGCCTTCTGCGCGCCCGAAGCCGTCTCCAACGCCTCGCGGCGGCTGTCGATCGCGGCTTGCAGCTCGTTTTTCAGTTCGTTGGCCAGCCGCCCGACTTCCGGACGATCCGCCGGAGCGACGTCCTTCAGCCCCTTCATGATTTCCGGCAACAGCCCGTTGCGGCCCAAATACTTGATGCGCACCGCCTCCAGGTCCGACGGCGCCGCCGCCGACGCCGCCTCGCCGACAGCCTTTTGCTTCAAATCCACCAAATCCTGTGCTTTCATAAACTCCCGTTTTCCAATCCTTGGAAAAGTTTTCCTCTCTTTTTCCAAGGATTGGAAAAATCATCGCAAATTTTTCCAACGATTGGAAAAAAAATCTTTGGATTTCCTTGGGCTGGGGGCGCATGCCGATGGGATCGCCCAACGATCCTATTTCTTCGAGGGCTCTTTCCATGCAGCATCGCCTCCGGGTATGTATTCGCTTAATCGCAATATGAAGCATTCCGATAGAGGTACAAAGCTCTCGGAGCCTTGCCGAAAGCTAAATAAAGAAAGATCAACATGCTGAAAAATCTAAAGCTAAGCGTCAAATTGATTGGGGGCTTTTTGCTGGTGGTCCTGTTCATAGCCGGACTTATCGGCCTCACCAGCTACCAGTTGACGCAGTTAGGAAAACTACAGAATCAGGGCGCCGAGCGGGCTGCCGCTGCGATTAGAGCCGAAGAAGCGGCGGGCATGTCCGTTAAAATATATCAGATCGTTGCCGATGGCATCATCAACAGGGACATGAAAGACACAAAGCAGAAATGGGCCGCCATCGAAAAAGAGATGCGAGAGGATCTCGCCGCCGTCGAAAGCATGATCGTTACGGCTGAGGAGAAGGATTGGCTGGCTAAATCGAAATTCGCGCACGACAAACTGATTCAGTTGGTGGAGAAAGAACTCTTTCCGACGCTGGAAAAAACAGCGGAACTCACCGCCGAGATCAAAGCCTATGACGGAAAGATCGATGAATTGGTCGCCGCGATAAGGGATGCCCTGACCCGAACGGCAACCAGTATCCAAAAAGAAAGCGCGTCCGCGGACGAAGAATATGATGCCACCCAAAAACAAACCTTCACGATCAATTTGATCGTTGGCTTCATTATTGCCGGGTTGGCTTTGTCGTTGGGCATCGGCCTAACCCGCTCCATCACCCGGCCCATTCAACACGTGATCGACGGGCTGTCCGCCGGCTCCGAGCAGGTCACCTCCGCCTCCAGCCAGGTCTCCAGCGCCAGCCAGCAGCTCGCACAAGGCGCCAGTGAACAGGCCTCGAGCCTGGAGGAAACCTCCGCCTCGCTGGAAGAGATGGCCTCCATGACCCGGCAGAACGCCGACAACGCCACGCAGGCCAACAACATCGCCAGGGAGGCCAGTTCCCTGGCCGTCGGCGGCGTCGAGGCCATGACGCGCATGATCGGGGCCATCGACAAGATCAAGAAGTCCTCCGACGAAACGGCCAAGATCATCAAGACCATCGACGAGATCGCCTTCCAAACCAACTTGCTAGCCCTCAACGCCGCCGTCGAAGCCGCCCGCGCCGGCGAGGCCGGCAAGGGCTTTGCCGTCGTGGCCGAGGAAGTGAGAAATCTTGCCCGCCGC
>Ga0209417_1000131_pt1 | contig 202277 bp, 173 predicted proteins | sample RifGroF2_FD_184002 | JGI IMG/M metagenome (GOLD analysis project Ga0209417, IMG submission 184002) | Groundwater microbial communities from Rifle, Colorado, USA - Groundwater F2 (SPAdes) (version 2) | ecosystem: Environmental > Aquatic > Deep subsurface > Groundwater | place: Rifle, Colorado... | reverse complement strand
ATAGTCAAAACTTGATTATTTCCTTTTTCGTTGAACCCATCTGGCTGAAAATACAACCCATGCAGCAAAATCGATACTGTATGACAAAATCTGCGGCCTAATAAAATAAAAAAGAGGATGACCTTTTGGGACACCCTCCACTAGTTCATGTCCGGGCTGCGCCGGAATGACGGCCCTGAAGAACTGTTTGTTTTGTTTTTTTTCCCTTTGCCTCTTTGCATGAGATTGGCCCCCGGCTGTTCTTTGGAATTTGCCCGAAGCTTCAACCTGAAGCCTGTAACCTCTATCTGCAAAATATTCCCTCACCTGATCATTATCACGGTAATAACTATACCTTTGCATCACATAAAAAACCATTAATCATGAAACGCATTATTGTAATTTTCGCACTAACTGCACTGGTTTCTTCGTGTAACCAGAAAAAAATTGATCGCTTACAGGCTATGCAGGACAGCACCGCCATGGTCAGTTTTCAGAAAGACACCTCCATTCTCGGGTTCATCTCTGCAATGAATGAAATACAGGAAAACCTGGATTCAATCAAAACACTTGAAAAAATCGTATCCGTTCAGGCAGCCCCCAATGTGGAACTCGGAAGCAATGCGAAACAACGGATCATCGAGGATGTCAATATGATCCACGACCTCCTGAAGAAAAACCAGGAACTGGTTGTCAGCCTTCAGAAAAAACTAAAAAGCTCGAATATAAAAATCGCTGAACTGGAAAAGATGATCAGCCTGATGACCAAACAACTGGCTGACAAAGATGTTGAGATCGCCGAACTGAACGAACAACTCCGCAAAATGCACATCGACATTGAAGGATTGAACGTAAAAATCAAGGATATTACCGCCGACAGCGAACAAAAAGCGCAAACTATCAAGGAAAAAACAAAAACCATCGATGAGCAGACCGTGACTATCAATACAGTTTATTTTGCCTTCGGCTCGGTGAAAGAACTTCGTGACAATAATGTTTTGGAGAAAGAAGGCGGCGTTTTAGGCGTTGGCCGAAGCCTGAAAATGAAAAAAGATTTTAATCACGGTTATTTTTCAGTTACCGACCTCCGCGAATTCAAACAACTGGATTTGAATGTCAAAAAAGCCCGTATTGTTACCACGCATCCCGAAGGTTCGTTCCATTTCACCGGCGAAAAAACAGTTGAATCGCTGATCATCGACAATCCGGCTGAATTCTGGAAAGCCTCGAAATATTTGTTGATTGTGATCGACTAAATGACGATAATATATAATTCAATCCCCGGAATCCAAATGCGGAATAATCTTCCGGGTAATCTTCTTTTCGCGTTTGAATAAAGCGACAACGAAGGGGGTATATAAATCCACCTCCCCCATTTCGGACTAACCCGAAACGGGTACTCCTCCTGAAAAAAGGAGGAGAATTTTTGGTATGGTGATATGCGATGAGATTCCGGCCTGCGCCGGAATGACGGAAAAAAACAGGGGAACGGTATACGGCATTAATACAATCAACGATTTACGAATTTCGAATTTCGATTTACGATTGAGAACAGCCAGCGACAAGTAAATTCCAATATTCCAATACTCCAATCAGGCAAAGATGAAAGGCAATGAGAGGCTCATTATTCAAAATTCATCATTCATTACTCAAAATTCCATTTCCCTTGTTTTTCTCTGACGAAAAATTCATATCTTGCTTACCGAAAACCAAAATCACTACTTATGAAACGGATTATCTACATTTTCCTTGCGATTTTTCTCTTCGCATCTGCTTCGGCACAAGACATCACGGAATCAGCAAAAAAAGTTAAATCGGGCGTTGTATCTTCAGAATACGACCGTAATTCATTTACTTACCTGGGAATTGACTTTGCTGAGCAATTCAGCGGTCAGGCCTGTGCACAACTCGCCAAACTGGCTGTCCCCGAAAAGTTTTACGATAACACAGTGGACGTGAAAGTACTTTCTGCTCCCAGTCAGCGCGAAGCTTTTTCGGTAACTACCGGGCTTGTAAAACGGCTTTCGGATGAAAAGGTGATTGATCTTCTGCACCAGAATAAGATCGGGCAGAAAATCATTGCCAAATGGTTCAACCGTCAGCCCAACGGCACCTTCAATGTCGACCTGCTGAAAGAACGCGGGATGTTTAATGCCAACGATGCCGATTTTATCATTGCATCGGCTTCCAAGCGCGGCGAATCGGCGCTGATGGACATGGGTATGGGGCTGATCAACAAATCGTATGTCATGGTTCTCGACTACGACAACCTGATGACCATGGAACAGGTGTACGATAAGGGAGAGGTACCTGCCGACAAACGGACCATGAACGGTTTTAAGGCAACGGTGAATGCCTATGTCTACAAACTGAATTTCAATGACTCGGTAGCAGCTTATTTCTTCCAGGACTACTGGACCAGCGCTCCCGATCAGGGCAAAGCAAGTGCTTTTGAAGCTGCACGGTTTCCGTTTATTCCGGTTCAGCATTTCCAGCAGGAAGTAATGGGAACCCAGTTTAACGCAGGACATGCGTTGGCCCCGAAGGTCCAGAAAACCGGAGATGAACTGCTTCAGACATTAACACAAGCCGCTCATCAGGCAATTATCAACGAGGCTGAAAAAAAGAACGATGATTTCCGCGTAAAAGCATTTGTTAGCGCAGTGAAGCCCATTGCGGCCAAGATTGGAAAGAAAGAAGGCTTGCAGTTCGACCAGCGTTATTTTGTGTATGAGAACCGCGAACGGAAGGATGGTTCAGTGATTTCGGAACGCCGCGCGGTGGTAAAAGCCATGAAAGTGGTGGATAACCGCAAGGTAACTACCGGCGACAGTGAAGCTTCACTGTTCTACCAGATTGCCGGAGGCAAAGTTGATGCTTACGGAATGTTCATGGAACAAAAAAACGATGTTGGCGCTAACTTCATATTGGGTTATACCGACGGCGGTTTGGGCGGGATTAACGGACGACTGGAATACTATATCGGAAAGGCATTTTACAAAGCAGGGAACCTGTCGAAAGGCCTGACTTCACTTAAATTATATGTGGAAGGCGGAGTGAACACCGAACCTTATGATTACGGTACCTTTACAGATGCCGATTTTACCTTTTTACGCTTCAGTGGCGGGTTGAGCAAAGATTATTACCTGACCAACTTCATTCACTGGGGGCCATTCCTTGGGGTTGGAGTTGAAAGCGCCACATGGGACGGTTCCGAAAATACCATCAGCAGCGTCTTTGTGGAAGGAGGAGCACGGTTGGGGATCAACCTTTCCTATAACATCCAGTTGATTGGTTCAGCAACCTATTATGCAATGATATCTTCCGAAGAAACAGATTCCGCCGATGCAGTAGTTGAGGAAGAAGTTGATTACGCAGGCATTTTTGAACGGGGCGACGGCCTGGGGATCAGTGTTGGATTAAGAATAATGTTCTAAAAATTATAGCAATGATTAAAAAAGTTGGATTATTAGTGATGTTGTCTGTTTTTGCTTTTGCGCTTTCAGCAAATGCACAAACCAAGAAACAAAAAAAGATGGCTGGTTACGTGATCAGTAACTACGAAGTGGAATGTATGGGAACCGGTGTTGACGGAACTCAGTTGGTAAAAGTATGGGGCTTTGGCAACAAACCCGATGATGCAGCATATCAGGCCAAGAAGAATGCCGTTCATGCGGTCATGTTCAAAGGCATCCGTGGCGGAAAACCCGGCTGCATGAGCCGTCCGTTGGTAACCGCGCCGGGGGCCGAACAATTACACAGCGACTATTTTAATACTTTTTTCTCCGACGGAGGCCGCTACCTGAATTTTGTATCGCAAAGCGGCAGCCAGGTCGACCGGATAAAAATGGATAAAAAACAGTACAAAGTAGGCGTTGTGATTTCGGTTGCCCATGCCGAACTACGCAGGGAACTGGAAGCCGCAGGCGTTATCAAGAAAATGGGGGCAGGATTTTAATTTTAACTGAAGCACGTATGAAACGAGTACTCTTATTAATTATAGCGATAGCAGGATTTGCAGTTGTTGGTTTCTCTCAGGCTAAAAAACCTACCATTATGGTTGTTCCCAGCGATAACTGGTGCATCAAAAATGGGTATGTAATGAACTACGATGAAATGGGGACAACGAAAGTATTGCCCGACTACAAAACTGCGTTACAGATGGAAACCGACCTGTTGGTAACCATCAGCAAAATCAACACCTTGATGGCTGATCGTGGTTTCCCTCTGAAAAACCTGGAAAGCGTTTTAAAAACGCTGGAACAGGAAAGCGCTGAAGTAGCTATGCTGGGAAGCAAAGGAGGAGGCGCTATTGCCGAAAGTCCGATCGACATATTGAAGCGGACGGCCAATGCAGATATCATCATTCAGCTTACCTACCAGATCAACCAAACCGGGCCGCAACGCTCCATCACCTTTGTTTTGCAGGGGCTGGACGCCTATACCAATAAACAGGTTGCAGGCGCACAGGGAACAGGAAGTCCTTCGTTCTCGGCCGAAACACCGGTACTTCTCGAAGAAGCAGTGATCTCGTATATCGACGATTTTAATGCCCGCCTTCAGGAACATTTCGACGATTTATTTGAAAACGGACGCGAAATTGTTTTCCAGACCCGTGTATGGGACACTTCCGACATCGATCTGGAAGAAGAATATGATTTCAAAGGCGAAAAGCTTGAACTGGGTGAAATCATCGAAGACTGGGTTTACGACAATACAGTACAGGGACGGTACAATACCTCAAGCTATACTGAAAACATAATCCGTTTCGAACAGGTACGCATCCCCTTGTACGACGACCGTGGCCGGCCAACCGACACCCGCAGATGGATGCGCGATTTGCGTACCATGATGGGAGAACCTCCTTTTAGCCAGGATTGCAAAATATACACGAGAGGCTTGGGTGAAATTTGGTTGATTATTGGTGAAAAATAATTTAACCTATGAAACAAAAATCATGAAGAAACTATTATTCGTACTGATTATACTTTTACCCCTCTTCTCCTCAGCACAGAATACGCTCGGGAAAGCCGACGATTACGACCGGATTCCCCTGAATGTGATCATTCCGCCGCAGGTAGAAGATATTCCGGAGCATGCGCAAAGTTTGCTTACCAACAAGCTGACTCAGGCTGTTACCGAAAACGGGATGGGCGGAGCAGGTGTCAACCCCCGGTTTTTGCTGACTGCAAAAATGGAATTGCTGACCAAAGATGTAACCCCGACCGTACCTCCGATGGAAGCGTACACCTTTGAGGTTTATCTTTATATCGTTGATTTTGTTGACCAGAACATCCTGTCATCGACATCGTTTACCACCAAAGGAGCGGGAAATAACAAAAACAAAGCGTACACCAATGGCTTGCGGACAGTGAGCCTGAAAAATCAGAATGTAAAGAAATTTCTGGACGAAGGCAAACGGAAAATCATCGAGTATTACAATTCGAGATGCGACTTTGTAATTGCCGATGCCAAATCGCTGGCTGCGCAGAACAAATTCGGGGCGGCTATCAATACCTTATCAACGGTACCACAGGTTTGTAAAGATTGCTACACGCAATGCCTCGATGCCATTGGCCCGATTTATCAGGATTGGATCGATCACGACTGCCAGATGATGATCACAGTTGCATCAGCTTGTTTTGCTGCCGAACCCAATTCAAACGGCGCACTGAAAGCAGGTGCAGTACTTTCTCAAATCGACCCGGATTCGAGATGTTACCAGGATGCGCAGGTAAAAATTGCTGCAATAGCACAAAAAGTTCTTCAGGATGAAAAACGCGACTGGAACTTTTTCGAAAAAGCCTACGAAGATCAGGTTATGCTTGAAACATTAAGAATACAGGCATTTCGCGATGTTGGCGTTGCTTACGGGCAAAACCAGCAACCGACTTATAATGATATCCTCTGGATATTCCGTTAATTGATTTTGGTTTCAGGAAAAGGGCTTTACGTTTTGTAGAGCCCTTTTTTATTGGGTGACAATAGTAAATCCCTCCTGCGACCGGCAGATAATGTTCGGATTCGCTTTTACCGCTTCATTATACAATTTCGAATCGGTGATCTCACATGAAGAAACAAAAACAGAAAGATCAGCAACTTTGCACTTCTTACTGATCTCTGCATTGATATCGAAGGACCACAAACCGGAATAATCATTAACAATCTTTACCGATTTGCTAACCCTGATCCAGTTTTTGCCCTCTTTGGGCCGGATAAAAACAGTTATAAACTCGCCTACTTTCAGGTTGATTGAATTTCCTTTCACTGTAAAGATGGCCTTTTTACCTATTCCGCTTTTTGTACAATCGATTGAACTCCCTTTTGCAGGAATAATAATTTCGATGGATTTGTTTGGGCCGGTGACGCTTTTTGTCTCTGAAGGGAAAAATGTTTGAAAAATGAATGACAGGATGAATATTAAAATTAATTTCATTATTAGGTAATTTTTGGTTGATCGATTAAATTTTAGGAGGGGTGCAACAAACTAACTAATTATCATAAAATCCAACACCTGCAACCCGGCGGAACAAAGTTAAATAAATTATCAAAAAAACGAACAATCACTTAATTTTTTACAGATATTTTTTCTATTGACAGCGAGCTATTTGCATCGAAGATGCAATATATTAATTGACGGAAAGTTACGCTGTTTCTCTTCTGATTGGATGAGAAGCATGAAGTGTATCAAATTTCCTATTCCCTTATAAATTCGAGCCTTTTGCCGGAAACAGATTCGTCGATTGTTCCGTCCCTGAAAGCTAATTCGCCATTCACAAAAGTATGAGTTACCTGGTGACTGAATTCGGTTCCTTCAAATGGCGACCAGCCGCATTTATACAAAATATTTTCAGGCGAAACAACCCAGTTTTCATTCGGATCAACTACTACAAGGTCAGCAAAATATCCTTCGCGAATATACCCGCGTCGATCGATGCGGAATAAATCAGCCGGGGCATGACACATTTTCTGAACCACTTTTTCCAAAGAAATAAAACCTTTGCGGCTCATTTCGAGCATGGCAACCAGCGAATGCTGAATCAATGGTCCACCCGAAGGCGCCTTAAAATATGTATTCGATTTTTCTTCGAGCGTATGCGGGGCATGATCGGTGGCAACCATATCGATCCGGTCGGAGAGCAAAGCTTCCCAAAGTGCTTCCTTATCCTTTGCCGTTTTTATCGACGGATTCCATTTGATGCGGTTTCCATGAGTAATGTAGTCCTTTTCATCAAACCACAAATGATGCACACAAACTTCTGCCGTAATGAGTTTATCTTTTACCGGCCCTGAACTGAAAAGGCTCATTTCCTGCGCCGTTGAAAGATGCAGCACATGAAACTGTGTCCCAAACCGGGCAGCCAGTTCAACCGCTTTTGAGGAAGAGCGGAAACATGCTTCAGCGCTCCGGATGTAGGCATGGCGTGAAACCGGAATATTTTCACCATAACTGGCACGAGCAATTTTTATATTTTCCTGAATAGTGGCTTCATCCTCGCAATGCGCCGCTACCAGAGTTGGTGCATCTTTAAATATCCCGGAAAGAATTTTTGCATCATCAACCAACATATTACCGGTTGAAGAGCCCATGAAAACCTTGATACCACAAACTTTCGAAGGATCAGTTTTCAGCACCTCTTCCAGATTATCGTTGGTAGCGCCCATGTAAAACGAATAATTGGCCGGTGAAACCTGCGCCGCACGCTGATATTTCTGTTCCAGCAGTTCCTGGGTAACGGTTTGCGGATTGGTATTTGGCATTTCCATCCAGGAAGTAACACCACCGGCAACCGCAGCACGCGACTCGGTAGTAATATCTCCTTTGTGCGTCAATCCCGGTTCACGAAAATGAACCTGATCGTCAATCACCCCCGGAATTAAATACTTACCGGTGGCATCAATTACCTGATCTGCTTCAATCGTTGCAGGATCAACCCGTCCTGTATAAATCTTCTTGATGAAAGCATCTTCGATCAACACACTTCCCTGCTGACTGATCCCTTCATTGATGATTACCGCGTTTTTTAGTAGTGTTTTCATTAATCCAAAATTAAGGAAGAAAAAGGAAAAACCGCTCTTTCCTGCTGTATTTCTATCCTGCTGATATATTCATTGCCCAAAAGAAAAAAATTGTATGTTTGCATAACAGAACAGACCACTAACATTAAAACGGATGACAGAGTTCAAATTTACGATCAACCCCGCATCGACCATTCTGAAATTTCAACAGTTGATTGATTGTGTAAACGACGCAATCAGCCAAAATGTTCTGAAAGCAGGCGATATTTTGCCATCAGTGAACCAGGTTTGCCAGCAGAATTCGCTTTCGCGAGACACTGTTTTCAAAGCGTATGCCGAGCTGAAAAATCGTGGAATTATTGAGTCCGTCCCCAACCGGGGTTATTTTATTTCGCAGGCAACCACCAAAGTTTTTCTTTTTCTCGATACATTCAAAGCTTACAAGGAAGTTTTGTATGCTTCATTCCGCGACAACCTTCCGGAAAATGTCGCTGTTGACCTGCATTTCCATCATTACAATATTGATGTATTTGAGAAGATTATAAAAGAAAGCATCGGGAAGTACACCAAATACATCATTATGAATTTCGACCATCCGAAGATGAAAGAAATTACTTCGCTGGTACCGGCTCAAAAGCTCCTAATTATCGACTGGAAAATAAATTCTAACAGTGAGCAGGCAACGGTTTATCAGGACTTCGGACAACCCGTTTATGATTGTCTTTCCGAAAATATTGAACTGATCCGGAAATATGAAAAATTCATTTATCTCTATCCTGAATTTACATATCATCCACCGGTTTCAATTGATTATTTTCTGAAGTTTGCGAACGATTTTTCCATCAGTCATTCGGTGCTGAAGGAATTTAAAAAGCTGAATATTCAAAAAGGAGAACTTTACCTGCTTGTCAGCGACCGGACACTTGCAAAAATCCTCGACCAGTGCGAACAAAAAGGACTTGTTCCCGGAGTTGACGTAGGGATTATCTCGTACAACGAAACCCCGATGAAGAAGTATGTGAAAAATGGAATCACGGTTCTGTCAACCGATTTCGAACTGATGGGGCAAAAGGCAGCCGAATTTGTTGCCACAAGTGAAAAAATGAACTTTTGCGTACCGACCAAACTTAAAATCAGGAACTCGCTATAATCTGTTTTAAAACATCGCGAATCAACTTGCTTCTACTTAAAACTACTTTATTTTTGTACGGCATACCAGAACAGAACGGCTTAATTTAAACAGAATAATTTATAATACATGTACTTATTGGGATTTGACATTGGTAGTTCATCCGTGAAAGCCTCACTGATCAACGGAGAAACCGGTAAATGTGTTGCCAGTTCTTTTTTTCCGAAGAATGAAATGAAAATAACCGCCATACAGGCAGGCTGGGCAGAACAGCATCCCGATCTTTGGTGGGAGAACCTGAAACTGGCCGTTACCGAAGTCATGCAAAATGCAAAAATACCGGCTTCGGAAATTAACTCGATCGGTATTTCATACCAAATGCACGGGTTGGTGGTGGTCGATAAAAACCAGCAGGTTTTACGCCCGTCCATTATCTGGTGTGACAGTCGTGCCGCCGGGATCGGGGAAAAAGCTTTTCAGGAAATCGGGGCAGAAAAATGTCTCTCTTCATTGCTAAACTCACCGGGAAACTTTACTGCATCAAAGCTGAAATGGGTAAAAGACAACGAGCCTGAATTATACAGCAAAATTGACAAAATCATGCTGCCCGGCGATTACATTGCAATGAAACTCACCGGCGAAATAAAAACCACTGCCAGTGGACTTTCTGAAGGTATTTTATGGAATTTCAGGGAAAACAATGTTGCTTCTCTCCTACTCGATCACTACGGAATTAGCAGCAGCTTTATTCCTGAGATTGTGCCCACTTTTTCGATCCAGGGCGAATTAAGCAAACCGGCTGCTAATGAACTTGGATTGGCAGCAGGAATTAAAATCAGTTACCGGGCTGGCGACCAACCCAATAATGCGCTTTCTCTGAATGTGCTGAACCCGGGCGAAATTGCTACAACAGCAGGTACTTCGGGCGTTGTTTACGGAGTGAGTGGCGAAGTGAAATACGATCCTTTTTCAAGGGTCAACACATTTGCACATGTAAACCATTCGGCAGAGGCAAACCGGCTGGGAGTTTTACTCTGTATCAACGGAACCGGGATACTGAACTCATGGTTGCACAAATACGCGGGAAGTTCTTCGTATTCCTACGAAGAAATGAACAACAAAGCGGCCGAAGTTGCCATCGGGTCCGACGGACTTACGATTCTTCCTTTTGGAAATGGAGCAGAACGTGTACTCCGGAATAAAAATATGGGCGCCCGGTTTTCAGGAATCAATTTTAATATTCATTCCGATGCCCATTTGTTCCGGGCAGCACAGGAAGGAATCGTGTTCTCGTTCAAATATGGAATGGACATCATGAAAAACATGGGCATTGATGCACAGGTGATTCGGGCAGGGAAAGCCAACATGTTCCTGAGTCCGGTTTTCCGCGAAACGCTGGCAGGTGTTTCCGGTGCAACCATCGAACTGTATAACACCGACGGATCGATTGGAGCAGCGCGTGGAGCCGGTATCGGTTCCGGATATTATTCTTCAGCAAAAGACGCTTTTGCAAGTCTGGAAAAATTGGAAACCGTTGTTCCTGACGAAAGCAAAAAAGCAGAATACGAAGCTGCCTATAACAAATGGAAAGCAGAACTGGAAAAATAAAAAGGCCCCACCCGACCTCCCCAAAGGGAAAGAGGAAAAGGCAAAAATATAGTGTCATGTCAACAAACTATTTACGGAGCGTCATGCCAAACTCGTTTCGGCATATTTAAAATGGAAGAGCCCCTGAAACAACCCCGAAGTTTCGGGGCAGGGTGACTTGACTTAGACAGTTTGACGTTGACACGACAATAGTTTGAATGAATAGAAATTAATAATGTTCTTTTTAGCCTCCCCTTTAGGGAAGGTTGGAAAGGGTTCAAAAAAAATAAAATTATGACTGTTTTAAAAGGCAACAAAGAGTATTTTCCGGGTATCGAAAAAATAAAATACGAAGGACCGGATTCAAAAAACCCGCTTGCATTTAAGTGGTATGATGAAAACAAAGTAGTAGGTGGCAAAACGATGAAAGAATACCTGCGTTTTGCAGTGGCTTACTGGCACACCTTCTGTGGTAACGGTGGCGACCCGTTTGGTCCCGGAACACAGATTTTCCCATGGGACGGAGCTTCTGACCCGATGGATGCTGCCAAAGAACGGATGGATGCCGCTTTCGAATTCATCACAAAAATCGGCGCTCCTTTCTATTGTTTCCACGACACGGATGTGGTTGGCGACGGATCGGTTTTTGAAATCGAAAAACGGCTCGAAAAAATGGTTGACTTTGCCAAAGCCAAACAGAATGCGTCAGGCGTTAAATTACTTTGGGGAACTGCCAACGTGTTCTCGAACCCGCGCTACATGAACGGCGCTTCAACCAATCCCGATTTTAACGTGATTGCCAATGCTGCGGTCCAGGTAAAAAATGCCATTGACGCAACCATCGCACTGGGCGGTACCGGTTATGTTTTCTGGGGCGGACGCGAAGGCTACATGAGCCTGCTTAATACCAATACGAAAAAGGAACTGGAACATCTGGGGCAATTCCTGCGCATGGCACGCGACTATGGTCGCAAACAAGGTTTCACAGGAACTTTCTTTATTGAACCGAAACCGATGGAACCGATGAAACATCAATACGACTTCGATGCACAAACGGTTTTGGGTTTTCTGGCGAAAAACGATCTGTCGAATGATTTCAAAATAAATGTGGAAGTAAATCATGCAACACTGGCCGGACATACGTTTGCACACGAACTGAGGATGGCCGCAGATGCCGGTATGCTGGGATCAATTGATGCCAACAAAGGTGATTACCAAAACGGCTGGGATACGGACGAGTTCCCGACTAATATTTATGAGACCACCGAAGCGATGATGGAAATTATCCAGGCGGGCGGGTTCACGCACGGAGGTATCAACTTCGACGCAAAAACCCGCCGTAATTCGACTGATCTGGAAGATATTTTTATTTCGCATGTTTCAGGAATGGACACCTTTGCCCGTTCGCTGATCATCGCTGACCGCGTTCTGAGAGAATCAGATTATTTGAAATTGAGAACAGAACGCTATGCATCTTTCAACTCGGGAAAAGGCGCTGAATTCGACGGAGGCAAACTGACTATGGAAGACCTGTACACCGTGGCTAAACAAGTTGGCGAACCCAAACAAATCAGTGGTAAACAGGAAATGCTGGAACAATTAATCAACTGTTATATTTAATCCGATGAAGGGACGTAACACATTATATGTTGTTGGAATTACACTCGTTGCCACTCTGGGAGGCCTTCTGTTTGGGTATGATACAGCAGTCATTTCAGGAGCCGAAAAATCAATTCAGGAATACCTGATCTTCGGGCTTGGACTCAGCTCATGGGCACACGGGGCAACCATCTCCAGCGCTCTGATTGGTTGTATAATCGGTGGAATGATATCAGGAATTGTATCTTTAAAATTTGGCCGTAAAAAATCTCTGATGCTTGCAGCCCTGCTTTTTTTCATTGCGGCGCTGGGATCAGCATTTCCTGAATTTCTATTCTTCAAAAGAGGGGAACCTACGATGGGATTGTTGCTCATGTTCAATTTTTACCGGATTATTGGCGGAATTGGCGTCGGATTGGCATCAGCGATTTGCCCAATGTACATTGGCGAAATTGCCCCTGCAGATATTCGTGGACGGCTGGTATCGATCAACCAGTTTGCAATCATTTTCGGAATGTTGGTCGTTTATTTTGTGAACTATTATATTGCCCACGGGAAAAGCATTGAATGGATTAACGAAACCGGCTGGCGGTTGATGTTCCTTTCAGCAGCAATCCCTTCGGCTATTTTCGGAATATTACTGTTTTTTGTCCCGGAAACTCCCCGTTATCTTGCACTGACCAACCGCGACGACAACGCATTGAAAATTCTGACCAAAATCAATGGGGCACAACAAGCCAGGATAATCATGTCAGATATTAAAAAATCAGTTGAAGCCGCTTCCGAAAACATATTTGCCTATGGCAAGATCGTAATCATCATCGGAATACTGTTGTCTGTTTTTCAGCAATTTGTAGGAATCAACGTTGCGATGTACTATGCTCCTCGCATTTTTGAAAGTATGGGAGCTGCAAAAGATTCTTCTATGCTTCAAACAGTAGTAATGGGACTCGTTAATGTAATTTTTACAGTAATAGCCATTGTTACCGTTGATAAATACGGACGAAAAATTCTACTGATGATAGGCTCTATAGGAATGGCAATCGGAATGTTCGTCATTGGCGGTTTGGCTTTTATGAAAGTAATCGGGATCAGCACATTGATATTCATCATCGTCTACACCGCATCATTCATGATGTCGTGGGGGCCAATTTGCTGGGTTCTTATTTCTGAAATTTTTCCCAACAAGATCAGGGGACGCGCCATTGCAATAGCGGTTGCAGCACAGTGGGCAGCCAACTATCTTATCTCATCAACCTATCCGGCAATGATGGAACTTAACGGAGGAATGACGTATTGTTTTTACGGACTAATGAGCCTTCTTTCTTTTGTTTTTGTATGGAAAATGGTTCCCGAGACCAAAGGTAAAACGCTGGAAGAGATGGAAAAACTCTGGAAAAAATAAATACCAACACGGTTCAAAAAAGTATATAAAGTAAAAATACCGGGAGTTGCAACTTTCGGTATTTTCATTTATACAATTTCGATAAAGTACTCTATTTGTAGGTTTTGACGGTGAATATAATCATACTCATTTTCAACGAAAATACCACCTTCGATAAAACAGATTTCCGTAACACTGTTCCCCGCTTTAATCCTGAAAACCGGAAAGTTAACCAAGCGATGGTGATTTGTTGGCTCAAGTAGCAGAACGTAAAAATGCAACTCAGGCTCAAATTTCACTGGCATGGTTGCTGGCACAGCAACCATGGTATCTCCCTGGACGCATTAACGATATCATTGGAATATGCCGGTAAAAAATTGGTTTTGTCGAAAATGATATCCGTGGATTCTGTTGCTACATTTTCTCCTTTTGCCTTATAGCCAATAGATGCGGGCTCGGAATTAGCATGTTGTTTGGTAATAATGGTGTGATCAGTGAGGGCTTCATATCCCGGTTGTTTACCTCTCTTTATTTTGAGCAGGAAGATTCTGAAAAGTACAGGGGAAAACTACAAAAAAACAAAGACAAATACTTCCTTCATGAATCAGAGTATTGCAAAGTAATGGCATTTAAGTTTATCTCGGATGATGAGGTGTTTTGTGATCTGGATGTAGTAAATGAAGTTATTTATTCAGGAGAAGGAAATACGAACTAGATTCTATAACTCTACACTTGCTATTTGAACTGAAGACTGAATTATTTACCTTGTGGTAGGAAATTCGGTTTTCATTTTTAGCCTAAAAACTAGAAAAGAAGAATAATTGAAAGCCCTATTGCATGGGAAAAACATTTTTTCATGCTCCTTTGCAAAATAAGAATAATGAATATGTCAAGACGTTAGACGCCATAGAATCAAGCATTATGCAACAAACAGTGATCAAGCAACATTATATTCCTAAATCTTATTTGAAAAATTTTGGATTTTTGGTAAATGCTAGAAGAAAAAAATGGAGTGTTTATACAATCGAAAATGGAGGTCAGATTGAAAGACGAGCGACAACAAGCATCTGTACTATTGATTATCTTTATGATTTACCTTTGGTTGGGGATGAATCAAAACAATTTATTGAACACGCATATGACAAAGAAGTTGATAAACATTTTCCTTCTATTACAAAGTTTCTTGAGAATGAATCAAATAAAACTTTACCCATGGAGATGCGCGAGAGAATTCTTAAATCTTGCCTTAGTTTATATTATAGGACTCCAAGGTTCGTTGAATTAGATAATCAAGCTCTTGAAGAAATCAAAATGCTTCCGAAAAATCAACAAAAGGTGGCATGGAAATGGAAAAAGACACAACTATTACAAGACCATATAAAGAATTTTGAAGCACTCTATCTGAATAAAAAACACTGTGGTATAAGCATTAATAAAGTTGTTGGCAATTATGAATTAATTTCTAGCGATAATCCTGTTATCATTAGAAACATGAATAATGAACGCGTACATGAATTGAACGACAATAACATCATTCATATTCCTCTAACTCCAAAGATTGCCATATCAATTATGCCAACAAAGGAGCGAGATCTTTATGATACATTTTATCAATATTTTTGGGACGAAGATAATGTGATGGCATTAAATTCAGACATAGAACAATTACATCAAAAATATTTGTTAGGTACAGAAAAAGCACTTCAAACATATTTAAATGATTCTCCAGAATATAAAAAACCAGTCGATGCTAATCATCCTAAATCAATAAAAATAAGAGAAATGAAAGAGGCAATGAGTCGATTAATTATCATTTTTGAATCAAGTGGAAATATGATTAACTCAAATTTCATTAATGAATTTTATAAGATTTGGAATTCAAATGATATATTCAGAAATGATCCCAATGCTATTTATTTTAAAGAAATGTTAATTAAAAAAAAGGCGTCTGACAGCGGGTCATAGTGAATGCCGCGGTTTGGCTAGGTTTGATTTGGAAATGAGAATTTTAACGAAATAATTAAAAACAATAGACCTAAGGAATCGGTGGAACGACGTCATTCCCGCGAAACGATAGCGGTAAGCAAGACAATAGGAAACTAAAATTGATTGATTTAAGAAATGGAAAAAATAGAATATAGTGATTTAAACAAATTTCTTGTCTCGATAGGCGTAACACTTATTATTGTTGCTTTTATACTTCCATGGCTATATTTGAAAGAGCCATTTGATTTAAGTTTAACACAAGAACAAATTTCCAAGCTGACAAATGAAGCACAAAAAATTATAGTAATAAGGCAGAATTTCATTTTGCGAACAATTAATTACATTCAATATTTATCAATTGGCCTTTTTGTTTCAGGATTGACAAGTATAATTATAGGCCTTTGTCGCTGGATTAAAAAGCAGAAAATGAGTATGAATCACTAATATCAGATATTCCTCTGGCAATTGAAGAATGTAACCACAAAATAGAAAAGGAAGATTTTGTTCCAAAATATTTGCAACTTGAACGAAGTTTTTTCGAAATTTTAATGAATTTTTTCTATCCACAATATCGAATTTTATCCAATTATCGAATAGCAAATTATGAATATGACATTATCCTAGAATCTACGGAACAACCTCAACTTGATTTTATTTTTGAAATAAAATATTATCCTACAGGCTATAGAAAAAATAGTTTTAAAGAGGCAATTACACATCTCTCAAAATCGACAGAAGCATATATTGATGTTACAAGAAGGAAGGCTAAACCTCTTCTTTTAATTGTTATGCAGAAAAATGAAGAAATCAATCTTGACGAACTTTCAGATATTAATGAAATAAGAAAATTAAGAGAGTTTAAGAATGCTATGATGACTATAGTAAGCTTTGACGAATTAGAGACAATCACAAAAGATAGAATCGAAAAAGTAATGGATATGACATTGAAATAAAGTCAGCCGCTAAAAATTGCAAATTGCATTGCGGGTGGAGTGGTGCGCATTATTATCTGTTCTTCTTTCTCGACTACGTTACCCTTCGGAACAGTGATGCGCTTTGAAATCTACAATGATAACTTACAAGTGGTCGTTAATATTATAATAAAAATACAACAAACAGTCCCCTTTTTCATCCCCCCAAAAAAAACAAAAACCTCACAAATCAATGATTTGCAAGGCTTTAATTTTAAACTTGGTGACCCAGCTGGGATTCGAACCCAGGACCCCATCCTTAAAAGGGATGTGCTCTACCTGCTGAGCTACTGAGTCATCCTCAATGTGCTTTTGTTTTTCAAAAGCGGATGCAAAGGTAAAAGCATTTTTTTTAAATGCAAATAAAGGTATCAATTTGCAAAAAAAATTCATATAAAGGATCAGGAGCAAATGTTTTCAGCCATATTCAGCACCAATCCGACGAAAAAATTACTTTTGCTGGTAAAATCTTTTTATCATGAAAGAGAAAGTAGTTGTAATTACCGGCGCATCATCAGGAATCGGGAAAGCTCTCGCTCTGGAGTGCGCTGCACGCGGGGCAAAACTGGCGCTTGCCGCCCGTCGTATCGACCGTTTACAGGAACTTGAAAAAGAACTTTCAGGAACCGAAATAATATCGGTAAAAGCCGATGTCAGTAAGGAAGAAGACTGCAAAAGCCTGATTGAACAAACAGTTCAGCGATACGGAAAGATTGACGTGCTGATCAACAATGCCGGAATTTCAATGCGGGCGCTTTTCGCTGATCTCGAACTGGACTTGATGAAACGATTGATGGACGTAAATTTCTGGGGAACAGTTTTTTGTACCAAATACGCCATGCCTCATCTACTGAAAACCAAAGGCACCGTAGTCGGTGTGATCTCTATTGCAGGATACATCGGACTTCCCGGTCGTACCGGCTATTCGGCTTCAAAATACGCCATTCGCGGCTTTCTGGATGCCCTGCGTACCGAGAACCTGAAAACAGGTCTTCATGTGCTGGTTGCCGCTCCCGGTTTTACGGCTTCGGAAGTCAGACAAGTTGCCCTCACTGCCGATGGCTCGCAACAGGGCGAAACCCCGCGTGACGAAAGTAAGATGATGAGTTCCGAAGAATGTGCGCGCCACATTGTCAATGCAATCGAGAAACGGAAAAGAGAACTGATTCTGACTTTTAAGGAAGGAAAACTAACCGTCTTTCTTGGAAAATTTCTCCCAAAATTACTTGACAGAATGGCATACAGCCACATGGCAAAAGAACATGATTCACCTTTCAAATAAAAAAGATGCTGGTTTCTGAAACAAAAATCAGAGTGTATTACGAAGACACTGACCAAATGGGAATTGTTTATTACGGAAATTATGCCAGATACTATGAAATCGGGCGTACTGAAATGATCCGTCAAATGGGATTTACGTATAAACAAATTGAGGAACAAAAAATCGCTCTTCCTGCCCGTTCATTGAATATTACCTATATAAAATCGGCATACTACGACGACCTTCTGACCATACGAACAATAATTGACACTCTTCCCAAAGTTAAATTTCCGATCAAAACAGAAATTTACAATCAACACGGAGAGCTGATTAATAAAGGGGAAACCGTACTTGTTTTCTTTAACGCTCTTACCAACAAGCCTTGTGCAGCCCCCGATTTTTTCATCGATAAAATGAAAGAGTTTTTTTAATCGCATCGGTCGTATGAGGAAAGTTGCAGGAATCGGAGAAGAAAACCAAATTCGGGACAGGATAAAAAAAAGCATCCACGAAGCGCTGAAACAGGGAATAAAAACCACGATATGGTTGCTGAAACTTACCATACCGGTTTCGTTTGCTGTTTTGCTGCTAAACTATTTTGGAATACTTGACATGATCGCCGGAGTGACGGCCCCGGTATTTAAACTGGTCGGCCTGCCGGGAGTTGCAGCCGTTGTGCTTATCACCAGTATTTTTACCAACATTTATTCAGTTGTGGCCGTACTCACCACCTTGGCGATACCCGAACGCGAGGGTACCATTTTAGCCGTGATGTGCCTTGTTGCCCATAACCTGATCATAGAAACTGCCATTCAGAAAAAAACGGGATCTTCGGCCACCCGCATGGTGATTGTCCGCCTGGTAGGGGCATTCCTGATTGCCTGGTTTTTAAATCTTGTACTGCCCGGAAGTTTTCAGGACATCGCACTGAACGAAAATAAAAACACATCATCGTTTATTCCTGTATTAACGGACTGGTCAATTGATATTTTTTACACTATCCTGAAAATTATCATACTTGTAAACCTGCTGATGATCCTTCAGAAATTACTGAATGAATTTAAGCTAATTGATTATTTGGTTCGTCCGTTCGCACCACTCATGAGATTGTTTGGATTATCTGAAAATACTACTTTTTTGTGGATTGTCGCCAACACGCTCGGACTTGCCTACGGCGGTGCGGTAATGATCAGCGAAACGGAAGACGGTAAACTTTCGAAAAAGGAAAGCGACCTGCTGAACCATCACATTGCAGTTTCGCATTCGCAACTGGAAGACCCGCTTCTATTTGTTACCCTGAACTATAACTACCTCATATTGGTGTTTCCCCGGATGCTGCTGGCCCTGTTTTTTGTTTGGCTGCGGAAACTGGAAATATATTTCAGAAAAGAATAAAGCAGTTCTAATCCAATACAAAACGGTAGGTAATGGTTCCTTGCTGGAAGGCCGGGGCATTGGCATCGACATTAAATTTAGCCAGCAAAGCCGCTTTTTGTGCGGCAGCCAACAATTCAGGAATTAAAGTTGTAGACCCCCGAACACCAGTAACCGCTTTGGTTACATTTCCATTTTTATCAACAGTAACCTGAACCACCACGACACCTCCCTCATTTCCGGGATAAACGGGTAATGGAAGCGTAAGCGCTGAGCGCCCGCCAAGACTATACGAAGGACCATTTCCGATGCCTCCTCCCTTATTGTAGTTATCTGAATTTGCTGTTCCATTCGGGCTTCCCTGGTTTCCACCCGGATAGGTTACTCCCTGACCTGTACTTTTCGATCCGGAGCTTCCCTGCCCTGCTGCGCCAAATACATTTTTTGCCCGCGAATTGATCTCGCCAATCTGCCGCTGTTCTTCTTCCTTTTTCTTTCGCTCGGCTTCTTCGCGCTGACGTTGCTCTGCCTTTTCCTTTTCAATCCGGGCTATTTCTTCCTTTTTCTTTCGCTCAATTTCGGCAAGGCGTTCGCGTTCAATTCTATCTTTTTGCTCCTGAAGCTTCTTTTCTTCCTCTTTTTTCTTTTTTGCAGCTTCAATAGCTGCCGTTTTCTCCAAATCCTGAGTCACGACTTCTTCTTTGGCTTTCTCCGGTTCGGAAACTGATTTCGGGGGGGGCGTTGCAATAACCGGTTCGGACTTTTCCTCTTTCTGCTGAACCGGGGCAAATTCTTCTCTTTGCGGGGCAGGTTCTTCCATTCCCAAACCGGCATCATCGTTCCCGAAATTCACAAGAATTCCTTCCTCGCCCGGTAACGGAAGCGGAGTAAAGAAACCATACAGAAGCAGCAAAATCAAAATAATACCGTGTACAAATATAGTCCCTGCAAACCCGTTTTTATGTTCCGATATATAACTCATTATTCTTCCGGAGCAGTAGCCAGAATCATTTTAAAGTTGTTCCTTTTTGCCACGTTCATCACTTTTACCACATGTTCAATCGGCACCGATTTATCAGCATGCAGCGAAATAAACGGATCGTCGCTTTTTCCGGCAAGACGTTGCAATGCCGCTTCAATCTCATTAAATGCGATGCGTTTTTGCGTGCCGTTATCGTTGATGTAGTATTTCAAATCTTCAGTAATAGAAATGGCGGTGACCGGCTTGGCCGCCGTCTGGTTGTTGCTCTGAGGCAGCAACAATTTCAGTGCGTTCGGTGCAACCAGCGTTGATGAGATCATAAAAAAGATCAGCAAAAGAAAAACAATGTCGGTCATCGACGACATACTGAACGAGGCATCTACTTTATTTCTTCGTTTTAGTGCCATACTACTTGTTTTGTGCAGGTTCGTGCAGCAGGTCCATAAATTCGCTGGTGGCCGCTTCCATTTTAAATACTACCTTTTCAACATTGGAAACCAGAATATTGTATGCAAAATAAGCCACAATACCCACAATCAAACCGGCGACTGTTGTTACCATTGCCTGGTAGATACCCGACGAAAGCAGGGTCACATCAATATTATTTCCGGCATTGGCCATATCGTAGAAAGCCTGAATCATTCCCATTACAGTTCCAAGGAAACCCAACATAGGAGCTCCACCGGCAACACTAGCCAAAACAGGAAGACCTTTTTCCAGCTTCGATATTTCAAGGTTCCCCACATTTTCAATAGCCGCAGTAACATCGGGCATCGGTCGTCCAATGCGGGTAATCCCCTTTTCAATCATGCGGGCGGTCGGGGTGTCGTTCGAACGGCACAACGCCAGCGCTGCATCAATTTTCCCCTGAAGGATGTATTCTTTTACACGATCCATCAGCCTCGAATCAACCTGTCCGGCCTTCCGCACCGCAAAATACCTGTCAACAAATATGAAAACTCCGACAAATGACAATAGCAGGATCGGAATCATAATCCATCCCCCTTTTATAGCCATATCGAGGAAACTAATTTCAACGCCGCTTTGTCCGGCAGCTACAACGCCTGCTGCTTCAGTTAAATTTCGTGAAGCCTGTAGTAAAATAAAGTTCAGCATATTTATTTTGATTTATTGAAATCATAAAAAAAACGGGGTATAACATTGTTTTATTATACCCCGCAAAAGTAAATTATTTTAAAATCAAGTCAAAGGCTAAAAGCCGAAGACAGCGCAGTAAAAAGAACAACGCTTTTTTAACTATTTTTTTACAAGCCGAACATTACAAAGTAAACAGCACAACCAGCCAGGTATCCCAGCAAAGCCAGCCCCGATATTTTTTTCAGGTACCATATAAAGTCGATTTTTTCAAGCCCCATAGCAGCAACACCGGCGGCCGAACCAATAATCAGAATGCTGCCCCCGGTTCCGGCTGTATAAGCCAGAAACTCCCAGAAGAGACCATCCTGCACAAAATTATTTAAATATGGATCGACGCCCATTTCGGCAATCGGGTACATTCCCATTGCACCGGCAACCAGCGGCACATTATCGATAACCGACGAAAGAATACCAATAGCAATATCAATCAGATAAATATTGTGAAGTTTTTCATCGAGATATTGCGACATGAGACTCAGTTGACCTGCAGATTGTAAAGCTGCCACCGCAGAAAGAATACCAAGGAAGAACAATACGGTAGGGACATCAACACGACGCAGAATAGCAACCACTTTAAGTTTCTTCTTCACAGGAAGCGGTTTATTCCGGTGCATGATTTCAGAAATTACCCAAATAATACCCAACGAAAGCAACATGCCCATGTAAGGAGGCAAGTGTGTCGCGGTTTTAAAAACAGGTACAAACAGCAAGCCTGAAACACCCAATATAAGCATAAGCAGTCGTTCACTCGGAGTTGTTACTTCTTCCCCTGTTTCTTCAATAACCGGACGGGTAACATTTCCCTTCATGGTAAATGACAAAACAGCCAATGGAACAACCATGCAAGCGATACTCGGAAGAAAAACACCTTCCATGATGCGAATAGTACTTACCTGTCCTCCAATCCATAACATGATGGTCGTTACATCACCAATCGGAGTCCATGCGCCACCGGCATTCGCTGCAAGTACAACCATGCTGGCGAAAAACCAACGCGTGTGTTTATCTTCAATCAATTTACGAAGCAAAGCAACCATCACGATAGTAGTTGTCAGATTGTCGAGAACGGATGACATGAAAAATGTAAGAAAACTCACGACCCAAATCAGCTTCACTTTGTTGGTAGTTCTGATTTTATCGGTGATAACCTTGAATCCCTCGTGTTGGTCAACTACCTCAACAATGGTCATCGCACCCAACAAGAAGAAAAGAATTTCGCCGATTTCGCCAATGTGATGAATAATTTCTGAATCGACAATAAATTCGTGGATTGCATGAATACCGTGGGCATCGGGATGTGCCGCAGTATATTTTGCCCAGGCGGAACTAAATCCCATGCTCAATATGTCTTCAGCTCCAATAATATAAACCACCCAGCACAAGGTTCCGATAATCAATGCTGAAGCAGCTTTGTCCACTTTTAGTGGATGTTCAAGTGCAATGGCTAAATAACCAAGCACAAAAATAACGACCATTAATGTAAACATAGGTTTTTTTGAATTAGATTAAGGGGTTGAATATAAAAAATCCAGCGATTCGTTATTCTCCATATTCCAAATATATTTTCGTGTTTTTAAACTACTTATCTGAAATTAAAATACAGGTTGACCTGAACATTCAGGCAACAAAAAGAGGCTGTCCAAAAACTCTGGAATTGAGTCATCCCGAACTTGTTTCGGGATCTCATCTTTCTGATCGTCAGACCCTGAAATACCCCGAAATTTCGGGGCAGGGTGACGCGAGTTGCGGATTTTAGGAATTTTAGAACAGCCTCTTCGTGAATTAATATGGATTTGTATCCGTTTTTTACAAACCAAACATTATAAAATAAACCGCTGCACCAGCCAAATAACCAATCAAGGCCAGCCACGATATTTTCTTCAGGTACCAGATAAAATCAATCTTTTCAAGTCCCATTGCAGCAACACCGGCGGCTGAACCTATAATCAGCATGCTACCCCCGGTTCCGGCAGTATACGCCAGAAATTCCCAGAAGAGACCATCCTGTACAAAATTATTTAAATATGGATCGACACCCATTTCGGCAATCGGGTACATTCCCATGGCACCGGCAACCAACGGCACATTATCGACCACAGAAGAAAGCACTCCGATAGCAATATCAATCAGAAAAATATTATGAAGTTTCTCATCGAGATATTGCGACAACAAGCTCAAATGCCCTGCCGACTGAAGTGCGGCAACTGCTGACAAAATCCCAAGGAAAAACAATACGGTGGGTACATCAACACGACGTAGAATTTCAATAACTTTCAATTGTTTTTTAATGTTGGATGGTTTGTCTTTGTGCATGATTTCGGAAATAACCCAGATTACTCCCAACGAAAGCAGCATCCCCATGAATGGAGGCAGGTGCGTAATCGTTTTGAATACCGGTACAAACAACAAACCGGAAACTCCAAGTACAAGCATCAGCAGGCGTTCCTTTGCCGTAGTTATTTCTTCCTCGTTTTCGCTCACAATGGGACGGGTAACATTGCCTTTCATGGTAAACGACAAAACAGCCAACGGAACAACCATACAAACCAGACTGGGTAAAAATACTCCTTCAATAATCTTCAACGTGGTCACTTGCCCGCCAATCCAAAGCATGATGGTTGTTACATCGCCTATCGGCGACCAGGCGCCGCCGGCATTCGCAGCCAAAACAACCATGCTGGCAAAGAACCATCGGGTAGGCCGGTCGTCAATCAATTTCCGAAGCAATGCAACCATTACAATGGTGGTGGTCAGGTTATCGAGAAGAGCCGACATGAAAAATGTAAGAAAACTCACGACCCAAAGTAACTTTACTTTATTGGTAGTTCTGATTCTATCGGTGATCACTTTAAATCCTTCGTGCTGATCAACTACTTCAACGATGGTCATTGCACCCAGCAGGAAGAAAAGGATTTCGCCGATTTCGCCAATATGATGAATAATTTCGGACTCGACAATGAATTCGCGGATTGCGTGAATGCCGTGGGCATCGGGATTCGCAGCGGTAAATTTGGCCCAGGCAGGGCTCAATCCCATTTGCAAAATCTCTTCAGCGCCAATAATATAAGCCACCCAGCACAAGGTTCCAATAATTAATGCCGAAGCAGCTTTGTCCACTTTCAGTGGGTGTTCCAGTGCAATGGCTAAATATCCAAGCACAAAAATAACTACCATTAAAATAAACATAGTGTATCGTTTTTTTGAAGTTTATGCCTTAAATATAGGAATTATCAGAATTGATAAAAACTATTTTTCACCTCTCATGGCTTTAAAACATTTTATTTACCGGTCTTTTTCTCCTTGCTAAACAAACTTTTAATCTTTGTCCAGAGCTCACTCAAGCTATCGTAATCCTCCCGGTACGACAAGCCGATCCCCTGCGTATACGGCGAAGTTTCGTAAATCAGATTGTTGTTTGAATGGTTGAATGCCTTGAATTGCAATTTTCCTGTCTTGTTCAGTTTTACGTTCAGGTCGAAATCGCCAACAATACTGCTGCTATTATTATTTGAAGTAGTTACCTGTGAAACATTGTTCCCAATGTTGCCGTTTATGGTTACCCGGTCGTTAAAAATCTGCGTGCTCAGGGCCAGTTCCACTTCATCGTCAGTGACCTGGTTACCGGGACGGTAATTAACACCAATGTCAAAATCATTACTGATTTTTGAAAGCCAGTTGCTCAACTGGTTTGAAAACAACTCGCTGGCAGTACTGCCTACCACATTGGTATTCGATGCCTCGTAGCTGCCCCTCAAATACTCGGGGGTATAAAAACGGCCCAGGATAAGCAGAGAAAGAATCTGTTTGTTACGGTCTTCATCGGTATTAAAAAACTGTTTTACTTCGTCTTTCACCCGGTCTTCCGAAGTAGGAAAATCAATATCGAAACCGATGGTCGGATTGTTTAGATTATCGGTCATTGCAATTTTACAATTTACCGGAATCCTCTGGTTATAATCAATTTCCGTATCGGATGTAGGGAAAAGTTCTTTCAAAGAGGCTTTAAGACGATAAACTGCATTCAAATCGATTGTTGCATCGTACGGATCGCCATTCCATACAATGGTACCACCCCGTTCAATCTCAAACTTCTTGTTGATCACATTTTGAAGCGTGAACAGGTAGTCGCCACGGCTCACGGTATAATCGCCGTACATTACGATATTGAAATCCTTGTCCACATCAATCTGCAGGTTTCCGTACCCATACGAGCGAATTACATCGCCGATCTGTGAATTATAAATTAATTGTGCCTTGGCATCAGGAGTAACATCAATATCGAAATTCATATTGATACTCGATTCGTTATTAAAATTCTGACGTACCACTTTTTTGTCTTCCGGGAATTGCCGGTCGATAAAACTCAGGAAATCATATTCTTCGGCCTGTTCTTCGTAATTAAGAAGGATATTGAGTTCCGTTCCCCGCTCCGTACGTCCTGTGGCATCCAGATAAACAGTAAGGCCGAGGCCGGTTATGGCAAGGTTTCCACTGGCATACAATTTACCGTAAAAGCGTTCATTGTCTCCTGCATTGGTATTAATTGCAAGAATACGCGGCGTTGTAAACGTCAGGTCGTAAATCATGTTTTCAAAATTCTTATGCTTGATCGACCCGTCGAAAACCGCCGTGTTGCCATCCACATCTTTCACCTGGATACGGTCAAAAATAATTGAATCGCCTGCAACCCGCACCGTATCGCTAAATGTATAGGATGTTTGCAGATACGTTAAGGTGAGCCCGACATTTTTTCCATACAACCCGCCATCGAGAAGTATCTGCGAAGGGTCTCCGTGCAGGCGTACCTTACCAAACGCTTCACCCTTGAAATCGGAGAAACTGCCTTCCATAAATGGTTGCAATGCAGTAACCGACAAACCGTTGGCTTCAACATTAAAATCCAGCTTGCTGTCTATTGGAGAATAACTACCCCTGGCCAGCAAGATGTTGCGGTCATTCTTATTGATAGTCACTTCCGAATCGATTGCTTCAGCGATTCCATCCCATTTATTGACCATACTGACATCCCCGAACAAATGATTGCGCAAACCAAACCCGGCGATTTTCAGGTCCGATAAAAAATAAGCATTATCATAAAGATCAAAAATAGCAGCATCTCCGGATAAGACCCCTTCTATTTTAAGCGTTGTCTGAACCAGGTCGTTCAAATTCCGAAGATTGATATTTTCAAATTTCAAACTGAGTTGTTTGTCTTTATTTTCCGAAATATACCCGTCGGCTTTAATTTTCTGATCTTTATTGAAAATACAAAGATCTCGGATTCTGATTTCCGTACTATCAACTAAAACTTTTGCTGCATTGACATGCCAAAGTGAATCGGCAATATAAATTTTCGAAGGAAAGATATTGGATTCCAAATGAATCCCTTTTTCATCGCTTTTCAGAAGTTTTGTGGAAGCGCTCAACGATCCGCTGTATGTCCGTGCATGATAATTATTCCAGCTCACTTTGGTTTCAATCTGATCGTTTGTACCGGAACTGGCCATGGCCAGGTTATAAATACTGAAATTTTCAGCCAGCTCGATCTCACCAAAACGATTTTTCATTTTTATTTCCTTATCCGCCGAAAAATCAAGCAACACATTTTTCAATACCGTCCCTCTGTATTGAATAGCGGGAATCGTGGCAATTATGCTAAACTGATTGGTTTCCGAGTTCATTTTCCCTTTGAATTCCGACGGTTCAATAAACAGACCGGGAGAAAAGACTTCCGTGACTTTTGAAAAGTCTTTCAATTTCCCTGAAAACTGAAAAATATTTTTCGACTGAGCGGCATCATATTCGAGCTTGGCCGATGGCAAAAAATGGGAAGCTATTTTCAGTACCGAGTTTTTCAGGTTATAAAATTTATAATCACCCTGAAAATCGACATCAAGGTAATCGGACCGCAATTGCAATCTGTCGGCAATACTGTCGTTAAAGTTTTTCAGATCAAAGCTTTTCAGCTCAATAGACCCGTTCTCGTTCATGTACGAACCATCTTCGAGCCAGATAGCTCCTGCCATGTTATCGATATTGTCACCTGTAAAATTGGCCTTCAGCAGAAACGAGAGTTCTGAAAGATGGTATTTTTCATCCAGATTCAGGGCAATCAGGTTGGCTCGGTTCAAATCCATCACAAAGTCGAAAACAGGAACTTTCGGGTTGAAATCAAAAACACCGTCGAAATCGAAGTTCAGGTTTTCGTCAGCAACCGACATGTGCCCGTCGAAACGTTTGCCTGAAATATTTCCTTTCAGTTCCATTTTGGTCAGTTCGTAATTATTCAGGTCAAGGCGTTCGATTCCGCCGTCAATATCCGCTGTCAGAATATGGTTTTTCTTGTTGTATTTGCCACTGATTTCCCCGTTGTAAGTGAGTTTTCCAAGAATATCATTTTTGAAAAATTCCCCGACTTTAAAGTCAACCGTTTTCAAATGTCCGTCAAATTCAACTTCATCTGTTCCCGAAGGGTTGAAAGCAAGATCGGTATTTAAGCGGCCAAAATCCGATTTTACAGTTCCGTAGGCCACAAAGTCGGCCACAAACCCGGTAAAACTTCCCTGGTATTCGATAATGCCCGCATCGTAGAGGATAGCCGGGAACCCGATAAATTTGCGGTTGGCAATATCCGGCAGCCTTAAATTGCCCAGATCACGAAAATGGGTTGTCGATCTTTTCAGGTCGAGATGAACAAAGGTATTTTCAATGGAAGGCAGACCGTTCATGTAAAAATCGCAGTTGATACTCGTGTAATCGCCATAATTGATCATCAGGTTTTTGGCTTTCAAATCGGCCAGCGAGCCGTAAACCCGTCCCGATACTTCCAGATTTGCGTCCATCCCGCGCAACGAGGGCACCAGTTGGGCAATATCCAGCATACTCACCACCGATTTATTCAAATAGACATCGAGTTTTAAACTACTGTAATCGCCTGTTTCACGCAATATACTTTTATCAATAAAAACATGTGCTTCCGACACTACCGAATGAGGCATGCTTGCATATAGATCGGTCAGTTTTAACTGATCGCCTGCCAACACAAACCGGGAATTAAATTCAGTGAGACTGAAATTCTTCCGGTCGCTTAAACTCAGCCTGTCAATACGAAAAAACGTAGAATCGTTATTCATATTGAAGTCGGAAATATCCAGAAAAATATCATACAGATTGAACTGTTTTTTATCAACGGCATATTGGTCAGTATACGAGAACGAAGCATCGTCGAGCGCAAAGTTCAAACAGCGGACATTCCACAACTGTCGGGCACTGTCGGGTACTGTGGTTGCTGTTGTATCGAACAAAAACCGGTAATTGGCAACTCTCGCCGAATCCATCGAAATCCAAATCCGCGAATCGTTTAGTTCCAGTTTTTTCAAAGCCAGGCTCCTGTTTCCTATACTGAACGAATCGATCTGAGCTACCAGCTTGCCAACCAGTATCATCGAATCTTTTTGCTGGTCCTTAATCAAAACCTCTTCCAGTATCACCTTGTTGAAGAAAGCTATATCGACCCCTTTCACTGAAATATCGGCACGAAACTGTTCCGACAAACGTTTGGTGACGATCTGCGCCAGGTACGTTTGAACGACACTGATTTGGATCATCATATAAAAACTAAACAACAACACGACTATTGCTGTTATAACAATCAAGCCTATTTTGAGATATTTTTTGATATTTTTGAGCTTTTATTCAGAAAACAAAATAAAATAAAATAGCTTACAAATCAAGCTGCCGGTATCATTTAAATTTGCCCCGGTCAATTAAAAGAAATATTGAATGAATACTGAAAAAGACATTCTTATACTGGGTATCGAATCATCCTGCGACGACACCTCTGCCTCGGTAATTAAAAACGGGTATTTGCTGTCGAATAGTATTGCCGGACAAAAAGTTCACGAAGAATACGGAGGTGTTGTTCCTGAGCTGGCTTCGAGAGCGCATCAGCAAAATATTATCCCGGTGGTCGATATAGCCATTAAAAAAGCCGGAATCCAAAATTCTGATATCACAGCCGTTGCTTTTACACGAGGCCCGGGTTTGCTGGGTTCGCTGCTGGTTGGCACTTCCTTTGCCAAAGGTTTTTCACTGGCACAAAATATCCCGATGATGGAAGTAAACCATTTGCAGGCTCATGTTTTGGCCCACTTCATCCGTGAATACAACGAAGATTTCGATCCGCCGCGTTTTCCGTTTCTTTGTTTGCTGGTTTCGGGAGGTAATTCGCAAATCATCCTGGTAAAAGATTATCTCGACATGGAAGTGATCGGTCAAACGATTGACGACGCAGCAGGTGAAGCGTTTGACAAATGCGCCAAAGTGATGGGCCTTCCCTACCCCGGTGGCCCGTATGTCGACAAATATGCAAAAGAAGGAAATGCCGGTGCATTCAAATTTGCCAAACCGCGCATCGCCAATCTCGATTACAGTTTCAGCGGGCTGAAAACCAGTTTTCTGTATTTTCTGCGCGACAGGCTGAAAGAAAACGAAAATTTTATCGAAGAAAACATACCCGATCTTTGTGCGTCGCTGCAAAAAACCATTATCGATATTTTGCTTGACAAACTGGTAAAAGCATCGAAGGAAACCGGAATAAAAGATATTGCCGTGGCTGGCGGCGTTTCAGCCAACTCGGGACTCCGGCAGGCATTGACCGACGAAGCCCGGCGCCGCAAGTGGAAACTGCACATCCCTAAATTTGCTTTTACCACCGACAACGCAGCCATGATTGCCATTACCGGTTATTACAAATACCTGCGCGGAGAATTCGTCGGACAGGATGCAGTGCCGTTTGCACGGATGGATATCAGGGAGTGAGAAGGATTATTGGGAGAATTGTTGAATTGCTAAATTGTTGAATTGTTGAATTGTTATCAAAAGAATGAATGATACCTGATACCCGATTTTTCATTGTGCTACCTTGTATCCTTTGTGGTTAATGGTTATTGACAGCTCTGAAACTTGGAATTTGAAACTTGAAACTTGAAATCTCTGCGTAAAATACCTGTTCTGATCGTGACCGGCTTTCTGGGGGCCGGAAAGACTACGTTTATTAATCATATCATCAAGTTGCACCACCACCTGAAACTCGCACTGATTGAAAACGAGTTCGGGGAAGTTTCGGTTGATTCGCAACTGGTAACCGGCATTAACGGCAACCAGATTTTTGAACTGAGCAACGGCTGCATCTGCTGCACCATTACCAACGAGTTTTCGCTGGCGCTGACAGGACTGTCAGAACAACTTCCCGACATCGATTTTTTACTGATTGAAACAACCGGGGTAGCCGATCTTTCGCAGGTAATCCGCCCGTTTTATGCCGACAATGAACTAACGAAACGTTTCCTGCTGACAGGCGCCGTCTGTATTGTTGATGCCGTAAATTTCGGGCAGATGATCAATCTTCCGCCACAGCAAATGCAACTTATACACAGCGATTATATCCTGATCAATAAAGCGGAGGACGTTTCTTCGGAAACAATTGCTGAAATTTCAAAAAGCATCAGCGCATATAATTCTTCAGCAAAAACAGAGATCACCAATTTCGCACACACCGAAAACTTCCGACTGGAAACAGCAGGTTCCGATATTCAGGAAAAAATGGAAAAAAAACTGGCAGCCCCGGTTCTGTTCCGGATCGTTGAATCGCCGCGTTTCACCACATTCACACACCGGTTTCCCGGTTTTATCGATCTCCAAAAATTTCAATACTGGTTCGATTATTTCGCAGCCATCAACCAAACCGACATTTTCCGGATCAAAGGCGTTTTATTTCCAAAAGGGGAAACGACAAAAACCATTGTTCAATCGGTTGGAGGTGCAACAAGCTACATCGAAGGTTCCTTTATTTTTCCTTCCGAAGAAATAATGAATACACTTGTTTTTATTGGCCGATCGGTTGATTTCGAGCGGATTGTTTACGAACTGGAAGATTATTTATCCGAGGATGAAAATCCATAACGGAAGGCTCAGCATTGCCAGAATTGTACTCATCATCACCAACTTTGAAGCAAAACCGGTATCAAGTCCGTATTTGGCTGACAAAACATACGGGGTCAACCCCATGGGCATGGCTGCTTCGAGAACCCATGAGCGATAATGGACCGCATCAAAAAAACAGGCAACAACCAGGTAAAACATCAGCGGAAGAATAAATAATATCAAAACGGAGAACCCTGCTGTGGGTATCCAGTCCCGGAGTTTCCCGATCGGCTGGGTGCCAAGAAAAATACCGATGGAAAACAATACCACTGCGGTAACCGAACCAGCAAAAAAGTCAACGGTTTTCATCAAAACTACCGGTATTTCTATCTTCAGTAACGAAACAACGATTCCAAAGAACACCGACAAAAGCAAAGGGTTCAATGCAAACGATTTCAGTTGTTCAGACCATCCCTGCCGGTTATCGCCATACTTTTCGACCAGAACAATACAAAGAGTGAAAAGCCAAAAGAGATAGACAGCAGAAATCATTGTCACCTCTGGCAAAATTCCATCGCCATAGGTATTTTGGAGAACAGGTATCCCGAGATACGATACATTACCGTATGCCAGTACTAAAAATAAAGTCCGCTTGATCTGTACATTCAGTTTAAAAATGGCGGATATGGGAAAAGCCAGAAAAACAGCAACGATAATGTATGCAGAATTAAAAAGAATGAGGTTACCAAACTCGTTGAAATCGATTTTTGTTTTCGCCAGCGCTGAAAAGATCAATGCGGGAAAGCCGATCCACAAGGCATAGTCGTTTAAAATTTTTACCCAGTTTCCGTCAACCGATTTATGCCTGCTGAAAAGCGCCCCGGCCAATATGGCCAGAAAAAGCGGCAGGATGGTTTTAAAAGCTAAAAACAATGATTCCATGAAATATACAAGTTCCAAATTCCAAATTCCAAAAGAACAGCCATTAACCACAAAATAAAACAACGAAAAACCGGGTATCATCCTTCCTTTTGACAGCAATTCAACAATTCCGCATTTTATTCCAAATACGGTCTCACATCAATCAATGACATTCCGGCTTTCCGGGCTGCCTGCATACCCAGTTCCCCATCTTCGAAAACCACACAATCTTCAGGCGAAACATTCATTAATTGAGCGCACTTCAGAAATGTATCGGGATTCGGTTTATGACGGTCCACATCATCGGCAGTAACAATTACATCGAAATATCCTTTTAACTGAAGGGTTTCGAGTTGCAATTCGGTGCTTCTCCGGCTAGCCCCTGTTCCTACAGCCATCGGCAGTATTTTGTGATATTTTTTCACCACCTCAACCACCGCGGCAATTGGTTTAACCTTATGTGCGTCTTCCCAAAAGTAGGATTGTTTCTTGTTAACAATCTCCTGTGCATCAACATTCAGCCGCTGCTCTTCTTTTATCCGTTCAGCAAAACTGATAGTTGCCATCCCGGTCATTTCAGCCACAATTCGTTCATCGAAGGTACAGCCCATTTCATTGCATAGTCTGTGCCATGTGGCAATATGTACAGGAAGCGAATCAGAAAGTGTTCCGTCTAAATCGAAAATTAAGGCCTTTGCTTTTGGGTCAATGCTTATTTTCATCCCGAAGTAATTTATAATCCATCAAAAATAGAAAGTATTTTAAACGACAGCGGCATGGATAACCGATTATGGAAGCAGGCAATTGATTATTAAACTTCTGTTAACCTAATTCGATTTTCAACCAGTCGTTTTGACTGGTCAAAAACTCCTGAAAACCACAATAGGCACATAGGGCACATAGATGTTTCGGGTTGAAACAATTGGCAGTTAAATCAGACAATTAGAAAATATATTTGGCGATAGTAAAAAAGTATTTTTTCGCGGAATAGTTCTATATTTGAAATGTCATTTAACCAACAACATTTGAATATGGGAAATTTTCTCCTATACGATATTTTTATTCAGCCCAATTTTCTCTGTGTCATTTCATTTATGTGCAAATCATTCTAATTATAAACACATGAAATCATTACCCTTACTGCTTATCGCTTTATTTCTAATGGCATCCTGCTCAAAATACCAAACGTATGAAGGTGTGCCGTTTGAGGAAAAAAATCCTCACGACTGGGAAAATCCTGCTGTTTCTCAGATTAACAGGGAAGCCCAACATGCCTATTTTATTCCATTTGCCTCTGACGTTCAGGCCAGGGCCAACGACAAATGGGCCTCGCCTTTCATCAAAACATTGAACGGGAAATGGCAATTCCATTTGTCGCACAATCCATACGAACGTCCGGCCTGGTTTTTCAAAAGTGATTACGACACCCGCGATTGGGACAGCATCCCTGTTCCTTCCAACTGGGAACTACAGGGATATGATTATCCTATTTATGTAAATATTACATACCCTCATGCAAAAACACCACCGACAATCCAGAAAGATTATAACCCGGTAGGCTCGTACAAACGCACATTTACCATTCCTGCTGACTGGACCGGCAAAGAAGTTTTCCTTCATTTCGGAGCTGTCAGTTCAGCCATGTACGTGTGGGTAAACGAACAGATGGTTGGCTACAGCGAAGACAGCAAAACACCAGCCGAATTCAATATCACCAAATACCTGATTGAAGGAGACAACTCACTTGCCGTTGAAATTTACCGCTGGAGCGACGGTTCGTATCTGGAAGATCAGGACTTTTGGCGTATGAGCGGAATCACCCGCGATGTGTACCTTGCCGGACGCAACAAACAATACATCCGCGATTTCAGGGTAACTTATCCGCTGGTAAATAACTACAAAGACGGCCAGCTTGATATTTCGGCAGAAGTGGTGAACGGCGAAGGCACCCAGGTTGAAGCTGTTCTTTTCGACGGAGCAAATATTGTTACAACCCTGAATGCAACGACTTCAGGAAATACAGCCAAACTTTCAGCTTTGGTTCCGGCTGCCAAACCATGGACAGCAGAAACGCCCAATTTGTACGAACTGCTGATCAGCTTAAAAGAGGGCAACGGACAAGTTCTGGAAGTAATCCGCCAGGACGTCGGTTTCCGCACGGTTGAGATAAAAGGCGGGAACCTGCTCGTAAACGGCCAGTACATTTATGTAAAAGGTGTAAACATGCACGAACACAATGACACAACCGGTCATGTGATCGATGAAGCACTCATGCTGAAAGATATTCAAATGATGAAACTTCATAATATCAACACCATGCGTACCTGTCATTACCCGCAGCCCGAACGCTGGTATGAACTCTGCAACAAATACGGACTTTACCTGATTGGCGAAGCAAACATCGAATCGCACGGCATGGGCTACGGCAAAGAATCGCTGGCTAAAGACCCGGCCTGGGGCGAAGCACATATATTCCGTACCAAAAATATGTTTGAGCGTGACAAGAACCAACCGGCCATCATCATCTGGTCGCTCGGCAATGAATCAGGCAACGGTGTAAACTTCGAAGCTACCTATGATTACCTGAAAAGCGTTGACCAAAGCCGTCCGGTTCAGTACGAACAGGCACATAAGGATGGACGGAATACCGATATTTACTGTCCGATGTATGCAACCATCGAGCACATGGTAGAATATGCCAAAACAAATCCAACCCGTCCGTTGATCCAGTGCGAATACGCACATGCCATGGGCAACAGCGTTGGAAATTTACAGGACTACTGGGACGCCATCGAAAGCAATAAAGCATTGCAGGGCGGCTGTATCTGGGACTGGGTAGACCAGGGTCTTCTTACAAAAAATGAAAAAGGAGAGAAATTCTGGGCGCATGGCGGCGACTTTGGACCCGACACGGTTCCTTCCGACGGGAAATTCTGTATGAACGGAATTGTAACGCCGGTACGCGCACCAAAACCTCCGATCTACGAAGTAAAAAAAGTATACCAGTACGTCGGGTTCAAGCCCGTTGACCTGAAAAAAGGTGTTATCGAAATCACCAACAAATACGCTTTCCGTGACCTTTCAGGATTCGATTTTACATGGGAAGTTACAGGCGATGGCGCAATCCTGAAAAACGGACAGATCACAGGTATCGATTTAAAACCGTACGCCAAAGCGAAAGTTACGCTCGATTTGAGCATCGCACCGGAAGCCGGAGTGGAATATTTCCTGAATATTTATGCCAGACTGAAAAACAAGGAAGGCTTGCTGGATGCGGGAACCGAACTGGCAAAAGAACAAATGCAGTTGCCAATCTACAAAGCCATGGCCAAAACACCTTTCTCATCGGTACCCGCATTAAAAGTTGACCAGTCGGGCGACAAAATTATTCTTTCGGGCGAAGGGTTCAGCATGACGATTGGTAAACAGTCGGGCATCATGGAAAGTTATCAGGTTGCCGGTGCTGAAATGCTTCAGCAAGGTGTCGTACCGAACTTCTGGAGAGCCCCGACCGACAACGACTTTGGCAACAATCTTCACAAACGCGCGAAAATATGGCGCAAAGCAGGCGACCGCCGCACTGTGAAACAAGTTACCGTAAAAGAAGTGACAAACAACCATGCCGTTATTTCAGTCGATATGCAACTGAACAGCGAAAACGGAATCCCGATCGCCGATTACAGCACCGTATTCAATGTACTGGGCAATGGCGAAATGCTGGTACAGAACCATTTCAAAATGCTGAGCGACACTTTGCCTGAAATTCCGCTTCTGGGAATCAATTTGCAGATGCCGCGCAAATATGACCAGATTAGCTGGCTGGGACGCGGCCCTCACGAATCGTACGCCGACCGCAAAACCAGCGCTTTTGTTGGCTTGTATTCAGGTTCCGTGTCCGATCAGTATTTTCCCTATCTGCGCCCGCAGGAAAACGGGAACAAGACCGATGTACGCTGGATGACCGTAACCGACGCAGCCGGCAACGGGTTGATGTTCTCCGGAAACCCGCTCATTGAAGCATACGCACATCATTACATCATGGAAGATTTCGAATCGCTCGAAAAGACATACGTTCAAGGTAGCCGGAGCCAGAAACAGTTCCATCGCCACCCATGCGATGTAAAACCGCGCGATCTGACTTCTGTTGGCGTCAACTTCAAACAAATGGGCGTAGGAGGCGACAATAGCTGGGGTGCATGGACCCACAAGGAATATCGATTGACAGACCGGGAATACAGCTATTCATTCCATATAAGTCCGATTACAACCGGTAAAAAAGCTACTGACATAGCCAAAATTGTTTACTAAAATACAAGCGGAATTTTTTATCACAAATCAATGTCGTTTGAGTTAAGAAACAATACAATTGAAACATTTCAGATGCTTTTTGTGAATCTTTGAGAATTAGAGACTTTGTGGCTAATTTTTTCCTGCCACAAAAACACAAAAGGCACAAAGTATTCACGAAGAATACCTTATTTAAACGATATTGTATCACAAATAGTAATCATGCAAAGCCGCACTCTTCACCGGGTGCGGCTTTTTTGTGATTAATTCAATTTTTTGCAGAGCAGGCAAAATGGTTCACAGATAAATCTTCAGTTGTCCTTAAATCCGGAAAACAAAATCCCCTTCTGTATAATAAAGTTTGCTATTTTTGGTCATATAAAGGTTCATTTTATAAGACATAAAGCAAGTTGTTTTTGACTTAAAGGTACCCAAAACCGTAAAAAGATACAGAAATGAGATTAGAGGACCTTGGATATAATAACAAACTGGAAAAATTCAGGATAGAACAAGATCTTGATAATTTTGAGATTGGAAGGATTATTGCGGAACACAAGGAACGCTATATTATCAAGACCACAAAAGGTGATTTTGAAGCCGAGATAACCGGAAATATGCGTTTTACTGCTAAAAGTCGTGAAGATTTTCCGGCAGTAGGTGATTGGGTTGTCCTATCAACGTATGATTCTGATTTTGCGATAATTCATAAAATATTTCCACGGTTCTCAATTATAAAAAGGGAGGCAGTAGGGCAATCCGGAGAGATTCAGATTATAGCAACAAATATTGATTATGCTTTTTTAGTTCAGGCCGTTGATCGGGATTTTAATATCAACAGGCTTGAAAGATACCTGACAATCTGTAATTCTTCGAAAGTTAGCCCTATCATCGTACTCAGCAAAACGGATTTAATAAATGAGGAAAAAGTTTCTGAAATACTGGACAGCATAAAACTACGGATTAAAAATGTTCCAGTTATTGCAATAAGTAACGAAAATCAGAATGGATACGAAGCAATTAAAAAAGTTATTCAAAAAGGTAAAACGTATTGCATGCTTGGTTCTTCAGGAGTGGGAAAATCCACTTTATTGAATAATCTTTCCGGCGGAGCCATAATGAAAACGGGTACAATCAGTCAAAGCACAAATAAAGGGAGACATGTTACAAGTCACAGAGAATTGGTTATTCTCGAAATTGGTGGGATATTGATTGATAATCCGGGCATGCGGGAAGTTGGAATAGCGGATGCAACAAGCGGATTAGAAATAACCTTTGACAAAATTATTGAGCTTTCTCAAAGATGCAAATTCACAGACTGTACACACATTAATGAGACGGATTGTGCAGTACTTGAAGCTGTTAAAAATGGAGTCGTTGATAAATCTTCGTATGAAAATTACCTGAAAATGGAAAGAGAAAAGGAGCATTTCGAATCAACAGTTGCTGAAAAGCGAAAAAAGGAGAAGATTTTTGGAAAGATCGTCAAAGAGTATTACAAAAAGGACATAAAACAAAGAAAGTACTAAACAAACATCGCGTATATCGCCAATGCAAAGACAGTGAGTATTCTAATTTGACACACTTATTTGAACAGCGTCACAGATACTTTTATCAAACCAGCGATTTCAAAACTTACAATACCTCAACTCGGAAACCGATAACTCCCAGAACACAAAATGATAAAATCGCGACGTTTCGCTATTGTAAAATTCTCAACTGAGATAATTATGAATTATTTATATCAATAATAGTATCCATCAAAGATTTACTGATCTCTGCTTGTTTTTTAACTATTTCCTGTTTGTGAAGTTGACTGATAGTAACCGAAGATTTGTTAAATGCATCGTTAAAATCTTGATGATTGGTAATAATATCACGGAGATCATGATTTAGATCTTTAGCCCCGAAATTTGAAATTTTATGAATGTTTTTCAATGTCTCTTCAAGGTTTATTAATCGCATATTCATAACCTGAAACCAATTATTTGTACTATTAAAAGTAAATTTTCCTCCAAATAAGTCTATGAGAAATTTCCGATAATCTTCACGGATATTTTTAATTTCGTTCATAAAATAGTCTTTAATCGCACGTTTATTGGAGATTCTTTTACTAATAATTAATGCAATTGCAATACCTAAAATAGCGTTGACAGCAATACCAGAAACATTAATCCAGTCAGAAGAATTTAGGTAGCAGAGTAGTAACATACTTACACTGATTTTAGATTTTATTTCATATTTTCTCTAATCGTTTTTCTTCCCACTCTGGAATAGTTTCTTTAAAAATCATTTCTTTCCAATCTGGCTCCAACTCTGAAACAACAAGTAGATGTCTCAATACCACGCCCATACTATATTTTAAAACCAATTCACCAAATGCTTCATCAAGGAATGAAGAAGCATATCCAGCAGTCCCATCCAAATCAATTTCAAGTTTACCACCTTCTTCAATGACATCTGCCATTAGTTTGTCTAAAACATTCTCAAAAAACTTCTGCCCTGAGTCTTCACCCTGATTCTTATATCTAGGTCCTGGGTAATTTGTAAACTCTTTGGCTACACTGTATTTTTTTATACTATTTTCCATTTGATAAACATTTTAAATCAATTTCCCAGTAATAAAAAGTGCCTGCAAATTTATTATTTATTAATTTACCAATATTGCTTTCAAAATCCAAATAAACATTATCCGTAATAAGTAATAATTTATTAATCTTTCCATCTTCAGAAATCTTCTTTATCCTTGGTAACCCTTTATTTCGATTAATTTCATTTGTTCTTGAACCATATTTCTTATTAAAGGCATCTTGCAATACTTCAACATTTTTACCAAGAATTTTGTCCCGTAGTTCAACTGGATATTTTCTATTTAAAGTGTTTATAATCCCTGTCCCATTATCCGTAAACGTGAAACTAACTATTTTGTTTTCTTCATCACAATGCATTCCTAGCATCCAATGTTTATTTTCTTCGTATGCGTGTTCTATTGCATTTGGAGCCATCTCCATTATTAAGCTATACGCCGGAGGATAATTATCTCTACTTCCTGTGAGAAAATAAACTGCCTGTAAGATTGCTTTTCCAACACTTTCATTTCTTGTATGCTCTCTCCCAAGCTTTAAAATCAAATCATGATTATTATTAACTGCAAATGACTCTCCATTTAGTTTTCTCATATGATTAAGATATCCAGAGTTATGAAAGAACTCATGTGACTTTTGATCTAATGGCAATTTACCAATAAAGTTAAAGTCATAAAACGAAATATCAAATTGCGCAGACAATAAGAGACTAATCGCTCCAATATCAACATTGGTTATATCGGACATATCCAAGTATAAAGTATCAAACAATTTCTCATAAGACTTTACATTTTTGAAATTGTTAATAAACTTCAACACTCCCTCGGTGTTTTCTAGTAATGAAAAATTAGGAGGAGCCCTATATGTTTTCTGACGAGGTTTTTGATATCGTTCTATTGGTTTATTAAGCCTTGGTCTAGAATAATTAAGTTTTTTTTGCCCAATATCTGTGTGAGGTCTTAATCGACCTCTTCGGAAGGCTTTATTCCGTTTTTTTTGTTTAAGGCCTTTCCTGCTACGAATTTCTAAGTATATTCTTTGTTTTAGGCTGAGCTTCTTCAATATCCTAAATTTTATTTATTAAATATTGTTCGATAATTTATCAGCCTTTTCAAGGTGGCTTTTCATTTAAGTTACAGAAATAAAAAATACTTAGTAAATACCACTAAAGCTATTATTTGCATACAATATATGAAAATTGTATGCAAATAAAAAATCATCTACATCTTAAACTAGCTGCAAATGATTAATTTAAAGTGAGCGGGAAACGGGGATCGAACCCGCGGCCCTCAGCTTGGGAAGCTGATGCTCTACCACTGAGCTACTCCCGCAGAGCGAAGGCAAATTTAAACTATTTTTTTTTCTGAAGCACGAAAAGGCAACAAACTTTCGGGAAAAATTTGTGAGCATTTGTTACATCTTGTTTTCCTTCCGGCGAAATAATATCTTTGTTTGTAAAGCGATAATCATGGACATACAAAATTATATTCCTGCCGAAATCATCAACTTTTTCCTGGTGCTGGTTTTTTCGCTGCTGATAGGCCTCGGGCAACGCCGCCTGCACCTCGAAGACGACGAAAAACAATTGTTCGGCACCGACCGCACATTTACATTTATCGGTCTGCTCGGATATGTTCTTTTCCTTACCGGCAAAGGTAATTTTATTCCTTTTCTCACCGGCTTCGTTATTATCGGCATCCTGCTGGGCATTCAATATTTCCTAAAAATCAGGATGAACAAAAACTTCGGGCTCACTACTTCTATTCTTGCCCTGCTTACCTATTGCCTCCCCGTGATGATCTTCACCCAACCCATCTGGCTGGTGCTTTCGTTCGTGGTGTCTATCCTCATTTTAACCGAAATGAAAAGCCTGTTCATCTCCCTTTCGAAAAAAGCTTCAGAAGAAGAATTTATTACGCTGTCCAAGTTCATTGCTTTTGCCGGAATAATCCTGCCCCTGCTTCCTTCCGAAAATATTTCCGATATAATTCCGGTTTCACCCTACACGATATGGCTGGCAATAATGGTGGTTTCCGGAATTTCGTACATCAGCTACCTCATTAAAAAATTTATTTTTCCCGATTCAGGATTAATGCTCACCGGCTTGCTTGGCGGTATTTACAGCAGCACGGCCACCACCGTGATCCTGGCCCGGCGCGAAAAAAAAGAAGGCACCGGGCTGCAGTCGGTTTCGGCCATCATGCTGGCCAACGGAATGATGTACCTGCGGGTGCTGGTGCTGGCCTTCCTGTTCAACCAGTCGATCGGCCGCATGCTGACCATCCCATTCCTTATCATGTTTGGAGTGGCTTTTGGCTTATCAAAGTTTATTGCCATGAAAGGAAAGGATAATGTGGTACAAACCCCTGTTACCACGGAAAAGCCAACCGAGAAAAACCCTCTTGAGCTACGGACAGCAACTATTTTCGGTATTTTATTTGTGGCATTTGCACTGATTACCGAAAACGTAATGAAACACTACGGAAGCAGTGGCGTCACAGGACTTGCTTTTGTAGTTGGGATATTCGATGTTGATCCGTTCCTGTTGTACCTTTTGCAACAGCATTCCGGGATTTTGAACACGACTATCCTTCTGGCTATCATCAACGCTACCAACAGCAACAACCTGATGAAAATGGTTTATGCCGTTTCGCTGAGCAGCAACGAGTCGAAAAAACCGCTGGTACTGTGCTTTGCAAGCTTGGTTGCCGCAGGGTTGCTTGTTTCGCTGGTGGTTTTTCTGCTGAACTGACGATGTATCCGGCAATCGCTCAGCAGATGCTATTGCTCGTCATATATGCGATGTGAATAGCGCGTGAATAGCGCGTTCGTGTTCCTGCGTCATAAAATTCAGAACATCAGGTTTACTGAACGGAACAGTGGCGCCTTTGGTAGTTGCAGCCAGCGCACCGGAAGCATTGCCAAAATCAAGTGCTGCTTGTAATTCTTCGCCTGCAAGGTACGAGTGGATAAACCCGGCCGAAAAAGCATCACCCGATCCCACTGTATCAACCAGTTTTACCTTGTAACCCGCCGTATAACAAACGTCGTTATTGCTGCTGATCAGAAATGCGCCTTTCGGGCCAAGCGTCACCAGAATTAAGTCAAGCCCGAAGCGCGAAACCAGTTCACCGGCCATATTCCGGAGATCATTGCAAAAAAGCCCGGTAAGTTGTTTCACTTGCAACAGCTCTTCATCGTTAATTTTTAAAATATTGGCAGCCATCAGGCTTTCCTTCACCGTTTCTTTTGTATAACAATCTTTTCTCAGGTTGATATCCAGAAACTTGATCGCTTCGCCCGACTCTTTGATCAATTCCTTCAGTGTATTTTTCGAAATTCCGTAACGCTGGATCAGAGAACCAAAATACAGGCAATCGGCCTGCCGTACCTGTTCTGTCATTTCCGACGACAGTTCGATGTGGTCGTAAGCAACATCGCGGATGATGGTAAAATCGGGAGTGCCTTCAGCATCTATTTTTACATCCACCGTACCGGTCGGGAATTCGTAGTCTGTTTGTATATGTTCGTCCGACAGGCCGATTGCAAGCACTGCTTTTCGCGCTTTCTCGCCCAGCTCATCGTTACCCAGCCGGGTAATGAGGGTTCCCTCGTCACCAAACGAATTGATCCGGAAAATAAAATTGGCAGGCGCCCCGCCCAGCACTTCGCCTGAAGGAAGCAGGTCCCACAGCAATTCGCCGTATGCAACAATTTTAGCCATAAACAGTCTCCTGATTGAGGTTCTAAAAATAGTATAAATGAAATGATTGCCCTAATTTTCGCAGATAAGCTTTTTGAATATTCCAGCTTGATCAAAAATCCTTCTATTTTTGTTTATACTAAAAACAGGCAATGAACTTTTTGGCACATCTGTATTTATCGGGTGATTCAGACGAAATAAAAGTAGGAAACTTTATCGCTGACCATGTAAAAGGAAAACGCTATTTGTCGTACCCTGAAGATATTCAAACTGGCATTTTGCTGCACCGGCAAATCGACTCGTTTACCGACAGTCATCCGCTGGTAAAGGAATGCGCAGAACTGCTCCGTCCCGTTTACCGGAAATATTCGGGAATTATTATCGACCTGTATTTCGACCATTTTCTGGCCAGCCTGTGGAATAACTACTCCGACAAACAGTTGAAAGATTTTACTCGTCATGTACATGCTGTTTTGCTGAAAAACTTTTTCCTGCTCCCGTCGCCTGTCAAACAATTCCTTCCTTTTCTGATCCAAAACAAACGACTTCAGTCGTATGCCGAAATCGACGGAATAACCAAGGCTATCGAAATCATGGGCAATTACACTTCATTGCCCCCGGAAAGCCTGCACGCCAGAATGATACTTCAGGAAAACTACGATTTCTTAAAAGAACGTTTCGTCGCTTTCTTCCCGGAAATCATTCAATTCACAGGAGAAAAATCAGGTATTCTTTTTCCTGATAAAACCAACACTTCTGATCAATAGCGATTTAATAACCTAACTGTTCAAAACGGCTGGCATCGAGGCGTAAAAAGATGAAAAGCAAAATGGTAAACGCCCACAACGACGATCCCCCGTAACTAAAAAACGGGAGCGGAATACCGATAACCGGGGCCAGTCCAATGGTCATCCCAATGTTCACCGCGAAATGGAAAAACAGGATACAGGCCACGCAGTATCCGTAAATGCGGCTGAATTTAGTCCGTTGTTTTTCGGCCAGCCTGATAATGCGAGTGAATAGTAAAAGAAAAAGCCCGATAACAAATGTGGTCCCGAGAAACCCCCATTCCTCGCCTACTGTACAGAAAATAAAATCGGTACTTTGTTCCGGCACAAAATCGAACTTGGTTTGCGTTCCGTTCAGAAACCCTTTTCCAAAGAAACCGCCTGAACCAATCGCGATTTTCGACTGATTAACGTTGTACCCCGCGCCCAACGGGTTCGATTCAATTCCCAGCAATTCGTTAATACGCGATTGCTGATGCTTTTCCAGAACAGTATTAAATGCGTAGTCAACCGACAGTATAAAAAGCATGGAACCGATCAGAAACCCGATAATGAGCAACAGGTTTTTCAACCTTCTCCGAAGCGCATAAATCGAAAACAGGAGGGCAGAAACAATTACTGAATACAACAAAATGTTCATCCCTTCAATATCCAGTTTCAAAAGAAAATTGGTCCCCCATATCAAACTATAAATTAAGCAGGCAATGGCCAATCCGCGTAAACTTTCCTTGTAGTTCCGTGTAACAAACAAACTTGCCACAAATGCCCCAAAAACCAAAATTAAAGCCGTATTCAGAGGTGAAAGCACCAGGGTAAGAATAAAGAGGATGGCAAATAAAAACCCAAAAAACAAGACAGTTCCGGTCATCCCTTCACGGTAAAGAACAAGTAAAAAAACGAAAAACACAATGGCCGATCCGGTATCGTTCTGGAGAAAAATGAGGATTACCGGCAGTAACAGAATCAAAGCAACAATCGACAGCGACTTGAACGATTGGATTTTGAAATTAAAGCTGCTTAAATATTTCGATAAAGCCAGAGCGGTGGCTAATTTGGCAAATTCCGATGGTTGCAAGGCTAAACTCCCGACCTGAAACCACGACCGGGCCCCCTTAATTTCTGTTCCAAACAAAAGTACAGACACCAAAAGAAGGATTATCAGCGCATAAATCGGATATGCAAATGACACATAGACCCGAGAGTCGATAACGACAATGCCAACCGCAATTATAATGGCAGCAACAATCCAGATAGCCTGCTTCCCGTAACGCTGGCTAAAGTCAAGAATGCTCTGGTGTTCGTCGTTGTAAACCGCAGCATAAATATTTATCCACCCCAAAAACATCATCAGCAGATAAAGCGAAACAGTCATCCAATCAAGATTTGCCAAAACATTGTTTCTTTTTGCCATCTTTCCGAATTATTTAGGTTGAAACGAGTTTAGTAAGTTCGCATCTCTCATCCGTTGTTCCTTGGCCAGATGTTTTGGGGGAATCTTTCCCTTTAAGTATTTCTCGATAATTAAACTGGCTATTGGCGCTGCATAACGCGCGCCCCAAACACCATTTTCAATGTAAACGGAAATTGCAATTTTGGGATTTTCCTTTGGAGCAAAAGCAATAAAAGCCGAGTGGTCGGAACCGTGTGGGTTCTGAATGGTACCGGTTTTCCCACAAATGGTAATACTGTCGACAAGAACATTATAAGCTCCCGACGACGTTTCTTCCACTACCGACTGCATCCCATCAATCAACACTCTAAAATGTTTCTGATCGATTGTACTTTGCTTTTTTACAAACTCCAGACGTCTGTATTCATTATCATCTTCCTGAACGGAACGCACAAGGTGAGGTTCGATATAGTATCCCCGATTGGCAATTACCGCTACCATGTTGGCCATTTGGAAGGGAGTTACCGAAACTTCGCCCTGCCCGATTGCCAGCGAACGGATCGTCATTGCATTCCATCGTCCCTTCCCATACATCTTATTGTAAGACTCACTTTCCGGAATAAGGCCAGGGGCAAGCCCTGACATCTCGTGGTTGATTTTCTGTCCCAGGCCGAAACTCATCACATGGTTGCGCCAAACATTATAACCCTTTTCGGCATTCGGATACTTTCCTATAGTCGACCTGAAAACATTCCAGAAATAGGGGTTGCACGATTCCCTGATACCGATTTGCGCATTCACTGTAGGAGCATGAGAGTGGGTGCATTTAATTGGACTCGATGCTTTTCCAGAACAATGGAAACAAGTTTCCGGGGTAATCGCATTTTCCTGAAGGGCAACCAAAATATTAATTGTTTTGAAGGTGGACCCCGGCGAGTAAAACGCCGAAATGGCGCGGTTGATCAATGGGTTCAGTGTATCAGACGAAAGTTTGGAATAAAGAGCACCACGCCCACGCCCTACCAATATGTTCGGATCGTACGAAGGAGCGCTGGCACAAACCAGCACTTCGCCGGTCGACGGTTCTATGGCAACAACAGACCCCTTCTTATTTTGCAGCAACATTTCAGCATATTCCTGAAGATCGGCATCCAGCGTCGCAATCAAGTTCTTACCTAAAATCGCCGATGTATCCATCTTCCCTTCGTTGTAACTTCCTTTTTTGCGGTTATGCACATCAACAAGAAAATGATTGATTCCCTTTCTTCCGCGTAAATACTCCTCGTACGACTCTTCCAATCCCTGCGAACCAATATAGTCACCTGATTTATAATAGCTATTAGCATCAATATTTTTTTGCGTTACCTCGCTCACGTAACCCAGTACATGACCGGCAAGCCCCCGGGGATATTCCCGCAAAGTACGGGTTTGCACATAAAAACCCGGGTATTTGTATAATTTTTCCTGAAGGGGCGCGTATGTTTCAGGCGAAATCTGTTTCACAACAGGCGAAGGTTTATAAGGAGAATAGCTCCGGGCTTTTTTCATTTCTTCGATCAGTTCCTCTTTCGTAATATCCAGAATATCGCACATTTCCAGGGTGTCGAACGATTTTACTTCCCGGGGTGTAACCATAAGGTCGTAAGCCGCTTTATTCTGCACCAATAATTTTCCATTGCGATCGTAAACCAAACCACGGGCGGGGTAAATAACTTCAGGCCTCAGAATATTTCTGGTGGCGTATTGTTTGTATTCAGAACTGATTACCTGAATGCCAAACATCCTCAGCACAAAGATTATTCCGATCAGAATAAAGAAAGCATTAAGAAAATCTTTTCGTTTTGAATACGTATCCACCTTTCAAGCTAGTTTTTAAAGATGATGTATTGACTAATGATCACCAAAATTATGGATAAAACAGAACTTAGCAAACATCTGAGCAAAGTATAAAATGCACCGCTGAATGTAAATACTTCAATATAGAAAAGGAAAATATGATGGCACAGCACCAGGATTACCGTATACTTTATAAACCAGGCTATTCCAAGCGTCTTCATCCGGGGAGAGAAACCTGTTTCCGGGTTGTCCCGTCCCGAAATCAGTTCGAGTACATACGGACGGATGAATGCCAGGAAAACAGTAGCAGAGCTGTGTATACCAGGCGTATTGCCAAATATATCAATCGTGAGCCCCAGTATAAAACCCAGGAACAGCAACAGATACACAGGAGTCTGGAAAGGCAAAAGCAAGATAAACAATATATACAGAAAAGGATTGATATACCCGCTGAGCTGGATGTTATTCAGGACCAAAACCTGAATCAGTACCAGCACAACAAACATGATCGTATATTTAATCAAATCCTTAATCATTCTCGTTCTTCTTTTCCAGTTGACGTATCTCTATTTGTTTTACATTCTGCACAACTTCGACATAGCTGACGGTTTTGAAATTCGTTGACAGGTCAACGTCAATCGTATAATAGTTTTCACCATTTCGTATATCAAAACTCTGAATGGTACCGACCATTATTCCTTCCGGAAAAATTGCCGAATACCCGCTGGTAACAATAGTATCACCCAATGTTATGGGAATGTGTATCGGTATTTCACGTAACAGTGCGTTCCTGTAACTTATCCCGTCCCACACAAGCGAACCGTAAGTCCCGCTATTTTTTATTTTTGCAGAAATAAAAAGTCGCTTATTCAGTATCGAAATCCCGGTTGAATAATTTTTTGAAACGTGGTTAATGACGCCAACCACTCCTTCGGAATTGATAATCCCCATATCGGGTTTAATACCGTGTATATAGCCCTTGTTTATGGTCAGATAATTATATTGCTTGTTCACCGAATTATTGACCACCTGCGCAGATATATAAGTGAATATTTTCCCACTCAGGGTGTCTTTCACCTGTCGATTTTCAAATCGTTCGGTTACCCGATCCTGAAGCATGTTACGCAAAAATGTATTTTGAGCGGCCAGTTCATCGTTAATGCGCTTTAGGTGAAAATAATCGTTAAACGAATTATTTAATTCATAAATTGAACCAACCGTGTTGACACTAGAATTGAGAAACTTAACACGCTGATAATTGTTGTAACTGACAATCAAAATCAATGAGATGATTTCAAAAAACAGAAACAACAGAAACGAATGATACCGTAATATAAGCCGTAATAAATTTCTCATTTTTCCAGGAAGGAATGCCCTTCCCTGGCAGTTTTACCTGATCAGGAAGGAGAATTTATCCACATTTTTAAGGGCAACACCGGTGCCTCTTGCAACCGCCCGAAGTGGGTCTTCAGCTACACGGAACTGGATGTTGATCTTTTCGGTCAGGCGCTTTGCCAAACCCCGGAGCAATGCGCCGCCACCTGCCAGCCAAATTCCTTTGTTTACAATATCGGCATACAGTTCGGGAGGCGTTTGTTCGAGCGCGCTTAATATGGCCGTTTCAATTTTCGAGATCGACTTCTCAAGGCAGTGCGATATTTCCTGATATGACACAGGAACCTCAATCGGAAGCGCTGTCATTTGGTTCGGCCCCTGAATGATATAATCGGCTGGCGGATCGTCGAGCTGCGATAAAGCAGAACCTACATTGATTTTAATATCTTCGGCTGTGCGTTCCCCTATTTTTATATTGTGCTGATGGCGCATGTACTCCATGATGTCGGCTGTAAGGTCGTCGCCTGCAATACGGATCGACTTGTTAGTTACAATACCCCCCAGCGAGATCACAGCAATCTCGGTAGTACCACCACCAATATCAACAATCATGTTGCCTTCGGGAGCTTCCACGTCGAGGCCGATACCAATTGCGGCGGCCATCGGTTCGTAAATCATGTAAACTTCGCGTCCGCCGGCATGTTCCGACGAGTCGCGCACCGCCCTGATTTCCACTTCCGTAGAACCGGAAGGAATACAAATTACCATCTTCAGAGCAGGAGAAAACATTCTTGATTTGGGATTGATCATCTTTATCATCCCCCTGATCATCTGTTCGGCAGCATTAAAGTCGGCAATAACACCATCACGCAATGGTCTGATGGTTTTCAGGTTCGAGTGCGTTTTCCCTTGCATCTGCCTTGCTTTCTCACCAATGGCGACCAGCTTCTCGGTTTTCAGATCAATGGTTACAATCGATGGCTCGTCGACTACAATTTTGTCGTTCATTATAATGATCGTATTGGCCGTCCCGAGGTCAATCGCAATTTCCTGGGTCAAAAATGAAAACAATCCCATGTTAATTTTTTTCAGCGTTTATATTTGTCCTTCTTTTTCAGAAAGTATTACTACATACAATTTTAATGTTTAAAGTGACGCATTCCTGTAAAAAGCATCGCAATACCAAATTCATCACAAGCTTCAATCACCTCTTCGTCACGGATACTGCCTCCCGGCTCAACAATGTATTTCACTCCGTACTCGTTGGCAGCTTCAATACTGTCGCGGAATGGGAAAAATGCATCGGAAATAAGTACTGCCTCTTTCATTTCAATTCCTTCCTTCAGATTGAAACGCGGAATCGTGAGATGCCGCAAACTATCCAGCCGGTTGGGTTGCCCCATTCCGGCGCCTGTCAGCCAAAATGAACCATCCGCATTTTCGGTAACCAAAGCAATTGCATTACTTTTTAAATGCTTACATGCTGTAATTCCAAACTTTGCCAAATTCATTTTATTGTTACTGAACTGTATTTTCGTCACATTTTTAAAATCTGTTTCCAAGCCTTCATCTTCATCTTGAACCAGCATTCCTCCACTGATGGAGCGGTACAGTTTTTCACGGGTTATCTGCGGTTTTACAGGGGTTACCAAAAGGCGAAGATTTTTTTTCTTACCTAAAATTTCGAGCGCTTCCGGAGTGAATTCCGGCGCGATAATAATTTCAACAAAACGATTGCTGAACCAAGCTGCTATTTCCGCTGTCACTACATCAGTAAAACAGATAATCCCGCCGTAGGCGCTTACCGGATCACCGGCCCAAGCCAGTTCGAGCGATTTCATAATAGTATCGGTAACCGCCAGTCCACAAGGGTTCAAATGTTTGACAACCGAAACGGCAACTTTATCCTGAATATGCGAAACTGAATGATACGCGTCGCTGCATGATTTCCAGGCAGCATCGGCATCCAGCAAATTATTATATGATAAGGCTTTCCCCTGAAGTACTTCGGCATTGGCCAGAGTAACCTGGGTTTCCGAATTGTCGAATTTAAAGAAAGTGGCCGACTGGTGCGGATTCTCGCCGTAGCGCAATACCTGTCCGTCGTTCAGACTGACACGCGCCTCAGCCGATGGCCCTTCGTTGAAATAATTAAAAATAGCGCTGTCGTAATGCGACGAGGTGGCAAATGCGTCGCGGGCAAATTCCTTGCGGTCTTCAATTGACGTTTCGCCCTGTTTCTCATTCAATAACGAAATCACCTTTTCGTACTGGGTTCTCGAAGAAACAATCAGTACATCGTTAAAATTTTTGGCAGCAGCGCGAATCAGCGAAATACCGCCTATATCGATTTTTTCAATAATATCCTGTTCCCCGGCGCCCGATGCAACCGTTTCTTCAAACGGATACAGATCAACAATTACCAGATCAATTTCAGGGATTTCATATTGTACTATTTGTTGCTGGTCGCCTGCATTGTCTCTACGGGTTAAAATCCCTCCAAAAACTTTCGGGTGCAAGGTTTTTACCCTTCCGCCCAAAATAGATGGGTAGCTGGTAAGCTGCTCAACTGCGATAACGTTCACACCTAATCCTTCAATAAAAGTCTGGGTACCTCCGGTGGAATACAATTGAACGCCAAGTTGATCCAATTTTTTAATAATCCCGTCTAATTTATCTTTGTGATATACTGAAATTAATGCTGATTTAATTTTTTTTAAGTCGCTCATTTATAATGCTTTTGAAAATTTTGCACAAAGATAATAAAAACAGCCCTACTTTTTTTCTCCAACAAATTTTTTAGCTTATTTCTGCGGCTGAAAATATGAAGTTTTTATTCACAATCAAAATAGTTTGTAACAATAAAAAAATAATTCATCTCTTTCTTTTTTTCAAAGTTGTATCCTATAAATTTCCGTAATAACTTTTGCTTTTTTTAAGTTTCCAATCCCGGAATTTTGGGAGAATAGCCATCTGCCAGTTGGCTGATCATTTCCGTCTGGGGTAAGTGTAATTCTTCTGTTTATTTAATACTAATTTTTCAGAAGGAATAATGCAAGGTGTCGTGGATTTGTCCTATATTTAAATTTCATAAAATACAAAATGTTGCTTGCCCGGTTGATATATGAAAGTTTTTCGTTTGCCTTTGGTTCGCTCAGGGCAAACAAACTGCGTACATTCCTTTCATTGCTGGGGATTACGATTGGTATTTTCGCAATTATTTCTGTGTTTACGGTGATCGATTCGCTGGAAGGTTATATCCGTTCGAGCCTGAATTCGTTGGGAAACAATATGGTTTACATTCAGAAATGGCCGTGGACACCGCCTGAAGGAGAAACAGAATATCCGTGGTGGCGCTACCTGAACCGGCCTGTTCCCGAATACGAGGAAACAGAAGAAATCCTGCGCCGCTCGAAAACCACCGAAAATGCAGTTTATTTTTTCGGGTTCAACCAGACTGTTCAGTTTGAAAACAGTAAAGCCGAAAATACCGAAATACTGGCAACTACCCACGATTTGATAAGTACATGGAACCTGAATATTGGCACCGGCCGCTACTTTACCGAATCGGAATCGAACTCGGGCGCCAACATGGCAATTCTGGGCGACGAGATCAGCAACCGGCTCTTTGAAACGATCAATCCGGTGGGTAAATCCATTAAAATCATGGGTCACAAATTCCTGATTGTCGGCGTGTATGAAAAACAGGGACAGGATATGTTCGGCACCAGTATGGACAAGCGGGTACATATTCCGGTGCGGTATGCAATGAATATGATTGATGTGCGGAACCGCGACCGCGGACAAACTATTAACGTAAAAGCCAAGCCCAATGCCGACCGCGATCAGTTTGTTGCCGAGCTGGAAGGAATCATGCGCAGCATTCACCGTCTGAAACCGATGGAAGAAAACGACTTTGCCATCAATGAGGTCAGCGCTATTTCGACACGTTTCGATGCGTTTTTTAAAGTTTTCAACCTGGCAGGGTGGATTATTGGTGGATTTAGTATCCTGGTGGGCGGTTTCGGAATCGCCAACATCATGTTCGTATCGGTGAAGGAACGGACGAAAATTATCGGCATCCAAAAATCATTAGGAGCAAAAAAATATTTCATCCTGCTGCAATTTATCTTCGAAGCGGTGGTTCTTTCACTCGTGGGCGGACTGCTCGGGCTGCTGCTCATCTTTATCGGCACGGTTGTTCTGAGCAGCGCCTCCAGTATGACTATTTATATGAATGCCGGAAATGTTATCATGGGCCTGATGATTTCAGGAATTATCGGCGTGATGGCGGGCTTTCTACCCGCGCTTACCGCTTCCCGCCTTGACCCGGTGGAAGCGATCAATGCCGTATAACTTTTCAATGGTCAGCTTCATTTCAATTGAACTTTTTAACATCCCGCTTCTGAAATTATAGTGAACTGCACAAATTTTTGCAATCTGCTTTTTTCAGGAAAGCCGCTAAAAATTTACCTTTCAATTTAAAAGCCGTCAAACATTATCCATAAAAAGCTGTTTTAGTTCTCGATAAATTATCGAATAATGAAAAATGTAATATTTGTTTTTCCGGTTGTTTTATTTCTTGCTTTTGCATGTAATTCGGAAAAGAAAGAAAAAGCAGTGCCTTTGAGCGCCGATAAAATCACCGAAACCATAAAAACGGAAAGCACGGACAATACCGAAACCAAAATCAGGCACGGAAAAGCCGTGTTCATGCAATACTGTGCAACCTGCCACATGGTTGACGGATCGGGTGTTTCAGGAATTCAACCGCCACTGAATGACCCCAAATGGATTTCCGATGAGGAAAAATTGATTCAAATTGTACTGAAGGGAATTTCAGGAAAAATTGAAGTGAACGGAGAAACTTACAACAACCTGATGCCCCCGCATAATCATCTCACGACAGGGGAAATTGCCAACGTACTTTCGTATGTCAGAAGCAACTTCGGAAATAAATTTGAACCGGTAAGTAATGAAAAAGTAGCTGAAGTTCGTAAAAAACTCCAGCTAAATTAACTTGGCACATTACTGAAAAATGGTTGAACAGTCGTGCGTTTTCCTGTCTGTTTTTGATTAGATTTAACTACTGAATTGCAAACCGTGCAAACACTTTGTATTTCAGTTTTATCTTTTTAAACGACAATTCGGGTAATGGTTCCGGCATGGAAGCATCTTCCATTTTCATGCTCATATTCGCTACGCCACGGATCATGGGCATCACTTCGGGTTCGTACATTTCCCGCTCCTGAATATAGAGCGGTTTGCCCACTTTTTCTCCAATGGCTTCGAGCAGATAAGCCGCTTTTTCCTGCGCCGCTTTCATGGCCATAATTTTCACCTCTTTGCGGAATTGTTCAATTTGCGAATGACTTGTTTTGTAGATGTCGGCATCAAAAACCTTTATTTCATCGAGAATCCCGAAAACCTGGTCAAGTACTGATACTTTATCCACTTCCAGAAGGAAATCTTTCGATGCAATTACATCTTTTTTGTTCCATTTTATTTTCGTGTAGTCGGCGGAAGCATCGGCCAGCGTCAGGTTTTTCAAGTCGAAATTTATTTTCTGAAGTTTCTGTTTCAATTCCCGTTCCTGTTCTTCGATGGTGATTTTTGTTTTACCGTCCATCCGTTCTTTCAGTGTGAATGAGATGAAAATCTCATCGGGTACAAATTCCATTTCGCCATCACCGGTCACCTCAATATACGGAGTCGATTCAAGCGGGTTCAGAACATTGGTTTGGGCGAAAACGCTCATCGAAAATGCCGCCAGCAGAAAAAATACAAATAGTGTTTTCATGGTAAATATGTTTTTATTTTCAATAAAATTCAGAAGTCGCTCTTCCAATAATCGAGCCAACAAGAATCCAATCAATTACATTTACTATCAATCTTCAAGTTTATGATCCCTCTTAAAAATATTCAAAATCCGTTGATCGTTTCGCCTGTCCTCAAATTCTTGCCCCTGAATAGTTCCGGGATATCCCAATTTCACTTCAATCGCATTGTCCAAACCAATCATTAAAGGATCAATTGTAACCCAATTGCAGCCCAACGAAGAATAACCTGGCCAAAAATAACCGGTATAAATGAGAATATTGTCCGCTTTTATGGCAAAAGCATTACCAAATACTGTATGATGTATATTCTGAATCGCAGCCTTGGCTTCACTGGAGAGTTCAAATACATGATGATCGGGATTATACGAAATAAGATCGGCATAGCTTATCAACGGCTCAGCTTTTGTAATAACAGTTGATTCATCAATCTGACAAGAATTTCCAATTGTTTCATAGGATTCCAGCAGGAAAAATTCCACATTCCCTTTAACCGAATCCAAGTTATTCTTTTCGCAGGAATTAAAAACAAGGCCGATAATTCCCGTAAAAAATAGAATTGTGATTTTCTGTTTCATTGGTTGATTCAATTTGGTTCAATGTATCAAAGAGATCAAAAAACTTTATTTTGGTTGCGTCAACTATTTATTGGAATACATGTAAAATCAGAACAAAAAAACGAAATGCTTCTTTTCATTTAGAAAACTCCAAATTACTAAAAATGATTGGCTTGCCAATGAAGCATTATTTTTAATTTTATGTATCCTGAAAATACGCTTATCTTTAGCCTAAACGAATTGCAATGAACCCTTTTTTAAAGCAGGCAGCCAATTATCTATACAAAAAACACGCAAACGAACTGAGCGAATTTTGCATGGTTTTTCCCAGTCGCAGGGCAGGTGTGTTTTTCAATGCCTACCTGAACGAACTCATTGAAAAGCCGCTGATTGGTCCGGAAACGACCACCATCAACCAGCTTATTTCCGATTTTTCGGAGATGGAACAGGCCGACCCGGTTTCGCTGATCCTGAAACTTCAGGAGATTTATAATGAAGTGACCGGCTTCGACGAACCGATTGATGAGTTTTTCTTTTGGGGTGAAATATTACTGAACGATTTCGACGACATCGACAAATATCTGCTGAATGCCGACGACCTGTTTACCAATATTTCAGATCTGAAAGAACTGGAGCACAAATTCGAATACCTGACAGAGGAACAACGAAAAGCGATTGAAAATTTCTGGGGTGCAATGGGCAAAGCCGGACATTCGATGAACAAGGAAAAGTTTCTCGAATTGTGGGAAAAACTTCCGCAAATATATCGCCGCTTTACCGAACAACTCCGGCAGCAAAAAATTGGATACAACGGATTGATATATCGCGAACTGGCTCGTCAACCGGAGGTTTTTCACACAAAAAATACCGACATCCGGAAATTCGTTTTCATCGGGTTCAATGCACTGAACAACTGCGAAAAAGCAATTTTCAAGTACCTGAATAATGCGCAAAAAGCATTGTTTTTCTGGGATTTCGACGAAACCTTTGTGCAGGATGCTGCCAACGAAGCAGGCTATTTTCTGCGCACCAACCTGATCCAATTTTCTCCTCCGTCGGATTTTATCCCCGAAAACCGCAATCCACAGGAAAAACAAAATATACAAATTATCTCCGTACCCGGAAAAATGGCGCAGGCTCAAGTAGTGAATACTTCGCCCATTGTATCGCGCTTCAAAACGGATACGCATTTCGACAATACCGCATTGGTTTTAGCCGACGAAAGTCTGCTGCTCCCGGTCATTTCAGCAACCGGAAACAAATTCGGAAAAATGAACATCACCATGGGGTTTCCGCTCACCGGAACGCCCGTGTATGGTTTTCTTTCACAATTACTCAGCCTGCAACGCAATATCCGCAAAAACACCGATGGATTGCCTCAGTTTTATTTCAAACCAGTGATTGCCTTGTTGAATCACCAGTTTGTGAGTTCGACCGAAACAACCGAATTCATCAAAAGCATTCACCGCCACAACAAAGTTTATTTGTCGGCGAAAGAACTTGCCATTAATACATTGACCGGCAAGATTTTTACAATTGCCGAAGGATGGGAAAAAACTTTTGATTACCTGCTTGAGATTATCCGGAGCCTCGCAGAAACATTTCATACCAAAGAAGAAGAACCGGCGCGGCTCGAAGCCGAATACCTGTACCAGGCATTTCTCTCCATTAGCCGGTTGAAAGATTCGATTGCAGTGTTGAAGTTGCCGGAGTTTTCGCAAAAAATCCTGTTCCGGCTGATCGACCAAAACCTGCGGCGCATTTCCATCCCGTTTGAAGGAGAACCGTTGACCGGTCTTCAGGTGATGGGTCTGCTCGAAACCCGCTGCCTCGACTTCAAAAACCTGATTGTATTTTCGGCCAACGAGGGCAACCTGCCCAATACAGGCAATTCGCACTCGTTCATTCCGTACCATCTGCGCAAAGGGCATGGCATGCCAACCTACGAGGAACGCGACGCCATGTACGCCTATTATTTTTACAACCTCATCCAGCGTGCCGAAAATGTGGTGCTGGTGTACAATTCGGTGAACGATGGTAGCAACTCAGCCGAGATGAGCCGCTATCTGTTCCAGCTTCAATATGAATCGTTCACAAAACCGGAACTTTCCAGCCTGACTTTCGATTTTAAAGGGAATGAGCAACAAGCCATTTCGATTGAAGCGACCCGGCAACACCAGGAACTTCTTTTCAGTAAATATTCAGAAAAAAACCTGAGTCCCAGCGCTATCAACACGTATCTCGACTGCAAACTGAAGTTCTATTTTAAATACATTGCCGGACTGAAAGAGCAGGACGAGTTAAAAGAAGAAATCGACCCGGTGCTGTTCGGGAACCTTTTTCATCGTGCTGTTGAACTGGTTTACAAACCTTTTCGCGATCAGGAAATTACGACTGAAAATATTGACACCATCCTGCTGAACAAACAAAAAATTGAGGAGGCTGTCTTCCTTTCGTTTGCCGAAAAATATTACAATCTGAAACCGGAGCAGGCAAAAAAACTAAAACTGAACGGACACAACCTACTGATTGCCGGGCACCTTCAATATTATCTGACCCAATTACTGAAAAACGACAAGCAGTTTGCACCTTTCAAAATTCTGGAACTGGAAGGCGAACATTCCGGCGCTTTCAAAGTGGAAACAGAAAACAAAACTCACGAAATACGGGTAGGTGGAATTATCGACCGGATTGACCAAACCAGCGACGGGGTGCGAATTGTCGATTACAAAACCGGGCGCAACCTGGAACTGAATTTTAATCAGTGGGAACAACTGGTAAACCGCGAACTGCCGGGCCGAAGAAAAGAAATTTTCCAAACCCTGTTGTATGCCGGAATTTATCAGTCAGAGAATCCAGGCACATCGATCATCCCAGCCATTTACAAGCTCGACGATTTGTTTGGCGATACTTTTAATCCACGGATTACCCGGCAAAACAGCGAATTTATCTACCGCGATGTGGAAGCCGAATTCCGCGAAATTCTTCAGGAATTGCTGAATGAAATTTTCAGCAGCACCACTATTTATTCGCAAACCAGCGAACTCCGCAAATGCGGATACTGCCCGTTTAACAAGATTTGTAACCGAAGCTGAATTGCTGAATGGTTGAGGAATTTGTCCGAGGGGGCGGGGTTGTTTTATTTGAGATTTGGGATGACTGAATTGCTGAATTGCTAAATTGCTGAATTGCTGAATTGCTGAATTTTATAGTTTTACTGTGACTGTTTACTGTGACTGTTTACTGTGACTGTTTGCTGTGACTGTTTGCTGTGACTGTTTGCTGTGACTGAACACTGAGACTGCCTACTGCAACTGTTTTCCTTTCAGCTTCTTGATCCGCTCTTTTTCGAGAATTTGCCGCAACTGGCTTTCAAAACCATTCAGGGGATTCAGGGCTGGCGAGGCAGCCAGTTTTCCATCGCGGCCAAGCAAATACGAACTCGGAAATGTTTTCACTTTGTAGGCCGCTTTGCCTTCGTCAGTGGTGGTTGTGAATACGCCGGTCCACTTGCGGGCTTCAGTTTCCGGAGTTTTCCCTTCCGTAATAAAAATGACGGTCAGGTTTGTTTTATACTGATCGGCAATGGGTTTCAGCGCTTCCATGTGCTGACGGCAAACCGGATTTTGCAGATCGGTAAAATGTAAATAAACAAAACTTCCGCAAAATTCGCCGGGCGATGTTTTTTGCCCGTTGATGCGGGTAAGTTGCAATTCAGGCGCTTTTGTACCGGGCAGCAGGTAGGTTATTTTCTGCCAAATATTCTTTGCAATCAGTTTGTACTTATCGGGCCAGTTACTATCGGCTACCTGAGCCAATGCTCCGGCAACAGACGTTTTCGAAAACTGGCCGCTGTAATACGCATCTTTCAGCGACTTCAGAATAACCAATTGACAAGCATCCGTATTCCAGCCGTTTTTCTCCGATAAATATTCTTCAAGTGCCCGAATATCGCCCGAATTTACCAAACCGGTAATTTTCTGATCGTGAACCGAATTGCCCAAAAAACTAAAATAATTGGCAAACACCTGATTAAACAGATTGACATACGCCGGAATCTGCATTTTTGGACTAACTTTTCCGAAGTAATAATTTACAAATTCAATCGATTTCCCTTGATTGAGCGCATATTCCAGATTGCCTATCCTGTATTTTTTGTGGTCCTCGAAAAACCGGTTCTCGGTCTTTGGAAATTTCTTCTGAAGCTCTGTTTTTACCAGTTCAACGCTGGCTTTCGATCGTTTTTCGTAGATATTGTAAAAATGTTTGTCTTCCAATACCCTGAATTCGGTCTCAAAATTTTTAATCAGCAGGTTCAGATCGGCATTTTGCTGATTGAGAATTTTTAACCAGACCGGCAATAAACTGAAAAACGGGTTCCGTTTTTGCGCTTCCGACTGCTTTTGTCGCGGAGGAAACTGAATCTCGTACGATTTTCCCTGCTCCACATAGATCATGCCCTGGTGAATATCCAATTCGGTAAAACACACCATCGTACAAGGCAGATTAATCCCGGCAGAAAAAGATCCGTCAGCCTGAAAATGGATCTTTCCGACCTCCACCTTTTCTTCGGAGATAAAATCTGAATACGTATAAACGGGCATTTCCATTCCTGCATATTCGCTGGCAACACCTTTTATTGTGCTTGTTTGTGCAAACAACGATCCGGCAGAAAGGAGAAAAATCAGAAGAAATATGATTTTCAGGTCACTCATCAAAAGTAAAATCTTTCATATCAATGCCTTTAGGAAGAAACATGCTGGCATCGCCTCCATGCAGGATAATGTCGCGTACGATAGTCGATGTGATCGGGGTATGTTCGGGCATGGTCAACAGAAAAACCGATTCAATTTGCGGGTGCATCCTTTTGTTCACCTGAGCAATTGCCCGTTCGTATTCAAAATCGGCTGAAGTACGCAAACCGCGCAGAATATAGCTGGCATTCACCTTTTTACAAAAATCAACGGTCAGTCCCTCGTACGATTCAACCTGAACTTTAGGTTCGTCCTTAAACACCTGCTCAATCCATTTTTGCCTTTTGCTTACAGGAAAGGCTTGCTTTTTACTGGTATTAAAACCAACCATAACCACAATCTTATCGAACAAAGGTAAAGCCCTTCTCACAATGCTTTCATGACCAATAGTAAAAGGATCGAACGACCCGGGAAATATTGCAATACGTTCCATATTTTCTTATTTGATATATCAAAGGTAAAAAGATAACGCAAAAAGATGCCTAATCGTATTCAATAATCTCTAATTAACACCCAAACAACCGGCATTTTATATATTTTTGTTCACACTGAAAAAATACCCAAATGAGTAAACTGCTATCGATTATAATCCCGGTATATAATGAAGAAAAAACCATTCGTTCAATCCTTGACCGGGTGGTTGGCGTCGAACTGAAATACGGTTTTTCAAAAGAACTGATTATCGTTGATGACTGTTCGAAAGACAACAGTTCCCAAATTATTTCGGAATACATAGCCGGACACAGCGACACCACGATTAAGCTCTTCAAACAGGAGAAAAACATGGGCAAAGGAGCTGCCCTGCACCGCGGTATAACTGAAGCAACAGGCGACTATGTTATTATTCAGGATGCCGATCTGGAATACGACCCGCGCGAATACAACGATTTGCTGAAACCTGTTGCCGAAGGTTTTGCCGACGTGGTGTATGGTTCACGTTTCCTGGGCGGACACCCGCACCGCATCTTGTTTTTCTGGCATTCGCTGGGCAACAAACTGCTGACTTTCACATCAAACATGTTTACCAACCTGAACCTGACAGATATGGAAACTTGTTATAAACTGTTCAGATCGGATATGATAAAAAATATAAATCTGAAAGAAAAACGCTTTGGCTTTGAACCAGAAGTAACCGCGAAAATTGCCCGTGTAAAAGGCACACGCATTTACGAAGTTGGCATTTCGTATTACGGCCGCACGTACGCGGAAGGCAAAAAAATAAACTGGAAAGACGGGTTACGCGCTTTTTGGGTTATCCTGAAATACAATGTATGGGCAAAATAGCAGAAAATAGCAACTCGTTTTCTGATCCGGCAGGGTATTCCACGCTCGGCGCCATTTCTTCGGCCGATAAATTTAACCGATGGATGTACCAAACCATTGCTCCTTTCTTCAACGGACAAATTCTTGAAATAGGCGGCGGTATCGGAAACATTTCAAAACAAGTGCTGGCTGACAGCAAAACACTCACCATTACTGAACTGCGCGAAGAATACTGCCAGTTGCTCCGGGAAGAAGTCGGCCCCGACCAAAACCTTCAGAATATTGTTTGCCTCGATATTGTTGATCTGCAATTCGACAGCAAATACGAAACCATGCTGGGAACTTTTGATACGGTGTTTGCACTGAATGTGATTGAACACATCGAAAACGACAAACTGGCAATTGCCAACTGTAAAAAGCTGCTAAAACCCGGAGGACAACTCATTATTCTGGTACCTGCCTTTCAGTTCCTTTTTAACTCATTCGACCGTTCACTGGGGCACTTCCGCCGGTACACACAGAAAAGTCTCATCTGTTTGTTTGAAGAAAACAGTTTGGAAATCGTTCATCGTCAATATTTCAATTTTGTTGGTACGCTGGGCTGGTGGGTCAGCGGCAGTTTACTGCGGAAAAAGACTGTTCCCGAAGGCCAAATGAAATTGTACAACTTTTTTGTTCCGCTTATCCGAATCATTGATTATTATACAAGACGATTTGTTGGATTGAGCGTCATCGTGGTCGGACGTAAAAATTAAAAACAGTTGTAATCATGGAAGGAATCAGGAAATTTTGCTTTTCCGGTAAAGTAACTGCTGGCATTGTCTTCATTTTACTGGGATTAATTGTCAACTATATTTTCCGCGATGTTTTTCATTCCATCCCGATCGACAAAATTATTCTGGGGTCCGATCCCGAAGGTTATTATCAATACCTGCCGCATTTCTTCCTACGCGACTGGCAGCATTTCGAACATCTTCCCTGGGCTATTCCTTACAGCGAAGGAAAAACCATCAGCGTGTTTACCTGCGGGGTTGCTATTTTATGGAGCCCTTTTTTCGTACTGGCTCATTTTATCAGCGTATTTTTTAATCTCGATGCCGACGGGTACGGCAATGTTTATTATGGATTCGTGCTGATCGCTGCCTTATTTTACGTGTACATCGGACTTGTGTTTTTATACAAACTGGTAACTGAAGAATTTGGGAAAATGATCAGTTTGAAAACTGTTGCGCTGGTATTTCTGGGTACCAATGTTTTTTACTACACCATGATATTAGGAGCAGGAATGTCACATGCCTATTCATTTGCGCTGATTTCGGTATACGTGTATTTTGTACACCGCTACTTCAAATTACCATCAAATAGAAATGCCCTTTTCATGGCAATTCCTTTTGCTTTGGCGGTTTTGATCAGGCCAACCAATATTATCTCCGGTTTTTATTTTTTCTTCTTCGGAATAAAAAATATGGAAACAATGAGCTTCCGTTTTAAATTCTGGACAAAAAACCTGAAAACCATTGGCATTGTTGCCCTCGTTGGATTGGTAATTGCCATTCCGCAAATGCTTTACTGGTACAAAGTAAGCGGCAAGCCCATCGTGTATTCGTACGGCGATTACGGCTTCCCGTATATTGCTTCTCCCAAAATCGGGATTGTGCTTTTCGGAAAATACAATGGCTGGTTTTTATATACCCCAATGGTATTATTTGCCCTCTGGGGTTTGTTCGCCACCTTCAGAAAAGGCCTGTACAACAACATTGCTGTCCTGTTTATTTTCGTGCTGGCCATTTACCTCAACGCCAGTTGGTGGGCGCCCACGTTCAGCGCAGCCTGCGGGCAGCGTGCCATGATTGACTTCCTGCCTTTTCTGGTTTTGCCACTGGCATGGTTTGTAAATCAGGTTTCCCGGCAACCAAAATACCTGAGAATAGTGTTCTCCCTGATTATTCTCATCATCATTTTCTACAATATTCAATTTGCTTTTCGTTACGATCCGGTGCAATGGTGGGATACCCCAATGAACTGGGAGAAATTTTGGCAGACACTTAAATTTTAAAATTATCAGTGTACATTTACAGGACTGAGGTTCATTTTTTTGAACAACAGCAACAATTAGAATAATTCAATAATGGATAAAAGAGTAATTGAATTTATAAGAACAAAAGACTTCAAATTGATTAAAGAGATTGGTCAAGGAGGTACTGGAAAAACAGTGCTTTTAAAAGATGAGATTATTGATGAGACTTTTGTTTGCAAGAAATATTCACCATATTACGAAGAGCATAAAGAGTTATTCTTTCGAAATTTTGTTGATGAAATAAAAATTTTACATAAGATTTACCACAAAAATATTGTTAGAGTTTTTAATTATTATCTATATCCCGAAAAGAAAACTGGATATATTTTAATGGAGTTTATTGATGGTCAAAATATTAAATCATACGCTTCGGAAAACCCACATTTAATCAATATTTTATTTGAACAGACAATAAATGGGTTCAACTATTTAGAGCAAAATAAAATTCTACACAGAGATATTCGTCCCGAAAACATCTTAGTATCTGATGGAGGTGTCGTAAAAATAATTGATTTTGGATTTGGGAAAAAGATTAATTTCGAAGAAGATTTTGATAAAAGTATCACACTTAATTGGGGATTTCTTCCACCTGATGATTTTAATTCAAAATTCTATGATTTCAGAACTGAGATATATTTTGTCGGAAAACTATTTGAAGAAATACTAATAGAAAATCAGATTGAAGATTTTCTTCATAAAGAAGTTTTATCAAAAATGATAAAAAAAGACTTTAATGAACGAATTTCTGGATTCGCGTTAATTGAAAGAATTATATTATCCGGGGATAAGCAAGAGATCGATTTTACACATGAAGATAAACAGACGTATAAGAGCTTTGCAAGTAGTTTGATCTCTATTTTTAGTAAAATAGAACAACGTTCAAGCTATTATACTGATTTAGATAAAATTGTTACTGGTTTAGAGGATGTTTTCAGAAATTCGATTCTTGAGGATAATATTCAAAATCCTAATTCAATAGCAAGATGTTTTGTTAACGGCAGTTACAAATACTATAAGCATGTAGAATTCTCTCTGTTTATATTAAAGGATTTTATAAAATTGATAAAGTCTGTATCCATTGACAAAAAGAGAATTATTCTGAATAATTTATGGCAGAGATTAGATACTGTTGAACGATTTTTTGACGATAAAAATGATTTGCCTTTTTAATAGAAAAATTTGTACCCGACACGATTACACAATGCGAAGTGAAATGGTAAATTGTAATTTATGAGCAATCCTGAAAAAATATCTATCGTCGTTTCGATTTTTAATGAAGAAGAAGTTCTTCCTGAATTTGTGATCGAAATTGAAAAAACAATTTCCGGCCTGAATATACAGGCAGAACTCATTTTCGTGAACGATGGTAGCACAGACCGGAGTTTGCAGATACTCGAAAATCTAAAAAAAGAAATTTCCACAGAAACAAAAATTATCAGTTTCAGCCGTAATTTCGGACATGAGGCTGCCATGATATGCGGCATCGACCATGCTTCGGGCGACGCCATTATTTGCATGGATTCCGATTTGCAGCATCCGCCGCAACTACTTGGTGAAATGCTGGAAAGCTACCGGCATGGAAACGAGATTGTGACCATGATTCGCGAAAAACGGGAGGACAACAGTTGGCTGAAAAACTGGTTTTCGCGCCGTTTCTACGGGCTGATCAACCGCCTCTCGGAATACCAGCTCGACGAAAGCGCTTCCGACTTTTTCCTCATCTCGAAACCGGTTGCCGATGTGTTGCGAAACGATTTCAGGGAACGAAACCGCTTTTTGCGCGGATTTATCCAGATTATCGGCTTCAGCAAAACCAGTCTGCAATACGTGGCACCCAGACGCCCGGCAGGTCACAGTAAATATTCATTTTTCAGATTGTTGAAACTATCGGCAAACGCCATCATTTCATTCTCGAAAATGCCGCTTTATCTGGGCATTTACATCGGTGTGCTTTTTGCTTTTTTCTCTCTGGTACTGGGCGTTTACACGATCTGGCAATTTCTCTTCGGGGATACGCCGCCTTCGGGTTACACAACCATCGTATTGTTTATAAGCCTCAGCTTTTCTGTTTTATTTATCCTGATTGGCATCATCGGGACATACGTTGGCTACATTTTTGAAGAAAACAAACGGCGACCGATCTACATCGTTAAAAATATTCTGTGAATTAGTTATCAGGAAGAAAGATCAGAAGCCTGACGAATCAACTTAAACACAACTTCATTGGTAGGTTCATTAAAAAACACCTGTTCCAGTTTGTAATTCTCCGGAAAATACGATCTCATATCTTCCTCAAACACTTCGCGGTGTTTGAAATGTTCCAGATAAATATAAACCGGCTTGTCAGTTTCTTTTAGTTGTGGCCCATCGGCCCAGAAATTGACCGTCTTGTCCCAGAAATAATAAATAAACGTGTTTGGATACAGTTTGCCAAGTACCGGTTTGAAAAGCTCCTTTTGCTTTCCGGCCCATCCGTAACTGCTCATCAGTGCATATTCGGGCGTGGGGCAACCGTAAAAACCGGGTACCAAAATTTTGACGGCATCCTTTTCAATATTCTCCATAAAATGCCAGGCCGGCATCCTTTGTTCATATTCCCGATCAAAATACGATGAAAGACTCTCGGTTACCGGCCGCTGCTTCGCTGCATAAAACAGGAAGAACAACAACAGCGCAACATACGAAAGATTATATTTTCCCAACTGAAAATGCCATTTTTTACTGAATTCCAGAATCATAATCAGTAACATCGGGGCCAGCATCAACGAAGGGATGAAGTAGCGATGTTCGAAATGCTTGCATACAATTGCAATCTGGATAAGAACAGCCAGTGAAAGGGCAACCGAGATGCGTTGCAGAAGTTTTATATTTTCATTTCGTTTCAGAAAAAACCAGACCAGAAGCAAAATGACCATGGCAATGAAAACCAGAAAGAATATCCGGCTTTCGCCTGTCAACTGGCTGAAATTCGGGCCAATCGTACTCCAGTCGATAATGTTACTTTCTCCTTTTCCATACTGCCCGCTGTGCATGAAAAGGCTTTTCACCCAGTGACGAAAAACATGAAACTGCAACGTAACAGGAAGCGCAATAACAAAAAATGAGATTATTGCTGAAAAACTATACCATACTTTGTTTTTCCATCCGGTCAAAACAACCAGCGGGATGATCCACAAAGGGAAATACGTCAATTTTATCGATAATCCAAAAGCAGAAACCAATCCGAACAGAACAGCATTTTTCCGATTCGACTGATTTTCGCCAGAATAAATAAATTTCAGGATTAATAAACTTAACAGCATGGCTGGCAGAGGCAGTAAATTTTCGGGAGTAATGCGCCCAATGTTACCGAAAATAATAGGCGTAAAAAAAGGCGCCGTCTGCAAAACCATCCCGTACGACAATTTACCGGAAATCCGGGATGCCGCTTTTCCTGCAAAATACATAAATGTAGCCACAACAACGGTAAGAACCAGGTTCAAAACCCGAAGGTACATATCCGGTTTCGAAAGTACATCTTCCATAAACGGGATCTGGTGGCTGCGAAACAAATAAACCAAACGAAAAACCAGCGCGGCGAGGTATTGAAGCGGTGTTCCGGGATTATCGATATGCCCAAGTTCCAGTTTTCCGCACGCAACGCTTAATCCGCTGATAAAATAAATGTATTCCGGATCGGCAGAGCGCAGTGAATACAACCCAATCATCTGATGGATGTATCCACCCAACAAAATATACAATGAAGGAATGAGAAGAAACAGAAGTTTTTTAGTCTGACTCATTTTCCGGAAAATTTTATTTTCCTCGTAAAAATAACGTTTTTACTGGTCTGCAACGAAACCAGGCTGATTTACCATTGAAAATTTCACCTTTTGTTTCTGACTGCAACAATCCACTCAGGCAGGATGAAATTTCGGTCCCGGAGGTGAATGACACGATGTATCAAATACGGCGTTTGGAGGAGGTTCCGGCTTTATCAAAAGCTATGCCATTGAAATCCATATTACATATTCTTTTATCCACAATCCTGTTATCTGGAATTAGTCTTTATTACATTAATCATATTATGCTGAAGAACACCTAAATCTGCACTGAATCTGATATTTGTAAGTAGTTTTTAAAATTCGACATGCCTAAATTTAAAGGTGAAATCTAAACTTATGCTCATCCTTAAGAAAGGATCGGAATAATTTGACAAATTGACCCTGCTGTAATGCGGCAATGCTCTGATTTCTGAAAATTACCTTATCCAAATTATTACTCTACCAATAACTACATTCCTACATGAATCTCGTTACCGACCTTATTAAAGATCTGGCAAACCAACATGGAAGAAGCAGGGAAAACCTACTTCCCATCTTACAGGGAGTCGTTGAACAGGAAAAATATCTTTCTGAGTTTTCCATGATTGAAATTGCCCGGGAGCTTGACCTCCCTGCCTCCGAAGTCTACGGAACCGCAACATTTTATTCTTTTCTTGAACACAAAAAAATGGGCACGTACATTATCCGTGTTTGTAAAACCATTACTTGCTCAATGAAAGGAAAGAACCAGATTTTGCTGGCGATCGAAGACATGCTCAAAATCCACCTTGGCGAAACTACCGGCGACGGCAGGTTCTCGCTGCTCGAAACCAACTGCCTGGGATGGTGCCACAAAGCTCCTGCAATGCTCATCAACGACGATGTGTACACCGAGTTGACTCCTGAAAGGATACGTGAAATATTGAGTGATTACATGAAAAAGTAAACAGAAAGGAGAAAACAATGGTCACGAACTATCAATTAAAAAGAGTTGACTTCATTTTCAGAAATGAAAATGACTACGAAGACGTGTTGAGCAAAACGATCGCGCGTAAACCTCAGGAACTTATCAACGAACTCATCAGTTCCGAACTGAAAGGACGTGGAGGCGCAGGTTTCCCGACCGGACTGAAATGGAAACTTTCTTCGGAATCCAAGGCCGACGAAAAATATGTAATCTGCAATGCCGACGAAGGAGAGCCCGGAACTTTCAAAGACCGGGAAATACTATCGAAAGTTCCTTTTAAAGTACTCACGGCCATGGCTGTATGCGGCCACGTGATCGGTGCAAAAAGAGGATTTATTTACCTCCGGGGAGAATATAAATATTTGAAACCGGAGCTGGAAAAAGCGATCAGTGAATTTGCGTATTACTGCAAAGAAATCAAGTTCGATTTCTCGATTCACATATTTATGGGAAGCGGGGCTTACATCTGCGGTGAAGAAACAGCCCTTTTCGAATCAATGGAAGGAAAACGGGGCGAACCTCGCAACAAACCGCCCTACCCTACCAATTCGGGCTATATGAACAAACCCACTGTGATCAACAACGTGGAAACTCTTGCCCACACGTTTACCATATTTAAATACGGCGCGAAACGTTTTTACGATCTGGGAGTGCAATATTCGCGTGGGTCCAAGTTATTTTCGGTTTCAGGAGATACCCCGAAACCCGGAATTTACGAACTGGAGCTAGGGATGAGCCTTGCCGACTTTGTGGATGAATTCGGCGATGGTGACACCAAAGCCGTACAGGTGGGTGGCGCATCAGGCTTTCTGGTTCCCCGCAAAAAATTCGATGTTACAGCCATTGGTTACCAGGGAAAACTAACCGGAATTTCGTTGCCGACCGGAGGTTCCATGATGCTTTTCAACAGTTCGCGCTCCATGTACAACGTGCTGGACAATTACCTTGAATTTTTCAGGGAAGAATCTTGCGGACAATGTACTCCCTGCCGTGTTGGCTGCCAGCAACTGATCAAAGGCATCAAAGCGGTAAAACGTGGCGAAAAAAATGCCAAATATCTGGATAAACTTCTCCGGCTCACCGAAACCATGCAACTCACTGCAAAATGCGGTCTGGGGCAATCGGTGGCAAATTCGTTTTCATCCATCGTTGAAAACTTCAGAGAAGAAATGATTTATTAACCTTCAAAAAATGACAGATATGGCTAATAAAATAAAACTAAGTATAAATGGATACCCGATTGAGGTAAACGAGGGGACTACCATGCTGGAAGCAGCGAATGAAGCAGGCATCATTGTTCCAACCCTGTGTCATCACAAAGACCTTTGTGTGGCAGGAAACTGCCGGGTTTGTGTGGTTGAAGTTTCGGGACAGAAACGACTGTCGGCGGCCTGTGCCACTCCCTGTGAGGAGGGTATGGAAATACTGACCAACAGCCTGAAAGTACGCAATTCCCGTAAACATATCATCGAATTATTGCTGTCGGAACACAATGCAGACTGCACCAAATGCTACAAAAACGGCAACTGCGAACTTCAAAAACTGGCTTCGGAATACAAAATTATGACCCAGGACTTTATAGAACTGGCTCCTTTGCGCAAATATTCCATCGATATGTATTCGCCGTCGATTATTAAAGACGACAGCAAATGTATCCGCTGCCAGCGTTGTGTACGCACCTGCGCCGAATTGCAGGGAGTGAATGCCCTGACAGTGGCCCATAAGGGTTCGGAAATGAAAATTACCACCTTCTTCGAAAAATCGATGAATGCCGTGGTTTGTACCAATTGCGGACAGTGTGTCAACCACTGCCCGACCGGCGCACTGGTTGAAAAAAATTACATCGAAGAAGTATGGGAAGCCATTGCTGACCCGACCAAACACGTGGTAGTTCAAACGGCGCCTGCCGTACGTGTGGGCCTTGGCGAGGAATTGGGCTTTGAAGTTGGAACACGGGTTACCGGCAAAATGGTGGCCGCCCTGAAACGGCTCGGCTTCGACTCAGTGCTTGACACCGATTTTACAGCCGACCTCACGATTATGGAAGAAGGCACCGAATTGCTTACCCGCCTGAAAAAAGTACTGGTCGACAAAGATAAATCGGTACAAATCCCGATGGCAACTTCCTGTTCACCCGGATGGATCAAATACATCGAACACATGTATCCGGAATATTTGGACAATCTTTCGACCTGTAAATCGCCCCAACAGATGTTTGGCGCATTGGTGAAAACCTATTATGCAAAGGCCCGAAACCTTGATCCGGAAAGGATTGTCTCTGTTTCCGTCATGCCCTGTACAGCCAAAAAATTCGAGGCCAACCGGCCCGAAATGCACGACAGCGGCTACCGCGATGTCGATTATGTGCTGACGACCCGCGAACTGGCCATCATGATTAAACAGGCCGGAATCAACTTTATGAAGCTGGAAGATGCAAACTTCGACCGGATCATGGGTGAATCGACGGGGGCAGCAGTTATTTTCGGCGCTACCGGCGGGGTGATGGAAGCAGCGCTTCGAACCGCATACGAACTGGTCACCGGCCGCGAAGTACCATTTGAAAACCTGAATATCACTCCCGTACGAGGAATGGACGGTGTCCGCGAAGCATCCGTTGTTATTGACCATCCGCTAAAAGCATGGGCTTTTCTCGATGGAGTTGAACTGAAATGTGCCGTTGCCCACGGGCTTGTCAATGCCAAGAAAGTGATGGATGCCATAAAAAAAGGTGAAGCCAACTATCATTTCATCGAGTTTATGGCATGCCCCGGAGGATGCCTCGGAGGTGGAGGACAACCCATTCCGACCAATCCGGAAATCAGGCAAAAACGTGCACAGGCAATCTATGCCGAGGATGCCGGAATGCCCATCCGGAAATCGCATGAAAACCCGGAAGTCATTAAAATTTACAAAGACTACCTGGGCGAACCACTGGGCGAAAAATCGCATCACCTGCTTCACACTAAATATATTCCGCGAAACAGATACTGATGGATTCATGATTTACGATTTTTGATTTACGATTTTTGATTGATTAATGCGTTTCCTCGTTTGTGTTTTATACAAATTGCAACACGCCATTTATCATTCTTAATTAAACCAGAAAAAGTCCTGTGAGAGCAGGACTTTTTTTATATTTGTCAGTGATGGAATATTTCGACACATATCAATCTCCCATTGGTTTTCTCACCGTCTGCTCTGATGGAGAATCAATTACACGTATTTCTTTTTCCGAAGAAAGACAGCAGGGAGCCCGTTCGTGCCCGGTTGTTGATTCAGCAATAAACCAGTTGAATGAATATTTCAGTGGAGAGCGATTGAATTTCGATATTCCGCTTAATCCCAGTGGAACCGGGTTTCAGAAAAAAGTATGGAATGAACTGGGAACTATCCCGTTCGGGCAAACCATCTCATACAGGAATATTGCTATACGAATCGGAGATGTAAAGACAATACGGGCGGTAGGAACCGCCAACGGGAAAAACCCGGTTGCCATTGTTATTCCGTGCCACAGGGTAATTGGCGCCGACGGAAAACTGGTCGGATATGCCGGAGGGCTTTGGCGAAAAAAATGGTTGCTTAACCACGAAGCCAACTTCAATCCTGTAAAAAATACCCTTTTCTGATTTCTTCCCTGTCCTTTTTGAAGGAAAACAAGCTCGGAAATAATTCTTCAAATTTTTTATTCTAAAAATGCAACCATTGCAATTTTTTTCTGTCTGTAAAAATGAAAACAGAAAAATATAGCAGATGAATACATTCCGGTTCACAATCATTTCATTTCTTTTATTAATAATTGCAACTCAAATCTATGCCCAGAGCTATGGAAATTACAACAAAGTACCTTTTGCTATCGGACTGTTTCCGCCTTTAACAACCAACGGAACCAATGCGGGGAACTGCGTTAACCAGCTTTCTTTAAATATCATTTCAGGATATTCGGCTGGTTTAGCCGGAATGGAATTTGCCGGTTTTTCGAATACTGAACGTGATTTTGTTCGCGGGGCACAGTTTGCCGGGTTCGGAAATTTTGTAGCCGGAGAATTTGCCGGTTTTCAATTCGCCGGCTTCGGAAACTTCAACAAAGGGGTTTCCAACGGTTTCCAGTTTGCCGGATTTTCAAACTTCAATTACGATCAGGCCGACGGTGTTCTGGCAGCAGGGTTTGCCAATTTTACCAACGGAAAGTCACTGGCCGTTCAACTGGCCGGTTTTGCCAATTTTTGCGAAGATGTTGAAGGCGTTCAGGCCGCAGGTTTTGCCAATGTGGTAAAAGGAAACGGAAAAGCTATCCAGTTGGCAGGTTTCACAAATATCACCATGGGCGAAGTGAATGGGGTTCAGGCCGCCGGATTCCTGAACTATTCAATGAAAAGAATGCAGAATGCCCAGCTTGCCGGTTTTACCAACATCTCAACGTCGGACGCAACAGGCCTGCAAATAGCAGGGTTCTCCAATATTGCAACAGGCGACATGGAAGGTATCCAGATTTCAGGCTTTTTGAATGCAGCAAAGAAAGTGAACGGGCTGCAACTGGGCTTCATCAATATTGCCGATACAATTGAAAGCGGTATTCCCGTCGGTTTTTTAAGCATCGTACGAAAGGGCTTCCGTGAATTCGAAGTATCGTTCAGCGAAGGACTGAACACACAGGCTGCCTTTAAAATCGGGGTCGACAGATTTTACAATATTTTCGCAGTTGGTGCACAATTTCTGGGTTCCGATTATTGCTGGGGATATGGTTACGGTATTGGTACCCACCTGTTCAAAACTGATAATTTCAGAAGCCAGCTTGAATTAATGAGCTATCATATTAACGAAGGGGAAAGACATACCAATGTGTATAACGATTTGCAGCAGGCCAAATTAACTTTTACAAAGAAAGTTAGCAACCATTTTAGCATTTTTGCCGGCCCAACCATCAATTTAATGATAACCGATAACCGGGATGGTTTCGAAAGTCATTTCGCACCATACAAGATGGGTTCCCATTCAGTAAGAAATACTACACTCGGAGGCTGGATTGGCTTTACAGCCGGTGTCCGGATCAATTAATCGAAAATTTGCGCGCGTCTTTACCGACGTTTCTTATACCTGATCCTCATGATTCCTATCGTGGGGATTTTTTGATTTCAAGACATACAAAACATTAAATTTGAATTTTCTGTTAATTTGTTCGAATAATCTACGATTATCATTCTTTTTTCCGGAAAGATTCTCTAATCTTGCTTCCAATTATTCAGAAACAGAAAAACAAAAACAATGAAACGAATTACAGCATTTATCATGCTGAGTGTTATTTGCATTCAGGTAATGGCTCAGAGCAGTCCCGCAAATTCAGGGACAACCAATAACAAAAATGACGCGCTATTTGAACAGTTTGAACTATCGGCAAGCGAGGGTTTCAATTTGCTTGCAGCAGAAAAAATTGGAAGTGGAAAACTGTACGGAATTATAGCAATCGGAACCCAGTGTTTTAGTGAAGACTACAAGTGGGGATTTGGCGCAGGAGTAGGAACACAGCTCTTTGAAAAAGAAAATCTGTATTCCAACCTCGAATTTGTTACTTACCACATCAATGAAGATGAGGTCTGGACCAATTCGTACAATGGGCTCCAGCAGGTGAAACTGAGTTTCGCCAGGAACCTGTCGAAACGGCTCGACGTATTTGTTGCCCCCAGTTTTAACCTGCTGGTGACCCGCAACAAGATTGAGTACGTAACACCCTTTGACAGCAGTTTTGCTCCGTATGAAATTTTTAAGAACACAGGCGACAAATCAACACTCCGCGGATGGATCGGACTGACAGCCGGTTTGCGGATCAATTAAAAAGATGGTAACGGGAGAAACAAAAGTCCTCATGGTAAATTGCTATGGGGATTTTTTTTATCATTCTCCCATTCTCAACTTCTCCCGGTCTTTCTTAAATAATGCTTCGAATCGCCCCATTCGCCATATCCGATCTCGCTTCCTGAAATTTCGATCCGGGCTTCGAGACAGTTCTTGCAAAGCGACGCATCTTCATCAAGGCATGGCTTGCCTTCGTACAACTGATATTCTTTCCGGTAGTCGCAGGGCGTCAGGTTGGGCATGATGATGTTTGCACCCACCTTCACCGCTTTTTCGCGGCCAACCGGGTCGATGGCCTGCAAAGCAGTAGCCGCAGCAATATTCACATCGGGCATCAGAAGTCGCAGGGTGGCAACCATTTTCAGTGCTAGGTCGAAACGCTCCTGCCTGGTTTTCAGCAGATGACGATACACGTACAGCGGCGTATCTTCATGCTCAACGTACGGTCCCATGCCGATCATATCGATATCCATTTTTTTGAAGAAAAGCAGATCGTCGGCCAAATCTTCGAGCGTTTGAAACGGAAAGCCAATCATCACCCCGGTGCCGGTCTGGTAACCGGTTTCTTTTAAAAGATGCAAACATTCCAGCCGTTTCTCGTAGAAATGATGCTCATTATCGGGATGGATCTTTTTATACAGTTCAGGATTCGACGACTCGATGCGCAACAAATAGCGGTGCGCCCCGCTTTCGAACCAACGCCGGTAGGTTTCCCGGCTTTGCTCGCCGCACGAAAGGGTGATCCCCAATTCGCCGTTTGACAGTTTTTTAATCTCTTTCAGCAAATGATCGACACGGTTTACAAAGACCGGCGACGACAGTTCTCCCGACTGCAACACCACCGAGCCAAAACGGTTTTCCCAGGCAAAACGACAGGCTTCCAGAATTTCACTGTTGGCCACATCGTAACGAATTACATTGGTATTACTTTTCCGGATTCCGCAGTACAGACAATCTTTCGAACAGATATTTGAGAACTCAACCAGTCCGCGGAAATACACTTTGTTGCCAATGGTTTCCCGTTTCACCTGACTGGCTTTTTCGAAAAGCAATATCCGCTCTTCGTTTTCAGCGCTGAGCAAACGAACCAGGTCTTCCTGCTGGAAATCTGTCTGTTGGATTATTTCCTGAAAGATTTTCATCTGTTGCGAAGATAAGAAAATAGTTTGGGGAGAAACCGGGGTAAAGTCAGATTAACAATTATCGGATTACAGAATATTTCTACTCTTTGATAATGGACTCTACTTTATGTATCAGCTCTTCAACAGGCTCGAAATATTGCATAACCTGATTTTCTTCAAAATAGAATAAGTCATCATAATCGCCTTTTTGTCTCCATGTAAAAAGCTGTGCATAAATCTTTCCGTACTTTTTATCAATCTTCTGAGTCTTTATAAAGTACTCGGTAAAATTTGTTTTTGCTCCGTTATGGGTTGTTGGGTTGAGTTCATGTTTTAGTAAAAGCGCCATCACAGCATAATAGGCAGCGTAATAAAGCCTGTTGATGGTGGAATTCCATTTCCCTTTTGCTGCAAGTATTCTGGCATCATCCAGTGTATCCCATGATCTTGCGATCCTGTATTTTATATGGTTTTCCTGTTCCGGTCGCATGGCATTAAATCCTTATTCCATCGCGATTGATATTCTCATGCAACGGGGAGTACAAATGTTTCTGTTCCCATTCTTTTTTCGAGTAAACTAAAGGAGAAATGACTTCGCCCGTTTCTATTTCAATTTCGTAAAGCGCATCAATAAATTGCTTTTCCAGTTCAAAATTGACCTTCGGGGTATTGAGAAGTATCAGGATATCCCAATCAGACAGTTTCCCGGCATGTCCTCTGGCCCGTGAACCATACAGATAAACCTCCGACTGAGGAGCAGTGCTGTTCACGGCTTCTTTTATCTTTCTCAATATGATTTCCTTTTTACTCATACGACAAATATACAATAATGCACGCTCTTTTCAATCTGGTTGCTTATTTGACAAACCCAAGTTTCCGTAGTTCGTTACAGATGAGAACTTGTTGCTTTCTCGTTACCAGACTTCTATTCAACCCGTAATACAGGCGCGACCCCTTCAGGAAGCGGATCTCCGGCATAACAAACCTTTTCGAGGTACAAACCCGAAGGCGGGGCCGTGAGTTTGGCCACCAGTTCCGATGGCCTTTTAAAAAACGACTCAACTTCGTGAACCGTGAGTTTTCCTCTTCCGGCTTCAACTATCACCCCAACCATGCGGCGCACCTGCTTCCAAAGGAAATGACTGCCCGAAACACGGATCAGGATCAGGTCGCCCGCCCCGGTAATTTCAATATTGCTTATTTCAACCAGCGTGGACTTGTCTTCATCCGATTTTTCTGCAAAATTCCGAAAGTCTTTCATCCCAATGAACAGCGATGCTACCTGTTTCATTTTTCCAATATCGAGCGGGTCTTTTACCCACCAAACCATCTTTTTCCCGAAAGCCGACGGACGTTTCGATATTTGATACAGATACGAACGGTGTACCGCATCGTAGCGGGCATGGAAACTCGGGGCTGCCGGATGCACATGGGTAACCACCACATCGTGCGGCAACCGGTCGTTCAGTTGGTTTTTTAATTGCTGAGGTTTTATGTTCCGGTTCACATCGAGGTGGGCGACCTGCGCCAGCGCATGAACCCCCTGATCGGTGCGGCCTGCGCCGTATAGCTCTATCTTTTCGCCGGGAAAAATTTCCTTGCAGGCATCAATCAGCGTGCCTTGCACCGATTTGGCGCCTTTTTGCAACTGCCAGCCCGAGTAGCGCGTCCCGTCGTATTCAATGGTGAGTTTATAGCGTGCCATATCTTTTTTTTGCAAAAAAAAAACAGGAACGGTTTGGTTGATTCGGATGGGTAAAAATACTATTCGTTGGAAATGCAGGTTGAGAATTGTTTTTTCTGACGGTCGGCGGTATGTGCTTCATTTATCTTTCTTCCATATATTTCTTTCTGAATTTTCATACAAGTCAAGTGATGTTTTAAAAAATTGCTGCTTGCTATCAGTAAGCTTATAAAAGGCAGAATTTGTAACTAAATATGAAAATACTTTAAGTCTTATTTGATTTAGCATATTACCATTATTTACAAATAAATATTTAGTCAATTCAAAAACAACAGTCAGTATTAATATGAAATATAATTTTTCAGTCAATAAACCTATAAAAAGAGGAATCGCAGGTACAACTAAAACCGTGAAAACTATGTCAATCAACAATGTTATTGTTTTTGATTTTTTAATATATAGTGGGATTTCACTCAATGCATTTGAATAAATTTTATCAAATTTCATTTTACTTTGTTCTGCAGCCGAAAGTTTTCTGTCAAGATATGTTTCAGTAAATTCTTGAATAGAAATATGTTTAGGCTCTGAATAGTCCATATTTAAGGAAGTGTCATATTTCAAATCTGAGTATGCTTTTAATACTTCTTTAATTTGAGCTGTTTCATTTGTAAACGTGCGAATCTGTTTTATATAATTAAGAGCTTCTCTGCCAGTTAATTTAAATTCGGTTGTGCGACGTTTTAAAAATCTTAAAAATGTTTTATAATCTTCTTCTTGGCTTTCATCATATGATATGCTATGAATTAAAAAAAGTTGAGAAGGAAATATTGTTTCCACAATATCACAATTACTTTCTTTAATTAAAATCTGATTTAAAGTCCTATCTGTTGTTAAGTAGAATGATTTTATTTCTGAATAACTAGTCGTTTGATTACCTCTCAATTCTCTTACATATAAAACATTGAAAGCATCAACTTCAGCAGCACTTTGTGTATATCTTGAACACTGATTTATTTCTTTTTTTGCTTCTAAAAATTTATTTTTCCAATGTTCAATCCTTGCTTTGGGAATTTCTACTGATTTATCAATTGGTTTTAAGCCCAGTTCATTTTCTAACAAACGAAAACTTGTTATTAGATTTGTTTCATAGGCTTCAGGTGAAAGTACTTTATTTAACTTTTTCTGCTCAATGTAATAAGTCACAAAACCTTCGTTATACAAATATTTATCACTATTATAAGACTCCTCAAGTATTTCAATGTTTTTCTGACTTATGGCATATTTTATTTCTGTAACACTTGCTTGAACCCGCCTTTTTAATTCTTCGAATGTGTAGCTGCTATATTCAAATTGGATTCCTTGATAAGTACACCATTTAATTACTTTTAGCAAACTATCTTTTCTTTCTTCTCCACCAATCCCAAGTAGGCGAAATATAATATTTGTATCAAGGCAGTATCTTTTGCCTTTGAAAATATCTTTTGTTAATTCTTTAATGCCTTTGCTTGATGTAAATATTGAAAATTCAATTGCTTTTAGAAATACATTGAATACTGCAATATTCTTTTTGTAATTGTCCCAATCAATGAAGTTATTAAAAGCATCGACTTCTTCTTTTGTGAATTTTTGTTTTAGTTCAACTGGTATGATTGATTTAATATTGTCAGGATTGAATGAGCTTATATTGTTGTAAATTGAATCGTAGAGTATTATTTTAATAGCCTCACCTAATGATTGCAAAAGACCATTAATGTTTATAAAATCATTAATATACTTTTCTAAACTATCTTCAGTAACGGTGTGATCAATTTCATTAAACTTTTCTTCCGTTAATTTTAATGAAATGTCTTTAGTCGAAGGTGTTTTGACTAAGAAATCACAATTATCAATTAATTTGTCAAAATAGTCTTTCTCAATATGAAATTTGCAATAACCAACGACATATTCAAAACACTCATTTCTTTCAATTTCTTGATTGTAATTCTCAAAAATCAGTTCTGCAATTTGAGAAAGAATAATTGAATTTAATCTATTGTGACTTTTGTCTTCAATTAGGCAATTAAATCGAAATAAATTCATAATGTTTATCTTTTAGTGTGTCGTTGTCTTTTTTAGCATTACCGCCAACAGTCACTTGCAAGTTGTCGTTGCGGATTTCGAAGAGCGTCAGTGTCCGATAGGACATGACGGTCAAGAAAGGAGCAGAGACAACGCACACCACTGTACCCGCAATGCAATTTGCAATTTGTTAGGCGCTGATTTTTATCCATTTTTTTTTGAATCTTCTATTTCTATCGATGTCTAAAAAAGTTTTCTGGCCACAAAGGCTCAGGTAAATAGTGTCTAATCATTTCAGAAGCCCAATCATATCCACGTGATTCTAGTTCTCTCAAAAAATACGGCCAAGGTGGAATATTACTCCTATAAACATTAACTGAAGAAGTTGACATTCCACCTCCTTGTGATGTCGAAAGTCCGCCATACTGAGATGTCGATAAACCCCCATATTGAGAAGTTGAAAGTCCACCGTATTGGGAGGTTGAGAGTCCACCATACTGTGACGTGGATAGTCCGCCATACTGTGAAGTAGACATCCCGCCGTATTGAGAAGTTGAAAGTCCACCGTATTGAGAGGTAGATGCACCTCCGTATTGAGAGGTAGACATTCCTCCATACTGGGATGTCGATAATCCACCTCCTTGACTTGTACTAAGATTTCTAGGCCAAGTTCTTAAATTAGGAATAATTGGTCTGCTCATATTTTTGCATTTTTAGTTTTTCAAATTTGCGCCTAACTTACTTACACATAAACCTTTCCTCTTCTACAGGTTAATATATTCACCCAAAAACCGGAGATATTGTTTACCCTTTTGCATGTATGGGGTACACAATGTTTTTTTATCTGTTTTCTTTCTACAAATCATTGAATGGCAATTTTATTCGTTGTAAACTTCGGATCGAAACATGGGTATATATTTCTGTTGTTTTGCTGCTCTTGTGCCCGGCAATTTAGGGTACTGCTACAGCGGGTATTTACCGCGGTCTTCAGTTGTCGGTTGATGGCCGGATGGTAATCAAAAGCAATCGTTACCACCGGAACCCGTTTGTGTTCTGCATACATGAGTATTATGGCTGGCCTGTTGATCACCTGTTATTGATTTTTCCTTAAAATTAAATACATTCTGATTAATACGCAATAACCGATTTTTTTTTCAGTCGCAAACGAGGTTGGTTTTCAACACAGAGAACAATCTTCTTTATATTCCCTTATTCCCAAAACAACTCAACCCTGCCGGTACGTAATTGCAGCTCGCCGGTACGTTATCGCACCGCTGAGGTGCGTTGTCGCAGTCCGGAGGTGGGTGAACGCACCAAATCGGTGCGATTGTCCACCAAATTGCTAAGTGGACGTTGCAATTTAGTGCGATCACGCACCAAATTGCTAAGTAGACATTGCAAAATGGTGCGATCGCGCACCCTGGCGGTGCGTTGTCGCACCAATCCGGTACGATTAACTTTGTCAACTGTCAGCTACAACTATTGTCTGAAATTGAAGCATTGCCCCGATTTAATCGTAACGTTACCCAGCAGTATCACCTGTCCCTGATTACAGAGTCACCCTGCCCCGATCATAGCGTCATCCCGAACCCGTTTCGGGATCTGTTGCTTTGTCGTGCCTTTCTATTGTTATCATGAGATGCCGAAACGAGTTCGGCATGACGCTTTAAAGAGTGGTGTGTTGTGAGGGAAGGTGAGATGCCGAAATGATCCTGATATTCATCCTGTCGTGTGGAAATATCTTTTTTGATGATCGTTTTTCGTGTATAAGCACGCATGAGTATCCTTCCGTCCGCAGCAAGGACAGCTCCCTAATCAAACTTTTCATATCAACGGGTATTTATTAACAAGAAATGAATTACAACCACCCCGTCCGATTCCCGATGTACCGGGGTTGTCCAAAAACTCTGTGTTTCTCTGTTTTTTTACTCTGTGTAACTCTGTGGTAAAAAATAAACAATTGAACCACAGAGTTTCTCAGAGTTACCCGCAGAATTTCACAGAGCAGTAAAGATTATTATTACTGAAAATAGTTATTTACAAAGATTTATCTCTTAGCCTGACCGGGAAGGGGGCCTTACCCCACGCTTCCTGATCGGGTTGATAAAATCAATTTGTCGCCTTCACTACCGGAATTGTACTGATTTGACGGATGTTCTGAAGATCGCTGTAATTGTACAGATAGAACCCATCCTTTCCAATCATAAACAAATAGTTGTTCATGGGAATTACATCGTACGTATTTATTCCGGGAAATTGCGCCAGTTTATGTTTGTCGATAGTCAGCGGATCGCTAGCATTGTAAACTTTCAGGCCTGCATCGCCATCGCAAACAAATAAAACATCGTCGTCGATACCCAATCCATACGGACCAGTCATTGGGTAGGTAGCCAACAGGTCGAGTTTTGTATAATTATTTGATAACCGGACCACGTCGAGCCGGTTGGTGTTCGAACCACAGACGGTTCCGCCGCGTAACGTCACATACGCCAGGTCGTTTTGAACTACTACCGGGTCGCAACTGGTAATGTGGCTGAACCGGTTCACATAGCTTGGGGTACTGGCTACTTCCAGATTATAGATCAGCATTCCGGTCCGGGTGCCCAAAAACATGTGGTCGTTGTATATAAACATGGTTTCAATGTCCCAGCCGATGGATTGCTTTCCCAAATCGGTCGGACTCGATAAATTGCCTATGTTGAATTTATAAAGGCTTCCTTCGTCGACAATGTAAAGCAGGTTTTTGTATAAGCCAAAGCGCGCCATCGAACCGCCAACCCCGACCGTACTGCCCGATCCTCCGGCAGAGGCCCCGTTGCTTGCATAATCCATCATTCTCTCAAGAGTTCCTTTGTAATAGTAAACAGGATAGACGCGCGACTCAATTTCCTGTTTTACTTTCCTGATTTCCCATTCAGTAACAACTCCCTTTTTCTCGTCCACTTCTGCCATGGGATATTTGTTATCGTATTCAGGTACCAAATAGGGAAATACATCTTTCATCCGGGCTTTTTCCGAAATATTGCTGATGTTTGAAATATCAATCACTACCAAATCGACATAACTGTCAGCATACAGCATGTTTTCCCGGATGGCAATGTCAACATTCCCGGGTATTTCAATAAAGCCTTTGTTTTGAGGGTCGGCCGGGTTGCTCACATCGAAAATATGAACGCCTTTCATGGCTTCATTTATAAAAATGAGATTGTCCTTGAAATAAATTTTCCCGGGATTGATTAACTCGCGGACTTCCGTTTTTTTAACCGACTGCCGCAAATCTTCGTACGAAAGATAAACCGGAGCATTGGCCATAAATGTCTCGTAAATTGTATCCTGGCAACCCGATACAAAAAATATCACCAGGATAAGGAAATATAATTTTATACTTTGCATGGCTCTGATTTTTAATGGTTAATTGAAAATTATACCAACCCGCAAGGTGAGCCGGTTAAAGTTATACTCGGTGCTGTATTCGTTGTCGCCCGAATAATTCAGACGATGAAAACGGTATCCAAACGAAAAGCTCCAGCCGAAATTCGGGTTCATCATACTGCGTATGCCAAACGAAGGGTTGATCATAAAACCGCCATTGGCATCCAGTTCAGTATAGTTTGGATTGGGCCAGTACGAAGAAGAACTGTAATACGGAACTGAAATATTCGAATCGCCCAACGGAACCAGATACCCGGTTTGCAAATTAATAAATGGTGTAAAACGGGTGTCCCTCAACTGATATTGGAGGATGCAAAAAACCGGGAGGTACGATTCGTTCCAAAACTCGACTCCCAGACCTGCGCCTGCATAAAATGTACTGATCAGCCGGTAATTAAACGAAGCATTGAACACGAACGGGGCATCTTTGTCGTTGCCCGAACTTCCGGCAATAACGCCCGCCGAGCAATCGAAAAAATAATCGTTTTCAAATGAAAAATTGTTTTGAGGCGACGGTTTTTCAAGACGGGGACTTTCTTTTGAGATACTGTCGATTTCATTGTTTTGGAATACAAACAGGTTTCCGGATGAAAGCAATTTTGTTGTCTGTACATCGTTGTGAACGATCTGTCCTTTCAGTACACTCCCGTTTTTCAGGAACAAAAAATCTTTTTCTTTTCGCTGTCCGAAAGAAGTAAGGACAAAAGTAAAAAGGAATAAAAAGATTGTGGTTTTTTTCATTTTTTAGTCAGATTAGTTTCAGCAAAAAGTGCTTCTGACAAGAGATGAAAAAAACGTAAAAAGGTTGCGTCTTTTTTAAAAGGAATAAGAGATGCCTGTATAAACCCCAAAACTATACGGTTTGTAGCTTACATCAGAATCTTCATTCAGCGAGTTGAAATAATATTTGAATCTTGGTTCGATGTTTAAATACAGGTTTGAAGTCAGCGAATAATTCAGACCGAGGCCAAAAACGCCGCTGTAATTTAAATCAACCATTCCATCGGTTTTTCCAACCCGGCTTTTGCCCGATTGATCCTGAAGATACACATTATTGCCAACCAGAATATTGGTGCTCAGCCCGCTTAAAACCTGCACGCCCACCTTCGAATCGACCAACTGGTATTTTACAAACAAAGGAATTTCAACGTATTCAAAATTCTGATTGAAACTGGCATCGGATAGTATGCTGGAACTCATTAATTCGCGGTCAAGGTTTCCTTCCATCTGAACGGTCGATGGCAGGTTGTCGATTTGGATAACGCCTGCTACCGAATTCATTTCCAGCTTCCCGTTATTTTCTGATACAGGAGTACTAAAAAAGCCGTTTAGCCCGTATTTTGAGTTGTCGGCGAACACAACCTGTGCCGAATTGGAAGAAGCCTGCTCCAGTTTATTGTAATAAACTCCCGACTGGAAACTCCACTTCTTTTGGGTTTTGTATTCAAACGAGAGTCCGCCAGCCATCGTCAGGTCGTTATTGGATTCCGGGGTAGCCATTTTTTTTGCGTATTCGGTATTATGGGACGACTGGCTGACCGAATAAACCGGCGAAACTGCCGCGCCGACCATCCATTTCCGCTCATCCGCAGCAGATGTATTCATGGCAAGCAGTGCTTTGTTTTCTTCAATAATCCGAAGTTCTTCAGCCGAAAACAAAACTTTTTCCATCAACGGATTCTTTTCAGCAAGATTTTTTGATCCCGGTTCCTGCGATTTTAAAACCGCATGCAGCGATTCGATAAAACCTTGTTTCTCGGTTTTCTGTATTACCGGTTTCGAAGGTTCAGCTTTCGTATTTCCGGAAACTAATTGTATCGGCGCTGTAATCGGTTTTTCGGCGGGTTGATTGATTGACTCAAAAGAGGTGGTTGTTTCAGCAGTTGCAAAAGACGAATTTTCCGGCTTGGTAACCGTGATTTCGTTCTGTATCGGTTGTTGTTTTATATTTTCAACTATCGTTTCCGGCTCCGTAAACGAATCTTTGCTGAATTGCCAACCGGCAATAAAAGCAATAAGCAATGCAGCGGCCACACCAGCTACGCGCCAGTATATAAAAAGTTTTCTGTGCTTTTCTCCGGCCAGCTTTGCCTCGATATTATCCCAGACAAAAGCAGGCGGTACTTTTTCGTAATCCGTAAGCTTATCGTGAAAAATCCGGTCTATGTATTTATCTTCCTTCATCATGCCTTTGTGTTCGTTTTAACCCTGTGCTCTCCAAAACGCTGGTTCACTTTCTGTTGCAATATCCCTCTTGCACGGGCGAGGTTCGACTTCGAGGTCCCTTCTGTAATGTCCATCTCTTTTGCTATTTCCTGGTGCGACATTCCGTCCATTACATACAGGTTAAAAACCAATTTGTAACGGGGAGGCAGCTCCTGGATCATATCAAGCAGGTCATTGGCCGATATGTCGGAAATAATATCGCCCGAATGATATTCCTTGTCGTAAATACTCACATCCTCAACCGAATACAACAAACGCTGTTTCCGATACTTTTCGAGCGATACATTTACCATGATCCGCCTGATCCAACCTTCCAAAGAACCTTCGTTTCGAAACGATTTAATTTTTGTAAAAACTTTCAAAAAACCTTCCTGTAAACTGTCTTCTGCTTCCGAGGCATCTTTGGCATAACGCAAACACACACCATACATTTTGGGCGAAAATAAATGGTATAAACGTGCCTGAGCCTGTTGTTTCCCGGCTGCACAATCTTTTATCAGTTTGTCGAAATCTTCCAATGCCGTTTAAAATTCTTTCCTTCAAATTTAGACGTTTTTGAGTTTATCATCCTGCTTTTATAAACTTTTAACGCCGTCAAGTTTCTCATCGAAATCAATCGGAAACCTGAACGATTCGATATTTGCTGTTTTAATAATTATCCAATACTGTTTTTTCTGAAGCGGCCCAACGGTGCATTCCATATCGTACGGACATATACATTTACACGTTCCGGGCACCTTTTCATACTCCGACACAATAATTGAATCGCCCGCCAACCGGGTATCAACTTGCAGATTATTCTCCGTTTGGCAACAATTAAAGTAAACATCTTTGTGTTTCAGGAACAATTGATTTCCATCGGAATAACGATATTCCACCGACTGTTGTTCATTAATTACCGCTGCTTTTCCGTTTTTACATTCCGAAAACGCAAAGTTGTTTAGCGCAAACTTATAAACAGGCGCCTCTTCGTTACATGCAATAATCGTTGTTGCAATAAGAATGATAGCAAATGCCCGTTTTTTCATTTTTAAGTATATTTTAAAATTGATTGACAACCCACAGATGGAAACATCGTTTAAATAGTTGCGTCAATGGATATTTTTTATTAAAAAAGTTTCTATCTGAAAGGACAGACAGATTGCGGAATTCTGTGTAAAAAAATGAAGATGCACGCAACCATTGAAACCGGCATAACATCTTACCGGGGAATTTCAATTTTAAAATGTCGAAAAACTTAAATACTATGAGCTACAAAAAAATCTTTCCAATTGTTTTTTCATTGCTGATCATAGCAAGTGCATGTACAAAGAACAACCCGGTTGATGAAACGCCATCGGATATTGAGATGAGTCAAAAGTCTGCGAAAATTGTTGAATCGGACAACCAGTTTGGGATGGAACTTTTTAAGAAGATCAATGCAGCAGATACCGAAGGAAAGAATATCATGATATCGCCGTTGAGCGTATCGCTGGCATTGGCAATGGCATACAACGGCGCCGAAGGGGATACCAAAGAACAAATGGAAATCATGCTCCACAAACTCAACCTCACTCCCGACGAAATAAATCAATCGTATAAAACGCTGGTTAATGCATTAAAAAGTCACGATGTAAAAGTTGCCCTGGAAATTGCGAACGCTATTTTTTACCACCAGGATTTCAGTGTTAAAAATGATTTTCTGAACATCAACAAAGAATATTACGATGCCGAAGTAAAAGCGCTTGACTTTGGAAACAGCAAAAATACCCTTGAAACGATCAATGGCTGGGTGAGCGACAAAACCCACGAAAAAATCGAAAGCATCCTCGACGTGATCAGTCCGAACGACGTGATGGTGCTGGTAAACGCCGTATATTTCAATGGCGAATGGACCTATCGTTTCGAAAAAGACAACACGGCCGACCGGGTTTTCTTTTATGAAGACGGGTCGAACAAGAATGTGCCGACCATGATGATCAAGGAAAAGTTTTCGTATTACGAGCACAGCCAGTTCGAAATGCTTGAACTGCCATACGGAGGCGGAAAATATTCGATGCTGGTTTTTCTTCCGAAAGAGGGCATCACGGTCAATCAGACCATTGGCCTGCTTTCTCCGGAAAATATAAGTTCGTGGATCGGACAAATGCAAAGCTGGGAAAAGAAGGTTTTCCTGCCCAAATTCGAATTTAAATACGACAACAGCTTGAACGACGAACTACAGGCGTTGGGTATGGTCGATGCTTTTCTTCCGGCGAAAGCCAATTTTAAAGGCATTACCGAGGCCCAGCAAATATTTATTTCGGAAGTCATGCACAAATCATACATTAAGGTAGATGAACGTGGAACCGAGGCAGCAGCCGTAACGGGTATCACATTTGAGACCACATCGGCAGGCCCCAACGATATTTTTGCCGTTGACCATCCGTTTGCATTTGCAATAAAAGAAAAAGATACCAACGCGATTTTATTTATAGGAAAAGTTTTAGATCCAAAACAAGATTAATCTCAGAGCAATGATGAAAACATTAAAAAGACTACTGTTTGTAACGCTTCTGTTCGGCGTATTTGCTTGCACGGAAAGCAACGAAGAATTCTTCTCCGCAACCGACGAAATTGTTTTTCAGTTTGAATATATAAACTATGCCTGGGGTAAACAGCATCGTGGGTTCCTGATTACTTCCGACGGGACAAAATACAGTTACAATAATCCTGAAAACTGGGTATTCCAGGAAAACAACCAAATAAAAGCTGAAGACTTCTTAAATAACCTTTCGGCATGTACCAACGATGGCAAAGTTGACGTCAGTGAATTAAACCGGATGAAAGCATTGGTTTTAAAGGTTGATGAAAACCAGCTTACAGAACCGAAAAATACCATGTACGATGCGGGAAGTGAAAGCTATTCGTTTTACATAAAAGATGCGATTAAAGGAACGTACCGCCAGATTACCTTGCTCAACCGGGGTGATTGGTCTCAGGAAAACAAAGACAACGATGCGCAGGAAATAGCCAACTGGCTGGTCGGATTAAATAATGGAGGAGTTTTCAAAGACTAGTTCTCAAATAGTTTCCCTAAAATTCGATTTTCAGGAAAACCGGTACGATTGAGGCCGGTTTTCTTTTTTTTCATCGGATATAAAAAAAAATATTTGAGCCTATTTGAAGTTATATTTTGTTTTGATACTTTTCCGGCATCAAAATGTATTGTTTATACTAAAATTGAATAACGATGAACGACGATTTTTTTGATGACGACTTGGACTTCGATGCTGAAGAGGATCTCGATTCGGAAGATGATTTCGATTTGGATGATATGGATGAAGATTGGGATTCTGATTCATTTGACGAAGAAGATCTTGAAGATCTTGATTTAGACATGGACGATCCTTCACTTGATGACGATGATGAGGAATCATTTGATGGATTCTATGATGATGAGGATGACGATGACATTTAAGTCACAAGCATCTTTCAAAGGAAGTAGAAATAGCCGTCTGGCCCGCACAGGTTGAACGGCTTTTTTTATGCCCGATTTCCAACATTCCCTCCTTCCCGATATTTTCGAAACTCCTCTCAATAGAAGAGATTCTTGCATGGTTCAGATATTTTGAATCCCAAAACTCATTTTTTTGAACCATAACCTGTAACTTGCAGCTTTTAATTGGCAAATCCTCATGAAAGCAGAAATAATAACCATTGGCGATGAAATTTTAATTGGTCAGATTGTTGACACCAATTCGGCCTGGATGGGCGAACAATTGAATTTATATGGCATTGAGGTGTACCAAATCACCTCGGTACACGATTCGCGCGAACATATTCTCACGGCCGTCGACAACGCCCGTAAAAATGCCGATCTGGTGCTGATAACCGGCGGACTGGGCCCCACCAAAGACGATATTACCAAGCACACACTTTGCGAATATTTCAATACACGGCTGGTGCTGAACGAAGAGGTGCTGGCCTGGGTGCAGGAAATGCTCACCCGGCGCGGAGTACAGGTCAACCAATTGAACCGCGATCAGGCGCTGGTGCCGGAATCCTGCACGGTAATTCCGAATGGAACAGGAACAGCACCGGGCATGTGGTTCGAAAAAGATGACACCATTTTTGTATCGATGCCCGGAGTGCCTTTTGAAATGATGCACATGATGGAAAACGAAATATTGCCGCGCCTGCAACGTACCGGTAAAGCCAAATCCATTTATCACAAAACGGTGCTGACACAGGGATTGCCCGAATCGATGCTGGCTGAGAAAATAGAAGAATGGGAGAACAATCTGCCGTCGTTTATTAAACTGGCGTATTTGCCCAGCGCATTGATGGTAAAACTTCGCTTGAGCGCATACGGGACTGATGCCGGTTTTTTGAAAGCTGAAGTTGAAAAGCAATCAGATATTCTGAAAACCATTATTCCTGAATATATTTTCGGTTACAACGACGAAACACTGGCGGGTGTGATCGGTAAAAAGCTCACTGAATTGGGTTGCACCCTCAGCACGGCGGAAAGTTGTACCGGTGGAAATATTGCCCATTTTATTACCTCCAATCCCGGATCATCGGCCTATTTCAAAGGTTCGGTGGTGGCGTATTCCAACGAAATAAAAAAGCAAATGCTGGATGTTGATCCGGAAAGCCTTGAAAAATACGGGGCAGTGAGCGAACAGGTAGCCCGCGAAATGGCTGTCGGGGCAAAGAAACGGATGGGCACCGACTACGCTGTTTCAACCACCGGGATTGCCGGGCCTGACGGCGGAACCGATGAAAAACCTGTTGGGACGGTGTGGGTTGCGGTAGCCGGAAAAAACCAGGTAATAACTAAAAAATTCAATTTTTGGCATAATAGGGAACGAAATATATTGCGATCCACGCAATCTGCCTTAAATTTATTACGTAGTTTGATAATAAACGAAAACCCGGTCAAATCATGAAGCGTACATTTTATATTATTCTGTTTGTATTGGTGGGGCTAATCGGAGTTATGGCAATCACCCCCCTGTTTTTTAAAATCAGTATTTCTGAACGCCTGAAAACAGAAATTAATAAACACATTGATGGAACGGTTGATTTTGACCAGTTTCATATTTCCCTTTTCAACAAGTTTCCGAAAGTGGAAATGCAGCTTCTTGGCCTGAGCATTGTTGGAACCGGTGAATTCCAGAACGATACGCTCGTTTCTGTTGGTTCGATGACCGGGACCATCACTCTTTCCGAATTATTCAGAAAGAAAGAATTCAAAATTAGCCGTCTGAGCGTCAACGATACGGATATTTTGCTGAAAACTATTGAGGGCGACCTTGCCAATTGGGACATTGTTTTGGCGGGCAAAACAGAAGAGACATCCGCGGCGCAAGCCGACAGTACCGGCGGCATCACAATTATGCTCGATGACTTTCAGATTACCGGTTTAAACCTGAAATATATTGATGTGCCTTCCGGAATGTTGTTCCTGCTAAAAAATTCGTCGGCCCAATCGAAAGGCGAAATTGCAGGCAGTCAGATGAATTTCGATATTGAAACGCAGGTTGGTGAAATGGTTTTTGAATACGATTCAGTAAACTATATTTCCAAAACCAGCCTTCGGGGAAGCACGAAAATGCTGTTCGATTCTGAAAAAATGAATTTCACTTTTAACGATGGAAAGATTTGGCTGAACGAGCTGCTTCTGAATCTGTCCGGTTCGTTTGCCATGCCTTCCGACAGCATGTATTTCGATTTGAACCTGGGCAACGACAGCAAAGATTTCAACGCGTTGCTGGCCATGGTACCGGCCGATTACAAGTCCTATCTCGAAAAAGTTAAGGCCGACGGAACGGCCACCATTTCCGGAAATTTTAAAGGCTGGTATTACGAAGAAAATTATCCCGCCCTTCAGTTTTTGATTGAAATTGCAAACGGTACTTTCAAATATGCCGACCTGCCCGAAAAAATTGAGCAGATCGGTCTGAATATGCTGATCAGCAAGCCGCAGGGTGGTTTCGATGAGCTGGTGATTGATGTTTCAAAAGCATCGGCATCGCTACGCGGCACGCCGGTAAGCATGCAGTTGAAAATCACCACGCCAATGAGTGACCCGATGTACGCTGCCAAATTGCAGGGCGCAGTCGATTTTAATGTGCTGAATAAAGCAGTCCCGATGGAAGGCGTCGACCTGCGAGGCAAGCTCAGCGCCGATATTGCATTGGAAGGCCGTCAGTCGGATATCGATAATTCAGCCTACGACAAATTCAAATCGAACGGTAAAATCACCCTCGATAATTTTGTGTATCGCTCGGAAGCGCTAAAACAGCCAATCAATATTCAGTCGGGAGTAGTGTCGGTCACCACACCGGAAATTGAAGTGAAAAGTTTAAACGGAAATATCGGGCAAAGCCATTTTTCAATGACCGGTTCCCTGTCGGATTATCTGCCATATTTCCTGAAAAATAAAATTCTGAAAGGCGATTTTACGCTGAATTCCGATTTTGTGAACCTGACAGAACTGGCAACCATTCAGAACCAGATAACCGTGCAAAAAGCCGATTCAGCAATCGTTCAACAAACAAGCGTGGCGGTTGATTCCATCCTCGCTTTTGAGGTGCCGGAACGAATGGATTTGAAATTCCGTTCGGCAATAAAACGGGCTGTTTTCGACCGAATGGAACTGAGCCGGATCAACGGGCTGATTGCCATTCACGACCAAACACTCGAACTGACCAACCTCGATATGGAAATGCTTCAGGGAAAACTGACGGTAAACGGTTCGTACACCGGGAACGAACAACTTCGCCCCGATTTCGATTTTAAACTGAATATTGAGAATTTCGATGTGCAGTCGGCCTACCAGTCGCTGAGCATGATGCGCCGCTATTTGCCAATTGCCGCGCGCAGCCAGGGAAAAATATCGACCGGGTTCAGCCTGAAAGGAAAAATGAACGAAAAGCTCGAACTGGTTAGCTCCAGCCTCGATGGTGCAGGTCTTTTTAATACCCGCCAACTGATGGTGATCGATAACCCGGCGTTTAGCCAACTGAAGGGAATCATCAAATCGGAAAAACTCAAAAATGTGAAGGTCGACGATTTTACGGCCCGTTTTGCTATTGACAAAGGCAGCTTGGTTGTGAATCCGTTCCAGACAAAGATTGCCGATCAGGAAACCACCGTGCAGGGGAAATTATCGGCACAGCTTGATCTTGATTTTGATCTCGATTTTAAACTGAACCGCGCCGATCTGGGCGACGACATCAACAAAGGAATGGATTTGATTCCCGGCTCGCAAAATATTCAGAAAATAGATGTGGGCGTGAAAATATCAGGCCCGGTGAAAAATCCAAAAGTTTCGGTTGACCTGGATGCTGCCCGCAAACAAATTATGAACGAAGTGAAAAAAGCCGGGGCCCAGGAAATTCAGGACAAGGTAAAAAAGATTGGCAGCGAACTGAAAAAGTTGTTTAAGTAGGGAGAGCCATTCCGATCTCCCAAAGAGGTTTGTGGCGCTTTATTCTTGCTGGAAGAAGTGGACGATAAAAAAACTAAGTTTATGGTACTATTTGCAAGTCGTGTGCAATCCAACCGGTTTCGAAAGACTGTCTTCTCATGCTAACGAAAAGAGGTTGAAAGAGCGAAAAAAATTGACAAACAGATACTATTGATATATAGAAATTTGAAAGAACGTTAGTTAGAATAATTAATACAGAAAATCATGAACTTAAAAGAACTCTATCAAATAGCAAAAAATGAACTCGAAGTTCTATCTCCCTTCGAAAAGGCAGATTTTAGATTGGAACAGGCAGAATATAATAAAGACGAGAAGGCTTGGGAGATTGTAGTTTCTTATCTTGTTGAAAACACTAATAAACCAGTATTATCTCCAATTGGGTTAATTTCAGGAAGCTATCCATATCATCGAATTTACAAAAGAGTTAAAATTGATGACAACAAACAAATGATTGGATTTTATATATATGAGAAATGATTGTCATCGACTCTAACTCTCTTATTGTGTTACTGTTAGGCCTTATTAATCCTTCATTGATAAATAAGCATAGTAAAACATCAATATATGATGAGCAAGATTTTTATACATTAATGGAAGTTATTAAAGACATCAAAACTCTTGTTGTGCTGCCTAATATATGGACTGAGGTCGACAATTTGTTAAACAAGTTTACTGGCGCATACAAGACTCAATATGTACAGCAAATCATACAAACGATAAAGGAAAGTTCTGAAAAATACATTGAATCTCATACGGTTGAAAATAATTATGCATTCTATGACCTTGGACTTACAGACACTCTCATATTAGAAATTGCAAAAGAATGTGAAATGTTAATTACATCTGACTCACAATTATCGGATTATGCAAGAGCCAATGGAGTGACTGTTTTTGATTTGAAAGAATTTAAAAATAAAAGTTTAAAATAAGTACTGCACACAACAGCAAACTACCAGACAACTCGGGTTTCAGTGCTTCGTTGACAAAAAAATTAAAGATTCAATACTATTACCAAAGGAACCAGAATAAAACTATTTGAATCAAAAAAAGTTCGTACCCACTGGGATGAAGAAAATGAGAAATGGTATTTTTCTGTTATTGATGTTGTTGAGATTTTAACTGACAACGCAATCCAAGAGATTATTGGTTTAAAATGAAACAACGGGTCTAAACAGAGGATGGTCTTGACGAGGCAGTCCAAAAACTCTGTGTTTCTCTGTGTTTTTACTCTGTGTAACTCTGTGGTAAAAAATAAACAATTGAAACACAGAGTTTCTCAGAGTTACCCACAGAGTTTCACAGAGTAAAGTTATCGTAATATTTACTTTTTGGACAGCCTTTTGAAATTGAAAGCGACAGATGGTAAAATGAATGAAAAACAGCGGGAGAAAATGGATAACATGGAATTAAGAACAAAACGTTTGCTGCTTCGTCCGATACACAAAAAAGACGCTGAATCTGTATTTAAATATCGTTCAGATTCCATTGCGAACAGGTACCAGGGATGGATTCCGAAAACAATTGATGAGGTCTCAGATTTCATTGATAACAGGGTTTCATCAACCATGAATTTACAAGGAACGTGGTTTCAGTTTGTAATAATAATAAACGAAAGCGGCGAACTGGCAGGCGATATCGGGTTGCATTTTTATGATCCGGAAAACCGGCAGGTTGAGCTCGGCTGCACAATCGATAAAAAATACCAGCAACGTGGTTTTGCAACCGAAGCCATGACTGAAATACTAAATTTCCTTTTCGGAAAATTGAATAAACATCGCATCATTGCATCGATTGACCCGGAGAATATAAGTTCCATAAAATTAGTGGAGAAATTAGTATTTAGGCGTGAGGCATATTTTAAGGAGAGCCTTTTCATAAACGGGACGTGGACTGATGATTTGATCTATGCGATTTTAAGAAAGGAATGGAGAGAGAAGAGCAGAAATTAACGAACTCAAAGACAAAACAATGAAAACCAAAACAACGATTTACTCATTATTTGCAGTACTACTATTCATCACAAGTTGTTCGAAAGATGATACCGACATTCCGTCTCATGATGAAATTCAGTCCCGGATTCAGGAACTGGTGGAGAATGAGTTTGAAAAGTACAGAGAAAAAGTACCTGATTATCCCGGCGGAATTGCATTGAAAGTGATATCGGGCAGTGAATCGTTTTTTGTCTCGGCAGGAATGGAATCACCGGTTACCGACCAAATACATTTCAGGGCGGCAAGCAATACAAAGACTTTCACTTCAGCAGCGATATTGTTGCTCCATCAGCAGGGCAAACTCAATATCAATCATTTTATTACCGATAACATACCGGGAACCAGTGAACCCTATGTTCCCAATACGCCGGGATACGCTATTCCGTATAAAAGTTCTATTACCATACTGGATCTACTTCGACACCGGGCCGGAGTGTTCGATATTTCAAATGAATATATTCCGGATACCATTTCAGCACAAGTGCCCTATAAAGGCCTGAATTACATAGAATATGCAGATGAAACAGATGCATCGCACACATTTACTTTTGATGAGTTGATAAACGTAGTTGCTGAAACCGGAGTTTTCTATTTTGCTCCCGGCACCAAATACCATTATTCCAATACCGGCTATTCCATACTCGGTAAGATTATTGAGCGGGTTTCAAAAAAGTCCTATCAAAACTACCTGATGGAGAATATTATTACACCCATGGGTTTGCAAAACACGTCGATGCCTGTATTGGGAACGGATCAAACTATTCCGGAGCCATTTGTGCCGGGATATGTTCTTTATGGAGGTGAAGAAATTAATGTAACACAGTCGAACATCTCGGCAAATGTTGCCGAAGGCAATCTCATCACAACGCCCGAAGATCTTGCAAATTTTCTGCGGAAATTATTATCCGGACAGGGCATTCTCGGTACACATATAGTTAATTCCGTGATGATGAACTGCCTGCCGACAAGTACTTCGAGTGCAGGAGGTTATGGCTGCGGATTACAATACACAAATAATCTGGGATATGGTCACAGCGGCGCTCATGAAGGATATCTTTCGATAATGGCATTCGATCCGGATAATGATATGACTTTTGTTGCATTCACTAATGTATGGAATCTGAACGATGAAATGAGCAGTCTCGTCATTCAATTGACCGATTTGCTGGAAGCCAGTTGCTACAAAACGAAGAGCTTACTAATCAGCAGCAGATAAAACTTCAATAAATGAAGAGAATTGAATATGAAGAATAATTTGTTGATACCCACCGCTATGTTTGTTATTTTATTTTCATGCGAAGCGAAGAAAAATCAACCGGGTTCGTCTGTTCAGGAAGGATTTATTCAGGTTGACGGAGGTAAAGTTTGGTACCGTATTGCCGGTGCCGACAAAAAAGGCATTCCCTTCCTTGTATTGCACGGTGGCCCCGGAGCGCCGCACGATTATCTGGAAACGCTGGAAGCGCTTGCCGATGAACGTCCTGTAATTTTTTACGATCAGCTTGGATGCGGCAATTCGGAGAAGCCTTCCGATACCACGTTGTGGACGACTGTACGGTTTGTGGAAGAGCTTGCTCAGGTGCGTGCCGCATTGAAACTGGATGAAGTACATATTCTCGGGCAATCGTGGGGAACCATGCTTACTACGGAATATATGTTGCGCAAAAAGCCGGAAGGAGTTCGTAGCCTGGTGCTTTCGGGCCCGTATTTAAGTACCCCAATATGGGTTGCCGACCAGCAAATCCTGATTTCACAGCTTCCCAAAGATGTGCAGGATACGATCAGAAAATACGAAGCAAACGGAGATTATAGTTCTTCCTCTTACCAGGAAGCGATGATGATTTTTTATGGGCGGCATCTCTGTCGGCTCGATCCCTGGCCCGGTTGCCTGAACAGGACAATGGAAAAAATGGGAGCGGAAGTATACGGATACATGTGGGGTCCCAGCGAATTTACAATGACCGGCAGTTTGATGACCGTTGATTTAACCGGACATCTGGGCGAAATTACTGTGCCTGTATTGTTTACCTGTGGGGAATATGACGAAGCGACGCCTGCAACTACAAAATATTACCAAAGCAAACTTCCCGGTTCTGAAATCCATATTTTTGAGGGCGCTTCTCATTCGCATCACCTTGAAAAAATGAATGAATACAATCAATTGGTGAGAGACTTTCTGAAGAATGTTGAGAAAAAATAATCATTTTATGCAGGTGTCGGTGGTCATTGTATCACAAGTCAACATACAATAAAAATCAAAGTATGCAGTTTTAAATAGGAGTAAAATATTCAATAATCAAACTGAAATGATGTTTGGATGTTTAATATTTAAAAAGAAAACAAAATGAGAAAAAAAGTTTTAACAATAGTTTTATTGGTTGTTGCAAACGCAATATTTGCACAAAATCCAATAGGGAAAGGACAGTCACAGTTTAATGCCGGTGTTGGTTTGTCTTCATGGGGCGTTCCTGTTTATTTCGGCCTCGATTACGGCGTTCATAAGGATATTTCAATTGGAGGAGAAGTTTCATTTCGTTCCTACCATGATAATTATTCCGGAGAAAGATACAATCATTCTGTTGCCGGTATCTCAGGAAACGGGAATTTCCATTTTAATAATGCCTTAAATATCCCCAGCAATTGGGACTTCTACGCCGGTTTGAATCTCGGTTTCTATATCTGGGGTTCACCCAATGATTATCCGGGGACACATTCTTCAGGGCTGGGCCTTGGAGCCCAGGTGGGTGGCCGGTACTATTTTACTGATAGATTTGGTATTAACCTGGAATTTGGTGGAGGCAATGCATTCTCCGGTGGAAAATTTGGGATTTCATTAAAATTTTAACGGTTCGTGTGTAGTTTCAGCTATTTCGACTTCTCTATTCTCCTGATTTTGATATTCAGGTACGCAAAAAGTATACTCATGAACGGACTAATGATGTTGAAAAAACAGTAAGGCAAATATTCCCAGGTTCCCACTCCAAGTACCCGGGATTGAGTTGCTCCACAGGTATTCCACGGAAACAGCACTGAAGTCATTGTCCCTGAATCTTCGAGGGTACGGCTCAGTAATTCCGGCTTGTAACCTTTTTCTTCATACGTTTTGCGAAACATACGCCCGGGAACAACGATGGAAATATACTGGTCGGAAGCTGTTGCATTGAAAAAAATACAGGAAATGACGGTTGAGGTGACCAGGCTTCCTGCCGACTTTGCCCTTTGCACAATGGGCATGGTGATGCGTTGCAATAATCCTCCGGCTTCCATAACACCGCCAAAAACCATGGCCGACAAAATGAGCCAGATGGTGTCGAGCATACCGCTCATGCCCGATGTTTTTAGTAATTCGTTCACGCTTTGGTTTTCTGTCGACAGCGTAACGTCGCCAAACATCGCCTGCATAAAACCAATGTACGAGGCCTTAAAATACGACATTCCCGATCCTGCAATTTCCTGAATAATTTCAGGTTGAAAAATAACGGCAAACACTCCGCCCAGCAAGGTGCCAATCATTAACGACGGAAGCGGCGGTACTTTCAATATAATAATTGTCAGCAGGGCGATTGGAACCAAAAAGAGGATTGGCGAAGTATTAAAATTATTGGCAATTGCACTTTGAACCTGTTCAACATCAGACAACGCAGTTTGTGTATTTGAATTAAAACCAATTACCAGAAAAATAATCAGGGTTATAATTAATGATGGGGTCGTGGTGTATACCATGTACCGGACATGGGTAAACAGGTCGGTCCCGGCCATAGCCGGCGCCAGGTTCGTGGTGTCGCTCAGGGGCGACATTTTATCGCCAAAATAGGCGCCGCTGATAATTGCCCCGGCTACCATTGCTTCGTTTATTCCCAGCGCTTTCCCGATTCCCAGCAAAGCAACACCAATGGTCGCAACAGTTGACCATGAACTCCCTGTGACGACCGAAATAACTGAAGCAACCACTACGGCTGTAAACAGAAATATCTGTGGATGGATAATGTCCAGTCCATAATAAATCATGGCCGGTACCACCCCGCTGATCATCCATGTTCCGGCCAGTGAGCCGATCAGTAACAAGATCAGCATGGCAGGCATGGCTGAACCGATAGTGCTTACAATTTTATCGCTGATTTCTTCCCATCGCATTCCGTTCTTGCGGACAATAATTACCCCCACAGTGGCAGCCATTAAAAGTGCAATTTGGTTCGAGCCCGCCAGCGTATCCTCAAAAACAAATACATTCGCTGTCAGCAATACAATCAGAAGGATAATGGGAACGAGCGCTTCAATCAACGATGGGTCTTTCTTCATTCTTTCTGTTTTATAACCGGATAAATAGTAAACAACTTAAATAACGTAATTAATCGTCAATTTTTAAAATTTATGCACAATAAAACCGTTTGTTTAACGGATAAACATCAAATGTTTTAATTAATTTAGCTTCGGAATGATTTTACTGAAAAGACGTAATACATCAGAATTAGGCGGATATGATAGGTAAATTTGGGTTAAAATATTTTCTGTTTTGTCTTTTCCTTTTCTCTCTTTCATTGAGCGGGTTTACGCAGAAAAAGGATTACCTGGAAATTCAGGCAATAATATTTGTTGGGGATGATATACTGGAAGGGACAACGCTTGATATGGAGGTGAATAGCAAAGAAACCCAGCATTTTGAGATAAGCCGGGATCCAAAATTTGTTTACCGTTTGAAATTCAACAACGAATACAAACTTACTTTTTCGAAGCCCGGATTGTACACCCGGATCATATTAATTTCCACTCAGGTGCCCAAAACGATTCTGGATGTAAACAGTGATTTTCCTCCGGTTGAATTTCAGGTGAATTTATTTAAAGAGGTTGAGGATGTCGATAAGAGTTTTTCATTCAAACCCTATGCCCGGATTTTTTATGATAAAGCATCTGATGATTTCTTATCCGAAGTGTTTGTTAATGACAACTTGTTTGCTATCCAGTTGGACCAGGCTCTGGCAAAAGAAAAGGAAGTTAACAAAGAACAAAAGTCGCTGGATAAGCTGGAATTACAGGAATTGCAGGAGATGCAGAAGGAGTATGACCGGATTGTGAAGGAAGCAGATGGCTTTTTCGACCAGACAAAATACCAGGAGGCGCTGGCAAAATACAAGGAGGCAGGAAAATTTTTTCCCGACCGACCGTATCCACAGGATCGTATCCGCGAAATTCAAAATTTGCTGGATGCACTGAAACTTGCCGAACAAAAAAAGCAGGATTTAAACAAGCTGTATAAAGAAGCCATTGACCGCGCTGATGCGAAATTTCAGGATAAATTATATGATGATGCGCTGGCGGCTTACCGGCAGGCCATGCAATACAAACCGGATGACAATTATGCACAACGCAAAATCAGTGAAATAGGTCAGATTGTTGAGCAGAGGGATAAGGCAACAAAGTTTGCCGGGACACTCGCCCGGGCCGAGAATTTATTCAGCAGCAAAGACTATGCACAGGCACGGGAAGTATTTCGTGAGGCTTCGGTTATTTTACCAGAAGACCCGCGGCCCAATGCACGGATTGAAGAAATAAACCGGATACTGCAACAGGTAGCCCAGCAAACCGCATCGAAGCAAAACTATCAGAAAGCGTTGCAGGATGGCGACCGTTTGTTCGGGCAGCAGAAATTTACCGATGCCATTGCACAATACCGGACGGCACTTGAAATAAAGACAAACGACCCGGCGGCGCTCGAAAAAATACGGAATGCCGAATCGGCAATACAACAACTTCAAAATCAACAAAATTACGATGCCGCCATTGTCGGTGCCGACAAGGCTTTTCGTGGAAAAGACTATCAATTGGCAGAAACTGAGTACCGAAAAGCGCTTTCTGTGAAACCGGAAGAGAAATATCCGAAGGAACAACTTGACCGGATTGCGGGCATCATGGCTGATGAATCAGCAGAAAAGCTTAAAACCCGGCAGTATGCTTCGTTGGTCCGTTCGGGCGACTCGCTGATGGGCATTAAAAATTACAAGGATGCGAGGGGCAGTTTTGTAAAAGCAAAAAATCTTTTTCCTCAGGAAAAATATCCTGAGCAGATGATCCTTCAGATTGATAAAGAATTAAAGGATGTGGCTGCCCGGGAAGCACAGCAGCAACAAGTGAATATTGCATATACTCAGGCAATCTCAAGGGCTGATCAGGCTTTTGTAAGCAATCAGTACGACTTGGCAAAAATGGCATACAACGAGGCTTTGGGAATAAAGCCGGATGAAAAATACCCGTCATCAAGAATTGAGGAGATAAACCGCATCCTTCAGGAAGAAAAAGGAAAAGCATACCAACAGGCAATTGCCGGGGCCGACCGTTTGTTCGACCGAAAAGAATATGCAGCGGCTGTTGACGAATACCGGAAAGCTCTTCTGATAAAAGGTGGCGATTCCTATGCAAACGGAAGAATTGCTGAAGCAACCCGTTTTCTGGAAACTATTGCTGCAGAAAATGCGCGTATGAAAAAACTGGACGACGATTACAACCGCTTGCTGGTGCAGGCTGCTGATGCGGCCCGGCGAAATGATCTGGGCAGGGAACGAGAAAAACTTACAGAGGCTCTTGCCCTGAAGCCAACGGAAATATACCCCAAAAACCGGATTTCAGAGATTGATGATATTTTGGGTAAACAACGGATTGCCGAGGAAAACGAACGGTTGTATGCAGAAAATATGAAAGCCGGTCAAAAGGCATTTAATGAAGAACGTTTGACGGATGCAAAATCTTCGTTTGAAGAAGCGCTGAAGTACAAAACCGGCAACCAGCTTGCTCTTCAGCGCATCGAAGAAATCAATAAAATACTGGCACAGCGGGCAGAAATTGAACGCCTGGCAAAACTTGAAGAACAGCAGCGGCTGGAAGCGGAGAAGGCAAACCGTGAAAAATATAATCAGATAATTGCTCTGGCGGATGCCGATTTTGTGTTGAAAAAATACAATGAAGCCCGTGATCATTATGTTTCAGCCATTAGTGCGATACCCGGAGAACAATATCCGAAAGATAAAATCAAGGAAATTGATGATATTCTGGATGAATTAAAAATGCAGACTGAAGTTTCCAAACAGCAGGCAATCCGCGATTCAACAAACAAGGCAAGGTTACAGAATTATCAGTTGCTGGTGAAGCAGGCCGAACAATTGGCGTCGGGCAAAAAATATGAAGATGCTATTTCGAAGTACAATGAAGCGCTGGAAATTATTCCTGAAAACAGGACAGACATTAATTCCCGGATTACCAATTTGAAGGACCAGATGCGGATTGCAGAGAAACAGTTAGCTGATTATCTTTTGGCTATTGAGAAAGCCGACGGCCTGTTCAATTTGGGAAAATATACCGAAGCCCTCCCTTTGTATGTCGATGCAGGAAATAGTATGCCGAATGAGGAATATCCCAAAAACCAGATTCGTAAAATTCAGGATATAATTGATAAGAAGAATGCGGAATATGTGGCTTTTATCGAAAAGGCCGACGAATATTTTAATCAGGAGAAATGGCAATCGGCAAAAAATAATTATGCCGATGCTCTTGGTGTCAAGCCCAACGACGAATACGCCATGCAGCAGGTTCAGCTTGTAAATCAGAAGATCAGTATAATGTTGGCGGGCGATGTGGAAAAATCGGTGACGAATAAAGCATTTACCGATATGCTTAAACAGGCTGACGGTTTGCTGGCTGCCGGAAAACTAAATGAGGCGCGCGACCAGTACGAAATTGCAAAAACCCTTAAGCCGGAAGATCCGTATCCTGATCAAAAAATCGGTGAAATTATACGGATGATTGACACGGCACGTAGCGACAGTCTCCGGCTGGCACAGGCAAAGAACGAAGATGATCGCTACCGGCAGGTAATTGCACTTGCAGATCAGTCATTCCGTGACAAAGTTTATGAGGAAGCTGTAAGCAGGTACGAAAATGCGTTGCAGATAAAACCGGGCGAAGCATATCCTAAAAAACAAATCGACCTGATCCGGAAGATGATGCAAAAAACGGAACCGGTTCTGGCTGAAACGAAAAAGCCGGATGCTGTTCCTGCTGAAACAAAACCTGTGCAGACGCAAGCGCAAGCTGAATATCTGGAGGCATCTCCCCGGTACCTGGAGAATTTAAGTATCACGGAAACGAATAAATTGTATGACGAAATAATAGGAAAAGCGGACGATATGTTTACGAAAAAAGATTATTCGGTAGCGCGTTTCCATTATTACAAGGCTTCTGATATTAAACCGGCTGAAGCATATCCAAGGCAGCGGATCGAGGAAATCGGGCGACTGATCGATGTCAATTTATCGGACGATATTCGTTCGGCATACGACAGTGCCATCAAACAGGCGGATGATGCTTTCATGAAAAGTAATTATACAGTTGCAAAATTTTATTACTACAAAGCGCTTGAGGTGAAATCATGGGAACGCTATCCAAAGGACCGTATTCACGAGATACAGGTACTCACCAATACCTTGCTGTCGGAACGGGAACAACGGCTCTATAACGAAGCCATTGCCCAGGCTGATGAGGCGTACTATGCGAAAAATTATTCAGTATCCCGGTTTCATTATAATGAAGCGTCGCGAATAAACCCGGAAGAACGCTACCCGAAAATTAAAATTGAAGATATTAAAAAACTGCTCGAACAGGAAAAACGCGATCAGGTACGCATGGAATACATGAACCAGTTACGGCAGGCCGATCAGGCTTTTGAACAGGGAAATTTCAGCGTGGCCCGTTTTTATTACAATAAAGCGCTGGTCGTCCAAAAAGATGAACAATACCCTAAAGATCAGTTGAAACGCATTGAGGAAGCTCTTTCCAAACGATCGGAATAAGGAACCAGTATTGGTTTTTTAGCAGAAAGGCGGTTTAATCGTATGTCCGTTTTTTTATGAAGTAATTTCCACAATTCAAGATTGAAATCCATTGTCATCATGAGATTCCGGCCTGCGCCGGAATGACGGAAGAAAGGGAGGAATAGTCATAAAAAAAAGATCGTCCCATGTTTTTTGAGACGATCCTTTTTTTTCTCGTTTTTCTTTAACCGAGATACGTTTTTAATAGTTTGCTACGTGATGTGTGTCTTAATCTACGTATAGCTTTTTCTTTTATTTGCCGAACCCGTTCGCGGGTCAGCCCAAATCTTTCTCCGATTTCTTCCAGGGTCATTTCCTGGCATCCAATTCCAAAGAACATCCTGATGATGTCACTTTCTCGTTCTGTAAGGGTAGCGAGAGCTCGTTCTATTTCCCGGGCCAGCGATTCCATCATCAGACTACGGTCTGCATTCGGTGAATCACTGTTGATCAGGACATCGAGGAGGCTGTTGTCTTCACCTTCAACAAAAGGTGCATCAACCGAAATGTGTCGTCCTGACACACGTAAGGTATCGGCAACTTTGTCGGCGGGAAGCTCCAGCGAATCAGCTAATTCTTCAGGCGATGGCTTCCGTTCATGTTCTTGTTCGAATTTCGAAAACGCTTTGTTGATCTTGTTCAACGAACCTACCTGGTTAAGCGGTAAACGAACAATACGCGACTGTTCAGCAAGGGCCTGCAAAATCGACTGGCGGATCCACCAAACGGCGTACGAAATAAACTTGAACCCCCGCGTTTCATCGAATTTTTCTGCTGCTTTTATCAATCCCAAATTGCCTTCATTAATGAGGTCAGGCAAACTTAATCCCTGATTCTGGTACTGTTTGGCTACAGAAACAACAAAACGAAGATTGGCACGGGTCAGTTTTTCCAATGCCGCCTGATCACCTTTTTTGATCCTTTGAGCTAATTCTACTTCTTCCTCAACGGTAATAAGATCTTCTTTGCCAATTTCCTGCAAATACTTGTCCAAAGAAGCGCTCTCGCGGTTGGTAATCGATTTTGTAATCTTAAGTTGTCTCATTCTACCCTTTTATAAAAAACGTGCAAATATAGACTTTATAGGTCAATAATTCAAACACATAAATGACATTGTCCGATTTGCTTAACAAATAAATAACCGGTAGGGTCTGTTGGGAATTATTTTATTCCAAATACATAATATGCCAACTCTCCATCGGGATATATCCCTTCAATCAGAATGCCACCACTCGCATTATTAATGATGTACTTCAAATCTTTAACCTCATACACAGGCCTCTTGTTCACATCAGTAATAATAAATCCTTCTTTTATTCCGGCATCTCTGAATTTACCATCATTCAGTTCTGTAATTTTAATGCCATTCCGGATTCTTAAACGTTGTTTTTCCTTGTCGGAAACTACTTCAAGCTCTGCACCGAAAACTCCATCTCCTTCTTTTTTAACTATTTCGGTGTTTCCGTGCTTGTTACGAAGCGTTACGTTATATTGTTTCTTTTTATTATCTCTTTTTACCACAACATTAATAACATCGCCGGGACGGTGTTTCCCGACTTGTTCCTGAAGTTCGGCAGTGGTATTCACTTTTACGTCGTCAATGCTGATAATTACGTCTTCCGATTCGATGCCGGCATCTTTTGCGCCGCCATCTACAACTGCACCGACAAATACCCCTTCAATTTTATCGAGTTTGTATTTTTCGGCGATTTCGGCAGTAACATCACTGATCTCAACGCCCAACAATGCACGTTGTACTTCGCCAAATTCGGTCAAATCGGCCACTATCTTCTTTACAATATTTGCCGGAATAGCAAATGAATATCCGCTGTACGATCCGGTACGTGATGCAATTGCCGTGTTAATGCCAACCAGTTCACTTTGCGTGTTCACCAGCGCCCCGCCGCTATTCCCCGGGTTGACAGCAGCATCGGTCTGTATAAATGCTTCGATGCCCATGCGGTTCGGGTTGATACCGATATTCCGGCCTTTGGCGCTGACAATACCGGCCGTTACCGTTGACGTTAAATTGAACGGGTTACCCACAGCAAGTACCCATTGTCCCAGTTTCAAATCGTCGGAATTACCAAAGCGAAGAAAAGGCAACTCTTTTTCATCTATCTTGATCAGGGCGATGTCGGTTAGCGGATCGGCACCGATCAGTTTTCCTGTAAATTCGCGTTTGTCATTTAAAATTACTTTGATTTCATCGGCATCTTCAATCACATGGTTGTTGGTCACAATATACCCGTCCTGTGTGATGATCACCCCGGAACCGGCGCCTTGTCGCTGTGGCGTTTCCTGTTGATATTCCCGGTCGCCAAAAAACCATTCGTAAAACGGATTTGAAGCATAATAGTCGCCCTTTTGGGTAACCATGATATGAACTACTGCATGTACAGACGTTTCAGCAGCAAAGCTCAGATCGGGCAAATCTCCCGGAATAGCCGGAAGACTGGCATATTGAACAGGTTGATCTTCTTTTATGGTTACAATTTTTGGAGCATTAAAATAGTTGGTGTACACCCAAAGCGCTACAAAAGCTCCGACAATAGCAAAAAGCAACGGCAAAATCCCTTTTTTCATGTTTTTCATAGCTTTTATATTTAATATTAATAATTCCTCACCTGTTTTTTGCCCAAATATAACGCAGTAAACCCGTTTGTGTTTTACGTGTTGTATTTCCTTTAATTTGTTTAACAGATTTTAACAGAACCCTTATCCTGTGCGCGCTTTGAATATCAAAATTCAGGCCATTTTATATTTTTTGCCATTTCCTTCAATTTATGAAATATTATCTGATTTTTTTTATCATTTTTGAAAATCAATGTGACATTATTTCGCTTTTGGCAGATTACAGGGTGGTTTTTACTTCATTTCGGAAATTGAACTGAAAACGAACGACCTGTTTCTCCTCGGTTGTATTAAAAAAATAGCACGTTAATCAATGAATCTGGATTTTTGGAACCTTTGGAATTCAAGGAATATTTCAAAGCTGTTTAGCCGAATGATTGTTTTCGTTACGATCCTTACCACTGTTTTAATCGGAGGGATCATGATTTATCATGAGATTGCGAATTATAAAAAGATAGAAAAACTTCAACGCGAGAAATACATTACCGAACAAAAAATCCTGATAAAGGATATTGTATTAAGCGAGGCACGGTACATCATGCTACGAAAAAGAAGCATGGAGCAGGAATATATAAACGAGTTGAAATTCAATGTTGAACAGGCTTATGAGATGTGTGTCGGCTTGTACAACGAACTCGGTTTGTATTCGTTGTCAGACAAAAAGAAATTACTAAAAAAGATTACTTCATTTTTGAAATCGAAAGACCATTTCAGTAAAATTTTTATTGGTTCGATGGATGGTCTGGGGATTTATTACCCGGGACATCCGCAGTATGAAAACACGAATCTGCTTCGCCATACCGATGTGCACGGAAATAAAGTAATTGAATCGGAGCTCGAATTTCTTCGTGATAAAGCCGAAGGTTTTATTTTTTACGGTCAGGATAATTTACCTCAGGCTGATAGTCTTCCGGTTAAAAAAGTTGTGTACCTGAAGAAATTTGAACCGTTGAACTGGTACTTCGGAGGGAAAATTTATCTCGAAGACCACTATAATATTTTCAGAAAAGATATTACGGAAAAGATTAGCTCGGTGAGGTTCAAATACAGCGGGTATATTTTTATTAACCATACCAACGGAACCCCGCTTGTGATGGACGGACAAATTTACAACGGGAACTACAATTTCTTAGATGGTTCGGATGCCCGTCGGCACGGTGTTTTTTTGAAAGAACTGGAGGCAGCGAAAATCTCTGAAGAAGGAGGCTATTTTTCGTATCACTGGAACAAAATGGGTGAAACGGAATTTGTTCCAAAACTCTCATATATAGTTCATATAAAGGAACTCGACTGGCTGGTTGGCGCTGGTTTTTACCTAAATGATATTGACCAACAATTGACAGAACAAAAGGCTGTGCTGAAACAAAACCTTCAGGGCTCAATAGCCAAAATTGTTTTCATCCTTATTTTTGTTTTGCTGCTGGAGTCGGTACTTCTCATTTACTTTGACAAATACTATAAAAACGATTTCAATAACTTTTTTGTTTTCTTTAAAAACGCTTCGGAAAAATATGAAAAAGTAGATTCCGAAGCATTCCATTTTGAAGAGTTCAGGAAGACGGCCAATGCTGTTAATACAATGATTGACAAGCACGAAGAAATCCATCTCAGGCTGGCGGAAGAACAGGAACGCGCAACAAATTCGGACAAGCTGAAGACCGCATTTTTAGCGAATATGTCGCACGAAATCAGGACTCCGATGAATGCAATTGTAGGATTTTCTGATTTGTTGGGATGCCCGGATGAATCGTTAAAACAAGACGAAATAATTCATTACATTAAATCGAGTTCGCATCAGCTTTTAAAACTGATTGACGACATTGTTGATATTTCCAAAATGGAATCGCACCAGTTCCGGATCATAAAACGGGAGTTTGCTCTGGATGGATTTCTGAAAAGTATTGAAGTTTATGCAGATCAGTTTTTGAGCAAAAAGCAGACAGATGCTGTTGTGTTTCGTACTGAATATGAATTTCCATCTGATTTCAGGCTAAATACGGATGAATTACGATTGAAGCAGGTAGTTCTGAACCTGTTGGGGAATGCATTTAAATTTACCTCGCAGGGCACCGTTAAATTGCACGTCTCACTGGAAGAAAAGGGGATGTTTTTTTCGGTAAAAGATACGGGGATCGGAATTCCGGAGAATGAACATGAACTGGTTTTTGAACGGTTCCGGCAATCGGAAACAATAAGCGGTTCGAACTTTGGAGGCACCGGCCTGGGGTTGGCTATCTCAAAAAATATTATTGAACTGCTTGGCGGGGAGATCCGGTTAAAATCGAAACAAGGAAAGGGCTCCGAATTTTATTTTACCATTCCGGTTTAATACCGGATCGGCACATCGTGCCATTTTGTGCCTAAATTTTCAGGTTCATAGTTGAGAATATATTCGATGGCCTCTGCCGGATTTTTCGCCACAAAATAAATTTTCCGGTAATTTTCCTTTGCAAAATTTTCATGATACGATTTCTCAAACTGCTTTAAAAGATCATCGAAAAAACCATTTGTATTGACGAAAACGATGGGGCCGCCCAGGTAGTCGAGCTGCTTCAGGGTGATCACTTCCAGTATTTCCTCCAGGGTGCCGAACCCGCCGGGCAGTGCAATATAGGCATCCGAAAGTTCACGCATTTTGGCTTTCCGTTCCTGCATATCTTTCGAAATGATCACTTCGTGCATTTTGTCCGACACCAGATTCCGGTGTATCATCTTTTCGGGAATGACGCCAATGGTTTTTGCGCCGTATTTTGCAGCCGTTGCCGAAACCACTTCCATCAGTCCTACATTAGCGCCGCCGTTAATCAGGGTCATATTGTTTTCAACAATCAATTTTGCAAGCGCTACTGCATCGTGAATATAGCAATCTGCAATTCCGTTACTTGATGATGAGAACACACAAACATTCATAATAAAAGCATGCACAATTTGATTTCAAAACAAAAAGAAAAATCCCGGACGAACCGGGATTTTGTATTATTTAAGCGTCGATATTTGCGTAAATCGCGTGGTCTTCGATGAACTGCCGACGCGGTGGCACATCGTCGCCCATCAGCATACTGAAAACATGATCGGCTTCGGCTGCATTATCAATGGTCACCTGACGCAATACACGTCTTTCAGGGTCCATAGTTGTTACCCAGAGTTGCTCGGCGTTCATTTCACCCAAACCTTTGTATCGCTGGATGTGCAGTGTATTCTCTTTTCCGTCGCCCCATTCCTCGATCAAGCGCAGGCGTTGTTGTTCGTTCCAACAGTATTCTTCGCGTTTTCCTTTTCGTACCAGGTAAAGTGGTGGCGTTGCAATGTACAAATAACCATCGGCAATCAGTTCTTTCATGAAACGGAAGAAGAACGTCATGATCAGTGTGGCAATGTGGCTTCCGTCCACATCGGCATCGGTCATGATCACGATTTTATGGTAACGCAGTTTTTCAATATTCAGCGCTTTCGAGTCTTCTTCGGTACCGATGGAAACACCGAGCGCCGTGTAGATATTTCGTATTTCTTCGTTCTCAAATACTTTGTGGACCATCGCTTTTTCCACATTCAGGATTTTACCGCGCAAAGGCAGAATGGCCTGAAACTGACGGTTCCGGCCTTGTTTGGCTGTTCCGCCTGCCGAGTCTCCCTCAACCAGGAAAACCTCGCATAGTGAAGCATCTTTTTCGGAACAGTCGGCCAGTTTGCCCGGCAGACCACCGCCTGAAAGTACGTTTTTACGTTGAACCAGTTCGCGGGCTTTCCGTGCTGCATGACGGGCCGTTGCCGCCAGTATCACCTTGTTCACAATTTCGCGGGCCGACTTTGGATTTTCTTCCAGATAATTGGCCAGCATTTCGCTGACTGCCTGGTCAACCGGAAGACTGATGTCGGAGTTTCCAAGTTTGGTTTTGGTCTGTCCTTCAAACTGAGGTTCGGCAACTTTTACCGAAACAACTGCGGTCAAACCTTCGCGGAAGTCATCGCCGTTGATGTCAATTTTTAATTTCGACAACATTCCTGAAGTTTCGGCATAACTCTTCAGCGTACGTGTCAATCCACGACGGAAACCGGTGAGGTGCGTTCCTCCTTCAATGGTATTGATATTGTTTACGTACGAATGAATATTTTCGGTAAATGAAGTATTGTAATGCAACGCAATTTCAACCGGCACGCCACCTTTTTCAGATGCAATATGAATGGTTTCATCAATCAGTTTTTCGCGTGCGCTGTCTAAATATTCAACAAACTCTTTTAATCCTTCATGCGAAAAAAACGTTTCCGTTTTGCAACGTCCATGTTCATCAACTTCGCGTTTATCAATTAATATCAGAGATATTCCGGCATTCAGAAACGCCAGTTCCCGCAAACGTGCTGCAAGGATTTCATATTTATAGACCGTTGTCAGGAAGATGGAATCATCCGGAAGAAAAGTTATAATCGTACCTGTTCTGTCGGTATCGCCTATTACTTTCACATCGTAAAGTGGTTTCCCTTTCGAATATTCCTGTTGAAATATTTTTCCCTCGCGGTGAATTTCAGCTTTCAATGCAATCGAAAGTGCATTGACGCAGGAAACCCCAACTCCGTGCAAACCTCCGGATACTTTGTAGCTATCCTTGTCGAATTTCCCTCCGGCATGTAATACCGTTAAAACAACTTCCAACGCTGATTTTTTCTCCTTGGCCATCAAATCGGTAGGTATTCCCCGGCCATCATCGGTTACCGTGACAGAATTATCTTCATTTATAATGACCTCAATGTTTTTACAGTAACCGGCCATTGCCTCGTCAATTGAGTTGTCGATTACCTCATAAACCAAATGGTGAAGCCCTTTTTCGTTTATATCGCCAATATACATGGCCGGGCGTTTGCGCACAGCTTCAAGTCCTTCAAGCACCTGAATACTGTCGGCAGAATAATTGCCGTTGCCATTACCGTTCCCGTTTGTTACTTCCTGCGTACTTTCTAATTCGCTCATTTATTGTTCATTTAATTAATCCAAAAATCCACCTTCCCATCAACAACTTTGATGAAAACAAGTTTTGAGAAAAGATGTTTTTATCCAGAGACATCCCTGCTTAAAAGACAAGGCTGAGTGTTAAATATATCGTGCAAATAATTGCCTGTTTTCAGCTTCTCTTTATTCAAAAACATAACATGCAAATATAGCTAAAATACCCGTAGCTGATACCCGGTCAAGTCCTTTAAAAACCTAAAGTTTTCAACATTTTGCATTTAATTAACATGCAAAAAATCAAATACTTAAATCGTGGTCATGAGGAATGGTTTATAAGCCTTGTTTTGCCTTCGGAAAATTAAGATTTTCCTGTTGTTTTTTACTTCAGAAATGGGTATTCTTAAATTCTTCAGAATGAAAAATTTACCCCTGCCAGCACATTAAACCCCTGGTTGGCATAGCCTGACCATGTTTCGTAATGCTGGAATGCAAAGTTGTTCAACTGAAGGAAAAAGCCCAGCTTCCGGTTGTATTGATATTCGACCGATGCATTCAGGTCAAAAACCGGGTCCATCGGATAAATTGTTTCTGTAAAACCGGGTAGAATCATTGACGACCAGCTATCAACAAATAAAGCCTGCCGTTTACCGATCACGTACGCATCAAGGGTAAAACACAAAGGCCCGTCAGTTTTGTAGATAAGCGACAAATCCACGTCGAATTCGGGCATGTGCCAGGGTTGCGCGAGGGTTTCCATTTCGTACGAGTAATAATTTCCTTCCAGATGGAAACTCAGGTTTTCGGAAGCTGCATGGAAAAACTCGCCGGTCAGTTTGAGAAGTTTCAAATCGTCGTACACAACATCCAGCGTGTTTTGCAGGTTCCGGAAAGAACTTTCTTCCGAATAGTAATCAAAACCCTGCGCATAATAGAAGTGCATATCTTTTATTCCGGAATAGGATACACCTGCCCGGTAGTTGGTTTTTGAGCTGAATTTACCGCGTATTCCCCCGGAAAGGATATATTGGTACTCGGTATTGCGTATGTCGTGATCGGGTGCTGCAAAGGGATTTTCGGCGGCAATTTTTGAATACACATTATGCCCGAAGTCGCCACCGGCATGGGCATATAAAGTCAAAATATTTTCTACCGGAGACCATTCGGCCTTCACATTCGGGGTAACGACAATTCGTGCATCCTCATCGTCGTCGATCATGGTGTAGGTTTTTGCACCGATCTGCAAAAGCGCATTATCGCCCGTGAAAACTATGGCCGGGTTTACCATCAGTAAAATCTGTTTCTTTTGATTGGAGGCGGGCGTAACCCGGTTCGCAATTTTATCGGCATAATAGAATGTCAGCGAACTTTCCAGCAATCCCTCAAATTGATCCAGGTTTTTATTCAGGCTCACCTGCATCTTCCCCAGGTTTTCGCGCTGACCGGTCTTTGCTCCGAAATACTGGAAATTAAACCCCAAATCGTATTTCATATCCGAGCTTGCGCTTGCGCCTGTGTTGCTTTTCAGACAGAAATCAACGCCGCCTTTCGAGAATACCTGTTTGTCCTGCCATGTTGGGATGATGGCTTCCTTTTCAGCATCCGTCAGCTTGTCGCCGGTATATCCGTAATACTGAAGTCCTTTTCGGTCGAAAAAACCGGTGACCGTCAGCGTTGAATTCCGGTAAAAACGTTTTCCGAAGATTTCGGCTGCATTATCGCTGAACGGGGCATCTACCTTATCGTCGTTCACCAGTTTTATTTTGCCATGCGACGACAAATGTTTGAAGTGCATTCCGAAATTTGATTTGTTGCCGGGAATTGCATTGTAAAAAAGTTCGCCGTAGGGAGTCAGGTAATTGCCAATTCCTAATTTGAGAAGCCCTTTCCCCAGTTCTGTCTTCGGTTCGCCAACCATGGTTGCAGCTTGCACCGGTTTCACCGAGAAAGTGGAAAATACCGGTTCGCTGGAAATGGAATATTCAAACACCGGTTTATCTGTTTTTTCTTCCTTTATCTGCGGAATGTCGTTGATTTTAAAAGCGTCGGAAATGCTGGGCTGATACGCCTTGGTAACTTCTACTTCCTGTTTCAGCCGGGTGGTGTCCTTTTGTGCGTTTACAATGCCAACTGAACTCAAAATAAAAACCGGCAATAAACTGATATAATTGATCTTCATGTGCTTTACTTTTTTTCTGAATTGTTGATATTGATCTCCATTCCCTTGTTTTCCTCCTGTTGCAGTCTGCGTTCCTTCTCTTCCATACGGGAGAGTTTTTCTCCTGCAATTTCCAGTATGCCGTCTTCCTTTTCAGAATAGTTCTCGACAATACTTTTCAGGGTATGTTTGGCCTGAAATTCGTCTCCTTTTTGCAGATAAATATCGGCCAGCAGGATGAAACTTTTTGCCAGCCAATACTGGTGCGGCGTATTTTTCGAGATGAAATCCATGATTTCCTTTTCCGACTCGGCCAGCTTGTTGTTGCGGAATAAAATTTCGGCAATCAGGTATTTGGCTTCGGCCCCTTCCTGCGATTTTACATCGGCGGCAAGCTTTTCGAGTACCGGCAAAGCCAGGTCGTATTTTTCGGTCTGCACATACGAAACGGCCAGCATATAATTGGCTTCACGTTTCATCACATCGGTAACATTTTCCGAACTGAGCAGCATTTTTGCGGCGTCGATGGTATTGCGGTAATCATCCTTGGCAAACAGGCAGCGCATCAACCCGGCGCGGGCCTTCAGCAGATTCCATTTCGTTGTTGACACCCGTTCCAGACGTTCGTATATATCCAGCGCCCTGGCAAAATTTCCGGCGTTGAAAGTCAGTTCCGACGCCTTCGCAAGCGCCTGTTCGGTAAACACATTGTCGGGCTGCGAAATTACCTGTTCGTAATTGGGCAATGCCGCGCTGAATTCACCGTCGTTGTACTGGCATTCGGCAAGATAGAACTTTGAGTTCAGTGCAAAGCTGCCTGCCGGGAATTTCTGAAGATAGCTTTCAAATTGTCCTTTTGCCTTTCTGTCGCCTGCCATAAACAGCTTTTCGGCGGCCATATAAGTAAGCGAGTCCTGCTCCGACACCGAGACATGAACACCTGTTCCCAGGGTTTCGGTGTACTCGAAATAGGCATTTACATCGTTCATCTCGACGTAATTATTTTTGATGCCCATAAGCGCGGCCTGCGCTTCTGCGCTGTTGGGGTACTTTTCCGGAACCTGTTTGTAATAGGAAACCGATTTCTTGAATTCGCTGGTGTTGTAATAAATGAGGCCCAGTTGCAGCAAGGCTTTCGGGGTAAGATTGCTTTGCGGGTATTCGTTCACCAGGTTCTGGTAATAGTTAATGGCAGCCTGTGGCTGGTTCTGTTCGTATGTGCGCCCCAGTTCATACAGCGCATCATCAACATACTGCGATTTCGGGAATACCTGCAACAGGTTGCGCAAGTTGCTTATTTTTTGTTCGTTTTCGCGCTGAAGGCCCAGGCAGAATGCTTTCTGGAACAAGGCATAATCGGGGTCGTACAGGTTCAATTGATACGATTTGTCGAAATAACCGATTGCCATGTTGTAGTTGCGTTCAATAAAATAACAATCGCCCAAACGGTTGTAAGCATCGGCCAGTTTTTCACCCGGATTGGTTTCGCTGCCGGTAATGTATTTGCGGAACCACGATGAAGCATTTGTGTAATCTTTTTGCTTGAAGTAAGCGTAAGCCAGGTTGTAATGCGCTGTTTGGTATTCGGGCATCGAAATGACGCCGGGCGAGCGCAAAAACCGGTTGAACCCTTCGACAGCCTTGTTGTAATCGCCTAAACGGTACCATGCTTCGGCCTTCCAGAAATTGGCCCGTGTTTCGAGATCGCGGTTGTACTGCCCGTTTTCGATTGATTTGCCAAGGAACCCGATTGCTGCTTCATAATCGAGGTTATTGAAATTTTCCAAAGCACGGTAAAAAGTCACCCGCTGATACGCTTTTTTTACCGAAGGGCTTTTCACCTTTATTTTATCGATGGATGCGACGGCATCGCCATAGTTGCTGGTACTCATGTACACCTGTACCAGGTAATCGTAAGCCGCATCGTTGCGTTCCGAATCGGGATACAGCGAGATGTACTTATCGAATGCCTTAATGGTTTCGTTGAACGGGCTGTACGAAAGCTCGTAGGTGATTTTCGCGAAGTTGAACAGCGCATCTTCCTTGATTTTTTCATCGTAATCCATGTTCGATGCCGCTTCGAAAGCAGCCCGCGCCTTGTTTTTGTCGTTGGTAACTACATAGCAGTCGGCCAAGTGGTAATAGGCATTTTGTGCCAGTTTGTCGTTCCCTTTCGAAGCATTTTCGAAATGCGGAATTGCCTTGGGTTCTTCGCGGTTCAGGTAATAACAGTAGCCCAGCATATAATTTGCCTCGCGTCCTTTGCGGTCGCCCGTTTCGAAAAAGAATTTGAGGTACGGTACAGCCTTGTCGAACTGCTGCAAATGGAAATACGAGTCGCCGATAATTTTTGCAAGTTCGGGCTGCTCTTTGGCATCCACCCCTTCCAGTATGGGGACCGTGTAATTGACCACTTCGGCATATTTTTCCTGTTTGTAATAAATCTGGCTGATATAAAACGGGATTACTTTCGCGAAATTCGGGTTGTCTTTCAACTTGTCGAATTCAGTGAGCGCCGTTTGGTAATTTTCTTTCAGGTAATGAATATGTGCCCAGTAGTAGCGGGCCGGTGCAGCGTACAGATTGTTTTCTTCTTTTATTCCGAAGAATTCAGTTGCCGCCTCATCGTATTTTTCCATCGCAAAATACGAATATCCCTTTTGGTAATGCAGTTTTATCCGTTCTTCTTTGGTTAACGATGCAGCATTCACTTCCTTGAAACTGCGCAGCACAGCAGCATATTTTTTGTGTTCAAACTGGCTTGCTCCCAGCTCGAACCATGCCTGGTTTTTATACGGACTGGCCGGGTATCGTTCGGTAAAACCGGTGATCAGCGATTCGGCATTGTCGTTGTCCATCTTCACAGAACAGAGCGCTTTATAGAAACAAGCTTCTGAATGCAGCTCCGAATCTTCATCTGTCCTGTCCTCAATTTGCCCGAACAGTTTCAGGGCCGAAACAAAGTTATTTTTCCTGAAAAGTTCCTTTGCCGTTTGTATCTCCTGATCAACCGATTGATAATACGTTGTCTGTTGAGCATGTATATTTGAAAGAGGCAGATAAAATAAGGAGATCATTAAAAGCAACCTGATTGTCTTCATGGATATATTATTTGCATGTAAAAATAGAAAAATCGCAGGCTTTTAACCGTTTCGTCCCGATTGATTTCTTAACAGAAAACTGTTTATTACGCATGAATAGTATCCGGTTGCTCAAAAAAAAATTAGTTTTGCAGAAGAACTTATCCCGAAAAAAATGGAAGACCGGAACATCATCAGTATTCGTAAGGCAGATATTTACCAGCGCGAGGCCCTGATTCTTGCCAACGTGAACCTCGACATTGAAAAAGGCAGTTTTGTGTACCTGATCGGGAGAGTGGGCAGCGGTAAGACGAGCCTGATAAAAACTCTGAATGCCGAAATACCGCTGGTGAACGGCGAAGTAACGGTTGCCGGGTTCAAGCTGTCCGACATCAGTCAGCGCGAAATTCCTTTTTTGCGCCGCAAGATCGGGGTTGTTTTCCAGGATTTTAAGCTACTGACCGACCGCAATGTGCACGACAACCTGGCTTTCGTATTGCAGGCCACCGGCTGGAAACAAACCAAAGCTATTGAAGACCGTATCGACGATATGCTCGAACTGGTGGCGATGCGCGACAAACTGAAAGTGATGCCTCACGAGTTGTCGGGCGGCGAGCAGCAGCATGTTGTGATAGCGCGCGCCCTGCTCAACGATCCCGACGTCATCCTGGCCGACGAGCCCACCGGCAACCTCGACCCCGAAACCTCGCAGGATTTACTACGCATCTTTTTGGAACTGAACGAACGGGGCAAAACCATTGTTATGGCCACCCACGACTACCCGCTTGTCCGCCAGTTTCCTGCCCGGACGCTTATTTGCGAACACAAACAGGTGAAAGAATCGCCCGACAACGTGGAGGAAATCGACTTTATGGAGTTGCTGGAGATGTAAACGATCTGCTCCCGTCTGTCTCTGTGTTCCTCAAGGCAACTTACGGTTACAATAAAACTGAGAAACTGTTTAAATTTAGCTCATTTTGATTTTTCAGGTTACCCCAACCCCTGAAGGGCAATGTCATGTAGTTAAGAAATTATAGAATTGAAACATTTGATATATTTTTTGTGGACCTTTGGGAATTAGTGGCTTTGTTGCTAATTTTTTCCTGCCACAACCCCGAAATTTCGGGGCAAAAAACACGAAGTATCCACAAAGAATACCTTAACTATATGACATTGCCCTGAAGGGTGGCCGAAAAATCAAAAAATCACCCTTTAGGGTCGGGATATATTTTTTGATTTTGGGCATCATTTCAAATTTTAAACAGTTTCTGAGAAAAAATTCTACAAACATGAGACAGATAACTTTATCTTTAGCGATTTATTTTTTGACCCTGAATTTTGGATTTTCGCAACAGAATCAATTAAGACGAACTATGAAAACAGCATTAATAATTATTGACATTCAGAATGATTATTTCGAGAATGGCACAATGACACTGGTCGGCTCTGATAAAGCAAGCGAAAATGCGAAATTGCTTCTTGATAGATTTAGAGCAGATAGTTTGCCGATAATCCATATACAACATATTGCGACAAGACCTACAGCAACATTTTTTCTGCCAAACACCAAAGGGGCAGAAATTCAAGACAATGTAAAGCCATTAGGACAAGAAAAGGTTATTGTCAAGCATTATCCAAATAGTTTTAGGGAAACAGAATTACTTGATTATTTAAAAGGTAAAAATATAACTGATTTGGTTATCTGTGGCATGATGACACACATGTGTGTAGATGCGACTGCAAGAGCTGCAAAAGATTTTGGATTTAATATCGTATTGATTGGTGATGCCTGTGCAACTAAAGACCAAGAAATAAATGGTCAGATCGTAAAAGCAGAGGAAATTCAAAAAAGTTTTTTAGCAGCACTAAATTATTTTTATACAACAATTAAGACAACCCAACAATACTTAGAAAAAAAATAAGTACTGCAACCAGTCGGGTAGCCCGCATCAGGAAATACGGACAGGGAGAGGCTTTTTAATTATGGTAAAACGCTCCTCTATATCGTCTGCCGTCCAGATGAAGATTTGTGATTATTTTAGTATCTCATTCTCCTCTCAAAGAAGTGTCATGCTGGAAACTTCGGGGTTGTTTCGGCATCACAATACACCACTCATTATAGCGTCATGCCGAACCTTTCAGTCATTGAGGCTTACCGTAACGGAATGACTTCCCTCACAACAAAGCGTCATGCCGAACTCGTTTCGGCATCTCACGAAAACAATGGAAAGGTACGACAAAGCAACAGGCCCTGAAACAACCCCGAAGTTTCGGGGCAGGGTGACCCACCGATCGGGCATAGCCGTCAAGCTAAAGATATAATTTTCTATTTATCAGCGATAAATGAAATACGACCACCCCGTCCCGGAGAAACCGGGACACCCCTCCTAAAAAAAGGAGGGGAAACCGAAGCAAGTTGCGGCAGCGAAAAACCACCGGGCTTTCCAAATTGTCACTGTCCCAAATTTCTCCTCCTGGACAGGAGGAGTACCCGAGGAACGAAGGGGGTGGTGGTTGATTGTTTAAAGTAAAATATAGAATCAGTAAAAATTATTAGTACTGAAAAATAGTTATTTACAAAGATTTATCTCTTAGCTTGACGGCTATGGCCGATAGGGGAAGGGCTTCAAAGGAAAGGCTTCCCGACGATCAGTTTGGACATTTTCCCAAAAAGGAAAAGGTTCGCGACGATCGGTTTAGACGTTTTCTCCAACCCACCCCTTGTTTGAGCGAAGCGGTAACAAGAGGTAGGTTGGGGCGCACTTTACGATTTCGGCGCCACCAGTTCTTTCAGTGTCCGTTTCAGGATGACAACCTCCATTTCAAGCTCCTGGATGCGTTTTTGTTGCTGTACAACCGGCGAATTGTCTGCATCCGGGGGATCGTTGTAAGGAAGCTTCACAGCGATCTCCTTAAAAAAGTTGTATTGCAGTAATTCGCACCACTCCAAAAGTTTTTGCACCTGAATGGTGGGGCGTTGTAAACTGCCAAACACCGTCGAATGGCTTGTATTCATGCTTCGGGCCACATCGGCAACACATAAATTCCTTTTTTTCATTTCGCGCTTTAACATCGCGATCACTCGAATAGGTTCCGGTTTGTCCATGCGAATCGTAATTTACAGGGTTTTGTGTGTAAGATAATAAAACCAGTTGCAAAATGCAAGTTCGTTTAACGTATTTTAGATGATAACTGATGTAAAATATGTTTTTATTACCTTTCTGCCGGAGTTACTAATAAGAAATAGATTTGTAGCAACCTTTCTGCCGGAGGCGATAACAAGAAATACGTTTTTAGTAACCTTTCGTCCGGAGGTGATAACGAAAATAAATTTGTGGCAACTTTTCGTCCGGAGCCGATAACAAGAAATACGTTTCTGATAACCTTTCGTCCGGAGGTGATAACGAAAATAAATTTATGGCAACCTTTCGTCCGGAGGCTATAACGAAAAATACGTTTCTGGTAACCTTTTTACCATAGATTCTAACGAAAAAAAGGTTATTATAACCCACCTTACCCGTTACTGCTAAAGCTCAAATGAGGGAAAATCTTATATCAAATCGGGACAGGCAGTTACCGTTGCACTCAAACGAGGGTGAGTTAGGCCTTCACAACCTTCAAGGTTTTTAAAAAAACAACCTCCCACTCGTTTGAGCGAAGCGGTAACGAGGGGTTTGCAAACTCTCGTCTTTGACGAGTTACTTTGTTAATGCAGGTTTGTTTGAATTTGAACAGATATGAATAAGACATGAAATTAGCCATCACGAAATTGAAATGTTAAATCTGGCGTTTGTAAGAGTCGTCACAGACGACGGGAGCTAACCCCCTTCCCGATATCAAATCGGGACAGGCAGTTACCGTTGCACTCAAACGAGGAGGAGTTAGCCAGACATTAAAATGCTAAAATAAAGTTGTTTAATAGAAATGAAAGATAAAAAAAGTAGTAAGTTTATCGTGGTATTTACAAGTTAGCGGTAATATTAAGTGCCATGTGGAAAGAAATTCATATCGATAATTGGGAACACTATAATAAAGTAGTTCTCAAATTAAATCCGAAGGACTGGATCTTTCGTGGTCAAAATAATGTTGACTGGAAATTAGAGACATCATTTCATAGAGCAGCAAAATATATTAAGGAGGTTAAGCGAAATGCGAAACAACGTGTTTATAATAGAGATAGTTACGAAAAAGAAATCATAAACCAATTTAAATCTCAATATCACTTATACCAACCTTACAGTCCAGAGAGTAGCTCTAGCTTTATAGTAGAATTAATTAAAAATCCTACAGACGAAAACATTGAGGTAATGCTTGAATGGCTTTCTATTATGCAACATTATGGTGCGCCAACAAGATTATTGGATTGGACTTTTTCTCCATATATAGCCCTTTTCTTTGCAATGGAAAATGCACCCAATGACTCTTGTGTTTATGCTATAAACCAAAATGCACTGGACATAGAAAACAAAGATAATTTTGGAACTAACTATAAAAAGGACGTGATGAAACCGAATAAATATGGGAGTTTATTTCTGCGAGCTTACGAACCTAGTTTTAAGAACGAAAGATTAGTACGACAACAAGGACTTTTTTTAGTTCCAAATTCAAACTTTGCTTCTTTTGACGATATACTTGATACATACGATAACATTAGTGAGAATGCAATAAAAATACTCATTGACAAGGAATTACATTTTAAATTTTTAATTACACTAAAGAGAATGAATATCACATATGAGACTCTTTTCCCAGGTATCGATGGCTTCTGTAAGTCGTTGAAATTTTCACTTTTAGAGACTGCTGAAAATGTAAAAAGAATAAAATAATACCGCTAACTTCAGCTACCCGTCAAGTCCGGCAGCAGTGGTTTTCGGTGGGCATCTTTCCGCCCGGGCTGCTTTTCGGCTTGACATCCGCCAGATGGCGGACGCAGTCCGCCCCTGCGTGTAGCTTCCTACGTTACCTGCAACCCTAAATTGACACAAGATTGACAAACCAATAAAAATATAATGACCGCTAAGAAAAACACAACAAGAAAAACTGTTTTTATATCATCAACTTTTGTTGACCTAAAAGAGGAAAGAAAAAAAGTTTGGGATAGTCTTGAGAAATTTGACGTAACAGTAAAAGGAATGGAACAGTTTGGTGCAAGAACATCTAATCCATTAGCGACTTGCATCTCTGAGGTAGAGCAATCTGACATATATGTTGGAATAATAGGAATGAGGTATGGTAGCGAAGAGCCAAATAGTGGAAAATCCTATTCACAATTAGAATATGAAAAGGCTGTTGAACAAAACAAAGAGATCCTAATCTACCTTATTGACGAAGAAAGTTCAACTGTAACACCAAACTTAATTCAGTTTGACAAAATTCAAAAGCTAAATAACTTCAAAACTATTCTTAAAGACAAACATACAATTGATACATTTTCTAATTCGCAAGATTTAGTAACAAAACTTCAAAGAAAATTTAAGGAATTATTGACTCCCAAGGTTACAGCGGTAATTGAAGATGAATATGACAACACAAATAAAATCCTCAATTTGTTTTTTCTTGTACCAGCTGCATATTCAGGACGAGAGATAAAATTGAAAGTGAAATTTAAAGGACAACCACTTCCCGTTTCAAAAGCAATTTGCAAAAACTTCAATTTTGAATTTGGAAAAACTGTCGTAAGTCAAATAGAAGTTGTTCATCCAGTCTTTAAGTTCAAAAACTTTCGACATATTTTCATAGAATTTGAGCAATTCAAGAAATTCATAAATCTTAACAAATCGACAGAATATGAAATATTCGCTAAAGTTTTGTTTAAAGACGAAAAAGTCAATAATTTGACAACTGACTTTAAAGACAAATACGAACGTGTTTATAATACTCGTTACGATTATGACCCAGGTGACGACTATGACCCAAGAGAAGATGAAGAATATTATGATGTTCTAAAAGAAGGTGATGGACAAATTGCTTTAAACTTAACAGATATAACAATTAATAAATAAAAGATTGATAGGAATAAAGGGCAGCAGGTAATCGAGTAGACTGCCCCGCCAGTAGTTAGCTGACGGGGAGAGCCTCTCACTATTTATCCCGGTGCAACCGGGACCACCGTGCGTACGCGAGCTTCGCTCCTCCCTTTCAATTTAAATGTCTACCAGACATTTAAATCTCAGGCACGTACACGGCGGTTCGTTAAGTCGTCGGGAATTGTAGCGAATAATGGCCATCCATTGGGGACGGCCTGATTTGGTTGTAGATTTCCAACAATGGAACGTAACCCCGCTTTTTCAATCGCTCAACTGTAATGGTAGTTCTGAGAATTGGGGATTGTGCAATTGCCCATCCTCCCATCCGTGATCGGCTCCATGCATAGGCTTGTCCTGTTCAACGCCCAAACGGATAAGGCTACGCCTGACTGCCGTCAGGCAGGCTCCTGAAAATAGGAGGAGAATTTTTTGGTATGGTACTGTGCGGTGAGATTCCGGCCTACGCCGGAATGACGGAAGAAAGTAGATGCTGAATGAAGAAACTTTTTCCTTCGTGTCTTTGCGTCTTTGCGAGAGTCCGGCTGTTCACTGCGACTGTCAACTATGACTAAATCTCTTTGCTTCTTCGCTTTTAAAATGGATATTTCCCCGCTTTTTCGTTTTTTATTCACGCGATAGTTGAATAGCGATTTTTATTCCGCTATTTTTGTCGATTGTGAAATTTTGAACCCTATACGATGAGCGAAAAAACAAAAAAAATAATCCCGGGAATTATTCTTTTAACCGGCCTTTTTCTACTGTTTCTGGCCTTTTCAGGATTGAAAAACGGATGCAAACAGGAAGAGCAAATTCAGGAAAAAACTTTTTATGGTTCGGTGGAAATACCCAAAGAACTTGATTTTGCAGGCGAACGGGTTCCGCTCGAACGTTTTGATGTGCTGGAAAGCCTCGACCGCGAATTATTGAGCAACTCGTATTTTCATTCGCAAACCATTCGTTTTATGAAAAGCGCCCCCCGCTATTTTTCTGTCATTGATCCTATTTTGAAAGAAAATGGTGTACCTGCCGATTTCAAATACCTGTGCCTGGCCGAGAGTAATTTCGACGAACGTATTGTTTCGCCAGCCGGTGCCGTCGGGCTGTGGCAGTTTATGAAAGGTACTGCTGCCGAATACGGGCTTGAAGTGGGAAAAGAAGTTGATGAACGATATCACATTGAGAAAGCGACTGTCGCGGCCTGCAAATACCTGAAGGAATCGTACGTGAAATACGGCAAATGGACCCTGGTGGCGGCTTCATACAATGCCGGGCGCAGTTTTACCAGCAGTCAGATAGAACGGCAAAAAGCCGGAGATTATTACGATTTGCTTTTGGGTGAAGAAACAGGCCGTTACGTATTTCGGATCATGGCGCTGAAAATCATCATGGAAAATCCCGAAAAATACGGGTTCATGATTTCCGAAGAAGAAAAATATCCGGTTATTGAAACGAAAATCGTTGAAGTATCCGGACCGGTAGCGAATTTTACCGATTTTGCCAAACAGAACGGCATCAGTTATAAAATGCTGAAGATGTTTAATCCCTGGCTGCGCGAACCGTTTCTTACCAACGCCACAGGGAAAACCTACCAGGTAAAAATTCCCGTTCTTAAATAAGCTTGTTGCAAACAATTGACCATGTACAGAGAAAACATAGAAGCTTTCGATCAGGAAATATTGGAAAGTGAAGAAAAAATTGTGGTTCACGGGGCCCGTGTGCATAATCTTCAGAATATAAATGTTGAAATTCCCCGCAATAAACTGACGGTCATTACCGGATTGAGCGGCAGCGGCAAATCGTCGCTGGCTTTCGACACCATTTATGCCGAAGGGCAACGCCGCTATATTGAGACGTTTTCGGCATACGCCCGTTCATTTCTGGGCAACATGGAACGCCCCGATGTGGACAAAATTACGGGACTCAGCCCGGTGATTTCCATTGAGCAGAAAACCACGAATAAAAACCCGCGCTCAACCGTGGGCACGGTGACTGAGATATACGATTTCCTTCGTCTTTTGTATGCCCGTGCCGCCGAGGCTTTTTCATACAATACGGGTGAGAAAATGGTAAAATACACCGACGACCAGATCCTCCGGCTGATAAAAACATCGTTTGCAGGAAAACGTATTCTGGTACTTGCCCCGGTGGTAAAAGGCCGCAAAGGGCATTACCGCGAACTGTTCGAGCAAATTCGTAAAAAAGGTTTTTTGTATGCCCGTATCGATGGCGAAGTGACTGAAATAACCCCGGTCATGCGGGTCGACCGGTACAAAAACCACTTCATCGAAATGGTGATCGACCGCCTGCTGGTGGACGAAGCCAGCGAGAAACGACTGAAAGATTCGTTACAAACGGCGATGAAAAACGGCGGGGGCATCACCCTGATCATGGATTTCGACTCGAAGGAAGTAAAATATTACAGCCGCCAGTTGATGTGCCCGACCACGGGAATTTCGTATCCTGAACCGGCGCCTCATAATTTTTCGTTCAACTCGCCGCAGGGAGCCTGTCCGAAATGTGCAGGGCTGGGGCGCATTACAGAAATTGACCTCGAAAAAATTATTCCTGACAACACAAAAAGCATTGCACTGGGCGGAATTGCGCCGCTGGGCCCTCACAAAAATTCACTCATTTTCTGGCAGATTGAAGCGCTGGCTGAAAAATTTGGGTTCACCCTTAAAACGCCCATCGCAGAGATTCCGGAGGAAGGCCTGGATGCGGTTTTATTCGGTACCAACGAACGAATCCAATTGAAAAATTCGCCGCTCGGCTCATCGGTAAATTACATGATGAGTTACGAAGGGGTGGTTAAATACATCGACAACCAGAAAGATGACAATCCTTCGACCAAAGCGCAGAAGTGGGCCGATCAGTTTGTAAAAACAATCACTTGCCCGGTTTGCCAGGGACAGCGCCTGAAAAAAGAGTCGCTCTATTTCCGGATCGATGGAAAAAATATTTCGGAACTGGCGCAGATGGACGTTACCGAACTGAGCGTCTGGCTGAACGGTATTGAAGAGCGCCTGACCGACCGGCAACGAAAAATCGGCGTCGAGGTGATTAAGGAAATCCGCGACCGTATTGGATTCATGGTGGATGTCGGTCTGACCTACCTGTCGCTCGACCGTACCTCGCAAACACTTTCGGGCGGCGAATCGCAACGCATCCGGCTGGCCACGCAAATTGGTTCGCAACTGGTAAACGTGCTGTACATCCTCGACGAGCCCAGTATTGGTCTGCATCACCGCGACAATCTCCGGCTGATCAACTCGCTGATGCAGTTGCGCGACACCGGAAACTCAGTAATCGTGGTTGAACATGATAAAGATATGATGCTTCATGCCGATTATGTCATCGACATGGGACCATACGCAGGAAGGCACGGCGGCGAAGTGGTTGCAGCCGGAACTCCGGAGGAAATATTGAAGGCAGGAACCCTGACTGCCGATTATCTGAACGGGAAACTGCAAATTGCCGTTCCGGGAAAAAGAAGGGAAGGAAACGGAAAATCGATAAAACTGATCAATTGTACCGGCAACAACCTGAAAAATGTGACGGTTGAGTTTCCTCTCGGGAAATTGGTTTGTGTGACCGGCGTTTCGGGCAGTGGAAAATCGAGCCTGATAAACGGCACGCTCCAGCCCATTTTGAGCCAGCATTTTTACAAGAGTTTGAAAGATCCGCTTCTGTATGAAAAAATTTCAGGATTAAAAAACATTGATAAGGTGGTGCAGGTAGACCAGTCGCCACTGGGCCGAACCCCGCGCTCGAACCCGGTGACCTACACCGGCGTGTTTTCTGAAATCCGCGATCTGTTTGCACAGCTTCCGGAAGCAAAAATACGCGGGTACAAACCGGGACGTTTTTCATTTAACGTGAAAGGTGGCCGTTGCGAAGATTGTCAGGGCGGCGGCATGAAACTGATCGAGATGAATTTTCTGCCCGATGTGTATGTGCATTGCGATAGTTGCAACGGGCGACGCTACAACCGCGAAACACTGGAAGTACGTTACAAAGGCAAATCGATCAGCGATGTGCTGGATATGACCATCAACCAGGGAGTTGAGTTTTTCGAGAGCATTCCGTCGATTGCCCATAAACTGAAAACGATTCAGGATGTAGGGCTGGGTTATATTACGCTGGGGCAGTCGTCGACCACGCTTTCGGGAGGCGAATCGCAGCGGGTGAAACTGGCGGCCGAACTGGCGAAAAAAGATACGGGCCAGACTCTTTACATTTTGGATGAACCGACCACCGGGCTTCACTTTGAGGACATCCGCGTATTGCTCGAAGTGCTGAACAAGTTGGTTGACCGCGGAAATACGGTAATTGTGATCGAACACAATATGGACGTGATCAAAGTGGCCGACCATGTCATTGATCTGGGGCCGGAAGGAGGCAAGGAAGGCGGACGGATTTTATGCTGCGGCACCCCCGAAGAAATCATTTTAAATGAATTATCATATACGGCAAAGTATTTGAAGGAAGAACTTGGACGATTAGCAATTAACGATTCAATGTCGTTCAGTTAAGAAACGATACAATTGAAACATTTCAGATGTTTTTTGTGAACCTTTAAGAATTAGAGACTTTGTGGCTATTTTTTTCTGCCACAAAAACACAAAAAACACAAAAGTATTCACAAAGACGACTAACATTCTGTATGTATTCTTAAGGTTCAATATAAGATTAAAGGTTTACAGAAACTGAATGTCTTGATTTTTAAACCTGAATCAACCAAATTCAGGTAATTGTTCTATGAAAACCTTATTTTTGAATAAATAAACCTTAGCAGAAAGGTAACTATAAAAAAAAAGGTTGAAAGGCAAATACAAAAGGTTAAAACAACAGAAATATTTTAAGGATTTATAGAAATCAAATAACATGAGAACCGTCGAAATTTTTTGCGAAAATAACGGACAAAAGAAAGAATATCCATTGGGGGTGACCCTCGAAGAAATTAAGGATGACCTTCAAATTAAACTGGATTATCCGATATGCGGGGCGCTGGTGAACCACAAAATAAAAGAACTTTCGTTTGCCGTGGTGAAATCGAAAAACATCCGGTTCATCGATTATTCTCATCCGGATGGCGTTCGGCTGTATGTACGGTCGGTGCTGTTCGTATTGTATGCTGCGGTAAAAGAGGTATTTCCTTCCGTCAGGCTGAAAATTATGCATGGCATATCGAACGGCTTCTACTGTGAACTGGAAGGAATGGAACAAACGATCACCGAATCGGATATTTTCGCTTTAAAATCGGAAATGGACCAACTGATCGCAAAAGATATTCCGTTTGAAAAGAGAGGAATCCCAACCAGCGAGGCCGTTGAGATTTTGCAAACCCACGGGCTGTATAACAAAGCCCGTTTGTTCAGTCAGCAGGGAACGTTGTTCAGTTATTTGAATTTCCTCGGGCCGCATGTGAATTACTTCTTCGGACATTTGCTTCCTTCAACCGGGTACATTAGAAATTACGGATTGGTGGCACATTACGACGGAATTCTGGTCAGGGTACCCAAACAAAACGACTTCACCAAACTCCGGAAAGTATTCATGCAGGATAAATTATTCGGAATTTTTCAGGAACACAAAGATTGGGCTGAAATTTTGAATGTATCGAACATTGGCAACCTGAACAGTTTTGGTGAAGAAGGCCGGAGCGGCGATATTCTCAAGATTTCGGAAGCGCTGCACGAAAAGAAAGTGGCCGAAATAGCCAATATGATCTCCGAACGGAAAGATAGAGTGAAGATAATACTGATTGCCGGGCCTTCAGCATCAGGGAAAACCACCTTCAGCAAACGTTTGTCGGTACAACTGGCTGTGAACGGGATTCATCCTTATATGATTTCGCTCGACGATTATTTTGTTGACCGTGAGAAAACGCCGCTTGACGAATATGGCGAATACGATTTCGAGTCGCTACAGGCTATTGATGTTGAATATTTCAACCAACAACTGCTTGACCTGTTTGAAGGCAAAGAGGTTGAATTGTCGAGGTTTGATTTTAATTTGGGACGGCGTACCCATTCGGGGAAAAAATTAAAGATGGATAGCGCTGATATGCTCATAGTGGAAGGTATTCACGGGATGAACCCCAACCTGGTACCGCATATAAAAGCTGAAAACACCTTTAAAATTTTCCTGTCGGCGCTTACACAAATTTCGTTCGACGATCACAACTACATACCAACTACCGACAACCGTCTGATCCGGCGCATGATCCGCGATGCCAAATACCGCGGCTACTCGGCAGCCGATACCATCCGGCGGTGGCCCAGCGTGCGCAAAGGCGAAGACAAAAATATATTCCCCTACCAGGAAAATGCCGACATCATGTTCAATTCGGCCCTGATTTACGAACTGGCCGTGCTGAAAAAGTACGCTGAGCCGCTTCTGAAATCGGTTCCGGAGTGCATGCCCGAATACAGCGAAACCAACCGTTTGCTGAAATTCATGTCGTATTTTCATGCCATTGATGAATCAGAAATTCCACCGACATCAGTGATCCGGGAATTTTTAGGGGGCAGTAGTTTCAATTATTAAAAGACTGGATATCAATATTTCATCGAACATGGAACAAATTCTCTTCTATCTGATCATCGGCCTTCTTCTGGTTGATTTTATCTTTGAACGTTTTCTCGATTACCTGAATACCACCCGCTGGAGCGAAACGCTGCCCGACGAGGTAAAAGGTATTTACGACGAAGAAAAATACCGCAAACAGCAGGCATACGAAAAAACCAACCATCGTTTTTCGATGCTCACCGGGTCATTCAGCTTTGTTTTGATTATGCTGATGTTCCTGTTCTATGGTTTTGCATGGGTCGATCAGATGGCACACGGAATTTCCGGGAATCCGATAGTGGTTGCCCTTGTTTTCTTCGGAATACTGATGCTGGCATCCGATCTTTTAAATACACCATTTTCAATTTACGATGTTTTTTCAATTGAAGAACGGTTTGGATTCAATAAGATGACTCCCAAAACTTTTGTACTCGACAAACTGAAAGGCTGGCTGCTGGGCGCGCTGATCGGAGGCGGGATACTGGCACTGGTGGTTTTTATTTACCTGAGAACAACGGATTTGTTCTGGGTTTATGTATGGCTTGTAATCAGTGGGTTTTCCATTTTTATGGCGATGTTTTATTCCAACCTGATTGTACCGTTGTTTAACAAGCAAACGCCACTTGAGGAAGGCGATCTGAAACAGGCGATCAATAATTTTGCTGAAAAAGCAGGGTTCAAACTCGACAATATTTTTGTGATCGACGGATCGAAACGCTCGACCAAGGCAAATGCGTATTTTACCGGACTGGGCACCAAGAAGCGGATTGTTTTGTACGATACGCTGATTGCCGATCTGGAAACCGACGAACTGGTGGCTGTGCTGGCTCATGAGATTGGCCACTACAAAAAGAAACACATTGTGAGCAGTTTGTTGTTGGGCATCCTGCAAACGGGGCTGATGCTGTATGTTTTTTCACTGCTGGTCGGCAGTCCGGCGCTTTCGGGCGCATTGGGTGTTGCAGCGCCGAGTTTTCATATCGGGCTGGTTGCTTTTGGCGTACTTTATTCGCCTCTTTCAGCCATTATCGGATTGGGAATGAACATACTCTCCCGCAAAAATGAATATCAGGCCGATGCGTTCGCTGCTGAATATTTTAATGCTGAATCACTGGCCTCAGCGTTAAAAAAACTGTCGGTAAAAAACCTGAGCAACCTGCTCCCCCACCCTGCTTACGTATTTTTTCATTACTCGCACCCGACGTTGTTGCAGCGACTGGCTGCACTGAACAGAAAAAAGTAAGTTGGAGATACCCGTTTCCCCGATTTCCAATTGATTGAATGGTTAAATTACTGAATGGTTGAATGGTTGAATGGTTAGTGGGGAAAACGTCGCTTGATTCTTGATATACGATATTCCTCAAGGTTACAATTTGTATCCCGTAACTCTTTTTCTTTCTGAAGGCTCCCAAGTACAATAAAAAAGCCGCCCCCTTTCAGAGACGGCTTTATATATATCGTATTTCAGAAATTATTTCTTGTATACTTTTTTGTATCCGTAGATAGCTGTACCACCCAATTCTTCTTCGATGCGAAGCAACTGGTTGTATTTAGCCATACGGTCGGAACGGCTCAGCGAACCGGTTTTAATCTGTCCCGAATTGGTTGCAACAGCAATGTCGGCAATGGTTGAATCTTCCGTTTCGCCCGAACGGTGCGAAGTAACTGAAGTATAACCCGCGCGGTGGGCCATTTCAATAGCATCCAATGTTTCAGTCAATGTACCGATCTGGTTTACTTTAATAAGGATAGAATTGGCAGCGCCCAGTTCGATCCCTTTTTTCAGGTATTCAACGTTGGTAACAAACAAATCGTCGCCTACCAACTGGCATTTGCCACCCAGTTTCTGTGTCAAAGCTACCCATCCTTTCCAGTCGCCTTCGTCCATACCATCTTCGATTGAGTCGATCGGGAATTTGGCAACCAGATCAGCAAGGAAAGCAGCCTGTTCTTCGGAAGTGCGTTTTGCACCACTTTTACCTTCAAATTTGCTGTAATCGTAAATTCCTTCTTCATAGAATTCAGATGCAGCACAGTCCAAAGCAATTGAAACATCGCCGCCATCTTCTTTACGTCCCGGTTTGTATCCGGCATTTTTAATTGCTTCGATGATTGAGTTCAGTGCATCTTCTGTTCCGTCCAGTTTCGGAGCGAAACCACCTTCGTCGCCAACAGCAGTACTCAAACCGCGTTTGTGCAATACTTTTTTCAGGCTGTGGAAAACTTCAGCGCCCATCCGCAAACCTTCGCGAAACGAAGGAGCGCCAATCGGACGGATCATGAATTCCTGGAAAGCGATAGGGGCATCCGAGTGAGAACCGCCGTTGATGATGTTCATCATCGGAACAGGCAGTGTTTTCGCATTAGCCCCGCCAATATAGCGGTATAACGGAAGGCCCAGTGCATCGGCAGCAGCTTTGGCAACAGCCAAAGAAACTCCCAGCATGGCATTGGCACCCAGTTTACTTTTTGTTTTTGTACCGTCGAGCGCCAAAAGTTTTTTGTCAATAGCAACCTGGTCGCTTGCATCCATACCTATGATTTCACGGGCGATTACGGTGTTTACATTTTCAACCGCTTTCAAAACGCCTTTACCAAGGTAACGGCCTTTGTCGCCATCGCGCAACTCAAGGGCTTCATTTTCACCGGTTGATGCACCTGACGGAACAGCAGCCAAACCAATGGCGCCACATTCAAGAGTGATTTCTACTTCTACGGTTGGATTACCGCGCGAATCCAGAATTTCTCTGCCAACTACTCTATTGATTAACATGACTATTTATACTTTAAAATTAAACTTTTATTATTATTTGAATTATATAAGAAATTGATCCTTAATATTTTCAACAAAAACCAAGGCAAATATAACAATTCCGGCGGAATAAAATTACGGACACTTGCTTTCCGGTTGCTTATTTAAGATCATTTAACCTCTTTATATTTTTCTCCTGTTTTATAATTGATAACCTCCAAATCCTGAATTGTAACCAGTCCTCCCTTTCCCGATTTTTCAAGCATTTCATTGGCTTTTTCAGCAAATGCACTTATTTTTTCTGAAGAATCAACGATCTCAACAATCACCGGCAGATCAGATGACAGCGCAAATATTTTCAGGGTATGAATTGAATGACTGGCTCCAAACGACAACATCCCTTTGTATGCCGTAGCTCCTGCCATGCCTGTTTCGCGGGCTTCAATCACCAGCGCCTCATACAACGGTTTCCCGTGATAGTGATCTGTCTCGCCAAGATAGATTTTCAGGATTTGTGCTTTTCCTCTTTGTAAAGTCATGATTGTATAATTATAAAATGGAACGCACCAACAATACTCCCAGATAAACTGCCAGAATCCCCACAATCACACTCAACCCGATATTCAGGAAAAACGGGAACAAAGTCTGGTCCTTCAGAAAGGAAAAATTGTTATATGCAAACGATGAAAAAGTTGTATACCCGCCGCAAAATCCGACGGTCAGGAAGATGCGCCATTCGGGGCTCATCAGGTTGCCTTTTTCAGCAATGGCAAAAACCACTCCGATTATGAAACAACCCAGTATATTGGCGACAAAAGTCCCAAACGGAAAAGTACTATGGAAAAGTTTCTCGGCGTAAATCTGCGTCAGGTAGCGGGCCACACTGCCGATAAACCCTCCGGTACCGACTATGAAAATGGTTTTGAGCATGAATTTTTATTTTAACGGTATTTGTGATACCTTCCCGACAAATTTACAATTTTAATCGGCTTTTTAAGTTTACAACTACTGGCGACCCGTAAAACTCATAAAATGAAAAGCTTAAAACTATATTTCTTCATCATTTCTGCGTTTGTTTTTATATCTGCTCAATCGCAGGACAATTCGATGACCGCAAAAATATTTTTTGAGCAGTGGAAAAACGTGCCTGAATTTAATAATGCGTCGATCGGGATTTCGGTAATGGAAGCCGGGTCGGGAAATATTATTATTGAAACGACCCCGCAACTGAGCCTTGTCCCGGCTTCATTGCTGAAAATTGTCACTTCTGCTGCCGCCCTCGAAATTTTAGGGCCACACTACTGCTTCGAAACACGGATCGATTATTCAGGAGAAATAGATGCCGAAACCGGAACTTTGAACGGCGATCTGATTATTGTTGGCGGTGGCGACCCGGCGCTGGGATCTATGTATTTTAAAGACCACTATCTGAAAAATCATTTTCTGTCGCAATGGATAAAATCAATTCAGGAAAAAGGAATAAAGAAAATAAACGGGAATATTATCGCTGATGCTTCGATTTACGAGCAACAGATGATACCCAACACCTGGGTTTGGGAAGACCTCGGTAATTATTACGGAGCCGGTGCATGCGGACTGAGCGTTTACGACAACTTATACGAAATAACACTGCAATCGGGACCGGCCGGTAACGACTGTCGGCTTGTTGGAATTGAACCTGAAGTTCCCGGACTGGAAATTGAAAATGCAGTAAAAGCATCAACAGTCAGCCGCGATCTCGCGTATGTTTTCGGCAGTCCGTTCGATAATAAGCGGATTATAAAAGGAACCATTCCTGAGAACAGGGAAAGCTTTGTCATCAAAGCAAGTCTGCCCGATCCGCCATATCTGCTGGCAAGTCAGCTAAAACAAAAGCTGAAAGAAAACAATATTCAAACCGACGGAGCTGTAAAAACCAGCTATTCGTCGTGCAAAACCGGAAAAATCATCTGCAACACAGTTTCTCCCCCGCTGAAAGATATTATCCGGTTTTTAAATCACGAAAGCGTAAACTTGTTTGCCGAGCATTTGTGCAAACATCTGGCATACGTCGAAACAGGGAAAGGCAACACAAAAGATGGGTTGGAGATCATCCGGAAATTCTGGGCGCAAAAAGGTATTAATACCGACGGTATGTACCTTGCCGATGGCAGCGGCCTTTCGCGTTTCAATGCAATTACCGCCCGGCAACTTACCGAAATACTTGACTACATCAATCAAAGTCGTGATTCTGAAATTTTCAAACAAAGTTTGCCAACCGTTGGCGGTAGCGGAACCTTATATGTTTTCGACAAAGAAAAATTCCCCAATGGAGCGCTTCGGGCTAAAAGCGGCAGTATGACCCGCGTGCGTTGCTATGCCGGTTTCTTGAAAACGATTTCAGGAAAAGAATTAATTTTTACAGTTATGCTGAATAACTTCTCGTGCAGCCAATCCAAGGCAATTAAAAAAGCAGAAGAATTCTTATACACACTTCTTCTTAATGAATGAACAGGAACAAAAAAACTCGCCGGAAACCTTGAAAGTTGTCCAGCGAGCAAATCAACCATTTCTCCATCCACTTCAAACTCATTATTTTTTACACCATCGGATATTTTTTGAATATTTCTTCCGAGTTCATCAGTATATCAACGTATTGTGCACGCTGGTACGAATACGGGTCTTTCAAATTTTTACGCGACAGTTTTCCCTTAAATTCATCGATCGTTTTATATCCTTTCTTATCCATCCAGGCTGAAAGACCTTCAAGAACGACGGCCACATGTTTTGCCTGATATTGGTAAATTGCCGAGACCATCTGAACCACATCGGCACCGGCAAGCAACAGGCGAATCATATCTTCGGTAGTCTGAATTCCGCGACTGGCGCAAATACTGCCATTAATATTCCCGTGCAGCAACCCGGCATAGCGTAGTGCCAACTGATGATCCTGTCCATTGGTCAGCTCCCATGGATAATAGAACAATTCTTCCTGTATATCTATTTCAGGCTGAAAAAATTTATTAAACAGGACATATCCGTCGGCTCCGGCTTCATCCAGTTTATTAATAAAATTAAGCGCATTGGTATAGAATGGACTGAGTTTCACACTCACCGGTATTTTTACTGCTTTTTTAATGCTTTTTACAATCTGCAACTGCTTTTCCTCGATTGAATTTCCGCTGATTTCAAAATATCCGGGAGTTGAGTACAGGTTTATTTCCAATCCGTCGACCCCGGTTCCTTCAAGCTGTCTGGCATAATCAACCCAACTGGGTTCATAAATAGCATTCAAACTGGCAAAAACCGGCACAGATACACTTTCTTTCAATTTTTTCAGATTAAAAAGGTGCTCCTTCGGACCGGCATGCTCCAGACTGGGAAACAAACGGGTCATCTCGGCATTCCGGTTTTCGTACTCGGTCATTTCCTCTTCAAGCTGTAAACTTTCAAGTTGTATTTGTTCCTCAAAAAGCGATTTATAGACAATTGCACCTATTCCGGCTTCAACAATCCGGGCAATGGTTTCAGGTTTCGAAACAAGATTGCTTGCCCCCAATATCAAGGGATTTTTCAGCTTAACGCCCATGTAGCTGGTTGAAAGATTTGCCATAGTTTTTGATTTTTTATCGATTATTTTATAGTAAAACTAACCAGCGCCTGTTTTGTTCATAACGGGCAGGGAAAAAACTATTTACCTAAAACGAATGTTTTTCATTTTTACGATAAACCAACCCGTTAAAGCGAGCTATCACCTCACTGTTTTCATCAGTTACCAACACATCGTATGCCCCAATACGTTTAGGATCGGTCAACTCGGTGGCTGTGGCAAATAAAGTTCCCTCCGATTTTCCTTTCATAAACGAAATATTCACATTAACGGCAAGCGCCAGTTGACCACGGCTGTTCGATGCAACGCCAAAAGCCAGATCAGCCAGGGTAAAAATTGCACCGCCCTGCACCACATTGGCCGAATTCAAATGTTTGTCCTCAATTTCGAGTTTTGCCTTGCAATAACCTTCTGCAACTTCTATAATTTCAATTCCTGCAAGATTGGCAAAGCGGTCATTCCGAAAATATGCTTTTAGTTTTTCTGTTTCCATCTCTGTTGTATTTTATAAGAAGAAAAAACCTGTGAGCAAGCCCACAGGTTTCTATATAAATTTAGTTATCGTTCAGATTACATCAGGCTGTACGCAATTGTCAATCCAACCATAACAATTGAAACCATGCTCATTAATTTGATCAAAATATTCAATGAGGGACCTGAGGTGTCTTTAAAAGGATCGCCTACGGTATCACCAACAACAGCGGCTTTATGACAATCAGATCTTTTTCCACCAAGATGACCTTCCTCGATGTATTTTTTTGCATTGTCCCAAGCGCCACCTGAATTAGCCATGAAAATAGCAAGGATAAAACCGGTTGAAACACCGCCTAAAAGGAGACCAACAACTCCGGAAACACCAAAAACCAATCCGACAGCAATCGGAATAGCAATAGCAAGCAGAGAAGGAAGCATCATTTCCCGTTGTGCTCCTTTGGTTGAAATTTCTACGCAACGAGCATAATCAGGTTCACCTTCTCCGATTAAAATACCTTTGATTTCACGGAACTGGCGACGGACTTCTTCCACCATGCTTTGAGCAGCGCGCCCCACCGCATTCATGGTTAATCCACTGAATAAAAATGCGGTCATTGAACCGATGAAAGTACCAACCAAAACACGTGGATTCATCAAATCCAAATGGAAATACTCTATCATTTGCGGAATAGTTGCCTGATGAACATCCACATTCATTGTCTGCATGAACATTTCAGCTTTTTCAGGAATACGTGCAATAGCAATTTTCACTTCTTCAATATAAGAAGCTAAAAGGGCTAAAGCCGTTAACGCAGCCGAACCGATAGCAAAACCTTTTCCGGTTGCGGCAGTTGTATTACCAAGCGAATCGAGGGCATCGGTACGTTTACGAACTTCTTCTCCCAAACCACTCATTTCAGCATTACCTCCGGCATTGTCAGCAATTGGGCCATACGCATCAGTTGCAAGCGTGATGCCCAGAGTCGACAACATTCCTACAGCAGCGATAGCAATTCCGTATAATCCGAAGCCTATATTCGAAAAATCAAAGCTGGAAGCAAAAAGGAATGCCATGATAATGGTAGCGCCAACAATAAGTACAGGAAAAGCAGTTGAGATCATACCGGTACCAACACCTGAAATAATTACAGTAGCAGGACCAGTCTTCGATGATTCAGCAATATTTTGAGTCGGTTTAAAACCTGAAGAAGTAAAATATTCGGTAATTTTTCCGATCCCAATACCACCAACCAAACCAGCCATCATTGATCCCCAAATACCCAGGTAGTTTGGTATATTAAGATATTTCAGAACAACAAACGCGAAAACAGCAATTAATACCGAACTAATATTAACTCCACGTCCAAGTGCACTCAATAATTGTTTTTGCGAAGCTCCTTCTTTGGCTTTCACCAAAAAAATACCAAATATGGAAAGAATAATGCCCACTGCGGCAATAATCATTGGAGCAATAACGCCATTCATTTGAGTTTCGACTCCCAGCGAGGCAAAAGCTGTCGCTCCAAGAGCAGCAGTTGAAAGAATAGCGCCACAATACGATTCATACAAGTCAGCGCCCATACCGGCTACGTCACCCACGTTATCACCAACATTGTCAGCGATGGTTGCAGGGTTGCGCGGGTCATCTTCCGGGATACCAGCTTCTACTTTACCAACAAGGTCAGCACCCACATCGGCAGCTTTAGTGAAAATACCACCACCAACACGGGCAAACAACGCCTGAGTAGAAGCACCCATACCGAAGGTAAGTGTTGTAGTCGTGATAATGATTAATTTCATCGTCGGATCTGTCGCAATAATACTGTTGGTCACGTTATCAAGCGAACCGATGATAAACTGCAACGCGTAAAACCAAATGGATATATCAAGCAAACCCAATCCGACAACAACCAGTCCCATCACAGCACCCGACCGGAAGGCGACTTTCAGCCCGTCATTCAGCGAACGCTGGGCCGCATTGGCAGTACGCGCCGATGCATAGGTTGCCGTTCTCATTCCGAAAAAGCCTGCTAATCCGGAAAAGAAACCACCGGTTAAAAAGGCAAATGGCACCCAGGGATTTTGAATCCCAAGAACATACGCCATAATAGCAAATATAACAGTCACAATTATAAAAACAATTAAGACTATTTTATACTGCTGTTTCAGATAAGCCATTGCACCATCACGCACGTGTTTGGCAATTTTCTTCATTGTGTCCGTTCCTTCACTTTCCTTCATCATTTGTTTGAAGAAAAACCAGGCAAAAAACAATGCCAGAACTGAACTGACGGGCACCAACCAAAATATGTTATTCATAAGAAAAAAATTTTATGCAACTCAGTTGCTGTTAGTTAATCATTTTTCAGTTAGAAAAGGTTGAATTTAACAAATCTGAAATTGCCAACAGGTAAAGACTGAATGTTGTTTGGCAGAATTAGTTAGTACTGTTTCCACAACCAAATATCTCAAAAGCAAAAATTCAATATGAAATTGTTTCTTTCAAATCGCTATTAAATTGAAAATAAACAACAAAGAAAAATATTGATTTAACTTTTATTTTTTCGAAAGCTATATTTCCAGCTCATAATTTTAATTCGTTCTGAATAAGAAATCCGAAAAAAATTAAGATTCGCTTAATAAAAGGTACAACAAATGTGTTCGCGTTAGATGAAAATGCGGGATGGCTGATACACGATGTTGAGAAATTGCTTAATTGCTACACGGTTAATGATGGAATTGATTCTTGTAAATGTTACTCTTCAACAACCGGCACATCTACTCTTCTGACCACTACTTTCCCTTTCCATTTTCCGCTGTAAAAATACAGGGAAAGAACAATCATCCCTACCAGCCAGCCTGCTGGTTCCGACCACCAGATTCCGTTTACCCCCACCTTGGAAGAAAGAAAATAGGCAACCGGGATGCGGATCAGGTAAAGAGCAACAAAGGTATTAACCATCGGGATCAGAGTTGCACCGGCACCGCGAAGAAAGCCTATCACTGTAAACATGACGGCGAATAACAAATAAAAAGAAGAGACAATTACAAGATAATCCTGCCCAATTCTGATAACTCCTGCATCGGGAGTGAAAAACTTCATAATGCTGCTTCCAAACAGAATGACCACCAACGAAGTAATCACACAATAGCTAAGTGAAAACAACAGAGTTTTTTTGAGACCCTGCAAGGCACGTTTTTCTTTGAATGCCCCCAAGTTTTGACCGGTAAAAGAAGCAAGCGCCTGCGAAAATGCCATGGCCGGCATCTTTGCAAACGAATCAATGCGGGTAGCAGCGGTGAATGCAGCAACAGCGTTCGTTCCAAAACCATTCACAATACTCATTATGGCCATCATTCCAACCGCCACAAACGATTGCTGGAAACCAGTAGGCAAACCGATCCGCAAACAACTTCTAAATATTTTTCTGTCGAACAAATATTTACGAAAAGACAAACGGATCAGTGGATGTTTTTTGTTTAAATAAACAATTGCGCCAAAAAATGCCAGCGTATGTGAAATAACCGTAGCCAAAGCAACTCCTTCGATGCCCCACTTAAAAACGAGAACGAAAACAAGATCGAGAACAACATTTGTTACCGTCGCCAATATCATGAAATACAAAGGTGTTTTTGCATCGCCCAAACCTCTCAGAATGGAGCTTATTCCACTGAATCCGAAAAAGAAAAAAGTTCCGGTCAGGTAAATCTGGAGATATGTGACCGCATCAGGTAAAATTTCGGCGGGCAAATTCAGCAGAAGAAAAAGTGGTTTGCTCAACAAAATTCCGATAATAGTTACAAAAACTGATGCAACCAGAAAGAATATAAAAATGGTATCGATGGTCTTTTTTACATTTTCGTGCTGCTTTGCACCGAAATATTGGGAAACGACGGTCGATGCCCCGGAGCCAACGCCAATCACCATGGAGATCAGCGCAAAAATGATCGGAAACGATGCACCCACGGCCCCCAACGCTTCTTTGCCAATGTAATTTCCCACGATCACACTGTCGATTACATTGTAAAGGTTCTGAAAAATATTCCCGGCAACCAATGGAATCGAGAAATCAATCAGCAGTTTACCAACCCGTCCTTCCGTAAAATCCTTCATCTCGCAATTTTAAGCCTGTAAAACTCAACAATTATTTTCGTATATCAAAACAATCGTCATTGATGTGAATGTTCTGGAAACAAAATTGCAATTCACAGTCTGTCAGATAAATTATCCTTTCATTCGAACCAAAAAAACACAAGTTTGGTTCAAAAAACACAGGCTTCTTTATCGAAAAAATTCAGGTCTGAAAAAAAAGTTATTAAAAATGTGCCTGAAGATTTTGTTATTTATAGGATGCGTTTATTTTTACCAAAAATTTTGACAATGAAGAAAAGGGTACTTTTTGTCTGTCTTGGAAATATTTGTCGTTCTCCTGCCGCTGAGGGAGTTTTCAGAACTTATGTCGAAAGGGAAGGATTGGCCGATGAAATTGAATGCGCCTCTGCAGGAACTTCACCATACCATATCGGCGAACCGGCCGACCACCGTATGCAGATGCATGCTGAAAAACGAGGTTACGAACTCGACAGCATTGCAAGGGCTTTCAATTCAAAAACCGATTTCGACAATTTCGATTTCGTCATCGGGATGGATGATCAAAATGTTTGGGACCTGCGGGCCAAGGCAAGAAACGATAAAGACCGTAAAAAAATTTACAAGATTACCGATTTTGCCGTGGACATGGATTACGATGCAGTACCCGACCCCTATTACGGAGGCGCAACAGGTTTTGAGCTGGCACTCGACATACTGGAAGACGCCTGCGATGGATTATTACAACAACTGAAAGAAATACCATAGGAAAAGCTCCGGAAACGGGGCTTTTTTGTTCAGATAAGCAATACGTGATTTCAATACCTGAAAAATTGCCGAATTGTTAAATGATAAATTATTGTTGTCTGTTTACCGCTGCCTGCAAGTCTCCAAAAGCCGTTCTGCTTACTGCAACGGAACACTTTGGAATTTGGAACTTGTCTCCCCTATCATCCTCCTGAACGTTTCACTTTGTACCCCAATCCGCTAAGAATTTCCACTACTTTATTGCAAAAATCTCCCTGAATCAGGATTTCGCCATCCTTGGCTGAACCGCCAACCCCGCATTTGGTTTTCAACGTTTTGGCAAGTTCTTTTAAATCGTCGTCGGAACCAGCAAAGCCGGTGATGAGAGTTACTGATTTTCCTTTTCGTTGTTTGCGGTCGAGCTGCACGCGCAGGTTTTGCTTGTTTGCAGGCAGGATTTCCGAATTTGATTCTTCCGGAGTTTCATATTTAAAATCGGGATTGGTTGAATAAACCATGCCCAGTCGTTCTTTCCAGTCGTTTTGTTTGACCATCAGTAAAAGTTTTTGCAAAGATAAAAATTAGCAGAAACGATGAAAAGATAGCATGGAATGGTATTTGGGTTATTGTTATCTGTAATTTTATAAAGTCACCTGCAATGAGAACAGTATTCCCAGCTTGTTTTTCACCTGATCATTATAATTATAACGCCACACCGCATCGACCCGGATTACTTTAAAGATATTTTCCAGTCCTGCTGAAAACTCGGTATATGGCTTTTTTCCCAGTCCTTTCATTTCGCCAGGCAATACCAGCGAGTTGTGTTTTGCTTCATCGAAATTACCTGTAAGCATTCGAACTCCCACAATTTCGCGCCATTTTAATTTTCGGAACAAGGGAATTTTATTCAGGAAAAAACCCTGAAAATGATGTTCAAGGAAAAGGCTGACGTACTCATCGCTGATAAATTCCTGGTAGTTCATCAGGTTGAAAGCATACACATCGTAAGCGTATGTTTCGTTGCCTTCGTGTATTTTCAGTAAAGGGAAAGGCACATCGCCCCATATTTTCCCGGCTTGCAAATAATAATTTGTGTATCCGATCGGGTTTAAAGGCACGCGATCGGAAATGCCGGCATGCAATTTCAGATAATTGTAATCACCTCCTAAAAAACCTTTTATACCGCCGGTTACATCAAACGACAGCACCGGATCGTAGTTGGCATAGGCATTCCGCTCGAAGTTATCGACTACAATATCTTCGCCCGGAGCATAACGGGTAGTGAGTTTAATTTCACTGGTGCGAATGGAAGAAACCGGATTTCCCTGTTTATCGATAAAAGGTACAAAAGGCGCGGTATTCAGTTTCGTTGCCGAAATGCGAAGTTCATTCATCAGTCCAACCCTCCACTCATGTTTGGCAGTCACTTCCAAACGGTCGACCCTATTCAGCTTCGAGTTCAGTTGCTTGCTCAACAGGGTGGTCATGATGTTTTCCTCCATAAAGGCATTGTCGCTTTTACCCAGCATTTCCATGTCGTGCTGGTATTGCACGGAAACCATGCTCAGCGGTTTCATTCCGAAATAATATTCGAACCCGCCGCCATATTTCCATTTTTCGTCCAGCGTTCCGTAAGCGCCGTACCCATTCAACCGCAGATTCGGATTAAATTTATACGTGGTGCGGGCGCCCAGCCGGAAACGGTTGCCTTCCACCTTATTCCGGCTATACATATAATAATAAGGTCCCAGTTCTACTTTTCCCAAATCGCGGTAACCGTAATAAAACATGTAAATATATTCGGTAGCCGTTTTATACAATTTCACATTCTTAATTGAGTCGACCATCTGGTAAATATTGGCCTCCCGTTTTTGCAGTTCTACCGGACGTATATTTTTCCAGTAATCCGCATCCTTTTTCATCGCATCATCAAGTACTGTAATCGGTTCTTTAAACCGTTCAATGACCGACATAACAGAACCAAACCGAAAATCCTCAAATACATTGGTTTTTCGGGCCATGATGCCCATTTTTTCCGAATCTTTATTTTTTTGAATGTCAATATCCACAATCATTGATTCATCGCGTGGCACCCATTTTTCTTCGTTTTTCTGAAAATTAATGGTGTACTGAAGGTTGTTCACAAAATTCACATTGGCTTTTTCTGCAAGCTGCATCTCCAATTTGGTAATGGCAAAAGTCTGATCTTCGATCCAAAATTTCCCCTTAAACGTAGGTTCCTGCGGAAGTTTCGGGCGAAACGACATTTCATAGATTTTCCGGTTTTCAACCACAACGCTGTCGAGCAGGTAATAACGATAAAACTGAAGACCCAGATTATTTAGCGGTGAAACAAAACCCATATCGGAAATCATGATGTAGTTGTCGTAAATATTCACACTTTCGTACATTTTCCCGGTAAACTGACTGAACATGTCAACGGTCATTCCTGAAGCCTGGTTGGCGAAAATTTCTTCCCTGTCTTTGCCCGATTCTTTATCGTGGTAATAATTCGAAACTGTTTCGTTGAAAAATACCGGCAAAAACGTTTTACCTTCCATTTCAAGCGAATCGATATAATCAAAAACAAAATCGAATTGAGAAAGCAGCTTTTTATTTCGCAGTGTGCCGTTTACATTTTTTACATCAATCTCTGTTTTTGCATAAATACGGCTTTGCCACGAAGAAAAATTGACCGGATTGTTTTCGTCTTTATGAGATACAATTTTACGAAATAAAATATTGGCTGGGTTCTCGCCCGGAAGGATTTTAATTTCGTGCAGGGTAACTACTTCTTCTGCAAGTTCTACATTGAAATTATTTTTCTGATTGATTTTCACCGGGAACCCCTGTTTTGTGTAACCAATTGCCGAAACTTCAATCGTGGCGGTTGGTTTCGCTGTGGCAAGACTGAAATTCCCGTTTATATCGGACATTGTTCCGATAAAAGTTCCCGTAAAAACGATATTTGCGTATGGGATCGGGTTGCCGGTTCCCTTTTCGGTAATCTTTCCTGATATTTCTGTTCTCTGCGCATTCGCCTGCACCCAAACAAGGGCTGCAAATGCAAGCAACAATAACTTGCTCTTCACCCGTTCTTCTTTTGTTTGTTGAATTGTTTCTGTGTGGCCAGGCCACTATTGTTTCCAGCAAACAAATGTATTTTTTTATTGAATTAAACGTGCATTACCAATTCAATATTTGCTGAAGGCTACCGAAAATTAACAATCCGACATTGCTTGAAACAATTTGATTACCGGCAAAATACAACTAAAATAAAAAAAACAATAACCATCGAATGTTTTTTTTATCTGCCATGTATTTGCCTTCTTTTTAGTAGAATTAACAAGATTCACGTTTGATGTTTGTTTTAAAATGGCAACCTTTGCATTTCAATTACTCAATGAGAAATCTTTTCAAACAAACGGTCTTTCTGGCTATTGTAGCTTGCCTGCTCTGGTCTTCGGCTTTTGCAGGAGTAAAAATCGGACTGCAATACCACACTCCTTTGCAATTCGCAGGCGTCCGTTTTTTCATTGCCGGCTTGATGCTGATTCCGGTCATCGGCAGCTTTTCGCGCCACTGGAAAGAAACTCGTGAGAACTTCGGTTTTGTTGTCCTGATTGCCTTGTTGCAGGTAGTTTTACAATATTCCTTCTTTTACATGGGGATCAACATGCTTCCAGGTTCGATTTCCGCCATGGTCATCGGGTCATCGCCTTTGTTCGTCGCAATTATCTCGCATTTCACTATTGCGCACGACAAAATGGACCGTCTGAAATTCGGCAGCATTTTTCTCGGAATTGCAGGAGTGGCCATTATCAGTTTGCGCAAACAATTGCCATCAGGCGCTGAAATTTCACTTCTTGGCATTTTTATCCTGATACTGAACAACATTGCTTCAGGAGTTTCAAATGTTGTAATTGCACAAAAGAAACACAGCATATCGCCGCTGGTGCTGACCTCGTCGTCCCTGACAATTGGCGGCATGCTTTTATACGGCATTTCAATACCGTTTGAAGGAATTGCCGACATGGATTTCCCTGCTGAGTATTTTATCGCTTTGGTCTGGCTTAGTTTTTTATCGGCCGCCGCCGTTTCCATCTGGAACACCTTGCTGCGCCGTCCGGGAGTAAAAGTGTCGGGCCTGAATATCTGGAAATTTCTGATCCCGGTATCTGGCGCTATTTTGAGCTGGCTCATCCTCCCCAACGAATCACCCGATATCGTTTCAATTATCGGGATGGTTGTTATTGCCTCCTCTTTGTTGTTATTGAACTATCCCCCCGGCAAAAAGAAAGCCCGAAAAACAGGCAACTACCCCTAACTGATCATTTGCTTGCTTACTTTATTGTGTTTTTCAACATTTATAGCATGTATTTTATTTAAAATAATGGGTTCCATATTTGATTTATTATAATATATCCTTAATTTTATTCCACGTATCACCCTAAATTTTTCGGATATGGTCATTTCAATTTTACCTGTTTGGAGCGAATTAAGTCTGATGTCACAGATTTACTGGATTATTACAGTTCCGTCAACAATCGTATTTATCATTTTACTGATTACAACCATCACGGGCTCCGATATGGGTGCCGATGCAGGAACCGACTTCGACCATGATATTTCAGATGGCGATAGTATCCCTTTTCAGTTTATCTCGCTGAAAAACATTGTGGCTTTCTTCACCATGTTTGGCTGGTCAGGACTCGGGTTTCTGAATGCCGGACTTGCTGCATGGTTGATTATTCTGCTTTCCATCATTTGCGGATTGCTGATGATGCTGGCCATGGCTTCGCTGTTTTATTTTATGTCGAAATTGACCGACAACGGTACTCTGAACATGAAAAACGCCGTTGGTCACCTGGGCGAAGTTTACCTCACCATTCCCGGCAACAGGGGAGGAATGGGGAAAGTACAAATCACTGTTCAGGGTTCGCTCCGCACCCTCGATGCCATTACTGACGATCCTGCAAACATTGCCACCTCTTCCATCATCGAAGTGCTGGATGTAATTGATGAGCAGATTTTGCTGGTAAAGAGGAACAACAAATAGCAATAAAAATAGCCATCTACCGGTTCAGTAAAATCATATTTCTTCCTCTATATTTTTAAACAACAGAAAAAGAACAAAAAATCAACCAACTATGAACAGCTATTTTGTAATCATGGTCAGCATTGCTGCCCTGTTTTTATTCATCATTATTGTAGCGATGCTGAAACGCTACAAACGTTGCCCTTCCGACCGCATTCTGGTTGTTTACGGGAAAGTGGGCAAAGACGCCGACAGCGAATCGCGCTCGGCCAAATGTATTCACGGGGGGGCGGCTTTTATCTGGCCCATCATTCACGCGTACGAGTTTCTCGACCTCACACCCATCTCCATTGAAATTAATCTAAAAAGCGCTTTGAGTAAGCAAAACATCCGCGTTGACGTGCCTTCCCGTTTTACTGTCGGTATTTCTACCGAACCTACTATCATGACTAATGCTGCCGAGCGTTTACTGGGCCTTACACAGGATTCGATCAGCAACCTGGCAAAAGATATTATTTTCGGACAGTTGCGTTTGGTAGTTGCAACTATGGAAATCGAAGAGATCAACAGTAACCGCGACAAATTTCTGGCCGCCGTATCCTCAAACGTGGAAGCCGAATTGAAAAAAATCGGTTTGAAACTGATCAACGTAAACGTGACCGACATCAACGACGAATCGGGCTATATTGAGGCGCTGGGAAAAGAAGCGGCAGCCAAAGCCATCAACGATGCAAAGAAAAGCGTAGCCGAGAAAAACCGCGACGGGGAGATTGGTCAGGCCGAAGCACACCAGCAACAACGGGTACAGGTAGCCAAAGCCGATGCCGTTGCTGTTGAGGGAGAAAACATTGCAAAAATTACCATTGCCAATTCGGATGCCGATCGTCGCGAAAAAGAAGCAGAAGCCCGCCGGAAAGCTGTTGCAGCAGAGAAAGTAACCGAAGCAAAAGCATTGGAAGAAGCCTATGCGGCAGAAAAAGAAGCAGAAACCGCACGTGCCCTGCGCGACAAAGCAACGCAAACAGCCAACGTGGTCGTTCCCGCAGAAATTGATAAACAAAAAGTAGAAATTGATGCGGAAGCCATCGCCGAGCAAACCCGCCGCCATGCAAAAGGTGAAGCTGATGCGATATACATGAAAATGGAAGCGCAGGCAAAGGGTATCTACGAAATTCTGAGCAAGCAGGCAGAAGGTTTTGATATGATCGTGAAAGCGGCAGGCAACAATTCGAAAGATGCAGTGATGCTGATGATTGCCGACAAATTGCCCGAACTGGTTAAAACACAGGTGGAAGCCATCAAAAATATCAAAATTGATAAAGTTACCGTTTGGGAAACGGGTAGCGGGAAAGACGGAAAAACCTCGACAGCCAATTTTCTGCAAGGCATGTTAGGCTCCATTCCTCCGCTTGACGATGTTTTTAAATCGGCTGGTCTGGAATTACCCGATTATCTGAAAGGAAAGCAAAAAGCTGAAAACCCGATTGTGGATGTGAAACCCGAACCAGAGGTTAAAAAAGAAAAACCTTCGAAAGAATGATGATAAAAAACAGTGAGGGTTGCTGCACTTTAATGCAACCCTCACTGTTTTCTATTTCTTATTCTTCACAATCATCTCCCAAATTCAGCAATTCAATTTTACGAAAATCCGTTGGGTGGCTTTCGGCCTGAATGGAAATAGAACCGACTTTCAGTAATTTATTGCCATCGGGTGGCAGTAGTTTCTGATAACTGACGTCGCGTTCATCCAATTGCGGTTGTGTGTATTCCATTACGACTTCGCCGTTTACAATGTGCCGTATCAGCGAATCGCCATAAACTTCCAGTTCGGCAGTCACCCACTGGTCGCCATGAAACGTTTTCGATTTGGAGTTGATGCAATGTTCCAGCCGGAGTTCGCCGTCCATTACCACATTCGTGCCCGGCGTACAAAGGTTCAGGGTCGAACGCTCATCAGTGCCATTGCCTCCTAAAAGCTGCACCTCAATGGATGTCGGAAAATTCTGATCCAGTTCCATTGTTGAAGCTTTTTGCCCGTGAATCATAATTCCATTGTTACGAAAAGCCCAACCCGGCCCACCCGGACATTGTTCGCCCACAAACCGGTACTCGACCCGCAGCTTGTAATGCGAGTCATTTTTGTTGTAGAAAAGATGACCAAATTTATTGTCGAAATTTTCATATTGGTCGTAACGAACCTTCAATAATCCATCTTCTACCCTAAATGTGTTTTTGTAGTTCTCGTTGAGTGGGTGACCGGCGAATTTCATTTCCCAGCCATCGAGGTTTTTACCATTAAAAAGTTGTATCCAGCCTTTTTCTTTCGACTTTTTCGATTGGCAGGCATTCAATGAAAACAGAATCAGCACAATGGTTGTAATTGATACAAGTTGGTTGGGTTTCATAACATGTAAAGTTTTGAGTTGTTAATTTTCGCCATCAAGTTAGTAAAAACAGTCAATATCCTGATTTACCTGCGTTTATTCTTCCATGCTATAAAAAACAAAAGTCCCGTAATTCAATAATAATCAAGCTATAAAACAATTTAAAATAGATTTTTAACCACCCGGTTAAATTTTTTGGTCAAAATAGTTGTTTGTTATAAACGAAGGTTATATATTTGACCATTCGATTTAACTAATTGGTTAAACTATTCAGGTAATGGAACAGAAAAAAGACAATACAGAAGAAAAAATACTGAACGCTGCACGTGAAGTGTTTGTACACAAAGGGATGGACGGCGCCCGGATGCAGGAAATCGCCAACGAAGCCGGAATCAACAAAGCCCTGCTGCACTATTATTTCCGCAGTAAAGAAAAACTCTTCGATGCCATTTTTTCAAAGGTTATCGAGTTTGCCTTCCCTGGGTTTGCGAATATAATTTCAGAAGAAACCGATTTTGTTACGAGACTTGGAAAATTTATTGATGCTTACTTCGAAATGCTGCTTACACATCCTTTTCTTCCGGGCTTCATAATTAAGGAATTAAACCGTGATCCTTCCGGTTTATTCAAATTGATAGCCAAGTACGGATTTAATCCTGATTTTGTTCTCAAAGAAATTGAGCAGGCAATGGACCGTGGGGAAATAAAACGAATGGATCCCCGCCATTTAGTAATCAATGTAATCTCAATGTGCGTATTTCCTTTCGCTGTTCGGCCTATTCTAAACTATTTGATTTTTAAAGATGACCAGATGGCTATGTCCGCATTTCTTGGTGAACGCCCCGAGGTAATCAAAAAATTTGTCATCGATTCAGTTGCAATCAAACAATAAGCCAAGACAGATGAATACAATTAAACAAACAATCCTGTTGCTCGTTTTTCCTGCCCAGTTGCTGCTGGCGCAGGAAAAACCAAGCCTCGACGACTGCCGGCAGTGGGCACGCGAAAACCATCCGGTGTTGCAACAAAAGCAAATTCTGGAAAACATGTCGGAGCTGGCCGTTGAGAACCACAAAACCAATTACTTGCCGGCGCTGAACCTGAACGGGCAGGCAACCTACCAATCGGATGTAACCCGGGTGCCAATCAGTATTCCGAATATTTCGATCCCAACGGCTGCCAAAGACCAGTACAAGATGTACATCGATGTTTCGCAGACGATATGGGATGGTGGAATCACCAGAATACTAACCGAACTGGAAAACAAGAAACTGGATTCGGAACTGCAAAAAACGGAAGTTGAGCTGTATGCTATTCAGGAAAAAGTAAATGCCTTTTTCTTTATGCAACTGAAATTGCAGCAGAATGCAAAAGTGCTAAAAACAAAAAAAGAGATTTTGCTTGAACGGCAAAAGCAAATGGGATCAGCACTTCGTAACGGGGTAATTCTGGCTTCCGACCTCGACCAACTGAAAGCCGAGCTGATCCGGCTGGAACAAGACCAACTGACCATCGAATCGAACCAGAAATATTGTGCCAACGCATTATCGGTACTGACCGAAAAATCACCGGATATTTTTGCCGAGCTGGCAATGCCCGAAAGCAAAGTACAAATTTCCGAAGCAATCGCCCGGCCGGAACTGGAGCTGTTCGGAAAACAAAGACTTCAACTCGATACTTCTTCGGAATTGCTGAAAAAACAACGCAATCCCAAAGTATTCGGGTTTGGGCAATTAGGCTATGGAAGGCCCGGGTTGAACATGCTTTCCGACGAATTCGACAGTTATTACATGCTTGGGCTGGGCATGAAATGGAATATCCACGACTGGAAAAAAACGCAGCGCGATGTGCAAAGCATTCAGCTTCAGAAAGAAATAATCGACAGCAAGGAACTTGATTTTAAACGGAACATCAGTCTGGCTCTGGAACCGTACAAACAGGAAACTGAAAAATTAAGAAAGATTATGGAACAGGATGTTACACTGATTTCTCTTCAGGAAAACATCACCAAAAGTTCGGTCTCAAAGCTCGACAACGGAACCATTACAATTTCAGATTACATTGAAGATTTGAATGCCGAAATACTGGCAAAAATCACGTACGAAACGCATAAAATTCAACTGGAAGAAGCCATTGAAGTTTGCCGGATTATTCAGGGACAATTATAAAAATATTCGTTAATATGAAGACAAAATACATCAGTATATTAGTATTTGCGGCTCTGGCAGCCTGCACCGGGAACAATGAAAAATCGGATGCTTTTGGCAATTTCGAAACTACCGAAACCATTGTTTCAGCCGAATCGCCCGGAAAAATCATCAGCATGAATGCGGAGCAAGGCGATATGCTCACCAAAGGCCAGTTGATCGGGATGACCGACACAACCCAGTTGTTCTTCAGCATTGAACAACTGAAAGCGCAAATGGAGGCCACTTCAGTAAAAAAAGTGAACGTTTCGGCACAGATCGACGTGCTGAACGAACAACTGAAAAACCTGAAAGTCGATCAGCAACGGGTTCAGAAATTATATGACGAGAAAGCCGCGACCCGGAAAGACCTTGACTTTATCGATGGCAAGGTGAACGAGATGCAGAAACAAATTGCCTCTGTAAAAACACAGTTTCAGATGATCGACCGGGAGACGGACGTGTTGAACTCACAACTCGTAAAAACCGAGGATCTGAAAGAAAAGTGCAAGATTATCAGTCCGGTTGACGGCACAGTATTGGAAAAATACCTTGAACAGGGAGAAATCACCTCGGTTGGCAAACCGGTTGTAAAAGTGGCCGACCTGAGCATACTCGACCTTAAAGTGTACATCAGCGGCGATCAACTTCCGATGGTGAAAATCAGGCAGGAAGTAACCGTGATTATTGATAAAACTGCAAAAGAAAACCAGTCGCTGAAAGGAACCGTGAAATGGGTCTCGCCGGAAGCCGAATTTACCCCGAAAATTATTCAAACAAAGGAAGAACGGGTGAAACAGGTGTACGCGATGAAGGTTGCCGTAAAAAACGATGGCCGCCTGAAAATCGGAATGCCGGGAGAAGTGAAATTTTGAGGCCCCATCCCGGCCTTCCCCCAAGGGGAAGGAGAAAGACCTCTCCGAGAGAGGAATAAGAATAAAAATAAAAAAATGAAGAATTACAGGTTGTTTATAGGTAATGAAGATAAAAAAAGGCTGTTTAACTCCCCTCCTTTGGAGGGGTTGGGGGAGGCCTGCGGGGGAGGCCTGATTTGCATCGAAAACATACACAAATCCTACGGAACGGTTGAGGCACTGAAGGGTGTTTCGCTGGAGGTCGGAAAAGGCGAGTTGTTCGGTTTGATCGGGCCCGACGGCGCCGGAAAAACCACGCTGATGCGCATTCTGATGACCATGCTCGTTCCCGCTTCAGGCAAAGCAACGATGGGGGGCTTTGATGTGGTGAAAGATTACAAGAAAATCCGCACTTGCGTGGGCTACATGCCCGGTCGTTTTTCGCTCTACCAGGATTTAAGCGTGGAGGAAAACCTCGAATTTTTTGCCACCGTTTTTGGAACGACCATCGAAGAAAATTACCACCTGATAAAAGATATTTACGTTCAGATTGAACCTTTTAAAAAGCGGCTGGCCGGGAAACTTTCCGGCGGGATGAAACAAAAACTGGCCCTTTCGTGTGCACTGATCCACAAACCGGAGATTTTGATCCTCGATGAGCCAACGACCGGCGTAGATGCGGTTTCCAGAAAAGAATTTTGGGAAATGCTGAAAAAATTACAGCAACACGAAATTACCATCCTGGTTTCGACGCCGTACATGGACGAGGCCAACCTGTGCGACCGGGTTGCCCTGATGCAGAACGGGCAGATTCTGGACGTGGATTCGCCGCGGCGGATCACCGAAAAATTCAGCCGGAAACTGCTGGCAGTGCGCTCGACCAACATGCACCATCTGATTCACGATGTACGCGCTTTCAAAAAAACGGAAACTGCTTTTGCATTTGGGCAGTTTCTGCATGTGACTTCGGTTGATGACGATATGGAAGCCATTGAACTGGAAAATTACCTGTACTCGAAAAAACATGAACAAATTCAGGTCTTTGAAATTGAACCAACAATAGAGGATGTGTTCATGGATTTAATGAGAGACAAAGTCACAGTTAACAGTCGCAGTGTTCAGTGATTAGTCGCAGTGACCAGTCGCAGTTTGGAGTAATAATAGGATGACAGATAACAATAAACGATTAGAAAATGGATTTCAAAGAACTAATTGCATATAGAAAAGCGTTTTCGTTGGCAATGGAAATTTTCCAGGTTTCAAAAACTTTTCCAAAAGAAGAAACCTATTCCTTGACTGACCAGATAAGACGGTCTTCACGCTCGGTTTGTGCCAATATTGCTGAAGCATATAGAAAACGGATCTATCAGAAACATTATATAAGCAAATTAACAGACTCTGATGCTGAAAATTCTGAAACGGTGGTTTGGTTAGATTTTGCATTAGCTTGTAATTATATCTCCAAAACTGAATACGAGCAGTTTTACAACGAGGCGATTGAAATTGGGAAACTAATCAATTACATGATCACCAATCCTGAAAAATTCGGCAGCAAGCCAAATTCTGAAAACTGAGACTGAGACTGAAAACTAAATTATGGAACCTGTTATAAAAGTCCGCAACCTGGTAAAGAAATTCGGTTCGTTTGTGGCGAACGACAACCTGAATTTTGACGTTTACAAAGGCGAAATATTCGGTTTTTTGGGAGCCAATGGCGCCGGAAAAACGACCGCGATACGAATTCTTTGCGGTTTGTCCTCTCCTACTTCGGGCGAAATGACCGTTGCCGGGTACGATGTATACACACAAACGGAAAAAATCAAGCAGAACATTGGTTACATGAGCCAGAAATTTTCGCTGTACGAAGACATGACTATCGCCGAAAATATTCGGTTTTATTCAGGAATATATAAAATTAAGCCCGATGACCGGAAACGGAAAGAACAGGAACTGCTGCAAAAACTTGACATGCAAGGCGCCCGCGACAAATTGATTGCCGACTTGCCACTCGGATGGAAACAAAAACTGGCTTTCTCAATCGCTGTTTTTCACGACCCAAAAATTGTTTTTCTCGATGAACCGACAGGCGGTGTCGACCCGGTAACACGCCGCAAATTCTGGGACCTGATTTATGAAGCGGCACACAACGGAATCACCGTATTTGTAACTACTCACTACATGGACGAAGCCGAATATTGCGACCGCGTTTCGATTATGAACGAAGGCCGGATTGTTGCCCTCGACACGCCTGAAAACCTGAAGAAACAATACGCAGCAAAAGATATGGACGAGGTTTTTCTTCGAATAGCGAGATAGTTATAAGTAGTAAGTAGTAAGTAGTAAGTAAAAAGTAGTAAGTACAAAAAACTAAAAATAACTGGTATGAATAATTTTAGAGACTTACAGGTTTGGCAAAAGTCAATTTTAGTTGTAAAAAAAGTTTATGAATTGACTTCAAATTTACCTAAGGAGGAAATTTATGGCCTAACAAACCAGATGAGAAGATCAGCGGTTTCGATGCCATCAAATATTGCAGAGGGTGCAGGAAGATCATCGGATGCTGATTTTAACCATTTTCTCGCAATCTCTATCGGCTCATCGTTTGAATTAGAAACACAACTTATTATTTGTAAAGAACTTGGTTATATTAACACAGAGAGTTTAGACGAACTTATTCCTGAAATACAGGAGATACAAAAAATGATCCGGGGACTGCAAAAAAGTCTCAAACATTAATTCTTACGACTTTTTACTTACGACTTACTACTGAAAATGAAACGCTTCATCGGATTTTTACGGAAAGAATTTATGCACATCCTGCGCGACAAGCGGACCATGATTATCATCTTCGGTTTGCCCATTGCGCAATTGCTGATTTTCGGCAAGGTTATTTCTACCGATATAAAAGATACAAAAATTGCTATTTACGATCCGGCACAGGACGAAACAAGCCGCGAAATAACATCGAAATTATTGTCATCGGGCTATTTTTTGCTGGAAGAAACTCTTGACGCGGAAACCGATTACGAAGCCGTTTTCAGAAAAGGAAAAGTAAAAATGATTGTGGTATTCGAACCTTCGTTTGACCAAAAGCTGGAACGCGAAGGCAAAGCGACAATACAACTCATCGCCGATTCGTCGGACCCCAATGTGGCACGCATGCTCACCACCTACGCTTCAGGAATAATAAACGATTACGTAATGGATGAAAAAATGCCGGAAATGACTTTGCCCCACGAGATTGTGCCCGAAGTTCGGATGCTATTCAACGAAGACCTGAAAAGCGTTTACATGTACGTGCCGGGTATCATGGCCATGATCCTGATGCTGATTTCGGCCATGATGACCTCGGTTTCCATTGCCCGCGAAAAAGAACTCGGCACCATGGAAATTTTGCTGGCATCGCCGCTGAAACCAATTCAGATTGTACTCGGCAAAGTGGCGCCCTACATGGTCATTTCCATCATCAATGCAATTGTTATCATCGTTCTTGGCGTCTTTGTTTTTGGCGTTCCGGTTTTGGGCAGCGTCGCGTTTCTGATGCTCGAAACCCTGCTGTTTATTTTGCTCGCATTGTCGCTGGGAATCCTTATTTCAACAATTGCTCCGACCCAATTAGTCGCAATGTTCATTTCCGTTTTGGCGCTCATGTTACCCACCATTATTCTGTCGGGTTTCATTTTCCAGGTTGAAAATATGCCGACGCCGCTTCGTATTTTATCGACCCTGATGCCCCCGCGATGGTTCATTATCATTATAAAAAGTATCATGCTGAAAGGGGTTGGAATTGCTTATGTGTGGAAGGAAACCTTGATCCTCATTATAATGACGGTCGTTTTTATTGGACTGAGCGTCCGAAATTTTAAAACCAGATTGGAATAAGCTATGAGAACTCTATTGTACGCTATACAAAAAGAATTTATCCAGATCAGGAGAAATAAAATCATGCTCCGCATGATTGTTATGATTCCTCTTTTGCAAATGCTGGTACTGGTTTTTGCAGCAACTTACGATCTGAAAAACATCGACATTTTTGTAGTAGACCACGATTTATCGGCCAGCTCCCGCGAGTTGGTTTCCAAATTCGAAAGTTCTCCGTTTTTTACCGTTGCTGACCGTGGTTTCGATGAAGATGAAGCGGAACAAAATATTCTGGAAGGCAGGTGCGATATGGTGCTTGCTATTCCCAACGAGTTCGGGAACGATCTGGTACGCGACGACCGGGCCAAAGTCCAGTTGCGGGTCAATGCCATCGATGGTTCTGCCGCCCAGTTGATGTATTCGTATGCACACGCAGTAATTCAGTCATACAACATGAACATGATTGCGGAAATGGAAGGAATACCGGAGTTTAAGCCGCCTTACAAGATCGAAACTGTTTCGCGTTTTTGGTTCAACCCCGAACTCGACTACAAATGGTACATGGCCCCCGGCATCCTCGCCATCCTGGTAACCCTGATCGGGCTTTTCCTATCGGGAATGGGTCTGGTTCGGGAAAAGGAAGTCGGCACCATCGAGCAACTGAACGTTACGCCGATCCGCAAATTCCATTTCCTGACCGGAAAACTGGTTCCTTTTTTAATTATTGCACTGTTCGATCTTGCCTTTGGATTGCTTATTGCCCATTTGGTCTTTAATCTTCCGGTAGTTGGCAGTTTATGGGTACTGTTCAGTTTTGGCGCTGTTTATCTCTTCGGAATCCTGGGAATGGGCCTGCTTATCTCCACCATTGCCGACACCCAGCAACAAGTTATGTTTGTAACCTATTTTATAATGATGATTTTCGTGATGATGGGAGGTATTTTCACTCCCGTTGAGAGCATGCCCGGATGGGCGCAGACCGTTAATCTGTTCAACCCTATTTGCTACTTTATGCACGTGATGCGGATGGTTGTTTTAAAAGGCTCAGGCTTTGCCGATCTGATAAATGAATTGCTGGCATTGCTGGCATTTGGAGTTGCATTTCTTTCGCTTGCCGTATGGCGGTACCGCAAAGTTGCCTGAGCAATCCGTTTACCGACAAAAATCGTACAATCATGGAATAAATGAACGGAGGTCAACTATTGAAAACATATTTTTACCTGCGAAAACAGAAACACAGAAAACAATTCATTTAAGGTAAAAACATTTACCCGGAAAACAGAAAACAACAAACTATTTTGCCTTAAAGCCATGAAAACAAGAAGACTGCTCGCGGTGTTGCTCATTCTAATGAGCAGTGCCGGGGCCTTCACTCAAAACACAAAAACGCTTACAAACGATGACCTTTTTCTCTGGCAGGGAAACGGGGTTTACGGAGCGGTTGATTACAACTGGTGCAATGCCGACGGAGTTACAAGTGTCGTAAACGGAGCCAAAGTACTTTTCATGAAAGATCACCGGTACGGGGTTGGGTTCGGCTTTTCTTCGGTGAACAGAAACACACTGAATAACCATGGAATTACCAGCCTGCATTTCGGAGGGCCTGAACTGGAATATACCATTGCTCCACACAACCTGATTTTCCCTTCCGTACATTTATTTTCGGGGATGGCCTATTTTAGTAACTACGTGGGCAACGACCTCTTATCCTGGTTTGTTGAACCCGGCGTAAAAATTTACCTGAATGTCGCTTCATTCATGCGTTTTTCGGTGAATGCCAATTACCGGAATTTCCGGCATAAACCGGATTTCAACACACAGGTAATGAATGGCCCGAATTTCGGTTTTTCAGTTGCTTACGGAAGATTTTAACCGCTGGTTATATACGGAATTATTCCAACATTCTTTCTCCGTGAAACTCTGTGAACAACTCTTTTCCCTCTGTGGTTTAATATTTTACCACAGAGTTACACAGAGTAAAAACACGGAGTTTCACTGAGTTTTTTTTGAAGAATCTCAGTTTGAAAGCAAGAATAGGTTGTTTGCAGATATCCGGTTGGGTACAAGTGGGCTTCCATCTTTTTATGGGCAGCTACCTTCGCAAAGCAGCCAAACACTATTCGGGATATTTAAGTAATAAGAATTTACTGGTTCTATATTTTACTTTAAACAATCAACCACCTCCCCTTCGTACCTCGGGTACTCCTCCTATCTAGGAGGAGAAATTTTGGGCAGTGACAATTTGGAAGGCATGGTGTTTCTTCGCTGTTGCAACTTGCTTCGGTTTCCCCTCCTTTTTTTAGGAGGGGTGTCCCGGTTCCTCCGGGACGGGGTGGTCGCATTTCATTTATCGCTGATAAATAAGAAATTACATCTTTAGCTTGACGGATATGCCCTTCAGTGATTGGGGGTAAAAATGCGACAACAAATAGCTCAGATTATTTATTTGTTCATAAAATCTGAAAATTTATTTTGCCGGATTATTCTTTTGTTCATAAGGTTTGCGTAAATTGAAGTCTGTTAGTTCAGAGGTACACATAACCACCCGATTCGGGACGATATATGTACTTCTTGAAAGATATATGCGAATAGATGTAACAGGTGCATATATTTAATAGTTGATACAAGTATAATAAAAGACAACACTACCTAACATGAAAATAAACTGGAATGAAATATCTCCTGAAGATTTTGAACGTATTTGTTTTAAAATAATCGAAGAAAATGATTTTAAAAATTTAAAATGGTTTGGAAAATCCGGTGGAGACAAAGGACGAGATTTAGTAGGTGATAAATTTGAAGAACCTCTTCCTGGGGTGATAAAGTCAAATAAATGGGTCATCCAGTGTAAAAGGTATATTACAAAACCACCTTCAAAAATAGATATCAATAATATTCTCGTTGATGCAGAAGAGCATAATCCAACAGATGTTTTAATAATACTTTCAAATACTTTATCAGCAAACACTAAAGATTGGATTGAACAAAAAAGAAAAGAAACAAAATATTATATACATGTTTGGGAGGAACTAGACTTAGAACGGGAGATAAACAGACATAGACGGAAAATTGAAGAACTATTTCCAAATCTTATAGAAAAAAATAACGTCGAATTTTACGAAATATCAGATTTCTCGAAACATTACTTTGGATGCAATGAATTCGAAGAAGTTGAAATAAGAGTTTTAAACTCAGAATCAAAAGAAGAAGCATTGAAACAGGTAAAAGAGTTTATTGATTTTCTGAAAAATAATGAGATAATATGGAATTAAAATACCAGCCCATAACAAATTGCAAATTGCATTACGGGGTCTGTGCGGTGCGTTGTCTCTGCTCCTTTCTTGACCATTATGGGGTTCGTAGCAATTTGAATTTTAATAAAAACTGATTGATTTGTTAACTATTGATTTAAGAATGGAATATGAAAAAGTGCCCGAAATGTAACTCTGAAGTAGATGATAATTTTGATTTATGCTGGAATTGTCAACACCAGGATTTGATTGAAAATTAAACTGTCCACAATGGAGTAAACTGCCCCGCCAGTAATTAATTAGCTTAAAAGTTTAGACTTCATCTGACAGTGTCTCGTGAGGTGTTTTTGTTTCTTTTTGTGTGGTAATAGTTCTTTTCCTACTTTTGGGCAATTAATTTTTTCAGGATGGCACGAGTAATTTCCATTTTTCTGTTGATATTTTTATATAGCTCTCAGGTTCAGGCACAGCGCACAACCAATAATGAAACATCTGTTCCGCCATTGGTGGTGGTCATCAATATAGAACAAATGCGGGTCGATTACATCAGCCGCTACTGGGACAAATTTCAGTCGGAAGGTTTTAAACGTCTGTATTCCGAAGGCGCGACCTGCGCCAACACCCGGCTCGACCTGCATGTCAAAAAAATATCGACCGGAACAGCAACTCTGTTTACCGGCGTATATCCGTCCATCCACGGAATTGTAAACGACAACTGGTACGACCGTTTGAAACAGAAAGAAATTCAGTGTGCCGAAGATGATTATTATATTACAGTAGGAAGCGATTCCCGCGAAGGAGAACGGTCGGCGGTCAAACTGCTCAGCCCGACTATTGGCGACATCATGAAATTAAACAGCAACAACTGCTCGAAAGTATTCAGCGTGGCGCTGAATGATGTAAGCGCTGTTTTTTCGGCCGGGCACTCTGCCGACGGAGCTTATTGGTTCGACACCCAAACCGGAAACATGATTTCCAGCTCGTATTATATTGACGTTTTCCCCGACTGGGCGCGTATTTTCAACGACAAAAAGTTTGCTCCCCTCTATACTTCACGCGACTGGAATACCTTGCTTCCCATAACCAACTACACCGAAAGTCTGGAAGATGCGTATGTGCTGGAAAAAGGCTACTACGACAGATGGAATACCTTTCCATACAGCATGAAAAAACTGCAAAGCCGCGCCGAGAGTTACAAATTTCTGAAAACCACTCCTTTCGGGAATACTATTGTAAAAGATTTTGCACTGGCGTTGATGGAAGCCGAAGGGCTCGGAACAGATAAAATCCCGGATTTGCTCACCATCAGTTTCACCTCCATGGACTACGAAAATGCGTCGTTTGGCCCGTCGTCAGTAGAAATGGAAGATATTTACCTTCGCCTCGACCAGGAAATTGCACATATCCTGAATTATCTGGATAAAAAAACAGGAAAAGGCAATTCGCTGGTAGTACTCACTTCGAATAATTCAGCAGGCTATCCCGTCGCATATTTAAAAGAAGAATTTCACATGCCCGTAGGCGAGGTGTCGCCGGAAAATGCAGTGGCCCTGTTAAAATCGTTTCTGAATATTACTTACGGACAAGGCGACTGGATTGAACACGAAGCCGACCAGCAAATTTATTTCAACCGCGACCTGATCGAAAAAAGACAACTTTTGTTAGCCGACGTGCAGCGCAAAGCAGCCACTTTCATCAACCAGTTTGAGGGCGTAAAAATTGCTTTACCGGCATCGGTTTTCGAAGAAGGCGACCATGTAAAAAGTCAGTTGGCTGCTATTTCCAATTCGTTCAATTTCAAACGCTCGGGCGATATTTTATATAGTTTTGAAGACGGCTGGCAACCGGTGTATAAATTTAAACGCACGGTTTACAACGACGATTCACATATTCCGTTGGTTTGGTTTGGAAATACTGTAAAACGAACAAAAATCAGGCAGCAAAACAAGGCCGAAGATATTGTCCCGACCATTCTCGAAATACTTAACATCCCAATTCCCGATCATTGCCAGGGACGAATCATTGAAGAGATACTTTGGTAACCATCATTCAAGGTAACTGAAACAGGATTATTGCAATTTCCTCTGATTTGCTTTTATTGTTTGTAAAGTTTGTCGATGGTATTCCTTTAATTTCTGAAGCAGATTTAATAACCGGCAGCAAACCTGCTTTGATCTTCCTCAAAAAATTCGTCAAACAATCGATTATTCGATTCAAATTATACAGCCATTCTGCAATAAAACCAGGCAGTCTGAATATTTATCTTCATTCCCCCCAACAGGAAACGCACTAATATTAAGACAAATAAAAATTAAAAATTACTATTATTTAAACCAATTATAAATAGCAAAAAGCTGCTAAAGAATGATTTTTTACCGGGTAGTCGTATTACAAACATATATAGATTTGCAAGCATATTAATCGAACCTTAGCTAAAATGCAAGGAGAAATTGAACATGCAGGAATCGTTCAAAAGGTTTCTGAAGATAGAATAACAGTTGGCATTATTACTGAATCAGCTTGTGCTTCTTGTCATGCCAAAGGAGCTTGTACGGCTGCAGACACAAAAGATAAGGAAGTTGAAATTGTTCGGTTTTCCGGTGTTTTTCATGTCGGACAGCAAGTTACAGTTTTTGGCCGTTCATCGCAGGGATTCAAAGCGGTGTTTTACGGTTATGTATTTCCTTTTGTCATTGTCTTCATTACTCTATTTGCTTCAAATTCAATTACCGGCAACGAAGGTCTGAGCGGAATCCTTTCCCTTGCAATATTGGTTCCTTATTATTTCATTTTGTTTTTATTCCGAAATAAATTGAAAAAAGTCTTCGAATTTGAAATTAAGCCAATATAAACACTATGAGTTTAACTATTATTTATACAATTATAACTCTGAGCGCTATCGGGACTTCTTCGGCAGTCTTCCTGTATTTTGTCGCACAGAAGTTTAAAGTATATGAAGATCCACGGATCAACGACATTGAATCAACCCTTCCGGGAGCCAACTGCGGGGGTTGCGGCCATGCCGGTTGTCATGCCTTTGCCGAAGCCTGTGTAAGTAAAAACGACCTGAGCGATTTATTTTGCCCCGTAGGTGGAAACGATTGCATGACCGAAGTTGCCAGCATTCTGGGACTCGAAGCAGTAGCACAGTCTCCCCGTGTTGCCGTAGTCCGTTGCAACGGAACCTGCGAAAACCGGCCCAAAACCAACCAGTTCGACGGGACCACTTCGTGTGCTGTCGCATCATCACTGTATAGCGGCGATACAGCCTGCCAATACGGTTGTCTGGGAATGGGCGATTGTGTGGTGGTTTGTAATTTCGATGCTATTCACATGAATCCGGTAACCGGCCTGCCCGAAGTAGTTGACGACAAATGTGTCGCTTGTGGCGCCTGCGTGGAAGCGTGTCCGAAAAACCTGATCGAGTTGCGTAAAAAAGCACCGAAAGACCGCAAAATATATGTATCGTGCCGGAACATGGACAAAGGCGGAGTTGCCCGTAAAGCCTGTTCGGTGGCTTGCATTGGTTGCAGCAAATGTGAGAAAGAATGCAACTACGACGCCATTACCATCGAAAATAACCTGGCATTTATTGATTCCGATAAATGTAAACTTTGCCGCAAGTGTGTGACAGTTTGCCCGACCAATTCCATCATCGAAATCAATTTTCCTCCCCGGAAAATAAAAACCGACGATGTCATTTCGGAAAATAAAACTGAATCTTCTGAAAACTAATATAGGAGGAGTAGAACCGTGTTAAAAACATTTAAACTCGGAGGGGTTCACCCCGCAGAAAATAAACTATCGGCAGGCAGGGCTATTGAAGAACTGCAATTGCCCAAAACCGTAAATATTCCTGTAGCCCAGCATATCGGAGCACCGGCTGTACCAACCGTTGCCAAAGGCGACAAAGTAAAAGTCGGACAGGTCATTGCCCGTTCATCGGGTTTTGTTTCAACCAATATCCATTCATCGGTATCGGGTACCGTAGCCAAAATTGAAACAGTTCCCGACACTTCAGGTTACCCGAAAATAGCCGTCATTATTACCGTTGAAGGTGACGAATGGATAGAAACCATCGACCGCAGCGCCGAATTAAAAACCGATTTCAATCTTGACGGCAAAGCGGTTATCGATAAAATACTGGAAGCCGGTATTGTCGGATTGGGCGGCGCAACTTTCCCTACCCACGTTAAAATGGTTCCGCCACAGGGCATGAAAGCCGAAGTTTTGCTGATCAACGGTGTGGAATGCGAACCATACCTGACTTCTGACCACCGGCTGATGCTTGAAAAAGGTCCGGAAATCGTTGTCGGAGCCAAACTTCTGATGAAAGCGCTAAACGTTGAAAAAGCAGCAATCGGCATTGAAAATAACAAACCCGATGCGATCAGCCTTCTTCAGGAAATAACCAAAAACGACCCGCAAATATCAGTGGTTCCACTGAAAGTAAAATATCCGCAGGGAGGTGAAAAGCAACTCATAAAAGGAGTGACCGGCAGGGAAGTGCCGTCGGGTGCGCTGCCTATCGCAGTGGGTGTTGTCGTCAGCAATGTAGGAACAGCATTTGCTGTTTACGAAGCCGTTCAGAAAAACAAACCGTTGTTCGAACGCGTGGTGACCGTGACCGGCAAATCGGTATCGAAACCTTCAAATTTCAAGGTACGCATCGGCACAGCCATCAGCGAGCTGATTGAAGCGGCAGGCGGACTTCCCGAAGACACCGGAAAGATCATCAGCGGCGGACCCATGATGGGAAAAGCCGTCGCCACCACTGAAGTTTCGGTTACCAAGGGCACTTCAGGAATCGTACTTATAAAGGAAGACGAAGCTCGCCGCGGAACAATGGAAAATTGCATCCGCTGTTCGCGTTGCGTGTCGGTTTGTCCGATGGGACTGGAACCCTATTATCTGATGACCGTTTCAGACAAACAAATCTGGGACAAAGCCGAAAATTACAAAATAATGGACTGCATGGAATGCGGATCGTGCAGTTATACCTGCCCATCGAACCGCCCCCTGCTCGATTATATCAGGCTGGGAAAAGGGAAAGTCGGGCAAATCATCCGTTCCAGAAAATAAAAGGAATTTTGAATGATGAATTTTAAATGTTGAATTGAGAATGAAGCAGGATAATATCATACAATCGAAATCGTTTCAGTTTTCACTTAAAATGATTGCTTTATACAAGATTCTGACAGAAAATAAAGAGTTTGTCATTTCAAAGCAGTTATTGAGGAGCAGCATAAGTATTGGAGCGAATGTCGAAGAAGCAATAGCTGCCCAATCAAAAAGAGATTTCATTGCAAAAATGTCAATTGCATCAAAAGAAGCCAGAGAAACCAAGTATTGGTTACGACTTCTGAATGAAAGTCAATTCATTTTTGAATTTGATTACACTAAATATTTAGCTGACATTGAAGAAATTATCAACATTTTGACAGCCATTGTAAAAACATCTCAATCTCATGTATAATTCAACATTTAAAATTCAACATTCATAATTATATGATCTCTATGAATAAACTTTTAACCATATCTCCTTCGCCGCATGTACATTCCAGCGACTCGGTCAATAAAATCATGTACCGGGTAATCCTGGCTATGGCGCCTGCATTGGCCTGGTCGGTTATTGTGTTCGGCCTCGAAGCCGTGAGGGTGACACTTATTGCGGTTGCCGCCTGTGTTGCTATCGAATATTTAATTCAAAAATACATTCTGAAGAACGTTCCGACAATTTCTGACGGATCAGCAATTATCACAGGTATTTTACTGGCTTTCAACGTTCCGGCATCAATTCCGTGGTGGATCATCATCGTTGGCGCAATAGCTGCAATCGGAATTGGAAAAATGACATTCGGCGGTTTGGGCAACAACCCGTTCAACCCGGCGCTGGTAGGCCGCATTTTCCTGCTGATTTCGTTTCCGGTGCAAATGACCAGTTGGCCAGCGCCTCACACAGTTGACGGAACCACCACTGCCACTCCGCTGGCGATCTTGAAAGAAGGAATTAAAAACGGACAACCCATGGCTGATTTATACAAGGAAATACCCACCAACATGGATTTATTTCTTGGAAATATGTCGGGATCACTGGGCGAGATTTCAGTTCTCGCACTTTTAATCGGCGGAATCTACCTGCTAATACGGAAAGTCATAACCTGGCACATCCCGGTTTCTGTTCTGGCGTCGGCAGCTATTTTCTCCGGAATATTCTGGATAATCGATCCTACCCAATATGCCGATCCGGTTTTTCAACTGATGACGGGAGGACTTGTCCTTGGCGCAATTTTTATGGCAACCGACATGGTGACCTCACCAATGAACCCGCGGGCTCAATTAATCTTCGGTGCAGGTATTGGAATACTCACCATCCTCATCCGCGTCTGGGGAGCTTATCCCGAAGGCGTTTCGTTCGCCATTCTGATTATGAATGCGCTGGTTCCGCTGCTTAACCGGTTTGTAAAACCTACCCGGTTCGGAAAAGTAAACGTTCAATCCAATAAAGGATAAGCCATGGCAAAGAAAGAATCAACCTTCAAAAATATGACGATTGCCTTGTTCGTCATCACTGCGGTAGCCGGTTTCTTTATGGCCGCAGTATATTCTGTCACCAAAGAGCCCATTGCAATCTCTCAAAAAGCAAAAATAAACAACGCCATTAAAATGGTCGTTCCTGAATTTGAAACCATTACAGACACTGTACTGATGCCTGAAGACGGAACAGACAGCATCCGGATTCACCGTTTGCTGAAAGGAACAGAAAATTCGGGGGTTGCCGTTGAAACCTACACAGATAAGGGATTCTCCGGGCGCTTCACCCTGATGGTCGGTTTTACGCCCGAAGGCTCCATCAGTAGTATTGAAGTTCTGGAACACAAGGAAACACCGGGACTCGGCACAAAAATGGCGCTTCCGGCTTTTAAAGATCAGTTTAAAGGATTAAAAATTGCCGACCTGCCCGACGGAAAACTCAAAGTAAAAAAAGACGGAGGGTCCATTGATGCGATCACCGCTGCAACCATTAGCAGCCGGGCTTTTTGCGATGCTGTTAACCGTGCCCACCAAACTCACAGGAAAGGAGAAAAACAATGAACCAGTTCAATAATCTCAGCAAAGGACTTCTTCGGGAAAATCCGATTTTAGTTCTGCTTTTAGGAACCTGTCCGACCCTGGCTGTAACTTCTTCGGCCATAAACGGATTGGGAATGGGACTTGCAACGACCTTTGTATTGTTCATGTCGAACGTTTTTATTTCAGTAGTCAAGGATTTTGTTCCCGATAAAGTGCGAATTCCGGCCTTCGTGGTGGTTATCGCCAGTTTTGTGACCATCGTCGATTTGCTGATGCAGGCATATACTCCCGCATTGTCGAACCAACTGGGAATTTTTATTCCGCTAATCGTTGTAAACTGCATCGTACTTGGCCGGGCTGAAGCATTCGCCTGTAAAAACAATATTTTTTCGTCGTTTATCGACGGTCTCGGAATGGGACTCGGTTTTACTTTAGCGCTGGTTACCATCGGAAGTATCCGCGAAATGTTGGGTACAGGTTCTATCTTCGGTCACAAATTTATTGCTGAAGGGGCCGATGGAATCCTTGTTTTTATTCTTGCACCGGGAGCTTTTATTACATTGGGCTTCCTGATTGCAATCCTGAAAAAGATAAATAAATCCTCCTAATTAGTTCAGTCATGGAATACGTAATCATACTTATATCAGCCATTCTGGTCAACAATATTGTTTTGGCGCAGTTCCTGGGGATCTGTCCGTTTTTGGGGGTAAGTACAAAAACTGAAACGGCTGTCGGAATGGGTGCTTCTGTTCTTTTTGTGATGACCCTGGCAACGATTGTCACCTTTCTGGTTCAGCAATATGTACTAACTCCGCTCAATCTGGAATTTCTGCAAACCATTAGTTTTATCCTGATCATTGCAGCCCTGGTTCAAATGCTCGAAATTATTCTGAAGAAAGTAAGTCCGGCATTGTATCAGGCGCTGGGTATTTACCTGCCGCTGATCACCACCAACTGTGCTGTGCTGGGGGTTGCCATTCTGGTTATTAAAAAGAATTTCAACCTGGCCGAATCGGTTGTGTTCACCGCAGCCACCGCTTTAGGTTTTGCCATGGCGCTGATTATTTTCTCCGGAATCCGCGAACAACTTGCCCTGGCGAACATTCCGAAGGGAATGCAGGGTATCCCGATTGCATTGGTTACAGCCGGCATTCTGGCACTGGCTTTTATGGGCTTTGCCGGACTGGTCTAGAAATCGAAGAAAAAACCATTTATATATTTCAAAAAGGCAGTTCTCTCGGGGGCTGCTTTTTTATTTCCTGTATTTTAGTCAAATAAGAAAATAACAGAAAAACAAAATCATTATCAAAATCAATCCATTCCTCTTTTTGTAATTTATGAGCAATCTCACCTACCAATTAGCAAAGTGATATTAATTTTCAGGCTTCATAAAAATTTGAAATTATGCTTAAACAATTCACAGTATTGGGTGCCCTTCTGTTTGCGCTGAATACGATGGCGCAAAATGTTGACAAGGGAAAAGTAGAAATTTATGACAAAGGGAAAGGGTATTATTACGAATCCATTCTGAAAGATATTCGCGACGTAGACGAAAAGCTGGAAAAGGAAGCTCCTTATATCCGTTTCAACATGGACCAGTCGGGGCTGGATTTGCCCAACAACCGTTCGCTGTACACAACCATTTGGTGCAATCCCACCGAATCGCAGGGCAACGGCGGTACCTGCTGGAGTTTTTCAACTTCTTCGTTTTACGAAACAGAAGTATTCCGGCAAACCGGCAAAAAAGTTGAACTATCGGAAATTTATACCGTGTACTGGGAATATGTTGAGAAAGCCCGCCGTTTCATCGAAAAACGCGGCAACTCAAATTTCGACGAAGGATCGGAAGGCAATGCCGTGGCCCGCATCATGAAAATGTACGGAGCCGTTCCGATGAGCGAATACACCGGGAAACTGCACGACCGGAAATTCCACACCCACGAAAAGATGGCCGGGGAAATGAAAGCCTTCCTGAACTCACTGAAAACATCGAACGCATGGAACGTGGACGCAGCGCTGGAAACGATCAAGTCCATTATGAACCATCATATTGGCGTGCCGCCGACCGAATTTGTGGTAGACGGAAAAACCTACAATCCAAAAACATATTTGAACGATTATCTGAAGATCAATCCGGATGATTTTGTGGAAATTCTGTCGTACAAACAGGAACCTTACTGGAAACAGGTAGAATACAAAGTGGTCGATAACTGGTGGCACAATGCCGATTATTACAATGTACCTCTCAATGTATTTATGGATGCGCTGAAAAAAGCCATCAAAAACGGGTACTCGGTGAGCATTGGCGGCGATGTGTCGGAAACCGGCTTCAGCCGCGAAACCAACTGCGCCATGATTCCCGACTACGATATTCCGTCGGCTTATATTAACGAAGATGCCCGCCAGTTCCGTTTCTCCAACGAAACCACGACTGACGACCATGGCATGCACCTGATCGGCATACTCGAAAATTACAAAGGTTCGGGCAAAGACTGGTACCTGATAAAAGATTCGAGTTCCGGCTCACGAAATGTCGGCGAAGGAAATCCGAACTTCGGGTATTATTTCTTTCACGAAGATTATATAAAACTGAAAATGATGGGATTTACCGTTCATAAAGATGCAGTGAAAGATATTCTGAAAAAATTTGATTCAAACTAATCCTGAACTTTTCGGTTCCTGAATTGTTTTAAATCGAAAAGATTTTAGAAATGGAATTTAAATGAAACATTAAGGGAATTACATCATTTCCTTAAAAATTATAAAAAAACAACCGTCATTATTTTCATTTTAAAAAATAATACACATATTTGCATCCAAATTTTAGAAACACATGAAAAATAGCAGCCTCATATCTCTTCTCAGTCTAATTCTTGGTATTCTAATTATTAGAGTATTGAAGTGAGAATGGTATGCGGTAAGCAATAGAACGAATTAACAAAGGGCCATTCTCACCAGAGGATGGCCTTTTCATTTGATAATGTTTTTATAAAACCATTTCGTTATGAGCGACAGATTGTACATTTTTGACACTACCCTGAGGGACGGAGAACAAGTTCCGGGGTGTCAATTGAATACGGTGGAAAAAATTGAAGTTGCCAAAGCGTTGGAAGAACTGGGCGTCGATGTGATCGAAGCCGGTTTTCCGATTTCGAGCCCGGGCGATTTCAAATCCGTAGTCGAAATTTCAAAAGCGGTGACCTGGCCAACCATTTGTGCCCTTACCCGCGCAGTTGAAAAAGATATAGATGTTGCCGCCGAAGCCCTAAAGTTTGCAAAGAAGGGCCGTATTCATACCGGTATCGGAACATCTCCTTTCCATATTTACCACAAACTGAATTCAACTCCTGAAGAGATTCTCGAACGGGCCGTTGCTGCCGTGAAATATGCAAAAAAATACGTCGAAGATGTTGAATTTTATGCTGAAGATGCAGGCCGTTCGGAAAACGAATACCTGGCCCGCGTGGTGGAAGCAGTGATCAAAGCCGGGGCAACCGTGGTGAATATCCCCGACACAACAGGATATACTCTTCCGTACGAATTCGGCGAAAAAATAAAATACCTGATGGACAATGTGCGCGGCGTTGAAAAGGCGATTATTTCGACCCACTGCCACAACGATCTGGGAATGGCGACTGCCAATACGATTGCAGGAATTATGAACGGGGCGCGCCAGGCCGAAGTGACTATCAACGGAATTGGTGAGCGGGCAGGTAACACTTCGCTGGAAGAAGTGGTGATGATACTGAAAAGCCGTTATGCCGTTCTGGGTATCGACACGAATATAAAAACACAGAATATCTACAAAACCAGCCGGTTGGTATCAACCTTGATGAACATGCCGGTACAGCCGAACAAAGCGATTGTCGGTCGCAATGCCTTTGCGCACTCTTCGGGCATTCACCAGGACGGGGTTTTGAAAAACCGCGAGAACTACGAGATTATCGACCCGACAGATGTGGGTATCAGCGAATCGAGCATTGTACTGACTGCCCGCAGCGGACGCGCCGCACTGAAACACCGTCTGGAAATATTAGGCTTCAAACTAGACAAAAACAAACTGGACGAAGTGTACCAGAAATTTCTGGAACTGGCCGACAAGAAAAAAGATATTCGCGATGATGATGTTGCCCTGCTGGTTGGCGATGTTCATCGAAAAGAAAGCCGCATCAAACTCGAATTTCTACAGGTAGTTACCGGGAAAACGCTGGTACCGATGGCAACCGTCCGCCTGAATATTGCCGGTGAAAAATTTGATGCAACAGCATCGGGTAATGGTCCGGTTGACGCGGCCATCAAAGCAATTAAGCAGATTATCCGCCGCCAGGTTACGGTTGAAGAGTTCCTCATTCAGGCTATCACCAAGGGAAGCGACGATGTGGGAAAAGTACATCTGGAACTGGATTTTGACGGCAATAAATTTTTCGGATTTGGCGCCCACACCGATATTGTTACTGCATCGGCAGAAGCATTTATCGATGCAATAAACAAAATGCCAGCTGAGTAGGAACCTCCAACGGAGGGGAAAAAAACGCCAAAACAGTAACGTATAAATTAATTTTTGCAGCACTACCCCCCTCTCCCCGGGAGAGGGGTTGGGGGTGAGGCTCTAAAAAAACAATAATGGAAGCAAGAACTTTATTCGACAAAATTTGGGATTCGCACGTAGTACGGAAGGTGGAGGGCGGTCCCAGTGTGTTGTATATCGACCGTCATTTCATCCATGAAGTGACCAGTCCGGTAGCATTTTTAGGTTTGAAAACCCGCGGATTGAAAGTATTCCGCCCGGAGCAAACCACTGCAACGCCCGACCACAACGTACCAACTGTGAATCAGCACCTGAGCATTAAAGACGAATTGTCGCGCAACCAGGTTGAAATGCTGAAACGCAACTGCGAAGAACACGGGATCGTTTATCACGGTTTGGGAACCGAAGGACACGGCGTGGTTCACATCATCGGTCCTGAAATGGGAATTACCCAGCCGGGCATGACCATCGTTTGCGGCGACAGCCACACCTCAACCCACGGAGCTTTCGGAGCCATTGCATTCGGTATTGGCACCAGCGAAGTGGAAATGGTACTGGCCAGCCAGTGCATCATGCAGCCCAAGCCAAAGAAAATGCGCATCACGTTGAACGGCAAGCTGAAAAAAGCAGTCACCTCCAAAGACATCGCGTTGTATATTATTTCGAAAATATCGACCAGCGGCGGTACCGGCCATTTTATTGAATATGCAGGTACAGCAATTGAAAGCCTGAGCATGGAAGGCCGCATGACCCTTTGCAACATGAGCATTGAAAGCGGCGCCCGCGGTGGGATGATCGCCCCCGATGAAACCACTTTCAGCTATATAAAAGGACGTAAATTTGCTCCGCAAGGCGCTGAATGGGACAAAACGCTGGCCTACTGGAAAACGCTGAAATCGGACGAAGGCGCTCTTTTTGATACCGAATATGAATTTGATGCAGCCAATATTGAACCGATGATTACCTTCGGAACCAACCCGGGAATGGGAATCGGCGTTACTCAAAACATACCTGAAGGAAAAGAACTGACAGGTACCGATAAAACAACCTACGAAAAATCGTTATCATACATGGGCTATAAAGCCGGTGATAAAATGGCCGGAAAAGCGATTGATTTTGTTTTTGTTGGAAGTTGCACCAATGGCCGTATCGAGGATTTCCGCGAGTTTGCCGCTTTTGTAAAAGGCCGCAAAAAAGCAGACACCGTTACGGCATGGCTGGTTCCCGGATCAAAAGCGGTGGAAAACCAGATTCGCGAAGAAGGTTTGGTTGAAATTTTCGAAGCAGCAGGTTTCGAGCTTCGTCAGCCCGGATGTTCGGCTTGTCTGGCCATGAACGACGATAAAATTCCGGCAGGCAAATATTCAGTTTCAACATCGAACCGGAACTTCGAAGGCCGCCAGGGACCCGGCGCACGCACCTTGCTTGCCAGCCCAATCACTGCCGCCGCCGCCGCTGTAACCGGAAAAATAACCGACCCAAGAAACCTGATGGATTGATGATTTGCGATTGATGATTGACGATTAAACCGACGAAGTAAGACAACGATGAATAAAGAAATTCTCATACGCAGAACAAAAAAATTTGCACACGATTGTGTGAAAGTTGCTTCGAATCTACCAAACAACAAATTGGGATTTCATATCAGCGGACAGTTGATACGATGTAGTACCTCGGTGGCTGCTAATTATCGGGCAGCAAATCTGGCTCAATCGAAACAAGCATTCGCTGCAAAATTATCAATCGTTATTGAAGAAGCTGATGAGAGCGAATTCTGGATGGAATTTGCCATGGAAGAAAATATCTTATCTCCGGAAGTTGCAAACCCTTTAATACAGGAAGCCCACGAAATTGCTTCTATTTTAATAGCTTCAAGAAAATCAATCCAAACAGAAAATAATAAATCATAATTTATCAATAATAAATTGAAAAGATGGCATACGACAAATTTATAACCATACAATCACCGGCAGTACCGGTAGCGATTGAAAACGTGGATACCGATCAGATCATTCCCGCCCGCTTTCTGAAAGCAGTTGAACGCAAAGGGTTTGGCGATAATTTATTTCGCGACTGGCGATACGATAAAAACAACCAACCCATTGCCGGTTTCCCGCTGAACAACAAAAAATATTCAGGGAAAATATTAGTCGGAGGTAAAAACTTTGGCAGCGGATCGAGCCGTGAACATGCTGCCTGGGCCATATACGATTATGGCTTCCGGGTCGTTGTTTCGAGTTTCTTTGCCGACATTTTTAAAGGCAATGCACTGAACAACGGATTGCTTCCGGTTGTTGTTTCTTCGGAGTTCCTTGAAAAAATATTTTCAGAAATTGAAAAAAATCCGGAGAGTCAGTTTGAAGTTGATTTGGAAAAGCAAACATTCACGATCCTTTCGAGTGGTGAATCGGAATCGTTCGAAATTAACCCATATAAAAAACACTGTCTTGCAAACGGGCTCGACGACATCGATTACCTGGTAGATATGCAGGAACAGATCGCTGCTTTTGAACAGGCAAAATAAAACTATTCCGTAAGGAAATTTAAAAACAAAACTATGGACAACAGGGTAATAATCATGGATACCACCCTCCGGGACGGAGAACAAACCACCGGTGTGTCCTTCACCGATTCAGAAAAACTAAGTGTAGCCCGCGTGCTGCTCGACGACCTGAATGTGGACCGCATAGAAATTGCCTCGGCCCGCGTTTCGGAAGGCGAGTTCAAAGGCACCCGCCGCGTAATGGAATGGGCCAGAGAAAAGGGACATATTGAAAAGGTGGAGGTCCTTGGTTTTGTCGACGGGCAGATATCGATTGACTGGATTACCAAAGCAGGTGGAAAAGTGATCAATCTGTTGTGCAAAGGTTCATACAAGCATGTTACCGAGCAATTGCGGAAAACACCGGAGCAACATATTTCCGACATAAAGAAAGTAATTGAGTATGCGGACAAACAGGGTGTCCGGGTAAATGTGTACCTCGAAGACTGGTCGAACGGAATGCGTAGCTCGCGTGACTATGTGCATTTCATGATCAAAGAACTGAAGAAGCTGAAGATCGACCGTATTATGCTACCCGACACGCTGGGAATTCTTGACCCGGATGAAACGTACGATTACTGCAAAGAAATGCTGGACTCGTACCCGGATGTTAAGTTCGATTTTCATGCGCACAACGATTACGATTTAGCTATTGCAAACGTGTTCCATGCACTGAAAGCAGGTATACGTTGCATCCATACAACGATTAACGGATTAGGTGAACGCGCAGGGAATGCGCCATTGTCGAGCGCCATTGCCACAATCAAAGACCACCTGAAACTGACGACCGGCATCAATGAGGCCAAAATCAACAAGGTATCGCGGCTGGTTGAATCATTTTCAGGAATACGAATTCCGACCAATAAACCATTGATCGGAGAATTTGTGTTCACCCAATGCAGTGGTATCCATGCAGATGGCGACAACAAAAATAATCTCTATTTCAACGACTTGCTACCTGAGCGTTTCGGACGTATCCGACAATATGCTCTTGGCAAAACATCAGGGAAAGCAAATATAAAAAAGAACCTGGAAGACATTGGCATCGAACTCGATCCCGAATCGTTGAAGGTGGTTACTGAAAAGATCATCGAACTGGGCGATAAAAAAGAGACTGTAACTTCTGAGGATTTGCCGTACATCGTTGCCGACGTACTCAACAACAAGGAAATTGAGAACAGGATTATCGTCAAGAATTATTCGATAATGCACGCTTACGGCCTGCACCCGGTCGCTTCGATAAGCATCGAGATCAATGGAAAGTCGTATGAGGAAAGCGCAAGTGGCGACGGACAGTATGATGCATTCATGAATGCGTTGAGAAGTATTTATAAATCGCTGAAAAAGCCGCTTCCAAAACTGATCGACTACGTGGTAACCATTCCTCCGGGAGGTAAAACCGATGCCCTTGTTGAAACAGTGATCACCTGGGAAAACGACCATGAGTTTAAGACCCGCGGCCTCGACTCCGACCAGACTGCATCGGCCATCAAAGCGACTTTACGTATGCTGAACCTGGTTGAACACGAGAAAGAAGGTGGTTTGTTCAATTTTAAAACCATCTACGAAAAGATAAAAACAAAATTATAGTCGTAAGTAATGAGTAAAAAGTAGTTAGTCGAAAAAACAGAGTGTAAAATTTATACGATATTTATCCGGCGCCAAACCAAAAACCCTTCCCCTTTCGGGAGGCCGGAATGGGCCGACATCAAGAAAAAACCAGATAAAAAATGAAACTGAACATTGCTGTTCTTCCCGGCGACGGGATTGGGCCTGAAATTATTGATCAGGCCATGAAAGCCGTAAAGGCAATTGCATTAAAATTTAACCATGAGTTGGAGTATAAATTCGGACTGACCGGTGCAACAGCCATTGACCAAATTGGCGAACCGTACCCGGAAGAAACACACGAACTGTGTATGCAGTCGGATGCTGTTTTGTTTGGCGCTGTCGGCGACCCGAAATTCGACAATAATCCGAAAGCAAAAGTCCGCCCCGAACAAGGCTTGTTACTGATGCGCAAAAAGCTGGGTTTATATGCCAATATCCGCCCGGTAGTTACTTTTCCATCGTTGCTGCACAAGTCGCCGCTTCGTCGCGAACTGATTGAAGGCGCCGACTTTGTGGCTATCCGCGAACTGACCGGCGGTATTTATTTCGGAGAGAAAGGTCGTTTGGACAACGGAAATACAGCTTTCGACACCTGTACATACACCCGAGCCGAGGTGGAGCGAATCCTGAAACTGGGATACGAATTTGCACTGAAACGCAACAAGAAACTCACCGTGGTTGATAAGGCCAATGTACTGGAAAGCTCGCGTCTGTGGCGCGAAGTAGCGCAGGAAATGGCGCCAACGTATCCGGAAGTCACCACCGAATACATGTTTGTTGATAATGCCGCCATGCAGATCATCCAATGGCCGAAAAACTTCGATGTGATGGTTACCGAAAACATGTTCGGCGATATCCTGACCGACGAGGCCAGTGTAATTACCGGTTCCCTCGGATTGTCTCCATCGGCCTCCATTGGCATTCACACGTCGGTATTTGAGCCCATTCACGGTTCGTACCCGCAAGCTGCCGGAAAGAACATTGCCAACCCTGTTGCCACCATCCTTTCGGCTGCCATGATGTTCGAATATGCATTTGGCCTGATGGAAGAAGGCAAACTGATCCGCAAAGCCGTTGATGCTTCACTTGATGCCAACGTGGTAACTGTTGATATTTCTGCTGACAAATCATATTCAACTTCGGAAGTGGGCGACTGGATTGCCGACTGGATTGCAAAAGCATAAATTTTTATTCAACATATTGAAAAGGCTTTCCGAAAGGAAGGCCTTTTTTGTTGGCGTTTTTGCCTGTTTATCAATTGTGTACTCAAATTGCGGGTAACCATTTATATAAAATACCGATTAACGTGGTAATACCAATAAATTTAGGCTGAAAGTATATTCAGGTTTGTAATCATTTCTTACTTTTAAGATAAAATCAAAACGGGAGTATCATGTTCAATTTTCGTAACTTTAAAATCATTACTAAACTCAGGATTTTTAGCCTTCTGTCAATTATTGGCCTGATTATTCTGGGGAGCATCTCCAACTATTTTTACAATACGGCCAAAACGCTGAGTCTGATGGTTAATTCTGAAAGAGTTCATAATAATACATTTCAGCAAGGGATTGAAGATTTTTATAAATTCCAGATTTCCGGAGATACGAAATGGATTGATTCTTCTATTGCAAATATGGAAGCAGCCAATCAAATGGCACGGTATTTCGGAACTATCGATGAAGTGATGCAACACCCTAAAGATGAAGTCGTAGACCTTTTTTACACTACGTATAAAGAGGCTTATTACTATGACCGCTCAAATGCCCGCCTCATGTTCAGCCGTCTCAAAATATTACTGATACTAAAACCTGCAAAACTGGTGGAAGCCCAAAAAACTGCAATGGAGGGTGCCCTGTTGGGCGACGAAATAAAAAATAACATTATAAATTACAAAGCCAATTCATCATCCGCTATCAATGACGATTTAACCGATGATTTGGCCCAAATGAGAAATTTCTACAGTGAATTTGCTGCTGCTGTTTCTTCATTAACTACTTATGCCAATAAGCTTTTGGGTGTCGGTATATCTCTGGTTGTGTTTTTTCTGATACTGATAATGGCATTTGCTTCAATTATCATTTCAAATTCAATTACAGTTCCAATAAATAAAATAGTAAGAACTGTCGATTCTATTGCGAAAGGAAACCTGAATACTAAACTTTCTGCTGATGCCAAAAATGAAATTGGCGACCTAAGCGCTGCCCTAAATAAAATGGTAATCCAACTGAAGGAATCACGCGACAAGTCGGAACAGGATTCCTGGTTTAAATCGGGGATTAACCTGCTGAATGAAAAACTTAGCGGAGATCAGGAAATTACGGATATATCGTCGAATGCACTTTCGTTTATGATGACTTTTTTGCATTCACAACTGGGTAGTATCCATCTGTACGATTCGGAACGCCAGCATCTTAAACTTTTAAGTTCGTCGGGGTTCGATACAAAAAAATTAAAAAAACACATTCCACTAAATGACGGAATCATCGGGCAGGCGGCATTTTCAAAACAGATGGTTGTCTTATCAGACATTCCTGATGAATTATATGTTACATATTCATCGGCAGGTGAATTTAAACCAAAGCAAATTATTGTCGTACCGCTGCTTTTCAACGAAACACTTATCGGGGTCATCGAACTATCTTCAATGCAATCTTTTTCTGAAAATGAATTGGAGTTTGTAAGTCAGGCTTCCGAGATTATTGCAATCAATTTGAATTCTTCAGAAAACACATTTAAAACCAACGAATTATTAAAAAAGACCCAGGATCAGGCGAGCGAACTTCAGGTTCAGCAAGAAGAATTACGGGTCGCAAATGAAGAATTGGTCGAACAGACCAAAGTGCTTACCGAAAATGAGAAGAAGCTTCAGGTTCAGCAGGAAGAATTACGGGTCGCGAACGAAGAACTGGAAGGGCGGACCCGTCAGCTTGAAATTCAAAAAGAAGACATCAGCAATAAGAACAATGAATTACGCCAAATAAGAGATGCTCTTGAGATTAAAGCGAAAGAACTCGAACTGGCAAGCCAGTATAAATCGGAATTTCTGGCCAATATGTCGCACGAACTCCGCACCCCATTAAACAGCTTGCTTATTCTTTCTAACGTACTGGCGAAAAATTCTAAGGGGAACCTCACTGCCGATCAAATCCAATCGATGAATATTATTCACAAAAGCGGGACCGACCTGTTGTACCTGATCAACGATGTTCTCGATTTGTCGAAAATCGAAGCCGGAAAAGTGGTCATCGAGTTGGAAACGATTAATGCCATTGATCTGAAAAATGAAGTTTTAATGACTTTCAACGCCACCGCAGAAGATAAAGATCTTTCTTTTAATGTTCATATAGATGATCGTTTTCCGGCACAATTAAACACCGACCGTTACCGCCTGATGCAAATCCTGAAGAACCTGCTTTCCAATGCTTTTAAATTTACCAGCAAAGGCGCTATTTCGGTCGATTTTTTGCCAACGCCGAAAAATGCTGTGTTTAAAACTCCGGAATTGACCTCTGAAAATACTTGTTGCATCAAAGTTTCTGACACAGGAGTCGGCATTCCGGAAGAAAAGCTGGAGGCAATTTTTGAAGCTTTCCAGCAGGCCGACGGAAGTATTTCCCGGAAATTTGGAGGTACAGGCTTGGGCTTGTCAATATCCAGGGAATTGATTAAAATGCTTAGCGGGGAATTGCAACTTACAAGTAAAATAAATGAAGGCTCTACTTTTTTCGTTTATCTGCCCGCTCAAAATATCCCCGGATCGGCAACATCTGCCAGACATCCTGAAAAATCGCAGGAATTGAAGATTGAAACTCCCCAGACGAAGCAGGAGGACAAAGCGGAACAACCGTCTGTAGTAGTTCCGTTTATTAAAGACGACCGCGATGAAGATCTGAACGAACGAACTGTTCTGATTATTCATCCTTCGAAAGAGCAGGCCGGGAAATTTCTTCAGCAGGCAAGGTCAAAAAACTACCGGGCTATTGTCGCTGAAAATATCTTGAATGGCATTGTCCTGGCTAAAAAATATCACCCAAAAGCCATTATGCTGGCGGTAGAACTGGCTGATGCAAAAGATAGCAACTATCAGAATTTAAAGTCCCATCCATCGGTTAGCAAGCTGCCGGTTCATCTGATAACTCCTATTGATTATGATGGGAATACAGGACTATCCGGGCTTCATACACTTGAAACGATTGATTTTGCAGATGCACTGAAGTCGCTGGAAGATCATCTTGTCCCCGGTTCCAAAAGAATATTGATTGTTGAAGATAACGTGGTGACTTTAAAAGTTGTCAGGCAACTGTTGTCGGAACTGGATATTGAAATTGAAGAAGCAAAGTGTGCCGAAGAAGCATACAAAATCATGGTTCAAAAGAAATTCGACTGCGTCATTCTTGATTTAGGCTTGCCCGACTATTCAGGAAAGGAATTGCTTGAAAAAATGGAAAAGAACAACATTACCATCCCAAAAGTCATGATATACACCGGGAAGGATATGTCGAAAGAAGAAATAAAAGAGTTGAACGATTATACCGACACCATCATCCTGAAAGGCCTGAAATCAGACGAACGGCTGATGGATGAAGTTACTCTTTTCCTGCATCAGGTTTCAAAAACAATTCCTGAAATGCAAACAAAAACCTCGATCCCGGATGGGGAAAGCTCCCTATTTAAGGGCAAAAAAATTCTTGTTGTCGACGATGAGATCCGGAATGTATTTGCACTCGGAAAGATATTGGAAGAAAGAGACATTGAAGTTTTTGAGGCTGAAAACGGGAAAGTTGCCATTGATGTCCTGATGGAAAACAAACAGATCGATTTAGTGCTAATGGATGTGATGATGCCGGTGATGGACGGATACGAAGCGATGCGGATTATCCGCAATACGCCTGAAATAAAGCATGTTCCAATTATTTGTCTGACTGCAAAAGCAATGAAGGAAGACCATGAAAATGCGCTAAAAAACGGGGCAAACGATTATTTATCGAAGCCGTTGGATGAAAATAAGTTATTCTCAATGTTAAAAATATGGCTCTACAAAAAATAAAACAAAAACAATGAAACCTAAGATATTAATTGTTGACGACCTGATCGAAAATCTGATAAGTCTGGAAGCTATTCTGGATGGCTTTGATATCGATATTATCCGGGCATTTTCCGGTGAAGAAGCATTGAAATTCAGTATGAGAGAAGATTTTGCGCTGGTAATCCTAGACGTGCAAATGCCAGGCATGAACGGGTATGAAACCCTCGAAATGATGAGACAACGGAAAAAAACCAAATACTTGCCGGTCATATTCGTTTCAGCAATCCATCAAAGCGACCTTCACATCATCAAAGGAATTGAAACCGGGGCAGTCGATTTTATTCCCAAACCAATTATTCCGGATATTCTGAGAGGAAAAGTACGGGTTTTCCTTGACCTGTATATTCAGCGCATGAGGCTTAACGACCTGTTGGAGCAGATGGAAGAAACCAACCTGAACCTGAAGGTTGCCAAGGAAAGAGCGGAAGAAGCAACCCGCGCAAAAACAATGTTCCTGGCCAATATGTCGCACGAAATACGAACCCCGCTCAATGGTGTAATTGGCCTGTCGAAGCTGCTACAAAAGTCGGAGATGAATGACGACCAGCAGAATTTAGTCAATATTATTACCACTTCAGGGGAAAATTTGCTGCTGATCATTAATGATATTCTCGATTTCTCGAAAATTGAATCGGGGCAGGTTCAGTTAGAAACCATCAATTTTAATTTGAGGAATTTGGTAAAAAACATTTTCCAGCTTTTGCAGTTCAAAGCAAACGAAAAAGGGATAGAACTCTGTTATCATATATCGGATGAAATTGCGGATACTTTTCTCGGCGACCCTTTACGAATCAACCAGATACTGATGAACCTGGTAAATAATGCCATCAAATTTACGCACAAAGGCAAGGTTAAATTGATTATTGAACTGATTGACCAGAGCGAACAATCGGTACGGTTGCTGTTCCGCATTGTCGACACAGGAATCGGGATATCGGAGGAAGGCAAATCGTTGTTGTTTAAAGAATTTTCCCAATCGGAATCATCCATTACGCGGAAATACGGGGGCACAGGTCTTGGACTGGCCATTTCACAAAACCTGGTGAACCTGATGAACGGAGAAATAGGGATAGAGAGCAAAATAGGTGAAGGTTCTGAGTTCTGGTTCAGGATTCCGCTAAAAAAATCGGGCATTTTGGAGGATGAAGAAAAAGATATTGCCAATCATCTTCCAAAATCAGTCAGCATCCTTTTGGCCGAAGACAACCTGATAAACCAAAAAGTTGCTGTTTTGACTTTAAAACAATTGGGGTTTAACTGTGATATAGCGAACAACGGAGCTGAAGCTTTCAAAAAATATGTATCAACCCGGTACGAGTTGGTTTTAATGGATATGCAGATGCCGGAAGTTGACGGGTTGCAGGCTACCCGGATGATCCGGGAATATGAACAACAGAATTTTATTCCCCATCCAGCCTATGTGGTTGCCCTTACAGCCAATAACATGGTGGAAGATAAACAACTTTGCTTTTCAGTGGGAATGAATAATTTTTTGTGCAAACCGTTTACCGAAGCCGGGATGAGAGGAATTTTGAAGGATGTAGCACGAATACAAAAAAAATAGGATTTTTATGGGAGGTTCCTACTATGAATCGAATGCCGACCTTTTGAATATTGAGTTGCAGTTGCTTCTCGACGCAATTTTCCTAAGATATGGTTACGATTTTAGAGATTACAGCAAAGCTCATATCAAAAGACGTATTTTGCACCGGTTGAGTATCAGCCAGCTTTCAACCGTAACTGAACTTCAGGATAGGATATTAAGAAGCAGAGAATTTTTTATAGACTTTTTGGACGACCTCTCAATTAATGTAACGGAAATGTTCCGCGACCCGGAATTTTATAAATCCTTTCGCGAAAATATTATTCCCAAACTGAAAACGTATACTTTTTTCAAGATATGGCATGCCGGATGCGCCACCGGAGAAGAGGTATATTCGCTTGCCATCTTGCTTCAGGAAGAAGGCCTGCTCGACCGGTGCCAGGTTTATGCGACCGATTTTAACCGGAAAGTCCTCGAAATTGCGAAAGAAGGAGTGTATCAGAAGGCCGATATAGAACAGTACGAGCGAAATTATCAACTTTCGGGCGGAAAAAAGAAATTGGCTGACTACTACCAATCGATGTACGGTTCGGTGATGCTCAATAAAGAACTATCGAACCGGATTGTTTTTGCCGACCACAATCTCGTTACCGATAGTGTTTTTGCTGAAGTCAACCTTATATTGTGCCGCAATGTGTTGATTTACTTCGAAAAAAAACTTCAAGACAATGTTATGTACTTGTTGTATCAAAGTCTTGTCCCTTCCGGAATTTTGTGCCTGGGAACAAAGGAAAGCATTAAATTCACGCGGGTAGAAAAGCTTTTTGACATTGTTGATGAGAAACAGAAAATATATAAAAAGAAGATCGTCTGATGTATAAGGCTATTGTGATAGGTACTTCGTATGGAGGAATCGAAGCATTGAGGCTCATTCTTCCCCAATTTGAGGAAAATTTTCCTCTGCCTGTCATTGTTGTTTTGCACATTGGCGAGCACAGTAACGATTTGTTTATCCGGCATCTGAATAACATGTGCAAATTGGCGGTAAAAGAAGCTGACAGTAACGAACCTGTTCTGCCCGGGTACATTTATTTTGCTCCACCCAATTATCATCTTCAGGTTGAAGATGATTTCACATTTTCGTTATCGACTGATGTGAAACTTAATTTTTCGAGGCCGTCAATTGATATTCTTTTTGAATCTGCCGCGTGGGCCTATAAAAATACATTGATTGGGACAATACTAACCGGCGCCAATTCAGACGGCGCCAACGGCCTGAAAATTATTAAAGAGATGGGTGGAAAAACAATTGTTCAAAATCCCTGTCATGCTATTGCTTCTGCAATGCCCAAAGCAGCGCTTAAAGCAGTAATGCCCGATATTCGGTTAAACATTGAAGAAATTGCAGGAAAGTTAATTGAATTGGCATATTCAAAATGAATATTCAGAAACGTAAAACAAGCGTAAACCATTTACAACACGTATTCACTCCCTTTTAATGTTATTAGAATGAGTTATTTATAGCCTTTTTCACAAATACTAATACATATCCAAACAATTAGCCTACCTTTGCGGCCTATTAAATTTTACATGACTTTTAAAGAATTAGAAATTATCGAACCAATTCTGGATGCCCTCAGGGCTGAAGGATATACCACCCCCACCCCAATACAGGAACAATCAATACCGATTCTATTGCAGGGAAAAGATCTGCTGGGATGTGCACAAACAGGAACGGGAAAGACAGCAGCTTTTGCTATTCCCATTCTTCAGTTTCTTTATCTCGACCGGCAGAAAAACCACGGACCTCGCAAGATCAAGACGTTGATAATCACCCCCACAAGGGAACTTGCAATACAAATCGGGGAAAGTTTTTCGACCTACGGAAAATTTACCGAGGTCCGAAATACCGTCATTTTTGGCGGAGTGAAGCAAAACCCGCAAACCGACGCTTTGCGCAGGGGTGTTGATGTATTGGTTGCCACACCCGGGCGATTACTCGATTTGATGGACCAGGGATACATCTCGCTGAAAGATATTGAATACTTTGTTCTGGACGAAGCCGACCACATGCTCGACATGGGTTTCATCCACGACATCAAAAAAATAATTGCCAAATTACCAACGGAGCGGCAGTCGTTATTCTTTTCAGCAACCATGCCACCCGATATCGTTGACCTGTCGCGCAAAATATTGGGTAATTTCGAGAAAGTGACCGTTAAACCGGAGCAGACAACTGCCGAAAAGGTAGAACAGGCGCTGTATTTTGTAAGTAAGAAAAATAAACCCAAATTGCTGGTACACCTGCTAAAAACAGAAACTGTTGATTCTGCACTTATTTTTTCGCGTACCAAACACGGCGCCGACAAAATTGTCAAGATTCTGGAAAAGGCTGGTATTCCTGCCAGTGCTATTCATGGCAATAAATCGCAGAATGCACGGCAACGTGCGCTGGGCGATTTTAAAAACGGCGACTTAAATATTCTGATTGCAACCGACATTGCCGCCCGCGGCATTGATATTGAAGAATTATCGCATGTTATTAACTACGATTTGCCAAACATTCCGGAAACCTATATACATCGTATTGGCAGAACCGGGCGGGCAAGCGCCAGCGGAATTGCATTATCGTTTTGTGATATGGAGGAACGGGCTTATTTGCGCGACATTCAAAAACTTATCGATCAAAAAATTACGGTTATAGAAAATCACCCTTTCCCTGGCGACGATGAGGAAGAGACAACTGAAAGTTCGCAAAAACCCCAAAGTTCCCGGCAAAAATCACATTCATCAAGCGCCGGAAATAGCAGGACAAGTAATAATCGTGGAAATTACAGCAGGAATTACTCAAGAAACAAACGTTAAGGTTTTACACCAAGATAGAGCAAAAGAAAAAGCCACTCCCAAAAGGAATGGCTTTTTATCTGTTTGAAAAAGTTTAATTCTGTGAGTGATTAACTAATTATTCCGATACAACTTCAAATTCAAGATCAATCACCACTTCTTTGTGAAGTTTAATCTTGGCAGTGTATTTACCCACTTCCTTGATGCTGTCGTCGGCAATTGAAATTTGTTTCCGGTCGATTTCGAAACCTTTTTTGTTGATTGCTTCGGCAAGCATAATGGTATTGACCGAACCGAAGATTTTACCGGTAGTACTGGTTTTTGCACCAATTACCAGTTGTTTGTTTTTCAATTGTTCTGCAATTTCCAAAGCAGCCGCTTTCAGTTTGGCTTCCTTATGCGCCTTTTGTTTGATGTTTTCAGCCAATACTTTTTTGGCCGACTCGGTGGCAACAATGGCCATCTTTTGGGGAATCAGAAAGTTACGACCATAGCCATCTTTCACTTTTAAGATGTCGTCTTTCGAGCCCAATCTTGCTACATCTTGTAATAATATAATTTCCATTTCTCTTGCTGCTTTAAATTATTTCATCATGTCGGTAACATAAGGCAGTAAAGCCAAATGACGAGCCCTTTTCACTGCCTGGGCCACTTTGCGTTGATATTTTAAAGAAGTCCCGGTGATACGGCGTGGTAAAATTTTACCTTGCTCGTTCAGGAATTTTTTCAAAAACTCAGGGTCTTTGTAATCAACAAACTTGATTTTGTTCTTTTTAAAGCGGCAATACTTTTTCTTTTTGATCTCAACCGACGGTGGTGTCAGGTAACGGATTTCACTTTGATTTGCTGTCATCGTTTATGCCTCCTTTTCAATTTGTACTTTCGACTTGTTTTTTCTTCTCTCGCTGTACGCTGCTGCGTATTTGTCCATTTTGAAAGTCAGGAAACGGATGATGCGTTCATCGCGTTTGAACTGGATTTCCAATTTCTGAACCACGGAAGGGTCGGCTTTAAACTCGAACAGATTGTAAAAACCTGTGGACTTTTTCTGGATTGGGTAGGCTAATTTGCGCAGTCCCCAGTCCTCTTCATTCACAAACTCACCACCTTCCTCGGTGACGAAGTCTCTGAATTTCTTTACCGTTTCCTTTACCTGAATATCAGATAAAACGGGAGTTACAATGAAAACGGTTTCATACTGGTTTTTCATAAAACTTCTAATTAGTTATACATTAAACTTAAATCCCTGTTTGGGAGGCGCAAAAATAGAAATAATTTGTTATTTATCAAACCGGTAGCTATTAATTTTTTCTTCCCGATCTTGTTCTTCGTAAGCAATTATGCAGGGTGGAAAACGAATATCGTTTATTCAAGGGATTTCTGCGACCTGGGTTGCAGCAATTCATCGATATACAAATCCAGTATGTTTTGCAGTTCCGGTGGTTCAACAACCTTTGCCAGCGAACGGGAACTGATCAGCCAGCTTGCAAAACCCTGCAAATCGGTATTCATGAACTTCAAACAAAACACTCCGTCAATATTTTCTTCTTCTGTGAACCCATAGTAATATTTGCTGTCATCAATATTCTTTTTTCGCTCGGGAGAAATCCGGATTGTAATGTTGGCATGGTCGCCAGACACAATCATTCGCCCGATAAATTCATCAATGGAGATATGTTGTTTCTCCATGTACTGTTTTTCTGTTCCCCGGAGACTTTTAATCCGGTCGAGCCTGAAATCGCGGTAATCGCTGCGTTCACGGCACCATGCAAATAAGTGCCAGTGTGAACCGTAGTTGCACAACCCAATGGGTTCCACTTCCCGAAGGCTGTTTTCCATGCTGTTCTTTTTCTGATAACAAATCTCCAAAACCTGTTTGTTTACCAGCGCCTTCTGTATTTCGCTCAGATACAACTGTCTGCTCCTGCCATCCACACTAGCCCAGTTGTAAACCAAAACTTTATCGTGTAATTCTTCCAGATAATCTTTATCAGTAGGTTTTAGAACCGCTTTTATCTTGAATGCTGCCGACTGATAATGCTTTCTGATTTGTTCATCCGACATTTTTTCGACCAGTTTTTCGCCTAAAAGGATGGCCGACGCTTCTTCGTTGGTAAACATGATCGGGGGAAGTTGAAAGTTTTCCATCAGGAAATAACCGGTACCGGCTTCGGCGCCAATCGGGATACCAGCTTCTTCCAGTGCGCGGATATCGCGGTACACCGTACGCTGGCTGATATCAAAGCGCCCGGCAATTTCGGCGGATTTTACCACCCTCTTGCTTTGCAGTTGTATTAATATAGCATTGAGCCGGTCGAGGCGTTTCATAACAGAATTTGACTTTGGCATAAAGATATTGAGTATCCGGCCAATAACAAACGACCGGATACTTTTCAGATTGCAATCAATTTTTCCTGAATGACATTTGCCTGGTTTCAATCATTTTTGCCACGTATTTTTCAGCGCCAAACTCTTTAATATAGAGAATCGAAGCGGGCCTGTCGGAATGAAAAATAAGTTCAAGTATTTTCGAAACAAAATTATTGATCTTTTTACATTCCTGAGTATTGGCAATTGTACATTCAGCACATGATGACCAGCCGTTACCGATGCAGCAGCTCCGTATTTTGCACCATTTTGCCCGTTCGTTTTTCGCACAGCCGGGACATTTCCCTTTCGTGTACGACCTGCAATTGCCGCAATACAGGCCGCAATATGCTACCAGATTGGTCTCCGCTTCCATGTAAATTTAATCTATTCCGATTTGAATTTCCGTAACACAGTTTTCCTGGTTTTCAAGATCAACCACATGGTAAACCTCGCGGGAGAAGCCAGACATTTGATTCCCGCTTTTCAATATTTCAGGAACAAATTGTCGGTAAACTTTTTCAAGATCAGACCAGGGGCCTTTGTGTTCGGTAACTATACAATCGAACTCCGGAAGCTCTTCAAATCTGAATTTGCCGCCATCGCCTTTGGCTTCTTTAACAGGAACGGTAATGTCGAGGACAAATGGATTATCGATATCTCCATTGGCGCCAAAATAAACCCATGTATGCGGGCCAGTTGTTTCAAGACCCAGTTCTGCTGCTTTTTCTTCGATTTCGCGCGGAATTCCGTCAATATCCTGATGGAATGTTCTCAGGCTTGTTTTCATCGAATACTTGATTACGGTCATTGGGGAAACTGTTTTCTTTTTCATTTTTAATGTTTTTTAAAGGTGAATACATCTGTTTTCTTCATTGCTTAATTTTTTCGGCTAAGAAGGCAGGCTATCGCACTTGTAAGCCATATTGGGTTTTTCCGGAAAACCTTTCACAAAGAAAAAGACCGTAAATGACAACAGTATGTCAGCAGGAATTTCGGGATGCGGGTTTTTTCTAAAAAAGAAAATGCCGCCTTTCGGAAAAGACGGCATTTCAACAAAGCTCCTATATTAATTGTATTTAGAGGCTATCTCCGAAATCGGCCTTGAATTTGGCGACCAATTTGGTTGGCCAGTCCGAAGTTGGTTTCAGACGACCGTTGAAAAAGCGCAAAACGGCAGGTTCATCGGTAAATACAAGGCCACCGACCAGTTCCCGGTTTTTATACAGCCAGTTAACACGGTCAACCACGTACATGGTTTGCGAAAGCGTGAAAACGCGACGTGGAAAAGCCAGGCGCAACAATTCAACATCGGCCAGTACATCGTTACCCTCTGCATCGCGAACGCTGGAAATCGTTCCGCGTTCCATTCCGCGAATACCGGAAATAATGAATAATGCAGCAGCCAGTGCCCCGGCCGGATATTCACTTTGCGGAACATGTGGAAGAAAGTCCATTGCGTCAACATGGCAGCCCAATGCTCCGGCAGGTGTAACTACAGGAACCCCCAGTTTGTCCAACTCGGTTACAGCATATTCGATGAATGAAGGTGATTGTGAAATCACGGTTTCATCTGTAGTTTCGTACAAACCAACAGCCATTGCCTCAATTTCGCGGACCGACATTCCTCCATAGGTGACAAACCCTTCAAAAAGAACAACCAGGTCGCGCATTTTCATAAACAGTTCTTCGCTGTTGGTGCAAATACCGCCACCACGGGTCGAACTTACTTTGCGGCTTGAAAAGTAAACAACATCGGCAAAACTACACATCAGCAGTAATATTTCACTGATTTCCGCATTTTTGAATTCTTCTTCTCGTTTTTTAATGAAATAGGCATTTTCACCGATCAAACTGGCGTCCAGAACGAACATGATCCCATATTTGTCAGCTACTTTCCGCACCTCGCGCATGTTTTGAATAGAGAAAGGCTGGCCTCCAATCAGGTTGGTCGATGCTTCCATGCGAATGAAAGCGACATTGTCTTTTCCGTATTTTTCGACTACTCCTTCCAGTTTTTTAATATCAATATTTCCTTTGAAAGGAACATCGCTTTTAATTTTTAGCGCTTCGTCGGTGAAAATTTCCAGTACTTCGCCACCATTCAGTTCCATGTGAGCTTTCGTGGTGGTAAAGTGATAATTCATCGGGATGACATCACCTTTTTTAATAAAAGCCTGTGAAATGATATTTTCAGCAGCGCGTCCCTGGTGTACCGGAAGTACCCAGTGTTTGCCAAAAACTTCGCGAACAGCTTCTTCCATCCGATAAAAACTTTGCGAACCTGCATACGCATCATCGGCACGAAGCATCGATGAAATCTGATTATCGCTCATGGCATTGGTACCGCTGTCGGTCAACATATCCAGAAAAATATCTTTGGTGTTAAGTTGGAATGTATTATACCCACCCTTTTCCATGGCAGCCAATCTTTCCTCAACCGGTTTCAGATGTAATTTCTGAACCATCCTCACTTTGTGTAATTCAACCGGAATTTTTTGACCATTCGAGAACTTAATCTCGGTAGAACATGATTTTGTCATTTTAGTTAAGTTTGATTTTCTATATGGTTTGTTTAAATTTTTTCGTTATCAAAAATATATTCATTTTTTTATTTCGCAATAAATTATAGATATGGATTTATAATTTGAAATCATTCTATTTAAACAGCTTACAAATTGATTTTTTGTTCTATTTCAGGGAGCCAGGCAAATGGCCCCTACAATGTTCTGAAATAAGCGCAAAACAAAGTACATTAGATGAAAAGTACATCAAAAATTTTCTTCCCCTTTTAAAAGATATATTTTTACTGGATGGAAAATTCAAAAAACCTTAACACGAACTGGCGTAAAGTTGCCTCTGCCATTTATAGGAAACCGACAGACTCGAAAGTTTTTGGTTCCGTGGAACTTGATGTGACAGAACTTGAAAATTTCGTTTCAGAAAAGCGGAAACAAGGATTGAAGATCACATTGACTCATTTCATGGTTCTGACTGTTGCCCGTGCTTTGAAACAGGAAATTCCGGAGTTTAACACGTTTGTGCGGAGAGGAAAAATTGTGCATCGCCCGTCCATCGACGCGATGGTGAGCGTGTTGCAGGCCGACGGACAAATGGGATCGATAAAAATACCCAACGCCGACACCCTAAATCTGGAATCGTTGGTTTCGGTTATGACTGACGAAATACAAAAATCACGGCGGGGCGACGAAAACAGCGCCATGCAATCGAAAGATATACTTTCATCGATTCCATGGCCTTTTCGAAATTGGTTTTTCCGGCTTTATAAAATGATTACTATCAACTGGGGCATGAGTATTCCCTTTTTGGGGCTGTCGTCCGATAGTTTTGGCTCGTATGTAATTACCAACATTGGAAGTATCGGCCTCGAAACAGGTTTTCCGGCCCTGCTGCCCAGCTCAAATGTTGCATTTGTTTTGGTGATGGGTGGTATCAGCAAAAAACCGGTTGTTGTGAACGATGAAATTGTTATACGCCGCATTATGTCGCTTTCTATTGTAATGGACCACCGTCTGGTGGATGCCTCTCATGGAGGAAAACTGTTCCGGTTCATAAAATACATGGTAAAACATCCGCAGGAGCTGGAATAAGCTGATTATTAAAATCGAACAATTCGTATTCTCCAACAATCGTCATAGTATAAATATTTCCGTTTTCGTTATTTTAGGACTTCGACGAAATTTTAAAAACCGAAACGAATATGAACAGAAAGTTATCCATTTTACTTGCCTGCATTTTTCTTTTTTCAGCTTGCCAGCAAACAAAAAAAGAAACAAAAATGTCTGAACTACGAAATGAAACTAACATCAGTGCGACAATAAAACAAGTCGCAGAAAAAAATCCAAACGTCCATAATGAACTTCTGGAAAAAGGAATTAAACATGCTGCTTCACTATGGCGCGAATCGGACGGTACGGCTGAAGATTTTTCAAAATTCTGTGCCGAAAACTTTATTGCGGATCGGGCTACAAAGGAAGTAACTTTTAAACGGCTTTCCGAATATTTCGAATCGCTAAACGGCCATTTTAACAAACTCAGCCTCGATATGCAGGAAAATATGCACCTGCAAAAAGGCGAAGTTTTGCCGATCGATCCGATGTTTGCCGGGTACAATCCGGGCGCTCACCTGATGAATGATTTTTACGACAATAAAATTGCGTTCATCGTTGCGCTTAATTTCCCGTATTATTCAACAGAAGAAAAAAATGAACAAGGGAAAAGCTGGACACCGCTCGAATGGGGATATGCACGGATGGGCGATATTTTCAGTTCAAGAATTCCTTCGGAACTAAACCAGCAGGCAGCAAAAATTTCGGCCGAAGCAGATGCATATATTGCCGATTACAATATTTATATGGGCCATCTGCTGAGTTCAGAAAACAAAAAGTTGTTTCCGGAAGATGTGATTCTGTTGAGCCACTGGAACCTGCGTGATGAAATAAAATCGAATTATGCCAACAAGGAAAACGGATACGAAAAACAAGCCATTATTTACCAGGTAATGCAGCGAATCGTCGACCAGTCGATACCAAAACAAGTGATCAACTCGGGGCAAAACGACTGGAACCCGGTAAACAATGAAGTTTTTTCAGGAGATAATAAGATTGAAACTACGCCGGAAACCGATGCACGCTATCAGCAAATACTGAACAATTTTCATGTTTACCAGGCTTTCGACAAATACAATCCGGTGATGAATACGGCCATTCAGCGGGCTTTTTCAGGAGGTATGCAGATACCGCAACCTGAAGTAGAACAGCTTTTCGACGAACTGCTGAGTTCCCCACAGGTAAAGATGGTTGTTGAAATTATAAAAAAACGGTTGGGCCGCGACCTGGCTCCCTGGGATATTTGGTACGACGGATTCAAAGCACGCAGTTCTATTTCGGAAGAATCGCTGAATGCGATTACTGAAAAGAAATACCCGAATGCCAAAGCGTTTGAAGATGATATGGCGAACCTCCTTCTAAAATTAGGTTTTTCGAAAGAAAAAGCCAGTTTCATCGCCGCCCGCATCAGTGTTGATCCGGCCCGTGGTTCAGGTCATGCGTGGGGCGCTTCCATGAAATCGGAAAAGGCGCACCTCCGTACGCGAATACCGGTAACCGGCATGAATTACAAAGGCTATAACATTGCCATTCACGAATTCGGCCACAATGTGGAGCAAACCATTTCGCTGCACGATGTCCCCAATTACATGATCAACGGAGTTCCGAATACAGCTTTTACCGAAGCGCTGGCATTTGTTTTCCAGGAGCGCGACCTTCAGTTACTCAATATAAACGATTCTAACCCGGAAAAAGAATATCTAAAAACACTGGATATTTTCTGGTCAGTATATGAAATTATGGGAGTTTCGATGGTTGACATGAAAATGTGGCAATGGTTATATGCCAACCCAAATAGCACAGCGACGGAATTGCGTGATGCGGTACTCCGTATCAGCAAAGAGGTTTGGAATAAATATTATGCGCCGGGTTTCGGTCAAAACGACCAAACCATACTTGCGATTTATTCGCACATGATCAACTCGCCCATGTACCTTCCGAATTACGCATTCGGACATTTAATTCATTTTCAGTTGGAAGAACACTTTAAAACCCATGAGCTGGCTCCTGAAGCAGAACGGATTTTTGCACTGGGACAGCTAACTCCAAACGAATGGATGATGAAAGCAGTGGAAACCCCTCTTTCAAATAGCCCCATTCTGAAAGCGGTACAGGAAGCAGCCGAAAAGCTGAATTAGTCCGGATTCTCTTCATTCAAATAAGGCCGGGTTTCACGAAATTAGCTGTGAAATCCGGCCTCATTATATTCCATTTCCAATATAATGTTCTACAATATAAATTCTCCGTGTGCGAACACGACAAAAATTAACTAGCTTTGGGCTACATAAAAATGTTGTCAAAACTAAAATAAAACAGCGATCGAACCAAAGAAACACATACGGATAAAGGATATTGCCAGTAAAGCAAATGTATCGATTGGCACGGTCGACAGGGTGATTCATAACCGGGGAGAAGTGAACCCGGCCACCAAAGAAAAGATTTTGAAGATGCTGGAAGAGATGGATTACCATCCAAATATTTTAGCGAGTACACTGGCTTCCAAAAAGATTGTGTCGTTTGCTATTCTTTTCCCTGAGCCCCAATCGGAAGAATCGTACTGGAACAAGCCGATGAATGGCGTAAAAAAAGCATTCAACGAATTACAGCAGTATGGAATTAAAATTTCAGTCTTCCGTTTCAGCCAGGCAGAACCCTCATCGTTTGCCACCGAAGCACAGAAAGTGCTGGAAGGTAATTTTGATGGAGTGGTCCTTGCCCCGTTTTTTTCCCGCGAATCGAAAACGTTTATCAGGGAGCTCAGTCTTCGGAACATCCCGTTTGTTTTTATTGACTCGAACCTGAAAGAATGTGAAAAACTCAGCTTCGTGGGCCAAAATTCCTACCAAAGTGGTGCGCTGTCGGCCCGGTTACTCGATTTTTCAATCCCGGAACCGGCATCGATACTGGTACTTCATTTTGCAAAAGAAATGGATAACCAGAACCACCTGATGCAACGCGAGAAAGGTTTTTACGAGTACTTCGAAAAGAACGATCCAGGAAAACAAAACAAGCTGATCACCCTGGAAATAGAAAACCCGGCTGACAAAAGTTTTTTCGGCACAATTGACCGGCTATTTGCTAAAAACAACAACATCCGTGGCATTTTTGTTACCAATTCGCAAGTATACCGTATAGCGGAATATCTGGAACAGAGAAATATAAAAAATATCCGTTTGATCGGACACGACCTGATCCGCGAAAATGCAGAATATCTCAAAAAAGGAGTGGTTGATTTTCTCATCTGCCAGCGGCCTGAGGAACAAGGTTACCAGGCAGTAAACACCTTGTTTGAACATGTTATCATGAAAAAACAGGTGCAAAACGAGAATTTCACATCTATTGATATTGTAACCAAGGAAAACCTTGACTATTATAAATAACTAAAGTAAAGAATATGAAATCAATCAGTTTTAATGATTTATCAGGCAAAGTATGCGTCATTACAGGGGGAGCCGGTGTTTTGGGCATTGAAATAGTAAAAGCGCTGGCTTCGGTCGGAACCAAAGTAGCGATTGCCGACATCAATAAAGAATTAGCCGATAAAGTAGCGGCTGAAATATCGAAAGAATACAATGCCACAATTATTGGCGTTGAAGCCAATGTTCTGGATAAAGCTTCGTTGCAAAAAGCGAAAGCCGAAATCAATGAAAAATTAGGCCCGATCGAAATACTGATCAACGGCGCCGGTGGCAATCACCCAACTGCAACCACCAAAGTGGAGCAAATGGACGAAAACAGCATCGACAAATTGGAAGATACGTTCTACGGATTGGAAATGGATGGCTTCGACAAAGTATTTGCACTGAATTTCAAAGGAACATTGCTTCCCTCGATGGTTTTCACACTCGACATGCTGAAAGCTAAAAAAGGTGTGGTACTGAATATTTCATCCATGAACTCATACAAGCCTCTGACCAAAATTCCGGCTTATTCCGCAGCAAAAGCCTCGATTAATAATTTCACGCAATGGCTGGCAGTACACCTTGCCAAAACAGGCATCCGTGTAAATGCAATAGCACCCGGCTTTTTCATTACCAATCAAAACCGTTTCCTTGTATTGGATGAAAAAACAGGAGGTTTCTCTCCCCGTGGGCAAAAAATTGTGAACAATACGCCCATGGGCAAATTTGGCGAACCGGAAGATTTACAGGGTGCAACCCTGTTCCTTCTTTCTGATATTTCCAGCTTCATTACCGGCATCATCATCCCGGTAGACGGCGGTTACAGCGCATTCGGAGGAGTGTAAGCGAGTAGCGAGTATTGAGTTATGGAGTTATGAGAATTGAGTATCAAAAGTCTGATATCTATTGTCTAATATCTAAAAATCTAAAATATGAGTTTCAAATTAAAACAAAATTGCAAATATTCCCTGGTCGTTCCTACCAGTATGGGAGTTCGTATTACTCCTGTAAACGGACAGCCGGTACACAGCAGTAACCTTTTTGAAATGCAGGCAACCAGCGCCGAAACCAATGTGGCAAGCATTGCTTCCTACCTTGGTTTGCCGGTAAAAGTGCTGACTACCTTTGTAAAAGACAGTCCGATTGCCCAATTCATTAAAAGCAACCTGAAAAGCCGCCACATGGACTATGAAGGCCCGGAAGTTGCACAAGGCGATCCGTGGGGCTACCGTCACCAGTTTAATATTGCCGACAGTGGTTTCGGCTCGCGTGGACCCCGCGTGCAAAACGATCGCGCCGGTGAAGTGGGCCGCACCCTGAACGTAAAAGATTTCGATCTCGATCGCATTTTCGGTAAGGAAGGCGTTCAGATTGTACATCTTTCAGGATTGATCGGCGCTTTGTCGCCCGAAACCAGTACATTCTGTCTGGAAATTGCCCGTGCAGCCAAAAAATACGGAACCCGCATCTCCTTCGACCTGAATTACCGGGCATCGTTCTGGAAAGGACGCGAAGCTGAACTGCGTGCCAATTTTACTGAAATTGCTTCAGTAGCCGACATTCTGATTGGCAATGAAGAAGACTTCCAGCTTTGTCTGGGCATTGAAGGCCCGGAAGCTGGCGGTAAAGGAATTGAAGCTGAAATTGAAGGTTTCAAAGGGATGATTGGCCGGGTAAAAGCAGCTTTTCCGAATGCTTCGGTATTTGCAACGACTCTGCGCCAGGTGGTCAGCGCCAACGAACATCTGTGGGGCGCCATTATGCTCGAAGGCAACGACTGGCAGGTGATTGAACCACGCAAAATCAATGTTCTCGACCGCATTGGCGGCGGCGATGGTTTTGTTGGCGGTTTACTTTATGGAATTCTAAAAGGCTGGGAACCTGAGAAATGGCCGCAATTTGGCTGGGCAACAGGGGCGCTGGCTACTACTTTCCTTACCGACTATGCCCAACCTGCCGATGAAGACATGGTCTGGAGTATCTGGAAAGGAAATGCACGCGTGAAACGCTAATATTCAGTAATTATTCTTTTTCCCATGATAAAAAACACAAAGACAAGAATCCGGAAAGCTTTTACACTAAAAAGCTTAACAGGCATTTTTTTGTCTTTGTGTTTACTATTGTCCGTTTCATGTTTTGCCAAATCGGTACAGAAGCTAAATGGAACGAAAATCGCCATTATGGCTGATGTGCATTTTGAAAATGTCTACGGGCATTTTTCGGAAGGCAACTTTAACGGAATTAAAAATCCTGTCAACGGAAAATATGCAACCATTCGTACGATGGATGCTCAGCTTCATTCAACCCGGCTTTTCAACGAAAACTATTTTGCATTTCTGGCTGCGCTGGATGACGCAGTCAGCCGCAAGGTTAAGTTCGTAATATTGCCGGGCGATTTAAGCGATGACGGCCAACCCTTGAATGTGGAAGGATTGAAACAGGTGCTGGAAACCTATTCAAAAAAACATGATATCACATTTTTGGTTATCAACGGAAACCATGATGCAATCCGTCCTTTTGAAATGGATGCCGGAAAAACAGATTTTCTCGGACAGGAAGGCCGACCGCAACCAGTGATGAGCCGCGAAGGAATACACAACCGAAAATCAGAGAACGAGCTCCCTGTCTCTGTTTCACCGGAAATTTGCACGATGGGATACAGTGAAATGATCGAAACATTGGGTAGTTACGGATTTCTTCCAAAAAAAGAATACCTGTACTGGGAAACTCCTTTTTCTGATTACGATGTTGATAATTACAACTTTGCTGATGCAATGGAAACATCAATGCTGGCAAAACGCTGTTATCACAATCAGCAATACGATTTAAGTTTGCCGGATGTCAGCTACCTCGTTGAACCGGTTAAAGGACTGTGGTTCCTGGCTATTGATGCCAATGTATATGTACCGAAGGAAAATGCAAAAACTGATCCTCTGAATCCGGCCAGCTACAGTGGTTCGGGAGGCGGATATAATCTGGTGCTGAATACTAAAAGGTACCTGATCGACTGGGCAAAGAAAGTAAGCGAACGTGCTGAAAAGCTGAATAAAACGCTAATCGTGTTCAGCCACTATCCTATGGTCGATTTTTTTGACGATGCCGCCGAAAGTATAACGAAAATTTACGGAAATGGAAAAGCAGCGCCCAGCCGCGTACCTGATGAAGAAGTTGCACGGGTTTTTGCCGATGCCGGAATAAAAATCCATTTTGGCGGACATCTCCATTTGAATGATACGGGCATCCGGAAAACAGCACAAGGAAACATATTGGTAAATATTCAGGTACCCTCGCTGTCGGCTTACATTCCGGCATACAAACTACTGATAATAGGTGATAATGATTTGTTGGAAGTTGAGACGATTGTGATGGATACAGTACCCCGTTTCAATGAACTTTTTCCTCTTTACGAAAAAGAATTTCAGTATTTACAAAAAACAGGAACAACGGATATTTGGAACAGGAATATCCTAGAGTCAAAAAATTATCGGGAATTTGCTAACTGGCACCTTAAAGAATTGGTGCGTCTCCGGTTTTTACCAACCGAATGGCCTGCCAATGTAAGAGATTTTCTGGTGAAATCATCAGGAAAAGACTTGCTGCTTATGTCCCTGAAAAATAATCAGGAAGCATCAATCCTGGTTCAAAAAGAAGGACTTGAACTAAATGAATTCGAGCAATGGAACGGGTTCGACCTTATTTTTGATTTTTACCGGTTGAACAGCGCCGACCGTTTGTCCATACAAGATATTGGAGAAAGGAGAATAAAACAGTACGAACTGATTTTTAGTGAAATCATCAAAAAGAAGAATGAAGATTCAAATGATCGTTTGTACACACAGATACGGGCATTTGCAGAAAGTTTTCGTCTTCTTTTAAATGGCGCTCCGTCCGGTAATTTTGTGGTTGATTTAAGAAATGGAGGAATTGTCAATTAAAAACGCATAATAATATAAACCAGCTCTGCTGTTTACAAGATACAGCCGGGTCAATTAAAAAACGCAAGACTATGTTATACTACGAAATAGGTTCGACAGAACACGATTTAAGTGCCGAAGACCTGAGAGTTGGGCTTTATCAGGCATTTGTAAAGCTGGGGCCGAGGAAAAAGGTACTGGCTATTCCACCCGATTACACACGATTGCCTAGTCGTGCCGGTGAATTGACAGAGATGGCATGGCAGTTTTACGGGAACACGCTAACAGACGTATTGCCTGCTTTGGGAACCCATTCACCCATGACCGCTCACCAGATTTCACACATGTTTGGTTCTCTGCCTGCATCGCTTATTCGCGAACACGACTGGCGCAATGATGTGGTCACTGTGGGCGAAGTTCCTGCATCGTTTGTAAAAGAGGTTTCGAAAGGAGCTGTTGAGTTCCCATGGCCTGCACAGGTAAATAAATTATTGATTGAAGGCAACTTCGACCTCATCCTTTCCATCGGTCAGGTGGTACCGCACGAAGTGGTTGGAATGGCCAACTACAACAAAAATGTATTCGTTGGAACCGGAGGAGTGGAAGGTATCAATAAAAGTCATTTTGTAGGCGCAGCTTACGGAATGGAAAAAATGATGGGACATGCTGATACGCCGGTGCGTCGGATTTTCAATTATGCGTCGGAAAATTTTACCAACCACATGCCGATTGTTTATGTGCAAACTGTTGTTGGTCTGGATAAAACAGACGGAAAAATTAAAACCCGCGGCCTGTTTATCGGCGACGACTTCGAAGTATTTGACAAAGCAGCGAAACTGGCTTTGCTGGTCAACTTTGAGATGCTCGATAAGCCACTGAAAAAAGTGGTAGTCTGGCTCGATCCTACAGAGTTTAAAAGCACATGGCTGGGCAACAAATCAGTATACCGGACCCGCATGGCAATTGACGACAACGGAGAATTAATCGTTTTGGCCCCGGCTCTGAAAGAGTTTGGCGAAGACAAGGAAATTGACCGTCTGATCCGCAAATACGGTTATTTCGGAACTCCGGCTACCTTGAAAGCCTGCGACGAAAACGAGGAACTGCGCAATAACCTGAGCGCTGCCGCCCACCTGATTCACGGCTCATCGGAAGGACGTTTCAGCATTACATATTGTCCGGGGAAAGGCGCCGAAAATCTGACACGGGCCGAAATTGAAAGTGTTGGGTTTAAATATGCTGACATTGACGAAGTAACGGCCAAATATGATCCGAAGAAACTGAAAGAAGGGTACAACACCATCGACGGAGAAGAAATTTTTTACATTTCAAACCCGGCACTGGGATTGTGGGCATTTAAAGACCGGTTTAAATATTAGAAAGAGCCCAAAGCCTCCCCCAACCCCTCCGAAGGAGGGGAGAAAGAGTGAAAGGAGCAAAAGTTGCGACATGAAAAAAACTGATACAAAAATGAGCTTACCTTCCTCCCTCTCCTTTGGAGAGGGCCGGGGAGAGGCTAATTGGGGAATAATAGGCTGCGGTGATGTTACCGAGGTAAAAAGCGGTCCTGCTTTTTCGAAAACGGAACATTCGTCGCTGGTGGCAGTGATGCGCCGCGATGCGGCAAAAGCTGCTGATTATGCTGCCCGTCACGGGGTGCCACGCTGGTATTCCAATGCTTCAGAGCTCATTAATGATCCGGAAGTGAATGCTGTTTACATTGCCACACCGCCCGATACCCATGCCCGGTATGCCATTGAAGCCATGCGTACCGGGAAACCGGTATACGTGGAGAAACCAATGGCTCGCAATTATGCCGAATGTATGGAAATGATCCGGGTTTCGGAAGAAACGGGAATGCCGCTGTTTGTGGCTTATTACCGCCGTTCGATGTCGCTTTTTCTGAAAGTGAAAGAACTGGTTGAGCAGGGTATCATTGGAAAGCCTCTGACTGTAAACATTCGTTTTTACAAGGAAGCAACAGAAAAAGGCTTGTCGCCCGATCAGCTTCCGTGGCGGGTATTTCCTGAAATTGCCGGGGCAGGTCATTTTTACGATCTGGCCTCTCATCAATTGGATTTTCTCGATTTTCTGTTTGGTCCCGTTAAAGATGTACATGGAACAGCTCACAATTTGGAAGGGTTCTATCCGGCAGAAGATACGGTGAGCGCCAGTTTTAGTTTTGAAAATGGAGTTGCCGGAACGGGCAGTTGGTGTTTTGTTGCCGACAAATCGGCTGAAAAGGACAGCATTGAACTATTCGGTACCGAAGGAAACCTGCGGTTTGCCTGTTTCGATCCGTTCAAATTAATCCTGAAACGAAAGGACGGTACCATTGAGTTTGATTTTCCCAAACCGGAGCATGTTGGCGGAGGGTTGATCAAACAGGTAGTTGACGAACTTCGGGGAGTTGGCAAATCGCCCAGTACCGGAGTTTCAGGAGCACGCACCAGTTGGGTGATGGAGGAGATTGTAAAAAGTTATTATTCATTTTGATGAATCAAAATTCATAGAAAACCACATAGGTACATAGAACACAATAGACAAAATAACACAGAAAGGCAGAATGGTTACACAGAAACAGATAAATGACATAAGCAGGGCAATTATTGGATATGCCATTGAAGTTCACAAAGAATTGGGGCCGGGACTTCTCGAAAGCATCTATGAAAAATGTTTGACTCACTTGCTTACTGAAAATGGGTTTAAGGTTGAGAGGCAAAGAAACATACCTCTGACGTTCCGTAGCCTTAATCTGGATTGTGAACTGCGTTTTGATTTGCTGGTAAATGATTTGGTAATTGTTGAATTAAAAACCGTTGAGTTTTTTTCACCGATTCATGAGGCTCAATTATTGACCTATCTTAAATTATTGAGAAAACCGAAAGGTATCCTAATCAATTTTAATTGCATCAATATTTTCAAAGAAGGACAGCGAACATTTGTAACTGAATATTTTAAAGATTTACCAAAAGAATAAATCATTCTTTTAATAAATTAAAACTCATGGGAACCCACAATAGACACATAGAACACAATAGAAAAAATAGAAATAATTCTATGTGACCTATGTGGTTCAAAAAAACGTGTTATGAAAATTATTATAGACGATAAAATACCATACATAAAAAGAGCTTTCGAGAAAGTTGCGGAGGTGGTTTATCTTCCGGGGTCGAAAACAACTCCGGAAGTGGTGAAAGATGCCGATGCAATTATCACGCGCACCCGCACGATTTGCAACGAAGCATTGCTGAAAGACTCGTCGGTGAAATTTATTGCCACGGCAACTATTGGATACGACCACATCGATACCGAATACTGCAAACAGGCTGGCATTGAATGGACCAATGCACCGGGCTGTAACTCGAAATCGGTGGAGCAGTACATTGCTTCAACATTATTTGTTCTGGCTGAAAAAAAAGGTTTTCAGTTAAAAGATAAAACCATTGGGATTGTCGGAGTTGGACAAGTGGGATCGAAAGTAGCCCGTGTTTGTGAACTGTTTGGCATGAAGGTTTTGCTAAATGATCCGCCGCGTGAACGTGCCGAAGGACCGGAAAAATTTGTGAGTCTTCAGAAAATCGTATCGGAAGCAGACATTATTACGCTGCATGTGCCGCTGAATATGACCGGTGAAGATGCCACCTTTCATTTGGCTGATTCTATGTTTTTCAATTCATTGGAACGTTGCCCTATCGTTATCAATTCGTGCCGGGGAGAAGTGATGGATTCACTTTCCGCAGAAACGGCTATTGAACGCGGGATGGTTTCCGGGATGGTGGTTGACTGCTGGGAAGATGAACCCGATATTGATCTGCATTTGTTGAAACTGGTCGATCTGGCAACACCACATATTGCTGGCTACTCGAAAGACGGTAAAGCCAATGGCACCACTATGAGCGTACAGGCTGTCAGCCGGTTTTTCAATCTTGGAATTGACAACTGGCAACCATCGGGTGTCGATCTTCCTGAAAATCCCATCATTAAAATTAATGGGGAAGGTTTATCCGAAGAAAAAATTATTGCACAAGCTATTCTGGCAACGTATGATATCCGGGACGACGACCATGTTTTCAGGAAAAATATAGAGAAATTTGAACAACTGAGGGGAGATTATCCTGTACGCAGGGAATTCCCCGCATATACAATTCAGCATAAAAATGTGAACCAGGAAACAGTGGATAAATTGAAAACACTGGGGTTTAATGTGGAAGGATAATGATGATCGTTATAAAAATCAAAGATTTAGAATTTTGGAATTTCAACTAAAATACAATACGTAATGAAAAAATTAGCAGATATTGGATTGATCGGGTTGGCCGTAATGGGCGAAAACCTGGTATTGAACATGGAAAGCAAAGGCTTTACCGTAGCGGTTTTTAACCGTACTGTTGCACGTGTCGACGAGTTTATGGCTGGTCGCGGAGCCGGAAAAAAATTCATCGGGGCTCATTCTATCGAAGAATTGTGCGCTTCGCTCGAACGTCCGCGCAAAGTGATGATGCTTGTAAAAGCAGGGAAACCGGTAGACGATTTTATCGACTTGATTATTCCTCACCTGGAAGAAGGCGACATTATCATCGATGGCGGAAACTCACACTTTCCCGATACCATCCGTCGTGCCAAATATGTTGAAAGCAAAGGTTTGCTTTACATCGGTACCGGTGTTTCGGGCGGCGAAGAAGGCGCTTTGTTAGGGCCTTCCATGATGCCAGGCGGATCGCCTGCTGCATGGCCTGCCGTAAAAGAAATTTTCCAGGCTGTATCGGCCAAAGTAGAAGACGGCTCACCTTGCTGCGACTGGGTAGGCGAAGGCGGCGCAGGCCACTTTGTGAAGATGGTTCATAACGGCATCGAATACGGCGATATGCAGATTATTTGCGAAGCTTACCAGGTGATGAAAGATATGTTGGGCATGAACGCTGACGAAATGCACGAGGTTTTCAAAAAATATAATGAAGGGGATCTCGATTCATACCTGATTGAAATTACCCGCGACATTCTGGGTTATAAAGATGAGGACGGCGAACCAATGGTGGAAAAAATCCTCGACACCGCAGGACAAAAAGGTACCGGAAAATGGACCGGCGTAGCTGCCCTCGACCTGGGTATTCCGTTGACTTTGATCGGAGAATCGGTATTTGCACGGTGCCTCTCGGCACAAAAAGACCTGCGCGTGGAAGCATCGAAAGTAATCAACGGCCCGGCTGTAAATAAAAACATTGACAAAGCCCAAATGATTGCCGACCTGAAAGATGCTTTGTTCGGAGCCAAAATTATTTCGTATGCACAAGGCTACAACCTGATGATGGAAGCGGCCAAAGAATACGGTTGGAACCTGAATTACGGCGGCATTGCCCTGATGTGGCGTGGTGGTTGTATCATCCGTTCGGTATTTTTAGGCGACATCAAAAAGGCATTCGATAAAAATCCGAATCTGCAAAATCTGTTGCTTGACCCGCATTTCAGGGAAATCGTGGAAAAAGCACAGGCCGGATGGCGCCGTGTTTGTGCTACTGCACTGACTAACGGAATTCCGGTACCTGCGCTCACTTCAGCGCTTTGTTACTTCGACGGTTTCCGCAGCGAACGCCTGCCAGCCAACTTATTACAGGCTCAGCGCGACTACTTTGGCGCGCACACCTACGAACGGGTTGACAAACCACGCGGCGAATTCTTCCACACCAACTGGACCGGAAGAGGTGGCGACACAACTTCAAGAACATACGTGGTATAGGGGTGTTACCAGTGAGGGCTTCACTCAAAGTGAAACCCTCACTAAAAAATCAAAGCCGCTTTCCTGCAAATGGGGAGCGGCTTTTGGCTTTTGATCGATGAGTAGAGTTCATCGGATCAGATTCAAAGTTTATAAGGCAAAAGTGGTTGACATTTTTCAAAAGGAACAATTTTCGTTCTCATATTTCCCTTTCCTGAAGCTTTGAAATGTCTGGAAATCTCTTGCGTTTTTTCGAAATAATCATTCTCAGTCTCACTCTTCTGATAGTAATAGATTTTAATAGCCTTGCAATTAGGATGTTCAAATATGGTATTCAAAAGTATTCGATCCGACAAGCCACATGAGTGGCCTAATATTTTTACGGTAAAATTTTCAGAGTCAATAAAACGAATAATATCCTGATAATTTGATGATTGAAAATATCCAAAAGATTTAATATTCTTTAAAAACTCATTATTGTTTAAATTTTCAATCTTCTCGTAGTTTGGATCCATTTCGTCTCCATATCCAAATATTATTGGATTAGATAAATTAACTAATTCTCCATGAATATTGATAAGGTTATTCTTTGTACGAAAGTTTCGATTTGTATAAAATTCCAACGTTTTTGTATAGTTGAAATTCACAAACAACTTCTCTCCTTTTCCTTTTCTTTCAGGTTCGGTACCTTCTAGCAGAATACTTTCTATTCTTCGGTTCTCAAGGTTTGAAGTTATCTCTATTGTCCGTAGATATTCAACCAATTTTTTCTTTATAGAATCAAAACACGAATTCAATTGTAGCAACTGTTTTAAAATTGAATTCCGGATATGGGGATTTAATTCTAATTCTTTGTACAGTCCCACCAAAGTCATATAATACTCGTATTCAATATCGACCCATTTATAATCTCGATAATTCTTTATAATACCTCTCAAAAAATCATGTTTTGCTTCTAATTTATAGTTCAAACCTTTTATTTTTTGAAATACATTTTCAACAGAATTAAAATCTGTAGGTAAATCATAACGAGTTTCAAGCCTGTCTATCTTAAACAAATCATCCTCATAATGGTCTCTCCTCCAAGATTTTTTCAAAAAATCGTTCAAATACCATAACAAAAAATCGTTAATGAACTACCCCGCTGCAAGCAGACGGGGTATCAGAACAGCCGCCGTTGCGTAGTTTTGTGCAAAACAGTATAGTCTTTTTCTATTCCCTGATCCCTAACATATTTTGAGATTGTATTTTCATCTC